>Ga0247611_10000028_pt1 | contig 263085 bp, 241 predicted proteins | sample 177DNAGHGhighgp2_FD_192422 | JGI IMG/M metagenome (GOLD analysis project Ga0247611, IMG submission 192422) | Sheep rumen microbial communities from Palmerston North, Manawatu-Wanganui, New Zealand - 1770 DNA GHGhigh gp2 | ecosystem: Host-associated > Mammals > Digestive system > Stomach >... | reverse complement strand
GGTAGTGATTTATCATTTACTATTTCACCAAATAGTGGATACGTACTTCCAAATACCATCACAGTGAGAGTTGGAACAACAACATTAAGCCAAAACACTGACTATACTTATAATTCATCTACTGGCGCAGTAGTAATTAATAAAGAAAACCTCACAAGTGATGTCACAATTACCGCCTCTGGTGTTGTTCAACACACCGTGACATTCGTTGATGAAAATGGACAAGCAGCAGAACCAATTGTCGTTAAAGGCACTCAAAATATTCATTTACCAGATTCAGATAACGAACCAGCTTACTACCATACTACTTGGTTTGATAATCCAGAATTCACCGGTTCTGCCTATACGCCAAATAGCCTTTATCAAATCTCCTCTGACATGACATTCTATGCTCAATATACACAAGATGCTAGAGATGTTGTTTTACAATTTGTAGGTATTGAATTACACTTTGACGTTGATGTCATTTCTACCAGTAACACTAGCGACACTGGTGCTTGTAGAGGCGAAAATGGTTATTACGAAGTCGCAAAAGCGAAATATCTTTCTTTAAGCAAACCAGAAAAGAAAATTTTCTGTGAATACAGTGAATTCGCTGCAGCTAGAGCAAGATTTATTGCTTGGGCAAATGCTAATAATGAAGATCTAAACTTAAGCACATACGCTATTGTTCAACAATTATCAAAAATCGTTCCTACAAACGATAGTAGTGATACTTTTAATATAGTCATTATTATCAGTGTTGTTAGTTTATTATCCTTTGTTGCGCTCATCGTGATTAAACGCAAGAAAAAAACTTCCAATTAATTAAATAATTAAGATTATAGGCACAGGAATTAAATCTTGTGCCTTTTATTTTATAAAAACCATATAATAAAAGTATGAAAACTCTCGAAATTAAAGGCGATAATTACTTTGGTAGATACGACCATATTAGAAAAGCGTGTCGTGCGGTTATCATTGATAATAGCAGCATTCTTCTTTCTTGTGAAACTAGAACAGATTTATGGATGCTTCCTGGTGGTGGATTAGAACCAGGTGAAAAAGGCGAAGAATGCGTTATTAGAGAAGTTGCTAAGGAAATAGGTAATATCTTAAGCCATCAAAATTGAAGAAGAATGTATGTACAAAAACGATAAATTTTGATAACGACTAATTACTATAAATATTTATTTTAATTCTTTGTATAATATCTTATTATGTGGACATTTTTTATTGCTTTAATCGTTCTAATTGGAGGATATCTAGTATATTCTAGATTTTCTGAAAAAATATTTGCGATTGATAATCGTAAAACTCCCGCGATTGATCATCCTGATGGAGTGGATATTCATCCTCTTCCTAAATGGAAAAACTTTTTAATTGAGTTATTAAATATTGCTGGAACTGGTCCAATATTTGGAGCAATTTCTGGCGCATTATTTGGCCCAATTGTTTTTGTTTGGATTGTTGTAGGCTGTTTACTTGGTGGAGCAGTTCATGATTATTTTTCTGGCATGATATCTTCTAGAAATAGTGGCGAATCTATGGCGCAAATATCTAGAAAATACGGCGGTAAAGTTGTCATGATATTCCTAAGAATATTTTCTGTTATTTTATTGATTTTAGTAACTGCTGTATTTGTGGTTTCTCCATCTTCTTTACTCGCTGATTTAACTAACGGTAATGTTTCAGCTTGGATATGGATGATTATAATTCTAGTTTATTTCTTACTTAGTGCGATTGTGCCAATTGATAAAATTATTGGTAAAGCCTATCCAGTATTTGGAATTATTTTAGTAGTGATGGCATTAGCCATTATTGGAGGAGTAATCTTTCAACAAGATAAATATCCTCTAATTGAATTAATTGGTAATTTAAAAGATTATTCTGCCGCTAATGGGGATCTTCCATGGTGGCCATTTATGTTTACTACAGTTGCTTGTGGAGCGGTAAGTGGGTTCCACGCTACTCAATCTCCGGTTATTGCTAAATGTATTAAAACTGAAAAAGACGGACGACAAATCTTTTATGGAGCGATGGTTGCCGAAGGAATTATTGCTTTAATTTGGGCTGCAGCAGCAATGGCGTTTTTTAGAACGAATACTCCTGACGGCTTTGCTTCTTTAGTTGATATTGGTGGAGGTAATTCTATTTCTGTAAGAACAATGTCAGAAACTATATTAGGACCAGTAGGAACAGTATTAGCAATAGTAGGCGTGATAATTTGTCCAATTACTAGTGGAGATACCGCTTTAAGGAGTTGCAGACTGATAGTTGCAGAATCATTTCATATAAATCAAAAGAAAATGAAAAACCGATTAATTATCACTTTGCCGTTATTTGCAGCAGTTATCGGTTTAAGTATATGGAACTTTGCTGATTCGTCTAATTTTAATATCCTGTGGCGGTGGTTTGCTTGGTCGAACCAAGTTTTAGCAGCTTTTACTTTATGGATAATTACTATCTATTTGTTAAAAGAAGGGAAATATAAATGGGGATCTTTGATATCCGCGATTCCTGCAAGCTTTATGAGCGCGGTTACTATTACATATATTTTTGGGGAACCGAAAATATCTTTAGGCCGATATATCCCTATGAATGTTGCCTATATTATAGGTGGAGTAACTACTGGAGTAGGATTTGTCCTCTACTTTATCTATCTACTAAAAAAGAGAGTGCTAGTAAAAGTTAAATGACACAATAATATTTTCAATGAAATTAGTATAGATTTTATCTATACTTTTTTGTTATTCAGATTGAATTATAATCCGTAAAAGTAGTATCCGCATTTTTTGCAGTGCACACGAACATATTCATCTTCTCTACCTTTGTTATATCTTTCTACCACTTCAGTATCGCTTGAACCACATTTTGTGCATTTCCATCTAAAATCGGAAGAGCTACAAAAGCCACCAGATACTGCTGCTAATTGTTCATCAGTAAGTGTAACGCCTTCTTCCTTGGCTGCTTTTAATAATTCATCTTGGCTTTTACAAGCTTTAGCCTTAGCAATTTGTTCTTCGGTTAAACCTTTTAATAGTTCTTTTTTCATAAGTAATTTTCTCCTTAGACATGTAAATGTTATCACAACAATTGTCACAAATGTGCCACATGTATTTAAGCGAAATATAAAATATTTAACAACTTCCCGCGCAAATGTGTATAATAAATTTAAATTATTTTTCCTAGGAGGAATAAGAATATTTATGAAATTTAAAAAGACTTTATTACTAGCCTTACCTTTATTAGGAGTCGCTGTTGGTGGCTTAGTTGCTTTTAATTCCAAAAGCGCTAGTGTAGCTGAGGCTGCTGATTATTCTACTCCTAATAGAAGCTTAAAAGTTGATGTTGACGGCAATGTTAGCGCAACATTTACTGTTTCTAATGAGGACTTTGAGCTTAATCAAGGATGGTTACTTTGCTTATTTAAAAATAAGCCAGCTTACGATACTAGTACACGTAAACTTGTTAACTCTGCTAATTTGCATCCATATAGTCTTGAAGCCTGTGAACATTATTTCTTTGCAGCTAGCTCAGAAGATAGTGGTGAAATTATCATTAATTGGGAGAGTACATTAGCCGATCAAAAAGTGGCTTGGAAAGGAACTAAAGCCGAAGGCGAAGTGGGACATCAATTAAAAGATTATTTCGCCGAAAAAGACTGGCATATTGTTATTGGCCCTCGACATTTTGAAAGTCAATGGGGCGGATCTAATCCGGAAAAATACCCAATTGGTGAAGGCTTAAATAATATTTGGGAAAACTGTGATTATTATGTTGGTCAAAAGAGCGCTTTGTTAAATGGTGCCGACGGACAAACCTATCTTGATTTAACTCAACATACTGGTTGGGAAGCAGACGAAGTAAAATTTGCATTCTATTATTGGAACGGAGCGAATAATGGATGGTCTGATTTTGCCACATCTGTTAGCAATAAAGATCAATTTAAACATCTTTATTCGGCTGAATATTCTCTAGAATTTGTTCCTACTAATACTATTGCTGTTAGGTTTGATAAAGACGTTTCTGTACCTAGTTGGGAATCTACCCATTATAATCAAACTCAAAATTTAGACTTCCACAAGTATAGTGTTGTTGTTATTAATGGTGATGATAGTGGTCATGAATATCCAATGGCAAATGTTAAATTCTCCGATACTGAAAAAGTTGCTTTAGATCATTTGAAACGTAATGATTCTGGAAAATCTGAAAACTTTAATCAGTGGTTTCCTTTAACAGTAGGACAAATATTTGATGTTGAATTTGAAGGTGCTACTTATAGTGAATTTAAAATTCACAGCTCTCTAGCTTCTAATTTTGATGTTAAATCAGTTGAAAACAAAGTTAAAGTTCTTGTTGATGGTATTTATGCTTTATATTTCAATACCGACGAGCATTCTTTATATATTACTACATCCGCTTTAGCAGAGGCTGATGAGTGGAGCATCGCATTCTTAGGAGATGGCTGTACTAGTACTAAATCTAGCTGGGATACATTTGAAGAAGATTATGATGATCTTAGCGATGAAGCAAAAGAGATCTTAGATTCTGAAGAACATGTTGCTCACGATGCAGAAGTTACTGGATATATTGCTTTAGCAATGCAAAGATATGACTTCTTAGTGTCTAATTTTGCTGGATTTGATGATTATATCGGTAGATGTGATTCTCAACATTTCTCACCATATCAATCAGGTGCTTTAGTTATTTCTAATGGTGAAAATAATGCTTTATTGATAATTATTGCTGTAACTGCAGTTTCTTTAATAGCGTTTACCACTTTATTAGTGTTTAAGAAAAGAAAAAGCATTAGATAATTAATTCATTAATCATTTATAAAACAAGGGTTCTTATTTGAACCCTTTTAAATTACATTAATTTTTTAAGTATATATTTCACTCCGTGTTTAGTTACGGTTTTAGTGATGTGTTTAGCCCGATCTTTTACTTCTTCTTTGCCGTTACCCATAGCGATGGAGTAATTAGTTTCTTCAAACATCGAGATATCTTGATTGTCGTCTCCAATAGAGCAAGCATATTCTTTATCTATCTTTAGATAGTCTAAGACAAATTTCACTGCTTCTCCTTTGATATGAGGGATACTAGCGACATCCACTCCATAGTCGTGATATCGGTAATAATATAGAACTTTAGGGAGTTTAGCCTTTATAAGTTCATCATATTCTTTGGAGATAAATAGATTGACTCCTATTACTTGTTGTTGATGATAATCTTCAATAGGCGGGATATCTTCGGGATAGGTAGCAAATAATTTTTTAGCAACTTCAATATTATTGTTAATTAAGAAGCAATCATAAGGTCTAATACCTTCTAGATTACCTCCATATTTATTGGTGAGTTCACATAAAGAGATGAAGTCTTCTTCTTTCATTAACGGATTATAGATAATTTCATCTTTATAAATGATTAATCCTCCATTAGCAAGAATCATACCATCTGGGGTAAATAAATCTAATATCTTAATTCTTTTAACTGAATGATATGGTCTAGCAGTACTTAAAAAAACTAAAACTCCTTCTTTTTGGAGTTTAGATAAATATTTAATTGACCTTTTATCAAATCGAGATGGGGTTTTAGAATGATCAAATAAAGTCCAATCAATATCGCAAAAGATAATATTTATCTTTTTATCCATTATCTTTCCTTTTATTAATGGAGATATTTTCTAGGCGATATAGTAAACATATTCCAGCAGCGATAATAAAGAAACCAATTAAGAAGAGAATAAAATATCCTCCTCCAAATCTAAAGAAACCATAAATATCATAAGTGGTACTAGTAGTGCCATCTGGATTTAAATGGGTAAAGACATTAGTGATATAAAGTACTGCATATAAAACAATTGGAATAATTGAATAAAAACACATATACCATTTGATTTCGACTTTTCTTTCTAGGAATAAGAAAGGAATTATCGCTAATAGCGGAGTAATTAAATGATTAAATAAGCCCGCGTTATTATATAGCATCCACCAATCAGCTCTGAGTTGAGGAGATAAATATAAGGCAGTGATAAAAAATGTAATCGTGATTTGGCTAATAAATACAATTTTAATAATAAAAAGCCATTTAGGTAATTTATCTACTTTGTAGATGATTCGATATAAAGCGCACACTAAACAGACAACGCCAATAAATAAATTACTTAATCCAGTATATGTGGTTAAAAATGGGATTGACGCTAGTCGAGGTAGATCTACCATAAATCGGAAATCAGTAAAAATAGAGATTAATCCAAAAAGCATTGATGCAAAGGTAATTAATTCTAAAATCGATAAAGCGGTAAATCTTTTTTGTTTCATAACAAATATCATAGCACTATACATCAAAGTATTGATGTTATTTTTATTTTAACTGATATAAAATGTTTAGCGAAAGGTGATATAAGAAATGAATAAAAAAACTATATTATTGTCATTCCCTTTATTGTCTCTCGCTCTTACTAGTTGCGAGCAAGTAATAAACTGGGAAGACCACTTAGGTGAATATGTTTTCGCTATGAAGTATCATGATGATTTCAACATTTTGCAGTTAACAGATATTCACTGGAATGTGAATACATCAGCTGCAAGCTCAAAACAATATCTAGATAAAGTAATCAAAGAAGCTGATGCTCATGTTAAAGAAGCTGATGCAACTGCAAAAATTGACCTAATAGAACTTACTGGCGACCAATTTATGCTTGCTAATACTTATCATGTAAAAACTTTTGTGGAGTATATGGAAGCTAAAGCAGTGGAATATGGTTTCAAATACGCGATAATTTGGGGCAATCACGATAGACATGGACTTTATAGTCCAAACTGGTTAGCGGACCAATATCGTAAAGCCGAGAACTGTATTTATATTGAACCAGAAGATAACTTATATGGACGTAGTAATTTTGTTATTAATTTGACAACAAACGGCACTGATGATCCTGAACATGATTCAGTTGTTTGGCAAATCGCTAATTTAGACTCAGGTGCGTCTTTCTCTGAATCTCCTTTAGCAATTGGAAGAAACTACGATTATATTCGTGAAGATCAAACCCAGTGGTGGATAAATGAAAACATAAGAGCCCATAACGCTCCGACAATTGCCTATTATCACATTCCTCAACAAGATAACAAAATTGCGTGGGATTTAATTAAAGAAGGTGGAGCAACATTTAAAAATAAATTCTTCAAATTAGAAGGATTTGGTGATGCTGATAAACCAGAATATGCTTCTGACTTTATTAGTAAAGGAAAAGACAAAGGCACACTTAAAGCTGCATTTATGGGCCACGCTCATAATGTTGACTGGACCGTTGATTTTGAAGGAGTAGTGATTGGTTTAGGTGTTAAGACTGGACCAGAATTATATTTTGCGCATATTGATCCAGCCGACAAAGACAAGAATCCTGAATTAAAAGAAGGACTTGAATCAGTTGGTATTGATGAGAAATTTGATTTAATTGGTGCCTCTTTAGTGACTATTAAGGACGCTACTACATTCGAATTAGAACATTTATATTTAAACGAAAGAGAAGGGACTAGCGATTTCGTTAGATGGGTGAAGTGGTAATGAAAAAGTTCTTCTCTAGGGATAATTTCTTCCCATCAACACTAGATAAAAAACAAAGAATTCAATCTTTAATTACTTCTTTAATAATGATTGTCTTATTTGTGTTCTCTTCTTTTACATTCTTTAATATGTTATATTCTTTCGCTGATATTTTAGGATCTATTGTTAGCGGTTCTCCTGATGTAGCGATAAAAGACTTATTAAGAGCGTTACCTTTATATTTATCATTCTTCATGAGCTTATGGGCTTTATTCTTAGTTCACGCTTTCCGTAAAGGAAAAGATGATGAATATAGATTAAAATCTATCTTTAGAAAAGGAATCGCGGTTTTATCTATTTCTGGATTTAATTTCTTATATATCTTAATTATGAGATTTGTGGGTAAATATTCTTCTTTAGTAGAAGGTAGCCCATCAAGATTATTCCCATTAGATGCATTATTATATTCAGTATTATTTATCTGCATTGGTATATGCGCGATTCTTTATATAAAGAGATTTAAAGAAAAGCTCCCATACACTGTTCCTGTTAGACCAGTAGCATGCGTCGAAAAGAAACATACTAGATTCTTCTACTGCTTTGGTGTTTCTTTATGGACACTTATTGCTTTATTTGGTTTAACTGGTGCAGGATTAACCATCTTTGTTTATGACTTTAAACATGAATATGCATTCTTTGGAATCGCAGTGATATTCATCTATATTCTTTCTCCAATTATGCTTGCTTGTTGGGAATTCTACTTTAACGAACTAAAAGAAGAGAAAAAGAAAGAATTCTTATTACCAATTTCTATTGTGTCTATGATTGCGTCAGCGATCTTTATTACTTTATATTTTGTCGCTTTAAAGACTAATATGGACGCGCCTTCTAATGCTGGATTTGGTATGTTCCCAATCACCTTTACTGCAACCGCAAACTATGGAACTTTAGTAGTAGTTTTCACCCCGGCAATTGTCTCAATAGTGGTATTTATTAGAGCAATTATCGCAAAAATTAAGGAACAATAGTATTGGCATTAGCCAATAAACTTGTTTATCAATTTTTAAAAAAATAGCATTCAAGAACTCTCCTTGGGTGCTTTTTTATATATTTGTCAAATATTTTTACAAAAAATTTTTTAACTTACAGAGAGTGCTATTTCCTATAAAAACACACATATAATCGCACTTTTTTAACAAGATTCTCATATTTTGAGAGTTTGTTTTGGATTCTCTAAATTAGACGCTCATGTTTAGAGCACGTATATGTTTACACGTATATATAATAATCGCCGGAGAAAACGATGAACAAACTTCTGTTGACTTACATTCTTACAATTGGAATATCCGCTGTTGCTGGAGGAGGAACAGGTATCGTCCTAAAGCGAACAATAGGTCCAGTTGATGAGCATTATCCACCAGGATTTGATCCTAAGGAATTCTCCCCAGACGTTGAGTCTATTATGGATAAATATAATAAGCTCTCGGACAAAACTATCTCAGGGGTTAGATCGTTTACAGACTCCGATGTCATCAATATCTGTTTTGAGAAATATCGAACACAAGAATATTGCTGGTGCATCGGTGTTGGTAACGCGAATACGATTGTTACCCAAACAATTAGAAACGCCCAAATTAAAAGAGGAAGCGAATACTTTGAAGAACAATTATCTTATTCTTCGGTAGTCGACGTTGCTAAAAGATCATTGCAACACGGTGCAGATGGAAATCTAGAAACATTTGAAGGTAGTTGCCTTGATCCGGAAACAGCAAGTTACTCAGCTACTCCTTCTAGAACATTCTCTAAAGATGAATATAAAGAGTATTTGGGAAAAACCCTTGACGAAATGTTTATTTACATCATTTCTGAAAAAACAGTGCTTGATAGTTCTAGAACCACAAAAGGTGGAGATACCATTATCAAGTTCAGCCTTAATCCTAACTTGTCTACGTTCTATTACAAAATACAAATGCAGAACATTTCAGGATTAAGCAATCTTCCACCATTTAGCGAAGTGAATTTGGAATTTACAGTTGATAGCGATTTAAATCTCAAACACATGCTGGTGGATGAAACATATACGGCAACAAAGGAAGGAATTCCCGTCCCTGCTAAAACTCATAATATCATTGATAATTATTATCACGCAGGCGAACCAATGGATATCCCTTCGTATAACGAAAACATCAACTACAGCGCTTTATTAGCGCAAGAGGAGGACTAACGTCATGAACAAAAGACTCAAAAAATTATTAAAAAGAACAGGAATAGTGACCACTGGCTTTGTCGCTTTTGCTGGTGCAGTTATCGGTGGATATTTACTTACTCCTAATAGAAGCAAGTTAATCGATGTTTCTGTTCAAGAAAGAGAAAAAACTCTCTTTGAGAAATTCGTTGAAAAATTAACCAAAGATGTTGGTATGTCAGAAGACGAACAAAGCGAAAATGAAGTTGAACACTATTTAAGTGCAAAATTTGCGGGACTTACTAGTAGTGAGAAGTTCCAAATCACTTATAAGAAAGATAAGGATTCTGCACTTAACAGCATCACCATCGAAGAAGGTGAAATTGACTTCAGAATGTCTGCTTTAGCGATGTCTGCTATCGAATTTAATATCGATTTAGGTGTCAACTATAACGGCAAATACTTACCAATTACTTTGGGTCATTTCGGTAACGATGTCTATTTCGGCTTAAAAGACATGAAAATCAAAATGACAGATTTCAAATTAGAAAATTTGTCTACTAAATATCTTTTAGCCTTTGCAGCTTATGCTAATTTAGACTCTACTTCCTTATTCTCTGATTTAGGAACATTAATCAATGAGAAACTTGGTAGTGTCTTTGATAACTTATTAAATGGCGGTATTGGCACTGAAGTTAATGTCAATGAAGCGAAAAACGATCAACAAAGCGAAGAAGAAGCTGGATTTGATTTTGCTAGCTTATTATCTGCTTCACCAAAAGAATCTAGTAGAGGTAACGACACTGTTTTCTCATTAGGAGAAACTGATAAAGTTGGTGGCTTAAAGATTAACCTTGTCGCTGATAGTGATTTATCTCTTAAAAGAGTGGAATTAGAAAATATCAGCTTTGGTACAGTCACCATCAATGGTGCAATTGATGTTGAAATCAAACCTTATGATTCCTTTGTTTCTCCAGCATTAGATGGTTACTATGAAGTATTTAATTATACTTCATTAACTGGCAAATTACTTTCCGTATTAAAAGAAGGTAATCAAAAATTTGGTTTAGAATTTAGTTTAGACCTTGATAATGTTGTGGATTCTGTTTCTACTGATATTGCTAAAGTTGCTGGTTCTATTAATATCGACTTCGATAAATTATTAGATTTAAGTCAATATCAAGCGATTGATAAACCAGAAAAACCAGAAGATTATAAAATGGTTGGTGATCTTAAAGATGTCGGCTTTAATTTACAATTAGACTTAATTGGTCAAAACGATGTTGAATATGCGAACTTAGACTTAGTGTTCGCTAATGGTGAAGGCTATTTAAGATTTAATGAACAAGATGATGGACATGGTAACTTAGAATCTGTTATGAAATTATATTTCGATACAGAAACTATGAACTGGATTTTATCCAAAGTTCCAGAATTAATTGATAATCTTTCCCAAGATAGTGGCACTGACACTATGGAAACCTTATCTAAGTTCTTATCTGAAGATTTAGTGGATTCTATCAATAATTATGATTTCTCCTTTATCTTAGATATGCTTAAGACACTTAAGAATGACGAAACTGGTTTTGAATTAGGCATTGATTTATCTGCTTTAAATATTGGTGAAAACGCTGAAGTTGTTATTAGAGTGAATAACGATGCTGATTATTTCCAAGACTATTTTGATTTAGAAGAAGTTATTGTTGAATTAAATAACAAACCATCATTAACTGCAGAAGAAGAAGCACAATTAGACGCTGCAATTGCTTCTTTCCAAGAAAAGATGGGTGCAGTCAATAATAGTGGTCTTAATGTCGATATAAACGGTCTTGCCTTTGGTAACTTCACCTTAGGTGCTAATATGAAAACCGCTCCATTTAGTGAACCAAATTTAGGAGATTACTCCTTATATCAATCCACTAAATTCATTCCTGATGTTGTTGAACAAGTCACTGAACTTGCTAACGTCAAGAAAACTGGTTTCAAAATTAGTGGTTCTATGTTAGATAGTCAAAACTTAGGTATTAGATTTAATGGTCAAGGTTGCTTAGACAATAACGATGAAGTTAAAGAAGGCTTTGGTAATATGACCATTAACCAATATAAATATAGTGGTAGTCAAGTATGGGCTACACATGACATGTATGTGAATGTCACCAATTTAGCCTCCAACATTCAAGAATATGAAGTGGAAGATTCTAACGGCAAAATGGTGAAAAAGAAGAACAACTTAAATGAAGCTTTATTTATCTATGGTGATCCTGATGATGCTAGCAAGTCTGTTAAAGGTAAAATGAAGCTTCAAACATTCTCTGATTTAATTGATGTGGTTATGACCTTCATCAATGAAGAAGGTAGTAATCCAAAATACACCAAGTTCTTAGAACCTATTACTAAACTCTTAGGTATGAATAGCCTTGGTAGTATCTTAGATAGTAAAGATTATCTCTATTTTGCAAGTAATAATCTTCTCAAGAAGATTGATATTACTGAAAACAGTAACGGTACTGAAATCAAGATTGTAATTAACAAAAACATGTTTGGCATGAATTTACCAGCCGATATTGCTCTTTCTATCAACACAAAATATAACGACGAAGGTAAACAAGAATTACATTCATTAGTGATTAAAGATTTAGTCCTTTCTGATAAAGAAAATGCTTCTAAACTCAACTTATTATTTGAATTAGAAGATTATGATAATGGCACCGCTAATAGAATTCATAAGGGTGATAACTTTATGTCATTAGATGGCATTAAGACCTTATTACAATTAGGTATTAACACCACTAAAGTGAACTTCTATCACTTAACTGCCGAAGCTTTAATCAGAATGAACTCTACAAACATCTTAAAACCAGACTTAAAAGGCATTAACTTCTATGTCTATGTTGATGGTGTACACGTGAAAGTCTTTGGAACAATTGATGAAATTCCAACCATTATCGCTATTACTGTTGATGACGCATTCGGTGTTAAAAAGATGGGTGCTGAATTCTCCTTTGAAACTTATGATGATGATAGTGATAACAAAGTTGGTGGTATCTTCAATATTAGAAGATTCTTCAAATCTGAAGATACAGAGACAGTCCACGTTGGTTTCTTAAAGTGGGAAAAACATTATTTCCATGTCAGAGACAACTATCATTATCGCTGCGATAGCACTAATTTCTTAGACAACATTGCTCAATATTTAATTACTGGTTTAGTTGGTATTAAGCCAAGCATCTATTTAGACGCTCTTAATAAAGAAAATAGTGGTTCCAGCGAGTACAAAGAACCAGGTAACTTCACTAACACCTTTACCAGCACAGGATTTAAATCCTACAAGCAAAATGATAACGATGTGATTCAACTTGGTTTAAATCTCAACGAATTAACTGGTATTAATGCTTTAAAAGAAGTGGAAGCCACAATTACTTCTCAACATATCGACTACCCAGGTAGTTCTAAAGGCATTGATGTTATTGGTAGCTTGCATGCAACCTTAAGAGTGAACTTTGCAACCATCTTCAACATCAACATCACTTTAGATGCTGCTGTTGCTGAAGCGGTTATTTCACAGGCACAAGCTTTAACTAGATGGAATGCCACAGCTAGCGAAGGATTTATGGATATCACAACCCGTAATATTCCAGACGCTAACTACAATACCCCAGATAACCCAGCTACTTATCAAACAAGAACTGAGTACTACGAATAATTTCTAAAAATAACCCTAATATCTAATGTTTGAATGTGATAACATATCTAAGGATATTAGGGTTTTATTTATGACTTCTATTATGAAAAAATACGGATATTTTATTGCCTCAGCGGTATTACTATTAATATTTATTGTTTTTACTATATTAGTAAAGACTATTGATGTTCATTATTATTACAATAATACCTATGTTGGTTTTTACTCTATTAACTATAAGTTTGGAGAGTTTGTCACTAATTTTGGTAAATATGAAATAATGGGTAAATTCAGTGATATTATTTTATATTTATCCTTTGGATATATATTGATTCTACTTGTCTTTGCAATTATTGAATTAGTTAAAGCTAAATCATTTAAGAAACTCAACATTAACTATTATGTGGCCTTAGGTGGATATGTCCTTACCGCAGTCTTATATTTAGTGTTTGAAGTGGTGAAGGTGAATTATTCTCCTGATTCTGTAATAGACAAATTAAAACCATCTTATCCATCTAGTCACGTCTTTATTGGTTGCATGTTTTATTTGATTAATACCTTTACAGCAATGAAACTTTTAAAACCAGAGAAGGATTGGATCAAACCTATTACCTTTCTTGCTACTGGAATTATTTGTATATTACTTGTGTTCACTAGAGCCTTATCAGCGAAACACTGGTTAACCGATTTAATTGCCTCTATAATCCTTGTTAGTGCTACTTATACGTTATTTATTGGGGTATCAAAAAAACTCGCTCCAGAAGAGCCAAAAATAATAGAAAGCGAAGAATAACAAAAAACCATTCATCAAACGGTGAATGGTTTTATTTAATTTAATTTATTTCTTTTCTTCGAGAATTTCTGCTCTACGAACTTTGGCTAATTTAGCGAGTTCCATTAAAGCTTTTCTAGCTCTACCGGCAGCGGCTTTGTTGCCCTTTTCGACGAATTTTGCGTTTTCTTCTACGAATGCTTCGTATGCGGCTTTAATTTTTTCAACTGTTGACATTTTTACTTATTTAGACACACATCTTTATCTTGATGCAGTCATTCCTTTCTGATTATTATTTTAGCAAATATTTAAAATAATCAAAATTGTTTTTCTTTTTTATAATATGTGTGTACATTGTACTTACATTTTTGTTATAATAAAAGCGGAGGTAATAATATGGCTGCAATAGCAAAAAACAATCGAATCAACATTCGTGTTTCTGATGATGACAAAGAAATATTAGAATTAGCGGCACGATATTCAAAGCAAAGCTTATCATCTTATATTGTTGATATTGTTTTAAAGCAAGCCGAACTAGATATTAAAAAGAATGAAACTATTACGTTGAACAATGAGCAAAGAGATTTGTTTCTAAAAATTTTAGACAACCCACCTCTGCCTAATGAAGCCTTAAAAAGTTTGTTTAAATGATTGAATTTAAAACATTAACTTCTTTCGAAACAGCTTATATTTTCAAAGGCTTTGATTGTGGAGATGAGAATTTAAACAAATATATCAAAACTCATGCATATCAAAATGATAAAAATCATTTAAGTAAGACATTTGTTTGCTTTGATAATAATGTTCCAGTTGGATTTGTAACATTATGCAATTCACAAGTGGATTTCGAGGAAATGCCAACTTCATACAAGAAAAAACATCCTCGTTATCCTGTTCCCGCAATTAAAATAGCTCGACTTGCTGTTGAAAAATCCTTGCAAGGAAGAGGATATGGTAAAGACATTATTACATTCGCCTTCAAAAAAGCGATTCAAGTATCGTTAAATGTTGGTGTAAAAGCAATCATAGTAGATGCAAAAGAGAGTGCTAAAAATTTCTATATAAAGTATGGTTTCATTCATTTAAAAGATCAGACTTACTTCCTACCAATTGAAACAATTGTTGAAGCTTTGTTGAACTAAAAAAAGACCTTAAGGTCTTTTTTGTTTTAGGTTTTTATCTTGCTATTTTCTATTTAAGTAGTGGACACTGATTGGTTTAACTTCTTGTTCCACTCTAGCAAGGAATTCTTCGCTTCTTTCTCCGCCTGATTCAAATAAGATTTGAAAGACGATTTCTACACAATTTTTTCCGTCAACTTCACTAATGCTTGAACTCATTGAATGTAAGGAAGCGTCGAATTCGTGGCATAAACTATGAAGTTTACCAAGTACTGCTTCTCCAGCAGGAACAACAACAACCATGGTTGGATTATTTTTTGAGATTTTAACTTCAACCTTCCTAAATAGTGTTAACACTAAGAAGATGAGTAATGTACCTGCAGTTGCAAGAATGAAATTGAATGAACCACAAGCAATACCGATGGCCATTGATACCCAGATAGTACCAGCAGTAGTTAATCCTTTAATTCCGCCACTACGATGCATGATGGCTCCAGCGCCAAGGAAACCAACACCAGTAATAACTTGAGCAGCTAATCTAGCGATATCTCTAGCCTGTCCAGCAGGGAAGCCATATATAGAGATAATCATGACGATTGTGGAACCAATACCGACTAGTAAGTGGGTTCTAAGTCCAGCGCTTCGACCTTTTTTCTCTCTTTCAATACCGACAATACCGACTAGAAGTACACAAAGAACTAAGGCTGCTAAACTTAATAATAAATTACCAACTGGCCACCCACCTGGTTGCCAAACATTACAATATTCTATTAATTTTTGATCAAATGTAATCATATAACTACCTCAATTAATAATTGTACTACAAATATACAATTATTTCACCAAATATAGAAATAATAATATTATTTCTTTTCTTCGAATTCGACGTCTATAGCTTCATCTTTTTTGATTTTTTCGTCTTTTTCTTTTTCGTCGATGTTATCGACTAATCCTTTGGCGGTTCTACCGATTTGTTTGCCAGCTTCCGCAAAGCCGTGTCCTACTTCAGTCCAAGCTTCTCCAGTTTTAGTCTTTTTACCTTCGCCATTAGAATTATCTTCATTACCAAAAGCGACTTTCATGGTGGTACCCATTGCCTTACCAATTTTTTTAAAAGCGTGACCGATATCTTTACCGGTTTCTTTAAAATTTTCTTTGTTATTTGCCATAGTTATCACCTCTTAAACATTATAATGCTCTAAAAAATATTAGAAATAAATAGAATATTTTTTCTTTTGTGCTCATAATTAGAACATGCGAGAGTTAACAAAAGAAGAAAAAGCAGAATTAGAAGAAATATATCAACATTATCTTAATGATGAGAAAATCAAAAGAATGAATGACATTCAAATGCATCGTGGATCTAGTTGTTATATTCATTCTTTTAGAGTGGCTAAGCTCTGTGTTAAAAAAGCCTCTAGAAGAAAAAGATATAGTATGCAAAATCTTAGAGATTTGTTAACTGCCGCCATTCTTCATGATTATTATTTATATGATTGGAGAGCACATCGCGAATTAAAGAAAAAGCATGGTAGAAGACATCCTTTAGTAGCGTGCTCTAATGCAATTAGAGACTTCAATATTTCTAAAGAAGTTCAAGACATTATTAAAAGCCATATGTGGCCTTTAACAATTCGACTATATCCAAAAACTAAAGAAGCTAAACTAGTAAATAGAATGGATAATCATATCGCTACTAGAGAAGCTTTAACTTTTCGAGCATTTAAGAAAAGAAGACACGAGAAATATATAAAGATGATTTCTCATTTATTTGATGAATAATATGAGTTATAAATTTTATGGTAGTAACACTAAAAGTGTTCATCCTATAAACCCTGAATATATAAAGATTAAGAACCAAAGACACTTATATGATTTATTAAGTGAAATTTGGGATATTAATGTTTGTACCCCTAGGCTTAGAAAAGAATGGTCTAAAGAAAATAAAACCTGTGGGTGCTGCACAGTTACTTGTTTACTCGTTCAAGATATTTTTGGAGGAGAAATATATGGAGTGTATGTTGACGGGAATGTTCACTGTTTCTCTAAAGTTGGAGAGGAGATTTTCGATTTAACTAGTGAACAATTTGGTGATACAAAATTAACTTACACTTTAGAATATCCTCAAGATAGAGAATTCCATTTATCTAACCCAGATAAAAAAGAAAGATATTTATATCTTGTATCTAAGCTAAAAGAGTTATTAAATAGATAGCGAAAGAAGAATAACTATGAAAAAGGTTTTATATTTAGTACTTGAAAATTCTCCTAAGGCGATTGAGACTTTAGAAGAATTGAAAAAAGATGGATTTAACGCTACAGTAGTGTCTACTGAATCTCTTAGACACGCTCTAGATGAATCTCCAGAAGATCATCATTTCTTTGGTTTAAGACATTTAGAACAAGAAGTAACAACTTCCTCTTTATGCTTATTTATTGTTGAAGAGAGTCAATTAGCAACAATTATTAAAGTCATTAAAGAATGCACAAATAGTTTCAAAGACATTAAGGGATTTATGTATTCCCAAAGTGTTGATAATTACGAAGGATCAATCTAATTAATTATGGATTTTCACATTTTCCTATATATAGGTATTCTTTTAATTGCGGCGTTACTCTCTACGAGATTAATGAAGATTTTTAAACTCCCAAATGTTACGGGTTACATCATTACCGGTATTATTATGGGTCCATTTGTCTTTGGAGTATTTTTCAATAATTTCACCTATGTTGATATCGATAAATCTGTTATTTATAAGTTTGTTGACCAAATTAAATGGGTATCCACAATCGCTTTAGGCTTTATTGCCTTTTCCATCGGTTCTTCTTTTAAAGCTAATGCGATTAAAGCGGTAGGTAAGAAAGTATTAGTTATTACTATTTTAGAAGCTTTACTAGCTTCTGTATTTGTTATTCTTGCTTTAATGGTCGCTCACTTTATCGCTCCTGATAAGGTTAGTTGGCAGTTAGTGTTAGTCCTTGGTGCGATTGCTAGTGCGACCGCTCCGGCAGCTACTTTAATGGTCATTAAGCAATATAACGCTAAAGGACCTTTAGTGAATACATTATTACCAGTTGTGGCGTTAGATGACGCCGTTGCTTTAATTTTATTTGCGATTTTATTTCAAATCGCCTCTTCTTTAAGTTTGGGTGGAGAATTTGATGTCTATAAAATGATTTTTAAGCCAATCATTGAGATCCTTATTTCATTAGGAATTGGGGCAGTGTTTGGTGTTATTGTTTCTTTATTTAATAAAGTATTTAAAAGCCGTAATAATAGAGTAATTTTAGCGATATTTGCGATATTCTCTTGTTGCGGACTTTATTTCCTATTTAAAGCAGACTATATGGGCGGCTTTGAATTATCTAGCTTATTAATGTGTATGATGGCAGGCGCTTTATACACTAACTTATTTAAAAATAGTGGTCCAACTTTAGATGTCTTAGATAGATTTACCCCTCCAATTTATTTATTATTCTTTGTAATTTCAGGAGCCTCATTAGACTTAACCATCTTCTTTAATGACACTGGTATATTAGTGGTGATTGTTGCCTCTGTTTATATTGTCTCTAGAGTGGCTGGCAAATATAGTGGCGCTCGAATTGGAGCGAAGGTCTCTCACGCTGAAGAAAGCGTACAAAAATATTTAGGATTCGCTTTAGTTCCTCAAGCTGGTGTTGCTATTGGCTTAGCTACTACTGCTAGTAATTTATTTACTGATGGAACAGGCGCTTTAATTATGGCGATTGTCTTAACTTCAACTTTAGTTTATGAATTAATTGGCCCAGCTTGTGCGAAATTCGCCTTTAAAAAAGCTGGCGAAATTGAATAGTAATATAATATGGCCGAAAGGTCATTTTTTTAGATTTAATCGAAAAAAACATTTTTTATTTACGAGAGTTCTAATATTTATGTATAATAACCTCTTTGATAAATAAATCAAAGGGGATAATCGTCCTAGGAGAACCCTTATGAAAAATTTAAAAATGAAATTTGTTAGTTACGGATTTGCTTTTGTTATGCTTGCTAGTACTTTAACCGCAGTTAACTTAAAACAAGCTAAAAAGGTCTACGCTGTTGGAGCTGTTGGCCCTAATGGTGGAATCGTATTAAGAAACGATGTTAAGGAAGAAGAAATGGTGAAACGCACTCCATTTTTATCTCCAACTGACCCATATTATACTGGAGCCTCTAAAGCTGATGACCCTTTATATCAAACTGGAAAACAATATTATCAAAACGTTTCTATGGATAATGTTGGTGATATCGAATCAACTTGGGACAAATATACAGGCAAAGGCTCTTTGATTGCTGTTATTGATAGCGGTATTGAATATGACCACGAAGACTTTAAAAGAAACGGACAATCAATTATCTCTGATAAATCTGCATATTTTGAAACTGATGAATATACAGAAACTGTCTCAATCCACAAAGCATCAAGTGAAGGTTGGTCAGTGTTATCTCATGACTATGAAAGCGATGGACAAGGCGGAAAAGAGTGGGCTGACCATGGTAGTAACGTCTCAGGTAGTGCAGCCGCTAGTAATAATGGAGTAGGCACTGTCGGTATTGCCCCAGGTGCTAATATCTTAGCTTTAAAAATTGATTTCTATGACCCATCTATTATTGAGGCCATTAAATACGCTGTTGATAATGGAGCGGATGTTATTAATTTATCATTAGGTGGATTTGATACCGATGAATATCCTTATGGATATGAAGATTATGCCTCTGCCGGCACAAAAACTGTCTTTAAAGATGCTATTGATTATGCTTATGATAAAGGAGTGATTGTTGTTGCCGCTGCCGGAAATGAAAGCACTGACTGCAAATCATATCCAGCATGTAATGATCACGTAATTGGTGTTGGAGCTTTAGAGCCTTATACTGATAAATTTGATAGTGAATATTCTAATTATAATAAGATTACCGACACCGCTTCTACAAAAGGGATATCTGTTGATATTACTGCTCCTGGTAGCGTTTGTGCTCCTGGAATTAAAGATCCAACTAAATCTACTAAAACACTAGGCTATCACTTTACTAGTGGAACAAGCTTTTCTAGCCCAATTGTTGCTGGAGCAGCAGCATTATGGAAAGAAAAATATCCTAACGGCACACCTGATGAATTCGAAGAAGATTTATATGATTCTGCATATAAATGCAGCAGTTATTCTTTTAGATATTATGGACATGGTAATTTAGATGTCTATAACTTATTAGATATGGCTAATGATGGTGTCTCAGTTGATGTCAAATCATTCGAGTTGAATACTAAATCTAGCGATGTCACAGTCACCGCAACAAGTAAAGAAGGAACTATCTCTTCTTGGGTTAGTGGAAACACTAATGTGGTCACTGTTAGTGGTGCTACGGGTAGTACTAGCTCAACTGCAACAATTCATGTAGTAGGTGCGGGTACTACAACTATTACAGTTAGTGATAGTTTAGGTCAAAGCACTACTATTAGTGTTACTGTTAGTCAATATGTTGCCGTTAACGGTATTTCTGTTAGTGAAAATATTGAAGTTAAAGAAGGTAAAAAGGTCAACTTAAATGCTTCTGTATTACCTACTAACGCCACTAATAAAGAAATCGAATATGTATCTAATGATACTAGTGTCGCTACAGTATCAGAAGAAGGACAAGTCACTGGTGTTGCTGTTGGAGAAACCACATTAACTTTAACTGCTGAAGAAGTCACTAAAACTGTTAACGTAAATGTTGTTGAAGCTACTGATGATGAATATCAAATTGTTTTCTCTTCTAGTCAGCAAGATAGTAGAGAAGAATTAGATGATGTTTTAGATATTGTAGAAAGCGGTGGTTCAATCATCTCTTCTACCAGTTCTTCTATAGCGTATGAAGGTGTTAACGGCTTAAAACTTGGGAGTAGAAATAATGATGGCTCCTTTAGCTTAACTTTCACAGAATCTTTAAATATTACATCAATCACTGTTAAAGCTTGCTGTTATAGTGCTAGTGCAAGCGCTACTATTACCGTTGGTAATAAAACAATCAATAACCTTACTTCATCTTTAGAAGATTATGAATTAACTTATGATGGTAGAGCAGTAAGCACACTCAGCGTTTCTGCTGAATCTAGAGTGTATATTAAATCATTAACTATTGTCTCTAGTTCGACTCCATTTGTTCCTACAACTCTTGAATCCATATCGTTAAACACTAGTAATGTTCAAAAGACATTTACAGTTGGCGATACATTCTCTTGCCAAGGTTTAGTGGTTACTGCTTCTTATAGCGATGGCACTTCAAAACCAGTCACTGGTTATTCAGTCAGAAATCCAAATATGTCTACTGCTGGCACTAAAATAGTCACTGTTTCTTATACAGAAGATGAGGTCACCAAAAGTGCAACTTATTCAATAACTGTTAATAGTTCAGCCACACAAAAGACTTTGTCTTCAATTTCTTTAAGTGGTAATTATAAAACTACATTTACATTGGGTGAGACATTCTCTAGTGAAGGATTAGTGGTCACCGCCTCTTATAGTGACGGCACTTCACAAACAGTTACTGGTTATTCAGTCAGTAAGCCAAATATGTTAACTGCTGGCACTAAAATAGTCACTGTTTCTTATACTGAAGACAATATATCTGTTATTGCCACTTATGAAATTGCGGTTAATAAAAAACTAGCCCCAGCATCATCAGGCTGTCGCGGAAATATTGTAACCACAAGTGTCGTTTTATCGGCCTTAGCGGCAGTAGGCGTAATCTTACTTTTAATCAAACGCAAAAAAGAAAACTAAACTACTAGTTTATAAATATAAAAAATCTTGCCTTATGGGCAAGTTTTTTTACTTATTAAACACCTCTTCAAAATAGGTTTTATTTTCGTTTAAATTAATTAAGATTTGACAGGCAGAGACAATGGCTTTAGACCCACTTGAACCTCGACATTTTAATACGGTCTTTTTAACTCCTAACATAATCGCCGCTCCACTTGATTCAAAGTCGTATAGACTAATTAAGTGACCAGCGATCATTTTGGCTTCATTTTCTTTGTTAGCCTTTTTACCAAATTTAATAATTTCTCTAATTAAGTTTGAGGCTACCCCTTGAGTAACTTTTAAAACTTGATTACCACTAAAGCCATCACACACTAAGACATCGCATAAATGGTCAAGAGCTTTGCTACCTTCGATATTACCAATAAAGTTTATACCTTCTTCTTGTTCTAGAAGTGGATAAGTTTCTTTAACTAATTTATTTCCTTTTGTGGATTCAGAACCGATTGATAATAAGCCCACTTTAGGAGACTCTATTTTATATAGTTTTTTCATAAATTCGCTACCTAAGTGAGCGAATTCTACTAGTTGATGTGGGCCAACATCAATAGAGGCCCCAGTATCAACTACACAGGTACATTTACCTTCATCAATTGTCGGAAGTACCGCTGCTAAAGCGGGTCTAGTTCTATTTTTATCTAATAGATATTTTATAGAGCCAACCATTAAAGCTCCAGTTGCCCCACTAGAAATCACTCCGATTGTTTCTTTGTTTTCACTTGCCTCTTTAAGAGCTAAGAAGATTGATACTTTATCTTTTTTATAAAATGCTTCAACTGGATTATCGTAGTTAGTGACGGTCTCATAAGCCTCTATTATTTTGATTCTATCTTTTGGAAAGTTATATTCTTCTATGAGTTTAGGATCACCGACAATAACAAAGCCAATATCAGAATTATTTTCTAATACTTCTTTAACTCCATCTAATATAGCTTTAGGGCCTTGATCGCTTCCTAAAGTATCAATCACTACATATTTCATATTTTTACCTGAGTAATATTATATCTTTATTTTTATGTGATAAAATCGTCTTTTTTGCTTTAAAAGTATATCACCAACATTTGTTGGTGAAGCAATATAACTTGAATAATATTTATAATTTATTATAATAGTCAAAGTTGAAAGTAGACTATTAACTAATATTTTATGAATACACAATCAGTAATTAATGGCTCAACATTTGTCGAACTATTAAAACTTGGATATAAAAACTTAGTGGCTCATCTACAAATTATTAATGATTTGAATGTTTTTCCTGTTCCTGATGGGGATACTGGCACTAATATGAAACTCACATATTCTAATGGACTTAAATCCATTAGCGATGATGACGCCAGTGTTGGTAAGATCGCTGATGAATTTGCTAGAGGGATGCTATTTGGGGCTAGAGGAAATTCTGGAGTTTTATTAAGTCAATATTTTAGAGGTTTTGCTGATGCTATTGCTAATGTAGTGGAAATCTCTGTTCAAGATTTTGCTTTTGCTATGGTAGGAGCGTATAAAAATGCTTATCACGCTTGCGCTGATGTAGCGGAAGGCACAATTCTGACAGTGGCAAGAGAATCAATTGAAGCGGCTAAGTACTGTATTACCGGAAAAGAAAACTATCTCGATTTCTTTACTAAAGTAGTGCTAGAGATGAGAAAATCATTAGACAACACCCCAAATCTGCTCCCTGTTTTAAAAGAAAATGGAGTGGTGGATTCTGGAGGAAAAGGCTTATTAACCATCTTTGAAGGATATTTATCCTTCTTTACTGGAAAAGAATTAATAGATACTGATGAAAAGGAAATAGAAGAATCTAATCCAATAGATAAAATTGACTATTCTGCATTTAATGAAAATAGTGAATTGGAATTTGGTTATTGCACTGAATTTTTACTCCAATTACTAAACTCTAAAATTAATGTTGAAGAATTCGATATCAACTCATTTATCTCTTGGATGCAAAGTCACGGAGAATCTTTGGTCTGCTTCCAAACTGGCACCATTGTTAAGGTTCATGTTCACACTAAAACCCCTTATGAAATAATTGAATACGCTCAAAGATTTGGTGAATTTGTCGCCTTTAAAATGGAAAATATGGCTCTTCAACATAATAACGTAATTAAAGAAGAAAATAAAAAACGTGGCGAAAGAAAAAAGATTGCCATTATTACTGTTGCTCAAGGTGACGGGGTTATCGAATCCTTTAAAGGATTAAGAACTGATTTAGTCTTAAATGGTGGCACCACCATGAACACTAGTGTTAGCGAGTTAATTGACGCCTTTAACTATGTTAACGCTGATGATATATTCTTACTTCCTAATGAAGCTAATATGATTAAAACTGCTCATCAAGCAGCTGATTTATATAAAGATAGTGAAGTTCATGTAATTGAAACTAAAAATATCCAAGAAGGCTTTGCGGCTTTAAATAATTATTTTGATGAAGATTTGTCTCCTAAAGAAGTAGAAGACTGCTTATTAGAAGGAATTCAAGGAATGATTCCTTTAACTATTTTCAAAAGCGGTAAAGAGGCTAATATTGATGGTGAAATTTCCCCTAAAGGAAGCTATGTTGAAGCCATCGGTCATAAATTAATTGGTTATCAAGAAGATATTATTGAAGCTACTTTAGAAGCATTTTCTAAAATTGAAGACATCGAAGATAAAAGCTTTGCTTTTGTTTTCTTTGGACAAGGCTTATCTGAAGAGTTAGCAAATGAAATTATGGAAGTATTAAATAGAGATTATCCTCAAGTAGAGATTGGTCTAATTTCAGGTAAACAAGATATATACGATTTATTAATAGGAATTTATTAATGCTAGAAAGACTTAAAAAACTCATTAAACAAAATATGCCAGATTCTGATGCGGAACACGCCACTGAATCCACTAAATTAGTGGATTTAGGAATTGATTCTATCGGAATGATGATGCTATCTATGTCTATGGAAGAGGAATTTGGAGTGGAATTCACTGATGCCATTCCTTTTGAGACTGTAAAAGATGTATTAGATTATTTAGATAAAAACGCTACAAAATAAGAAAGAAGGAAATTATATGTATAAATTATTTTTTGACACTGACTGTGATATCACTCCAGAAAATGCTAGACGTTATGACGCTGGTTTAATTTCTATGCCTTATGTTGTTCAAGAAGAGGTTTATCCTTTTAAAAATAGTGACACTTTTGATTATAAAGCATTTTATAAAATGCTTAGAGGTGGAGTTTTACCAACCACATGTGCGCTTAGTAAAGCTCAATACATTGAATATTTCGAACCAACTTTAAAAGAAGGAAAAGATATTCTATATGTTCACTTTTCTAGAGTGATGACTGTCTCTATTGATGTTTGTGAAGAGGCTATTAAAGAATTATTAGCTAAATACCCAGATAGAAGAATTGAGTTAGTAGACACTAAAGGTATTACCGTAGGTGGCTATGTTTGTTCTTTAGAAGTTGCAGAGCTTTATAAAGCAGGCAAATCCATTGATGAAATACTTGAATGGGCGAAAACCGGAATTGATCAAATGGCGTTTTATTTCTTTGCCGATAACATTAAGTTCTTTAAAAAGAGTGGACGTGTTACCGGATTTAAAGCCTTTATGGGTGGAATGATGGGTGTTAAACCTCTTATCTATATTGGTGAAAATGGTAAGATGACCTCTATTGGAAGCGCAATGAGCCGTAAAAAAGCAATTGATAAGATCTTAGAATATGTCGATGAACTTCAAGTTGATATAAAGAAATATCCATGTGTCATCGCTCATAGTGATGCTGACTATTTAGTGGACGATGTCAAAGCTAAATTACATGAGAAATATGGTGAAGATTTAAAAATTGAAGTAATTTATGTTAATCCTACCGCTGGTAGCCACTGTGGACCTGACGCTCTTGGATTAGCCTTCCACGCTAAAAAAAGAACAGCGGATTCTATTAATCAAAAATAATTATCATCTAAAAAATACAAGAACTCCTATAAGGAGTTTTTTGTTAATATATTGACAATTCGCTCGCGATTGTTTACTTTAATGATGTGTTTGGGGCCTAATCCATACGGGTTGGGTCTTTTTTTGTCTTGATAGCTAATAAAAAAATAATTAATATACTTGTAGATGGCCTGGGGGACCCTGGTCGTCCCGCGCTGAAGCCCCAGGTAAAACTGGCTGGTAGCAGAGTAATCTGCATTGCGGGGTCATCTATAATTACCCTAGAAATAGGGTTTTTTATTTGTGGAAAAAGTTTTAGCGAATTTAGTTATTACAAAGTAATAAAAAATCTCACTTTTTTGTGAGATCTTAGAAGTCAGCGTCAATCATATGTGCGACTTTATAAGCGGCTATATCGTTTAGTAATGAACTAACAAAGCCAACAATTAACATGATTGGAATATTAATTAAGAACGAGATTCCTGCTTGAGCAGGAGTGGTATAGATTTTTAAAATAAAGTAATTAAATAATGTTAATGTTGGAGTGATTGCGACATAGAAGATTAATGTAGTGATTAATGTCGCTAGTAAGCGATATGGCATATTACCTGTATAAGTATCGTTTCTTATACCAAATAAGGCAGTGAACCATCTACCAATTTTAGTTAATGGTACAAAGTTACCAATTAACATTGCAATAGTAAAGCCCACTAAAAAGTTATAAAGAATATTAATCCATTCAATAGCCTGGAAATCGATAATTAATGTTCCGCCATCGAATTTACTTGCTCCAGTAATAGCGGCAGCTAAACAGAGGAAGAAACAGACAGGGATATTGCAGATTACGTTATATACAAATGTTGCTAGTCTAATTTTCATAACTCAAAGATTATAGAACATATATATTAATAATCAATAAAATTCTTTATTTATTATTTATTTTACTTTAAGATTTACTCGTTATGAAAACTATTGAGACATATTTATTTGATTTTGATGGCACATTAGTGGACTCCCATGATTCTTTAGTAGAAGTGTTCCATGGAGCCTATGCTTCGGTAGGTGTTGATGTTCCAGAAGGATATGTTTTACGTTTAATGCGTATTCCTTTAATTCAAGGTTATGAAGAATTAGGGGCGCCAATGACTAAAGAAGCAATGGATGTTTTTGAAAAGAACATTCGCGCTTTATTGGACGCGGAATTTGTTCTTAAATTAACTAAAAGTTATGATGATGTTTTACCAGCTTTAAATAAATTAAAAGCCAAAGGAAAGCAATTAGGAATTGTTACTAGTAACAATGTTAAGCATGTTAAGGATGTTTTAGGTTTCTTAAATATCGACGAAAAGATGTTCGATGTTATTATCGGAAATGATGATACTGAAAAACATAAACCATATCCGGAACCAATTTATAAAGCAATGAAAATCTTATCTTTAAACGATAAGAACAAGATTTGTTATGTTGGTGACGCTCTCGACGATAAAAAAGCCGCACTTAATGCCGGGGTTACTCCTGTATTAGTGGACCGAGAAGGGATTTACGGCGAAGAAGATGGAATTGTTATTACTTCGTTAGCAGAACTATAAAATGGATTCTTACGAATTAGAAAAACTATTAGAAAGAGCCTCTGTTGGAGATATAAAAGCGATCAATGATTTGGTCGATTTTTATATTGAACAAAAAGATTTATATCACGCTAGATTAGAAATTGAACGATTAAAATATATCAAGCAACCTGAGTCATATCGTAGACTTGGTTATATTTATTCTTGTGGGTTAATAGATAAACCTGATTTTGAACAATCTAAATTCTACTATAAAAAAGGATTTGAACTAGGGGATGAAGCATGTGGCTATAATCTTGCTTTACTTGACATCAAAGAAGGTAGATATAGTGAGGCAATCCCATATCTAACTTATGGTGTTAGTGTAAATCATATTCCTTCAATTAAGTTGCTCGCTAAACTCTATATTGAAGGGAAAGTAGTTTCTAAAGATTTAGAGATAGCTTTTTCTTTACTTAAAAAAGCCTTAGAGCTAGGTGAAACGGAAGTTTATACATCTTTAGGAAAAGTTTGTTATCAACTTCATAAATACGAGGAAGCCTTCTCTTATTTTTCTCAAGGATTTCAACAAAAAAATCCGGATTGCATATATTATTTAGGGCTATGCTACGCGAGTGGATTTGGTGTTAAACAAGACTTTGCTAGAGCCAGATATTATTACGAAATTGGTGCTAATATTAATGAACCACGTTGCTTATATAATCTTTCTTTATTCTATAAAGAGGGTATTGGAGTGGAGAAAAGTGAGGCTCTAGCCTCCTCTTTATATCAAAAAGCAATAGAAAATGGTTTTAAAAAATAGATGAATTATGTAATAATTGTATAAATAGAAGATATGGGTAATCAAAAATTAAAGTCAATTAAGGAAGTGAATGGGTGGAAAGTTAACCATCCACATAGTGCAGCGAATAATTTCTATGCGTTATTCACTGTTATTTTTGCAGCCTTCCCTCTTTGTATACTTTTTATCCCTCTTTATTCAAGAGTTGTGCCACCAAATTTCTTTGAAGGATTAAACGGCTTAGATATCTTTAGATACACAATTGATAAATTAACTGAATTATTTAGTCAGCTAATTCATGGCACCCCTAGCGTGATTGCATCTAATGTTTATATCGATAAAATGGTTGAACTGGTTCAACCTGATGTTAATCCAGCGATGGCATATGCTATCACATATACATTTATGACTATGGGTATCATTCTTGGTATCATGATGATTTTATCCGTGGTGTTAATTATTCTTTCTATTGTCCATTTCGCTAAAGGTTATTTAAGATCAGCAGCAGCGGTAAAACGTATTGCTATTACTGATTTTGTCTTTACTTTACTCATCTTCCTAGGATTCATATTTATTTTCTTCACAGTTAGGGCCTTATCCGCTCCACCTGTGGATTTATTCATTTGGTTAACAACAATTCCACTTGCAGTTAGTATCTTCTTTGCAATCTTCTTTGCCACATTCTATGGAAACTCCTTTAGAGATTCAATTTTAGAAAGAGACCTTAAACTTCAAGAAGAAGAAATTACTGTTGAACATATTTCCAAAGTTCATGAAATTAACAAAGTTAAATATACAGAAAGCACCACATTGCCACCTAAACTAGACTCTATTGGGGGACATGCATTTGCAGAAAATCAAAATTTAATTGTTGCTAATATTCCTTTAAATATTACTAAGCTCGGTGCTGGAGCGTTCGCTAACTGCTTAAACTTACAAGTAGTATCAATTCCAAACTCCATTAAAGAAATTGGTTTTAACTGTTTCTTCAACTGTGTGGAATTAGAAAGAATTAATTATGCCGGCACTAAATCTGAATGGAGAAAGATTAAAAGAGGTTCTAACTGGCTTGCTAAAGCAAAGACTACTGAAGTTGTTTGCTTAGATGGAACAATCATTGTGAACCCATATCATTAAGATGAACGAATTTATTATTGATACTAATCAATACATAATTGCTAAAGATCAAAATAATAACGATGTCGATAACAAAAAAGTTCAAGACATCGTTTTTCAAATTATCTTAGAAATTGATCGCATTTGTCGTAAACATAAAATCGATTACGCTTTATCTTTTGGAAGCGCATTAGGCTTATATAAATATGGAGATTTCATTCCTTGGGATGATGATGCAGACATCGTTATTGATTACTTTGATTATCCAAGATTTGTCGAAGCTTTAAAAAGCGATTTGAAGGATAATTTTTCATTCGATTGTTATTTGACTAATCCTCGATATAATCCTCTTATTCCTGCTCTTAAAATTAGAGATAAAGGGACTTGTATTAAAGAGGCTAATAGGTTTACTCTTCCTGACCACACTAAAGATAGAGGTTTATTTGTTGATGTCTGCTTATTTATGGGCGTTCCTAGTGATAAAAAAGAACATCTAAAACTTATTAAATATAGCAAACACAGGATGGTAAAATATGTGGTGGGTGATGCTTTCCTTCATCTTAAGATGAAAAAAGCTAAAAGAAAGCTTTTAGAATTTGAAAAGAAGGTCGCAGAAAAATATAAAGACAGTGATTATGTTTCTCAAACTGTAATCATTCCTTTCCAAGATCATCCATATGGTATGGTTCATGAATTAGCCTTTCCTCGCTCTGTTATATATCCATTCAAGGAATATGACTTTAGAGGTCATAAAATCTTTTCTTTTAACAATATAGAAGAATTTTCTCGACTTCGTTATGGAGAAAATTCACTTAAAAAATATGATGAGGCCACAGGTCAATATGTTGAAAGCTATCCTCACAAAAAGAAAAAAAGTGGCCATTTAAAGAAAATTTTCTTTCTTCATAAATAAAAATGTTTGCTTTTTAAATAATACATATGTATATTTATTCTTGCGTTTAGCAATAGACGCATTACTCTGAATAAGAGTGCCCAGATAGGCACTCTTTGTTTTTAAAGGAGATATATGGACATTAAATCACTTGAAAGCAAACTTAAAAGTAAGATTAACCTCTTGGGTTATGATTTTGTTTCTTTATCTAGCAAGAAGGACAAAGGTGACTTAATTTTATCCATTGTTGTGGATAAGGTTGAGCCGATCGATATGAACATGATTGTTAGTCTAAGTGAGGAATTATCTAAATATTTAGATGAAATCGATAATTCTAGTGAACCATATATTTTAGATATTTCTTCTTTAGGGGCAGAAAAGCCTCTAAAGATTGAATCCTTAAAAGATTATGTAAATAGATACGTGCATGTTCACGTTACTAATCCGATTAAAGGAGAAAATATCTTTGAAGGCGATTTAGTGGATGTTAAAGATGATGAAATCACTATCGCAGTAAGAAACAAAACCAGAGTAAATAATATCGTTATATTACTTAGTAATATATATAAAATTCGTTTAGCAATTAAATTTTAAGGAGTAATTATTTATGGCTATTAACGTGAATGAAATCAATGCTGCCTTAGAGGCCATTGAGGTCAACAAAGGAATTTCTAGAGACGTTGTTCTAACAGCTTTAAAAGAATCCATGATGAAAGCTTTTAGAAAATCTCTAGGAGCAGATGATGCGCTTGTCGGAGTGGACATCGATTTAGACAAAGGCGTTTTTGAAATGTATCAAATTAAAAACGTTGTTGAAGATGTGCAAGATGATTTACTTGAAATCTCCGTTGAAGACGCTAATGAAGATAAGGCAAAGAGTTACAAGGTCGGTGATGAATACCGAATCTATGTCCCTATCGAAGAATTAAGAAAGGCAATGGTTATAACCATTAAGTCTTTATTAAAACAAAAATTCGCAGAAGCAGAAAAAGAAGTCTTACACGAACAATTTAAAGATAAGATTAATACTTTAATTACTGGTCGTGTGGAACAATATGATGAAAGAGGGGCTACAGTTAATATTGGTAAAGCTAGTGTCTATCTCACCAGAAAAGAAATGATTAAAGATGAGAGATTCGCTGTTGGTGATACCATTAAATTGTTTGTTAACGATGTCGCTACTGGACCACGTGGAGCCCACATTGTTGTTTCTCGTGCTTCTGAAGGCTTTTTAAAAGCTATTATGACCGAAGAAATTCACGATATATATGATGGCACAATTGAAATTGTGTCTGTCGCTAGAGAAGCAGGTGAAAGAAGTAAAGTGGCTGTCACCTCTAAAGATATCAATGTTGATCCAGCTGGAGCATGTATTGGTCCAAATGGAACTAGAATTCAAAAAGTCGTTTCTCAATTAGGAAACGGTGCTTCTAAAGAAAAGATTGATATCATCACTTATAAAGATAATGCTGGCTTATACATCATGGAATCTTTAAAACCAGCTCAAGTTGTCGGTGTTCAAGTTGATGAAGAAAAGAAATCCGCTTTAGTAGTGGTAAAGGATGATTCTTTATCCTTAGCAATTGGTAGAAAAGGCGTAAACGCTCGTTTAGCGGTCAAATTAACTGGATATCACATCGATATTAAAGTGGAATCAGAAGCTCTTGCTGAAGGTTTAACATATCAATCATTTGAAGAATTATCCGCTCAAGATATGGAAGAACATGCTAGAAAAGTAGCGGAAGCTCAAAAACAATCTCTTGTTTATCAAGGCGAATATAGTGGGGCTCTTCCAGGACTTCCAGAAGGATATGTTGCTCCTCAGGAAAGAAAATATGAAGCAGAATCTAATGACTTCGATGAGGCTTTAGAAGAAGTCGCTGAAAGCGAAGAAATTAAAGCCGCCACTCCAAAAGTGGAAGTTGTTAAAGAAGAAGTCAAAGAAGTTGAACCAGCCGAAGTCAAAGAAGAAGTTACAACTTCTGTTAAAACTACAACCACATTAGAAGATTTAGAGAAATCCTTAGAAGATTCTTCTAAGAGTGCGAAAAAATCTACTTCTAATAGACGCAAGAAAAAGGTTGAAGAAGAAAAAGAGGAAGAAAGCGTTGTTAAACATGCGGATACTCCACGTATGTCTATCTATACAGAAGAAGAACTCAAAGAAATGGAAGCTGAAGAAGAGGCTGAGGAAGAAGTCGAAGAAGAAGATATTGATTATGATGAATATGATCAATATTACGACGAAGACTAATTATTTGATTTAATGAATAAGAAAGCGCCTATTTATCGTACTTGTATCGTTACGCGTAAATTATATTTAAGAAGTGATTTATATCGCGTGGTGAGAATGGCTAGCCAGGTTTATTTTGACCAAAGTCAAAAAATGCCTGGAAGAGGTGCTTATATATCAAAAGATTTAAAAGCGATTATTACTGCACAAAATAAACATCTATTATCTAAAACTTTAAAAGTAGAAGTTAAAGATGATATTTATGTGGAACTAATAACTGCATTAAGTAAAGAAAAGAGGTAGTGAATATGGGAAAAAATAATAAAGCTAGATTTGAAAGAGAGACTAACGTTTCCACTAAAATTAATGCTGATAAAGTCAGAACCAAAGTTAATGGTGGTGTCTTTGTTTATACTGGTGCTATCTCTGTTAATGAATTGTCAAATTCATTAAATATTCCAGCAAGTGAGATTATTAAATTCTTATTTATGCAAAAGAAAATGGTGACTATTAACACCGTTTTAGATGATGAGCTTATTGGACTTGTCTGTTTACAATTTGGCTATGATTTCCAAAAGAAACATATTGTTGCAGCAGAAAACTTTGAAGAAGTCGAAATTAATGATGATCCATCTAAACTAAAAGGACGACCACCAGTGGTCACTATTATGGGTCACGTAGATCACGGCAAGACCACATTAATCGATGCGATTAGAAATTCTAATTTAGTTGCTGGAGAAGTGGGTGGAATCTCTCAAGAGATTGGCGCTTATCAAAAAGAAATTAACGGACATAAAATTACCTTTATTGACACTCCAGGTCATGAAGCCTTTACAGCCATGAGAAGTAGAGGTGCATCCGTTACTGATATTGTTGTTTTAGTGGTTGCTGCTGATGACGGGGTTATGCCTCAAACTATTGAAGCTATTGACCACGCTAAAAGTGCTGGTGTTCCAATTATTGTTGCTATCAATAAAATTGATAAACCAGGTGCTGATCCTGAAAGAGTTAAGAACGAATTAATGCAACACGATATTGTTGCTGAAGATTATGGTGGAGATGTCATTTGTGTGGAAATCTCTGCGAAAAAGAAGGTTAATATTGATGGACTATTAGAGACTATCATTTTAGTCAGTGAAATGAAAGAACTTAAGGCTAATCCAGATCGATACGCTTTAGGTACTGTTTTAGAGGCAAAACTTGATAGAAACGAAGGCCCTAAAGCTACTTTATTAATTCAAAATGGTACCTTAAAAGAAGGTGACTATTTAGTTGTTGGTACATCCTATGGCAAGGCTCGTAGAATGACTAACGAATTTAAGAAAGTTCTTAATGTTGCTACTCCTTCTACTCCAGTATCTGTTATTGGACTTGCTGAAGTTCCTGAAGCAGGTGATCGCTTCATGGCATTTGCTGAAGAAAGCGAAGCTAGAGCGATTGCTTTAAAACGTAAACAACTTAAAGAAGCTAAAGAGAAAAATAAAACTAGCGCCGCTAGCTTAGATGACTTATATAAACTCGCTAATAGTGGGGATGTCCAAACCATTAACATCATCATTAAAGCCGATTCTACAGGTTCTGCTGAAGCTGTCAAAACCTCTTTAGAGAAACTTAATAGCGATAAGATTAATATTAATGTTATTAGAGCTACTAGTGGTGCCATCACTGAAAGTGATATCTTATTAGCTAGTGCCTCTAAAGCTATTGTGTATGGCTTTAACGTTAGACCAGACGCTAGAACTAGAGCGAAAGCCGAAGAAGAAAAAGTTGAAATTAGATTACATAACATCATCTATGCTTTAATTGAAGAAATTCAAGATGCGATGAAAGGTATGCTTAAAAAAGAAAAAGTGGAGAAGGTTACTGGCCAAGCAGAAATTAGAAAATTATTTAAAGTTTCTAAAGTTGGCACTATTGGTGGCTGTATGGTCACTGATGGAGTAATTAAGAATCAATCTCCAATTAGATTACTTAGAGAAGGCGTTGTTGTTTTTGAAGGAAAACTAGCCTCCTTACAAAGAGAAAAAGATCAAGTTAAAGAAGTAAAAGCTGGCTTTGAATGTGGCTTATTAATTGATGGCTTTAATGACATCAAAGAAGGAGACATTGTTGAAGGCTATGAAATGGTGGAAGTTGACTAATGGCAAATAAACAAGAACGCATCGCTTCTATCATTAGAAAAAACATCGCAGAGATTATTCAATTTGAGGTTAAAGACCCACATCTAGGATTTATCTCAATTCCGGAAGTGAGAGTCTCTAAAGATTTCTCTTATGCGACAGTTTACGTTTCTTTCTTTAAAGATGAAGATATTGAACCTTCTTTAGCCGCTTTAAATAAGGCAAAAGGATTTATTAGAACCGAATTAGCTCATAAATTAGACACTAGAAGAGTTCCAGAAATTAGATTTGTCTTAGATGAAGGCTATAAAAGAGAAGAAAGAATCTCTGAATTACTTGCAAAATAAAATGGGTTGAGCCCATTTTTTTATTTGTCTAAATCAATATCGTGGATAGTGCCACCAGTTTCTTCCAATTCTTTTATGCTTTTACGTAAACGCTCTTGATTTGCTTTGCTATAAAATGGATCAGTTCTAATTTTGAAAGGAATTTCACCCTCTCGAATAGTGGCTTTGATAAACATGTTTATCGCACTTGATGCAGTTAATCCTACTGATTGACAAAATGCATCAAATTTTTCTTTGTCTTCTTTGCTAACTCTTGCTGTAATGATTGATGTCATATTATTACCTACTTCTATTATATATCGTATTACAAACGTAAACTATAGTAATACGTAAAAATATGATATATGAATTATGGGACAGGTTGTCCCACAAATTCAAAACATCAAAAGAAGAAAATATTTTCTATAATTCAATTAATCAATTAATTGCTTGTATAAACGGACATTGTCTAAAATTTTTTTTCACAAATTTTGAAAAAAACTCCCTCTATATATAATAGGAGGCTATAAATATGAACGGCATTGTAGACAAGTCTTATTTTAAAGATTTAGAGGCAATTAAAGAAACAATAAGAAAGAATCAAACAAGCACAATTTATGTCGTGAATAGCGCAATGATTATCACCTATTACCAAATTGGCACAATCATTAATCAAAGAAAAGAATGGGGTAATAAATATGTCGAAAGGTTGTCTAGAGATCTAAAAGAATATGGAAAAGGTTATTCTTATCCGCAACTAAAAAAGATGTCCCAGTTTGCTGCTATATTCACAATAGATGAAATTGGCTCACAGCCTGTGAACCAAATTCCTTGGGGAACATTATACGGAATAATCAGCAAATCATCTTCTAAAGAAGAAATGTTTTGGTATGTAAATCAAACATATAAAAATAAATGGTCGCGAGCGATGGTTATTAAACAATTTGAACTGAAAGCCTTTCAACGACATGAGGTTGAACCAATTTCCGCTTCTCTATCTTCTGATGAAGGCGAACAACTTAAAGATATTCTTAAGGATACAATTGCGCTTAACTTTATCAACGAAAAAGACCTTGTAGATGAACGTACTCTAAAAAACAAATTAATGGATAATATTATTTCATTTCTTCAAGAGTTAGGACCAGGTTTTGCTCTTGTAGGAAAAGAATATAAGTTGGTAACACCTACGAGAAAAAATTATTTTATTGATTTACTCATGTATCACACTAAAGTCCATGCATATGTAGTAATCGAAGTGAAAATAGATGAGTTTCAACCAGCGGATGTTGGACAACTTAATTTTTACGTCAATGCAATAGATGATTTAGAAAGAACTGAACAAGACAACGAAACCGTTGGAATTTTACTTTGTAAAGATGCTGATAATTATGTTGCTAAAACCACTCTAGCTAGGCTAACATCAAAAATAGGAGTATCTAAATATAAAATCTTGGAAGAAATACCTGAATATTTAGCCGATAAATTAAATGATATCGATGAAATATGATATGATATTTCACATGGATGGATTTATATTCTTAGACAAAAAAGAAGGTATTACTTCTCAAAAAGCTGACATTGAACTTAAGAAAATCTTTAATACTTCTAAAGTAGGTCATGTTGGTACTTTAGATCCTTTTGCGACTGGTCTATTAATTCTAGGAGTAAATAAAGCCACTAAAGGGATAACATTTTTTGATGACTTTGATAAAGAATACATCGCTACTATAAAGTTAGGCGTCGAGACTGATTCTATGGATATAGACGGCAAGGAAATATCTAGAAAAGAAGTTCCTAATTTATCTAAAGATAAAGTAGAAGAAGTTTTAAATTCTTTTTTAGGAAAAAGTAAGCAGCTTCCTCCAATGACCAGCGCAATTAAAATAAATGGTTCTCCTTTGTATAAGCTCGCTCATAAAGGCAAAGAAATAGATCGACCACTTAGAGATATAGAAATCTATGAGATTGAATTATTAAATTATAAAAATGATGAGATAACTTTTAGAGCGTTAGTCTCAAAAGGCACATATATGAGAGTGTTAGGCTCTGACATTGCTAAAAAGTTAGGCACTGTTGGTCATCTAACTTCTTTAAGAAGAACTAAAGTTGGTCCGTTTAGTGTAGATGAAGCAAATAAAATAGAAGATATTAGTGATAATTCACTAAAATCAACATATGAAGTCTTATCTAGATTTAGTTCAACATTAACTTTTGATGATAAGACAATTAAAGATATTAAAGACGGGAAAATTAAAATTCTTGAAGGAAGTTACCCTAGTGATAAATTATTAGTAGTGGACTCTTTAAATAATGTTATTGCGATGTATATCAAAACCAATAACAACAAGTATGAGTTTACTAGAGGCTTATTTTAATGAAGATCATTGAGATTGATGTTAACGATTTAAAAATTGAACCTAATCCTGATATTACATTATGTTTAGGATATTTTGATGGTGTTCATATCGGTCATCTTGATTTAATTAATAAGGCTATTGAATCTGGCAACGCCGCAGTGATGACTTTTGATATCTCACCAAGCTTCACCTTAAAAAAGAATCCAAGCGATAACATGTTAACTTCGTTATTTGATAAGGCTAATATCTTAAAATCACTTGGAGTGAAATACATGTATTTCTTAAGGATGAGTGATGAATTATTAAGATTCTCATCTAGTGAATTTATTGAACAGATTTTGAAGCCAATTAATCCAAAGAAATTAGTAGTTGGCGAAGATTATAGATTTGGCAGATACGCAAGTGGAACCCCAAAAGATTTAAAAGAATATTTTGATACTGAAGTTGTTCCTTTAAAACTTGTAGGCGGCAAAAAGATTTCTAGTAGAACCATTAGAGAACTAGTCTCGCTAGGAGAAGTAGAAGAAGCTTCTAAATTATTATCTAGACCATACACAATTGTGGGTTTAGTAGTGGAAGGTAATCATAACGGAATGAAAATCGGTTTTCCTACTGCGAATCTAGATTTAGATTATCCTTATGTCCTTCCAAAAATTGGAGTCTATATGGGATTTGTGAAACTAATGAATAGTAAATATAAATGTATCATCTCTGTTTCTACTCATCCAACCATCATGGAACTCAATAAACCTCTTATAGAGGTTCACCTTATCTCTTATAAGGGTGATTTATACGGCAGAGAAATCGAAGTTCAATTCGTAAAGTATATGCGTGATATCTTCCGTTTTGGTTCTATGGAAGAGCTAAAAGCTCAATTAGAAAAAGACTGTGAGGAAGCAAAGAAGACTTTGCAGTTATAAAAAATACAAAAAAACATTTCACTTATTAATGAATTAATATATTATATAGCAAGCGACTTATCTCTAGAGACTTCGAATCCTCAACGAACTCTCCGGGCTTAAGTTAAGAATTTAAAAGAAGGAGGAACTTGATCATGGCCCTTTCAAAAGAAAGAAAAGCGGAAATCGTCAAGCAATATGGTAAGAACGAAAAAGACACTGGTTCTATTGAAGTCCAAGTTGCCTTACTTACCGAACAAATCAAAGCGTTAACCGAACACTTAAAGAAGAATCACAAAGATGCTTCTAGTAAAAGAGGATTAATGATTCTCGTCGGACAACGTAGAAGTTTACTTGATTATTTAGCCAGAACTGACAGAGACGCCTATTTAAGACTCATCGTCAGCCTCGGATTAAGAAAATAATCGGAAAGACGAAACAAAAAACTTCCAGTTATATGGAAGTTTTTTTATTACGAATGACACACCTAGTTTTTTTATTAAAAGAGATCGCTATGAGTTCCTGTTCGCATTAAGTATAAGATCACTTCGTTACTATAGTATCTATATACTAGCAGCCAATCAGGCTTGATGTGAAGTTCACGACAATCTTTATATTCTTCGCTATTTTTTAGAGGATGATCTTTGTATTTTTCTGGAATCACAGAACCATTTGATAATAGTTCTACAATTATATCCAGTTCATTCAATTCATAGCCTCTTTTTATAATTTTTTTAAGATCTTTTACAAATCGTGAAGTTCTAACTACATCATATTTCAAGTTTTAATATCCTTTAATAATTCTTTGAAAGAACTATAGCGTTTCAATTTTTCTGGATGTCTCATTGATTTATCTGCTTCTTTAATTGCTTTTATTGTTGTTTTATTAGGCACTTCATATAACTCAAATGGCAGTTTTCTTTCTCTTACAGATTGAAACAAAAATAAAGTGATAGCAGTGGATAAATCTAATCCCATAGAGTGGAATAAGTCTACTGCCTCTTTTTTAAGTTTTGGATCTAAAGAAATATTGGTGTTTACTTTTGCCATAATGTATACCTTAGCTACATGGTAGCAAAATATAAAAGCGCATTCAACAATTATGTGTATATTGTGCGCATAATCTTATTTATATTTCCATTTATATCCAAACGCTGTTTCGTAATTACCTTTTAAACATTCGGATATTCCTCCGTTATTTACTGATTTATTTAATGCCGTTAATGCTGCAGAAATCGAAGGATATGATTTAATATATTTTCCATCTAAAGTTAACTGAATTATTGCCTTAGTTTTGTTATTGATTTTTTGACCTTTTTTAAAAGCATATTTATCAATTTCATTATCTAATAAATATCTAAATTTGGCTTTGCCAATATAAGCATATTTTTTATTTAATCTATCACGTAAAGTATGCGCATCTATATGATTGTTTTTAGCAGCGTTTCTTATCGATGGATATACTTCAATAATGTTCTCGTTTTCATCTAGTTTTGCAACTGGTCTAATTGATAAAATAGTGGACTCTTTTTTAAGTGGAGAAATATTATCTGGAACCTCTCCAATATTAAAACGTTTCCACTGTAGATTTTTTACTGTAGATATATCTCCTCTAATACAGCGGTCTATAGTACGAGGAAATAAGTGTCTACTACTAGCAGCTTTTTTTGCTGATTCATAAGTTTTCACTAATTTTCCTTCTAAAGTGTAACAAGCCACAACGGTATTTGAATTTCTACTCATATATACACAAATATAACCCCTCGTACTTACGTCACAATTAGGCGCTACACAGGGATTTTTTGAATACTAAAAATCATTCAATTTTGCTTGACATGATAAGGGGTGCATTCTTCAAAAATAGGGCACGCCGAAAGTAGTGGTTTGTAAAACAAATCGCAAGATTGTCATGTTTTGATATAAAATTTTATTTACTTTGTAAATAAGTTAGCACTCTGGCATGGCGAGTGCTTGATTCTTCTTCTTCTTCTTCTTATAATTGTCAGCATAAGAGGCGGCTCCCCAAAGGGAGAGACGCTAATGGTCAAGGCGTCTTGGCTTAATTAAGGATTCGCCTCTTTGTTTGTGATAACGAGACAGTTAAGAATCAACGTGCACATGACTCTTCGTACTCTCTCCGAGTCTCAAACGTCAGCGTAGCTATCATTGGTCCAATAGGGGACATATACAATCGTTAGCGAACTGGCAAAATCTTTTTGTCGATTATTCATTAGTCTGGCTGATATTGGATGCCTTTTGGATTAATGAACAAATTGACTTTACATCAAAAGATTTATTCATACTCACTTGGCTAAATAACCAAAACGGCCTTGGAGACTTTTATCGAAAGGAGAGATATTTATGAATAAATTATTTACAAAAATTGCCGCACTTGCTTTAGGTGCGACAATGGCTGTAGGTGTTGGTGTTGCTGTTGCAAGTAGTACAAAAGAAGCTACTCCAGTACATGCTGCCGAAAGTATAACAAACACAATTACTTTTGGTGGTGGTGCAAAGAATTCTTCATACACTGGCACATTTACCGAAACTGATAGTGCGAGCAAAGGCTGGACAATTCAATATTTCAACAACAATAACTGGGGTTGGTCTAGTTCGGTTTCTGGTGCAAATAAAACAGTTAAATGTGGAAGAAAAAATACTGCTTCAGTTGGTAGTGTGTATAATACTGCAACTTTTGGCACGACAACAAAGTTTACAAAAGTCGATTTATATATATCGGCTTTAACTAGTGGCAAATTGAATAGCATTAAAGTTTATGGTGGTGCATCTTCTGGTACTTCTGGTACTGAGTTAGCTAGTACTACGAGCATTACAGCAAGCACTTCTACGCCAACAACTTTGACTTTATCAAATCAGTCAACATATGCTTATTATACAATTGCCTTTGATATGGCGAGTGGTAGTAGCAATGGTTTATTATCTCTAGATAAAGTTTGTTGGTATCAGAACACCTCGACTCCATTGACTGGAATTACCCTTGGTGGTGCTGCATCTCAAAATGCATTATCAATTGGATCAAGTGACCTTACAGCCAAAACAGTTTCTGTAACTTTAAATCCATCTGGTGCAACTGACCAAAAAGTCAATATTGCTCACCAAAGTGGTACATCTGGCCTCTTTACAGTAAGCAGTTCTGCTACATGCTCAAGTGGTTCAGGTTCATTTACTGTTACAGGAAAAGGCAATACATCCGGAAGTGAAACATTTAGAATTTCCGGAAATACAGAAACTTCCGTCTATGTTGATTTAGTGGTGACCGCACTAGATGATAGCGCTACATATTGGACCGTATCGTTTGATGTAGCTGGGGGTTCGGCCTCTATTGCTGATATGGAAGTAGAAGATGGTGACACATTCGAATTCCCATCTCCAGGCACAAAAGATCACCATTCATTTGATGGTTGGAGTTCAGATGGTGGCAATACTTTATATGATGCAGGAGACGAATCGCCAATAGTGGGTGATGATATCGAATACACTGCATATTGGACCCAAGATGCCCAAACAACCGTTATCTATAAGTCTGGAGATGGTACAGGAAGTGACATTTCATCAACCGAATATGCTGGTTCATATTCGTTAGCATCATTCCCTGGAACTTGGACCGCTCCAAGCGGAAAAGCCTTCTCAAAATGGTCTGATGGTTCAAGTCAGTATTCGGCTGGTGCGAATTATACTTTAGTCGGAAATACAACCGTCACATTTACAGCAGTTTATAAGGCTGTTGATGAATACACCCTATTTAGTGGAGATTTAGTGGAAGGCGACTACGTTATTTATTCAGATGGTGCTGCGTTAAAGAACTCAATTGCATCTAATAGAGCAGAATACACATCTGTTTCACCATCAAATAATAAAATCATTGACCCAGACAACTCTATTGTTTGGAGCATTCAAAAGAGTGGCGAAAGTAGTTGGTTAGTAGTAAGTAAAGATGACGGAAAATATCTTGCTGGAAACGGAACAAAGAATCAAATTGGTTTATTTGATGATACTTCGGCAGATAGAACTTGGTCCATTACCGGTCCAACCGATGGTGCTTATTCGTTAGTAAGCAATCGTAATAACAGTGCTTCTGTAAATGATACCCTTAGAAGAAACGGTACATATGGATTTGCATGTTATGGTTTAGGTACAGGAACAGGTATTAGTCTTTACAAAGCCCCATCAAATGAACTGGATCATGTTACAACTAGTGGTCAAACAACATCATTTACTGCTGGTAATACTTTCTCCTATGGAGGAACATTAACTGCGTATTACACAATTGATGACCCTGTAACAAAAACACCAACATCCTTTAAATTAGATAGTGAAAGTGGTGCGACCATCACAACTTCTACAGTTTTAACTAAAGCTGATCACGATGGACATGAAATTTATGTTCTTTATACCGAAGACAAAATTACTAAATCTGCCCATTATACAATTACAGTTGACTATGCCGCAGTTACAAGTGTTGAAATTGGTACACACACTGCTGAAATCGGTTTAAATGATACGTATGATGATTATCTTGATCCAGATAAAGTTAGCGTAACTATTGATTCACAATATGCTAATCAAGGATATGAATGGATTGTTTCTGCAACTACAGTAGGTGACGATTATGCATTTGATGAATCTGGATTATTATCTGGTGATACAGAAGGTACTATTACATTAAGATGTCGTTCAACTGCCGATAACAGTAAATATGATGAATTAGTCGTTACTGTTACAGGTAATCCAACTGCTGAATTTACTCCAACATCTGTATCAGGTTATGTTGGTAAAAGCGATGATATCGCATTTACCTATGGTAACATGAGTGATACATCATTAATTTCTATTACATCAAGTAACTCATCTATTTTTGAAGTTGATGAATTTGTTGCTGATGCAGGTGAAGGCTTAGTTACAGTTAACTTTGTCGCAGCCGGTAGTGCTACATTATCTGTCTCCTATGATGGAGGATCTACATTAGATTCCATCACAGTTACAGTTTCTACTGATTCGGTTACTGCTTTAACTTGGTCTGCTCCAACTATTAAAGTTTATAGTGGTGCAACCACAACCGTATCTGACGCAAGTTCATGGAATGTACATTACACTATGGCTAGCGGAGATGAAGGTGATCTCTCTTATGGAGAATACACCATCAAATTAGGCGGAAGTTCAATTACTCTTCCACATACATGGGATGCCTCTGAAGACGGTAAAGTTCTCAGTATTGAATATGGTGGATTTGCTTCACCAACAACTTCAACTGTTAATGTCACCCAAACACTTCGAGCTGTTATGGCTCCAGTCGAAGGAGAACCTACTACTTCTACCTTAACATTTACAGAAAAATATGCTACTGGTGGTGCAACCTCTAGTGGTGGCGAAGAATGGGTTGTTGAATCAGATGGAACCGAATCTAATTTTGATGATACAAAAGGTATTCACTATGGAACTGGTAGCGCCGCTGTTCAATACATCAAATTGACAACAGATGATTTTGCTTCTGGCACAATTACCAAAGTTGTTGTCAATGCATCTACTGCAAGTGGCGTTTCTGCAACAGCAGGAGTCACTATTGGCGGCGACCAATTTGGCGGTGATCCACAATCATTATCATCAAGTGCGACAAACTATACATTTACTGGTTCTGCAGCCGCCGGTGAAATTGTTGTTACAATTACCAAACCTTCAAGTGCTACAAAGGCAATTTATTGCTTATCTGTCGCTGTTACATACGCTGAATCAAGCGGTACTCAAAACATCGCTAACGTTGCAGGCCACGAAGCTGCACAAAAAGCAGTTGTTGCATTTGCAAAAGCTATGAATGCCGCATTTGACAATACAGCAAATTGTACAGATGGTGTTGCTGCTGCATGGACAACTGCTAGTAATGCATACTCATCTAATATTGCCGATAATGCTTCACTTAGTGCTGATGAAAAAGCTTATGCAAAGAACTTAATTAAGTATGCTTCTGCTCAATATACAGACGATACCGATAATGATTATAGTTATTGTCTTGAAAGAGCTATGGCAACTTATGAAGCTTGTATCCAAAAACATGGACAAACTGCTTTCATGAGCGATGTTAGACTGGTTTCTGCATCATCTAGAATTACTCCATTATCAATCGTTAATGGTAATGGTAATACAGTAGCAATTATTGTTATCGTTTCAATGATTTCAGTCGCTGCTATTGGTGGATACTTCTTATTTAGAAGACGTAAAGAACAATAATCTTAAAGATTAAAATCTTTATAAGAAAATAAAAGAACCGGATAGATTGACCATCTAACCGGTTCGTTTTCTTTTATATTATTTACCGCGATAATTAACGATAATTGTGCCAGGGCCACTAGAAGCACCAATGATTGGTCCTAGAGGTTCAACAATGATGTTTTTGACTTTAACAGCCTTTAAGATTTCATCTTTAAAAGCTTTAACATCATCATCTTTACAGTCCGCATGCATTAAGTAGATTTCTTGATGTTCTGGATCATCAATATGATCTTTAATCATCTGGGCCATCTTGATATAGGCTTTTCTTCTACCAATGGCCTTATTAACTGCGATGTTACTTCCTTTATCATCAAATTCTAAGATTGGTTTCAAACCAATCATATTGCCCATAAAGGCTTTAGGGCAACTGACTCGTCCCGCTCTTTTTAAGTAGGTAAGAGTTTCTGGAATACCAACTTCTAAATATTTAAGTTTATTTTCTTCAATCCAATTAGATACTTCTTCTATTGATTTACCTTCATCTTTAAGTTTTTGAGCTTCCATGATAATCATTCCTAAAGACATGCCGGCTCTTAAAGAATCAATAACCACAACTTTGTTATTTGGATATTTTTCTTTGACTTCAGTCTCTACTAACTTTCTAGCGATATTAATCGAGTTAGAAAGTCCTGAGCTACAAGCAATATATAAAACATCTTTCTTCTCTTTAAGATATTTTTCAAAGAAATCCATATAGTCTTGTTGAGAAGGCATAGAAGTGTAGAATCTAATTCCTCTTCTAATAATATCGTAGAACTCTTTCATAGAAAGAGTCTCCCAATCTAAATCAGCGATATTTTCATGTTCTATTCCTTTTTCATCAGTCCAGTTTAAAAGCATTTTCACATATTCAATATTGTGTTTAGTTCTAAATTCTTTATTTAAATCACAACAAGAATCCACTAAGATTACGTAATCTTTCATATATTGTTAATTATCCCCTTTTTAAAACTTTAACTTTGAATAAATTATAAATTAATCCCAATAATAACGCACATGTATCAGCAAGGACTATTATTAGAAATACTCCCCAATTTATTTTATATAATGCTCCAAAACACATGACGAAAAATAAATGGAATAAATAGATAAATGTTGGACCAGTAGATCCTAAATAGTGGTAACAAGTTTCTCCAAATTTAGTGTCAGGTTTTTGAATGCAGTATATTAGAGCTAAAGAAGCTAATAAGATACTAGATAAATAAAATTCATTAGGTTTATTACTAGTAGACTCATGATATATAGCTTCTAATAAAGTGGTCCCTATTAAAGCAATAAATATTAACCAAAATGTCGGAGTGTTTATTTTCTTAAAACTAGATTCATGATGATAGATAAAACTACCAATAAGAAAACAAGGTAAACCAGTAATTAGAAAGTTTCTTGTTACTTGATAAGTAGAGAAGAATCCCCAATCATATTGATTACAAAAGATGCGGTATATATAGGCGCATACTAATATAACAATAGGAACAATAATAGAGTATTTATTATCTTTGAACCATTTGATTTTATAGATGAATGGATAAATTAAATAACATAATATTAAAGCGATGATAAACCATAAGAATGATAATTTTGGAATATATTTATTCCAGAATTCTAAAAAGTTAGGCCAGTTAAAAGATTCACTGAAGAGTTTTGGAGTCCCTAAATTAGCCCAGTTGACTGGAATTAATATCACACAATAAAAAGCAATGGTTATTCCAGCAATAATTAGAAGTCTTAAACATCTTTTTAAAGTAGGTTTATATGTATAGCTCCCCTTATTAAGAGTTCTAGTATAAAAATAACTAGATAACATAAAAAAGAATAAAACAGTCACTCTACCAAATGAATCAAAATAAAGTTCTCCAGCTGGGAAATTAGTGTGAGCGAAGATTACTAATAAAGCGAATAATAATTCAAATAGATATAAACGGTAGTTCTTCATTTTTTTAAATCATATCTCCAGCGTTACTTTTTCTGGCTTTTTTAAATAGTTCCTTATCTTTTTTAGAATATTTTATATGTTTTATTCCTTCTTTTGTACAGACTTCTAAATTAATATATCCTGGATTAATTTGAGGATGCCTTAATATCCTAGATTTGCAAGGTATAGTTTCTATTTTGCAAATAGCAATGTAACAATATTTTTCATCTTCATAAGGAGCGTCACCTCCCTTGATACTTTTATGTAGTTTACTTCTAGATACTCGAGTGGAGAAGTGACACCAAGTATTTAGACAAATGTCGTTATGTGGACAAGGAGAAATAATATGTCCTCCGATAGAAATTAAATAGTCTCTAATTTCTCTAATGAGTTGAAATCCTTCAGGAGTTCCTGGCTCTACGATTAACATTATTTTATTAGTCATATTCCACATCTTATTAACCGCATTAATACGAGAATTATGATCAAGTTCATTTAAGACATAATTAGATAACACTAAATCAGCCTTAATGTCTAAATTATCTATAGATAAATCATAATTAATATAATTAAAGTTATGAAGTGATTTGCCAATCTCTATCATATACTTATTTCTTTCTAATAAGGTGTAGTTTTTGATGTGTGGAAGTAAGTGAGAGACCGCAATAGAAGCGGAGCCAGATCCTGCTCCTACATCAATAATAGAATCAATATTATCTTTATATAATTCAAGCGTGTGTTTAAGCGCGTCAGTAAAGGCGGAATATGTCGCTGGTAAACGATATACCGCGTAGACTTTTGAAGCTAATAAAGAATTAATTAAATCATCGCCTTTATGAGAATTATTTTTATATTGCTCAATGATATTAGAGGCAATATTTTTTAATTCTTTTAAGGAGCAACCATCTAATAATGATTCTAATTGATTTTTATTGTCTAAAGGTAAATCCATAAGTTCCTAATTAATTTATAATTAACGATTTAATAAAAAGTATTATCGTTTTTATTCTTATCTATGATAACATAATCGCGTTATGTTTTTTAAAAGGAAAAAAGAAAAGATGAAGAAAGTATTCGAATTAGAATTCGAAGGAAAGAAGTTCGTTGTTGAAACTGGCGAGATTGCCAAACAAGCCGACGGTGCTGTGCTTGTAAGATTAAACGAAACTGTAGTTCTTTCCACAGCATGTGCTTCTGATTTACCAAAAGAAGGTGACTTCTTCCCATTAACCGTTGGTTATGAAGAAAAACAATACGCCATTGGTAAAATCCCAGGATCCTTCTTAAGAAGAGAAGGTAGAGCAAGTGAACATGCAACCTTAACAGCCCGATTAATTGACCGTCCTATCAGACCAATGTTCTCTGAAGGATTTAGAAACGAAGTGCAAATTGTTAACACAGTGATGTCTGTGGATTTAGACTGCACTCCAGAAATGACCGCTATGCTTGGTTCAAGTTTAGCCCTTGGAATCTCTGATATTCCATTTGATGGACCAATTGCAGGCGTCTATGTTGGTAGAGTTGATGGTAAATTTATTATTAACCCAACCGTTGAAGAAAGAGCCAAATCTGATATCAATTTAGCTGTTGCCGGTACCAAAGAAGCCATTAACATGGTCGAAGCTGGTGCTGATCAAGTCAGCGAAGAAGATATGTTAGACGCTTTAATGTTTGGTCATGAAGCTATTAAAAAGCTTTGTGTGTGGCAAGAAAAAATCATTAAAGAAGTTGGCAAACCAAAAAGAGAAATCGAATTATATGTCTGTGATCCAGTCATTGAAAAAGATGTCACTGAAAGAGCAGAAGCTAGATTAGTGAAAGCTATCTCTATCTTCGATAAACTCGAAAGACAAGATGCGATTGACGCGATCGAAAATGAAATTATTGATGACTATGATACTAGAAAGTACGCAGATGAAAAAGAACATCAAAAAGCCGTACACATGGTTAAAGAAACTCTTGAAAAATTAGTCGCTAAAGAAGTTAGAAGATTAATTACTGATGAAAAAATTAGACCTGACGGCCGTAAAGTTGATGAAATTAGACCACTTGACGCTCAAGTTGATTTACTACCAAGAACCCATGGTTCCGCGATGTTTACTAGAGGTCAAACTCAAGTTATCGCTGTGACTACTTTAGGAGCAAAGAGCGACGAACAAATTATTGATAATTTGACTGATGAAGAAACTAGACACTGGATGCATCATTATAACTTCCCACCATATTCTGTTGGTGAAGTTGGAAGAATGGGTAGCCCAGGAAGAAGAGAAATCGGTCACGGTGCTTTAGGAGAAAGAGCTCTTTCTTACGTTATTCCTAGCGCTGAAGAATTCCCATACACCATTAGAACAGTGGCAGAAGTTGTCGAATCTAATGGTAGCTCCTCTCAAGCTTCTATTTGTGCTTCTTGTATGTCTTTAATGGCAGCAGGTGTCCCAATTAAGGCTATGGTTAGCGGTATCGCTATGGGATTAATTAGTAGTGGACCTCTTGACGGCAAACACCCATATACCATTCTTACTGATATTCAAGGCTTAGAAGATCACTTTGGTGATATGGACTTCAAAGTTGCTGGTACTGAAAAAGGTATTACCGCTTTACAAATGGATATCAAAATTAAAGGTGTCACTAAAGAAGTCTTGCGTGAAGCCTTAGCTCAAGCTCATGAAGCTAGAGCAAAGATTCGTGAAGTAATGAAAACCGCGATTAGTGAACCACGTCCAGATGTTGGTAAGTATGCTCCTAAGATGGACACATTCTTCATTGATGTGGACAAGATTAGAGAAGTTATCGGTACTGGCGGCAAAGTCATTAATGAAATCATTGCTCAATGTGACAATGTCAAAATTGACATTGAAGATAACGGACAAGTTACCTTATACCACATGGATAGAGAAGTCATCAACAAGGCTAAACAAATTATTTTAGATATTGTTAGAGAAGCCAAAGTTGGTGAAGAATTCGTTGGAGAAGTCACTCGTGTAGAAGACTATGGAGCATTTGTTAAACTCTTTGGTAATGTTGAAGGCTTATGTCACGTCTCTCGCTTAGGCTGGGGATATGTCTCTAAAGCTAGTGATGTTGTTAAAGTTGGTGACAAACTCAAAGTTAGAGTCATTGAAATTGACGAACACGGAAAAGTTAAAGTCTCCGCGAAAGAATTTATGGAAAAGCCAGAAGGCGTTATTGAGACCGAAGAAAGAAAATTAGAACATCATCATCGTCCTGATAAATCTATCAAAGGTCCACGTAAATTCCGTAAATAGTTAAATTAAACAAAAAAACTCTCGATTTATCGGGAGTTTTTATTATAATAAATGTGTATGTACGATGTATTAATTATTGGCGCTGGCGTAGTCGGCGCGATGGTAGCTAGAAAGCTTTCGCGTTATTCTCTTTCGGTTGCCCTATTAGAAAAAGAAAACGATGTTGGTAATGTCACAAGTAACGCTAATAGTGCCATTATCCATAGTGGTTATGATCCTGTTCCTGGAACTCTTAAAGCCAAACTTAATGTGGAAGGGAATAAGATGTTTGACTTAATTAGTGAAGAACTAGATGTCCATTTTAAACGTATTGGCTCTATGACTTTAGCCACTAGCGAAGAACAACTAAAGACATTAAAAGAACTTCAAACTAGAGCTATAGCTAATGGAGTAGAAACTAGACTCTTAGATAAAGAAGAAACTAGAAAACTAGAGCCAAATGTGTCAGACGAAGTTGTTGGTGCTCTATTAGCCCCAACTGCAGGAATTATTGATCCATTTAATTTAGTGGTCCACGCTGTTGAAAATGCAGTTGATAACGGGGTTAAACTATTCTTAGAACAAGAAGTAAAAGATATTAAATATCTTTCGGACCATTTTGAAGTTAAAACTGATAAAGCTACATTTGAGGCTAAAGTAGTTATTAACTGCGCAGGTTTATATAGTGATGAAATCGCTAAAATGATTGAACCAATTGATTGGAAAATTAATCCAAGAAAAGGTGAATATTTTGTTTTAGATCACTATAAGCTTGGTTTAGTGAATCACACCATATTCCCTCTTCCAAGCGAAAAAGGTAAAGGTGTACTTGTCTCTTTAACTAGTTCTAACAACTATATTGTGGGACCAAGCAGTGAATTTGATGAAGATAAAGATGATGTCTCTACTGATTCAGAAACTTTAGCTAACGTTAGAAGACAAGCTACTGAGATGATTCCTTCTATTCCATTTAATCAAGTAGTAAGAGTCTTCTCTGGTATGAGAGCGACCCCATCTACACATGATTTTATTATTGAACCTGCTAAATCTAATAAGTGCTTTATTAATGTTGCGGGTATTGAATCTCCTGGACTTGCTTCTTCTCCTGCAATCGCGGAATATGTAGTAAATAACTATGTTTCTAAATTATTTAATTTAGAAGAAAAGAAAGACTATAATCCAAGAGTGAAAAAATATCATGTCTTAAATGATGTTTCTGAAGAAGAAAGAAATAGACTTATCAAAGAAAATCCAGAATATGGAAAAATTATTTGTAGCTGTGAAAAAGTATCTTTAGGCGAAATTAAAGATTTATTATCTAGAAGTGTTCCTCCTAAAACTGTTAAAGGAGTTAAAAGAAGATGTCGAGCGGGCTTTGGTAAATGCCAAGGCGGATTCTGCTCTCCAATGGTCACCATGATATTAGCTAAACACTACGGCGTTTCTCCTTTAGATATTAAATGGGATAAATCTAATTCTAATATCCTCGTTGAGGAGGTGAAGAAATTATGATTAAACGTGATTTAGTAATTATCGGTGGTGGCTCAGCTGGAATGGCCGCCGCTATTGAAGCTAAGAAAAACGGAATTGATGATATTCTTATCCTTGAAAAGGATAGTGTTCTTGGTGGTATTTTAAATCAATGTATTCATAACGGCTTCGGTTTAACCGAATTTAAAGAAGAATTAACTGGACCAGAATATTTATCTAGATTTGCCGAACAAGTCAAAGAATTAGGCATTGAATATAAACTAGATTCTTTAGTTTTAAATATTTCTAAAGAAAAAGTTGTTACTTATTCTAACGCGATTGATGGAGTTGTGGATATTGAGGCAAAAGCTATTATTTTTGCTACTGGCTGCTATGAACGTAGTCCAGGAGCAATCCAGCTTTCTGGAGATAGAGTAGCCGGTATTATTACCGCTGGTACTGCTCAAAAATATTTAAATATCCATGGATATCTCGCTGGTAAAAGAATTGTCATTCTTGGTAGTGGCGATATTGGATTAATTATGGCTAGACGTATGACATTAGAAGGAGCAAAGGTTCTTTGTGTTAGTGAACTTATGCCATATTCTAACGGCTTAAATCGAAATATCGCTCAATGTTTAAATGATTATAATATCCCTCTTTATCTTTCTAGAAGCGTTCTTAGAGTTGAAGGTAAAGGTAGGGTAGAAAAAGTTGTATTAGCATCAGTGGACGATAAGATGAAATTCATCCCTGGAACCGAGATGGAATTTGAATGTGATACTTTACTTTTATCAGTTGGATTAATTCCTTATGTATCTCTACTTGAAAATATTGATGTGAATATCAGTTCCACTAAAGGAGCGATGGTTAATGATCAATTAGAAACTAGTATTCCTGGAATCTTTGCTTGTGGTAACTGTTTACACGTTCATGATGTGGTAGACTTTGTTACTGAAGAAGGTCGAGAAGCCGGAAGAGCTGCCTCTAGATATATAAAAGGTGAAGTTTCTAAGAAAGTGAAAATTAAAGTTAATCCAGGAAATGGAGTGGGATATGTCATTCCTCAATTTATTGAGACTGATTTAGACCATGATGTCACTTTTAAATTTAGAGTGAGAAAACCAATTAAGAATGTCTTTGTGAATTTCTCTAGTGGTGAAGCTGTTTTCCATAAAGTAGTTAAACCAGTTCTTATTCCTAGTGAAATGGTAATGATTAAGGTGAGCAAAGATAAACTCATAAATGTTAAAGACGAAATAACAGTGTCTTTGGAGGAAAGATAATATGAAAGAATTTACTTGTATAGTCTGTCCTCGTGGATGTCGATTAACTATTGATGATAAGCTAAACGTTACTGGAAATTCCTGCCCAAGAGGGGCCCAATACGCAAAAGATGAAGTGACCAATCCAAAAAGAATGATTACTTCGTTTGTGAGGGTTAAAAATAGAGAAAATACAGTAGTCTCTGTTAAAACATCTACTTCTATTCCAAAAGGGATGATTTTTGAAGTGATGGATGAAATAAATAAAGTCGGAGTTAACGCTCCAACTCATATTGGTGATATCGCTATTAAAAATGTTTTAAATACAGGTGCGGATATCATCATTACAAAAAACATTGATTAAATGTTTTAAAGTTTTTAAAATATAGTTAACTATAAGTTATAGTCAATATTCTAAATAGGAGATTTTGATGTCAGATCGAATAAAGGTATTTGCCCTTGCTGGATTAGACGAGGACGGAAGAGATTGCTATGTTGTCGAAATTAACGACGATATTTTCGTTTTAGACGCCGGATCTTCTTTACCTGATAAGACTCTCCCTGGAGTGGATTATTTATTACCTAACTCTGATTATCTTATTAAAAATAAGGAACGTGTTAGAGGCTATTTTATTACCCACGGACATGATGAATCTTTTGGGGCTTTAAGATATTTCTATAAATATGCTCCTAGTAAAGTATATTGTACCCAAACAACTAAAGTTATTATTGAAGGACAATTATCAATTATTGAGGCGAAAACTCTTTTTGACTATGTCATTGTTAAACCAACTGATGAAGTGATTGTCGCTAATCGTAAAATTAGATTCTTCCAAACTTGCCATAACGCTGCTAACTCCTTTGGAGTTGCTATTCAAACAGATCAAGGAAATATTATTTATACTTCTGATTTTATTATTAATTTTGCCACTAACGAAACCGGGTATCGTTTTGACCTTGGTATGACTAGTGAACTCGCTAAAGAAGAAACGCTTTTATTGATGGCGGAATCTAAAGCTGCTGATAAAAATGGATATTGCTCTCCTAAGCATCGTATTAATGACTTAGTGGAGAAATATTTCAAATTAAATAAACGTATCTTTGTGCTTTGCTATTGGCAAAATATGTATCGACTAAGAGAGATTTGCAAATTAGCTCAAAGATATAACAAAAGAATTTATTGTTACGACCAATATACCGAAGCCGTGATGAAATATGTCATGGAGGCTACTGGAACTTCAACATTTGCCAAAACTAATTTTGTTTCTAAAGAAGATTTGTTAAGAGTTAAGAGTACTGACTTATTAATTTTAATGGTTGGTCACTCTGATGATTTATTTAAAGAAACTGGCGCTTTAGCACATGGCTTAAATTCTGATAAACGTATCAAAGTTATGCCTGATGACATCTTTATGAATGTGGCAGTTCCTAGACCAATCTTTGAAACAACTTGTACTAGAAATATGGATGAAATCTACCGCACTGGCTGTCAAGTAGTGTGGCTAAAAGGAAAAGATGTCCATTCTATGCACGCTCAAGAAGACGATTTAAGATTTATCTTAAATATCTTTAGACCAAAATATTATTTCCCAGTTCGTGGACACTATACCAAAATCATGGAAAACGCAAAATTAGCGGTTTCTTTAGGTATTGGTTTAAATCATATGAATGTCTTTGTTTTAGATAATGGCATGCAGTTAATATTTGAACCAGGAAAACGTCCAGTGATTTTACCAAGTGAAGTAACAGGTATAAATATTTCTCCTCTTATTGTAGATGGTAAGGGTGTTACTAAAGATGCGACTGAAGTAGTTGAAACTAGACAAAAGTTAGGTGTTGATGGAGCGGTAGTAATCGCGGCCACTGTTTCTTTGAAAGAAAAACGTATTATTGCGGGGCCAGATTGCCAGATGCGAGGCTTTGTTTATGTTAAAGAGGCAGAGCCAATCTTTAAATCGATTACTCAAATCTTTGTCGAAGAAGTAAATGCTGCTTTAGCTAAAGGTATTAGCTTAGAGCAAGCTAAAAATACGATAAAAGATCGTGCTAGATGGTTTATCAGAAGAGAAAATGGTCGAGAGCCACTTATAGAGCCAATTATCTTAGTTAATGATAAATAAAAAGCACTTAATGAGTGCTTTTTTTCTTTCACTTTTCTACGTACACACATATAATAATAGCATGGGCGAGAAAAAGAGATTAACTATTAACTCTAAAATCGAAAATATTGTTAAGGGTCTATCACTTTGTTTAATATCCGTTATTCTCATTATTAATGTTGGCAAAGTAGCTCGTACTTTTGCTTTTGTTCCTTTATATTTATTTGGAGCTTCTTACTATATTATTTTTGCTTTAATATTCTTATATGGTTTTTTAAGAATTATTTTTAGAAGAAAAATAAAATTAAAGGAAGCAAATATCATTTTTTCTCTTCCATTATTTTTCTTATCAATGTTTTTCTTCTTAAGTGTTTATGACGCTCCATATTATGAAAGTGTTGGCACTGCTATTAATTCCTACAACGCTTCATTAAGTGGATATTATTCTCCAGTATTCTTTAATCCGTTTAATTACGTTGGTGGATTTAAACACGGCTTACTTGGTTTATCCTTAGGGGTTGGTATTAACAATAATACAGTCGCTATTTTCTTAGGCATCATGTTAATGGTGGTATCTTTACTTATCTTCTTTATGCCTTTAATTACTTCTTGGATTAAAAATGAAAAGAACAAAGAAAAACCAGTGAAACTTGTTGTAGAACTCCCAAAAGAAAAACATATAGAACCAGTAGTAGAAGCAGAAACTAATGAACCAATTAATTTAGTTAGCCCAGAACCAGTGGAAGTTAAAAGAGGATTTGAAAGCGATCAAAGCCCATTTATTAATCAAAATAGTGGTTTTTCTAGACCAATGATGTCTTTGGATGATAATCATGGTTTGATTCATTCTCAAAATGATTCTCGAGAATTTACCCCATTAGTGTTCTCTAGACAAAGAAAAGTCGAATCTCCTATTGTCGCTCCTATATCTAAACCGGTTAAAGTAGAACCAGAACCAATCTCTGAAAACTTTATAGAAGAAGAAGTTGAGGTTGAAAACCTCATTGAAACTAGACCAGAGGTTGTTAATGAAGTGGTTGAAGAAAAACCACAAATTGATGAATCTTTAGTTAGAGCCCAACCAATCTTCTTAAACGAAATGGATGAAGAGACTGCGATTAATGATCCTCTTCCAATAACTCCAGAAGAACCTAAGAAGAAAGAACCAATTAATTGGGTACCTCCTTCTACTGATCTTTTAATGACTTATGAAAATGATGACGCTAATGAGCTTAATACTCAAGTAGCCGATAATAGAGTGGAAGCCATTAACAACATTTTAACTAACTTTAAAGTTGGAGCGCGTTGTACTGGTTATAAGATTGGTCCTAGTGTTACCCGTTATAACATTGAATATGATCCTAACGTTCCAATGAAATCAGTGGAGAAGTTAATTGATGATATCTCTATGAGATTAGGTGGAGTGAGAACTAGATTCACCCCAATTGTTAAAGATGAGACTTTCTCAGGTTTAGAAGCTCCTAACGCGAAAATTACCACAGTGAGTTTTAAAGAAGTAGTTGAAGCTCTTCCAGATGCTAAAAAGAAACCTTTAGCAGTGGGTTTTGGTAAAGACTTATCTGGTAATGTTGTTTATTCAGAATTTAATAAATTCCCTCATATTTTAGTGGCAGGTACCACTGGAAGTGGTAAATCTATTTTTATTCACTCTATTATCTCTACTTTAATTATGAGAGCATCACCTGATTTATTAAGAATTGTTTTAGTCGATCCAAAAATGGTGGAAATGTCTAAATATAGAGATATGCCTCATTTACTCTGTCCAATTATTACTGAACCAGACAAGACTAAAGTTATGCTCACTAAGTTATGTGATGAAATGAATCATCGATATGAAATCTTTGCCGAAAACGGTATGGTTAGTGAAATTGATCAATATAATGAATGGGCCGAAGAAAACGGTAAAGAATTAATGCCATATATTGTTGTTATTCTTGATGAATATGCTGATTTAGTGGACCGCTGCAAAGATATTGGTTTACCAGTAGTTTCTATTGCTCAAAAAGCGCGTGCTGCTGGCATTCATTTACTAATTTCTACTCAAAGGCCATCCACAAACGTTATTACTGGTGTTATTAAAGGTAACTTACCAACTCACGTTGCTTTAAGAACAGCGGGATATACAGACTCTATGACTATTATTGGAGAAGGTGGAGCAGAACAATTATTAGGTAAAGGTGATATGCTTGTGCAATCTCCAGTAGTATCTACTGATGGAGTGGTAAGATTACAGGGCTGCTTTGTACAAAATAAAGAAATCATTCGTGTTGTTTCTTATTTAAAAGAGCATTACCCAACTAATTATGACCCTAATTTCTTAGATTTAGTGGATCATTCTAAAGAAGTGGGTAAACAGTTAGTGGCCTCTGGAGAAGTTCAAAAAGAGGCTGATGAAGCCGAAGAGATGAAATATCAATCAGTCAAGGATTGGGTTTTAACTCAAAAATTTGTTTCTATGAGCAAAATTCAACGAGAATGTATGGTGGGCTTTAATAGAGCGGGTAAATTCTTTAAACGTTTACAAATGGAAGGGATAGTCTCTACTGAAGTAGACGGCAACACCAAAGGCTGTGCAGTTTTAGGCGCACCAAGTGATGATGAGGAATATATTCCTAGTAGTGATGAATTAATAAGTTAATTATGGATTATGGATTAATAAATGCTGAGTTAATTAATAAGAATTACTTGGCTATTATGTATTATGGAGAATCAAGCGACATCAATGATGTTAATTTCAATATTGAAATTAATGGAGTGTCGTATCCTTTAAAGATTTCTAGATTCTCTCGAAGTGACAAGCTTTTTAGAATTGAAGCATCTTGTGAGGAAGAGATTCTTTTAGGTAATTTAAATATTGTGAAAACTAATTCTGGAGATGAATTAGGTGTAGATTATCGTAGTTACGTCACTAGTAAAGAATTTGATGAATTATACACCCCAATAAATGAAGAATTTGGAGCATTCTATTTTAAAGAAGAAACTATCTTTAAATTATGGAGTCCGATTAGTGATAAAGCCTTTGTAAAACTTGAAAAGAGTGAAAATAATTTTGTTCTTTTACCAATGAAAAGAAAAGAAAAAGGTGTTTATAAATTAACAGTGAAAGGCGATTTATTTAATAAGAAGTATAACTACGTTATACATCAAAATGGAACTATTAAAGAAATTAGAGATCCTTATGGCAAGGGGACATCGCTAAATTCTAAATATTCTGCTGTTATTGATTTAAACGCTTTGAATGTTGTTAAAAAAGAAAAACCAAAAACTCAAATTAAGTCACCTAATGAGGCAATTATCTATGAGATGGATATTAGAGACTTTACTGAGGCTGATAAGACAAACACATGCCCAGGTAAATATCTAGGCGTTATAAATAAAATTGACTATTTAAAGAAATTAGGAATTACCCATGTACAAATTCTTCCAGTCCATGATTTCTTTGGAGTGGATGATGTAGAAGTTGACCATTATAACTGGGGATATAACCCAACCAACTACTTTTCTTTGGAAGGTAGTTATTCTAATTATCCTGAAGACCCTTTAGCAAGATTATTAGAATTTAAAAAGATGGTTGCTGAATTACATAAAAATGACATTAGAGTCGTTCTTGATGTGGTTTATAACCACATCTATGAATATCAAAATAGTGACTTCCATAGGAATTTACCTAATTATTATTTCCGTAGATTAGGAAAAAGAATCTCTGAAGGTAGTGGATGTGGAAACGATATCGCTAGTGAAAGAAGCATGGTGAGAAAACATATTTTAGATTCTTTAAAATATTTCACCGAAACTTTTGATTTAGATGGATATAGGTTCGACCTTCTTGGCCTTATTGATTTAGAGACTGCCAAAGAAGCTATTAGAGTGGTTAAAGAAATTAAACCTGACGCTTTAATGTATGGAGAAGGTTGGGACATGATGACGGGCTTATCTAAAGATAAGAAGTGCTGTAGCGATAACGCTCATCAAATTCCAGAAATGGGATTCTTTAACGATCAATTTAGAGATGTCATTAAAGGCGGAACATTTGATAAATACTCTAAAGGCTTTATTATGAACGAATATAATAAAGACGATTTAGATAATGTCTTATGTGCTTGTTTATTAAAAAATCGATATAACAATGCTTCTCAATCTATTAACTATGTTGAGTGTCACGATAACCAAACTTTATTTGATAAGATTTCTTATTTCTCTGATAATGAAGAGCTTAACCTTCAAAGAGTGAAATTCGCTAATGCAATTACTTTATTCTCTATTGGCGTTCCATTTATCCATATGGGTCAAGAAATTGGCTTATCAAAATGTATGCTTGATAACACTTATAATGTTCCTAAAGTGAATAATATGGACTGGGATTTAGTGGAATCTAGACAAGAAATGGTGAAGTTCATGAGGGAACTTATCAAAGTCAGAAAAATGATTCCATTATTTAAAGTTAATTCCGCTAGCGAGTTAGAAAATGTTTATATTGATTATTTAGATAATGGGCTAGTAACTATTACCGTTACTGAAGAAAAATTATTATTACCTGGCTTTAAAGAAGGCTTAATTATCATCAATCCAAGCGAGGAAGTTAAAACTTTAGAATTAAAAGATTATTATCAAGTATTCTTTGGCTGTAACGGCATTGTTGAAGATGAATCCTACGCTAAAAATTTCACTTCTGCAGATTTATCGGTATCTATTTTAGGGTTAAAATAATGTGGCATATTTTAAGAGCGGTTTTATTATCATCACTTAGAATTATCTGGGGATATTTTTCTTGGATGATTTCTTATTCAAGAAAAAACTGCAAAACTCCAATTGAAAAAAGATATAAAAAAGCTAGAAAACTTCTTTTAAAAGTTAATCACAATTTAAAGCTTGATGTTTTAGTAGAAGGAAAAGAAAATATTCCAGAAGAAACATGTTGTTTTTATTCAAACCACATGGGAGCGGCAGACCCATTGCTCTATTTTGCTGCTTTAGATAAGCCAACTACTTTTGTTGCTAAAAAAGAAGTTAAAAATTTACCATTTGTTGGTAAAGTCTTTAAAGCGATCAACGGACAATTCCTTGATCGAGCTGATTTAAAACAGTCTTTAAGGGTGATGATGAAAGTTCAAGAATCATTAGCTAAAAAAGAAATTAACTGGGTCATTTTCCCAGAAGGAAAAAGAACTAAAGACCATATGGAAAATATACTTCCTTTCCATCATGGTACTTTTAGAGCGGCTATGAAGGCTAAGGTTCCTCTAGTTCCTACTGTGGTATTTGGCAGCTTTAGAATATTACATACAAAACATAATTTCAAAAGATATCCTACATACATTAAATTTTTAAAACCAATTTACCCTAGTGAATATGAAGGAAAATCTACCGAAGAAATCGCAAAAGAAATTCAATCAAGAGTGCAAGCAGAATTAACTTTTGAAACAAGAAAAATCGACCACAAGAGAATGGTCGAACTTCATGATAAATATTATCGATTCAATCGAATCTATTAAAATTTCTTTCTTAATCCCTTTGGATAATAATTTTTGATTACTTGACCGTCAGTTTTAGCAATATCAACTGCGGTCTTTTTATACGTTAATAAAACGTAACCCTTATATGGATTAATTTTATTTAACTGTTCACCATATAAATATTTCTTTAATTCTTCTAAAGTAAGTTCGATTATATCGAAACTATCTTTAGCGTAGCTTCTAGCGTAGTGAAGGTCATATTTAAATAGATCCTTTTTAAATTCTCCAACTTTTACCCCATATCTATAGATATTAAGGCCTTTTAGATCTAGTCCGTTATTAACCGCAAATAAATAATCGTTTACTCTTTTAACGTCTTTATCTCCTTTTACGTACTGTGGGAATTTATTTATATGATTAAATTCATTAGTTTTAGAAGAACCTGGTTTTTTAAATTGGACGATATATTGTCCTTCTCCATTAAAATGAGACGGCATTAATCTAATTCCGATATCTTTAATATAAAAGCATTTATTCGAAGGCATATTAACTAGTTCAGCGTTGCTATTTTCTAATAAATAATGAGCGACATCTTCATCTTCTTCTTTGGAGTAGCTACAAGTAGAATAAGATAATGTGCCTCCAGGTTTAAGCATATAATAGGCAATTAGAATCAATTCTTTTTGAATTTCTTGATATTTATAAACTTTGTTTATACTCCAATCATTTATCATAGCGTCACTTTTTCTAAACATCCCGCTTCCAGAACATGGAGCGTCTAAAATGATCTTATCGAATGTACTTTCATATTTAAGATATATCTTACTTAAGTCATTATTAGTGATGATAACATTACCAATTCCTAATCTTTCTAGATTATTACTTAATAATCCACATCTAGAAAAAGATAAATCGTTAGACACTATTAATCCTTTATCGTTCATTTTAAAAGATGCTTGAATAGATTTTCCTCCAGGAGCAGCACACATATCTAACACCAAATCATTTTCTTTAAAATCAATTAAAGAGGAGACAACCATCGCACTTGGCTCTTGTAAATAATAATAGCCAAGCTCATGATAGATATGTTTTCCTAGTTCATATATATCTTTATCATAGATAAAAGCATGCTTCACAATTGGGTGAGGTGTAACTAAAGGAAATTCTTTTAAAAACTCCTCATCACTAATTTTATTAGTATTTAACAAAACAGCGTGCTCACTTTTTTTGTTTAAAGAATTAAGCAATAAATCTGCTTCGCTTTCACCAATAGAATTAATTAAATGCTCTTTAAAAGTCATGAAGTTATTATAAAGTAGTGCAATATATATTTCAAAAATAAATGTATATAAATACATTATTTGTGATAACATATTAACGAGGTATATAACTATGAGAATGGTAGATTTAATCATTAAAAAAAGAGATGGTCATGAATTAACTGACGAAGAAATTAAGTTCTGGATTGATGGCTATGTGAAAGGAGAAATTCCTGATTATCAATCTAGTGCGATGAATATGGCTATTTTCTTTAAGGGAATGACTAAAAGAGAAATCGCTACTTTAACCGATTATATGGAACATAGTGGTGAAGTTATTGATTTAAGTGAAATTGAAGGTATTAAAGTTGATAAACACTCTACAGGTGGAGTTGGTGATAAAACTTCTTTAGTTTTAGGACCAATGGTCGCAGCAGTAGGTGGAAAAGTCGCTAAAATGTCTGGCCGTGGATTAGGCCATACTGGTGGCACACTTGATAAATTAGAATCTATCCCAGGATTAATTATTGCTAAAAGCAAAGAACAAATGGTGGAGCAAGTTAATCGCATTGGCTTAGCTATTGTTGGTCAAACTAGCACCTTAGTTCCTGCTGATAAAAAGCTATACGCGCTTAGAGATGTTACTGGAACAGTTGAATCCATTCCTTTGATCGCTGCTAGTGTTATGTCTAAAAAACTCGCTAGTGGAACCGATGTTATCCTTTTAGACGTCACTGTTGGTGAAGGTGCCTTCATGAAAAACATGGATCAAGCTAGAGAACTAGCTAAAACCATGGTCGGTATTGGTAAGTCTTTAAATAGAGACACCGTTGCAGTATTAAGCGACATGAGTGAGCCTTTAGGATTTGCCGTAGGCAACTCCTTAGAAGTTAAAGAGGCTATTGATTCTTTACATGGTAAAGGTCCAAAAGATTTAATGGAATTATGCTATACCTCTGGTAGTATCATGCTTGTTCAATCAAAAGTCTGTAAGAGCATTGAAGAAGCCCGCAAGAAACTCCATGAAGTTATTGAAAACGGAGAAGCTTTTGAAAAATTCTGCTTAATGGTAGAAGCTCAAGGCGGAGATGTTAGTTATATTAGACATCCTGAAAAATTTGAAATTAGCAAAAATATTGTTGAAATTAGATCTGAACGAGATGGCTATATCAAAGAGATCAACGCTTTAGAGATTGGAATTAGCGCGATGAAACTCGGTGCTGGCAGAGAAACTCTTGAAGATGTCATTGATATGTCTGCTGGTATCGTATTAGCTAAAAAAGTTGGTGCTAAAGTTACTAGAGGTGACTTATTATGTACCGTCTATACAAATAAGGCTCCTGAAGAATATCTTCCAGTCTTAGATGAAATTAGACAAGCATATGCTTATAGTGAAGAAAAAGTGGAAGAACTTCCTGTTATTAGAGAAATTATTAGAGAAGCTTAATGAAAGTTGTTTTACAAACAGTTAAAAGCGCACATGTAGATATATTAGGTAAGACCGTTGGAAGCATTTCTAACGGTTACCTTTTACTTACCGGTTTTACTATGGGTGATGATAAAGAAATTGTCACTAAGATGGCGGAAAAAATTATTAAACTCAGAGTGTTTGCTGATGAAAAAAGACAAATTAATTTGTCTTTAGATGTGGTTAATGGAGGAATTCTTTCTATTAGCCAGTTCACATTATATGCAGACACAACCGGAGGTAGACGTCCATCTTTTATTAACGCTTTACATCCTCATGAAGCAGAACCTTTATACGAATTCTTTAATGAAGAATTAGCAAGATTAAGCGGTAAACATATTGAAACTGGTGTATTTGGTGCCGATATGGATGTTTATAGTATCAATGACGGACCATTTACTTTAGTATTAGACAGCAAGGAATTATTTTAAATGAAAGTATTAGTTGGTCTTTCTGGTGGCGTTGATAGTGCAGTAGCAGCGTATCTCCTTCAAAAAAGTGGATATGAAGTTACCGCCTGTTTTATGCGTAACTGGGATAGTCTCGCTAATAATGACTATTTAGGAAACCCAAATATCAACAATTCTCAGTGCCCTCAAGAAAAAGACTACGATGATGCTGTCGCAGTCGCTAAAAAGCTTGGCATTGAATTATTAAGAATTGACTTTGTCAAAGAATACTGGGATGATGTGTTTTCTTACTTAATTAGAGAGTATGAAAATGGAAGAACTCCTAACCCAGATATTTTCTGCAATAAATATATTAAGTTTGACGCTTTCTTAAAGTTTGCGTTAGACAAAGGTTTTGATATGATCGCGATGGGTCACTACGCGAAACGCATCGATAGACATGGTAAAGCCTATTTATGTAAGAGTTTTGATCAAAACAAAGACCAGACTTATTTCCTTTCTCAAATCAATCAAGAACAACTTAAATATTCTTTATTCCCATTAGGGGATATTGATAAAAAAGAGGTTAGAAAAATCGCTCATGATTTAAACCTTGATATCGCTGATAAAAAAGACTCAACTGGAGTGTGCTTTATTGGTGAAAGAAACTTCAAAGAATTCTTAAAGAACTATATTCCTGCTAAAAAGGGAAACATTGTGGATATCAACACTAATAGAGTGATTGGCACTCATGACGGGGTGATGTATTACACAATTGGTCAAAGAAAAGGACTCGGCATTGGTGGAATACATGGAGAAGCCGCTAAGGGCTGGTTTATTGTAAAGAAAGATATCAAAAACAATGTTTTATATGCAGCTAGCGGATCGGAATCCGATAGGCTCAATTCTGATACGTGTTTAGTTACTAATCTTAATTTTATTACCGATAAACCAAAAGATGGGCAACACATCTATGCTAAATTTAGATATCGTCAGCAAGATAATGGGGTGACAATCCATTATGTTGATGATAATACAGTCAAACTCATCTATGATGAGCCATATAAAGCAGTTACCCCTGGACAAGCTGCGGTCTTCTATGATGGAGATGTCTGTCTTGGTGGTGGATTAATTGATCAAACCTTCTATAAAGGTCAAAGAAACGATTTATAACAATGAGAGATAATTTCAATCGTGAAATTAATTATTTACGTATTTCAGTTACTGATTTATGTGATTTAAGATGCAAATATTGTATGCCTTTGAATGGTGTTGATAAGAAATGTCATCATCAAATTTTGTCGATTGAAAGAATTGAAGAAATTGTTAATGAGTTTGCATCAATTGGCATAAATAAAATTCGTATTACCGGAGGCGAGCCTCTTGTTAGAAACGGTATTGTTGATATCGTTAGAAGAATTAAAGCAATCAAAGGGATTAAAGAGGTTGACTTAACCACCAATGGAGTGAAGCTAAAATCTTTAGCAAAAGAACTATATGATGCAGGGTTAGATAGGTTAAATATTTCTTTAGATACTTTAAGCGAAAAAAAGTATCACGAAATAACAAGAGTTGGTGATATTAATAATGTTCTAGAAGGAATTAAAGAAGCCCAAAAAATAGGATTTAAAAACATCAAAATTAACACCGTTTTAATTGGGGGATTTAATGATGATGAAATAGAAGATTTTATTGATTTTGCAAACGATCATGAGTTAACAGTGAGATTCATTGAATTAATGCCAATTGGTGAGTCTTCTCATTTTGCAAAAGAATCTTTTGTTCCTAATGATTTTATCTCTAAAAACGAAAGACTTGAATTTGTAAAAAGTGATGGGGTTAGTTCTTTATATCAATGTAAGGACGGTAAAGGATTTATTGGCTTGATATCCCCATTTAGTAATAAATTCTGTAAAGAATGCAATCGAATCAGATTAACCGCAGACGGAAAGATTAAACCATGTTTGCATTCTTCTCAAGAAATAGATGTCTCTAATCTCTTTAAAAAAGAGCTTAAAAAGGCATTGATTGATTCAATTAAAGCCAAACCTAAAGAGCATCACTTAGAATCTGGATTTAGTGATTCTATGCGTGATATGCATCGTATAGGCGGATAATTTTAAAAAAATTCTCGCGCACGCACTATTAACCTTGAATAGCCTGCGCATACACGCGCGAAATTTATTTATAAATTTTAAATACCTTGTTTGACAAGATTTTTTTGTTGTGTTAATTTAGGTCCGTTGGTGTTTATTTATGAAAGAAATTAAAGTTGAAGAATCAGTTGGTCAAGTTTTAGGCCATGATATCACTCAAATCATTCCTGGTATGAAAAAAGGACCAGTGTTCAAAAAAGGACATATTATTAAAGAAGAAGATATTCCGGTTTTACTATCTGTAGGCAAGGAACATATTTTTGTTTATGAATATGATGAAAATATGGTTCACGAAAATGACGCAGCTGAAATGCTCGCTAATATGTGTGGCGATGAAAACTTGTATCATTCAGAAGTTAGTGAAGGAAAAATTGAGCTATTTGCTAGCTGCGATGGTGTATTCCTTGTTGATAATGAATTGCTAAATATTGCTAATTCTTTTGGACAAATGATGATTGCCACAAGGAGCAGTGGCTTCTTGGTGAAAAAAGGCGATAAATTAGCGGGAACGCGCATTATTCCTTTGGTAATTGAAAAAGAAAAGATGAACAAAGTTCAGTCTTTAATTGGTGATAGAAAAATCATGAAAGTCGTACCAATTAAGCAAAAGAAGTTTGGATTAGTGGTCACTGGTAGTGAAGTTTACCATCATCGTATTGAAGATGCCTTCACCCCTATTCTGAAGAATAAAATGGCCCTTTACGGAGCAGAAATGGTGTCTCAGGTAATATGTGACGATAAACCAGAAATGATCACTGAAAACATCCTTAAAATGCTTTCTAAAGGTGTTGATTTAGTTTTGGTTACTGGAGGAATGAGTGTTGATCCAGATGATAAGACTCCTTTAGCAATTAAAAATACTGGCGCTGAGATTATTTCTTATGGTGCGCCTGTACTTCCAGGAGCGATGTTCTTGCTTTCGTATATGAAAGATGGACGCCCTATTTTAGGTTTACCAGGGTGTGTTATGTACGCAAAGCGTACAATCTTTGACTTGGTTATTCCAAGAATCTTAGCGGATATTCGAATTGATTCTAACTTCTTGAATAAATTAGGTAATGGTGGGCTTTGCTTAAATTGCTCAGTCTGCACATTCCCTAATTGTGGATTTGGGAAAGGTGGTAATTAATATGTCTAAATTAACTCATATTGACGAACATAATAATGCGATTATGGTTGATGTCTCTAACAAAGACTCTACTTTACGAGTGGCGACCGCTACTGGCAAGATCTATATGTCAAAAGAATCTTTTGAGATAGTGGAATCTCATGCCAATAAAAAAGGTGATGTTTTAACCATTGCTCAAGTTGCTGGAATCATGGGTGCTAAAAAAACAAGTGAATTGGTGCCTTTATGTCATCCTCTTTTGATATCTAAAGCCAATTTAACTTTTGCCCCAATCAAAGAAAAGGATAAATATGGGTATATCGCTAATAGCGAGATAATTGTCCAAGGACAAACTGGTGCAGAAATGGAAGCGATAAACGCCGTTCAAGTAGGCTTATTAACAATCTATGACATGTGTAAAGCTGTTGATAAACGAATGATTATCACCGAAGTTCACTTAGTGTCTAAAAGTGGTGGCAAATCTGGAGATTTTAAATTCTAAAATGGGAAAAGTCACTGCGATTTGTATTTCTGATAGAAGAGGAATTCAAAAACATCAAGTGGATTCCGCTATTTTAGTTGAGAATTGGGGAATTGAAAATGATGCTCATGCTGGAAATTGGCATCGCCAAGTCTCTATTTTAGATCAAGAACAAATTGATGCTTTTAACGCTAAAGGGGCAGATGTTGCTCCAGGAGCGTTTGGAGAAAATATTATTGTTTCTGGTATAAATGTTTTATCTCTTCCTATAGGAAGTCATATTCAAATAGGAGAAACGTTATTAGAAATTACTCAAAGAGGTAAGGAATGTCATGATCACTGCCAAATCTATTACAAGATGGGCGAATGCATCATGCCGAAAACTGGAATGTTTACTCGAGTAATCAAAGGAGGAAATATCAAAGTGAATGATGAAGTAAAAATTATCGATAGAGATTTACCTTTAACCGCGGCAGTTATCACCTTAAGCGACAAAGGTTTTAAAGGCGAAAGAGAAGATATTTCTGGCCCTACCTTAGTTAATAAATTAAAGGAAGAAGGATATGAAGTCGTAGAATATATCTTAATTCCTGATGATAAAAAAATGTTAAAACAATCTTTGTTAAGATTGTGTGACCAAAGAGATGTTAATTTAATCCTCACCACTGGTGGGACAGGATGTGCTCCTAAAGACATTACTCCTGAGGTCACAAAAGAAGTGATCGAAAAAGAAGTGCCAGGCATTTCTGAAGCAATCCGATTTGAAAGTCTAAAATTCACTCCTCACGCAATGCTTTCGCGTGGTGTAAGTGGTATTAGAAATAAAAGTTTAATCATCAATCTCCCAGGATCTCCTAAAGCCTGTCTAGAGAGCTTAGAAGTATTTATCAAGCCAGTTAGACACGCCCTTAGATTAATTCGCGGAGAAGATGGAGAATGTGCTAGAAAATAGGAGGTTCGTATGAAAAAGAAATTTTTAGCATTAGCGTTATTCCCATTAATTGCGACAAGCTGTGGAGATAATGCCAGTTATCCATTTATGTTAGGGTTAGGTGGACCCGATGTCCCAGTCGGACAATATTCCACAAAAATTTTACAATACTTCGGTGTTGATGAAGCTGCGTTATATGACGCTGGATTAATATCATATGGTAAAGACGTTAAAGAAGTGACCACTCATGTTAAAGAAGGAATGGTTCACGCTGGTTTTATTTATAAAACAGATGCTGTTAGTGCTAATTTGAAAATTGTTGAAGCTGCAACAACAGAAATGACTGGTGGAGATGTTATCTATCCTGCCGCAGTATTAAAAAGAACAACAGTTGCTAGTGCTGCACAAGCGTTTTTAAGTTATATGCACTCTACTAGTGCTAGTGCAAGATATGAAGCTGTTGGCTTTAAATCTTTAGCAAAAATTCCTGACAGCGAAGTGACCCCTGCTCCTAGTGGAAGTTTTACTATCAAAGTGGCTGCTGCTGCTAGTATGACTGAATCTTTAAGCGCGGTCGTTGAAGATTATAAAGCTGTTGCTCCTAATATCACTGTTGATTGCTATTTTGGTAGTAGTGGCACTTTATTAAAACAAATCCAAGAAGGATATGATTATGATATCTTCCTTTCTGCCGGACAAAAGCAAATGAATACTTGTGAGACTGAAGAAAGATTATTAGAAAACACAAGATTTAATATGCTTCAAAACGAAGTGGTGTTATCTGTTCCAGATAATAACCCATCAAGTTTTAAAAATATTGAAGGATTAATGTATTATCTAAAATACAGATTATCAATTTTATAATTAGGTAGTTATGGATCTATTTCCTCTTTGGAACTCGCTTAGAATTGCTTCGATATCTATTGTTATTGTTTTTGTTCTAGGGATTATCATTGCCTATTGGGTAAAAAAATGTCCAAGAATCATTAAAGGAATATTAGATGTCTTTTTCACCTTGTCTTTAGTCCTTCCTCCAACGGTAATTGGTTATCTATTACTGTTGATTTTCGGACCTAATAGACCGATTGGGCAATTCTTTCTTGAATTAGGAATTAGATTCGCTAACGACTGGAAAGGTGCGGTCCTTGCTAGTGTCTTTGTCTCTTTCCCTCTTATGTATCGAACAGTTAGAGCCTCTTTTGAAGCGTTTAATGAAGATTTAGCGAGCGCAGGAAAAACTCTAGGATTAAGTAATTTATATGTCTTTTTAAGAATTAGGCTTCCAGCGTGTAAAAACGGCATTATTGCTGGTTCGGTTTTAGCGTTCGCTAGAGGTTTAGGGGAATATGGAGCCACACAGATGCTTGTTACTTATTCAAAAAATACAGCGACTATTTCGACCACAATTGCCTTTTTAAGAAGTGGAGATAAAGACGCGGAAGCGATGGTCTGGATTTTAATTAATATTGCTGTAGCGGCGGTGTTCCTTATCGTGATTAACATTTTTGAAAATCGTGCGAAAAGGAGGAATAAAGTTCATGATTAAAGTTCATATCAAAAAAGAATATCCTGGTTTCTCCTTAAAGGTTGATTTTGAAAGCGATATTAAAAATATTGCTTTATTAGGCTCAAGCGGATGTGGAAAGTCGCTAACTTTAAAATGCATCGCCGGTATTATTAAGCCAGATGAAGGCTTTATATCTATTGACGATAAAGTGGTCTTTGATAGTGAGAAACACATCAATTTACCTCCACAAAAAAGAGAGGTTGGATATTTATTCCAAAACTACGCTTTATTCCCTAATATGACTGTTAAGAAAAATATCCTTACAGGGCTACATAAAGAGGAAAACAAGGAAGAAAAAAATAAAAAAATAGAATTTTATTCTAAATTGCTCCACATTGAAGAAATATTACCTAATTATCCTCATGAAATAAGCGGTGGCCAAGCTCAAAGAGTAGCGTTAGCGAGAATATTAGCTTCAAAGCCAAAAATTCTTCTTTTAGATGAACCTTTTAGTGCGCTTGATTCTTTCTTAAGAAACAAGTTACAAATGGAGATGAAAGAAATTTTAAATAACTTTGAAGGACAATCAATTATGGTGACTCATGACCGTGATGAAGCATATCTACTAGATAAAGAAATTGTCCTTATTGATAACGGCCAAGTCATTATTCAAAAAGAAACAAAAGAATTGTTCGATGATCCAGAGTATTACAAAGCTGCAGTCTTAAGTGGATGCAAGAATTTCTCCAAGGCTTATAAAATTGGCGAAAAAGATGTCGTAGCCACTGATTGGGGAATCACTTTACACATGAATAAATCTGTTCCTGACGACATTCAATATATTGGAATCAGAGCCCATAATTTCTCTTTAGAGAAAAAAGACATTTCATTTAAAATAAATGTACATGATATTACTGAGGAGACATTCAACAATCTTGTTAGATTCAGATTTGAATATCAAAATAGTGGCAGTGATTTTATCTATTGGAAAATAGAAAAAAATGTCCCTCTAACCAAGGACATTAATGAAGCGAACTTCTCTTATAAAGATATCTTACTATTAAAATAATAAATTATTTCTTAAAGACAACGTCCCTCATGTGGGCGTTGTTTTCTTTATGATAATAAACCGCAAGGATTTCTGAGGCGATAGAAATAGCGACTTCTTCTGGGGAATCTCCTCCAGTTTGTAAGCCGATTGGAGAATAGAAGTTACTTAAGTCGATATCCTTACCGAACTTTTCATATAGTTTATTTAGATAATCACCAATTTTCTTTTTAGAGCATAACATTCCAAAATATTGTGGCTTTATTTTGAGCTCAAAGATTTTGTCTAACACATCATAGTCATATTGATGACTTGGAGTGGAGACGACAATAAATCTATTATCAGGAAGCCCGTGTTTTTCGACATACTCAACAAACCCTTCATTAATCTTTTGATCAGCAGCATCGTCTAAAGCATCAATAACTTCTTTTCTGCTATCGATAATAACAACATAAAAACCTAAAGGTTTAAGGAGCCTTGCTAACGCCGATCCACAGTGTCCTCCGCCAAAAATATAAACATATTGTTTAGGGCCAACAAACTCATAAAACAAAGTGACTTTCCCGCCACAAGCCATCGGAAGAATAATTAAACCATCATCTGGAGAAATATCTCCATCATTCAAGATATATTTTTCTGTAAAAGATTTTCTTTTAACTAAGACATCTTTACATTTTTCTCTTGCGTAATACTCGATTGCTCCTCCGCCAATGGTGCCAAAAGCAACATTACCATCAGTAACAATCATTTTCTTACCAACATCAGCAGGACCCATACCGCTTTTTTCGGTAACGGTAACAATAACCGCATCTCTACCTGAGTTTCTAAATTCTTCTAGCTTCTTATAGATGTCAATCATAACACTTTAATTATATATAATTACTTTGCTTTCTTCACTATCTTTTTAGTTTGAGGCCCATAGCAGTGGATGAATAATCCTTGATAATCCTCAAAACTCACTTTATGAGAGCCATAATAACAAGTATCATATCTCACCCCATATTCGCAGGTTTTAAGCTCGTTATCCTTAAACCCGTTTCGGTAATAAAAATCCCTTCTTCTAATTCTTAAGGAATTATCTTGATATTTATCATCTATTTCATCGTAGCAAAGAATAAAGTTTTTATTTGGATATTTTTTTAATACTTCTTGAACGATTTGACTACCATATCCTTTATTTCTAAACTCAGTAGAAACTGCTAAAAAGAAGAGATAGCAAAGATCTTTATAAAATAAAAGGTTAGTAAATCCTATAAAAGAGTTATTATCATAGACCCCGTATATGTCATTATCTTTTTTTAATGCAAAAGAGAAAAACATCTCTACTGGTGGTCTTTCTTCTTCTGGAAAGCTAGAGATATATAGTGGCTCGATATCTTTTTTAATATTTTGATTTGTTTTGTAATTTATGAATTTCATTAGATAAATCTTATCACTATGATGATAATATATCATATATGGTTGTAAAAGATTTAGCGACTGCGATTATATTTCTATTCTTAGGCGTCACTGTTTTTATTGTCGGCATGAATCTTATGTCAGGCGGACTAAAAAAAGCGACAGGTAAATCTCTTAAAAAAATCTTTAAGAAAACACAGAATAGCCCTTTTGCGTGTTTAGGAATTGGCAGTGGAGTTACAGCTTTAATTCAATCTAGTGCGGCTACTTGTGTACTTACAGTTGGCTTTATTAATGCCGGCGTGATGACTCTATATCAAGGAGTGAATATCATGCTTGGCTCCTTTATTGGCACCACAGTTACAGGCATATTAGTGTCACTTTCATCCTTTAACATTGGTTTATATTTAGCTCTTATTGCTTTTATTGGCATTGTAATGATGTTCTTTAAAAAAGAAAAGATCAAAAATTTGGGTGAAGTTCTTACTGGATTTGGTCTGGTTTTTTTAGGCCTAGACCTATTAAAAAGCGCTTTTAGCCAGGCTGATATTAATAGCGCTACTCAACAATTATTCTCTTCAGTTAGTTTCCCATTATTACTTCTTTTAATTGGTATTGTTTTAACTGCTTTAGTGCAGTCTAGTAGTGCAGTGACTGGTATTGCGATTGTCATGGTCTCTAGTGGGGCAATTCCTTTTTCTAGTGCGATATATATCGCTTTAGGAGCAACAATTGGAACTTGTATTACCACTTTAATTGCCACTATTGGAGGCACAGTTAACGCTAAACGGTCAGGCTTTATTTCTTTGGTAATAAAAGTAGTTGCGGCCTTAATCGCTATTGCGATTATTTGGCCTTTATCTACTCCAATTTCTAATTTCTTCTCTACAAGCTTTGGCTCTTCAGGATTAGGTTTAGCGATGTTTACATTACTTTATAGTGTGGTTTTCTTTATTGCTTCTATGCCTTTGGTGAAACCTTTAATTAAAGTATCTGAGAGAGTTATCAAAGATAAAAATTTAGAAAATAAGAAGAATTTACTTTTATATATCGACGACAGATTATTAAACACTCCTGATATTGCTGTGATGCAAGTTAAAAATGAAATTTTACATATGTATAATCTTGCGATGCTTAACTTTAGATATGGCTATGAATGCTTAGTAAATGGCGATAAGACTAATTCAGGATCTATTGCGGATACTGAAAGCAATATTGATTATATCAATAGTAAAATTACTGAATATCTCATATCTTTATCCAATAAAGTTAGCAAAGAAGATTCTAAAGTTGTGGGTTCTTATTTCCACGTTATTAATGATATTGAAAGAATTGGAGATCACGCCTATAACTTCTATGAAAACTCTAAGAAATTAGAAGAAAGTGATTTAAAATTCTCTAATGTCGCCATTAAAGAGATAGATGTTTTCTTTGATTTAATTATGGATATGTCTGATTTAACTATGGACATCTTTAAAAATGAAGAATATCAAAAACTAGATAAACTCCATGAATTAGAAGATAGAAGTGATGTCCTCGCTAAAGAGTTAAGCGATAACCATTATAAGAGAATGACCGCGAATGAATGTAATGGCGCTCTTTCTGATGATTTTGCTACTTTAATTAGCGAATTAGAAAGAGTAGCGGATCACTTAACTAATATCGGTTATAGTGTGATTAACCCAACTGGGGATGAGGAATAAATAAAAAGGTAAGTCAAAGACTTACCAATTAACTTCAATTACTTCATCCACTAGATCAAGGACTTCTTGATTTGGAGCTTCAAATTTATTAACAAGGCCCACTAATATATCATCAGGAACTCGTAAGGCAACTTCTCTTAAGTTGTTATATTTTCTTGATTTTTCTAGAGTGTTTGGGAATAAGACTAAAATCTTTTTATCAAATTCTGGAGTAGTGGATAAATACTTTAATCTTACTGCATTTACATCGTTAAGAGCGTCAACGATAACTGTGACATCTTCGCCTTTATTGGCGTATTCATGGATTCTTTTTTCAAAAAGTTCCCAAACTTCTTTTTGTTTTGAATGGTCTTGAAAGTCTCCATGAGTAACTTCCATTCTCACTTCATCGCTATTAACGATATAAGTATTTGGGTGAGTTGCTTGATACTCTTTTGCCCAGGTCGATTTTCCAGACGCAGGTATCGCGCTTAGCATAATCATTGTTTTCATATATTTCTCCTTTAGTGTCCAACCTTCAAAAGGAATAAGAACGAATTCAATATAAGGGATTATCTATCTTCTTTCAATGACTATTTTTGATTATTTGGACACTTTCTAAACTTATTCATTTATTAAAAATTGAAAATTTGTAATAATAGTGGCTGAGGTAATTAACTATTATGAAAACATTAATTGTATATTTCTCACGTACTGGAGAGAATTCTGTTAATGGTGAAATGGAAGTCATCACCAAAGGTTTTACAGAAATCGTTGCAGAAAAAATTGCTGCTAAAACTGGTGGTGAGCTTTATAAATTAGAGCCGGAAATTCCTTATCCCACCAATTATCAAGAATGTGTAAAAAGAAGTAAGATCGAAGACCAATATAATGAAAAGGTTGCTTATAAGAATCCGCTTTCATCTTTAGATGAATATGATGTGATTTATTTAGGCTTCCCTTGCTGGTGGAGAACTTATCCTAGAATTGTCGCTAGCTTTATTAAAGACCATTCTTGGCTAGGTAAAACCGTTTATCCTTTCGCCACTAATGAAGAAGGGGCGTTAGGTTTAGCAGAACTTGAACTCAAAGGTTCTTTAAAAGGTGCATTAATTAAAAAAGGATTTGCTTGCAAAGGGAGCGAAGTAAATCAAATTGATGACAAGCTTAATGCTTGGATAGGAGCCTAATTATGAAGAATGTCACAAAAGATATTTATTATGTTGGGGTTAATGACCATCAAATAGACTTATTTGAAGGCCAATATGTTGTTCCTGTAGGAATGGCTTATAACTCTTATGTCATCGTTGATGATTTAGTGGTGGTCATGGACACAGTTGACCAACATTTCACTAAAGAATGGTTAGCGAATATTAAAGAAGTATTAGGAGATAGAAAGCCAGACATCTTGGTGGTTCAACATATGGAACCAGACCATTCCGCGAATATCATGAATTTCTTAAAAGAATATCCATCCGCTAAAGTTTTAGGTAACGCGAAAACCTTTAAGATGATGGAGCAATTCTTCCATGAAGAAATTAAAAATAGAATCGTAGTGAATGAAGGAGATACCTTAAATTTAGGTAAACACGTCTTAACATTTGTTTTTGCACCTATGGTGCACTGGCCAGAAGTTATGGTCACATATGATAGTTATGATAAAGTCTTATTCTCAGCGGATGGCTTTGGCAAATTTGGCGCTAATGACGTCGAAGATCCTGAAGGATGGGATTGCGAAGCCCGTAGATACTATATCGGTATCGTTGGTAAATACGGCGCGCAAGTTCAAGCTTTATTAAAGAAAGCTTCTACTTTAGACATTCAAATTATTTGTCCACTTCATGGACCGGTATTAGATCATGACTTAGGTCACTATTTAAAACAATATGACACTTGGAGTTCTTATAGAACTGAATCTGAAGGTGTGGCAGTTTTCTATACTTCAGTTTATGGCCACACCAAAAAAGCAGTGGAGTTCTTGTGTGAAGAATTAAAAAGACTTGGTTGCCCAAAGGTTGCTTGTAGTGATTTAGCGCGTGATGATATGCCTGAATGCGTGGAAGATGCGTTTAGATACGGTAAAATTGTTTTAGCCACAACTACCTATAACGCTGGTATTTTCCCATTTATGGATACATTTATTGCTCACTTAGTGGAGCGTAACTTCCAAAATAAGAAGATTGGCTTAATTGAAAATGGTACCTGGGCTCCAATGGCGGCTAAAGTTATGAGCGATAAACTTTCTGGTTGCAAGAATGTTGAGATTATCGAGCCAAAAGTCAGAATCTTATCTGCGATGACTGAAGAAAATAAAGCACAAATTTCTGCTTTAGCAGAAACATTATGCGCTGAATATAAAGCTCATAAAGAAATTAAGGAAGAAAAGAAACCAGAATTAGATCCAAAAGCTTTATTTAAAATCGGATATGGTTTATATGTTGTAACTTCTAAAGATGGGTCTAAAGATAATGGCTTAATTGTGAATACAGTTTCTCAGTTAACTGATTCTCCTCTTAGAGTCGCGGTTAATATCAATAAAGCTAACTATTCTCATGACATTATCAAAAAGACTGGTGTTCTTAATGTGAACTGTTTAAATATTGAAGCACCTTTCTCAGTGTTCCAAGAATACGGCTTTGTTTCTGGCAAAGATAAAGATAAATTTGCTGGTAAAGAAGTGATTAGAAGTGAAAACGGATTAGTAGTGTTACCTAACTATGTTAACGCTTTTATTTCCTTAAAAGTTGATAGTTATGTCGATTTAGATACGCACGGCATGTTTATTTGCTCTGTTACTGAAAGTAAGATTATTAATAATGTTGAGACTATGACTTATAATTATTATCAGGCTAATGTGAAACCAAAACCAGACACCGCTAAAAAGAAAGGCTATGTCTGTAAAGTATGTGGCTATGTTTATGAAGGAGAGGAACTCCCAGAAGATTTTGTCTGTCCACTTTGTAAACATGGTGCTGCTGATTTTGAACCAATAAAATAAGAAAGGGGAACAAAAATGAAATACGTTTGTACTGCTTGTGGATTCGTCTATGACGAAGATGAGGGATGTCCAGAAATGGGAATCGCTCCTGGAACTAAATTCGAAGATCTTCCAGAAGACTTTACTTGCCCATGGTGTGGCGTCGGCAAAGACATGTTCCAAAAGGAATAAGAAATATTAACGCTCCTCGCGAGCGTTTTTTTCTTGCATGCGTATTTATTTCTTGTAATAATATCTTCCGAAGGAAAGAAATTTATTTCTTCTATTCTAAGAGAGCGTTACATTGGTGCAATAACGTAATAGAGAATAAATGGGCCACTCCTTGTCGTGTGGGTAATGCCACCGTAAAGTTAACGAAATAACTATTAATTAAGTGTCTCTCCGATATCGGAGAGGAAATAGGATGGTATCGCGGCTTAGTCGTTCCTATAAAGGAACGTTTTCTTATATTTGGAGGAAAAAATATGAAAAAGATGTCTTCAAGTGAAATTAGACAAATGTGGTTAGACTTCTTTAAAAGTAAAGGTCACCACGTCGAACCAGGTAGTTCACTCATTCCTAAAAATGATCCAACTTTACTTTGGATTAACGCCGGTGTTGCGGCTTTAAAGAAATATTTTGATGGTAGTGAAGTCCCACCAAGTAGAAGAATTACTAACGCTCAAAAGAGTATTAGAACTAATGATATTGAAAATGTGGGTGACGCGACTCACTTAACTTTCTTTGAAATGCTTGGTAATTTCTCTATTGGAGATTATTTTAGAAAAGAAGTTATTCCTTGGGCGTGGGAACTTTTAACTAGTGAAAAATGGTTTAACTTTCCAAAGGAAAGATTATATGTTACCTATCACCCAGATGATTTAGAAACTAAAAAATGCTGGTTAGATGTTGGAGTCGAAGAGTCTCATTTAATCAAAAAAGAAGATAACTTCTGGGAAATTGGAGAAGGACCTTGTGGACCTGACACAGAAGTTCATTTTGACCGTGGAGAAAAATTTGATCCAGAACATGTTGGAGTGAAGTTACTAGAAGAAGATTTACCAAATTTTAGATATGTGGAAATTTGGAATATCGTTTTCTCACAGTTCAATAGTGAAATTGGAAAGAAAAGAAGCGAATATAAAGAACTTCCAAGTAAAAACATCGATACTGGTGCGGGATTAGAAAGATTTGCCTGTGTCATTCAAGAAACTGATACTGCCTATGAAACTGATTTATTCTGGCCAATTATTAAAAAGACAGAAGAAATATCGAAAAAAGAATATTCCTCAAATAAACGCGCTTTTAGAGTGATTGCGGACCATATTAGAACCATTACCTTTGCTTTAGCGGATGGAGAAATGTTCTCTAATGAAGGTAGAGGATATGTTTTACGTAGATTACTCCGTAGAGCCGAAAGATATGGTCATGTACTTGGAATAAATACTCACTTCTTACATAAATTAGTTCCAGTCGTATCGGAGATTATGAAATCTTACTACCCTTATTTATTAAATAAACAAGAATTCATCTCTAAGATGGTCCAAGCTGAAGAAGAAAAATTCTTAAAGACACTTCAAAATGGTGAATCTTTACTTATGTCTTTAATTAAAGATAGTAAATCTTTATCTGGCAAAGACATGTTTAAGCTCTATGACACATTTGGCTTCCCTAAAGAATTAACTTTAGAAATTTGTGAAGAAAATGGTGTCACAGTGGATGAAAAAGAATTTGAAGAAGAAATGAATAAACAAAAAGAGCGAGCTAGAGCCGCTCGTGGCGATCAACAATCTATGAATAAGCAATCCATAGATTTAATGAACTTCAAAGAACAAAGTTCTTTCGATTATGAAAAAGTTGAATTGGAAAGCGAAGTTATTGGCTTATTTGTTAATGGAGAAAAAGTAGATTCATTATCTGGAGAAGGTGACTTAATCGTTAAAGAAACTCCTTTCTATGCGGAAAGTGGAGGACAGGTATCTGATATTGGCACCATCTCAAATAAATCAATGGAAGCTAAAGTTATTTCTGTTAGCAAAGCTCCAAATAAACAGCATTTACATCATGTCACTGTTTTATTTGGTGAAATTAAAGTCGGCGATAAAGTTAATCTTAAGATTGATTCTTATAACCGTGAATTAATTAGAAGAAATCACTCTTCAGTGCATTTACTTCAAAGTGCTTTAACTGAAGTCCTTGGAGACCACGTTGCTCAAAAGGGTAGCTATGTGTGTGCTGATTATATTCACTTTGACTTCTCACACTTTAAAAAGATGAGTGAAGAAGAAATTGCAGAAGTGGAAAGAAAGGTTAATAGATGGATCTCTGAAGCGATCGCAGAAGAGACTAAAGTCTTATCCATTGATGAGGCTAAAAAGATTGGCGCGAAAGCTTTATTTGATGATAAATACGGAGACATTGTTAGAGTGGTTTGCTTTGGCGAAGTTTCTAAGGAATTCTGTGGTGGCACTCATGTTAGTAACACTAGAGATATTGGTGTCTTTGTCATTGAAAGTGAAGAATCAGTTGCTAGTGGAGTTAGACGTATTGTTTCTAGAACCTCAATTGGAGCTTATGAATTACTGAAAAAACGTGAAAATATGTTAGTACAAGCTAAAAATAGTTTAGGTGCAGGTTCTATTAGCGAAGTGAATATTCGTCTAAATGCGATGTTGGCGGAGAAAGCTGAACTAAAGAAAACTGTGGAATCATTAAGTCAAAAACTCGCTAATGCGGAAAGTGCCTCATTAGATGGAGAATTTGTTAAATTTGATGATAAAGAGGTGTTAATTAAACACATCAAAGATGCGGATAGAAATGCCTTAGTGTCTTTAGTTGATAAACTTAAAGTTACTCATAAAGATTCTGTGATTATTTTTATCGGTGGTGGTAAAGACTCTATCCCTGTTGTTTGTAGTGTAAACGGAAATGCTCAAAAATCTTATAAAGCAGGCGACTTAGTAAGGAATGTTGCCACTATCTTAGGTGGATCAGGTGGAGGTCGTCCAGACTTTGCTAGTGGAGCAGGAAAAGACGCTTCTAAAATTAATGAAGCTTTAGAGGCTGCTAAAGGATTAGTGAAATAATGGAAAAATATATTGGACTAGATTTAGGAACAACAACTTTAGGTGTTGCTACTAGTGACGTCTTAGGGTTTGTCCACGGAGTAGAGACTTTTAGGTTTCCTAAAGAAGCCTATTCTCAAGCTAGAGACTATGTCCATAAGTTAGTGGAAAAAACCGGTATTAAGAATCTAGTAATTGGTTTACCAATTAATATGGATGGTTCTCAAGGTTTTAGAGCGGATTCTTCTAAGAAATTTAAAGAAGACCTCTTAAAAGAAGATCCAACTTTGAAAATTGAATTAGTGGATGAGCGTTTAACTACAGTGTCCGCTCATAAAACACTTAATCAATTAAATGTATCAGGTCAACAAAGAAAAGGCGCTGTTGATCGAATCGCAGCCTGCGAAATATTAGATTTCTTTTTAAGAATGAAAGGAAGATAAAGCAATGATTGAAGATGAAAAACAAATTACTATTCGTGATGAAGAAGGCAATGAACATTTAATGGAAATTCTTTTCACCTATGAACACGATGAAAGAAAGAAAAAATATGTTTTCTTATATAATAAGGAAACTCCTGAAGACGTAATTTGTATGGAATATAACGACAAAGGCGAATTATTTGAAATCGAATCTGACGAAGAATACGAAGAGGTTGAAGAAGTCTTTAATGCCTTTATGGATGAAAACGCGACCGACTAAACGGTAAAGATAATTATTCCTAGTAACGCTGATAGGCCTAGAAGTTTGATTGCTCCTAGGCTTTTCTTTCTGACTTTTTTATAAATAAAGAGCATACCAGAAAGAATAATAAGGAGGGCGAAACTTCTGATATCAAATTCCCATTCTCCATTAAAAGAGTTGCTCTTAAAGAAGATAACTTTAATTAATAACAGCAAGGCTGTTGCTAGAATAAGAGCTAACACAATTGGCCTGACTCCGTTTAATGCTCCTTGCACATATTTGTTTTTCATGAATTTTTTCATGATCATGGCAATAATGAGGATAATGATAATAGATGGAAGAATTACTCCGATAGTGGCACATACTGCTCCAAAAGTTCCACCGACTGAGTTACCAACAAATGTGGAAATATTAATGGCGAATGGCCCAGGAGTAGCTTCGCTGACTGCAATAAAGTCAGTTAAATTAGATTCAGTAATCCAACCTTTGGAAACGACTTGTTCTTGAATCATTGGAATCATCGCATAGCCTCCACCAAAGGTGAATAAGCCGATTAGAAAGAAGGTATAGAATAACTCAAAGAAAATCATTCTTTTCTCTCCTTTTTGTTAGCGATTAAAGTTAAGACAATTCCAGTAATTATTCCTAATAAAATTAGGGATAAAGATAGATATTTAAAGCCAGTATCAATAAATGAGAAGACTAGCATTAAGCTTAAAGCAATAACAAATAAAAGAATGCTTATGAGGTTGACCTTTACGCCCTTTTTAAGTCTAATAACAGCTGAGAATAAAAGAATAATAACTCCAACTTTTAAGCCTTTAAACATTGCATCAATTACTGGCCACTTCATAAAGTCTTGATAGAAGAAGGAAATAACAAAAATAATGACAAAAGATGGAATCGCTAAGCCGATAGTAGCAATTATTCCTCCAGTAACACCCGCTACTTTATAGCCAACATAAGTTGCGGTATTGACTGCAATTGGTCCTGGAGTAGATTCGCTAATAGCGAGAATATCCATGATTTCTATTTCACTAATCCATTTTCTTTTTTTGGTGACTTCTTCTTCAATAATTGGGATCATCGCGTAGCCTCCACCAAAGGTGAAGACTCCAATTTTCATGAAAGTTAAGAATAAGATTAATAGCTTAAATAGGTAACTGTCCTTCTTCATACCTGACTTATTATATACGAAACCAATAGATTAATCTATTTGAACCACTTATATATATTTTGGAAAAAATCTTGGAATATATAACTCGTTATTGCTATAATAACGCTTGACTGAATTTAAGAGGTATTAACAATGGCAGATAAAATAATCTTAACAAAAGCTGGTAAAGAAGAACTTGAAAGAGAACTTCGTGAATTAATTGATAACACCAGAGAAGAAGTTAAAAGACAATTAACTGAAGCTCGTGCGCAAGGTGACTTAAGCGAAAACGCTGACTATGACGCAGCAAGAAATAGACAAGCTGAAGTTGAAGGACGTATTAAAGAGATTGAAAATATTCTCTCTAATGCTGAAATCATTGACGATGAAGCTAAATCCAAGAAAAGCGGTAATAAAGTCGCTCTTGGTTCAACCGTTACTATTAAATTTGTTGAAACCGGAAAAGAAGGCAAATACATGATTGTTGGTACTGTTGAAAGCGATCCATTCAATAACAAGATTTCTAACGCTTCCCCATTAGGTGAAGCCTTAATTGGAAAAGTGGTTGGCGACGTTATTGACGTAAAAGGACCAAAAAAAGTCTACAAAGTAGAAGTAATAAAAATAGGCGCCTAAAAAAATTTTTTTCACAAAAAATCGAAAAACCTCCGTCTGTATAAAGTGTAGGAGGTTTTTAATTTTATGTTTAAAATCCTAATTGGGGTCATCGTTGTGACAATCGCCGTCATTGCCGCATTTGTAATCATTGACCCAAAGATGCAAGCCGATACTGCTGGGACAGTAACCGAGGTTGCAAATACTTTTACTGTCGCTATTGAAGGCGAGGTTTATAAGACTGGCAATTTCACCATGAAAGAGGGTAGCACCATGCTTGATTTAATCACAACTGCTGGTGGTACAACCGTCAACGCTGATTCTAGAGCATATTATGAAGAAGCCCTTTTAACCAAAGGAATGACTTATTATATTGCTTCTAGATATGACACTAGTGATGTTTGTAGCGCTAGTGAAGTTACTAAAGTTAATATCAACATCGATGATGCAGAAACTTTAACTACTGTTAGTGGTATTACTTCTACTTTAGCCAATTCTATTGTTACTTATCGTGAAACTAATGGTATTTTTGCTACATTAGAGGAACTCATGGAAGTATATGGAATAGGTAATGCAACTTACCGTAAAGTTCGTAACTACGTTATTCTTCACGCGTGAGTTTATTAGTTCTATTTGTTTTTCTATATCTTGGCATCAATGTTAGAGCCTCATTAATCTTAGGAATAATAGAATTAGTCATTGTCTTAGCTTTTGCCTTTTATCGCTTCAATAAGAAGATATTTATCGCCGGGATGATATCTTGCTTGATTGGGGTCGGTTTGTCGTTTATACGGCCCCAATTTGATAAAAGTGAATATCGTGGAATAGTAGAAGAAGTTAAAGAAAACTATTTCATCTTTAATTCCACATTTGAAAAACTATATATCTATGAAAAAGAACATCCTTTTGAAATAGGCGATATCTTAGTAATTAAAGGCAATAAAGTTCCCTTGGATTTTGAGAGCATTGAATCGAGTTTCAATTTTCAAGAATACCTCAATAATAAAGGGGTATATTCCCAGATGTATCCCAGTTCAATTGAGGTTAAATTTTCTAATCCTTTACGCATCTTTTCTTTTAAGAAGGAATTTTTGTCACATTTTTCTAGCAATGCGAAAGCTTTAATAGGATCGTTTCTTTTCTCTATGGGGAGTGATGAAGACGTTTATAGTGAGATGAAGTCTTTACACTTAAATAGGCTTTTATCTAATAGTGGATTCTATTTATCGATTCTATATTCATTTTTGGCTTTTTGTGTATCTAGATTTATTAAAAAAGATAAATATAAGGACTTAGTTTTAATTGGCTTATTGATGCCTACTTTTATCTTGTCTTATCCGCGGTTTGTAGTTATTAAATTTGTCTTTTTAAAAGTATTAAGGTGGATTAATAATCATCTATTAAAGAAGAGATATACTTATTTAGAATTAATATCTTTTTCTGGAATATTCTTCTTAATTATTAATCCTTTTTATGCTTATCAAGACGGATTCTTATTGACTTATTTAATTCCTATTAGCGTACTTTTCTTTAGAAACTCCTTTAAAGGATATAAGCCTTTTAAACAAAAACTTATTATTAGTGGGCTCGTTTTAATTGAATTTATTCCTTTTGCGTTAGCCTTTTATAATGAAGTCTCTTTGTTCTCATTTATTTATCACATTATCTTATCGCCATTTTTCATTTTATATTATTTCTTGTCTTTACTTTCAATTACCCATATTCCGATTTATAGCTTTATAAATGGGTATGGAGATTTCTTATCAGACGTTATTAATTTCTTTTCTAAAATCAATATCACGGTTTATGGAATTGAGATGAATAATCTAACTGTTATTTTATTTGAAGTATTGTTTTTTATTGTTGTTTATTATTTATCGCTTAGATTTAAACCTTTGATTTATGGAAGTAGTGCTTTATTTCTAGTTCTTAATCTATTCTATTTTGTTCCTCTTAATGCTTTATTTAATGACCAAGTTTTCTTTATCAATGTAGGTCAAGGAGATGCGACTTTAATCAGAAGAAAAGATACATCGATATTAATTGATACTGGTGGACAAAAGAATATGGATATCGCTAAAGAAAGTCTTATTCCATTTTTTAAAAAACATCAGATTTACGATATTGATTTATTAATCACCACTCATGATGATTTTGACCATTCAGGGGGAGTGGATTCTTTAATTAAGAACTTTACAGTGAAACGTTATGAAAAAGATTATAAATCTTTCCCTATATCTATTGGTGGCATAACTTTAACTAATTACAATGTGTATCCTGATTTATGGAAAGATGAAAATGATAGTTCGCTAGTTATCGGATTTAAAAGCAAAGAATATAATTATCTAATAATGGGGGATGCTCCTAAAAAAATAGAAACGCAAATTATGAAAGATCATACCTCAATACCTTGTGATATTTTAAAAGTTGGGCATCATGGCTCAAATACATCTAGTAGTGAGGCTTTTATAAAATATTTATCTCCTAATGTAGGAGTGATATCGTGCGGCAAGAAAAATAGATATGGCCACCCTCATGGTGATGTACTAGCTATTTTAACTAGACATAAAGTGCAAATAAGAAGAACAGATTTAGAAGGAACAATAACTTATTGCTAGTGAAACTGACAAATAAGTTATAATAATAAGCGATGATTTATTTAGTTTATGGTAATCAATCTCCCACAATTAAATCCCAAATTCGTAAGATTGGGGAAACTTTTCTAGGCGAAGAAAAACCAGACGAACTTAATTTTATTAAGTTAGATGGACATAACGCTTTAGTTCAAGATGCGGTTGATGAATGTAAATATGTTTCTTTAGGTTATGAAAAGAAAGTGGTCTCTTTAGAAAATTGTTATTTTCTTTTAAAACCAAAACCAAAAAATAAAATTGAATCAGATCAAAACTATGATGAGTTATCTAGTTATATCAATAACAATGCTTTAGACCAAGACGCTTGTTTCATACTTTCAGTATGTAGTTCTTCTGTCGATGAAAAAAGTGAATTATTTAAAGCTTTAAAAGAAAAGGCTAAAGTGGTGCAAATTGTTGATCCAGATGAAAAAGGATGGAATGAATATGTTAAGGCTTATTTAGCTAAGCATGAGATTGTTATTGACCGTGATGCGGTTATGGAACTAGCAGAAAGAACTTCTGGAGATGTCGCTTTATTTCAAAATAGTGTTCAGATTCTAACTTTATATACCGACCATATCCGTTATAAAGATGTAATCTTAATGATTAATAAGCCTTTAGAAGATAATGCTTTCTTAATCTTTAATTTATTAGTGGATAACAAAAACGCTGAGGCTATTAGCCTGTTCCGTGATTTACAAGTGAAGAACATTCAATCTCCAACTCTAATCGCGCAATTAGGCAATCAATTTAGATTATTATCACAAATTAGCTATTTAGTGAAAAAGAGAATGCCTAAAGAAGATATTGCTAATGAATTAAAAATTAAACCTGGTAGAGTCTATGTTCTTTCTAAACTTTTACCAATGATTAGCGATAAAGCTATTAAAAATACTTTAGATGATTTATATCAATTAGACTTGGACATAAAAAGCGGTCTTGTGGACCGCAATTATGGTTTTGAGCTATTTTTAATAAAATTTAAAACGCAATAAGAATACTTATTTTAAAGAGTTAACTAATCTTTGAATCTCGCTTTTTTGTCTGGCAGCGGTGTTTTTGTGTTGGACACCATCAGAGACAGACTTGTCAATTAAACGATAAGCCTCTAATAATGCTTTTTCCGCTTCTTCTTTTTTGCCAGCTTCAACAGCAACTTTTACTTTTTTAATAGAAGTTCTAATTGCGCTTTTAGCGGCTTTGTTTCTTAAGCGTGCTTTTTCGTTTGTTTTGTTACGTTTGATTTGAGATTTAATGTTTGCCATGTTTATACCTTCTTTTTTGCGTCAGCGATAATGATACTAAATGCTTAAAAATAATGCAAATAATATTTGTAATTATTTCTTCTTTTGTAAGGAAACAATTTCTTCGGCGAAATCGTTAATACAAGTCAACTTTCCATAAGATGTTTCTGGAATAGTGACACCAAATTGATCTTGAACAGTGGTGATTAATTCGACATAACTCATAGAGTCTCCGCCTAATGTGTCTACCCAGTGAGCGTCATCATCAATCTTAAATTCTGGTAGAATTAAGATTTTTGAAAAAATCTTTCTTAATGGTTCAACGACTTTTTCCATAGTTTCTTTAGAGAAGTTTTTACTTGCTTTGACTTCTTTTTTGAAATCAAATGGGATATAGTCGCCATTCATAGTTTCGATACCTTTTTTCACTACGAAACGTTTGACTTTCATGTTGTTAGCGACTGGTAATTTATTTCTTGAGAAATAGAATTCAGTAATTTTGGTGCCTTTAGGTAAATCTAATCCAGCTTTTTTAACTGCTTCTTTTAAGGCTTCGATATCTTCGCTAGAGATGCTATTATCAATTTCTATAACACCGACAATCTTTTGATTTTTAGTGCCTTTTTGGTCAACACCTAAAACGCAGACTGCTTGAACATGAGGAATTTTCTTAAAGAAGATTTCAAGTTCATCTGGGAAGATGTTTTCTCCATCAGCGTTAATAATGACATCTTTCATTCTACCTTTTAGATAGTATCTATTTGTCGCGTCGACTTCGGCGATGTCACCAGTAGAGAAATAGCCTTCGCTGTCGAGCTGAGTTTCTCTTTCGACCCCTCCAATAATTTCTCTAATATGAGTGATTCCAGATTTTACTAATAATTCACCTGTACGAGCTTTACCGTTAGTTGGTTTAATTTTATAGGAAACTCCATGTAAAGGAATACCAATTGATCCTTTCAGTCTTAATTCGACAATTGGGGAAAGTTCTACAGAAGTAATACCGATTTCGGTCATACCATATCCATTATATAATGGATAACCAACGCCGTTAATCACGGTTTGGGTCTTGCTATCTAAATATCCGCCACCGGAAATACAGAAGCGAATTTTAGTGCCTAATAATTTCTTTTGGATAGTCTTTTGAACCATCTTCACTGGGCCAGCTTCTTCTTTTAAGATTTTGCCAGTGTTATAGCCAATTAATTTATCTATGTATTGCTGTCTAGATGGAGTTTCTAAAGCCTTCTTTCTTTCTAAGCCTTGGGCTAAAGAATCCCAGAATAGTGGGACAGAGAAGACATGAGTAACTTTACATTTTTGACAGACACTTTGAATTTCTGATGGGGCTAAATTACGAACGAAAACAAAGTTTGCACCGTAATAGAAATACCATAAGAAAGTGGCGATAAATCCAAAGATGTGGTGGAATGGAATCATCGCTAAGACTCTTAGTGGTCCCATTGATTTTGGATATAAAAGATCTTTAGAAGTTTCTGCAAAGTCTAAAGCCGCTAAGATTTGATGACATAAATTTTCACCGTTAAAGACCATGAGTTTGACATCGCCTGTAGTGCCGCTAGAGCAGAAGATGACTTCGTTTTCCCAGTTAGGAGCAAATTCATAGCTGTGTTTTTCTTGTAAAAGATCTCTCAAAGAGAACTTTGGAACATCATAAGTGAAATTATCATCAGTAATAATAGCAACAGCCTTACCTTGTTTAATTAAATTTTCAGTTCCTTCTTTAGAAGTTTTAGCGTCCACTAAAAGTGGTTTATAACCAGTCATTAAAATCGCCCAGAAGATTTCTCCCCAGTGTGGTCCATTATTTGCCTTTAAAACGATTGGAACGTTTTTAGGTTGTTGAATCATGAAGTTAGATAAAATAGAGGCGATTTCGAAAGCGTGTTTTCTAAATCTGGAATATTTATATTTTTTGGATTTACCTTCATTATTAGTGTAGGTAACCGCGATTCTTTTTAAGTTTCTTTTTGTGGATAAGACAAATATGTCTTCCATGGTTCTAGATGTCTTAAGAAGTTCATTGGCTTCTTCAGCACATGCTTTGATTTTTTTATATTCAGGATACATAATAATCTCCTTTATTCCTTGTGTATTTTAAACCATTTGTTCATTTATGAGAATATCTTTTGTTTCGATATCATAAATTATGATAGAGCAATACTCTTCCTTAATATCCATAATCATAAATGTTCCATTCGTCTTGTCTCTTGGAAGAGTAGTAGAGCCAGGATTTAAAAAAATCTTGTCTCCTTCTGTATAAAATTTATATTGATGGGTGTGGCCATTAATTAAAAATTTATTGTTTTGGACTTGTTCATTAGTAAAAGTTGGCTTGTGCTTAATTAATAGATAACCCTTAGGAGTGTATATTCTTATTAATTCATCAAATGGGTAATAGTCAGTATTTCCTTTGACTGATTCAAAAGGATATAGAGAATCTCTATCTAGCCCGCTATCGCCAGCGTGAAGATAATAATCCATATTTGGATAAGTATTAACAAGTTCTTTTAATATCTTATCGTCTCCATGAGAGTCACTCACCACTAAGATTTTCATTGATAAACATTATACTCTTTTCTCTTTAATATATCATCACATAAGTCTATAATTATTCTTATGAATAACAAACACATTGTCTTTATGGGAACTCCAGAAATATCTGCCTCTGTTTTAGAAGGGATTATTTCTAGTGGATATAATGTGGTAGGAGTTATTGCCCAACCAGATAGACCAGTAGGAAGAAAAAAGATTTTAATGCCTGTTCCTACTAAGGTAGTAGCGGAGAAATATAATATCCCTGTTTATCAACCATTAAAGATTAGAAAAGAATATGAGTTTGTTAAAGAATTACATCCTGATGTGATTATCACTTTAGCGTATGGGCAAATCGTTCCTCAAGGTTTATTAGATATCCCTCCTTTAGGCTGTTTAAATCTTCATGGAAGTTTACTTCCAAAATATCGAGGAGCCGCACCTATTCAATATGCACTTATGAATAATGATAAGGTAACCGGCATGACTTTAATGAAGATGGTCAAAGAGATGGACGCCGGAGAGATGTATGCGACTGAAGAAGTAAAAATAGATTTAGAAGATAACTCAACTTCTTTATTTAAGAAGATGGCAGAAGCCGCTCTTAGATTAATTTTAAGAGAATTACCAACAATTCTAGAAGGAAAGTTAGTGGGCATTCCTCAAGATGAATCGCTAGTGAGCTTTGCGCCAAGCATCAAACCAGAAGAAGAGAAACTTGATTTAGATAAATCAAAAGAAGAATTGCATGGCTATATCAGAGCCTTAAGTGAAACCCCAGGAGCCTATTTATACTTAGAAGGACTTAAATTTAAAATTTATTGCTCTCAAATTATTTCTGATGAAGTTCTTGGTGAAGTTGGTGAGATCGTTAAAGCTGATAAAAAAGGATTATATTTACAAACTAAAAACGGTCTACTTGCTTTACTTAGTGTTCAACTTGAAGGTAAAAAGAGAATGGATTATATGTCTTTTATTAATGGACATCCAAATTTATTACACGAATTATTACAATGAAAATAGAAAAGAAAGCCCATATTGAATTATCGGTCCATCAATTGGTGGATTTTCTTTTAAGAAGTGGGGATATTGATAACCGTGTTTTTAATCGTTCTAGTCAAACTGAAGGTAGCCGACTTCATAGCGTTTATCAATCTAATCAGGGTAAAAACTATATTTCTGAATATCCTTTAAGAAAACAATTTCTAATTGATAATATCGAAATCGTTCTTCAAGGTCGAGCGGATGGAATCATCAAAAAAAGCGAAAACGAATATATCATTGATGAAATCAAAACCACAGTGATAGAGCTAGAACAGTTTCGCGAGGAAAATCTTGATTGGCATTTAGGGCAAGCTAAATGTTACGCCTATATGTTCCTAGACGCTTTAAAGCTCGACCATATTGGGGTAAGACTCACTTATATCAAACAAGGGAAAAATAGTAAGAAATTAATTGATGAATATTATTATCAATTTTCGGAATTAGAAAAAGATGTCTATGGTTATTTAGATAAATACTTAGAGTTTTATAACGTCATTATGCGTTTAAATGAGCAAAGAAACGCTTCTATTGAGAATTTATCTTTTCCATTTAAAAGTTATCGAAAAGGACAAAAAAGTTTCTCTAAGGCCGTTTATGAGGCCGCTCAAAATAAAGGAAAAATCTTTATTGAAGCTCCAACAGGCATTGGGAAAACCATGTCAGCGATTTATCCATATGTTAAATACTTAAAACAAGACGAATTAAGTAAGATTTTTTATCTAACCGCGAAGGCAACAGGAAAAGATAACGCTTATAAGGCTATTAATATCCTTAAGGATAACGGGCTAAATATATCTGATATTATCATTACTTCTAAAGAGAAGATTTGTTTTTGTAAAGGACAAAACTGTAATCCTGATGAGTGTCCCTTTACTAAGGGCTATTACAACAAAATTAAAGATGTCTTAAAAGAATCAATTATGAGATATGACGATTTTGATTATGAGACAATTTGCCATATCGCTAATAAAAATATGATTTGTCCTTTTGAATTAGAATTAGATTTATCTTTATTCTGTGATGTCATTATTTGTGATTACAATTATGTATTTGATCCGATTTCATATATGAAACGTTATTTTGATGAAGACGCATCTCATTATCTAATTTTAGTAGATGAGGCTCATAATCTTGTTGATAGAAGTAAAGATATGTATTCAGCCTCAGTAGATAAGAAATTATTCTTAAAAGCCAAAAAGAGTTTAAGAGGAGTCTCTAATCGCAAAATCAAAAATGCTTTAGCAAGAATTAATAAAGTATTTGAATATTATGAAGACACTTTTGAAATTGGGACGGTCAAAGTTGATGACTTTTCTTTAGAAACTTATAAAGAATTTAATCACTTTATAACTGTTTATCAAGAAGTCAGTAAAGAAGATAACAAAGTTATTAGCAAAGAACTAACGGATTTATATATTGAAATTAATAAATTTATTAAAATCGCTGAACTTATCTCTGATCATTTCTTACTTTATGTGAAAAAAGAAGAAGATAATGTGACCTTTAAAATTTATTGTCTTGATGCATCAAGATTTTTATCTGCAACTTGCTCTAGAGTTAATTCAACCGCTTTATTTTCTGCAACCTTATCCCCAATTGATTACTACGCGAATGTATTGGGCGGAGATATAAATAAAAACCAGACAATGATTTTAGAATCTCCATTCCCTAAAGAAAATTTAAAATTAATCATCGCTCCTAAAATCTCTACTAGATATAAAAATAGAGATAAGAGCTACGTAGATGTCGCTAATTATATTAAGACATTTGTCTCTAATAAGGTTGGTAACTATTTTATTTATTTACCTAGTTATGAATATCTAGATAACATCCTTCCAATGCTGGAATTTGATGAAAATGTTGATGTCTTTATTCAAAGAAAAGATATGAGCGAACAAGAAAAACAAGACTTTATCTCTAATTTTCATCAAATTGATGAAAGAAGTAAGGTGGGGCTTGCGATTATCGGCGGAGCTTTTGGAGAAGGAATTGATTTAGTTGGTGATTCTTTAATTGGGGTCGCTATTGTAGGAATTGGCTTACCAAAGATCAATTTTGAAAGTAATCATGTGGCTGAATATTATAAAAACAACAATATAGACGGGTTTAACTATGCCTATACATATCCTGGTATGAATAAAGTGATGCAGGCAGTAGGAAGATTAATTAGAACTGAAAAAGATAGAGGCGCGGCCTTATTAATTGATGAAAGATATATGTGGAACGATTACAAGTCTCTTTTTAAAAAAGAGTGGAGTGATTATGAGGTTGTATTGTCTATAGATGAACTAAAAGAGACTTTACAAAACTTTTTCAAATCCTAACATAAATGTTATAATGCTTACCGAATTAAGATTTTTGATTTAATATATCGATGAAAAGTTGTTTAGTTGCCATACAAAACTTAACCAAAAGTGGTTCTCCACAAACTTTTTTACATGTTGTGGAAGCTTTAAAAAAAGAAGGATTTGTAGTCGATGTTTATGCTTATTCAATATTTGATAAAGAAACAGATTTAGCAATGTTAGAGGCATATCAAAAAGTTTGCAGAAATGTTTATTTTAATAATATTAACGCTAACACTTTTCTATATAGAACCTATCCTTTTTTACTCATGTCCAGCTTTAAAAAAATGATTAAAAAGGGGCAATATGATTTGTTTCTAACAAATAATTTTTATCTTTCCGCTTATATAGCTAAAAAACTACGCAAAAAGATTAAAAATATTTATTACTCTTTAGGAAACGTTAATCAAAAAAGCAAATATTGGATTTTAAGAAGAAAAGATATCTATATTAAAAAACTTGTGAGAAAAGTTGATGCCTATATTGGAATATCAAATTTAGCGTTCTTTGATGATATTGAAATTCCGAATGAGAAAAGATTTATTTTAATGGATTATCCAAATAATTATTACCCTAATCTAGTTAAGAATAATAAAGAGTTAACCATAGGACAAATTGGATATTTTTCTAAGAACAAGAATCAATTATTTACGATAGAATTGTTTAATAATATTAAACAACATTATCCAAATGCCTCTTTATTATTCGTGGGATATCAATCCTCAGATGAACCGAATTACATTGAAGAAGTCAAAAAAAGAGTCACGGAATTAGGACTCTCAAATAGTGTTAGTTTTCTTCCCGCAAATTACGATAAAGAAACATTTTTTAAACAAATTGACGTGTTATTACTACCATCTTATTATGAAGGACTCCCTCTTACATTGATGGAGGCACAATTCTCTAATACCCCATGTATTACTTCTATACATGTATCTAGTGATGCAGATTTTGGTTTGTTGAAAAGGTTACCACTTAACACTGATGATTGGTTAAAAGAAATACAAAGCGCTGATTATAAAGCTATTAGCCGTCCGAAGTATATCTATACTTCAGATGAGTTTAAAAAACGCATAAAGCACATAATTGATAGTGTTTTCCAATAAATATTTCAAACCCAACTATAATGATATAAAACTAAGTTATTATGAATTTTGATCAAAAATATACCAGAAACTTCTCTATTATCGCACATATCGATCACGGTAAAAGCACGCTTGCAGATCGTATTTTAGAATTAACTGGGGCAGTCTCTACTAGAGAAATGAAAGATCAAATCCTCGACTCTATGGATTTAGAAAGAGAAAGAGGAATTACTATTAAATTAAATGCGGTGACATTATCCTACAAAAGTGATGATGGTAATACTTATATTTTTAATTTAATAGACACTCCAGGGCATGTTGACTTCACTTATGAAGTGTCTCGTTCTCTAGCAGCGTGTGAAGGAGCGGTTTTAGTAGTGGATGCTACTCAAGGAGTAGAAGCCCAAACTTTAGCTAATGTCTATCTAGCAATTGATAATGATTTAGCAATTTTGCCTGTAATCAATAAAATTGATTTGCCAAGCGCTATGCCAGAATGGGCTAAAGAAGAAATAGAAAAACGTATTGGAATATCTAGTGAAGAGGCAGTAGAGGTATCTGCTAAAACTGGTTTTCATGTTCATGAATTATTAGAAGCCATTGTTAAAGAAATTCCTGCTCCTAATGGAGACGAGAATGCACCTTTAAAAGCATTGATATTTGATTCATATTATGATTCATATAGAGGTGTGGTAATTCTTATAAGAATTAAAGAAGGTTCTGTTAAGATTGGTGACCATATTAAATTAATGCAGTCTAATAAAGACTACATTGTTACTGAACTTGGTATTAGATCTCCAGACGAGATTAAACTCAAAGAGTTAAAATGCGGGCAAGTTGGTTATTTATGCGCGCAAATTAAAGACATCCGTGATGTTCGTCCTGGTGACACAGTAACTTCTTTTGATAATCCAGCCTCTAAGGCTCTTCCTGGATATCGCGATATCAACCCTATGGTATTCTGTGGATTATATCCGGTTGATAGTGATGATTATCAAGATTTAAAAGATGCTTTAGAGAAATTATCTCTAAACGACGCTTCTTTACAATTTGTTCCAGAAACATCTCAAGCATTAGGGTTTGGTTTTAGATGTGGCTTTTTAGGATTGCTTCATATGGATGTCATCCAAGAAAGATTAGAAAGAGAATATGATATCGATTTGATTCTCACCGCACCTTCGGTGATATATCACGTATATCTCACTAATGGAGAGATGGTGCCAATTGATAATCCTTCTAAACTTCCAGACTCTTCTAAGATCAATCGAATTGAAGAGCCATATGTGAAGGCTAACATCATGACTCCAAAGGAGTATGTTGGACCAATTATGGAACTATGCCAAGAGAAGCGTGGCATTTATTTAGATCTCCAATATTTTGATGATACGAGAATGATATTGGTGTATGAATTACCATTATCGGAAATTGTTTACAATTTCTTTGATAAATTAAAGAGTTGTACTAAAGGCTATGCCTCATTTGATTATGAGCCATCTATTTATAGACCAAGTGATCTTATTAAGATGGATGTTTTGTTAAACGGACAAGTGGTTGATGCTTTATCTAGTATTGTTTATAGACCACAAGCATATAATAGAGGCTTAGGAATAATTCGAAGAATTAAAGCCGTTATTCCTCGTCAACAATTTGAAATTCCAATCCAAGCCGCAATTGGAGGAAAGATTATTGCGCGTGTAGATGTGAAGGCTGTACGTAAAGATGTTCTTGCTAAGTGTTATGGTGGAGATATCTCTCGTAAAAAGAAGCTTTTAGAGAAGCAAAAAGAAGGTAAGAAGAGAATGAAGAAAGTGGGATCCGTTGAAGTTCCACAAGAAGCATTCATGTCAATCTTATCGATTGACGAAGAAGAAGATTAATAATTATTTGGTATAAAATTAGTAGGTTTTTAGTTTTGCTATTGTAAAACAAATTTGCTTTTTTTATAATATAAACAACAAAGGAGTAATTTTATGGGTGTTAATGATATTGCAATAAGGTTTACTGAAGACAGATATGCAACTAAAAATGAAGTATCTAGAGAATTAAAGATCTCAGTGATTGATGGTGTTTGGGATAAGATTTTATCTTATCGTGCTCCATTTTGTCATTATTTAGCTATTAGAGGAACAGACAAGAATCAATTAAGAGTTTGTTTATGTCCAACGATCTCTAGTAACTTAAATACTGTGGAAGCAAAACTATTAAGAATTGTTAGCGAAGCTAATAAACTTGATAGCATTAATAGCGATAGACAACATTTTAAACATTCTTGTTTAGTAAAAAATATCCAAAACGTTGCTTTAGCAAATATGGCGGTTTGTGATGAAGAACACGCTAGAAAAGTAGTTTTAGGAACTGCTAGCGATGTTGCTTTATCAAATTACTTAAAAGGATTAAGATTTGTTGAAACTAAACATGAAGCAACTCTTGATGTTGATTTCCTAGCGGATTTATATAGTAAAGTTACAGGTAATGATGAATTAACCTCTTTCTATCGTACAAAAGAAGTAGAAGATAGCGGGGCTAATGTTGTTATTTCCCGTGTCTATAAATGCGCACCTACCCATTTAATTGAACCAATGATGGATTCTTTATTCAACTTTGTTGAAAAGACCAATGTTTCTCCTTTATGCCGTGCTTTAATTAGCTATTATTACATTCAATTCGTAAAACCATTTGATAAATGCAACAATGAGATTGCTGTTTTATTTGCTAAAGCAGTTCTTGCTCATTATTCTGTTGGTGAATTTTCTATTTATCTTCCTATTGAAACTTTCTTAAATGAAAGCGAAGGCGAAATTGAGAAGATTTTCCATGATGTACAAACTAGTTCAGATGTGACTTATTTCTTGACATTTGCCTTAAGATTTATCGGCAAAGAATTTGATAAAATGCTTGATTCTATAGCGGAATATTCTGCTAGGGTCATCAAAGATGACTTCTACCAATTAGATGAAGAAGTTAAACTTGAGGAACCAGTTAAAGAAGAAATTAAATTAGAACCAGTTAAACAAGTCACGGTTGAAGAAGTTAAACCAGTTGTTGAACCTACTCATATCGTGGTTGAAAAGAAAATTGTTAAAGAAGAAGTTGAAGCTAAACCTGCTTCGGTTATTGAAAAACCTATGGGTCTTGCTGTATCTTATATCCCAGAAGAACTCGACGAGAAAACCGCTACTAGATTAGAAAGACATCTACTTGAATTAGATGTAAGATTATCTAAGAAGCAAGCCTATTTCTACGCTAGACACTGCACGCTTGGCATGTATTACACAATCGATCAATACAAAAAAGCCACTAAATGTGTCTATGAAACAGCGAGAACTTCTATGGATAAACTCGTAGAGTTTGGCTATTATGCTAAAGCTCCAGCTGGGAAGAAATTTGTTTACACCCCAGTTAAAAGAAATTAATTAGAAAGCGAGATAAATATTATGACATTAGCAGCATTAAATGGTGGAATCATATTCCTAATCATCTTAGGCGCCGCAGCAGTTATTGCGTTAGTGGCCTTCTTGATTTATTTATATTTAAAACCAAAACTAAAAAAAGACGATAAACCAACTGACGAGCAAATCGTTAAAGAAGAGATGGAACGCGTCTTAAAACCAATTGAAGATGAAGAAACCGCAAAAGCGGTTGAACAATATCGGGATGAGGACGAAGACTAATCTTCCAAACGCCTTATATATTCACATTCCCTTTTGTGAATCATTATGTGATTACTGTGACTTTATTAAGTTACAGTATTTTCATTCTTTCGCTGAAAAATATTTAGTTGCACTTAAAAAAGAATTAGACGAAAGAGTAAATAACAAAGAAATTAGAACAATTTATATAGGTGGAGGAACTCCAACATCTTTGGATAATAAACAATTTGAAACATTATTAAAAATGGTGGAACCTTATTCAGAAAAAGTCGAAGAATACACTATAGAGGCCAATCCTGAATCTTTGTCTTTATCAAAGATAAAGTTATTAAAGAAATATGGAGTTAACCGTGTCTCAATTGGAGTGGAATCCACTAATGATCAAATATTAAAGTTTATTAACCGTAAACACACTTTTAGTGATGTTAAAAAAGTGGTTAACGCTTTAAGAGATAACGGAATTAATAATATCAACCTTGATTTAATTATTGGCTTACCTAATGTCTCTTTTAATATGTTAGAAGAAGATATTAAAAATATCTTATCATTAAAACCAAATCATATATCCTGTTATAGTTTAACTGTTCATGAGCATACAGTATTCTATATAAATAAAATCAGTGAACCTGATGAAGAATTTGCTTATCAAGCTTATAAAGTTATTGATGATTTATTAGAAAAACACGGATATAGCCATTATGAAGTATCTAACTGGGCTATTCCAGGACAGGAAAGTAAACATAATTTAGTTTACTGGAATAATCAAAGGTATTACGGTATTGGACTGGGTGCTAGTGGATATATTAATAATATTAGATATAAAAATTCCACAAGCTTTAAAGAATATATTTCATTTAAAAATGAAACTGAAGAAGAAATCGTCAATTTAGAAGATGAAAAAGATTATGAATTAATGCTTAAACTCAGAACTAAATTTGGTTTAAACATGGTTGAATATAAGAACAAATTTGGTGTTGATTTATATAAAATGCATAAGCAAGTGATTGATGACTATGTCACTCAAGGATATTTAATTAATAAAAACGATCATCTCATACCTACTTTTAAAGGAATGATGATTCTTGACAAGATTTATCTAGATCTACAATAAATATAAATAAAAAAATAAGGATTTATAGGCGCGTAAAAGCGTCTTTTTTCATAATTTTACCTTTGTAAATAAAAAAATTAGCACTTTGGTGTTGACAGTGCTAACAAAGAAGTTATAATAGTATTAGCACTTAAAGTTGTGGAGTGCTAAAGGAGGCTACCAAATGTCATTAACAAGAAGTGAAGCCATCTTAAAGATGATAGTGGAATATTTCATTAAAACCGCTGAACCTGTTGGCTCCCATACTCTTATTGAAGAATATCAACTCCCTTATAGCAGCGCCACAATTAGAAATGAAATGAGCGCTCTTGAGAAGATGGGCTATCTAGAAAAACCTCACACAAGCGCAGGTAGAATTCCTTCTTCTAAAGGATATGAATATTATTGTGAGCACCTACGTGATAAAGATGTAGATGACCAATTAAGATATTCCCTTCAAAACGTCTTATCTAGCAAGATTCAAAGTATTGAAGAAGTGATTAAACAAAGCTGTGAGATTATATCTCATATGACCAATTTGGTTAGTGTGGTATCTAGAAGCGATGAAGATTTAGAGAGACTTGCATCAATTCAATTAGTGCCAATTAATGAAAATACTATTACTGCAATCTTTGTTACTGATAAAGGGTATGTGCAAAACAAAACCTTCATTCTTGATGAGAACATTAAATCAGATGATATCGTAAAATGCGTGGAACTCTTAAATCAAAGATTAAAGGGAACCCCAATTGGCGAATTAGTGCCAAAAATGGAACTTATTAAACCAATCTTATCTGATTATGTGATTAGTCATGATGCGGTGTATCAAGCTTTGCTTGAAACATTCGTAAGATTCGCCGGTGATCGTTTATCACTCTATGGACGAGAAGAATTATTCACTCACCCTGAATTCAAAAATGATACGGAAGCGTTAATTAGAGTAATGAAGTTATTAGATGATGCTTCGCTATTTAAAAAAGTAGATATGAAAACAATCGGTGAAAAAGAACCAGTAGTGAATATCGGAGAGGTGGAAGGAAACCCAGATGTCGCTCTTGTGACAGCAAAAATCAAAGTTGGTGATGAAGAAAATACCATCACCTTAGTGGGACCAAAAAGAATGGACTACGATAAAGCGATGTCCGCTCTAGAATATCTCTCTAGTGAATTAGATAAATATTTCAATGATAAAGGAGGAAATGGCAGTGGAGAATAAAGAAGAATTACACGAAGAACTCCCTAAAAAAGAAAAAAAGAAAATAGAAAAAGCTAATGAAGAAATCGAAAAGTTAAAAGCGGAAGTTAATCATTGGAAAAATGAATACTATCGAGCCTACGCTGATACGAAGAACTTAAGAAATAATCTTGAACAAGATTACAAAAACGCTCTGAAGTATCGTAGTGAAGGATTTATCGAAGAACTTCTTCCAATATTAGATAGCTTCCACATGGCCCTTGCTAACGAGCCAAGTGACCCAACACTAAAGAATTACTTAACGGGATTCCAATATGTTTATCGAAACATGGTGTCGGTACTTGAAAATGAAGGAGTGAGCGAGCTCGTTCCGGAAGTTGGCAAAAAATTTGATCCAAACACTATGGACGCTGTAGATACAGTGGAGGGAGAACAAGATAACATTGTTCTAAAGGTCTATGGTAACGGATATAAATTACATGATCGCATCATTCGCCCAGCAAAGGTGCAAGTTGCAATCATAAAACAAACAAAAGAGGAAAAAACCGAAGAAAAAGCATCGTTTGATGCATAGGAGGAAATAAACTATGGCAAAAGAAATTATCTTAGGTATCGACCTTGGAACTACTAACTCAGTAGTTTCCTATTTACAAGCAGATGGCACTGTGAAAGTCATCCCTTCTCCAGAAGGAACAATGACTACACCTTCAGTAGTTGCCTTTAAGGCAAATGGTGAAGAAATCGTTGGTAACGCTGCTAAAAGACAAGCAATTACTAACCCAGATACAGTTTCATCTATTAAAAGAAAAATGGGTAGTGCAGAAAAAGTTCACATCAACTGTGTGAATAAAGACTTCACCCCACAAGAAATCTCCGCAAAGATTCTTGCTTATATGAAGAAATATGCTGAGACTAACATTGGGCATAAAGTTGAAAAGGCAGTTATTACTGTCCCTGCTTACTTCAATGACGCTCAAAGACAAGCAACTAAAGATGCTGGCCAAATCGCTGGCTTAGATGTTGTTCGTATTATTAATGAACCAACTGCAGCTGCTTTAGCCTATGGCTTACAAACTGAAAAATCTGAAAAGATTTTAGTGTTTGACTTAGGTGGTGGTACATTCGATGTCTCTATTCTTGATATTGGAGATGGCACCTTCGAAGTTGTTTCTACTGCTGGAGATAATAAACTCGGTGGTGATGACTGGGATGCTGTAATTGCTGATTATATCAAAGCCCAAATCAAGATGGATTGTGGTGTGGATATCACCGATAAAGGTAGCTTACAAAGAATTAAAGAAGCTGCTGAAAAAGCCAAGATTGAATTATCTTCATCTTTAGAAACAGTGGTCTCCTTACCATTCATCTCTATGACAAGTGCTGGCCCTGTGAACTTTGAACACACTTTAACCCGTGCTAAGTTCCAAGACTTAACAAGACATCTCTTAAAGAGATGTGAAGAACCAGTTAGACGTGCATTAAGCGATGCTGGTATGAAAGCTAGTGAACTTGATCAAGTCTTATTAATCGGTGGTTCTATCCGTATGCCAGCGGTTCAAGAATTAGTTAAATCCTTAACTGGCAAACAACCAAACTTATCTGTTAACCCAGATGAAGCAGTATCAATTGGTGCGGCTTATCAAGGTGGTGTGGTTTCTGGAGATGTCAAAGACGTAGTCTTACTCGACGTTACTCCATTAACCTTAGGTATTGAAACTTTAGGTGGTGTGTTAACTCCTCTTATTAAGAGAAATACCACAATTCCAACCACTCAAAGTCAAATCTTCTCAACCGCTGCTGATAATCAACCTGCCGTTGATATCATGGTTTATCAAGGTGAAAGACCAATGGCCCATGATAATAAATTACTTGGTCACTTCCAATTAACTGGTATTAAACCAGCTAGACGTGGTGAACCTCGTATTGAAGTAACATTCTCTATCGACGTTAATGGTATTGTTAAAGTATCCGCTAAAGACTTAGATACTCAAAAAGAACAAGAAATTACCATCACTGGTAGTAACGGACTTTCTAAAGAAGATATCGATAGAATGGTCAGAGAAGCTGAAGAAAATGCGGAAGCTGATGCTAAACGTAAAGAAGAAACCGAAGTTAAGAATAAGGCTGAATCCTTAATTAACGATATCGATATTTCTTTACAAGAAAAAGGCGATAGCATTGATCCTGCTCAAAAAGAGCAAACTCAAAAATTAAGAGATGAACTCAAAACTGCGTTAGATAATAACGATATTGAAACTCTTAAAAAGAGAATCTCTGAATTAGAGCAAGCAGCAGCCTATATGGCTAACGCTCAAGCCGGTAAAGGTCAACAAGCTGGTCAAGAAGGCACCCCAGGAAGTAATCCTGATGATGTCGTTGACGCTGATTTCTCTGATAAAAACAAAGCGTAATTTATTAAAAAATAAATTTCCTTTCGCTAGAGGGCTTCGGCCCTCTTTAGCCTAAGGAAGAAAGGAGTGTCATGGCAAAAAGAGATTATTATGAAGTTTTGGGTGTTAGTAAAACAGCATCCAAAGATGAAATTAAATCCGCTTATCGAAAATTAGCGAAAAAATATCACCCAGATAATAAAGAGACGGGTGATGAAGCGAAATTTAAAGAAGTGCAAGAAGCCTATGATGTTTTGTTTGACGATCAAAAGCGTGATGCCTATAACCAATTTGGCCATGCTGCATTCGAACAAACTGGAGGCGGACCTGGTGGAGGCAATCCATTTGCAGGTGGATTCTCTGGTTTTGGTGAAGATATCAATTTAGGTGATATATTCTCATCCTTCTTTGGTGGAGGAGGTGCTAGACGTAGCGCTAGAAGAACCGGTCCTCAAAGAGGAGATGACATCTTAATGAAACATCGCGTCGAATTTATGGATGCAGTGAACGGCAAAGATGAAGAGGTGTCATTTGACTTTGAAGAGGATTGTCCACACTGCCATGGTTCAGGAGCTGATAGTCCTAGCGATATTAAAACTTGTGCTAAATGTAGTGGTAAGGGCACAATCATTCGTCAACAACGTGGCATCTTTGGTATGATGAATACCGAAACGATATGTCCAGATTGTAACGGTGCAGGTAGAACAATTCTAAAGAAATGTTCTGTTTGTGGTGGAAGTGGACATAAACGCGTTAAGAAAACGATGAAAATCCATATTCCAGTGGGTATTCAAAGCGGCCAACAAATCCGACTTCAAGGAATGGGAGCTGCAGGAAGTAATGGAGGGGAACACGGAGACCTCTATATTGAAATTACTGTTAAGGAGCATCCATATTTCCAAAGAGAAAGGAATGATATTCATCTTACTATTCCACTCGACTTTGTCGATGCAATCTTAGGTACAAAGATTGAAGTTCCAACAGTAAACGGTAATGTTTATCTCACTGTTCCAGAAGGAACTCAGCCAGGTCAAACTCTAAGAATGCGCGGACAAGGTATTAAAGATTTAAGAACAGGTAAGCCTGGAGATCAATATGTACACTTAGATATCAAGTCTCCAACTTCACTAAATAAAAAGCAAAAAGAAGCTTTGAAGGAATATAAAGAAAACACTAAAGAAAGCGATAACCCTTTCTATAAATTCCAAAAGAACTTCAAAAAATAAGACCCTTAAGGGTCTTTTAATTTTCTTTAATAACTTTTTAAAAAATTTTTCGCAAGGTTGGCGATTTTTCCAGTCTTTATTATATGTAGGGACCTTTCTCTACAAAGGAGGAAAAATGTACTTTATATCCCAAGTCGGCCAACATGATTGTGCCTTTGCTTGTCTAAAGATGTTATTGGCCAATTATCATCATGACAAGAACTATCTATTTTTAAAGGGCGAAGATAAACCATATAGCTTTATGGATTTAAAGAAAATCGCCGCGAATTATCATATGGACGTATCAGGTATCCGTATTAGCGGGTCAAATGAATTTGAAAGGAATAAAGAATATCCCTTTATTGTTACACTTGAAAAAAGAAAAGGAGTTAAACATAGCGTTCTCGTTTTAGCAATGAGCCGGAAATATGTCAAAATCTACGATCCGGAAACAGGCAAAAGAAAGCTCCTTAGAGAAATCTTTTATAGTCAGTGGGACCATAAAGCGCTGGTGGTCAATAAAGAACCAGGCTATCAAAAGGTGAAGTGTGACATTCAGATCAATGATTTCATTGATAAAAAGGATAAAATAACAATTCCGCTTTGGCAAATTGTGAGTTCTATTTCTTTAGCGGTAGGAATGTATTTTATTAACGCTAATTCTTATTTCTTTGTCCCAATTATCTTTCTATCTTTATTCATTATCTTTGAGATTATGTTTAGGAAAAACCTGATATCTGCTATGCAGAGAATGGATGATAATATTTTTAATTATCGAATTAACGCTGAAAAAGAACAGTTTTATGATTTCTTTGAAGTGATGGAGAAATATCGTTATGTCTCTTTAACGATCATTCCTAATCTACTTTATACAGTGCTAATCTCAATATTTATCACCAGTGTCTTAGTGATGAATAACACAGTAAACCTAGTTTATGTCTTCTTGACTTTGTTACTCGCTATTATTCATGTTTATATTTATCTCCCATATCAAAAAAATAAATATGATGAAATAGCAGATAAAGAAGCAGTTATTAGAAATGTTGAGAATGTGTTTCAATTCCGTTCAGTAGTAAATGCCGCTCATGAAAGAGCATATAAACTAGGACTATTTAAAAACGCCTTAACATATATAGAAATAGCCGCTTTATTAATGAGTATTATTACTATTATGGCGGTATCTCATGTTGTTAACATTACCTATGTTATATTCTATCTTTGTATCTCTGTTTATCTAAAAGATAATTTTATTAGGCTGATGCAATATTCAGAACAAAGTGAAGAATATAATAACCAATTGGCCAAATTACTTCATTATATGGATTTGTCTATTAAAAATAATCCCGTGGAATGAATAGATTATCTATGATAAGATATTCACATGGAATTAGATTTTAATTCAAAATTCGCGGAGTGCGAATCTTACGAGAGTTTTTATTTAGAACTCATGGATGTGGCTTATAAAAAACTAGGTCTTAAATGCGACCCAATTGTCTCAGTGAGCATTGTCGATAACCACTATATCCATAAGATCAATAAGAAATATCGTGGGATTGACCGTCCTACTGACGTTATTAGTTTCGCTTTTCTAGACAGCGAGAATAATTATGATAAAATACTATTCCTACCTGGGCCAGTAGTGCTTGGAGATATTTATATCTCTTTAGATAAGGCCAAAGAACAGGCTCTGGAATATGGACATAGTCTACACCGCGAATTATCGTTTCTATTTATTCACGGCCTACTCCATTTACTTGGATATGATCATATGAATAAGCTAGACGAAGAAAAAATGTTTAAATTACAAGAAGAAATCTTATCAGAAAAAGGAGTGTAATCTCATGGACAAGAACCAATTAATTATCAAAGCTAAAGAAGCAAGGAGCTTATCTTATTCTCCTTATAGCCATTTCGCTGTTGGAGCCGCAGTATTAACTAAAGACGGAAAAGTCTTTGTTGGCGCTAATGTGGAAAACTCCAGTTATCCGTTATGTATGTGTGCTGAAAGAAACGCATTATATAATGCGATGATGAATGGCTATAAAAAGGAAGACTTTGTTGCTTTAGCTTTATCTGCAGATACTGATGAGCCATGTTCCCCTTGTGGAGCGTGTCGTCAAGTGATTAGTGAACTCTTTCCTAGAGAAGCCCCTATATATATGAGTAATATCAAGGGAGACGAAAAAGAAACTAGTGTTGATGAACTTCTCCCATTTGCTTTCTCTGGAGACGATCTTAAATAATGAAATCAGGATTTGTCACCATCTTAGGGCATCCTAATGTTGGTAAATCGACCATTTTAAATGGTTTGGTCAACCATAAGATATCGATTGTCACTGATAAAAGTCAAACTACGAGAAATATTATCAAAGGTATTTATCGCGGTGCAGATTCACAAATTATCTTCATTGACACCCCTGGTATTCATAAGCCTCATGCAAAATTAGGAGAGGAAATGAATGCGATGGCTTATTCAAGTGCACATGATGCTGATGTAAATATTTTAGTGGTGGACGCTTCTAAACCTTTTGGAGAGGGAGATCAATATCTACTTGACCATTTAGATATAAAAAACGCTCCTTTAGTGATTGTTTTTAATAAAATTGACCAAGCGAGAATTGATAAAGTCGAAAAGTTAAAGGAAGTTTATAGAGAAAAACTCCCAGAAAGCCACTTTATTGACACTGTCGCGAGCGAAAGATTCAATTTGGACTTGCTCATCAAAGTAGTGGAAAATCTCCTTCCAGAGGGCCCAGAATATTATCCTGGAGAAGAAATCACCGATAAAGATGAAGTTTTCCAGATTAAAGAAATCATTAGAGAAAAAGCTTTAAATATCTTAAGAGACGAAGTACCACATAGTATCGCTGTCTATGTTAATGAAATTGATTATGAAGCTAAACCAATGCATATCGTAGCTTCGATCATCGTAGAAAAAGATTCCCAAAAGGGAATAGTGATTGGTAGTGGCGGTAAACGTATCAAATTAATCGGTCAAAAAGCAAGACAAAGTATTGAAAAGCAATTAGATAAACACGTCTATTTAGAATTATTTGTGAAGGTACAATCAGATTGGCGCAACGACGACGCTTCTTTAGAAGCGTATGGATATAAAAACAAAAAGAAATAACATGAAAGTTATTATTTTATCTAAAAGCAGTTATAAAGAAAAAGACTGCATTTATAACGCGATTAGCCAAGAAGGGTTTATTTCCTTTATGGCTAAAGGCGCTCAAGATCCAAAAAGCAAATATGTATGGCTTAATAACCCCTTAACTATCGCTGATGTCGAATTTTTAGCGGATGGGCGATATAAACATAAGGTGGTGAATAATGCGGCTTTAGTTTCATCTCCGATGCTTGGAACAACGGATTATGATTATTTAATTTCTATTGGTGTACTTACTGAGGCTACTAGAAGTATCTTGCCTGATGAAGAAAAGCACCTAGCCTTTAATGAATGTGAAGCCGCGCTTAACGCTTTAAGGAGTGGCAAGGACCATTATATGGTCGTTCTAGTTTATCTTGCTAAATTAATTAAGTTTAGTGGGGCTGAGTTAGAAGTTGAACACTGTATCCACTGTGGCACTAAAAATAATATTGTGGCCTTTAGTTTTGAAGATGGTGGATTTATTTGTGAAAATTGTCAAAGTGAAGAAACTGTAAAAGATTTAACTGGCACACAAATGAAATTAGTCCGCTATATTTTTAGAGCCAAAGATTACTCTTTACCAAAAATTGAATTATTCTCTGACAAAGACAAGAAAAAGATTTTAACTAAGTTAAAAGAATTTGTTGATGATATTGTCGGAGTCAGACTCAATTCTTTAGACACACTAATTAGTGCGAAATAATTAATACACTTAAAATAGGTTGACAAGAAATATAACTAACTTTATACTTTTTCATGCTGTTTTGGAGGTATATCACATGAGTGATTTTAGTTTCGATAAAGTATGTAGTCACTTGATTTCATCTGGCTTTTATTATCAAGGGAGCGAGATTTATGGTGGCTTATCTAATACTTGGGATTACGGACCACTAGGTTCAGAAATCAAAAATAACATTAGAAAAATGTGGTGGAAAAAGTTTGTTCAAGAAAGTCCAACTAATGTTGGAATTGACGCGGCAATCTTAATGAACCCAAAAGTATGGGAGGCTACTGGACACGTTTCTACATTTAATGACCCATTAATTGACTGTAAGAAATGTAAACAACGTTTTAGAGCAGATCAATTAATTGAAGCTGCTGATCCAAGCGCTCCAGTAACATCGATGAATAACGATCAAATGATGGAATATATTCGTTCTCATCATATTGCTTGCCCAAATTGTGGAGCCGAGAATTTCACAGATATTCGTCAATTCAATATGATGTTTAAAACACATATTGGTGTAACTGAAGATTCTAAATCTACAGTGTATTTAAGACCAGAAACCGCGCAAGGCGTGTTTGTGAACTTTAAAAACGTTTGTCGAACCACAAGAAGAAAATTACCTTTAGGTATTTGTAATGTTGGTAAAGCATTTAGAAATGAAATCACTCCAGGTCAAATGACATTTAGAACTCGTGAATTTGAACAGATGGAAATGGAATTCTTCTGTAAGCCAGGAGAAGATTTAAAATGGTTCGAACACTGGAAAAAGGAGTGTCTTGAATTTATTAATACCTTAGGTATTAAAAATGAGCGTCTTCGTTACCGTGATCATGACCCAGAAGAATTAGCGTTCTACTCTAAAGCGACTACAGATATTGAATATTTATTCCCATTTGGTTGGGGTGAAGTCTGGGGCATCGCTGATAGAACTGACTATGACTTGAAGCGTCATATGGCTTATAGTGGTGAATCTTTAGAATATTTAGATCCCGAAAATAACACCAAATATGTTCCATATTGTATCGAACCATCAGTTGGTTTAGATAGATTAACACTTATGGTGTTATGTGATGCTTATGATGAAGAAGTGCTTGAGAATGGTGAATCCCGTATCGTAATGCACTTATCACCTCTGGTGGCACCTATTAAAGCTGCTATCTTCCCTTTATCTAAGAAATTGGAAGATAAAGCTAGAGATATTCAAAGAATCTTATCTAAATATATGCCTGTCGTCTATGACGACACTGGTAGTATCGGCAAGAGATATCGCCGTCAAGATGCAGTGGGAACCCCTTTCTGTATCACTGTTGATTTTGATACTCTTGATGATAATCAAGTAACCATTAGAGAAAGAGATTCTATGAATCAAATTAGATTACCAATTGAAAAGTTAGTTGAATATTTAGGAGTCAAAATATTTTACTAGTTAAAAATTAGTATTAAATTAGTAGATTTATAATAAAATTATATGGCATACAATAAATCAATTGCAGAAGATGTATTAAAGCATGCGGATATTGTGCAAGTCATCTCTTCCTACCTTCCTTTAATTAAACAAGGTAAGAATTATAAGGCGGTCTGTCCGTTCCATGATGATACAAATCCATCTTTAGTTGTGTCTCCGGAAAAGCAATTCTTTAAATGCTTTGTATGCGGAACAAGTGGAACCGCAATTTCATTTGTTCAAAAATATGAGAAGATCTCCTATGGAGAAGCTATCAAAAAAGTCGCTGATATTGTTGGCTATCACCCTGAAGGTTTAGATTCAATTTCTAGACCTAAGAAGGTTGATGAACGTAGAGAGTCACTATTAAAGTGTTTACACGATTTATGCCTATATTATCAATTCGCATTAAATACACCAGAAGGTAAAGAAGGACTTGATTATTTTGAGTCTAGAAAACTTGACGCTCCACTTAGAAATAAATACAAACTAGGCTATGCCTATAAAGATGGAAAGGCCACAATTAATTATTTACAAAAGAAAGGCCACTCTATCAAAACTATTGAAGATACTGGTGTAGCTAAAATGATTTCTGTTGGTAACTACGCTGATATGAACGAAGGTAGAGTAGTGTTTCCAATTTGTGATATTGATGGCAATGTAATTGGTTTTAGCGCCCGTCGTCTTGTTAATGATGATACCGCTAAATACATGAACACACCTGAGACTTATTTATTTCATAAATCTAGCAACTTATATAACATCCATATTGCTAAAGAAGCAGCGAAATTAAAAGGCTATATTTATATTTGTGAAGGTTTTATGGATGTTTATGCTTTAAGCAAGATTGGCATTGACGCTGCTGTTGCTATTATGGGAACAGCCTTAACTAATGAGCACATTCAAATCTTAAGAGGATTAAATGTAGAAATTAGACTTTGTCTAGATGGAGACTTACCTGGTCAAAGTGCAATGATGAAAATCTCTAAAGCGTTATCTAAGGCGGGATTAAAATATCGTGTCGTTGATAATCAAGGAAGTTCTAAAGATCCTGATGAGATATTAAATGAAGATGGTAAAGAGGCTTTAGAAGAATATCTTAATAAATTAACCACTCAAGTGGAGTTTGCGCTTAATTATTATTTGAGATCTAATCCGCTTAAAACTGTTGATGAAAAGAAGGCTCTTATTAAAGAATTCTTACCAATATTATCAAAGATAAATAGCCAAATTGAATTAGATACATATTTACGTAAATTAGAAAAGATTACTGGATTTGATGTGGAATCAATTAGAGGGGTAGTAAAGAAAGCTAGACTATCGACTGCAGATGATAGTGTAGATTCAACTAGCAAGATAATTGAAGAATATCGACCAGAGAATAAAGAGCTTCAGAAGCTTTTAACAGCAGAGAGAGAACTTTTATACCAAATGACGCAAAACAAGTCTGCTGTGGGCTTTTACGAGGCAAAAATGCCAGGATTCTACGATGATGTCTACCGCACAATTGCAAATTTCGTCGTTGAATATGCCGCAAGCCATGAAATGATGGATGATGTCGGCTTGATGTCTTTATTAGAATCTAGCGATTTAGAAAATAAAGAAAGAATTATTCGTGACTTGGTCTCGATTTATTCTGAGACCCATCCTCATGAGTGTACAGAAGAATTGTTGAACAATTTATTAGACACTATTGTGAGTGAAAGAAAACGCATTACTGAAGAAGATGTCTTGTCTCAATCTCTAGAAGGTAAGTCTGAATTAGAGAAAGCTAGAATCATTAATGAGTTCAACCGTCGTATGATTGCGAAGAAATAACATAGTTAATTAGAAATCTTGTTGATTTGAAGGGAGAACAAAACAATGGGAAGACCAAAAAAGGGTGAAGAGCCAAAGAAAGCAACAGCAAAAAAAGAGCCAAAGAAAGCAACAACAAAAAAAGAGCCAAAGGCTAATGTTTCAAAGAAAAGAAACACTAAGACTTTAACTACTTTAGCAGAAATCGAAAGTAAACTTCTTAAGAAGGCTAAGGCTAACGGGGATTGTATTGATCAAGATGAAATTTATGACGCTTTAGCGCAATATGAACTTGATGATGAAGTAATCGAAGATTTAATTAAATATTTCTCAGACCATGATATCGAAGTCTTATCATCCGATGAAGATGATGATGAAGATTTAGATTCTGACGAGGATGAAGAATTTGACGAAAGCAAAATCAATTTAGAAGATGATGACGACGATTTCTACGAAAATGATGAGTCTGGTGAAGAAGAAGAGCTAGATTTTGATATTGATCACTTGGACACAACTGTCGGTAGTGATGTTAAAGTTAATGACTCTGTTAAGATTTATCTTAAAGAAATCGGTAAATTCGAATTATTGAAGCCAGAAGAAGAACCAATTCTCGCTGCTAAAATCTTAGAAGGCGATGAAGAAGCTAAACAAAGACTTATTAACGCTAACTTGAGATTAGTTGTTAACATCGCTAAACATTATGTGGGCCGCGGTATGTTATTCTTGGATTTAATCCAAGAAGGAAACCTTGGTTTAATGAAAGCTGTTGATAAATTTGACTACACCAAAGGATTTAAGTTCTCGACATATGCAACATGGTGGATTAAACAAGCTATCGCTAGAGCGATTGCGGACCAAGCTCGTACCATTCGTATTCCTGTCCATATGGTGGAAACAATTAACAAGATGACTAAAGTTCAGAGACAATTAGTCCAAGACTTAGATAGAGACCCAACCGCTGAAGAAATCTCCGAAGCAATGGGAGGAGAATTAACTCCAAAAAGAATTAGAGAAATTCAAAGAATCGCTCTTGAACCAGTTTCTTTTGAAACCCCAATTGGCGAAGAAGATGATTCTCACTTAATTGACTTTATCGAAGATAAAGATAATGAATCACCTGTAGAGTACACAACCAAGAAACTTCTTAAAGAAGAACTTGACTCTATTCTTACTGAATTGACTGATAGAGAAGAAAGAGTTTTAAGACTCAGATATGGTTTAGATGACAATCGTCCAAGAACCCTTGAAGAAGTTGGTAAGGAATTTGGTGTTACTCGTGAACGTATTCGTCAAATTGAGGCTAAAGCTATTAAGAAACTTAAACATCCAACTAGAAGAAAGAAATTAGGAGACTATCGTAACTCATAATGAAATTATCCAAGAGACTGCAAGCCATTTATGATATGGTCCCAAACGGTGTCGCCGCTGACATTGGAAGTGACCATGGGAAATTAATAATTTCCTTATTTCAAAATGGCATCATCTCTAAAGGATATGCAATTGAAAATAAAAAAGGACCATATAATAGACTAGTCAAAGCCATTGAAGATAGTGGATGCCTAGATTCTGTCATTCCGATGTTCTCTGATGGCATTAGTGAACTTCCTAGTGATGTCGACACGATTGTTATTGCAGGAATGGGTGGTTTCAATATTATTGAAATCTTAAAGGCGCATCCACAAAAACTTAAAAATGTGAGAACGATTATTGTTGATGCCCATAATTCAATTCCAGAAATGAGAAAACAAATTTGTTATATGGGTTATATTATCGCTGATGAAGATATCGTCAACGATGGCGGTAAATATTATGAAATAATCAAATTCATTGCTGGTGAATGTGCTTATTTAGATAACAATGACTATGAATTTGGTCCAGTATTAAGAAAAGAAAAATCTTTAACTTTTAAAGAGAAATATCAATCTAGAATTACTGAAATTGATAATATATTATCAACCAAGAAACTTTCTGGAGATAGAATCTCTGATTTAGATAAGGAAAAAGAAAGAATTAGAAGAGTGTTATGAAGACTAAAGATCTCTTAAGAAAATTAGCTAAACAATTTCCAAAACGCTACGCCAAGATGAATCATGACTATGTTGGTTTAGCAGTGGGAAAACTTCCTGAAGATGTTCATAAGATTTTCTTATGTTTAGATTGTGATTGGGAAATATTCCCAACCATTGAAAAAGAGAAACCTGATTTAGTGATTACCCATCATCCGTTTATTTATGGAACCAAACCTAGAGTATATAAAAGAGATCCAAGCAAAAAAGTTCTTTTTGATAAATTAGCAAGGCTAAATATTCCGGTTTATAGTTATCACACAAACTTCGATACTGGAATAGGCGGCATGAATGACGCTTTGGCAAACGCTTTAGGTCTAAAAGATGTCAAAGTTGTCGAAGGCAATATTATGATGCGTGGTGGTAGACTCAAAGAGTCTATGAAAGTAGAAGAGTTTGCTAGATTTGCTAAAAAGGCACTAGGTGTTGATTATGCCTTATTAATTGCATGTGGTAGTCCAGTAGTAGAATCTGTAGCGGTAATCGGTGGAGGAGGTTCTGGACACTGGGTCGAGGCTAAAGCAGCAGGATATGATATTTATATTTCTGGAGATGCTCCTCATCATGTCAGAAGAGAAATCGTTAACGCTAAATATAATTATTTAGATGTACCTCACGAAGTAGAAAAAATCTTTATCCCTACAATGAAAAAAATCCTTGAAGGATTTGATGATAGTTTAGAAATCGTGACTGTTGATCACGAGAAAATGCCGAAAGTTATTTGCTAAGCAAATAATTATAAATGTCATCCACAACGTATTGTGGAGTAGAAGCCCCTGAAATAACAGAGGCTTTTCTTTTTGTTTCTATGTCTTTAATAGCGGACAACTCCTTTAAATCGTTGACCATTAAAACAAAGGCATCAGGATAATTGGATTTAGCAATTTCAAATAATTTATTTGAATTACTAGATTTTTGATGCCCGACAACAATAATTAAATCAGTATCTTTATCAATTTTAGTAACAGCTTCTTGTCTTAATCTAGTAGCGGCACAGATTTCATTTTCAATTCTAGCGCCTGGAACATGTTCCAAAATATCAGAATAATACTTATCTAGACTCTTATAATTGAGTGTAGTTTGATTAATTACATATGGATTTTTATCAGTAATTAATTGGTAGTTAATTAGTAGTTGTGTATCATATAATGATACATTTTTTGAAACTGATAAAGCTGCATTTGTTTCTTTATGACCCATTTGACCAATATAGATGACTTGATGGCCTTGTTCGATTTCATGTTTGATCTTCTCTAAATTACTTTTTACTTTAAAACAAGTTGCGTCATAGATTATTAGGCCTTTTTCTTTAGCTTTATTTTCTATTTCTTCTCCGTGTCCATGGGCAGTAAAAATTAAAACATCACCAGCTTTTAAACTTTCTATAGCGGCGAATTCATCGCTATCGTTTAATGTAATTAAACCTTCCCTAGTTAAATCATCAGTTAAGGTTTTATTATGGGCAAGCATCCCTAAAATATAAACATTCTTATCTGGATGTTCTTCTTTGGCTTTTTTAGCTATTGAAACAGCTTTTAATACACCAGAACAAAATCCTTGAGGTTTTACTAAGGTAACTTTCATAAAAATATGTTAACATATTCCAGAGGATAGCAAAATATGGAAAAACCTGAATTATATATTGGCAGTCATGTAAGTATGAACGCTCCTGAATTTTTTGTAGGTTCTGTAAAAGAAGCAATATCATATGGATCTAATACCTTTATGTTTTATACGGGTGCACCACAAAATTCATTCCGTAAGCCACTTGGAGAATTAAAAATAGAAGAAGGAAGAAAGCTTCTTAAAGAAGCTGGATTTGATGAATCTAAACTTATTGTTCACGCTCCTTATATTATTAATGCTGCAAATTATACAAAACCAGAGTTATGGGAAATGTCTGTCAATACAATTGTCAGTGAACTTAGAAGAACAGCAGCGTTTGGCGTTAAAACTTTAGTTTTACATCCTGGAAGTCACGTCGGAATGGGTGTAGAAAAAGGCATTTTGGCGTTAACCAAAGCATTGGATTTAGCATTTTCTACAGACGGCACAGATGTAAAAATTGCATTAGAGACAATGTCGGGAAAAGGGCATGAAATAGGTATTACCTTTGAAGAGATTCATTCTATTATTGACCATTGTAACCACAAAGAACGCTTAGGCGTTTGCTTAGATACTTGCCACATTAATGATGCTGGATACAACGTTGAAAACTTTGATGAAATTCTAAAAGAATTTGATAAGGTCATTGGTTTAGATAGATTATTAGTTGTTCATGTTAACGACACTAAAAATCCAATTGGTGCTCATAAAGACCGTCATGAAAATATTGGCTATGGTTATTTAGGATTTGATACATTATATAAAGTTGTCCATCATCCTTTATTAAAAGGAATTCCTATGATTCTTGAAACACCTTATTACAATGAAAAAGCTCCTTATAAGCAAGAGATTGAAATGCTAAGGAGCGGTAAATTCATTAAAGGTTGGAGAGATTAGAATTTATTGATTTCTTCTATTAAAGCTTCCAGGGCTTCAGCTTCTGGAACTTTTTTTATCACTTTATCTTTTTTAAAGATAACATATTCGTGATGTCCGCCGGCAATACCAATGTCAGCGTTTTTGGCTTCTCCTGGTCCATTGACTACGCAGCCCATAACCGCGACATGAATTGGCTTATTAATAGTTTCTAAATATTCCATAACTTTCCTAGCAAGTTCTTCAACGTTAACCTGGGTTCTACCACAAGTTGGACAGGCTACTAAAGTTGGATAGTTAGGATATAATCCGCAGTCATGTAAAAGTTGTTTACATACTTTTATTTCGTCTTTTGGATCTCCAGAAATAGAAATACGGATTGTGTCACCGATTCCTTCTAATAATAATGGAGCAAGTCCTGCAGAACTTCTCACCATAGAAATCTCTTTATATCCTGCTTCAGTAATTCCTAAATGAAGTGGATATGGGAAAGTCTTTGAAGCTAGTCTATAGGCTGCTATTGTTTCTAAAATATTAGAGCCTTTTAAAGATATGACTATGTCATAAAAACCAAGATTTTCTAATATTTCTACATGTTTTTTAGCAGATGCTACTAGTTTTTCTGCTGTGTATTGACTTGAATAATCATGAATTGTTTTATCTAATGAGCCAGAGTTAACTCCAATTCTAATAGGAATATGTTTTTCTTTAGCCATAGAGACGACTTTTTTAACATTTTCGATGTCGCCAATATTTCCTGGGTTGATTCTGATCTTATCAACTCCATTTTCCATCGCTAATAAAGCTAAACGATAATCAAAATGAATATCCGCCACTAAAGGAATAGAAATTCTTTTTTTAATTTCTTTTATAGCAATAGCGTCTTTTTCATCCATAACGGAAACACGCATCAATTCTGCTCCGATACGTGCGCATTCATTAATTTGCTCGCTAACAGCGAGGTAATTCTCGGTTTTGATGTTGCACATCGATTGGATAACTACTTTATTTTGCCCACCGATTGCTAAATCTTTAACTTTTACTTGTCTAGTTAATTCTCTTTTTGTCATCTTTTGTATTTTACCACTCAGTATAATAAAAATGTACTTTTATTATTTTAAGTGATGTGATAACATAACATACGCAATTCAAGGAGACAATATCTATGGCCAAGAAAGAAGATAGAATTTCTATAACATTAAAGTGCACAGAATGTGGTGAAGAAAATTACCTTACTTCAAAAAATAAAAAAGCAAATCCTGACAGATTAGAAAAATTGAAGTATTGCCCACGTTGCCAAAAGAAAACACTTCACAAAGAGAAAAAGAAATAGGTTCAAACCTATTTTTATTTTATAAAAAGATATGAATATTTATAAATTCGATTATAACCCAATAGATGATTTAGTCAGCAACACCTATATAGTTAGTGATGATGATTTAAAATGCGTTATTGTTGATCCAGGTAAAGGAAATGACAAACTAATTGAATTTATAAATAAGCACAAATTAAAACCAACAGCGGTTTTATTAACACACGGGCATATAGATCATATCCGTGGAGTAAATAGATTAGTAAAAGAGTACTTTATAGACATCTACATTCATTATTTAGATGAACAGATGCTTAAAGATGAAGAATTAAATCTTTCCACTCAATTAGGAGAGCCACTTGTTATTAAGTCTAATATTAAAACAGTTGGTGATAATGATGTATTAAATCTTTTCAAAGAAAAGATAATGGTGATACACACTCCATTTCACACTAAAGGTAGTGTCTGTTACTATATCCCTGAAAGAAAAGTATTATTCACTGGAGACACATTATTTAGGCAATCTATCGGAAGAGATGATTTGCCAAATAATGAACGTCATAAAAGAGTGGAATCTCTTAACAAAATTAAAAAACTTCCAGGCGATGTGACCATTTATCCTGGTCATGGACCTAACACAACTTTAGAAAGTGAATTATTAAATAATCACTTTTTAATAAATTAATAGTTTGGTATAATACCAACGGTATTTAAAGAAAGAAGGTTTAAAATTATGGTTAACGTTACTGAATTAAGACCTGGCAACTATTTCATTGAAGAGGGTAATATTTACCAAGTTCAAGATATCTTATTGAACAAAACCGCAATGAGAAAGATGGTTGCGAAAGTCAAAGTTAAGAACCTCCGTACAGGCGCTGTGACAGAAATGGCCCGTAATAGTGGATACGGAATCGAAACTATCAGATTAGAAAAAAGACAAATGCAGTATCTTTATGATACTGGCGACGCCCTTTGCTTCATGGATCAAGAAACCTATGATCAAATTGAAATCTCAAAAGATAGATTAAAATGGGAAATTCAATTTTTAAAGGGTGAAGAAATAGTTGAAATTACCAGTTATGAAGGAGAAGTCCTTGGTATCAACTTACCTGCCAAAGTTGCTTTAAAGATTACACACTGTGAACCAGCTATTAGAGGTGATACAGTTAATAAAGCAATGAAAGACGCAGAATTAGAAACCGGACTAAAAGTCCGCGTCCCATTATTTATTGAAGAAGGCGAAGTCGTCTTAGTCAGAACCGATACTGGTGATTACGACGGAAGAGCGTAGTTAGGAGGCTAATATGTCAACAGGTGGATGGGTTGGATTACTAATTGCTGCTGTTATTGGCGCTCTTGTCGCTGGATTCTTCCTTGCTAGATGGTTCTTCAAAAGACAACTTGAAAAGAACCCTCCAATCAATGAAGGAATGATCAGAGCCTTATATCAAAGCGTTGGAAGAAAGCCAAGTGAAGCTGACATTCAACGTACAATGGCTGCTGTTAGAAGACAACAAAAATAATTGAACCAAATAGGTTAATAAAAATAACGTCGTAAATCAAATTTGCGGCGTTTTTTATTGTTCATTGAGTCAAAATCGTGGTGGAAGACTAAAGTGTCTTAAAATAGTCACCAAAGTCAATCAAAACGATTAGATGCAATCAAATAAAAATCCACATTTTCATGCAATGTGGATAATTGAATTCACAATATATTAAATATACTAATTATCTACTAATTATTTACTTATGGATTATTTCATCCAAGTAATTTTTCTTTCTGTGCCTTCTTTAATTCGCTTAATATTAGCTCGATGTCTAAAGGTTAAAATTGAAGCAGCAAAAGTAACGACAATTGAATGCACATAACCAAATTCCATCATTGTGTAATATCCTGGAATCCAACTATAGGCAAATGGTATGACTCCTGTTAACATTAAAATTGTCCAGATCCATGTTAATACTGTGGCAATCCAACTTATGGAGATACTAGCTAGGGAAACCATTTTCTTCCATTTAAGGATAACTAAGAACAAACAAGCTGGGATAACTCCGAATAACCAAGAAGAAACAAAGCCAAATCCGATAAAGGAGGATACATTTTTTCCTCCTTTAAATCCGGCGAAGATTGGCCAACAGTGTCCGAAAGTGCAACCAACCATGACCATGTAATAAGCTGGCCATTGAACTAAATATGCTGATGTATCCGGATTATTTATTTTAGCAGACACACTTGGAATAAGAGGTAATCCGTTATACATTGGGACGTTTGTTAAAATTGCCCAAGAGATAATAAATGGGGCAATGACTTTTAAACAATCTAAAACAATGCAAAGAACACCAATTTTCTTTCCAAATATTCTTCCAACATTTGTTCCGCCTGAATTTCCAGAACCAAAATCACGTGGATCTTTATGAAAAAATAGCTTACCAATCCATATTCCGTTTGGTATAGAACCAAACACATAGCCGATAATTATCAATAAAATTGCTACCAATATATTATATAAAATAATATCCATTTTTTACCCTCGTTCTATTTTACTAAATAACTTTAATTTTGCAACATTTTCCGTTTATAATAAACGGCGAAAAGAGAGATATAGCATGGCAGAGAGACAATATACCGCTAATGATATTCAGATTTTACAAGGCCTCGAGGGTGTTAGAAAAAGACCAGCAATGTACATCGGAAGTTCTAACGCAAGTGGTCTTCATCACCTTGTTTGGGAGGTCGTCGATAACGCTGTTGATGAGGCGTTAAGTGGATATGGAAAAAACATTACAGTCACCTTACATAAAGACGGAAGTTGTTCAGTTTTAGATGAAGGACGTGGTATTCCAGTTGGCATTAATAAAGAAACTGGAAGACCTGGTGTAGAGATTGTTTTTACAGAATTACACGCTGGAGGAAAGTTTAATTCCGCAGTTTATAAAAGTGCTGGTGGACTTCATGGAGTTGGTGCTTCTGTTACCAACGCATTAAGTGAATGGTGTGACGTCACCGTTTTTCAAAACGGTGAAATTCATCATTTAAGATTTGAAAAAGGCGGACATTTAGTCACCCCACTTGAAGTTATTGGCAAAACTAACAAACACGGAACCTTAGTAAGATTCAAACCAGATCCACTTATTTTCTCAACCGTGGATTTCAAATATGACACAATTTCTAGTCACTTAAGAGAGTCAGCTTTCTTAATGAAAGGTGTGCGTTTCATCATTATTGATGAAAGGATTAACGAGAAACAAGAATTCTTCTATCAAAATGGTTTAGTAGAATACGTCAATGTTCTTAATGCTGAGAAAAAAGAAATTATTCCAGTCGTGGATTTTACAGAAGTTGATGCCTCAACTCAAATTGAAACTGAAATCGCTCTTCAATATTGCTATGAAGATTATAACGAAACTATCTATTCTTATGTTAACAACGTCAAAACTGGTGATGGTGGTACTCATGAATCTGGTTTCAGAACTGGTATTACTCGAGCGGTTAATGACTTTGCCGAAGCGCAAGGATTACTTAAAGGAAAGAAACTCGAAGGAAGCGATATTAGAGAAGGTTTAACTGCGATTATCTCTTTGAAAATCCCAGAAGAATTATTGGAATTTGAAGGCCAGACTAAAGGAAAATTAGGCACTCCTGCCGCCGCTCCTGTGGTCTCAAGTTTAATTTATAATAAGTTTACTTATTATCTTACTGAAAATAAAGAAAATGCAATGCGTATTATTAAAAAGTGCATTGATAGTCAACAAGCTAGAATTGCCGCTAGAAAAGCAAAAGATGAAGCTCGTAGTAGTAAAAAAGCCAAACAAGAAGTCATTCTTTCGGATAAACTAACACCTGCTCAATCTAAAGAATACATGAAAAATGAACTTTTCATCGTTGAAGGTGATTCCGCTGGTGGTACCGCTAAAAAGGGAAGAGATCGTTTACATCAAGCAATCTTACCACTTCGTGGTAAACCACTTAATACTGACTCTATTGCGTTAGATAAATTAGTCCATAATGAAGAAATTGCGACTATTATCAACACAATTGGTGCAGGATTTGGACAAACTTTTGATATTAACGATATTAGATATGGCAAAATCATCATCATGACCGACGCTGATACTGATGGTGCTCATATTCAAACACTTTTGCTTACTTTCTTTTATCACTATATGAGAACTCTTATTACTACAGGACACGTCTATATTGCCGTTCCACCTTTATATAGAGTGGCTCGTGAAGATAACAAAAAAATCATCCAAGAATATGCTTGGGACGATGCTGGACTTGAAGCTGCTAAAAAGAAAGTTGGTGGTGGCAATCAGTGCAAAATCACCAGATATAAAGGTCTTGGTGAAATGGACGCAATTCAGTTAAAAGAAACAACCATGGATCCGAAAACTAGACTATTAATCCAAGTTGATATTAATGACCCATTCTTAGTGGAAAAACGTGTTAACGTTCTAATGGGAAAAGACGCTTCTCTTAGAAGAAAATGGGTTGAAGAAAACGTTGATTTTACCAACGTTGATACATTCTTAAAGGAGGCGAAGTAATATGGCGAAAAAACCTGAAGTGATCGAAGAAAAAATCGTCGAGAATATTTCTGTTGAGCCCCTTGAAGATGTCATGGGCGATCGTTATGCAACCTATGCAAAATATGTTATTCAAGATCGTGCTATTCCTGATGTTAGAGATGGATTAAAACCTGTTCAAAGAAGAATTATTTTCTCCATGTATAAAAGTGGAAACACTTTTAATAAACCAACCAAAAAATGTGCTCATACAGTTGGTGCGGTGATGGGTACTTATCACCCACATGGCGACACCTCAATTTATGAAGCTTTAGCGAGAATGAGTCAGGATTGGAAAGTTCGATACCCATTAATTGATTTCCAAGGTAATAATGGTTCAATCGACGGTGATTCTCCAGCTGCGTATCGTTATACTGAATCTAGATTAAGTGAATTATCCAATGAATTAATCTCTGATATTGAAAAGAAAACAGTGGATATGCAATATAACTTTGATGATACAGAGTTAGAACCAACTGTCCTTCCTTCTAGATTCCCAAATCTATTTGTGAATGGCACTGAAGGTATTGCAGTTGCTTTAGCAACTGAAATCCCACCTCATAATTTAAGAGAAATGATTGATGCGATTATTTATCGTATTAATCATAAAAATGCGACTGTAGAAGATTTAATGCAATTTGTTAAAGGACCAGATTTCCCAACTGGTGGCTTTATTTATGATTCTCCAGGACTACAACAAATGTATTTAACAGGTCGTGGAAGAATTGAAATAGCTGGTAAAGCAGAAATTGTAGAGAAAAAGGATATTAATCAAATTATTATCACTGAAGTGCCTTATAAAGTGGTGAAAATTCAGCTTGTCTATGAAATAGACAAAATTAGGCACTCAAAAGCCATTGACGGTATTATCGAAGTAAGAGATGAATCCGATTATAAAGGAATTAGAATCGCAGTTGACATTAAAAAGAATGCAAAAGCTGATCTCATTCTTCAATATTTAATGAAGAAAACCAACTTACAAACTGGCTATACCGCTAATATGGTAGCGATTGTCGATGGTAGACCAAAAACTCTATCATTGCTTGATTATGTAGATGCCTATATTGCTCACCAAGTAGATGTTGTCACTAGAAAAAGTAAATTCGATTTAGATAAATACTCAACTCGTTTGCATATCGTTAACGGACTTATTTTAGCTTCGCTAAATATTAACGAAGTTGTGGATATTATTCGTAAGAGTAAAGATAAAAATGATTCCAAGATTAACTTAATGAAGCGCTTTGAGTTATCTAATGAACAAACTGAAGCAATTGTGACTATGCCTTTATATAAATTAAGCCATACTGACGAACTAATTTTAGAAAAAGAAAAGGCTGATTTAGAAAAAGACATCGCGAGATTAAAAGAAATTCTAGAAGATCCAAGCAAACTCAATAGAGCAATAGTGAAAGATTTAAAAAATCTTTCTGATAAATATGGAGATGATAGAAGAACACAAATTATTGAAAAAGGTGAAACCAAAGAAATTGATAAACGTGATCTTATTGCTAAAGAAGAAGTTATGGTTGCGGTTAGCTATGATGGCTATTTAAAACGCAGTTCAATTAGAAGCTTCTCTAGTAGTAATGGAGAACTTCCAGGATTAAAAGATGGAGATATGCTTGTTGGAAGTGGCAAAGCCTTAACAACCGATTATCTGATTTGTTTTACAAATCAAGGTAACTATGCATCTATTCCAGTGCACTCATTAACTGACACAAAATGGAAGGATGAAGGAACTCATATTAATGAATTCACAACCTTAGCTAGCGGTGAGAAAATCATTAAGGTTATGGCCATTAGTGAATTAAGAAATGACTTATATTTAGTTATTCTAACTAAATTTGGTCAAATCAAACGTATGGCTCTTTCTAGTATTGAAGTTATTAAACGTTCACGTCCTGCAAAATATATGAAGTTATTGCAAAATGACTCCATTGCTGGGATTCAATTAGTGTCTGGAGATAGCGATTTATTAGTTATAACTAATAATGGTAATTGTTCATTCTTTAATGAGAACGAATTATCTATCTTAGGAAATAAGGCTGGCGGCGTGAAATCTATCTCTGGATTAGGAAATAATCAATTGGTGGGCTTATTAGCCTTTGAGAAGGATGAAAAGTCTAAAATTATATTATTTACTAATAAAGGGCACATGCGCGTTACAGACATCTCTAAATTCTATAAAACAAATAGATTAGGTAAAGTACAATCAATCTTACAATCATTTAAAGGTGATCCACATAACGTAGTAAGTGTATTTAAAGCGAAAAGAGATGAAAGTTTAAATATAAACTTATATTTAAACGATAGAACAAATAAGATAATCACTATTAATGATTTAAGAAACACAGAAGCACAATATGCCAAAAAGAACATTGATGAAATTACCGCTAAACAACATATTGCCTTTGTATTTGACTCAGAAATAGTAACTGTAAATAAAGATATAGTTTCTCATCCAGTAGCTATTAAGGAAGTTAAAGAAGAAGAAAATAGCGAGATTGAATCTGAAACTAGTGAAGTCGAAGAAAGTAAGCCAGAAAAGGAAGAAACTAACTTCGAACAAATCTCAATTTTTGATGATTTAGATTAAATATAACAAAGTTATATAATATAAATAAATAGTTAGAAATTAGTAGTTAATTAGTATATATAATTAGCTACTTTTTTCTTTTAAAAAGAAATAATTTTTACGTCTTTTTTATAAAAGTCTATTTTTATAAGACTTTTTCGTATAAACTATTTGTAAGGCTTATGATGTTTAAAAAGTTTATTCCATTCGCTCATGCTCAATCAATTTACGAAATTGATCCAGAGTTTTTTAAAAGAAATGGCGTGAAAACGTTGTTCGTGGATTTGGATAATACGTTAGACAGTTATAAAGCCAGAGAACCAAAAGATAGAACTATTAATTATTTTAATAAGTTGAAAACTTTAGGTATCGAACCCGTTATTATCTCGAATAACAAGCCACATCGTGTATGCGGATTCGCTGATAAGGTGGGTATAGAATTTCTAGCAAGCGCTCGTAAACCTGGCGCAAAAAGAATTAAACAAGAAATCGCTAGACGTGGTAGAACTAATGACGAAGTCATGTTGGTTGGCGATCAAATGATGACTGATGTCTTGGCGGCTCATAAAGCTAAAATCCGTGTGGTTTTAACAGAAAAGCTAGTTAAGGAAGACCAATGGACAACACACATCAATAGATTGATGGACAGACCTATTAGAAGATATCATCGTAAAAGAGGCAATCTTATAGATTGGAGGAACATGTAGTATGGCAAATGCAAGAAGAGTGATTAGATGTCAAAGTTGTGGAGCAATTCTTCAAACAGAATCTAAAAGTAAACCAGGCTTTATTTCTAAAGCCGTTATTGAAAGTGGAGTTCCTAGACTTCCTTACTGTAATTCATGTTATGAAAAAATGATTGCCCTCAATAGTAGTTCCCTTGATCATGAAACTGATAAAGATATTTTAAAAATCCTTAAAGATGCTGTTGCAACCGACTCATTAATCGTGTGGATGGTGGATCTATTTACATTTAATGGAACATTAAATCCAGATGTTGTTAAACGTGTCAAAAAATTAGACATCGTTGTTATCGGCTCTAAAAGAGACTTAATGCCTTCAGCAGCTACCGATGAAATGCTTATTAGATATATCGATGAAAGATTTGCTGATGTGGGGATTAATCCAATTACAATTGGTTTAATTGGTAGTGAAGACTCTATCGATATCAAAGAAAAACTCACCAAAATTGGTGAATTAAGAAAAGGTAGAGACGTTTATTTAATTGGCGAACTTAATAGTGGTAAAACAACATTTGTTAACAAAATGTTAAAAGACTATAAAAATAACACTAGATGGCAAATAAAATCCGAATTGTATCCTGGAACTAACTCTAATGTATTAGAGATTCCGCTTACTAATTCCTCCTTCTTATACGAATTGCCAGACTTGAGTAACAACACATCTGTGTATTCACGTGTGGAAGCAAGCGTACAAAGAATAATTTCTCCGAAAAAAGAAGTGGCGTTCAATAGAAAATTTATTGGCGCAGGATCCACAATTGTGGTTGGTAACTTAGCCGCATTCTCTATCATCCGCGGACATCACACATCTGTGCGTTTCTTCGCAGGTGAGAAGGTGGAATTCAAGGTTATCGATACTAATAAAATTGACGATTTCCTCGCCTCTAATTTAAAGAAAAAATCTTTGAAACCTGTTTCCGAAAGATATACATCTTTCAGAGACTACGATATCTTTGAATATGATTTAGAATCGGATGATTTAAGACATGATATTTCCGTTGAAGGATTATGTTGGTTCTCTATTAAGGGAAAAGGTCAAACTGTCCGTATTCTTTTACCAAAAGGTGTTGCTGTTAAAGAATCCTTATCCAAGATTAGGTAATTAGAATGTTAACTCAGCCTCAAAAAAAGCAATTAAGAGCATTAATTGTTCAAGACAAGACAAAATATCAAATCGGAAAAAGCGAAGTCACAAATGCTCTTTTAGACATGCTTGATAAAGCTTTGACTGCTCGCGAGTTGATTAAAATTGAAGTGTTAAAGTCTGCTTCTACCCCAGTAATGGAATTAACACTTGATTTATCAAGTAAATTACACGCTGAAGTCGTACAAGTTGTAGGAAGAGTTATAGTTTTATACCGTAAAAATAAAGAAAATCCAAAAATTAAGCTTTGTAAATAAAATGAAAAATATCGTCCTCTTTGGTGGTGCTTTTGATCCAATCCATAATGGCCATATAAATATGGCGCTAGAAGCATCTACTCAACTAGATGCCGATATTTTCTTTATTCCTGCTAGAATCTCTATTTGGAAAAGTCAATCCGCTCCTATTGAAGATAAATTGCAAATGGTGGAACTCGCCATTAAAAACTACCCAAAATTACATTTATCTAGATATGAAGCTGATTCTAAAGAAGAAGTAAATTACTCGATAGATACAGTAAAACATTTCAAAAAAGAATACCCAGATAGTAATATTTACTATCTTATTGGCACTGATCACGTTAATAGCTTCCATAAATGGAAAGACGCAAAACAGTTATCTAAACTTGCAAAGATTGTTTATTTCAAACGTCCAGATATGGTGGTGGACATAAATAACGTAAAAGAATTTGACATGGTGGAGATTAGTGGAGAGCTCAAAGATGAATCATCTACAGAAATTAGAGAATTAAAATCTTTAGACACTCCAGATAAAGTTATTGATTATATAATCAATAATAGACTTTATTTTATGAAGAAGATCGCTTCATATATGAGTGAGAAAAGATTAGTGCACATAATTAGCACCGCTAAACTATCTTATGAAATAGCGTTAGCAAATAATCTAAAGGATGCTAAAAAGGCGCTTATAGCAGCTTTATTACATGATATTGGCAAAGAAATGCCTATGACAGAACAAAAAGAAATTATGAAAAAGCATTTTAAAGAGTATATAAATTACCCGCCGGTCATTTATCATCAATTTATAGGTGCATATCTAGTAGAAAAAGATTTTGGAATTACTGATCCAATAATTTTAGATGCAATTAAATATCACACAACAGCAAATTCCAACATGTCAGACGCGGCAATTATCGTTCATTGCGCTGATAAAATAGAGCCAACACGTGGATTTGAGTCTAAAAATCTAATAAATGGATTGAAAAGTAGTTTAATAAATGGATTTGTGGAAGTCTTAAAATCAAATGTGGAGTATTATGTGAGACACAATATTGATTACAAGAACGATTTACAGATGGCTTGCCTTAATCAATATCTTAAATAGTAATGATAAGAAGAAAAATTGATGATCCACAATTAAGGTGGATTTTTTCTTTATAATCATTACTTCGTATAATTGTCATTATGTTAACCATTCTATATAATAAACAAAGTTTAATGTTGTAAATAATCTTATTAAATATATAAATAATTGGTTAATAACAGCCTGCAAACAATAAAAATACTCCACATAATTGCGGAGTTTCCACCTACTAATTATCTACTAATTTTGTTATCACACCACTAATTCGAGCGTTTTTCCTGATTTTTTGATCTTCTTGCTTTTGAGTAATTTTGTAATCGTTCTGCTTAATGATTCGCGAGTTAAATATAGCTCATCAGCGAGCTTTGTAATTGATTTATAGTTCATTTTATTTTTATTAAATGTAAGATAATATAACAATCTATCTTCTGCACCACTAATTGTTAATAATTTGATCTTTAAATTAAGCCTTTTCGAGAAGTCTGATTGTTGAGTTAAGTATAAAACTAAGAATTCCTCATCGTTTTTTAGTATTTGTAATAGATTTTCTTTACTTAAAAACCATATTTCGGATTCTTTTTGAGCTATAACGTCGCCTCTATATCTTGGATTAGAAGAGAAAACTAGATTATTTCCAAACATCTGTCCTTCTATTAAAACGTTATATGTAACTTCTTTCCCGTTGGAGAAATACGATTTAATAACGATTTCCCCGCTTTTGACGACTCCAATAGATTTACAGGTATCATTTTCAAAGAAAATGGTTTTTCCAGCCTTAAAACCTCTTTTTTCTATATATTGAGGATATTTACTAAGTGTTTGGACAATATTATTCATTTTCGTGATTTAAATCACATTTATTATATTCATATTTATATAAAATATCAACGAGGTAGAAAATATGAAAAAAGCATTATTATTTATTCCAATTGTTTCTTTATTAGCAAGCTGTGGAGGTCCAAATCCTAGTTTAAGACAAACAGATTTAAAAATTCTCTCCCCTACTGAGGCTCCTGCAGTTTCCATGTATAACTTTGTTAATGGACTTCATACAGTTTTAAATCCTGCTTCTGAATTACTTCCAGAATTTGGAAAAGATAATTACGATGTTATTGTTGCTCCTGCTAAAGGGGGATTAACCAAGATTGTTAAGGCTAACGCTAATTATCAAATGGCGGCAGTAGTTACCTTTGGTAATTTTGCTTTAGTTTCTACAGGAAAAGACACTGATGGCATACTGAATGCTGGCGATAATGTATTAGTGTTTCAAAAAGCAGATATTCCTGGTTCTGTATTTAATTTCTTATATGGGGAACTTGGATTAAATGTCTATGATGTTCCTGATGTTTCTGATACAGCCGGACCATTAAATACAGGATCTATTACAATTGCAGGCGATTCCATCGAACTTGATTATATTTTCTCTGCTTATCCTTTAATTACTAATTTAAAGAAATCAGCTCAAGTAGTTGAAAGAGCCTCTGATGTTTTCGCTAGTAAAACAGATGGCAAAAGAATTATTCAGGCTGGTGTTTTTGTAAATAAAAACTTAAGCAATGAAAAAGCTGATGAATTTTTAACTTTGTTAAATCAAGATTTAACTTCTGCTGTTGCTGATCCTAATAATATCGTTAACACCTTTAATTTATTTGGTGGAGAATCTGAACAAAAGAATAAGTTTGGTGTTGCTGCTGGCGCGGTTTATAACGCGATGAATGATAGAAACGGATTAGGATTAGGCTATCAAAAAGCGAAAGATGCAAAAGCGGAAATCGATTATTTCATTAACGATATTTTGAAATTGAATTTGGAGTTAAATGAAGAAGTATATTACTAATCGATATTTTCTTACTTTTTTAGGCGTAGTTCTATTCTTTTTATTGTGGTATTTAATTTATCTTTTTACCGGACAAAACATTTATGTTTTTCCTGGTCCTTTTACTACGATAAAAAGATCGTTTGAGCTGTTTGCTGATTCATATCTATATAAATGCATTTGGGGTTCGCTTTATCGCATGCTGATAGGTTTTTCTATTGCTTCTATAGCTGCAATTTTTCTTGGCATGATTGTTGGCAATTATTTAAAGCTTAAACATGTATTTAATCCAACAATGATTGCTTTAAGAAGCATCCCAACCGCTGCTATTGTGTTCTTGCTCTTACATTTAGCGGGATTTGATAATGCTTCTCCTTATGTTGTAGCAGTTATTGTATTTCCAATGGTCTATGAAGCCACTGTTAGCGGATATCAACACATTGATAAACAAGTTTTAATGGCAATGCAACTTGATAACAATACTCGTTTACAAAAGAACTTTAAAATCAAGCTTCCTTTAAGTATGCCTTATATCGCTGTTGGTTTGACCACTAGTTTTGCTCTATCTTTCAAGATAGAGATTATGGCGGAGACCCTAACTTCCACTAGCGAATCCTATGGTTTAGGTAGAGCGATTGCTGTTGAATTTGCTAATCAAACAGATGGACTTATCTCCACTTTTGCTTATGCTTTTGTCGCGATATTGATTATGCTAATCGTCTCTTTGATAATTTTCATTTTAAAAAAGAGTTTACGTATTAAAAACCCAGATGCGAATTAATCATCTGGGTTATTTATTAATAGTTATTTTTTAAGAACTTCCACAATTGGCTTACCAATTAAGTCTTTTGGCATTTTTAAGCCAAAGTTTTCTAAGATTGTGGCGCCAATATCGCCAAAGCATTCTCTTTCTTGTAAATATTTTCCGTTTTTAATACTTGGAGAATACATAAGTAGAGGAATCTTTTCTCTAGTGTGATCGGTTCCTGGCCAAGTTGGATCATTACCGTGGTCTGCAGTGATGATTAATAAATCATCATCATTCATCTTGGATATGAATTCGCCGACTCTTTTATCAAATCTTTCAAGAGCCTCTCCATAGCCAATTGGATTTCTTCTATGACCGTATTCACTATCGAATTCGACTAAGTTAACAAAACACATCCCGGTGAAATCATGATGTAATAATTCATCAATGGTTTTGTCCATTCCGTCTTCGTTAGAAACGGTCTTTTGGGTTTTACTAACTCCATATCCATCAAAGATGTCACCAATCTTACCAACACAACTAGTCATGAATCCATGTTCTTGCATGACATTCATTACCGTTGGTAATGTTGGCTTTAAGGCTAAGTCATGTCTATTTGATGTTCTTTTAAATGTTTCTGGAGTTTTACCAACATAAGGACGAGCGATAACTCTTCCCACCATCCATTCTGGTTTCATACAGATGTCTCTAGCGATTTCGCAGCATCTATACAATTCTTCTAATCCTGTAACTTCTTCGCTAGCAGCGATTTGTAACACGGAGTCACTAGATGTATAGACAATAAGAGAATTTTCTCTTATTTGCTGTTCGCCTAATTCTTTAATGATTTCTGTTCCACTAGCAGCGCAGTTACCAATCACTTTATGTCCGGTTTTCTTTTCTAATTCATCAATTAATTCTTTTGGAAAGCCAGTATCAGTAAATGTTTTAAATGGAACTTTGGTATGGATGCCCATCATCTCCCAGTGACCTGTCATCGTGTCTTTACCGTTAGAGGCTTCTCTACTTCTAGCGGAGAAAGCGTGTGGATGAGAGACTTTTTTCGTTCCTTTAACTTCAGTTAAATCTGCAATACCCATCGCTTCCATATTTGGAACATTTAAGCCGTTAGGCATTTTTTCTGCAATGTGTCCGAAAGTATTACTTCCCCAGTCACTATGACCGGCATTAAAAAACTTATCGGCATCTGGTTCATAACCGACGCCAGCCGAGTCAGCGACGATTACAAAAATTCTTTTATAAGGATATGACATATATTTCTTACCTCGAGTCTATAATATATTATTTTTTGTTAATAAACAAATCATATGCACTAATAATTCTTTCTCTAGATACATGCGTATAAATTTGTGTAGTAGCAATATTAGCGTGCCCCAACATCTCTTGAACGGTTCTTAGTTGGGCTCCACCTTCTAATAAGTGAGTGGCAAAGCAGTGTCTTAAAGTATGAGGTGAGATCTCTTTATCAATCCCAGCTTCTTGAGCGTATTTTCGAATTTGTTTAAAGAAATAGACTCTACTTAACGGCTTTCCTTTTCTATTTAAGAAAAGATATTTTGAATCTGCCCCATGGAATTTCCCTCTAACTTGATTAATATATTTCACCACATATTCTAAAGCAAAATCCCCCATAGGAACTTTTCTTTCTTTGGCTCCTTTACCAAAGACAATCACAATTCCTTTTTTTAAATTGATATTTGCCTTTTCTAATCCTATAAGTTCAGAAACACGAAGTCCACTAGCGTACATTAATTCCAGCATCGCTTTATCTCTAATGCCACTTAATGATTTCATATTTGGAGCGTTTAATAAAAGTTCCACTTCTTCAACAGATAAATAAGTTGGTAAGATTTTTTCTTTTTTAGGATTTTCTACATCTGGCAATTCACCATTATAAAGTCCATCTTTCTTAAGAAAGGAATAGAAATGTTTAATCGATGAGGCTCTTCTTATAGCGGTAGGAGGTTTGATTTTTCCTAAACTCAATTCGTAGATCATAAATGAATTAAGGTCGTATGGTCCTAATTCGTTTGTGTCTTTCTTGTCTTTATAGAACGTAAAAAACAGCTTTAAATCAGTGAGGTAGGCTTCTACTGTTTTATTAGATAATCCTTTTTCCACTAATAGATATTGAGCAAATTGGTTAACAGCATCATTTATTTCCATTTTTTTAATTCACTCGCCCTTTTCAAATTTGCGCCTTTATAGCGACGATTTAAATCATTGATGATTAATTTAGTGCGATTCTCCTCTTCGTGCCTCTGGTAGTCAAATAGAGTCATTTGAATGGAAGAATCTTTAATACTGACAAGGTTTTGTAGTGTGACACCCACCGCTCTAACGGTTAAATCTAAGAAATTATGTTCATATAGCTTTAAAGCCATATTCAAAATATCTTTGCTGTCGTTAGTGAGTTTATCAAAAGTTATTGATTTATTGCGCGCCTGATAATTAGGATCTTTCACCATGATTTGAATGGTGTTACCAATCATCTGTTCTTTTTTAGCGCGCATTGATACTTCTTCTGCAAGCATCGCATAAGTTTGTTTAATGATTTCAAATTGATTGGTGTCACTTTTTAAAGTTGTGGAATTACCAATAGATTTGGGACTGTCATATTCCAAATAGATTTCATCAGACCCATAGCCATTAACCCAAAGTTTAAGTTCTTCGGCAAATTTGCCTAATAAATTTAAAGTTATTTCATCATTACTATTTAATCTATTAGCGAGATCACCAATAGTTTTAACACCGATAGATTCTAACCTTGGAGCGGTTTTTTTACCTACCCCAAACATATCTTTAATTGGAAGCGGATATAAGATATTTTTAATATCTTTTCTTCTAATGATTGTAATACCCATTGGTTTTTGATAATCGCTACCCATCTTCGCTAAAAATTTTGTAGGCCCTACTCCAATTGAACATTTAAGTCCGGTTCTTTCAAATAACTCAAGTTGGATAGATTTAAAATAAGAAATGACATTTTTCTTGCCTTTGATAACGTCGGTGAAGTCCGCAAAAAGTTCATCTATTGATGCGGATTCAACTTTAGGAGTAATACTTCGTATAAAGTTTTTAAATTGATGAGATAACGTGATATAAAATCGATAATCAGGTGGAACGATAATTAGATTTGGGCAGAGTTTCACCGCCTTATTCATAGGCATCGCACTACTAACACCATATTTCCTGGCTTCGTAAGAGCAAGTAGAAACTACTCCTCCTCTACCTAAATGACCAATAGCCACTGGTTTATTTTCTAAAGAAGGATCTCTAATTTCTTCTGCTCTTACAAAAAAAGCATTTAAGTCAATATGGACAATTACCCTAGCCATATTTTCATTATAAATGCATTCTAATATTATGTTAACTAAAAGTTATAACAAATCGATAATATTATCGATTTTGATACCAAATTGTTCTCTTTGTTCGTCGATTGTTGCTTGTTTAACAAATTCTGTTGGGACAGTTTTGACAATTACTTTACCTTTATAGCCAAGGTCCATTAATTTACATTCTAAGGCGTTAGCAAAACCTTCTTTAGTGGCATAAGCATTGTAGATAATGATTTTCTTATAATTAAGAAGTTCTAACACTTTGCTTTCATCCATTGGTTTTAGATAAATAGCGTTATATAAAGTGGCATCTTTATCTAACTCTAAGAGTTTCTTTTTAAGATCAACGGTAATTGGACCAACAGACACAATAGCGGCATCTTTTGATTTTGCTTCTAATTCCACTTTCCAAGTTCCATAAGGAATCTTTTTTACTTCCTCAGTTTGAATAGAGAAATATTCACGAGGATATCTAATTGCGAATACACCATGCTTACATAAAGATTCTTTCATTAATGAAAGAGCTTCATTACTTTTACTAGCCATAGCGATTGTGACATTTGGAATTGTGTATAAGAAGGCCTCGTCATATATGCCTTGATGAGTTTCTCCATCATTTCCCACTAATCCAGCACGATCGATTAAAATTGTGCAGTTGAAGTTCATTCTTGCGACATCATGAGATAATTCGTCATAACTTCTTTGTAAGAAAGTGGAATAAATAGAAATAACTGGATGAATACCGCTGCTAGCTAATCCGCCCGCTAAAGTAAAGGCGTGCTCTTCGGCAATACCTACGTCGATTGTTCTTTTTGGGAATTCGCTAAATAAGGAATCTAAATCTGAACCATGTTCAGTAGCAGGAACAATTGTAATGATTTTATCATTACTTTTCATCTCATTCTTTAATAAGAATTTATATTGCTCACTCCAGGAAACAATAGCTTCTTTCGCTTTAATTTCGCCGGTAGCGACATCAAATTTAGAAACTCCATGCCATGAACCTTCTAAATCTTCTTCAGCGTATTTATAGCCTTTTCCCTTGATTGTTTTAATATGAACTATGACTGGGCGAGGTGATTTTTTAGCTTGCTTAAGAGCCTTTTCAACGTGTCTAATATAGTGGCCGTCAACTGGTCCAATATAATTAAGACCCATCGTATCGAATAAGTTAAAGCCAATGACTTTACGTTTGGCCCAGTTTTTGATTTTGGTAAATTTCACCCACATCCATTTACCAAACCTAGTTAAAAAGAATATTTTTCTAAAGGCATTCTTACTCTTGATGTAGAAAGAGGATCCAGACATTTTTCTAAAGGCTCGAGACAAGCCTCCTACTGGTTGAGAGATGGACATGCCGTTATCATTAAGGACCACAATCACTTTGTGATTAGATTGAGCCAAATTATTTAATCCTTCAAAAGCTAATCCGTTTTGAATAGAGGAATCCCCAATAAAGGCCACTACATCATATTTTTCACCTTTAAGGTCACGAGCAATAGCCATACCAGTTGCAGCACTAATGCTTGTAGAGGAATGACCTGCTTCAAAATGATCATAAGGTGACTCATTCATTTTCTGGAAGCCGCTAATTCCGTCTTTTTGTCTTAAAGTATCGAGTTGACGACCTGTTAATAATTTATATGTATAGCATTGATGACCGACATCAAAGATGATTTTATCTTTTTTAAAATCAAAAGCGCGACATAAAGCAATTGTTGCGTCTATGGATCCTAAATTCGCAGATAAATGACCACCATTTTTACTAGTTATATCTAAGATATAATTTCTAATGTCGTCACTTAAAATATCCAGCTCTTTATAATTTAAATCTTGTAAGAACTCTGGACCTTTAATTGCTTTTAAGTCAACGTGCTTTATTTTTTTGGCCATATTTTATTTTTCGATTTCGATTACCTTTTCCACTTTTTCTTCGGCTTTCTTTAATTCTTCATTTAGAAGTTTAACAATTTTATTACCTTCTTCATAAAGTTTTAAACTTTCATCTAAAGAGAGTTCTTTTTGTTGAATCAAAGAAACAATCTCTTTTAATCGATTTAATTCTTTTTCAAAGTTCACTTCTTGCGTCATAACTACTCTCCTTGGACTTTAATAATTTCACTTTCGAAGCTACCATCTTCTAATATTGTGCGGACTATTTGTCCTGACTTTAACAGTTTTGTGTTTTTAATAGGCTTACCCGATTCATCTAGAGATATGGAATATCCTCTAGACAACACTGCTTTAGGGTTTAATATTTCTAATTGTTTTGAATATTTATCGAGTTCGTCAGATTGATGCTTTACTAATTCTTTTAAAGAATCAGTTAATTCTTCTTTTAATTCGCTTAACTCTTCCTTTTTATCTTCTATCGAGTCAAATAAAGCTTGTTCCATCAATAATTTTGACTGAGAGAATAAATTCTCTAGTTCTCTTCTATCCACTGTAGCTAGTTCTGCTGCTCCAGTTGGAGTTGAGGCTCTTTTATCAGCGATATAATCTATTAGTGTTATATCAATTTCATGCCCTACTGCAGCGATAATTGGCATTTTGCTATTAGCAACCGCTCTAACTAATTTTTCATCATTGAAAGCGCTTAAGTCTTCACTTGCCCCTCCACCTCGACCAATAATTAGAGTGTCTAAATCATATTCTTGAGATTTATTGAAGGCTTTTAATAATTTTTCTGGTGCTTGTTCTCCTTGAACTAAACTCGGGAAGACATATATATCAGCGATTGGATATCTTCTTTTGATGTTGGTAACAATATCTCTAATTGCTGCTCCATTAGGAGCGGTAATCACTCCAATAGCTTTAGGATAGATATTTATTGGTCTTTTTCTAGATTCATCAAATAGACCTTCGCTAGCGAGTTGTTTTTTTAATTTCTCTAACTCGATTAACTGTTGACCTAATCCCACTTCTTCCATTTCATAGATGTTTAAATTGTAACTTCCTCTAGGGATGTAAGCATCTACACTAGCTAGAACAATTACTTCATCTCCATCTTTTGGAGAAAAAGCAATACGCTTTGCGTAGTTATTAAACATTACCGCGCTGATCACGGAATTTTGATCTTTTAGTGAGAAATATAAATGTCCGCTTGGATAAGCTTTGAAATTACTTATTTCTCCTTTAACGCGGATATATTTTAATCTTTCATCATTGTTTAAAAGGCTCTTGATATAAGAGTTAACATCACTAACTAAAATAACAGGAGCGCTCTCAAACATTATTTCAAAACTCCAGCGTCTAATATCGCATTAATAAACTTTGCTTGTTTATCATCAATATATTTTTTCGCTAATTCTACAGCAATATTAATAATCACTGCTTTTTCTGCCTTGTCTATAAAATAGAAATGTGTGTAACTCATTAATAAAATTGCTTGAGTAAGCAAAGGTAGCCTTTCCCATTTCCAATTTTTTAAATAAGGGGTATAGGCTAACTTTATTTCTCCATATTTAGATAATGAAACCATCACCGAATCCACGATATATGGCGAGACATCTTTGATGTCGCACTCACATAAACTAGCGATGACATCACTTGCCGAACGATTTACTTGTTTTTCACCAAAAGTAAAATCGGTGAGTTCGTTATAAATCGCCACCATAATAATGTATTGTTGTTGATTTCTACTAATTTCCATGATGATATAACCAAATATTATTTGAGGATTGATTCACAAAGTTCCACTAAATGATCAGAAGTGAAGTTGAAGTGAGCAATCACGTCTTTAGCCGGAGCACTAGCTCCGAATTCATCTAAGCCCATATGGTATTTAGACCATTTACCCCAACCAAAGGTTGAAAGCATCTCCACAGACACTCTTCTTTCGCTTGGTAAGAGTAAAACTTCACGTCTATATTCTTTATCTTGTTCCGCGAATAATTCCCATGAAGGCATGGAAACAACACGAACATCAATTTTCTTTTCTAATAATTTCTTTTGAGCTTCAATGGCTAAAGAGACTTCACTACCAGTAGCAATTAAGACTAAATCTGCTCTTTTTGCTTCTTTAGAAACAACATAGGCACCACGTTTAACACCTTCAGCACTACTACCTTCTAATAAAGGAAGGTTTTGTCTAGACAAAATAAGGGCGGTTGGAGTTTTTGTGCTTCTTAAAGCTTCTCTCCAACAAGCATAAGTTTCTCTTTCATCAGCAGGTCTTAAGACTCTGACGTTTGGAATAGAACGAAGCATTGCAAGTTGTTCAATTGGTTGATGGGTTGGACCATCTTCTCCAACAGCAATACTATCGTGTGAGAATAAATAAATGCCTGGTAAGTGAGATAACGCTGCCATTCTAATGGCAGGCTTCATATAATCTGAGAAAACAGCAAAACATCCAACATAACTTCTAATACCGCCATGTAAGAGCATTCCATTTTGCATACAACCCATAGCGAATTCTCTAATACCCCAGTTGATATTATGACCTTCACGATGTTCTGGAGTGAAATCCACTCCTCCATTAAGTTTGGTCATAACACTACCAGCCACGTCAGCAGATCCACCAACAAGCATTGGCACACTTAACATATAATCGTTTAAAGCTTTTCCGCTAGCAACACGAGTACTAGTCGCGCTACCAGCAACAAATTCAGGCATTTCTTCTGGTAAGTATTTAGATACATCTAAATTAGCTAAAGATTCAAATCTTTCAGCTTCGGCCTTATGGGCTTTACGATAAGCTTTGAATTCTTCTTTATATTCATTATGTGCTTTTGTTCCACGAGCAACAAAACTCTCTTTAAAATGTTTTCTTACTTCTTCAGGAACATAGAAGTCTTCATGGTCAAAACCATAAACTTCAACTTTAGCGTGTTTTCCATCTTCCACACCTAAAGGTGAGCCATGCACTTTAGAAGTTCCTTGTTTCGCACTTCCATAGCCAATAACGGTATGAACCATAATCATCACTGGTTTGTCTTTAGAGGTTTTAGCTTTTTTAATTGCTTCATCAATAGCATCAATATCATTACCATCTTTTACTTCTAAAACTTCCCATTCGCTGGCTAAGAATCTATTTTTCACACTTTCAGAGAATGAAAGATCTAGGGCACCATCAAGTGTAACTTGATTAGCGTCATAGAATAAAATTAATTTATTGAGTTTTTGATGTCCGGCAAAAGAGATGGCTTCTTGAGATAAACCTTCTTGTAAACAACCATCGCCACATAAACAATATGTGTAATGGTTCATAATTTTTTTGCCTTCATTATAATTAGCGGCAATAGAGGCTTCTGCTAAAGCCATACCAACGGCTTGAGCAATGCCCTGTCCTAAAGGACCACTAGTGGCATCTACTCCTTTGGTCCAATGATATTCTGGATGTCCTGGAGTTAATGAACCGATTTGTCTAAATTGTTTTAAATCATCTAGACTTAATTCATATCCACATAAGTGGAGCATTGTGTAAAGCAAGCTAGAAGCGTGTCCTGCTGATAAAACAAAGCGGTCGCGGTTAATCCATTCAGGATCTTTTGGGTCTGCCACTAAATGTTTGCTAAATAATGTATACATTATAGGGGCACTACCTAAAGCCATACCTGGGTGACCAGAATTAGCCTTGTTAATCATATCAATGCACAAACTTCTGATTGTCGCTACTGATAATTTGTCAATTTCTTTCATATTTTTCTCCTTATTTATGAATAGTTTTTAATTAGTAATAAATTAGTAGTTGTATATACTTTGTATATATTTATCTATTTCTCGAAATCTGTAACCGCAATTCCTAGCTCTTTTAACTGGGCTTCATCAACCACATTTGGAGCCAAAGACATTGGACAGACCGCTGCAAGATTCTTAGGGAAGGCAATGACATCTCTGATGTTATCAGTGCCACCTAAAATCATGGTTAATCTATCTAAACCAAAGGCCATGCCAGCATGAGGTGGCGTTCCATATTGGAACGCATCAACGAAGAAGCCAAATTTCCTTTTAATATCTTCATCGGATAATCCAAGCACTGAGAAAATCTTCTTTTGGACGTCTTGGTCATAGATTCTTAAAGATCCACCACCAGCTTCATAACCATTAATAACGATATCGTAAGCATAGCTTAAAATCTTAGTTGGATCAGAATCTAAATATTTAAGATCTTCGTCTCTAGGTCTAGTGAATGGGTGGTGAGTAGAGGTGATAGCACCATTTTCTACATCTCTTTCAAAAAGTGGGAAGTCCACTACCCATAATAAATCATACGTATTAGGCTTAATTAAACCTAATTGTTTCGCATATTTAAGTCTTAATGCGCCTAATAATGGGCAGACACGATTATATTTGCCAGCGGCAATGATAATGATGTCATCATTAACAAAGCCCAATTTGGCTTTTAAGGCGTTCTTTTCCGCGTCTGAAAGGAATTTTACAAATGAACCGGTTAATTCATCATTTTCCACTTTAATCACGCTTAAACCGCCTAATCCGAATTTCTTTGCTTCTAAAGTTAATTCGTCAATAACTTTCCTAGAAGTTAATGAGGCCACTTTATTTATAACGATGGCTTTAATCGCTTCTACATCTTTAAAGCCACCAAATTCGCTATTAGCGAATATTTCTTTAACGTCTTGAAGTTTGATATCAAATCTAGTGTCAGGTTTATCACTACCATAATTATCCATAGCTTCCTTATATGGAAGTCTTCTTAAAGGTAATTTAACATCATAGTTAACAGTTTTCTTGAAGATTTCTTTAATTAAACCTTCCATCATTGTGAGGAATTGATCCTGATCAAGGAAACTGGTTTCAATATCAATTTGGGTGAAATCTGGTTGTCTATCCGCTCTTAAGTCTTCATCTCTAAAACATCTGGCTATTTGATAATAGCGTTCCACTCCACCAATCATTAATAATTGCTTAAAAATTTGTGGTGATTGAGGAAGAGCATAAAACTTCCCGTGATGTACGCGGCTTGGCACTAAATAATCACGAGCGCCCTCAGGTGTACTTAAAGTGAGAATTGGAGTTTCCACTTCTATGAAGTGCTCTTTAGATAAATATTCATGAACCGCTAATTTTATTTGGTGACGAATATCTAAATATGACTGCATCACTGGACGACGTAAGTCGAGATAACGATATTTTAGTCTTGTATCTTCTAAAGCATCTGTTTCATCAGCGATGATTAAAGGCGTGGTTTTGGCGGTGTTAATAACTTCTACCTTAGAAGCGATAACTTCAATTTTGCCAGTTTTTAAATTTGGGTTTGGTTTCTCTTTAAGAGAAACTTTACCAGTAACAGAGATGATATATTCATTACGAATATCAGGAACTTCCACTCCTTCATTAACGGTAATTTGAATAATTCCGCTACGATCTCTTAAATCGATAAAAAGCAAAGAACCAAGGTTTCTTCTTTTAGAAACCCAGCCTATAAGGGTAACTTCTTGGCCGACGTTCTTTTCGCTTAATTCGGTATTAAAACAAGTTCTTTTCATTACTTATCTTCCTCCTCAGGATATGACGATTCATATAATTCATCTAGTTTATCAACTAAATTTTCAATTTTTACAGTTTGTTGCTCTTGGCTAGCTAAATCTTTTAAGACTACTGATTCTGCTTTAGCTTCATCTTCGCCGATAATAATCGCGTATTTGGCGTGCTTAGTCGTAGCGCGCTTGAACATATTGCCAAGTTTGACACTATCAAAGCAGACATCAACTTTATAACCGCCACTATTTCTTAAAATAACCGCCACTTCTTGAGCATATAAATCTAAAGATTTATCTAATGGCATGATATAAGCATCTAATTCATAAGCAACATCAGTTAATAATTCATTGTCGTTTAATACGGAAACCACTCTTTCAATTCCGAAAGAGAAACCAACTCCTGGTAAATCTGGTCCGCCTAATTCTTTCATTAAGCTACCATAATGTCCTCCAGCGCCAATAGCGCCATAATCATTACCTTTTGCGCTCTTATAATGGAACTCAAAGACTGTTTCTGAATAATAATCTAAGCCTCTTACTAGGCCTTGATCAATTTCATAAGGAATTTGTAAACTTTCTAAAGCCTCTAATACCGCATCAAATCTTTCTTTGCTTTCTTTAGAAAGATAAGCGCCAATTTTAGGAGCCCCATCAATAATTGGACGGTCTTCAGGAACTTTACAGTCTAAAATCCTTAAAGGATTTAATTCAAATCTACTCTTACAATCAACACACATATTGTCGATATATTTAGCAAAATACTCTTTTAAAGCAGTTCTATATGCATTTCTACTTGCTTCATCACCTAAGGTGTTGATTTTGATTTTAACATTCTCTAATCCTAAGGATGAGAGGATGGTATAAGCTAAAACAATGACTTCAACATCATTCATTGGAGAATTATGACCAATAGATTCAACACCAAATTGGTTGAATTGACGATATCTACCTAATTGTGGTCTTTCATATCTAAACACTGGTCCTAGATAATAAAGTTTTAATGGGAGTTCATTAGTAGCGTAAAGCTTATTTTGAATAGCTAAACGCATGATACCTGCGGTAAATTCTGGACGAAGAGTTAAATCACGTCCACCTTTATCGGCAAATGTATACATTTCTTTTCTAACAACATCGCTAGATTCTCCTACCCCTCTAACAAATACTGAATTGTATTCTAGAACCGGAGGTCTAACACCTCTATAGGCATATATCTCAGCGATTGATTTCATTAAGCTTTCAACTTTTTCATAGGCATTATTCTCATCACCAAATACATCATGAGTGCCTTTGACATTTTTGATTTCTTCCATTTTTCGTCCTCCTTAATGAATTATTCGTTTGACGTCATAGACGCCTCTAATATTTAATATAATATTAAATATATCGTTTAATCTTTTTGCATCACTTACATAGATTGTCATGGTTACAGTTACTAATGAAGTGTTATGTCTTTGAATTTGTGCATTAATGCTACTAATAACAACCTTTGCGCTACTCATCGTGTTCATAATATCGACTAACAAGTTTGCTCTATCATTAGCTTCGATTGATACATCAACTGGATAGGTTGCGTATTCAATATCATCTTTCCAGTAAACATCAATAAGCCTTTGAGTCTCGTTAGCGATATTTGGACAATTTGATCTATGCACCGCAATACCTTTACCTCTGGTAACATAGCCAACAATATTATCTCCTGGAATTGGAGTACAGCAGTTTGCTAAGGATATTGCGATATTATCCGCTCCACGGCAATATACTGGAATTGATTCTCCAGTTCTATTTCTAGCTTTACCGGTTGGTAATGTGACTGGTTTTTTAATATCTAAGAAATTAATAATAGCGCTTGGTACTGGCTTTCTATTGGAAATTCCGATAAATAAGTCATCAACACTTTCTACTTCAAATTCTTTGAGAACTTTTTCACTAGAAAGCATTTCCATCATTTCGGCTTCTTCCACTCCGCGATCTTTAAAAGCATCAATTGCAGATTGTTTGCCTTTGGCAATCTTCTCTTCTTTTAATAACTCTGCATTTTTCTTCGCTAAGAATTTTTTAATTTGGCTTCTAGCTAATCCTGTTTTTACAAATTCTAACCAGCCTTCATTTGGCCCTGGAGAAGATTTGCTAGTTTTAATCTCCACTTTATCACCAGTTTTTAAGATGGTATTAAGTGGAACCATAACTTCGTTAACAATCGCTCCAACGCAGCTATCACCAACTTTGGTATGGATACGATAGGCAAAATCAACAGGTGTTGATCCTTGCGCCAATTCAATAACTTTGCCATTAGGCGTAAATACATAGACGTTCGCATCAAAAATATCATGCGTTAATGTGTCCACATATTCGCTAGCATCACCGTGTTCCTCGCTACTAATAGAGACAAAGTCTCTAAACCAGTGAAGTTTATTTTCAATTTCTTTTTGCTCTTCTTTTGGATTATATCCGGAATTTTCTTTATACGCCCAGTGAGCAGCAACACCACTTTCAGCAACTTCATCCATTTCTTTGGTTCTAATTTGAACTTCATAGAAATTGCCATCACCAGAAATCACTGTGGTATGTAACGATTGATACATATTTGGTTTAGGCATAGCGATATAGTCTTTAAATCTGCCTGGCACTGGTTTATAAGTTTGGTGTATTAAACCAAGAATTTCATAACATTGAATTTCTGTTTCACAAATGATTCTTAAAGCGAGGATATCGTAAATTTCATCAAATTGATGACCCTTTTTATATATCTTGTCATAAATTGAAGAAATAGATTTCACTCTCGAGAATATTTCAAATGGAATATTGTGTTCAAAAATAATATCTGCAAGCTTCTTTTGGAAAACATCTAGAGATCTCCTTAATTTTTTCTCTTTTTGGGAAAGTAAGGAGACAATTTCTTTATATCTTTCTGGCTCTAAGTATTTTAAGCAAAGATCAGCTAGTTCACATTTAATATTATCTAAGCCCAAGCGGTGGGCAATAGGAACGAAAACTTGGCTTGTTTCTTTAGAAAGAGCAATTTGTCTTTCTGGACTCAAAGAGTCTAATGTACGCATATTATGCAATCTATCAGCAAGCTTAATAATGATGACACGAATGTCTTTGGCCATACCGATAAAGATTTTACGGTGATCTTCTGCCTCAAAATCTTCGCTTTCAATTTTAGAAAGTTTTAATCTTTGGATTTTAGTTAAAGCATCAACAATTTTAGCGACTTCTTCGCCCCAGCGTTTTTCAATTTCATCGATTGTCACATCAGTGTCTTCAACTACGTCGTGTAATAAGCCAGAAATAATAGTTGCTGGTCCAGTTCTTAAAGAGGCTAAGATATAGGCCACTTCTAAAAGGTGATGATAATATGGTTCACCACTTTTTCGGAATTGATTTTTGTGTTTTTCACAAACAAATAAATAAGCATCCTTAATTTGCTCAAGGTCACTAGTTTCTGTGATGTATTCTTTGTATTTTTCCTCTAGTTGCTCGAAGGTATGTAGAGGATATCCACCATTGATTTTGATTGTGCTAACTTTATTCATGTAAATTATTTTAGTCTTATTTATTGCTTTAATAAAGTAATAAAAATTACTTAATAAAAAAATAGAATCGTTTAAGTCGATTCGTTTCTATACTTTTTATTAAATAAAGTAGTAAATATGTAGTTTAAATACTATTTGCTAGGACTCATCTCTTTAACAGAAAATTCTAAATATACAAAACCCTTATATTCTTTTTTATTAATTTGACCTATAAAATCCACAAAACTAGAGGACTCTAAATCATCTTTTGGATAATAGAAATAAACAATTTTTAATCTATTTCCTAAACTGGTAATAATGTGATTATGATCTCTAGAATAAGTTAATGAGCTCACTTTAATATGAGATAACTTAAATAAAGGAGCTGGCCAAGATTCTCCAAATGGGGAAAAGGAATGAATTAATTCGTAGTTTTCTAAGATCAGTTCACTCATTCCAATATCAATAGTTTTATGTTCAACCTTTGTAAAAGGTTTCCTTTTAGCGATTTCTTTAAATCTACGTACAAATTCTGGATAATCTTTTTCTAAAATGGAACAGCCTCCCGCCATAGCGTGACCACCGCTAGTTAATAAAATATCACTTAATTCATTAAAGGCTTCTACAATACCAAATCCTTCAGGGGCTCTAGCGCTTCCTTTAAGACTTCCATCTAAAGTTTTTGTGAAAATCACTGTTGGTAAATGATAATTATTCATAACGGAATTAGCAACAAGACCAATAATTCCTTCTTTATAATCTCCTAATAACACTATCGCTTTATCTTCAGGAGATATTTTGCTTTCATCAATTTCTTCTTTTGATAGACTTTTTCTAGCGTCATTCATCTCTAAAATATGAGAAAAGTAGGACAAAATGAAATCTTTGTCATCAGTAACAAAATATTTCACAATTTCATTAATAGAAGTATCTTCACATAATCGACCAATCGCATTGATTCTTGGAGCAATTTTCATTCCGATCAATTGTTCGTTAAATTCTTCTTTATCTCCTAATAAATCAACTGCTAAAAATTCACCGTGACGATAAACATCAAAAACGCTTCTTAATAAATTGCGGTTATATTCTAATAAAGGCATCATATCGCTGATTAAAGAGATAGAAGCCAATATCGATAAATATTTATCAACTCGACCTAATAAAGAGATTGAGAACATAAAAGCGGTAAAAGCTCCACTAGAACTCACTTCCCCGAATTTAGAATATATAGGATGACATATCGCATCAGCGTTAGGGACTGTATCTTGAGTTTGATGATGATCTAATATCAAAACCTTAATTCCGTTTTTACGGAGTAAATCAATAGGATCAAAAGCGGTAATTCCGTTATCTACAGTAATCACTAAATCATATTTAGCATCGATATATTCTTGAGCGTGAATCATATTAAGTCCATACCCGTCTATATAACGATTAGGAATATAATAATCGACAACAACATCAAGATATTGAAACATCTTCACTAAGATTGATGTTCCCATAATTCCATCCGCATCATAATCGCCATAAATCACGATTTTTCCTTTATTAGCGATTACTTCCTTAACCAAATTAACAGCCTTATCAATATCGTTAAATTGATGACCATCACTAAAAGATAGTAACGAGGTATTCTGAGTGATTTTAAGATAGTCCTCATAACTAATCTGGTAGTAGTCTAAAAGTCGTTCTAATAAGGATTTATTCATACAAGTTAAAAAAGCTACACATAAGTGTAGCAATTTAAATTAATCGTTAATACCAATAAAGATGGCTTCTTCAGGTTCAGCGGATTTCTTAACTGGTTTATTTTTGTTCTTTTTGCTTTCTCTTGGTTTGGTGTTAATTTTCACTTTAGAGAATAAGTTGAATAACCAATTACAGACCGGCACCACAAGAACTTGTGATAAGCCTAAAGCAATAAGAGCACCGATAAACATTGCCGCATAAGCAATAGACATCACTGATGGAGCAAAACCAAAGAAATTAATTAAACAATAAATTCCAATAACTGCAGTTACTAAGATTGGGGCATACGCCATGCCTAAAGCACGTTTAGCAACTTCAGCGCGATGTTCTTTGGAATTGTCCTTGACTTTATCTTCGAGTAATAATTCTCTTTCACGATTATAGAATTGAATGAGATATAAATAGGTAAATAAGCAGACAATTGGAGCGGCAATAATAACTGAGGCAGACATATTTAAGAATAAGTTGAGTAAAAGCATAATACCAATGGTAATTAAGCTACTAACAACTGGGAAGATAAGTGAGGATAAACCACGACTTAAACGATATCTAAGCATTAAATAGACTGTGATAATTAATACTGCAATATAAGTTCCTAAAATAACTTTGTCCCATTTTGGAGAAGCAGGATTAACCACTGTATTAACTGCTTTTAATTCCATCTTATTAGCAATAGAGGAAGTAAATGTTGAAGTTATATTGAAGTATTCGCTTAAGACTTCATTTAATGTGGTTGAGGATTCGCCTCTAACACGAGCTACTTCATTCCCAGATAATTGTTTTGACAAAGTCAAACGGAAATATGTATTCACATAATTGTGAGTTAAAGTCTCTTCAACGAGTGTTTCCGAAGTTGTAAATAAAATCTTATCACTAACACATTCTTTTAATGTGACATAAGTTTCTTCTTTGGCCTCATCGATTTCAACATTACTCTTCTTAGCAATTAAGATGTCATCTAAGATGGTATCTAAAGAAGCATCAGTTAATGGAGAAGTCTCATCATTAGTGACTAAAATTCTATTTTGAACGTAGATTTCATTGCCTAAAGATTGAGGTTGAGGTTGTTTAAATAAGTTTCCACCTCTAAGACTTGCAAAAGTAATAACACCCGCTAAAGCAAGGACAAACAATCCAATAGCAGTAAATCCAACTGGTTTTTTATTCTTAGAGAATTCTTTATCAGCATATGGTCCATAATATGTTTGTTTTTCTTCTGCCATATGATCTGGGACATTTTCTTTATTAATGCCAAGTAAATCATAGCGGCCGTTCATTACTGTAGCGTTAGTGATTAACCACATTAAGCCTTTTAAGCCAAACACACTGAATAAACCAGAGATAATGCTACCAATTGCTAATACAGCAGAGATGGTTCTAAGAGGAGTACCACCAAAGGCATAAAGCATGATACCAATAATTAATCCCACAACGTGGATATCGATAATTGGCAATAAACTTTTCTTACTTGCTTCAGTATTGGCTTTCTTTAAGGTGTGACCTTTATAAGAATCTTCTTTGAGCTTATTTAAATAAATAATGCCGCTAACAATTGATAATAAAGCAACGACTACAAGTCCCACAACTCCTAGGGAGTTATATGCTAGACCAGTTCTCACCATTATTAATAATGTAATAAAAGTAGAGATAAGAGTTGTAGCTATAACACTAGCAGCACCAGCTTTATAGAAGAATACAAGTAACAAGGAAACGATAATTGTTAAAGCAACAACCGCTGTTAAAGTACGGTTCCAAACAAGTCTTCCTGTATCAGGATTAACGACTTGTTCAATCTTGGCCGTCAAATATTCTTTAGTACCTTCAGTGAGTCCTTTAATGCATTTTACTTCGTAATCATAAGCAGAAGCAGAGAATAAATTTACAAAATAATCTGCTTGAGCATAAGCTTCACGAACTTCATTTGGATCAGCATAGCCGTTTCCGTTAGTATCACGGAAGCCACAAACTTGAGAGAATGAGTTCTTGTTACTATCGTAATATAAACCAGTTTTCTCTTCGTCTAATTCGAAGTCGATTGTTAATAATGTTTTAGCGCTTAATTGATTGGTTTCGGTTAAAATATCGTAGGTTTCACCTTTTTGCCAGTTATATAAAACGTAGATTCTACCAATTTCTTTAGTGGTAGCATCATCGCCTTCACCTTCGGTTTCTTCTTCTGGCTTAGAAACACATCCTTCAATTAATTCGGTATAAGAGGTTGCGTCTGTTTTAACTGGAATAATGACTGTTGGGTATTCGTTAACTGCATATGATTTAGTGTAGGCTGCACCGTTAAGGAAATCTTTTCCTTCGACTAAATTGTTGTTTTTATTAACTAAAGCAAATGAACCACTAAAACCTAAATAGGTAATGATTTGTTGATATTTACTATCATTTTCTGCGGCAAAAGAAACAGTAATCATATCGTTACCGATAGTTTTTAGATCATATGAAGAAACATTATATGTTTCTAATCTTGACTTCATGATATCAGCAACATCTTTAGCGCTGCTATCAGTAAGTTCTTTTGGTGTAACATCTGGGTCGAGTTCATTATCTCTTTCAGTAAGTTGGAAAGTGAATACACGGCGAGTTTCAAATTCGCCATCTTTTGTCAATCCTTTAGCAACTCCAGGGAAAGAGGCAATAACTGCAACAACAGCAGCGAAGACTACAATAATGTATGCCCATAATCTTCTCATATCTAGATACCTCCAGTTAATTTCAACAGTCTTGCGCAAACGCGCCTAGTGAATAAAATACATCATTTACTCACATTATTCAATTATTTATTGCGTACGCGCTATATACGTAATCACAAAAGTGATTCTTGATGAGTAATTTTAAGGTGTTTATATGCTTTATCGCTAGCCACCCTACCTCTAGGGGTGCGATCAATAAAACCAATCTGTAGTAAATATGGTTCGTAGACGTCTTCTAAATTCATGATTTCTTCTCCAATAGCGTTAGCAAGCGTTTCTAACCCTACAGGTCCACCATGAAATCTTTCAATTAAAGTATTTAAATATCGAATATCAACATCATCTAAGCCGATTGAGTCAACCTTTAATGCATTTAAAGCATTAATCGCGTCATAATGTGATATCACATCTTTATGTTGATAATTAGCAAAATCTCTAACGCGTTTAAATAAACGATTAGCAATTCTTGGCGTGCCACGACTTCTTTTGGCAATCTCTAATTCCGCCTCTTTATCGATTTCCGTATTTAACACACGTGCAGTGCGCTTAACGATATTTTTGATTTCCTCAACAGAGTAGAAATTAAGCTTTTCCACTATTCCAAATCTCGCTCTTAAAGGAGCGGATAAATCTCCAGCTCTAGTAGTCGCTCCAATTAAAGTAAAAGGAGGTAGATTAATGTTTAAAGATTTACTAGCTGTGTCTTTATTGATGATGATGTCGAATCTAAAATCTTCCATTGCCGAATATAAAGATTCCTCAACTACTCTAGGAAGACGATGAATTTCATCAATAAATAAAACATCGCCAGGTTCTAATTCTGATAATATTGCGGCTAGATCACCAGTTTTTTCTATTGTTGTACCGGTTACCACTTTGATATTTGAGCCCATTTCATGGGCAATAACATGCGCTAATGTTGTTTTGCCTAAGCCAGGTGGACCATATAATAAGACATGATCAAGAGGTTCATTTCTATGCAATGCTGCACCGATAAAAACCTTAAGGTTTTCCTTGAGGTCTGATTGGCCAACATACTCTTTTAAAGTAATAGGTCTTAAAGAAGTATCTAACGATTCTTCTTGATTAGGTTTAGCATCTAATAATCTACTCATATTATTTTCTTAACCTGCTTAAAGCAATTCTTAATATATCTTCAGTAGAAGCATTTGGCTCATTGATGCTTGCTAAAACGCGGTCGATAGCAGCGCCTTTAAAACCTAAAGATTTTAAAGCATCATACACTTCTTCATATTGCTTTGGGTTACCTTTAGAACCAGTGAGTTCACCTTTTAAATCTAAAATGATTTGTCCAGCAGCTTTGGCCCCTAATCCTGGTAGCTTCTTTAAAAAAGCCACGTTATTGGAACTAATCGCGTTGATAACATCTTGTGGTGTGGTTGCGCTTAATGCCCCAATTACTGTTTTTGGTCCTAATCCTTTAACTTTAATCAAGGAGAGAAAAACATTTCTTTCTTCAATATCTGAAAAACCAATGAGATAATTTTCATCTTCTCTAACAACGTTATAAGTATATAAAAGCACTTTTTGTCCAACTTCATAATTATTAGCATGAGACACTAAAACTTGATAACCAACATCATTAACATCGATAACAACGCTTTCAGCATCCACTTGATGGATTTCACCTCTTAAGAAATAAATCATGGTTTTACCTCCTTAATTGATAAGTATAAATAGTAACATTATTGCTAAAGCAATAACTGATGCAATTACTCCACTTAAAAAGACCAAATCTACCTTTTTCATTAGTCTCTAATAAACTCCTTTGGAGTCGGTATAGGTAATCTCTTATGTTCACTAATTCGATGTAAGTGCTCAATTCTGGCAGCACTTTTTTCATCGATTTTCCCATTTAATAAATATTTGTCTAAATCAGCGTATTTCACACCCATTTCTGTTTCGTCAGTTTGTCCTTCAAATAATCCAGCGGTTGGAATACGTTCTGCTAAATAATCTTTAATGCCGTATAGTTTACATGCTTTGACAACTTCACCTTTGGTGAGATGAACAATTGGTAAAATATCAGCTGCCCCATCACCATATTTAGTGAAGTAGCCAGTATATCTTTCATCCATGTTGTCAGTTCCCACAACTAAGCCAGACATCTTTTGCGCATAGGCATATAAAATAGTCATTCTAATTCTAACTTTTAAGTTAGATAATGTGGATCTATCTAGTTCAATACCTTGTTTTTTAAATTCTTCAACGGTTTTATGAAATGATTCGCTACCATCAATGACTAAATAATTCAAATCTAAATCTTTAGCGAGTTGAGCAGCGTCAATTTGATCGGCAGGATTAGAATCTATCGGCATATTAATACAAGTAAAGTTTTCTTTACCAACTGCACTTTTTAAAATAGCGGCACATAAAGAAGAATCAACTCCGCCAGATAAACCTAATACATAATGTTTCATATGACTATCTTTAAGATAATCAGCCACAAATTCCTCAATTACCTTTAAATATTCTTCTAGTTTCATAATTATCTAAAGTATTCAAATGTAAAATCGTCTAAATAGACGAGATCGCCATCTTTTGCTCCTAATTCTTCTAATTTATCGTCAATTTTTAGTTTTCTTAATCTTGTTAATAACTTCATCATTCCGTCATCAGTAGAGATATTAGTCATTTTATAAAATTTAATAATTTTATCTCCAGTAATAACCCATGTGTTATTTGTAGGATGCTTGATTTCAAATTCTTTTTCTTCTTCTGGGAGAGTATAGACTTTATTTTCAAGTTCCTCTTCATCTTTATCGAATAATGGGAAGGCTGGTGTTTTATCGAGTAAATCAGCGCAGCGATAAAGTAACTCTTCCACCCCTTCTTCAGTTAAAGCGGAAAGAGGTAAACATTTAACTTTAGTTTTCTTTTCAAAATCTTTAAGTCGATCTATTGCCCCTTCTTCATCCATTTTAGAGGCTACAACAATTACAGGTCTTTTATCTAATCCAAAGCCGTATTCTTTTAACTCTTTTTGAATGATTTTATAATCACTAACTGGGTCTCTACCAGATTCAGACATGTCTATGACATGAACGATGATTCTACATCTTTCAATATGTCTTAAGAATTGTAAACCAAGTCCTTTGCCTTGATGGGCACCTTCAATAATTCCAGGAAGGTCTGCTAAAACAAAACTGCGTCCGTCTTTAACTCTAACCACTCCTAAATTAGGGATAATTGTGGTAAATGGATAATCAGCGATTTCTGGTTTAGCACTACTAACAACAGATAATAAAGTGGATTTACCGACACTTGGGAATCCTACTAGACCAACATCAGCGAGTAATTTTAATTCTAAAAATAATCTTTTAGATTCACCAGGTTCGCCGTTTTCAGCAATTCGAGGAACTCTGTTGGTGGAACTTTTAAAACAAGTATTACCTCTTCCACCTCTACCACCTTTAGCGACTTTTAAAGTTAAGCCGTCAATAGACAAATCACCAAGGAACTTGTGCTCTTTTTCTTCAAAGACCATTGTGCCAACAGGGACTTCAATAATGACATCCTCACTATTTTTGCCGTATTGATTTTTAATACCACCTTTTTCACCGTCTTCTCCGATAAAGCATTTCGAATGACGGAAATTGAATAAAGTATTGATCTTGCTATTAGCTTTTAAAATGATGGAAGCGCCTCTTCCTCCATTTCCTCCAGCAGGTCCTCCTTTAGGCACATATTTCTCGCGTCTAAAAGCGATGGCTCCATCGCCACCCTTACCACTTCTAACTTCAATAACAGCTCGATCGATAAACATATATAAATATGTTACTATAAAAAATAATAAAAGACCACAATTTAATGTGGTCTAATATGCATTTTAATTTTGCTTATTTGTCAGCAACAACTCTGACTTGCTTACGGTCTTTACCTAAGCGTTCGTATTTAACAACCCCGCTCACTAAAGCGAAGATTGTATCATCCTTACCAATTTTGGTGTTTTCGCCTGGATAAATTCTTGTGCCTCTTTGACGGTAGATAATGCTACCGGCATGGCACCATTGTCCATCAGCGACTTTAGCACCTAACCTACGACCAGCGGAATCACGGCCGTTTTTAGTGGAACCAACACCCTTTTTAGAAGCAAAGAGTTGTAAATCTAATTTAAACATCATAATGTGATTCATCCTTTCTTATAAATTTTCGACTCGGACGAAATCTTTTTCACTTTCTTCTACTGTTTTGAATTGTGTCTCAATTGTTCTAAGAACAACTGTGTCATAATCACTTGGAATATCTAAGTGCTTGATATATGCATGACCACTTTCGAGTAAGAAGTCATATTCCTTATCGGATAGAGCATTCATTCCTCCAGTCATAATTGCACTGATAGCAGCGCACACTAGATCTTTTCCTTTAACATCCTTTCCAGAATGTCCTTTAACCTCAATAGAAGTTATCTTTTGAGAAGATTCGTCTCGTTTTATAACTATTTTAATCATAGTTACAATTAAGCATTGATTGATTCAATGACTAAGCATGTGTAAGGTTGACGATGACCTAAAGTACGTCTTTCGTTAGCCTTATTCTTATAGGTGAAAACACGGATTTTTTTGGATTTACCTTGTTTCTCGACTTTGGCGACAACTTTAGCACCTTCGACATATGGGGTTCCGACTTTTGCTTTTTTGTCACAAACGAGGAGAACTTTGTCTAAAGTGACAGTTGAACCGACTTCAGCATCTAATTTCTCAACAAAGATTCTAGCGCCGACTTCTACACGAACTTGTTTTCCACCAGTTTCGATAATTGCGTACATAATGTCCCTCCTTTTATTAAATTTCACTAAGGACTCGCTATGAAGGTAACCCTAAGGTTTTATAAACCTTTTCTATGCGGTTGTAGCTAGTGAGGCGACAACGTTAGTAAATATAACATAAGTTATAAACCTAGTTCAACTATAAATCGTTATTTTTTTCATTTTTTTAAATGAATAATAGCTTCCATCTCCAATAATAAGGTGATCCAACATCTTAACTTTCATTCTACGGCATTGACTAAGTAACTCTAATGTTGTTTGGATATCTTCTTCGCTTGGCGAACAATCTCCGCTTGGATGATTGTGGATTAGATAAAAATTTTTACCATCATATTTCGCCAATTCTTTGTAGATATCTTTAAAATCAATTTGAATGGAATCACTCTGCCCTTTATATATGTTTGTTTCATAAATTATTCTTTTTCTCTTATTTAAAATGACTAGCATTAAATGCTCTTGTGTAGCTAGATAAAACATCGGCTTATATTTATTATATAAATATTCATCATCAATTATCTCATTATCTATGATATTAAATTTTACTACTATACGCTTATAAAATTCCCCGATTAAGGCAATTTTTAAAGCACCAACATCTTTAATTCCTTTGTTCTTTTTTAATTCCATAATGGGGATATTAAGTAAACCTACTATTCCCCCATATTTAGTTAATAAAGAAGTGGAAATTTCTAAGATATTGTTCCCTTTATAACCACTATTTAAAAGAAGCGCTAATAATTCTGAATCGCTTAAAGAAGATATACCGTATCGAAGTGCTTTTTCTCTTGGCCGATCTAGTTTAGGTAATGTTTTTAATTTCGCCATTAATTCCAACTAAACTTCCATCCACCAGGAACAGAAGCTTTACCTTTATCAGATAAAAACAATTTGTAAACGATAACGGCAATTATTGCAGTGGCTAAGACTGCCATCACTGCGGTCAAAGTTAAAGCTTCGCCGCTAACTTGTTGTTCCATCTCGGAATCGGTTAATAATTCATATTTCATAAATAAACCTCCTGAGAGGGGTAACGAAGGACTTGTTACGAAAATGTTTTTAGCTGAGGATATTAATTACCCCTCTCATATATAACAGAGTGGAAAAATTGCCAACCTTGCGAAAAATATTTTAAAAAGTTTATTAGCGAAATAAAAGACCTGCATAGCAGGTCTAATCAATTATAGTTTTTTCAGTTTTTCTTCTAAGTCCTTGAGATTATCTTGATGGAGCTTAAGCTTACTTTTCTCCATTTCCACTTTCTCTTTAGGAGCTTTAGCTAAGAAATTTGGATTATTTAGCATTCCTTCTGAACGCTTGATTTCGCTCTTTTCAAAGGCGATTTCTTTTTTTAATTTTTTCTTAGCTTCTTCTTTAGATACTCCAGAACTAATAAGTAATGATCCATAGTTATAGGAGAATAATTCACCACTTAATGAATTTAAATCGTCTTTAATTTCAAATTCTGAGAATGTGAATCTATTTAATAAAGTCTTAAAGTCTTCGCTTACTTTAATCTTTAAAGAAATAGTTAAGCCAAGTTTAGCATTAGGCGCTAATTGATTAGTGATTTTATAGTTTCTCACATCTCTAATCATCTCGAATAATAATTCAATTTCTTCTAACCCATCTTTATAGATGAATTCTTTTTCTACTTTTGGATAAGATTCAAGCATCACGCTTTCTAAGTGAGTAGGAAGATTTAAATATAATTCTTCAGCGATAAATGGAGTATATGGATAAATCAATAAAATAATGGTTCTAAGTGCTTTTAATAAGACGGTAACTGTCACATTTTTAGAAGCATCATCTCCATATAATTTCACTTTGCTCATTTCTAAATATTGAGAACAGAAATCATCGTAAACAAAGTTATATAGATGACTACTAGCAGCATTAAAATCATATTTTTCCATGTTAGCGGTCACATTTTTAATGGTGACATTTAATCTAGTTAAAAGCCATTTATCTAAAATAGATAAATTATCATTTGATAATTTGACTTCTTTAAATTCTTCTGGCACCACACTTAAAACATATCTAGCGGAGTTCCAAATCTTATTTAAATAGTTCGCACCAGAAGCAACTTTTTCTTCAATATATCTCATATCTTGGCCTGGTGTAGAGTTTGTGGTTAAGAAATATCTTAAGGCGTCCACTCCGTATTTATCGATCACATCAATTGGATCTACTCCGTTACCTAAACTCTTTGACATTTTTCTACCGAGCTCATCTCTAACTAAGCCATGTATGACAACATCGCTAAAAGGCTTTCTATCAGTAATATTTAAACTTTGGAAGATCATTCTACTAACCCAGAAAAAAATGATGTCATAAGCGGTTACTAAACAGCTCGTTGGGAAATATCTTTCTAAGTCTTCAGTCTTTTCTGGCCAACCTAAAGTTGAAAATGGCCATAACCCACTAGAAAACCATGTATCTAAGACATCACTATCTTGAACATAATTTTCCATATCCTTAGGTGGATTTTCGCTAACTACAACTTCACCAGTTACCTTATGGTAATAGGCTGGAATTCTATGACCCCACCAGAGTTGACGAGAAATACACCAATCTTCGATATTATTCATCCACTGTAAGAATGTATTTTCAAATCTCTGAGGGATGAAATTTACACGATCTTTGCCTTGTTGATTTTTAATTGCTTCTTCCGCAAGTGGTTTCATTTTGACAAACCACTGTTTAGATAGCATTGGTTCGACAACACAGTTATTTCTTTGAGAATGTCCAACCGCATGAATAATCTTTTCTTTTTTAATAAAATCTCCACGACTATCAATATCTTTTAAGAGCGCTTCTCGACATGCAAAACGGTCCATACCGACATATTTTCCGCATTTTTCATTCATAGAAGCATCTTTATTAAAGATGGTTGGCATATCTAAGCCGTATTTCTTTCCAATATTAAAGTCGTTTGGGTCATGAGCAGGAGTACATTTCATCGCTCCAGTTCCAAAGGCGATATCCACATATTCGTCAGGGATAATAGGAATAATTTCTCCATTTGCAGGATTAATGACTTTACTATGATGATATTTCAAATATCTTTCATCATTTGGATTAACACAAACACAAGTATCACCAAACATTGTTTCTGGTCTAGTGGTCGCAACTTCTAAATAATCATCACTACCAACCACATGATATTTGAAATAATACATATAACCTTCATCATCTTGGTGAATAACTTCAATATTACTTAAAGCAGTTTGCTGAACTGGATCCCAGGAGATAATTCTTTCTCCTTGATAAATTAGTCCTTTATTATATAAATCAACGAAAACTTTTCTAACTGCAAGATTAAGGCCTTCATCTAAAGTGAATCTTTCTCGACTATAGTCGAGCATCAATCCCATCTTTGCCCATTGGTTATGAATGTTTTCGGCGTATTCATTTTTCCACGCCCAGGCATATTTTAAGAATTCTTCTCTAGAAATCTTAGTAACATCAATTCCCATAGAAACGAGTTTGGCCATAACTTTTGCTTGAGTAGCAATACCAGCGTGATCCATTCCTGGGAGCCATAAAACGTCATATCCTTGCATCTTTTTATATCGAGCAATGATGTCTTGTATAGTGGTATTCCAAGCATGACCTAAATGTAATTTACCAGTAACATTTGGAGGAGGAATAACCATGGAAAAAGGATTTTTAGATTTATCTCCGGCGGTAAAATAGCCTTTTTCTTTCCAAGTTTCATATTTACCTTTTTCTACATCTTTTGGGGAATATCTTTTTTCTAACATAAACGCCTCCTAAAAATAAAACGTCCTTATTCTAAGGACGCATTTCACGTGGTACCACCTTAGTTCCGATAAACTTGTTATCGGCACTTCATTTTCTAAATTATTAGAATCAGTTCTCCTTAGCGACCTTCGTTAAGTTCTTCTACTAGGCTTCCACCATCCCTAGCTCTCTATAAGAAGAGATCTTAATTACTCCTCTAATTCATCGAACGCTCATATTATATATTAATAATTGATATATAATCTATATTTATTTACTAAGAACACTTCTTACAGGTTCTAAAGTTTTTGGCTTTAAGATTGAAGTAAAGATGATTTCTTTTTCATCTACTCCCATCTCTTTAAGTGATTTTATTAAATGATATTTCTCAGATTGATTGATTTTATCAACTTTAGTAAACACTAATGTGTATTTGATATCTTTCTCAACTAGGAAGTTGATAATTTCAACATCATCTTCATTTAATTCTCTTCGAGAATCTAGTAACACTAAAACGCGTTTAATTCTACTGGCTTTAGAGAAATAATCTTCCATCATTTCTCCAAATAACTTATCTAAATCAAATCCGCCTTTAGCAAATCCATATCCAGGAGCGTCCACTAAGTAGAGTTTATCATCGACGTTATAGTAATTAAGTAAACGGGTATGTCCTGGTTTAGAAGATGTATAGGCTAAAGCCTTTTTATTACATAAAGCATTGATTAAAGATGATTTACCAACATTGGAGCGACCGACTAAAAGCACCTCTGGAAATCCTCCTTGAGGTGCATTAGCTAAATTCGGTGCGCTTTTTATAAAGCTGGTATTTGAGAAATTAATCATCTTATTCCTTAAACACTACTTTATGAGCGTCATCAACATCTTTCATATATAAGATCTTGAGTGACTCTTTAACTTCGATTGGAAGTTCATCAACATCCTTTTTATTTTCTTTAGGTACGATAATAGTTTTAATTCCACTTCTTAAAGCAGCCAGAGATTTTTCTCTTAACCCACCAATAGGTAAAGCATTACCTCTTAAAGTGACTTCGCCAGTTAAAGCAATATCTGGAGAAACTGGAGATTTGCTTAAAGCGGAAATAATTGCTAAAGTCATAGCTACTCCAGCGCTTGGTCCATCTTTAGGAACGGCTCCTTCTGGTACATGAATATGAATGTCATTATCGATAAATAATTGAGGATCGATATGATACTTTTCGGCATTAGCCTTGACATAGTCAAGAGCGATAGTCGCACTTTCCTTCATCACATCACCAAGCTTACCGGTTAAGACTAATCCGCCCTTACCTTTAAAATAAGTGACTTCAATTGGAAGGATATCTCCACCATATTCCGTATAAGCAAGTCCGGTAATCACGCCAATTTGTTTTTCTTTTTCTTTTTTAGAGTAGTCAAAGACTTCAACACCTAAGTATTCTCTAACCTTCTTTTCGTCAATATCAACATGAGTAATACTTGGATTTTTAACAATTTGAACTGCCACTTTTCTTAAGCAAGAAGCAATCTTTCTTTCTAAATCACGAACACCAGCTTCACGGGTGTAGTAATGTAAGATATAACTAATTGCATCGTCAGTGAAAGTAACATTTTCTGGTTTTAAACCATTAAGAGCGACTTGCTTTTTGATTAAATGTTCAAAAGCAATATGTTTTTTCTCAATTTCGGTATAACTGGAAAGTTGAATTAATTCAAGTCGATCTCTAAGAGGCCCAGGGATGTTTTCTAAATAGTTTGCGGTGCAAATGAATAAAACATCACTTAAATCATATGGTTCTTCCACATAATTATCATTAAACATAAAGTTTTGTTCTGGATCTAAAACCTCTAATAAAGCGCTAGCAGGGTCTCCTTTATAGCTAGAAGCAAGTTTATCGACTTCGTCGAGTAAAAATACTGGGTTAGACACTCCCGCTTTTCTCATACCTTGAATGATTCTACCAGGCATAGAACCAACATAGGTTCTTCTATGTCCTCTAATTTCTGCTTCATCAGATATTCCGCCTAAAGAACATTTGACAAATTTTCTACCTAAAGCACGCGCAATACTTTTGCCTAAGGAAGTTTTGCCTGTTCCTGGTGGGCCAAAGAAACATAAAATAGGGCTCTTTAAATTACCTGTTAATTTCTTAACAGCAAGGTATTCAATAATTCTCTTTTTTGGATTCTCTAAGCCATAATGATCTTCATTTAAAATATCTTCAACATGTTTTAAATCTTCATCATCTTCAGTTTTTTGCCACCATGGGATAGACATTAAAATGTCTAAATATGACAAAATGAGTGCAGCTTCTAAAGATCCTTGAGGCATCATTTCGTATTTTTTGATTTCTGATTTAACTTTAGCCTTAATGTTTTCTGGATAAGGATATTTATCAAGCTTTTCTAAAATCTTATCTGGAGAATTGCTACTAGAAGTATCTTCTCCTAATTCTTTTTTAATAGCCTTGAGTTTTTCTCTTAAGAAATATTCTTTTTGAGATTTTTCTGTAGATTCTCTAACTGTGTCAGAAATATTTCTTTCAATCTGTTCTTTGGTGTTTTCTCCAGAGATAAAGGCTAAGATATTTTCTGCTAAAACGACTATGTCGTTTGTTTCTAACATCTTTTGCTTAATCTCGATTGGTCCGTCAAAGAATCCTGCTAAAGCATAACATACTTCTAAGGCAGAATATTTATCACTACAAAGAGTAATGATGTTCTTTGGAAGCTTAGAGATTACACTAGGATATTTCTCTAATTCATGATTGATAGAGTTAACAATAGTTTCGCTACTTTTTTCATCAATTTGAATCGCTTCAAGCATTGTTGCTTTAGCAATATAACAATTATCGTCGTGATCTAATTCAATATTACTCAATGAGACACGGTCAATAACTTCTACTCTTGCTCTTAAGCGTTTTTCTCTTTCAGAGACAGAGATAATACGAGCTAAAACACCAATAGGAAATACATCTTCACTAGTTGGGTTTTCAATATCAACTTCTCTTTGAGAAGAGATTAAGATTAATGAATCAGCTTTATCTCTACTAACTCTAATCGAGTTAATGGAAAAATCTCTACCTGCATCAATTAATTTTTGATTTTTTGGATAAAGAATCATTCCCTTTGTAATTAATAAAGGGAGAGTTAATGAGGATGGGCTATTTGCCATATGTAAGTCCTCCTTTTAAATAGAATTTAAATTAAGCGTTTTCTTTGATTAAGAATTCTTCAATTCTTGTCATTTTTAAGTTGTGACGGAATTGAGCATTTTGTTTTTCTAATGCTTTCTTCACATCTTCAAGTTTCATGCTGTATTGTTCTGCTAATTTGGCATATTCAAATTCCACATCAGCATCAGTTAATTCTAATTTTTCTTTCTTACCAACTTCTTCTAATATGAAATAGTTAGTAATGTCTTTTTTAGCATCTTTATTAAGTTGAGCTTCGAAATCTTCTAGCTTTTGTCCAGTGAATTGGAGATATTGTTCTAAAGTTAAGCCAGATTGGGCCATTCTTTGTTCCATATCTTTTTTCATATTCGCAGCTTGTTCTTTGATCATTTCTTCTGGGATTTCGACTTTGGAACCACTAGCGATTTTTTCGTAGAGTTTTTCTAAGAATTCTCTTTTTGAATCTTGTTCTTTTCTAGCGGTGATATCCTTTTTAACGGATTCTTTTAAAGCTTCAACGGTTTCAACGCCTCTATTGAGTTCTTTAACGAATTCATCACTTAATTCTGGTAATTTCTTTGCTTTCACTTCGTGAACATCACACGCAAAGACGGCAGCTTTACCAGCTAATTCTGGTGTGTATTGTTCTGGGAAGGTGACATTAACATCTTTGTGTTCACCAGCTTTGACACCCACTAATTGTTCTTCAAATCCAGGAATGAATTGGTGACTGCCTAATTCTAAAGAATAGTTTTGAGCAGTGCCTCCATCAAAGGCTTTGCCATCAACTGAACCAGCAAAATCAAAGACTAATGTATCTCCTAATTCTGCTGCTCCTTCTTTTAATACTAATGTAGCATTATCTTTTAATAATTTTTCGATTTCTTCATCGACTTCTTTAGCGCTAACTTTGACTTCTTTTTTGCCAATCTTTAAGCCTTTATATTCGCCTAATTCCACTTCTGGAGCGGTAACGATAACGAATTTGACTTCTAAATTAGTGTCGCTAATCTTGGTAACATCAACTTGTGGTTGAGCAAATGGTTCAATCTTTTCTTCTTCCATGATTTCTTTATAAATACTTGGTAATAAAGAATTAATTGCTTCATCAAGCATTTTGCCTTGATTAATGTGTCTTTTAGCGATTGCTTCAGGAACATTGCCTTTTCTAAAGCCATCAACTTGGACTTCTTTACATAATTTTTTGGTAGATGCTTCTTGAGCGTCTTTCCAACTTTTTTCATCCACGACAACGTGAACTTCCACGTGACATGGTTTAACTTTTGTTACTTTTCTTTCCATGAGAATTTCTCCTTTAAATTTACATGCGTGATAAATTATAAATTAATTAATAATTTAAGGCAATTGAAACACATATTAAAAAATCCCTAAATAGGGATTCTTTATCTACTAATTTATATATAAATTAGAACTCTTCGAGCATCTTCTCGATTTCCGCTTTAATTTGTTTGATTTTTTCTAAATCTAATTCGTTAGCAAAACTTAAAAGTGATAAATCTTCATTTCCGCTAGAAGCATAATCTTTTGCTAATAAATAGAATGCAGCGAGATATTCATTAACCGAATATTTATATTCATTAGGATAAATATAGATTGAATATTGAGAAAATAGTTGAGTGGCAATTTGACTTAATGTTGAATCTTTATATTCGCGATCAAACCCTTTAACAACTTTATCAAAGACTTCTCCCTGAAATGGAGGATTTAGTTTCTTTGGATTAACGTTTTTTAATTGTCCAAATTTAGAAATTGTTAATTCGCGGTCAATTTCTTTTTTTACAAGCATCATTAAGATATAGCTTTTGATAACTTCTTTATTTGAAGAAACAAGCAATTCTTTTAAAAACGGCAAGAAGGCTAGTACGTCGCGGTTTTTAATGATATCTAAAGCTAATAAAACATCTTCAAACTTTTCAGATTTAAGCATTTCTTCTAACTCTTCATCAGAATAAAACTTAAATGTATTTTGTTTCTTTTCTTCAGCCTCAATAACCTTAGGCATTTTTCTTAAAATTTCTTCTACCACTTGAGATTGATATGGTAGGTTAGCGTAGTAATCTAAAACTGTATAGGCTTGTTCAAATCTACCAAGAATGCACAACAAGTTGATATGTGCGTTAATTAAAGCCACTAGATTAGACTCTAAAACTTCTTGATGATCTTGGATCACATATAAAGCATCTTCATATTTCCCTAAAAAGATAAAAGCAGATATACGATAAAATAAATCGTTACTAGAGGTACTAGTCTCGGTTAATTTAATTACTAAATCATATTGTTTGTTGTCTAATAAGCTTTTTAAACTATCCATATTATTTCTTGATTTTATCCCAGTATTCTTTTAGAGCTTGTTCAAACTTATTATTTCCATAAATATAATAATGGGCGTCTTTTACATCATCTGGAAGATATTGTTGTTTGACATAGTGATTTTTATAGTCATGAGGATATTTATAATTTTGTCCTTTATTAAGTTGATCTTCTCCATCAAAATGTGTGTTTTGTAAGGCTCTAGGAACTGTACTCCCTTTGCCCATTTGTATATCAGAGACCGCTTTCATATAGGCCATACAAGTTGAATTACTTTTTGGAGCAGTCGCAATTAAAATAGCAGCGTTACTTAAAGGTAAATATGCTTCTGGCATACCAATTTGTAGGGCAATATCAACACATGATTTTACTATTGGAATTAAGCCAGGATAAGCAAGTCCCACATCTTCATTTACAGAACATAAAATCCTTCGACAAACAGCTTGTAAATCTCCAGCCTCTAGCATTTTAGCTAAATAGAAAATGGCCGCATCTGGATCGCTTCCTCTAAGAGATTTCATCAAAGCGCTTAAATGGTCAAAATGTTTATCTTCACTTTTATCATAAACAATGTGAGCTTTATCCACTATTTCATCAACATCTTTTAATTTGATGGTTTTATTTCCAATTGCGAGATAAATAACTTCTAAATTATTAATTGCTTTTCTAACATCCCCATTAGAGGCTAAAGCTAATCTATCTAGGGCATCATCTTCTATTTTAATCTTTTTAAGATTAACGATTCTTTCTAATCCTTTTTTAATTTCATCTTTAGAGATTAATTTAAATTCAAAAACCGTGCATCTAGAAAGTAAAGCTGGATAGATGTAAAAATATGGATTTTCTGTTGTAGAGGCAATTAAAGTAATCAATCCTTTTTCAACATATTCTAATAAGGATTGTTGTTGTTTTTTATTAAAATATTGAATCTCATCTAAATATAAAAGGACCCCTTTAGAGGCAAACACACTTTTAGAATCATCAATAACTTTTTTTACATCATCTAAAGATGCGGTTGTCCCGTTAAGCTTACAAAGAAGCATTTCCGTATTCTTAGCAATAATATTAGCGACCGTAGTTTTTCCCACTCCTGGAGGGCCGTAAAATATCATATTAGGGATATGATTCTTACTAATAGTTTTATAAAAAATAGAGTTCTTTGAAAATAAGTGAGGTTGACCCACCATTTCTTCAATTGAACTTGGTCTATATTGTTCGGCAAATGGAACGCTCATAGTTATATTATATATTAATATAAAAAAGGAGCAAATAATTTGCTCCAGTTTTATTATTTGTCTTCTTCTTTTTCTTCAAGTGGTTCTAAGTGATCAAATGAAGCACCACAAATTGGGCAATTGTCACCCTCTTCAACTTCGACAATTTGACCACAGACTTTACATTTATATTTTTTCATCATTAGAAGAATACGCCACGAGCGGCTTGTTTAATTTCACTTGATGTTGTAAATGGAATTCTAGTGGTATAGCCGTCTCTAGCAGCAATATATTTTTTAGCACCCCAAGTTTGAATATCTCTATTCCATTGAGCAACAGAGTCATTATAGACTTCTCTAGCAGCAGTAATTTCTCTTTGTAAATAAGAGTTTTGTTGCATAGCGTCAGCGATTTCACCATGAGCTCTTAAATCTGGATAAGCTTCTAAAGAGACATTAATTGCCTTATTAACGCTTTCAATACCTTCAGCAGTGCCGTTTAAGTTGCCAGAACTTCTTAATTTGGCAATTTCAGTGAATGTTGATTTATCTAAATCAATCGCCTTGTCTAATAAACGGGCAACGTTTTGAAGAATCATCACTCTTTGTTCTAAGAAGTTATCAATTTGAGAAGCATCGTGTTGAATCTTTTGTTGTAACTTTTGGAAGTGTTCTTTTGCTTTGGCTTTCTTATATAACCACACAAGAGGTGGAATAAATAGAAGAACAAAGCCAGGAACCCACACCATGACGTTAAGAACCTTAAGTCCTGTGGTCATTTCCACTTTTAATTGTTTTTCGATGACATTAATGTCGCGGCCTTCTTTATTAACTGGGCCAGTCATTTCATCTAATTCATTAGCCATTATAATTTCCTCCTATAATGTTTTATTATTAATCTTTCTTAACGAAAGAAAATAATCCTTTCTTATATAATACAGTATCCGAAATCTGATATCGAGATAATAATTCTTTATAACTACCTCCACTATAAGATGCACTAAATTCTGGATATTCACTTTCTTTAGCTCTTCCAATAGCAAATGGGGTGTCTTTTTGAATACGACTATATTCAATCCAGTGAACTGGAACTTGATGATATCTGCCATCTCCTCCATAAACCGAAACATAAGTGACGCGGTCAATTCCTTGGAATGAGTGAGCGGTAATTGTGCATTCATCCACTGTATCGTTTTTCTTATTGAATTTACTCTTTAAGATTATGCCCAAACTTCTAGTAGCAGGGTGTTTAAATAACTTCCAATCATGGTTATTAGCAGCAGCTTCTGCCTCTGCTGTGGTCACGTTGTGACCAAATTTACCGTCATAGATATATTCTCTTGTCTTATATTGTTGATATAAAGGAATAGCCACTAAAGGTGCTAAAGCAAAATATATTTCTTTACAGTAATTATCACAATAATTAATGAAGTTCTTATGACATACTTCATAATCAAAGTGTCTTAAGTTTTCTGGACCAAAGTCGAGATATTTACTACCTTGTAAGTGTCCAGAACCGATATAGTTCAGCTCTTTTCTTTTTCTAAAGCTGAAGTCATCACCATATCCAACATGCTCTTGGTCTCTAATTAAATTAACCATATTCTTTTGAGCAAGAGGTGTGAATAATAAACGGAATTCAGTTTCGTTATCTCTATCTAAAGCATTAAATAATGCTTCAAACTGTTCATTATGTAATCTAGTGAAGCCAGCGTTACCTTTTTTAAGGTCTTTAGCTACTTTCTTATCGAGGTCTTTATCAAAGTCTCTCACATATTTTTCTAATTTCTTATCATCATCATTTCCGTGACCTGTAGGAGATCTAGAGAATGAAAGATTAGGAGCAGCACCATTACCGTAGATTAAAGTAGTTCTTACATAGTAACCTGGTTCAGGAGCAGTGACATGAGCAGTTAATACTTGGGTTCTCACTACTGTTCGAGATCCACCTTTACCATCACTAACTCTTTCAGTCCAAGTAATAGTTAAAGTACCAGTATAAGTATGATCATGCATGCTTTGGTTATAGGTTTTTTCGATAATAAATGGATTACCTAAGATGTTACCGGATTGAACAAACAATACGGACTCGTCTATACTCGCACTAGTTTCATAACCATATTTTTCATGTAAATATGAATATTTCTCTGGATCAAATTCTTTATCAAGATCCACAACTGGTGTGGTCTTACTCATAAGAGGGACAGCCATATTAGATTCAAATAAAGCATTTAATGAAGCCATTGTTTGTTCTGCTTGACTCTTATATCCATCAGCAGCTTTTTGATGTTTAGCAATTACTTCATTAAGGTTATTAATAACCTTTTTAACTGCTTTAACCGCAAAGATTAAACCAACAAAAGCGCCAACCATCACAATTGGAACAGCAATAGCTACGGCAAGTGGGAAGTTGGCAATGACGAATTTTAAAACTACGCTAACAATAGCAGCTATTACGCACATCACCATTAAGAAGATATAAAATCCCTTAAGTCCTTTTTTCTTTCCTAAATCTTTGTTTAATGTCGAAATCTTAGCAGTTTCAGCGTAATACTTTTTGCAGGCTTCCTTATTTCCTTCAACATCTGTTTGCGCTCTTTCAGTAAGTTTTTTAAAATACTCTTCCCCGTTCTCGTGGAAGGCATCTTTTAATTTGTTTTTATAAAATGAAAGGGGTTCCAATAAATCGGAATCATCGAATGTAGTTTCGTCTTTAGTAAATTTTTCCATATTCTTATTATCAAATAGAATAGGGAAATAGGCAATCAAAATTGCTTTAATCATTTATAGTGATACAATGAATTTCTATGAAAGTAAGAGACGACATCAAACAATTTATCAAATCTATTCCTAGTAATATATCTTTAGTAGCGGCCACAAAATATGTTGACGCTAATGAGATGAAAATACTTTTTAATAATGGAATATCTAATTTTGGTGAAAACCGTGTTGATGCTTTTTTAGATAAATATGAAGCATTAAAAGATTTAGATATCACTTGGCATTTTATTGGTCACTTACAAAGAAATAAAGCTAAAGAAGTAATTAATAAAATTGATTATCTGCATTCTTTAGACTCTTTAAAATTAGCGGATGAAATTGAAAAATATCGAATTACTCCTCTTAACACTTTCGTAGAAGTATCAATCAATTTAGAAGAGTCTAAAAACGGCGTTCCTTATTATGAACTCGAAGACTTTATAAAATCTTTACTTAAATATAAGAAAATCAATCTTGTTGGTTTGATGATGATGACAATTAAAGTAAGCGAAGATAAAGAAAATCAATTCGCTAAATTAGTAGAATTAAGGAATAAAATTGAAAAATCATTAAATATTAAAATCCCTTATTTATCAATGGGCATGTCAGAAGATTATGAGTACGCCATTAAAGAAGGGGCAACTCATATCAGACTAGGAAGAATATTATTCAAAGAATAATAAAAAAGGAGTTCAATTGAACTCCTTTAAACTTTATAGATGACTATTTCTTACTTCTTAAGTCCGCTCTTAAGTCTTTAATCCAATTATGTTCTTCTGGAACATTTTTCTTTTCCACGCCATCAGCTTCCATGGCGAGTCTAACTAATTCTTTTGCACGTTTAACTGATAAGTTGGATTTGACTTTTAATAATGCTGGAACTTCTTCGTAAGCGACTTTGTCAGATGCATCCATCACTGGGATTGGTGAATCAGCAAAATCTCTTGGTCTTAAGGCAAAGTAAACTTTTAATGTTTTACCAACAATGGTGATTTTAACATAAGGTTTACGATGTAATCTAAATGTATCACAAGCAATAGAAACACGGGAATTAACGCCGTAACTAAGAATTTCATTCTTAATTTCGTTATATTTATCTTGTAATTCCTTATCGGCTTTTACCATTTTTTCCGCAAATGGAATTCTAGGAGCAGAGATTTTCTTTTCTTCTACTTCTTCTACTACTGGAGCTGGTTTAGCCTCTTCCACTACTGGAGCTGGTTTAGCTTCTTCCACTACTGGAACAGATTTAGCGATTACCACTCTGTCGAGTTTCTCTAATTCTTCTTTGACAATCTTACGAATATCTTCGAGTAAAGTAACTCTTTGAGCAGCTTCTCTTTCTTCTCTTTCAGCTTTTTCTTCAGGGGTTTCTTTATGAGCGCCACAGCAGCATTCATCTTCCTCTTCTTCAGCTGGAAGTTCGCCTCTATTGACTTTAACTGCAGTTTTAATACCCATCGCTAATGTGATGATAGCAAGGATTAAATAGACAACATCAAGGATGAAAGTGAACACAACTGATCCTAGAAGGATCGCAGTAGTGCCTCCACCTAATTGGAGCATTGTTTTCATGCCTTCACCAAAGAAGTTAACGATACCACCAGTTAAGCCAACTGTCGCTGGAACAAAAACGCAAATGCTAAGGATTGCGCATTTCACTCTTACACTTCTATCATGTCTAATTAAGGCAAGGGATAAGGTGAAGAGAATGATTGCTGCTAACATAAAGACATAGGCAACAACATTTGATAGGATTTGTCCTAAGAATCTTTCACCGTGTGCCCCACCACTATACTTTGTATAGTCAAAGAGCATATTGAGAGTTCCTGGGAATCCTAAGCTTTTAATATATGGATTCATCATAATGTAGATGTTTGTCCATATAGAAGCGACCGCAAGGAGCACTAAAGCAACAAGCGCAGCTTTAGAGACCTTTGAAAAAGCTTGTTTATTTTTCTTCATAAAAATGACCTCAATTCTAGTCTAATTATATTCGTGTGCGCATATTCGTGCAAGAAAGAAAATGAGATTTTTTTTGGATTGTTCTATATTTTTTTTAAAAATATTAACAGATTAAGAAAGTAAGCGTAATATATACAGGTATGGAAAATTATGTTATTCAAACTCAGGGGTTAAGTAAAAAATACGGGGATAAACTCGCAGTTAATAACGTTGATATGCACGTTCCTCAAGGCTCGGTTTACGGCTTTGTTGGAGAAAATGGAAGTGGTAAAACCACTATTATGCGTTTATTAATGGGCTTAGCTATCCCTACTAGCGGTCAATACGCCTTATTTGGAGTGGATTCCAAAGACCGAAAAATCCAAGAAGTTAGACATCATATTTCTGCTATCGTTGAAGCACCATCACTAGTGCCTTCACTAAGCGCTTATGACAATCTTAAATATGCATGCCTATATTACGGTATCACTAACTATAAAGAGGTAATCCCAGAAGCTTTAAAAAATGTCGGTTTAGAAAATACTGGCAAAAAAGCTGCTAAGCACTTCTCTTTAGGTATGAGACAAAGACTTGGCATTGCCGTCTTATTGCTCAATAATCCGACTTTAATGCTTTTAGACGAACCGATGAATGGGTTAGATCCTTCAGGAGTTGCGGAATTAAGAAACTTAATAATTGATTTAAATAAGAAAGGAATTAGTTTTATTATTTCTAGCCATATCCTCTCTGAATTAGAAAAGGTTGCCACACACTATGGCTTTATTAGTCACGGAAAACTCTTAAAAGAAATTTCGGCAGCTGATCTTGCCTTAGAATGTCAAAAATACACTGATTTAAAATATGGTGAGCCACAAAAATTAGAAAAAGAGCTTTTAGCTCTTGGCTATAAGGATATCAAAGCTTATCCAAATTCAGTGAGAATATATGACGATGTCAAACCTCTAGAACTTCTTAAAGCTTTAGAAAAGAAAGGTATTGAAATTAGTGATGTCAAAACTTCAGAAATGAATGTTGAAGACTATTATCTTGGCTTAATCGGAGGTGAGAAAAATGTTTAATATTATTCGCGCCTCATTATTCAAATTATTTAAAGATTGGACCTTTAGAATCACCATGATGGTTGGTATAGGCTTAGCAGGCTTATTAATCGCTATTAACGCTGGTATTGGTCAACTAAATGGGCAATCAATGTTACTTGCTGGAGTTAGCCCAAGCCAAAACTTTGGTTTAACTGTTCCAATTAACTTAGTCGTTTTCACTGTAAGTGAATTTACTTATGGTACTATTAGAAATAAGATTATTGCTGGCCATTCAAAAGCTAAAATCTATACCGGCTTATTCTTAACTGGTTTAGTGTTTACATTCACCTTAATGATTGTTTATTTAGGTGTAATTGTTGGTATTAGTAGCGCTATTGGAGGTTTTGATTCCAGTTTATTCGGTGGCGGACAATTTATTGGTTATTATTTAATGTATTTCTTAGCTTCATATGTTTTTGTCACTGCTTTATCAGTCTTCTTTGGAGCATTAATGAGAAATATTGGTGGTTCAATTTCTATCGCTGTTGTCACTTTAGTGGTTTTAGGGATGATTCCTTTAATTATTACATTAGCAACCGCATCCAAATCATTTACACCAGGAAATATCCAAATGTGGCTTAACCCTCTATATATGTTAGGCTTATATGGTAATTCATCTTCTATTTTCAATTTCTTGAAGAATATAGGAGCGGATACTTCTGCGTTCTATGTGCAAAGTGGACAAATGATTGCAGCAGGTATATTAACTCCTTTATATTGGGCAGCAATATTCTTCTTTAGTGGAATGTTAATATTCAAGCACAGAGACATTAAATAATTAGTATTTATTTAGTATAAGAAAAAGGGGATGCTATTGCATTCCCTTTTCAATTGATTCTTTAATTAGGCTTCTTGCATAATCGCTGACAGCCTTTAAGGTCTTTCCTTGATATTCGCTAGGATAGATAACTTTAATGATTTCAAATCTCACTTTGGTACGTTTCCAAGGGAAGTTTTTAGCGATGTCTTGACTACCTAATATTGAGGTTACCACTATTGGTGCGTTAGTCTTCATTGCGATAGAGAATACACCTTCATGGAATTCACCTACATGGTCTTTTAATTCTCTTCTAGTTCCTTCTGGATAAACACCAACTGATGCAAGATCTTCTTCAATTAATCTAGAAGCTTCTTTCATTACTTCTAGAGATTTAAGTTTATCTTCTCTATCAATTGCCATATAGCAGCCCGCTTTCATGAAATGAGCGCCAATAGGAATTTTGAAGTTTGAAGGTTTAGTGATAAAGGCCATTCCTAATTTTCCATATCGATGAATAACAATCATTGGATCAAATCTAGATAAGTGATTACATACAAGTAAGAATCTTTCTTTTGGCCATGGTTCATTTTGAATAACTTTTAATCTTACTCCAGCGTGATTATTCACGTACCCAACGCAGTGTCTTAATAAGAAATTAGCGACTTTATTTGGTTTTGTGTATGTTTTCTTTTTGGAATATATTTGGCAGACACAAGACATTACCATCCAAACAAAGACAAGTCCAGCTATATAACCTGCGATTAAAAGTAAAAATGGGGACCAATAAAGATATCCGTGTCCTTTCTGGATGCAGAATAAAGATATTAATACTGTGAATGCTATATCTAAAGATATAACTAACGTTTCTACTAACATTTTAATTAATTATTTGGGACAACAAATTTAATAGCTTTTGGACAAATTTCCACTTCAAAAGTCTTGCCTTTAATCATCTCTCCGTCAACACAGACATCAATTTCATTTGGAGATTCAAATGTAATTTTCTTAGCTTGTCTATAGACAATTTTCTTTTTAGGTTTATTTAAATGCTTGCCTTTTGTATATGGGCCAATAAATAATCCTAAGCCAATTAAGGTCATGGTTTTAATAACACAGACATCAATTAATCCGTCTTTATTATCACTTTTTGGAGCGCATAAGAAGGTGCCACCAACAAATCTTCCTTGGGCTAAGGTAGCAAGTAACATCTTCTTTTCATTTAATCTTTCTCCATCAGCATAAACGGTGATGTCATTAAATCTACCATGTTTCATGGCGTCATTTTTAAGAGCGTAGTCATAAGGAGACATGCCTTTAGCTTTCGCTTTTTCAGGATAGCCATGCTCTTTATAATAATTGCCCATGGCTCCCACGATCGCGTCAAAGCCAAAGTTAATTACGTTTATTGAATACATTGCTTCTTTTAAGCTTGGACTAGTAAGTTTTGATAAATCAATTTCTTCGGCCTTTCCTTCAATAAGGGCTTTAAAATCTTTAAAACGATTTTCTCCAGCTTTATTAGCAATGATTTCATCATATTCTTTGCTTTTAGCATATGATTTCACAAAGTCATTACCGGTACCAACAGCGTAAACTGCTAGTTCGGCATTCTTAATTCCCACTAATGCATTAGCCACTTCGTGAACGGTACCATCTCCTCCACAAGCATAAACTCTAACGGTATCCTTAGTGTTCTTTTTGAAATATTCCTTTAAAAATGAAATAACTGCTCTAGGACCTTCAGTTACATAAATTTCATAATCTAGTCCTTTAAAAGCTTCATCAATTTGTTTTTTAAAAGCTTCAGTGTCTTTTTCTTGTCCAGCTTTGCTGTTAAGAACGATTAAATGTTTCATTTAAATTCTCCTTAATATAAATATTTTAGTCTTAACTGTTTGATATTATCATCGGATAAACCGATCACATTACTAATATAATTATCAATATTTTGATATTCCTTTTCAATTGTTTGATAAGCAGCGTTTATATATTCCTTTCTCGCTCCTAAGATTTTATCTAAGTGTCGAGCAAGTCGAGGGGAAATAAATAACGTCATACCTACAAACGCCCAAAAACGGAAATGAAACTTAATTTTATTGAACTGCATGTATTTCTTTATGATTCTCTCTTTTTTCACGCCTAAAACGCTTAAAAGGAGCATTAACGCCACACCTGTACGGTCTTTCCCTTGTGTGCAGTGGAAGGCTAGACCTTCATTAAGGTTTATTTCTAATAAAGTATTGAAGAAATTTTTATATGCAGTTTGAGCTTTCTTAGAAGTAATGAGTAAACAATAATAGTCAGTCATACACTGCTTTGCTCCACCAGGTTGCGCGGCCATTTCTTTAAGAATTCTCATTCTATTTTCTTTAGTGATCATCCTATTTTCATGAGACTCTAATAAAGGAAACCAATATCGATTAATTTTGCTATTAGTGAGCTCTGGCATTTTCGTCACTTCTTCTTCAGTTCGAAAATCCACAACATGATGAAGATTATAATATTTCAATAGTCTATCTTCATCCCCATCTTCTAAATGAGCAAAATGACTAGAACGGTATAAGACACCTGTTTTAATTTTTTTCTTATCGTCTACTTTTATATTTCCAAGGTCATCTAATAAAGATAACCCCTTAATCTTCTTTTTCATTGTTACTATTGTATAGAAACAAAAATTATTTATAAAGAATTTTTATTCTTTTTCAGTTATTGAAAATAAAAACGTCCCTTAGGGACGTTATTATATAGCTAAGTAAATTATTTAACTAGGCTATAAGCATCTTTATCAACGTAGATTGTACAATCTGGGTGATCTTGTAAGATAGAGCAAGGAACTTCTTCGGTCTTATCGCCTTTTAATAAATTTTTAATGGCTTTTGCCTTGTTAATTCCTGTAGCAATTAAGACAATTTTTCTAGCGTTCATAATGCTCTTTAAACCCATAGTCACTGCTTTAGTAGGAACTTCAGAGATATCATTAAATAATCTTGAATTATCTACGATTGTGCTTTCTGCAAGTTCGGCAACGTGAGTTAATGAATCAAATGAAGTACCTGGTTCATTAAAAGCAATATGTCCGTCGCTACCAATGCCTAAGATTTGTAAATCGATTCCCCCAAAGGAAGCAATTTCTGCATCATATTGATTAGCATATGCTAAATAATCGCCTACACCTTTTAAAACATGAGTCTTACTCTTATCGATATCAATGTGATCAAATAAATTGACATTCATAAAATAACGGTAAGATTGCTTATGTGTACCTTCTAAACCAATATATTCATCTAAATTGAAGGTGACAACATCTTTAAAAGATACTCTACCTTCTTTACATGCCTTGACTAAATTTGCATAAACACCTAAAGGTGAAGTACCAGTTGCTAATCCTAAAACTGAATTTGGTTTAGCGTTTACTTGTTTAATGAATTCTTCAGCGATTAATTCACTAATTTTCTCTTCACTACCAACAATAACTTTCATCTTAATTAAATCTCCTTATATTTATTGTTCGATTTTATCAACGACAACAGTTTGTGATTTTACAATACTGTTTTCCGGAAAACAACCCCTAAGCATACTAAGCGGATATACTTGAGTATTTTTCCCAATGATGGTACCTGGATTTAACACTGATCCACATCCGATATCGGCATGTTCACCTAAGAAACCACCAATTTTTCTTAAGCCAGTTTCATATTCTTTATCACCATGAATAACAATATTCTTACCACCACTTTTTAAATTAGAAAGAATACTTCCTGCCCCCATATGAGCGTAATCTCCTAAAATGGAATCACCAACATAGTTATAATGAGGGACTTGAACGTGATTGAGTAAGATACAGTTTTTTAACTCTGAAGAGTTACCTACAACACATTTTTCTCCAACAATAACGTTTCCTCTTAAATATGCACCAGGTCTAAGTTCGGTGTCTTTACCAATAATTGCTGGAGCTTCAATAGTCGCAGTTTTGGCAATTTTGACATTTTCCGCGACTAAAATACCAGGTTCTAATTCGTGATATCCTTCTAAGCCACTAGCAATCACTTTAGCGACAATTTCTTTAATTTGAGGAAGAATTTCCCAAGGATAAGTGGATTTATCAAACACTTCCTTTAAATAGGGAACTTCAGTAGAGAATAATTCTTTGGTTTTAATATTTAACTTATTCACAAACATATCCTCTTTTCTTAATTACGTTATAGATACGAGTGATATATTCTTCACATTTTTCTTTAGAATCAAGTTCGATCATGATTCTCACAACTGGTTCGGTACCAGATTGTCTTAAAAGCGCTCTTCCATCATCACCAATTTCCTTGTTAACTTCGTTAAATTTAGCTTGAACTTCTTCATCTGCCACGACAGCAGCTTTATTGGTGACTCTTACGTTTCTTGTAATTTGTGGGAGCAATTTAACTGGAGCAACTAGTTTAGAGAGTTTTTCTTTCTTTTCAAGAACTTGTTCAGTAACCATGATTGCAGTTAAAACACCGTCACCAGTAGTTGCGTATTTTTTAATAATGACGTGACCTGATTGTTCTCCGCCTAAAGAATAGCCATCAGATTGCATTCTTTCAAAAACGAATCTATCACCAACTTTAGTTTGGACGTTGCTCACTCCAATTGCCTTAAGAGCTTTGGTAAGACCACTATTAGACATAATGGTTGTCACTAAAGTGTTCTTTTCAAGCGCCCCTTCTTCTTTTAATTTGCAAGATAAGAGATACATAATCTTGTCGCCGTCAACTTCTTTACCATTTTCATCTACAGCGATACATCTATCGGCATCTCCGTCAAATGCAAAGCCTAAATCTAAATTATTATCTTTAACATATTTACAGAACTTCTCAATATGAGTGCTACCAGCATCTAAATTGATGTTTAAGCCATCAGGATTATTATTAATAACAAAGGTTTGGGCTCCTAAAGCATCAAAAACACTTTTTGCAATCATCCAGCTTGCTCCATTAGCAGCATCTAAACCAATCTTAAGAGATTTCATGGAGTGTTTTGCTAAAGAGATTAAATAAGCAATATATCTATTTCTTCCAGAGCTATAGTCAGTAATAGAACCAATATTGCCTCTTTCGGCAAATGGAAGATCATTGCCTTCCACTTCAAGTTTCTTTAAATCGCCATCGATATAGGCTTCTGCTAAGAAAGCAACTGCATCTTCAAGCTTTTCACCATTAGCGTTAATCACTTTAATACCATTATCATAGAATGGATTATGGCTAGCAGTAATCATCACGCCACAATCAAAGCAATCTTGTCTTACTATGTAAGATACGCTTGGTGTGGTAGTAACGTGGAGTAAGCTAACATCTGCTCCACTAGCGGCAAGTCCTGCTGCTACTGCATACTCTAACATATAACTACTTCTTCTAGTGTCTTTACCGATAACGACTTTTGGTCTATACCCTGGTTTTTGAGAGTTGAATTTTGGATTACCATAGAACCACCCTAAGAATCTGCCGATCTTATAGGCATGATCTGCGGTTAAAGTCTTATTAACTTCTCCTCTAAAACCATCAGTACCAAAATATTTGGTTTTGATATCTTCTCCAATACTCATTGGAAGTTTTTTGCCGCGATGAATAACAATTGAATCATTAATTAATTCATCCGCGGTAATCTTAAATAATTCACATAATTCTAAGACTTTATCAATTTGTGGCATGGATTCACCACTTTCCCATTTAGAGACTGATTGACGGGTCACACCGAGTTGATCCGCTAATTGTTCTTGAGAGATATTATTGACAATTCTTAAATGTGTAATCTTTTCGGCTAAAGTCATACATTCTCCTATGCAACCAGAAGTTGCGAACGGAAAAATAATAGCACTTTCATATAATATATCAAAATATTTTTTTGTTAAGTTTTGTTTACATACTTCAAAAACATATAAATAAAACTTGATTACATCAGGATATATTCTTTTGCATAATATATGCATATTTTTGTATTATTTTGTTATTAGACCAATAAAAAAGCAATCGTTTGATTGCCTTGTTTACATGAAATTTTTACCTATTCTTGAGGTTTATCTTCTTCTTTCTTTTTGTTTTCTTCCTCAAGTTCTTTTAATTGTTCTTGATAGGCTTCTTCGACAGCCTCATATAACATTTTTTGAGGTTTCTTATAATGATAAAATCCTAGGAATAAAGAATACACTGCTACTGTAAATAAAACCCCACATACTGAATATTTAATAAAGTTAGGATTGGTAACTGATTTAGATAAAACTAAAATATCAAACACTAATAAGAAAGTAGCAATCACTAATGGAGGTAACTTATCTACTAAAGAGAAATCTTTTCTTTTAGCAGGTCTAAGATTCCAATATAAATCAAAGATAATATAAGCTACACCAATTAAAGTGATGATGTTGTAAATAAGTAAACGAGTTTCGCTATACTCCATAACATTAAATAATCTTAAAAATCCGATTAAAGCTAAAATAGCAAAAATAGCAAGATATTCTAAAAAGAATATAAGTTTATATTTTTTAAATAATTTCTCTTTATCTGGCATAATTAGATTTCCTCGATATCTTTCCAGCTAGATGTTAATTTACTAACCACCGCTTTAGCTTCTACTTCACTAATTTTATCACTTAAGAAATTAAATATTAATTTAGCGATTTCTTTAGCATCACTACTTGAGCAGCCTCTAGTAGTAACCGCCGCAAAACCAATTCTTAAACCAGAAGTTTCTTTTGGCGATAACTTATCTCCTGGAATCATATTCTTATTAGTGGTCACTCCAATACTTTCAAGTTTCTTTTGAGCAACTAAGCCAGTAATACCAAAAGAATCTAAAGTATTAAGTAAGAATAAATGATTTTCAGTATCCGTGGCTAACGCTCCTAATTCTTTTAAAGTTTGAGAGCAGACCTTAGTATTCTCCATTAAAGAAGCAACATATTTTACAAATTCTGGTTTCTTTGCTTCTTTGAAGCACACTGCTTTAGCAGCGATAATATGCTCTAATGGTCCGCCTTGATAAAATGGGAAAACTGCAGAATTAATCTTTTTAATGAGTTCACTACTATTAGTAAGAATCAATCCACCTCTAGGACCTCTTAAGGTTTTATGAGTAGTAGAAGTTACAATGTCAGCGTATGAAATAGGAGACATATGTTTTTTAGCTGCCACTAAGCCAGCAATATGGGCCATATCGACCATCATAAGGCAGCCGACTTCATCGCAAATTTCCCTAATCTTTTTAAAATCAATTTCATAAGGGAAAGCGCTAAAGCCAGATAAAATGACATCCGGATGCTCTTTTAGAGCAATTTCTTTTAAAGTCTCATAATCCATTCTTCCATTTTTATCTAAAGGATAATGAACAAAGGTATAAAAATTACTTGAAAAAGATACAGGAGAGCCATGAGTTAAGTGACCTCCATCATTAAGCACTAAAGATAAGACTTTGCCTCCATTAGGCATTAAGGCTCTATAAGCGGCAGCATTAGCTTGACTACCACTATGAGGTTGGACATTAGCGAATTTGCATTCAAATAATTCACAAGCCTCTTTAATAGCAATTCTTTCAATTTCATCAACAAATTCGCAGCCTCCATAATATCTTCTTCCTGGATAACCTTCTGCGTATTTATTGGTCAAAATTGATCCCGCCATTTTTCTAACATCTTTAGAACAATAGTTTTCACTAGCGATGAGTTCAATTCCATGATTTTGTCTATCTTTTTCTAATTCTACTAATCTAATAATATCTTCCATAGTCATTCACCTTTTGAACACTATTATATGGAATTAGTATTTTTAAAGACAATAAATTTATTTATTTTGCTTAATTATTCACTTAAAATATCTTCATGATTGCGTTATGGATTAGTATTGGTGTTGTTGGATTAATTCTACTCATATTTTTATTTGCGATTATCTTTATTCATAACATCATTTTTTACACTCCTAAAAAAGGACAAAATAATGATTTTCAACTCACTGAATCAACACAATTTCTAGGTTTGACCGATATTATCAATAAATTAATTACTGATATTTGTAATGAGCCTTGTGAACACGTCTACACTACTAGTTATGATCATAAAAAATTACATTCTAGATTATATAGAAACCCATCTAGTAAACGAGTGGTTATAATGTTCCATGGCTATCGAGGAACCGCTAGAAGAGATTTTTCTGGCTTTGGAATGTACATGATTAAAAAAGGCTATAACGTCTTATTGGTCGATGAAAGAGGACATGGAGAATCTAAAGGGCATAGCATCACCTTTGGCTATAAAGAAAAAAGAGATGTTCTTTCTTGGATTAGCTATACTAAAAAGGAATTAGGAGAAGATAAAGAAATTATTTTAGCAGGTATATCTATGGGAGCAGCGTCAATCCTATTTGCCTCTCAATATATTAATGAGCCTGTAAAATTAATTTGTGATTGTCCATATAACACATCTAGTGAGGTCCTTGTCTCATTTATGAGAAAACTCAAATTAAAGGTTTGGTTAATTTGGCCATTAACAAAATTAAGTTCTTTATTAATATCTCATGCTTCATTGACTAAAGATAACGCTTCTAAAGCTCTTAAAAATAGCAAAGCTAAAGCGCTTATAATCCACGGAGATGATGATCACGTCATTAATCATAAATTCTCTTATCAAATTTATTTGGATAATAAAGAAAAAGTTCGTTATGAACTCTTCCCTAAAACAGACCACGGCGTCTCTTTTATGACCGATACTGAAAGATATAAACGTGTGGTCGATGAATTTTTAGAATAGTTATTCTACCGTTACACTTTTAGCGAGATTTCTTGGTTTATCAACGTTTAAACCTTTAGCTAAAGAAACGTAATAAGCTAGATAAAATGCCACTGCAGAAATAGCGACACTACTTAAATAATATGCATAATTAGGCACCACGATGGTGTCTTCTTCTTTAGATAGCTTATTAATAGAAATGACGTAGACTTTGGCTCCACGGGCCTTTACTTCTTCAATATTTCCTCGCATTCCACTAGCGGTTTCTGGATCAGTGATAAAAACAATAACGGGAGTGTCTTTTTCAATTAAAGCGATTGGACCATGTTTAAGTTCTCCTCCTGGAACCGCTTCAGAATGGATATAACTCACTTCTTTGAGCTTCAAAGAGGCTTCTAAGGAGAGGAAATAGTCGAACCCACGTCCTAAATAAAAGATATTAGTTTTGTCTTTTAATTCGTCTGCTAGAGCGATTATTTTAGGTTTGTAGTTATCTTTGATAACATTGAAGATTTTAACTGCATTTCTCAAATCATTAACTACTTTAGTGTCATTTTTTAAAGCACATGATAATAACGCTAGCATTGTCACTTGGGCTACATACGCTTTAGTAGAGGCTACAGATACTTCAATTCCAGCGTGTAACAATAAAGAATAGTTACAGTTTCTATCTAAAGTAGAACCGCCAGTATTAGTAATGACTAAAGAATTTAAATTATGTTTTTTAATGATTTGTAGACAGTGAATTAAATCAGCAGTCTCTCCGGATTGAGAAATCAAAATAATAAATGGCTTATTACCTGGGAAGGTTGGATGAAACGCCCATTCAGAGGCAATATATTTACTTGTTGATTTATCAACATATTCAAAATATCTTCCACCCACTAAAGAAGAATGATAAGAAGTTCCACAAGCGATAAACATAATATGGTCGCTCTCATTTAAAGCCTTAAGCAGATTAGGATCAAAGAGGAATTTATCGTCTTTATAGTAGGTATCAATAATCTTATTAACTGAAGTTTCAATCTCTTCAATTTCTTTAAGCATATAATGTGGATATCCTTTTAAATCATGAGAAATTGATTCCACATCTTTATGAATTTCTTCTTTTTGAACTTTATTTCCCTCTAGATTATAGATTTCCACTTTATCTTTACTTATTTTTCCAAATTCAAAATCATTTAATTCTATAAAAGAATTAGTGAACTTAATCATTGGAGAAGCATCAGATGCTACTAAGTTAAAATTATCGCCTTCGCCAATGACCAAAGGAGAACCTTTCTTTAATATATATAAACAAGATTCATCGTCTTTAGTAAATAAAGCAATCGCATAATTTCCTTTTAAAACTTTCATTACTTCTTTTATCGAAGCTAGAATATCGCTACTTTGATAATGGTAATCAATTAGATTAGCGACTATTTCAGAATCGGTTTGTCCATAAAACTCATAACCTTTTTCTATAAGAAAAGCTTTAATTTCTCTATAATTTTCAATTACCCCGTTATGTACCAGACAAATACTCTTATGAAAAGAAATATGAGGATGGGTATTTTCTTTATTAGGAACTCCATGTGTTGCCCAGCGAGTATGACCAATCATTAAATTGGTAACAATACTTTTAGGGGTGATAGACATTAAATGTTCTACACTACCAACATCTTTATGAATAATTATTTCTCGTTTATTTAAATATGCTAGACCCGCTGAATCATAGCCTCGATAATCTAAAGTCTTTAATCCGTTTAAGACATATTCACGTGGATTATCTAATCCAATTGCTCCCACTATTCCACACATATTTATCTCTCCAAATATTTAGCAAGTTCAAACTCGCTAACAGTGGTGTGATATTCTTTCCACTCTTTTTCTTTGGCTTCGATATATTTGTGAAATATATGTTCACCTAATGTTTCTTTTAAGATCTCACTATTTTTGAATTCTTCAATCGCCTCATGAAGAGTTTCTGGAAGGCACTTAATCTTTCTAGATTTAATTTCATCTTCGCTTAAAGAGAATAAGTTATCACTTACTGGATGAATAATATCTTTATCGCTAGTTTCTTTTATCCCTTGAAGGCCGCACGCTAATATACCTGCTAAAGCTAAATATGGATTTGCGGTTGGATCAACATTTCTTAACTCAGTTCTAGTAGATAATCCTCTAATCGCTGGAATTCTGATTAAAGAACTACGATTAGCGTCACTCCAACAAGCATATATTGGTGCTTCATATCCACTAACTAAACGTTTATAAGAATTAACAATTGGATTAGTTAATAAGCTTAATTCTCTAGCGTGATTTAATATGCCTGTAATCCATTTTTTGCACATCTTAGATAATTCCATATTTTCTTTTGAATCATAGAATAAATCACCTTTATCTTTATTATATAAAGAGCAATTTGTGTGCATTCCATTTCCTGCTTGTTTATTAAGTGGTTTAGGCATAAAAGAGGCTAGATATCCGTTTTTTCTTGCCACTACTTTAACAACTTGCTTAAAAGTTTGAACTTTATCGCATGCCTCTACGACATCTGCATATTTAAAAGTTATTTCATTTTGTCCCGGACCAACTTCATGGTGAGAGGTTTGAACATTAAATCCCATTTCTTCAAGCATTAAAGAAATTTCTCTTCTAATATTTTCACCTCCATCAAATGGAGATAAATCAAAATAAGAGGCTTTATCGCTAAATTTTGTGGATGTCGTTCCGTCAGGGTTTAACTTAAATAGATAGAATTCTGGTTCAAATCCTACGAACATTTGTTCGATTCCCATTTTATTCATCTTTTCGATTTGCTTTTTTAAAATATATCGTGGATCACCCACAAAAGGTTTACCTTCTGGAGTGTAGACATCACAAATGAATCTAGCTACTCCACCTACTTTTTCATCTTCAAAAGGCAAAACTAAAAATGTATCAATATCTGGATGTAAATACATATCTGCTTCTTTAATACGTACAAATCCTTCAATTGAAGAACCATCGAACATGATTTTATTATCTAAAGCATCATCAATCTTTTTAACTGGAATTTCTACCGCTTTAATATCCCCTAACATATCAGTGAATTGAAGTCTAATATAGGAAATGTTTTTTTCTTTAATTAATTTTTTAATATCTTCTCTATTCATAGATATCTCTCCCCCCATAAAAACATGGAAATAATCTAAAATTATAAAAAAAGAATGTCAACAAAATATTTGTCAACTAAACTTTACATATATTTATATTGTTATCTTTTAACTATGTTAATTATATATTTTTAATTTGTAATATATAAATATTTTTATTTACAATATTGCTTTTTGTCCATTTTATTCTTTTATCCACATGTAAAGTAACATCTGAGTTCTAACAGACATATAAGCGCCTTCTTCTAATAGCTTCTTTACCTCTTCTTTAGTGAACCAACGTGCTTGAATTTCTTCATCAACAAAACACGATTCATGAATCTCACCTTCGACAGTGCAAATGACAATTTTCATCTCTTCATCGCTAGTTCCAGGAGAAGCATAGCTTGGTGGAAGTACGGCTTCGATAGACACTAAATCTAGACCAGTTTCTTCTTTTAATTCTCTAGCCGCGGCAATTTCTGCAGTTTCACCTTTATCAATTAATCCTGCTGGAAAGTTATAAATAAAATGATTAGTGGCGAGTCTAAATTCAGATTGTAGAACAATCTTGGTTTTATCTTTATTAAATGGTACTAGTCCCACTCCAGCTGGAATGTTTTTGCCAAAACTTTCTATAGTTAAATTAGGATCTCTAGAGATGAATTCGTACTCTTTAATCTTATTATCCTTATTTAAATAAGAAGCAACATAATATGATAAGAATTTACCTTGATGGATTCTTTTTAAATCTAATAATTTCATAAAATTATTTTAATCCAATAAATCTAATTAGTGTTATAATTATTGCATAAAGTTATTCAAGGAGAATAAAAATGGCAAATACTAAAGAAAGAATTTGCATCATTGGCGGTGGACCTGCTGGTCTTTCTTGTGCAATGTATTTAGAGAAAAAAGGTTACGAAGACTACGTAATCTATGAAAAACTCAACAAAGTTGGTGGTAAATGTTGGTCACCAAAAATCAAAGTAAAACACAACGGAGTAGAAGAGGAAAAATCCTTCGAAACCGGTGCGATTATGGGTGCTATTACCTATCACGCGGTTAGTGAGATGGAAGAATTTGGTGGTTATTACCATAAAGGTCCAGATTTTAAACCTGGCGAGCCAAATATGAGAAGAGAATTTAGAACTCTTGATGGTAAGATCGATGAATGGACTAACCCAAAAGCTAATTTCTCATTTAAAAAGTTACATGGCTTACTTAAACTCAAAAAACAAATGAAGAGATTAAATAAGTTAATGCAAACAAAATATGTTGGTTATGATTGTTATGGACATATTGGTGTTGCTAAAGGTGAATATTTTGGTATCTCTAAAGGTGTTGATGGACACTGTGGAGCCACTAAAGAAAATAGTTTCCCAAATTATATCAAAGGTACAAACCCAAATCTAAAAGATTTGGCGCTACCATTCTCTGAATTCTGTAAATTAAATAAAGTGGAAGAAGTTCAAAGAATTTGGATCGCTCCATTTACTTCATTTGGATATGGTTTCTTTGATGAAATTCCTACTGCTTTAGTTATGAAGTATCTTGATGTCACTACTGCTCTTGAGTTCGTGAATTTAAGACTTTGGACTTGGCAAGACGGTACTCAACAAATCTATGAGCACGTTAATAAGAAACTTAAACATCCTGCTTTATTAGAACATGAAGTCGTTAAAGTTGTTAGAGAAGACAGTAAGGTCACTGTCACTACTAAAGATAAATCTGGCAAAGAAAAGAAAGAAGTATTTGATAAATTAATCGTTACCACACCACTAGATTATTTCATCAATTACGCAGACGCTACTAAAGAAGAAAAAGAACTCTTCTCTAAGATCGTTCATGAAAGATATTGCGATTATATCGCAACATTTGAAGAAGGCAAGAGTCCAAATATCTCTGGCTATATGGTAGAAAACATGGTCCCAGAAAGACTTGGTCACGCCATGGTTTATTACAATAGATGGCAATGTCTTGATAGAGACTGCCCTGCTACAGTTTATGCTTTAGCTAATCACACCGGCACACCTGATGTTGATTATGATGTCGTGATGAAAACTATGGACGAAGATATGGCAAGAGTTGGCTTCCCTATTAAAGAGAAATTATATGCTCAAGAAGTCTACTACTGTCCACATGTCTCTGCTAAAGATTATGCCGATGGATGGTATGATAAATTAGAAGCTCTTCAAGGAACTAAAAATACATATTACGCTGGAGAAATTATCTCCTTCGGCGATATGGAAGATACTTGTGCCGCTTCTAAAGACATCATTGGTAGATTCTTCTAATCAATCCATTATAAAACGAGACCCTCATAGAGGGTCTTTTGTTTTTGACTTAATAATATTTACTCTTCGAATATCGCCCAAGGATATTGAATCATATATTCCCCGCGATATAAATTAATCACATCAGGATTATCTTTTTTATATTCATAGGCATCACAATAAACTTTATTAATATCAATAAAACATTCATTATGTCTTTTAATAAAGACATCAGAGGCATTAATTTTCTTTAAAGTCTTTTGGATATCAGAAATTAAATTTCTTAAATATGATTTATGATCTTCTTCCCATAGAACAGCGTTAAGTTCGTTAATATTAATTGCCGCACCTTCACGGTCAATTAAATAGGCAAACACTTCTTTAGATTTACTATATGAGAATTTAATTGGTTCCCCATTACAAAACACCTCAAAATTACCAAAGCATTTAACTTGGATTTTATTATTAGAAGATAATTCTACTGGATATCTTAAATTTTCTATTTCTTCTTTAATTTTATCTTCATTAACTGGTTTAGAGACATATCCAGAAGCGTGTAATTTCATCGCTTCTAATCCATAATTATCAAACGCCGTGACAAAGACGATATTAATTAATGGATTTTTTTCTTTTAGCTTTTTAGCTAACTTAATCCCGTTCATTCCCGGCATTTCAATATCTAAAAAAGCGATATCAACATCTTTATCTTTGCTTTCATCATACGCTTTAATTGGATTGGTAAAACATAAAAGTTCTGCTTCTGGTAAAACATTAGAAGCACACTTTTTAAGTCTAGTTAATTGTAATTCTTCATCATCCACTAGTAAAAGCAACATAATTACACCTCTTTATAGAAAGTCACAGTGACTTTCGTTCCTTTATCAACTTCACTTTCAATCGTAATATCACCGTTACACATGTTTTTTATACGATGTTTAATATTATTAATTCCAAAATGTTTATTGTCATCATCTTTAAAATTAGCAATGTCAAAGCCCACTCCATCATCGCTAATTTCTACGATATAGGCAGAATCAGTTTCATAGGTCTTAAGGACGACTTTACCACCTTCCACTTTCTTTAGAATGCCATGTTTTATCGCATTTTCCACGATTGGCTGTAAGCTTAACGGTGGCACATAGAAATCTTTAACATAAATATCATATTCAACTCTTATTCGGTCATTAAATCTTACTTCCTCTAAAGAGACATAAGTTTTAATATGTTTTAATTCTTCTTCAAAAGGAATGAGTTTTGTGGCGGTCAAGGCTGCTAAATTATGTCTAAGATATTCTGTAAAACTATCTAAAGCTTTTTGAGCTTTTGATGGATTAATAGAAATTAAAGTAGAGATACTACTTAATGCGTTATAAATAAAATGCGGTTGAATTTGACTCATCATAATTCTAATTTGAGAGTCTTTATTCTTCTCTTGCTCTTGAGCTAATTGAATGTTTTTAGAAACATTAACAAAGAAGAATAAGACTTCAATTGCCACAATAATAGATAAATAAGCAATCGCATAACCTTTAAATTGGTTTTGTAAAATAATCGCCACTAAAGGAATCAAACAGTAAAACGCAAAAGCAATCTTTTCTCTAATAACTAGTTTCTTATTAAATAAGGTAATTACTAAAGTAATAGCAAACACCACAAGCTGATAGGACTGTGAAATAATCATGAGCTTATTTCTATTATAGGTACCACCATCACCGTTAAAGAAAATACCTGTGAAGATATTAACAATATCTAAAATAACAAATGCTGAGAATAACGATAAATTGATAATAAAGAGTGTTCTTTTGGTTTTGTCCGTCATTTGTAAATAAGTAAGAACATAGATAAAGAACAATAAGATTTCACAATTATTAAAGATATAGAATGTCGTATAAAAGCCCATAATAAATGGCTTACTGGCGTAATTCATCTTTAAAAAAGTAAAAGCTAAATAAGTTGAAAAATGAATGACAGTAAATAATAAGAAAACAAGTAAGCGTAGTTCATCTTTACGTTTATTCTTCTTTAATAACAAATTAATAACGTGAATCAGTAAGATAGCGATTCCAAACGTACATACTGTTGCGTTAAATATTTCATTACCAAGCATATTTATTACCTTTATTTATTTTATAAATATTAAGATTAGATGTCTATGTTTTAATCTGAATAAGAACTTTTTAAAGAAAAGTTAGGAAAGGGGAATCCTAACTTTTAACATAATGTATTATTTTGTTTTTTTCACATATACAAAAATGTACATAATAATATTACGCGTGCAGGTGTCACAAAAGTGTCACACAATTACAAAAAAAACAAAAACCACTCATAGAGCGGTTAATGATTTTTGCCTCCGCTTACTCATTTTGATACACTACATACCCTAGCCTAGTTTTTGTATACCCTAGGTGTTTTTTTGTATACCCTTTTGGTTTAGAGGCAATTTTTAGGTGATTATTTTTTTATCTATTAAATCTTTTTATCAATCTCTTTTGCCACTTTTTCATTAATTGAAACTGGTCCTCTAATAAGAGATATTCCAAGGGTTTTTAAATATTTAAAATTAATATTGTTATTATCTACTTTCTGAAGGAGTTTTATTTTCATTAATTTACTCATGGATACTTCTTTGGATTTATATTCAAAAGGAATGTCGGTTTCTACGACTTCGCATTTATATTTAACAGCGCCCACAGGATTAGCGACATACATATAGCAAATATCACCAATATTAACTTTTCGAGATTGTTTCCAACCAGTCACGCCATTATCTCTTATAAATGCAGCTTCTAAATCATAGAATTTAGGATTGCAAGGTTGGATAAAATATAATCGCTCATTATTTTTTCTTGTGGTTTTGCCAATCATAAAGTTTCTTGAATAATCAATATATTCCATTACTTTGTCATCGGAATATGTATCATCAAGGATGACTGATACCCATTTTTGTTTATTCATATGATAGGAAGGATAAATGCTTTTGTTCTTTAATATTTCTTCTCTATTCTCTTCATCAATTCTTACATTGATAACATCAACATATTCTTCTTTATTAAAGTGACCAAAAACTGATTTACTAACATTCATGATTAAGCCATACCATTTTTGATTACCGTGATAACGAAAAACACCATAATTTACGATATGTGGATCTGCGAAAGGAAAGTCTGGTAATTCGTGATATTTTTCCTCTATTAACTTTGTTAATCTATTGGCTTGATTAGAAACAAATATTTCTTTTTTGAAACATTTATCTCTTATATCTAGAAGTATATCTTGATAGTCTTCTCTAATTGAAGCAATAAAACCACCTTTATAAGAATCGTTATGGATTTGTGTATATTCTTCGTTAAATACCTTTTCGATAACTTTGCCTGATAAAACACCATGTTCATCTATGGTGATTAAAGCTTTAAATTCATCATTATGAAAATCTTTGCTATAAGTATAAATATCTTTAAAACAATCAAACCCATAAGCGATAAGTTTGTCATTTATTGGGCGATAACTCGCAAATATTTCACGTTCTATATTCATACCTAATTAACATATACTCTTTTTATAAAAAGAAAACACGGCAATGCCGCGTATCTTTGTAAATGTCTTAATGTAATGACGTTAATAGTAAATCACTACGAGTGAAATGACAATGTTGACATATATTTTTCATTAGCGCTATCAAAAGACCGAAATTCATTATAGATCTTGATATTTGGTAATAATGAGGTATTAAAAAATCATTTTAAGCAAAATATTCTATATTTTGATTTATTTGTTTTAACACTTTTTAAAGTTTTTTTCGCAAAAAAATAGATTTTTCCACTCTATATATAATGTAGGGACTCGCGTTCCAAATTTAAAAGGAGGTATTAAATATGCCAATGAATGATGGCAATCTAAAAGAACAAGAAGTTATTTACGATTTAAATAACAAACGTATAGGTGATTTATCAAATAACATGAAGAACCTAATGAGATCTCTATTTGGTGTCTTAGACAATGATTATCTAGTTAAATGTTATAAAGTAGATGATTTAAATAAGACAGATTTTGTAATTGAATACGATAATCGAAAAAGAAATGTTTCAATGAAAAGTGGAAAAGCGGTTATTGTACATAATGAGATACTAGCGAATTTTATCAATTTTCTTAAAGAAAATGGTGTTTCTCAAAGAACATTAGACACAATTTGCTTATTCCATTATGGAGATGGTACCACAGATGGTAGCGGAGCTTACGAAAGGATGAGTTACGATCAAGTAAATGAGAGTTTAAAAGACAGAATAAAAGAAGCAAACGATGAATTAAACCAAGATATCAATTTCATATTAAATGTCATGGATCATTGCGTCTTTAAGGGTGCTTATGAAGACAATATCGAAGCAGACTGTATTTATTTTGGCGATCGAGATTATGGCGTGGTCGCCACAAAAAATCAATTTATCAAAAACACCAAAAGAAGAGGGTTTGACTACTATTCACATTTACATATTGGACCACTTCTATTTAGACCAGATGCAAGATACATTAATTCAGATATAAAGGATATTAGAAAGAGAAATCGCATTGTTGCCTACTGGCCACATTTAAGAGAAGACATTGAATATATGGCTAAGAAATTCAACTATTAAACTTTGCGAAGTTCGAAAATATGCCGTTGGTCAGGCAATTGTTTGAGTTGTCTCGAGAGGTATTCCAAACAAAAACCACTCTAAGAGTGGTTAATGATTTGTTTGGTACCCTCGAGGCGACTCGAACGCCTGACCTACGGCTTAGAAGGCAGTTGCTCTATCCAACTGAGCTACGAGGGCAAATTTGCTAAGCGCTTATATATTATCCTAAAGCTCGATATTTTTTTCAAGTTTTATTTATTAATTCCCTCGTAGCTTGTTATATAGAGCAACAGCCACATCTTTAGGAAGAATTTGACTTAAATCATCGACACTTGCTTCTTTTAAAGAATTGATATCAGGATAAAAATGTTCTAATAGTTCTCTTCGTTTACTGCCTAAACCTTTAACATCTTCAAAAATAGAAACAGTCATGGCCTTATTTCTTTTTTGTTTATGGAAAGAGATCGCAAAGCGATGCACTTCATCTTGCATCCTAGTTAATAAGAAGAATAGTTTCTTGTCGTTAATTGGATATTCTTTAGCCTCAATATCTATTAATCCACTTGTGGAGTGCTTATCGTCTTTATATAAACCAAATACTGGTATTTCTACTTCTATATCCTTTAAAGCTTGAGTGGCGCTTTTAACTTGAGGGAGTCCACCATCAACTAAAATTAAATCAGGCATCTTTTTGTTTTCAGACTTTAATCTAGAATAGTGTCTAGTGATAACTTCTTTCATAGAAGCAAAGTCATCTCGAGATTCTTCGTGTTCAATTTTAAATTTACGGTACAAGTTTTTCGCTGCTTCTCCGTTTATATAGGCCACCATCGCTCCTACAGGAGAAGAGCCTTGTAAATGTGAATTATCGAATAACTCAATATGATATGGTGTTTTGATTTGTAATAGTTTCCCTAATTCCTCAATTAAGGCAATCTTATCAGTATCTAATTTAGAAGAGAGGAAATATTCATCTAAAGCGTTATCTGCATTACTTTTCGCACTTAAAATAAGGTCATAGACCTTTCCTTTACTAACAGAGGTGACATTAACATCTAAATAGCCTTCTAATTCTTTAGCGATATTTTCTGAATTAATCACTATTTCAGTTGGTAAAGGACACCTTTCATATAGCTGAGTAATTAAATCTAATACTTGTTCTTCAGTGTCGCCAAATTCTTCTACGACATGAGCTTCTTTACCAAGTAGCATCCCTTTTCTATAGATAAAGAAGGCAATAGATAAATATCCATTTCTAGTAGAATAGGCAAAGATATCTCTATCTGTTTTATCTTTAGTTTCTACAGATTGAGAAGTATTAATATGCTCAATAGAGTCAATTAAAGTTTTATATTCTTTAGCGAGTTCAAATTCAAGTTTGCTACTGGCCTCATTCATCTTATTTTTTAGTTCCATTACTTTTTGATGATTATTGCCGTTTAAGAATTCTTTAATTTCACTTCTTAATTCATCATAAACACTTTCGTCAATTTCATTGACGCACGGAGCAAGACACTGCCCTAAATGATAATATAGGCAAACACTTGTAGGGATATTTCTACACTTTCTAATTGGGTAGATTTTATTGATGAGGTCCACCATTTTATAGGCTGCTCCAGAATTAGGGAAAGGACCATAATAATCATAATTTTTATCTTTATTATTTCTTTTAATGGATAAAGTCACATCACCCTTCTTTTTTAAAGCAATATATGGATAGTGACTGCCGTCTTTAAGTAGTATATTAAACCTTGGATAATATTGATGAATTAAATTCATTTCAAGCACTAAAGCTTCTTTTTCATTTTGGACGATAATGGTTTCAAAGTGATCAACATTTTGGACCATTTTAAAAACTTTACCTGCTTGAGGTCTTAAAAAATATTGAGACACTCGTTTTTGAAGGTCTTTGGCTTTGCCAACATAAATGACCGTATTATCTTTATCATACATTAAATACACTCCTGGAGAGTGCTTTAAGTTAGAAATGAGAACTTTAATTTTTTCAGTCATGGAAAATTACCACAGTGGCCCCACTTCCACCTTCATGAATGTCTCCTAAACGGAATTTCACTCCTTTTAAAGTAGACAAATATTCATGAGTCATTTTTCTAAGAACTCCACTACCAAAGCCGTGGATGATACGAACTTGTTTTAAATTTTTGACCATACAAGCATCAATATATTTCTTTAACGCATCTAATGCTTCATCTCGATGTAAACCAATAATACTAAGTTCTAATCCAACATTGGTGTTTATTTTATCTTCATAATGTTCGTTTTTATTTTTAACTATGTTAACTTTTGGTGCTTCTATTTTATGAAGTTTAGCTTTTTCTACTTGAATTTCAAAGCCGTCTTGACTCATTAAAGTAGCTTTATTGCCTTTTAGTCTAATGACTCTACCTTCTAGATTCATGCTAGGCATAGAAACATAATCGTCTAAAGTAATTTCTTCGTTATAGAAAATAGTCTCAATATCATCTTGAAGATTTTCTACTTTCTTTTTCAGTTCCACGACTTCATGAAGCTTAATATCATCTTTAGATAAGGCCTTAATTATTTCTTCAATTTCTTTTTTAGTAGAAGAGATAATTTGTTCTTTTTCGTTTTTCACTTCCTCTAAAAGGTGTTCTTTTTGGTTTTGGACAGTTTTTTGGGCGATTTCTAAGGCTTTTTGTTCTCTTTCGAGATTTTGTCTTTCTTTGTTGAGTTCGTCTTTTAGACGTTCGTTTTGTTCCACTCCTGATTGTAGGATTTTAAGTAGATTTTCAAATCTATTATTAGAATTTTCTTCTAATTCTTTTTTAGCTTCCGAAATTATTTCATCTTTAATGCCGTATCTAGAGGCTACTTCAATGCCATATGATTTTCCAGGTACAGAATATTTATATTTATAGGTAGGGGCTAATTTCGATTCATCGAATAGCATAGAACTATTTTCGATGTTCTCACTAATAAAGGCGTATTCTTTAATCTTTGAATAGTGAGATGAAATAAGACAAAGCGGCTTTTTAGATTCTAGATACTTCACTATTCCTAAAGCAATTAATTCTCCTTCTTTAGGATCGGTACCAGTACCTAATTCGTCTAATAAGACTAAATCTGTGCCTTTAACAACATCTAAAATCTCTCCAATATTTTTCATATGAGCGGAGAATGTTGATAAATTATCACTTAGTGACTGATTATCTCCGATATCTAAATAGATATTTTTCACTATTCCTAGTTCGGCTTTACTTGCTGGTAGAGCTAACCCGCACTGATTCATATAAACAAGTAAACCCACTGTTTTAATAGAGACAGTTTTTCCTCCAGCATTAGGGCCAGAAATAATGACAATTCTTTTATCTGAATTTAAATGATAATCGTTACTAACAACTTTAGATTTATCAATTAAAGGATGACGAGCATCTAAAAGATGAATTTCTGGTTTATCAGAAAGTTTACTAACATTCATCTCATTATCAAGAGCGTATCTCGCTTTTGAAGACAAAAAGTCTAATCTAGCGATAATCTCATTATTTTTAATCACTTCGCCTTCTTGAAGTAACACTAAAGCTGTTAATCCTTTTAAAATTTTTCTAACTTCCTCATTTTCTTCAATCTTTTTAGAAGCGATGTCGTTATTGATTTGCACAATTTCTAAAGGCTCAATGAAGGTGGTATTACCACTATCACTAACATCATAAACAATACCTAATACTTTATTTTTAAAGCCAGTCTTCACTGGTAAAACAAAATGACCTTCTCTAATAGTGAGATTCACATCACTTAAATAAGATGAATAGCTGGTAGCGATACTTGTCACTCTGCTATTAAGTTGAGATTCTAAAGATTTTATCTTTTGTCTAATAGCTTTTAATTCACTAGAAGCGTTGTCACTCACTGTTAATTGAGGAGTAATAACTCTTTTTATTTCTTTATTTAAAGATGATAAATCACTAAAATGTGAACAAAGTTCACTAATTAAAGGAAAATCATTTTTAATTTTATCTAAATGTCTAATTAATTTAATCGAGGTTTCAATATCGTTTGAGACATGGTTAAGATCCTGAGGAGTCATTAAGGCAGTCTTTTTAGCAATATCAATTAATTTTAAAATGGATACACTAGTGGATATAGGTAAATCACTATATCTAGATAGTAAATCCATCATCTCTTTAACGAAGTCTAATTCTTTTTGAATATAAGTTTTATCACTACTAAAAGAAATGGAATCGATATACTCTTTCCCTAATTCGGTTTTGGCGTATTCTTTTAGAAATTCTCTAATTTTATAAAACTCTAACGTTAACTCGACTTGTTGCATACCTACAATTATCAAGTATTTTTTTCTTAAAGTCCACGATGAAAAAACTATATCATAGATAAAGTTTTAAAATATTCACTGATTTAAGCACTAATCAGAGATAGATTGACTATAGTTTTGCCCAGTTTTTAATAAAGCCCAAACAATTCGAAGTATCTTTCTTGCTGTATGAGTTAAAGCACAGATTGGATGTTTTCCTTCATTCTTTTTCTTTGAATAAAATTCTGCTATTTCAGGACAATGAATGCGAGCTTTCTCCGCTGCTTGAAATAAAGCATATCTAAGTAAAGGCGATCCTCTTTTTCTAATTGCCCCATGCTTTTTAACAGTTCCAGATTCATAAACTCTTACATCTAGACCTGAAAATTTAATTATTTTATCCGCACTTGGAAACTGGGACGCATCTCCTATTTCACTAATAAGTAGACCCGCTAAACGATAACCGATTCCAGGAACAGTTAATAAGTTAGGTGCTGTTTCATCAATTAATGGAATTAAAAGTTCATCTAATTTGTCGTTCCTTTCTTGGACGCTTTTAAGTTCTTGAACTAATTGGATTATTATTTCTTCTGTTTCTTGATAAGCAACACCAATGGATTCTTTGGCTATTTTCCTTAATTCGTTGAATTTAATTAAAGAAAACGCTCCCTTTGACATTCTCCTAAGTTTCTCCGCTGTTTCACTTCTTGCATTAGAAAATTTCTTCGCAGATGGAAAATTCTCTAAAAACCATAAAGTAGTTTTTGAATCAAAGAAATTACGACCTTGATATCGCTTAATATCTCCTCTTTTTCTTAAGAAAGGAATTAATTCTGGAAAAGATTCATCTAAATATCGATGGAGATGATTAATCGTTCTTTCTTTATCCTGATAGAGAAAATATTTGGCTCTTGATATTCGCCTAATCCTTTCAATGTTGTATGATTTAAGCATAGAAGGACTGAATGGATGCTTTGATGCGTATTGGGCAATAAGAAGTGCATCAAGGTTATCAGTCTTCGCCTTGTCGAGATATTCGGATTGCTTAAATCTTGTTATCACGACAGGGTTTTTAATTTGGACTAAATAATTATTAGCAACTAGATATCTAAATAAACATTCATGATAATGACCAGTTGCTTCCATCACTATTTGAAATAATGATTCAGATTGATCAATTGATTTAAATATTTCTATCAATGAATCAAATCCTTCTTTTGAATTAGAGAAGTCAAAACTCTTTTTAACTATTTCTCCGTGTTCACTGATGATACAGCAGGTGTGCTTAAACTTGCTGACATCGATACCCACAAAATAAGTAGGCATAAATAAAACCTCCTTTTGGATAGTTACTTTGGGCAATTCGCTTTGCTTCCCTAACGTAATATCTCAAATAGAAGGTCAATGCCTCATCCTACAAACAACGTTTAATAGGGAAGCCGCGTCCTCAGTATGCAAATCAGACTGTCTAGCAGTATCACTATTATAGAGGTCCCGCGACTATCCTTATATATTTTACAAAGGAAGAAAAAGCGACCCCTAAGAGCCAATCAATAATGCATCTCCCTTGGATACATATATTGTTAATGAGATACCACTATTATATGTTTTCGCTATAAATTTTAGAACAAAATTGATAGAGTAATTATATATGGATTCGATCGCTTTAAAGTTTTCTATCAAAGAATATCAAAAGATTAAAGAATATTATTCTTCTTACTCCACTGGAGAAGTAGGAGAATATTTAGATTTTGTCGCAACTTTGGAAGGGGCCACGATTAGAGGCTATGTTTCTAAAAAAGCCAGAAGATCAATAGTCTTTTCTGGTCCTAAAGGATATGAGGAAGCTTCTAAATGGGGCGAAGTCACTATTGAAAATAAAAAAGAGGAAGAAAAACTTCATATAGTTGATTTTGGAGAACAAATTGGAAGCGATGAAGTCGGTGTAGGTGATTTTTATTTACCGATGATTGTGGTCGCTGCTTATATGAATAACCACCAATATCAAAGATTAAAAGAATTGGGAGTTACTGATTCTAAAAAGTTATCAGATAAAAAAATTAGAGAACTTGGCCCAATACTAATCAAAGAATTTAAGTTTTCTAAACTCACTCTACCAAACGAGAAATATAATGAGATGATTGCAAAGGGAGAGAATTTAAATTCTCTAAAAGCGAAAATGCATAATCGCGCTTTAAATAATCTACATAAAGAATATATTGATGTTATCGCTATCTATGTTGATCAATTTGTTTCTGAAGAAAGATATTATTCTTATTTAAATAAAAAAGATGAACCTATTCTAAAGGGGATATCATTTAAGACCAAAGGCGAATCTAGATTCCCTAGTGTTGCAGTCGCTAGTGTTATTGCTCGATATTATTTCTTGTTAGAAAAAGATAAGTTAGAAGAAAGATACGGCCTAGAATTCCCATTTGGTGCCGGAAAAAAAGCAGACGAATTTAAAAAAGTCCTCTTGGACAAAGTCGGACAAGAGGAATTTGATAAATTAGTGAAACAGAATTTTAAAAATTATTCTAAATGACTAATTACTTGTTTAAAGTAATCAGGTAAATCAATCTTAAATTCCATTTCTTTATTAGAGGATGGATGAATTAATCTAAGACCAACGGCCACGAGTAACTGGCCGTTTTTATATATTGTGTCGTATTTTCTTCCGCTATAAAGAGGATCTCCTTCTACAGGATAGCCGATATAAGAAAGATGGACTCTAATTTGATGAGTTCTACCTGTTTTAAGATGACACTCTACTAAAGTGTGATCACTATATCTTTCTAAAACCTTAAAATAAGTAATCGCTTCTTTTGAGTTAGAGCGAGTTACCGCCATCTTTTGTCGATTATGAGGGTCTCTCCCTATTGGTAAATTAATCTCTCCACTATTTTCAGGAATAACACCTTTAACTAAAGCAACATAAGTTCTAGCCATTGTGTGGTCTTTAAGTTGCTCTGCTAAAGCTAAATGAGCCTTATCATTTTTAGCGACACATATTAACCCACTAGTGTCTTTATCAATGCGGTGCACTATTCCTGGTCGCATTATTCCATTAATTCCGCTAAGATCATTACAATGCGCTAAAATAGCATTAACTAAAGTATGTTCATAATGTCCATTTGCAGGATGAACTACCATTCCTTGAGGTTTATTAATTATTAAAATATCTTTGTCTTCATAAACTATATCTAAAGGAATGTCTTCTTTAGAAATTTCTAATTCCTTAGCTTCTGGGATATTAATCTCAATAATATCACCAGCCTTTAATTTTAAAGATGCTTTAGCGACTTTACCGTTAACTATGCAGTTCTCTTCATCAATAAGCTTAGCAATATGAGAACGTGAAAAATCACTAAAATAAGTAGATAAAAACTTATCTAATCTAAGATTAGAGTTAGATTCATCCACCACAATTTTATTCATCTTTGTTATCTTTCTTTTCCAAGAATTTGTTCTTTTCTTGTTCTGTTTTAGAAACAACTTTGACGTTGTCTTCTTGTGTTTTTGGTTGTAATTTCACTTTTCTACGATAATCGATAATCTCTGTAACAATCATAAAGATAATCATCATAATCGCAGCCACTACTACGGCAATATCTGCGACATTAAAGTGGAATCCCCATACTCCATAAAAATCAATCCAGTCTACAACTCCTGTTTTAGGAGAAGCCAAATAAGACGAACTATAAAAAATACGGTCAATAGAGTTACCTATAGCTCCTGACATAATCATCATTAAGCAGGCTTTATAAAACTTATGAACTTTACCCCACCTTTTTATTAAGAAGATAATGATTCCGGCGGTAATTCCTAAAGCTACAATCACAAAGACAATGCGAGTCGCTACTTCATTTTTAAATAAGTCCAATCCAAATACAAAATTGCTATTTATGATGTATTGAACTCTTAAGAAGTTAGGTATTAATACCGCTCCATCATTTCCTAAAGAACCGTTTTTATAGGCGCTTACAACAACGTTTTTACTGACAATGTCCATGACTAAAAAGAGAATTCCTAGCCAAATAAAGGAAGCAAAGAACCATTTAAGTTTAGGTAAAATCTTCTCTTTCATTATTTATGAATCACTTTCTGGCATCTTGGACATAGATATGTGCCATCATCTTGCATAATTGCTAATCTAGAATAATTCCAACATCTTTCACAGAATTTTCCTTCATGATGCTTCACTTCTACTTTAGAAACTTCATATTCCTTTTGTTCATTAGTCTCTTTTAATTCAACTTCAGAAACAACAAATAAGTTTGCTAGTTCTTCTAAAGAGAATTTAGAAGCAACTTCCTTTACTTTGCTATCTATGATAGCAATAGAAACAAATGCTTCTTGAGCGGAACCAATAACTTTTAAGTTCCTGCTTTCTTCAAGAGCTTTTAAAACATCACTTCTTAAACGAAGCATATTTTCATATTCTTCTAATAAAGATGAGTCATCTTCTTCTTTAAAGGATGGATAATCTAGATATTGAACATTTTTAGCTCTAACTCCAGGAAGATTCTTATTAAATTCATCCATAGTAAATGGAAGAATTGGATTTAAGATTCTTAATAGAGTCTCACCAACTTTATATAAGACAGTTTGAGTTTGTTTTCTTCTAATTGAATCTTTAGCTTCACAATATAATACATCTTTAGAAATATCTAAGTAGAAACTACTTAAATCACTACTACAGAAATTAAAAATCTCACTTGTAGCGCTACTAAAATCATATTTATCAAAGCTAGTTTTACAGACTCTAACTAATCGATTTAGCTTTGCTAAAATATATTGATCAACTCTAGCAAATTCTTTTACATCACTATTTGGATCAAAGTCCACTAAATTCCAAGAGATAAATTTAAGAGTATTTCTAATTTTACGATATTGTTCTGCGACTTGTTTAATGAGGTTATCACCAATTCTAACATCTTGTTGATAATCAATAGAGGCAGTCCATAGTCTTAAAATATCACTTCCGTACACATTAGCGATTTTAATAGGATCAACGCCATTTCCTTTAGATTTATGCATTTGTTCGCCGTGTTCATCTAAAACCCAACCGTGAGAGACAACGCTCTTATATGGGGCTTTATGGTTAGTAGCAACAGAAACAATTAAAGAAGAATTAAACCAACCTCGATATTGGTCGCTTCCTTCTAAATATAAATCGCTAGGATAAGTTGTTCCTCTTTCGACTAAAACTCCATTCCAGCTAGATCCACTATCAAACCAGACATCCATGATATCTTTTTCTTTGGTGAATTTGCCGTTTGGGGAATGTGGGTTACTATATCCTTTAGGTAATAAGTCTTTAGCCTCTAATTCATACCAGATATTACTACCATGTTCTCTAAATAAGTCTTCAATATGTTTAAAGACCACTTCATCAATAATTGGAGTTTCATCTTCCGCATAGAAAATCGGAATTGGTACTCCCCATGCTCTTTGTCTAGATATACACCAGTCGCCACGATCCTTAATCATATTGACCATTCTATTTTCACCCCAAGAAGGATACCATTTGACTTCATGAATTATTTTCAATAATTCTTCTCTAATTGGTTCAATGGAACAGAACCATTGGGCGGTCGCTCTAAAGATAAGAGGTTTACCGGTTCTCCAATCATGTGGATAACTATGAGTAAAGGTGGTGTGTTTAAGTAGAGCACCATTTTCTTTTAAAATCTCTAAAACAACATCGTTAGCCTTTTCATAGAATAAACCTTCAATTCTACTTCCAGTTCCCGGCATCATATAGCCTTTTTCATCAACTGGACAATATGGTTCTAAGCCATGTCCTGGATAATTTAAACAGACTTGATAGTCTTCTACACCATGTCCTGGAGCGGTATGAACTAAACCAGTTCCAGCGTCATTAGTAACATGGGTGCCCACAATCACTAAAGAATCACGGTCGTAGAAAGGATGTTTACAAACTACAAATTCTAATTCTTTACCAGTAAACTCTTTTAAGAGTTTGACATCTTCAAAACCTAATTCTTCAGACAATGATTTTTCAAATTCTTTTAAGAAAACAAATTTGCCTTTATTTGTTTGATATAAGCCATACACAAAATCAGGATGAGCGGATATTGCTAAGTTAGCAGGTAAAGTCCATGGAGTAGTTGTCCAAATAATTAAAGATGTATCGTTATCCAATAAACCTTTACCGTCTTTTACTTTAAAAGCAACATAAATGGAATTAGATAAGACATCTGCGTATTCAATTTCTGCTTCCGCTAAAGCGGATTCACTACTAGGAGACCAATATACAGGTTTAAGGCCTTTATAGATCAGTCCAGAAAGGGCCATCTTCGCAAAAGCTTCAATTTGTCTAGCTTCATATTCTTTTTTAAGAGTTAGATAAGGATTATCAAAATCACCAACTAAGCCAAGTCTTCTAATTTGTTCTTTTTGATTAGACACTTGCTTTAAAGCATATTCTTCACATTTCTTTCTAAATTCCACAATTGGAGTAGTTTTTCTATTAACTCCACTTTTAGTAACTTGATTTTCAATAGGAAGGCCGTGTGTATCCCAGCCAAAAACAAAAGGTGTTTTATATCCGCACATATTCTTATAGCGGACAACAAAATCCTTTAAGATTCTATTAAGCATATGGCCGCAGTGCATATTGCCGTTAGCATATGGCGGGCCATCATGAAGAACAAATTCTTTAGCCTCTTTTCTATTGAGGTTCATTTGTTCATAAACATTTTCTTTTTTCCATTCTTCGACTAAGATAGGTTCTTTTTGGTTAAGATTACCTCTCATTTCAAAGTTGGATTTAAACATTAGTAACGTATCTTTATAATCCATAACTAATCCTTTCTATGTCGATAATAATTATTAATAATTAAAAGCTATACCGCAGAAAACTAGTCCTTTTAATCCGGTAATTTCTACTTTAATCTTTCCACTAACTTTATTAAATGTTCCACCTAAAGTATTCACTACTGTATTTCCAGAATGACTACCACTGCAAACCTCAGTTTCTCCAACATAAATCTTATAATTAAACGAACCAGCTTGAGTTGTATTTCCTGCATAGAAGAAAACAGCGTTAACATCACTAAAGGAATCTCTTGATACTAATGTAAATGAGATTGCTTCTTTTCCAGAAGTTCCAGAACCTAAGCTAATGCCTGGTGGATTTGTATTTTTTGTCTTTAAATCAGCATTAGCGTTACCAATGGTGACATCAAATGTTACTCCGCCCAAAGCAGCGACTGCTTTTGTCTTATCGCTAGGGTCTCTGGTATAATCGCTAGCATTACCACTAGTAGGGGTGAATGAATATTTACATGAATCAAATGTAATAACTGTTTCACTAACAACCTTGCATGGAACTAATAAAGTGTTTTTATCAGTTGTTATTGTAATGACTTTTCCATTAGCGACATCTTCATCAGCAAAAGTATAATCTTCGACACTGATTTTAGATGTATCTAAAGTTCCAAGACTTAAGTCGTTCTTAATAGCTTTGATGTTAAAATCATCAACAGATGGTTTACTACATGATTTAAAAGCAGGAATTGTTTCACTTTCAACTGCATAATGATGGATTTCATCTTTATCCATATTTAAAGCTAAATAAGATGGAGTGAGTTCGTTAATAGAACCAGCTACATCTTTTAAATCACCAAAGATATAATCCACTAATTGAGGATAATCAACAAATGGGTTTCTATTGTTTTGTTTTCCTGCTCCAGCAGTACATTCATAAGAATAAACAGATTCATTGTGTTGTACTTCTTGAAGGTCAACAGCAAAGCTGTTCCATCTAAGCAAGTCAGAGAAATAACCGATGGTATATGGCATTGCAGTTGTTAGATATCTTTCATAGGCTAATTCTCTAAATAAATCATAATCATCTGTTTCTAAAGAAGGATCCTCGGCTCTAATGATATCTCGATAATAATTAACATAAGGAACATTAATTTCATCTTCAGGATACATAAATTCATTGATGCTAATGCGATTATAATCAACATAACCGTCCACTATTTGTAAGGCTTGCTGATTAGAATTGATATGAAGTGATTTAGTTTTGCCACTATGAGCGCTAGCATCTTCTCCTCGATAAGTCCAAGTTTCAGCTATATCGACTGTATTAGGGATGTTATACATCACACTCATATAGAAAATGGATCTTGCAAGTCGCCCTTTATCTACATCGTTTGGTTCAAAAGCGTTTCTAGTAAAAGCACAATTCTCTTTTGTGGAATATTCAGCACTTTCAGGATTAACATAACCAAGATTTTTATTGCCACGGCTTCCATTAGCTCCAGCGCTGGCTGCAAATAAATTATGGAAGTCAGTTGCTCTTCCTAAAGCTTTTACAGCACTACCGGTACTAAAACCAGTCATTAAGCTAGCTGCAAAAGCGTGTTCTCTTTGCCAGCCTGAATCAGTAGCGATTTTACTAATTGTCGAATCGTTATAAATAGCATTTACGAAAGAATAATCATATAAATCTTGATCTGCTACTTGATTAGTTTCCCAGTTTGGGGTGTTATATTTAAGTGGGTGCACATCTTTAGAAATAATGGCGTGTAGTTTGGCTTTTAAATCTTCGCCATTTTTCCAAGTTAAATTACCGTAATAGTTATTATAATAACTATTCTCAGCATAAGCGTTATCTTTGACTGTTACAAACACTCTAGTAAATTTATTATTTTCGGTTGTTAAGGTAACTACAGCAGATCCACCGTTTAATGCAGTAATTGATTTATCATTATTAACTTTAATAACTCTTTCATTATTGCTGGTAATAGAACTTAATTTATCAACACTACCTAGTGGTAAAATTTCATATGCTAATGTTTGGCTATCGCCTTTATTTAAAACTAAGTTATCAACTGATTTAATTTCACAAGCTCTTAGACCGTGTTCATCTTCATTATTTATAACAGTGACAACGCAATAAGCTCTATAGCCTTTTAAGGAAACAGATACTCTTGTTGTCCCAGCTTTATGGCCTTTAACTACACCACTAGCAATCGTACAAATTGATTCATCTTCAGAATAAAAGCCGTATTCCATACCAAATGAATCAATTCCGGTTTGAGAGTAAGTGAGTTTTTTAGATTCGCCAACTTTAATAGTAACACTATCTTGAACGGTAATATATTTTCCTTCTTCGGGTTCTTTAATAGTAAAAGACATTACTGCAAATGGTTCATCAGCATCTCTAATATCATCGTCATCATTATCGTTATAAGCATAAATTAAAGAACTACCAGTGTTTTTACCTAATACATAATTATTTTCAATAGATAAAACGTTATTATCACCAATTTCATATTTCACATTTTTAGTAGCGTCGTTAGGTATTACTATTGGAGATAAAGAATAGGTATAGCCTTTAAATAATGATATTGCAGGATTAGGTAAATATACTCTTTCTGCTAGTACTGGAGTTTTATATTTATAGGTCTCACTATGAGAGTAAGAACATGTATTGCATACATGATGTCTAGTTCCATCATGTTCTTCAGTCGCAGGGTCATCAATAATCCACTCACCAAAATCATGGGATGCATAATCTTTAGTTAATGTTTCATATCCTTCATCGATACAAGCATGCCAGTGAGCAAATTCATCCTTTGACCAAGTAGAAGAATAATGATGTTCTAATGGATCGACATAAGTGTCATCATAAGAATATTTACAAATAGAACATTCGTGATGTGTATATCCTTGGTGTTCATAGTCAGGCTCAATAATTGTAGTTACAAATTCATGTTCCGCTTTATCACTAATCGCGTCACATCCTGTACATTTATGCCAATGATATGTTTTATCATTACTCCAAGAGGTAGACCATGAATGAGTGTGTCCGCTAGGAGAGTTTCCACAGCTAGTTACAACTAAAAACATAGAAGCTATTAATGATGTAAGAGTGATCTTTACTTTTCTTTTATTCATAAACTCGTACCTAAAACAATTATTACATATGCACAGGTATAAAAAAAGAGCGAAATCGCTCTTTTTGTGAATTTTTAATTAAAATTAACTCTTTAAGAAGTTAGGAATGATGCTATCTTCTTCGAGATATCTTTCTTTTTCTCTTTCAGCGGTGTCTTCAAGTTGATCAAGTTTCTCTTCTGATTCCACTGGTTTAATTGGTTCGATCACACTTTGAGCGGTGAAATCAACATCATTTTCAAAATCACTAGCGATGACACTAACTAAAATTTCATCAGTTAATTGGTCGTTAATTGTGATACCAAATTTAATATCAATATTACCGCCTGCTGATTCAATTAATAGGTTAACACATTCCTGTGCTTCAAATAGGCTAACTTGAGTGCCGCAAGTAATGGCCACAATTGCTCTTCTAGCTCCAGCTATACCCGCTTCAAGTAAAGGAGATGTAATGGCGCTAGTAGCGGCGTCTTTAGCTCTGTTTGGACCACTACCCATACCAAAGCCGATTAATCCAACTCCACTATCTTTTAATGTGTTTCTCACATCAGCAAAATCTAAATTGATCACTGCTGGTAATAAAATTAAGTTAACAACAGTTTTAACGGATTGGGCTAAAACCTTATCAGAGGCATTAAACGCTTCTCCAATAGGAGCGTTGCCGTTAGTAATTAATAATTTGTCGTTAGAAACGACAATTAAAGAGTCAACACAACTCTTAAGTTTATTTAAACCATCAATAGAATAGACAGTTTTCTTTTTGCCTTCAAAAGTAAATGGACGAGTAACAATAGCAATAACTAAGGCACCTGCTTCTTTAGCAATACGAGCCACTACAGGAGCAGCACCTGTACCAGTACCTCCGCCCATACCAGCGGCCACGAAAACCATGTTGGCGTCTTTTACAATTTCTCTAATATCATCAGCACTTGCTTCAGCAGCTTGTTCACCCATTTCTGGTTCTCCACCAGCCCCCAAGCCACCTGTTAAGGCTTCTCCAAGGATGATACGATTATTAGCTTTAGAACTCGCTAATGCTTGTTTGTCTGTATTTGCAACATAGAAATCAACATTAGAAATTTCTTCATCAATCATACGATTGACAGCGTTATTTCCTGCTCCACCAACACCAATAACAACGATTTTGGCAGCAGGTTCGAAATTGTCTAAATCATAATTTTGCATATGTTTTCCTCCTTTTATTCATCTCTAGTAACTTTTACTTGAGAAGAATTTTCATTTTTCTTAACAGGGTATTTCTTATTTACCAAGATTGCACCAAGTAAACTAGTTAGAGATGGATCTCTTGCCCCAATAGATTTATTATTTAAGAATTTATAATTCTTATTTTTTAAATTTTCATCGAAGAATCCTTTTAAGCCTTTAAGCTGAGAGGCTCCGCCTATAAAAATAACAGGCATATTATCAGAATCATCGATATTATAGGCATTTACTAGTTGTTCTTTTCCTAAGTTAAACATATTAATAAATCCAGACAATTCTTTTTCAATGATTTGATTAAGAGCTTTAACTGTACAAGCCTCTTCTCCTAGAGGAGTGACTACTTTCGCAACTGGATAATCAAATCTCATTTCTCTTTTATCTAAGCCGTATAAGATTTTAATCTTTTCCGCTTCATCTTCGGAAATATTGAAGCTAGTGACAATACTATTAGTGATGTTATCTCCGCCCCAAGAGAAGCTTCTGGTAGCAAAAATTTGATGATTATCCACTAATGAGATTGTGGTAGAACTTGCTCCCATATCTACTAAGAAATAGGTCGCTGGAACTTCACTATAAGTTGATAATAGTTCGCTTACAGCGAATGGAGCCACTACACGCCTTCCGACTTTGATATTACTATTAACTAAGCAAGAAGAATGTTCTTCGTTAATTCTTTTTGGTAATGTGTGTACTTTAGCGTGTACTGTAATGGCACTACTTTCTTTTCCAATTGGAGGAAGAGCGTATCGATTACCATTATCAAGCATAAAGGAATCTGGGATGATATCAATTAGTTCATTATCAATAGGTAATTTCTTGTTTCTAATGATGTTATAGATATTTTTAATATCTAATTCACCAACAACTTTTTCTGGAGATATCACAGATGTGTATTGTGTAGTTTCATAAATCTCTAAGCCATATGGAGGTAAAACTAAAACTGCATCATCTAAAAGATGCGAGAAATGTAATACTTCATCCATAACTGGATTATTTTTACTTAACTCTTTAACAATGGCGGCGTGATCTTTTATCGCTCCTGATTCAACAGCGTGATTTAAAGGAACTTTCTTAGAAAAGGTCACCACTACTTGATTATCTTGGACATAACCAAAAACAATTTTGATAAATCTATGAGATATTTCTAAGGCACAAATTGATTCTTTCATGCCCTATATTCTACATTAGTTAATTCACATTAACAATATTTTGTTAATTTGAAAGTGTGTATTTTTTAGTAATTTAATAGTTCTTCGGAATCGTTTGCATCTTCTATAGCTTCATTATTATCTTCTTTTTTAGATTCTTCGAACTCAGCTTTAATAGCAATTTGCTCGTTTTTAATAGAAGCAATGTAGGTTGGAACAGTAACCGCCGCTCCTACACCTATTAAACCAAATAAAACAATAGAAAAATTACGGACGTAGAAAAAGGCTTTAGACTTGTGGTGTTTGTAAAGCTTGTTTTTTCTAACCATAACCTTTCTCCTTTCTATTTCTTTTCAATGATTCTTAAGGTACTACTTGTAGATCTGTGATTTCTTTCTAATTCCTCTTCAGAAGGTCTAATACCTTTTCTGGTGATAAGAATGAAATCTTTTTGTTCTATTTCTGTCGGGAAGTTATTTCTATCTCCTTCCACAACGCATAACTCTTTAAAGAGTTTCTTAACGATTTTATCTTCTAAACTGTGGAAGGTAATTACTGCTAGTCGGCCACCACTATTTAGATGTTTAACAACTTGCACTAATGTTTCTTTTAATACATTAAGTTCGTTATTAACTTCGATACGCAATGCCTGGAAAATTTGTTTAGCTGGATGCCCCACTTTTTTTAATTCTTTAGCCGGCTTACTTCTTTTAATAATCTCGACTAATTCGAATGTCGTTTCTATCGGTTTAACTTCTCTAGCTTTAACGATGTTATGAGCAATGGAAGCAGAATATTTATCTTCTCCATATTCGTAGAATATTTTTCTAAGTTCTCCTTCTGAATAAGAGTTCACCACTTCTTTAGCGGTAAGTCTTTGCTCGATATCCATTCTCATGTCTAGTGGAGCGTCATAGCGATAGGAGAAACCTCTATCACTTTCATCAAATTGCGGAGAACTAACTCCTAGATCCATTAATACTCCATCGACTTTATCGATATTTAATGACGTTAATATATCTTCGAAATTTACAAAATTAGATTTTACTAATTTGTAATTAGAAGCAATTTTGCTTAATCTCTTATTAGATTCTTCAATAGCCTCTTTATCTTGATCTACACCAATTAAGAGTCCATCTTTATTTAATCTTTTAAGGATTTCACTACTATGACCAGCTCTTCCTAGAGTTAAGTCAATATAAGTGCCATCAGGTTTGATATTTAATCCCTCAATAGTTTCATTTAATAAAACAGGGATATGTTTAATTTCACTCATCATCTTTTCCTAATGATTCGGCAATACTTTCAAATCTAGAGGAGACTTCTTCTTCATATTTGTTATACGCTTCAGAGTCCCAGATTTCGAAATGATCACCCACTCCAATGATGGTGATGTTTTTAGTGATGTGGAATCTAGATAATGTGTCTTTTGGAAGTTGAATACGATTAACTTTATCAATTGGAAGTTCAATCACACTACTTAAGACAGTTCTTAAATAATCTCGAGAATTCTTTTTATTAAAAGAAATCTTTTCGCATTCAGCGGTTAATTTTAAGAATTCAGCTTCTCTATAAACAGATAAACAACCTTCAAAGCCTTTTAAAACATATAAAGGAGAATTTTCTTTTAATTCTTCTTTAATTTTGCGAGGTAATAAAAGTCTACCTTTATCATCTAGAGAATGTTTATAGTGTCCAAAAAACATTTTTACCACTTTCTCCCACTTTTTACCACTTGACTACATTATATAGTCATAGAAAAAAGATGACAATAAGGAATTTAAAAATTTATAAATAAAAATGAGGACAGCGCCTCATTATAATTCGATATCGTCTAATTTTGACCAGCGAGAATCTTTTTTCTCCGCTTTTTCTTTTTGATATTCTTCTTCGCTTAACACTCGATAACCTTTTCCGCTATCAGGAAGTTTTGCTCCTTTTTTTACAATTTTTGTTGGAGTAGAAGCAATGATTAATCCTAAGATATAAGGATCTAAATTAAATATTGGTTTTGGTTCAAAAAAGATATCTTCATCATCTTCAATTTCATTAGAAAATTCTAATGAATCTTTGAATTTTAAATGTAAAGGAACATCCTCTAAAGTATAAGAACAGACTCCAATAATATCACATTCCACCATTACATCCATGGTGATTAAATCATCATATTCGTGAGCAATAACTTTAACATGTGTATTTTCAATTTTTCGAATGTGATTATGGTCTAATTCAGCATTAGAAAAGTCGATTGTATCTTCAAGTTCTAAAAGATTATTTTGAAAATTAAATCGACTTATTTGCATATTACATTCTAATACTAGCGTTAAGTGATTTGGCTAGTTCATACTTGATTTTATCAAGTAAATCTATAATTTCTTTATCAGTTAATGTTTCTTCTTTGCCAATAACAATATTAACAGCGACACTCTTAAGTTCGTCATCGATATTACTACCTTCGTAGACGTCAAAGATCCTAGCCTCTTTAACTAAACCTTTACCACTAGTTTTAATAACTTTAATAATTTCATTAGCAGAAACACTCTTATTAACAAGCATTGCTAAGTCTCTACTAACGGTAGGGAATTTAGAAATCGGTGTCATCTTAGCTAAAGAAACTTTTGCATTAAGAAGTGGTTCTAAATCCATTTCTAAAGCGACTGCACTACCTTTAAGTCCAAGTGCTTTTAATGCATTTGGATGTAGCTCACCAAAAACACCAATTGAGGTATTTTGGAAAATGATTTTTGCCGATTTTCCTGGGTGTAATTCTTCTTTATTAGAAGAATAGCGTTCAAATCTATATCTAGAAGCTTCTATACCAAGAAGAGCGAATATTCCTTCAACAATTCCCTTCATATGATAGAAATCAAATGGAGATTTTTCCATTAAATCTCTAGTATAATCAGCGCCTAGTAAGACAACCGCTAAATGTTCACTTCTACTAGAAGTCGACATCATATTTGAGGTTTCAAATAATTTTAAGTCTTTATTTTGTCTGTTAACGTTATATAAAGCGGATTCAAGTAAAGAATATAAGATATGGGTTCTAAAATATTCCCTTTCATCGGTTAATGGATTTAATAACTTATAATGCTCTTCTTCATGCAAAAGATTGAATTTAGTGGAGTTTTCTTTAGAAACTAAAGAATAAGTTAAGCATTCATCTAATCCGTTAAGAGACAAGAATTCTCTTATTTTTCTTAATCGAGATTGTCTTAAAGATAATCCTCCGACTTTCGCGTCAAGTAGAGGTAGTTCACTTTTAACATTTTCAAAGCCAAGCACTCTAATTACTTCTTCAGAGATATCAGCTTCGCAAGTAACATCAAGTCTAAAAGCAGGAATAGAGACTTCAAATTCATCTCCACTTTCTTTGCTAACATTGAAATAGAGTCTATTTAAGACATTCTTGATATCTTCTTTAGAGAAGCTTGTTCCAAGCCTATTATTAATATAAGAATAATGACATTTTAATATAGAAACAGGTTTTTCTTCATTTTGATATTTAACAATATCAGAGAATTCTTTACCTTCGCAATACTCCTTAATTAAATAAGAAGCGAAGTTAATAACTTCTTCTGATTGATAGTGATTAGTGCCTTTCACAAATCTTTGGCTCGATTCACTAGATAAACCAAGTCTATTAGAAGTGTGACGGATACTAGCTCCATCAAAGCTTGCGGCTTCGATATAAATATGAGTGCTCTTTTCATCAACCGCACAGGCTAACGATCCCATCACTCCACCTAAACACATCGCCTTATTATTACAAGTAATAACGATATCATCTTTTTCTACTTTATAAGTCCCCTCGTCTAAAGCGACAAAGTCACAAGATAAATCATCTTTAGCGATTAATTCAGCTTTATCAAGTTTATCGGCATCATACATATGAAGTGGTTGACCAGTAAGCAACATTACATAGTTACCAATATCTACGATATTATTGATGCTTCTAACGCCCATCGCTAAAAGCGATTCTTTAATAAATTTAGGTGATTCTTTAATTTTAATGCCTTTAATTTCTCTACCTGAGAATTGGCTACATCTCCAGGATTCACTACCAACTTTTAAATTAGTTTTAAATGTATCTTTTACTTCGTAAGTAGGAATCTTCACTTCTTTAGAGAAGATAGCCCCAATTTCTCTAGCGACATTATATAAGGATAATAAGTCAGGACGATTCGCAAGAACTTTTAAGTTCAATACTTCATCATCTAAACCTAAATAGCCTAAGACATCTTCATTTCCAACTTCAGCATCATTAGGTAATTCTTCAATACCTTCTGTTTGTTCTTTTCTTAAATATTTTGGATCAACGCCTAATTCAAGTAGAGAACAACACATTCCGTTAGATTCCACTCCGCGGATAACACCTTTTTTAATTTCTCCACCAGGAAGTTTAGCGCCAACTCTAGCGACTATAACTTTTAAATCAACCCTAGCATTAGGAGCGCCACATACAATTTGTTCCACTCCATATTTTGGACCTAAATTCACTTTTAAAACATGTAAGTGGTCGCTATCTGGATGTTTTTCACATTCAAGAATGTAACCAATAACTAAATTTGTGCCACTGGCAAGTTTTACTACTTCTTCTACTTCAATACCGGCAAAAGTTAAGCCGTTAGCGACCTCATCAGCAGAGAGATTACCTAAATCAACATATTTTTTAACACTTTTTAAACTGACTAACATAGTTATCTCCCTCCTTATTATGCTTTCTTACGGTATTGATGGAGGAATCTCACATCATTTTGATAGAACTTACGGATATCATCGATTCCGTATCTTAAAATAGCGACACGTTCAATGCCGATGCCAAAGGCAAAGCCACTATAAACATCTGGGTCATATCCGTTCATCTTTAAAACGTTTGGATGGACCATGCCACCACCAAGGATTTCAATATAGCCTGTTCCTTTACACATGGAGCAGCCTTTACCGTTACAGTTAGCGCAAGTGATATCCACTTCTACACTAGGTTCAGTAAATGGGAAATAAGATGGTCTTAATCTAATTTCTCTTTTTTCACCAAACATCTTTTTCACAAAGAGTTCTAAAGTTGCTTTTAAATGACCAATATTGATATTCTTATCAATAACAAGTCCTTCAATCTGAGCGAATTGATGGCTATGAGTCGCATCGTCATCATCTCTTCTATAGGTTTTACCTGGACAGATAATTCTAATTGGTTTTCCTTCTGCTTGTTGCATGGTGTGAGCCTGAACAGGAGAAGTATGAGTTCTTAATAAAACGTTTTCGGAAATATAGAAGGTATCTTGCATGTCTCTAGCAGGATGATCTTTAGGAATATTTAAAAGTTCAAAGTTAAATAAGTCGGTTTCCACTTCTGGTCCATCAGCGACTTCAAAACCCATATTTAAGAAAATATCAGTAATTTCGTCTTTGACGACATAAAAAGGATTAACTCCACCAACATCCATGTTTTTGGCAGGTAAAGAAATATCAATTTGTTCTTTTTGCAATTTCTTTTGAAGCTCTTCTTTTTGGAGTTCATTTTCTTTTTGCTCAATCATCTTCGTAATTTCATTACGTGTTTGATTAAGCTTTTGACCAGCTTCTTTTCTTTCTTCTGGTGGAAGAGCACCAAGCCCTGATAAAAGAGTCATAATGATGCTTTTTTTGGCGAGATATTTGACTTTTAATTCTTGAAGTTTATCTAAACCGAGGACACTTTTAATATCCTTCATCGCCTCAGAATATATTTCGCCAATACTTATTTTTTCTTTTTCTTTGTCCATAGCTAATATTTCCTACTAATTAAATCGCATAAAGTATAACACTAAAAAAGACACTTTGAAATTATATTTCAGCAATTCTTTTATTAATATATAAAAAAGACCACTTAAGTGGTCTATATTAATGAATTTTATTCATTAAGATACCGCCTGCTATTGCCACATTAAGAGAATCAATGTTCTTAATCGGAATCACAATTTCTTTCGACGCCAACTTGATAGTTTCTTTATTAACTCCATGAGATTCGTTGCCTAATACAAGAACAAATTTATCTGCTATTGTAATAGTGTTAAAGTCGATTGCTTTTTTAGATAAGTTAGTCGCTAATATCTCATGAGTCCCAACAAAGTCTACAAGCTTTCCAACAACTACAGGAATCTGGAATATTGCGCCTTTAGAAGAGTTAATAACTTTTTCATTATAAATAGAGACAGAATTTTCACTTGTCACCACTAAGTCATAATCAAAAGCTAAAGCGGTTCTAATTAGTGTCCCCATGTTGCCAGGATCAGATATATCATCAAGATATAAAACTTTAGAAGGATTATTAACCTGATATTCCGGCATTTTCGCAATGAAAACTACACCTTCAGGATTTACATTACTTGATAACTTTTTTAGCACATCTTCACTAACTAGATTTTGTGGTATCTCACTAGGAGCGTCGACATATTCTAAAGCAAAAATTTCGACCACCAAATTATTCTTTAATGCCATTTGTAAAGACTTAAAAGTCTCCGCTAAAAACATCTTATGAATTTTACGGTTTTTATTTTCTTTTAAAGAGCAAGCAAATTTCACTCTCTCATTGTTTTTAGAAGTGATCACTTTAATCATGGTAAATTCCTTTAATTAACATTTTACGATAGGCATCATAATTTGGACAATATTTATATACTACATCATAGAACTTTTTAGAGTGGTCATATACTAAGATATGGGCAAGTTCATGAACCACAACTGAATCAATAATAGGCATAGAATAATGGATAAGCGAGAAAGCAAAATTCAAGTGTTTGGTGTATCTTGAATTACTTCCATATCGAGACTTCATCTCTCTAACCCCTACTTTATAAGATGGGAGATTCATTAATGATTCATAATGCTTAACTCTTTCAGTAATAATTTTAGTGAAAATTGGTTTTAATTTCTTCTTAAGTTCATCAAGAGAATTATAAATAATTTCTGGAAAATTAGATATCGATATTCTCCCTGGATATGATAAATCATATTTATAGCCAAATAGATAAATATATTTATCGTTGATTGGAGATTCTTTCGCGCTAGTTTTAATTAACTTTTCCGCAAATTTATCTAAACCTTTAACTATAAAATGTTTACTCGTCCATCTATTACAAGTAACGACAAATTTATTATCTTTAAAACGATAATGGACATTTTTAATCCTTTTATAGATTACTTCCACTTCATAATCGATATCATTTACTTTGTAAAAGAAATTTCCCATGGGCTAATTATACCTTGAAAGAATATTTATAGATATATAAAATGATTAAGATATGGAAAAAATCTTGATTAGTGCTTGCTTAGTTGGTGATAAGACCCGCTACGACGGGAAGAGTAACTATCATCCTTTAATTAAAGAATTACTTCAAAAATACGAACTAGTGCCTTTTTGTAGTGAGGTTGAAGGTGGACTGAAAACTCCTCGCAAACCTAGTGAAATTATCAAAGATAAAGTCATTAATATAGATGGAATAGATGTCACTAAAAACTATAAAGCTGGTGCGGAACTTGCTTTAAATATTTGTAAGTACTGTAATATCAAAATCGCTATTTTAAAAGACGGCTCTCCTGCCTGTGGAGTTCATCAAATTCATGATGGACATTTTAACGGGAGAAAAATAAAAGGGATGGGTATCACCGCATCCCTATTAACTCAAAACGGAATCAAAGTTATTTCTGAAGACGAAATTGAAACTCTTCTTTAATAGTTGGTTTCCTGTCGATGATGATTCTCTTCTAATTTTAAGAAATAGGCATCATAAGCATCAGACCATGAATATCCTAGCTTTGCTAGGATTTTTAAATATGCTTCGAACATTTTCACATATTTCACAAAGCTTCTATCAATATAGAATTCATTGATATAGTGATAACTATTTAAGATAACAGTAGTTAAATCCGCTTCTACATTATCAACTTCAATAGAATCAATTTCATATTTATAGGCTAGTCCTAAAGATAATAAAAAATGGAGTCCATCCGCAAATTCGTCTAATATTCTTTCCTTAGATTCGCTTGGTTTAAATGACCAAAATTTAAAAGTTCTAGTAGCGTTAGCAAATTCACCTAGTTCCACTAGTAAGGCTAGAAGCCTTTTATCTTTAGTTTCTTCATAAGATATATGGTGATTATTGGCAATTTCGTTATCTAACTCTAATTGCTTTTGATACATACTTTTAAGTACACAAATCATAAATTGTTCCTTCTATTATTCTAAATATAATGCGCGTAATTTCTCGACATCAACTTTTAATACATCAATTAAATAATTTTCTAATGTCCCATATATTGCTTTAACTGTTTCTAAAGCGTGATCTAAATATTCTTCTTTTGCGGAAAATACTTCTTCTAATGCTTTTTCATAAGCTTCATTATAAAAAGGTTCGTTTCTTAACATATTTTTAAGATTTTTAATCTTGATTTCCATCGCTTCGTTAGTAAGTAAATAATCTTCTCTAGCGTCAGTTTCTGACACCCCTAAAGCAATCTCAAGTAGATAAGAAGCAAGTCCTGCTCGATCTTTTCCTTGAGAACAGTGATAATAAAACACTCCATCATCTTTACTAACTAAAAGTTTAAAGAACTTTTTTAAAGCATTAATTCCAATATCGTGAGTTAGTAATTGAGGATATAGATTATACATATGGGCGAAGCCATCTGTGTTATCTCCTAAAAACCAAAGTAAATTGCTATCTTCAGTTTTACTGTCCTCTTTTTTGACATCCGCTTTCATTGATGGAATGTTATGATAAGTCACCCCGTCAAAACGATAATCAGGGCGTCCGACAAATTCATCTTCCCCGCGAAAATCGATAATATCAGTAAGATGTAATGAGTTAATAGTCTCGATATCTTTTTGACTAACCTTTCCTAAAAAACCACCTCGATAGATTCTACATTCTTTAACCTTCTTTCCGTTAAATCCCACTAGTCCACCGAGATCTCTAACATTCTTTTGATACGATAAGTCAATTTTTCTCATATTTAATATCATACCAGTTTTTGAATTATCTTTTTATTCTTTTCTTTTCAATTATATTGAAGATGTGAGATAATAGTAGCGAAATTTAAAGGAGTCATATTATGGCAAAAGTATTAACAATTAATTCTGGTAGTTCGAGTTTGAAATTCAAACTCTATGAGATGCCAGAAGAAATAGAGCTTTGCTCTGGAAACTGTGAAAAAATCGGTTTGAGCGAAGGCATTTTTAGAATTAAATATAACGGCAAAAAGGATGAATCATATCCAGTATTCCCTAACCACTCTGCAGCCGCAAAGATGGTTGTGGATGCACTTTTAGAAAAAGGAATTATTTCTTCTTATGATGAAATATCAGCAGCAGGACACCGTATCGTTCAAGGAGGAAAATATTTCTCTAAGTCAGCAATGTTTGATAAGGACACCGAAGAAAAGATTGAATCTCTTATTCCTCTTGCCCCACTTCATAACGCTGCTCACTTAACTTGCTTTAGAGCGTTTAAAGAAGTCTTACCAAATTGTCCAATGATTGCGGTCTTTGATACTGCTTTTCATCAATCTATGGAACCTCAAGACTACGTCTTCCCTATTCCATATGAATTAACAGAAAAATACGATATTAGACGTTATGGAGCCCATGGCACTTCTCATAACTACCTCGCTATTGAAGGTGAGAAATATTTAAAAGATACCAAGGGTAAAAGAATTATCTCTTGCCACATCGGTTCTGGTGCTTCTATTACCGCTATAAAAGACGGTAAATGTGTAGCTACTTCAATGGGTTTAACTCCATTAGGTGGCATCATGATGGGAACTCGTACAGGCGATATGGATCCAAGTGTTTTCAATTATGTTTGTAAAGTAACTGGCAAATCCGCTGAAGAAGTTTATCAAATGTTTAATAAGCAATCTGGTTTTGCCGGTATGTCCACTGTTGGACCAGACTCTAGAGATGTCTTAAAAGCAGTTGAAGAAGGTAATGAACACGCTATATTAGCTAACAAAGTCTTCAATAGAAGAATTGCTGATTTCATCGGTCAATATTATGTGAGATTAGGTGGAGCAGATTTAATTATTTTCTCTGCTGGAATCGGTGAAAACGAACCAAGAACTAGAAGAGATGTTTGTAAATTAATTAAAGACGCTTTAGGTGTGGAAATTGATGAAGAACTCAATAGCACTATTCACGGTAAAGAATGCCTAATCTCTACCCCAAATAGTAAGATCAAAGTAGCAGTTATCCCAACTAACGAAGAAGTGATGATTGCTCGTGACGCTTATAAAATGTGCTGCTAGGAGGATATATGAAATTAGCCCCAGAAATTAAAGCTATTGGTAAAAAATATAAAGCCCAAATTAACGGCATCGAAGCTTCTATCAGAAAATATAACAAGATTGCTATTTTTAGACACATCATGCCTGACTTTGATGCTCTTGGAACCCAAATGGGTTTATATTATTTTCTAAAAGAAAATTTCCCAGAAAAAGATATTAAAGTCTTAGGTGATAATCATGTCACCTTTACTCCACGACTTTTCCCAGAAATGGATAAAGTTAGCGATTCCTGGTTTAATGAACCATTTTTAGCGATTATCGTTGATGTCTCTAATAAAAGCAGAATTGCTGATCCTAGATTTGAAAAAGCAGAATGCATCGTTAAAGTTGACCACCATCCAAACGTTGAAGATTTCGCTCATTATAATATCGTTGATACAACTATGGCTGCTGCCAGTGAATTACTTGTTTCAATTCTATTGAATTTCAAACATAAATACGTATTAAGTAAAGATAGCGCTTCCAATTTCTATGTTGGTATAGCTGGAGATAGCGGACGCTTCCAATATTCCTCCACTAGCGCCCATACATTTGCAATTGCTAGCGAACTCATCCAAAGAAAAATTTCTCTTAATGAGATCTATTCCAAAATGTATGTCAAACAAATCGACGACTTAGCGGTTACTGCCTATATTCTTAATAACTACAAGATTTCTCCAAAAGGTGTGGCCTATTATGTCTTAGATTCTAAAATTCAAAAAGAACTTAAGATTACCACCGAAAGAGGAAAAGAAAATGTTAACCTATTTTCCAACATTGTCGGAATCAACATTTGGTGTTCCATCACTCAAGATGACGACCCAAAAGAACCATGTTGGAGAATTTCCATAAGAAGTCGAGATTATGTCATTAACGGAGTTGCTACTGAATTTGGTGGAGGCGGACACGCACAAGCTAGTGGCGCGAAAATCACTACTTTAGATGAACTACCAAAATTCATTGCTGCTCTTGACGCATTAGTGAAATAATTATCATAAACAAATATCAAGCCCTATTATTCAGGGCTTTTTATTTTATAAATTTCCGTGATAATTAATATAATATTTAGTAATATATTTGTATGTTTGTACCGTTAAGAGTTATATCCGGATATTCTTTTCTAAAAAGCGGATTAACTATGGATAAAATCTCCCATAGTGTTCTTTCTAGTGGTTATATAGGAGCAGGCCTAGCAGACTTCAACTATTTATATGGAGTTCCTCACTTCATTGAACAGATGAATAAAATTAAAAAGAAATCCATTATTGGAATCTCTATTTTAATTAATGACTACTCTTTAGTGTTATATGCATTAAACGAAGAAGGATATAAGAATTTAATCAAGGTTTCCGCTCTTATTTCCAAAGGTGATACTGTAGAAGATTATCTGAAAGATAATCACAAAGGTTTATTAGGAGTTTTAGAGTCTTACTATAATGCTTTTCCTGAAGAATTTGAACAACCAGATTTTGCTAAAAAAATCGCAAAATTATCTAACTTAGTAGACACGTTTTATATCGGAATTGAAGTTAGCGATAAAGATGACTTTAATTACGCAGATAGAATAAGAAAGTTTGCAGCCGAGCATACATATCAAACAGTGGCCTTCCCTCGTATTGAATATCAAAAGAAAAACGAGGCAATTACTTTAGACATCTTAAAGGCTATTGATAAAGGTGAGAAAATTGAAAGTAAAGTAAAGTCTGGGGAAAACTATTTTAAACCAGTAGAAGCATATGACTCTTTATATAATAAAGAAGAAATTGAATTAACTGAGAAAATTCTTAACTCATCTTCTTTTGAATTTAATAAAAAACGTGGACAGTTATATCATTTCCCAGTTAGCGACTCAATTGACACTCTTAAAAGAAAAGTCCATCAAGGCTTAAAAGATAAAGGCATCTTAGATCAAAAGCATATTGATAGATGTAAAAAAGAATTAGATGTCATCATTGAAATGGGTTTCCAAGACTATTTCTTAATTGTTTCTGATTATGTTAGCTATGCTAAAAATCACGATATTTTAGTGGGTCCAGGAAGAGGAAGCGCAGCTGGATCATTAGTGTCGTACTGCCTTAATATCACCGAAGTTGACCCATTAGATTATGATTTACAATTTGAAAGATTTTTAAATAAAGCTAGAAAAACCATGCCTGATATTGATGTCGATTTTATGGACACAAAGCGTGAAGACATGGTCGAATATATGAGACAGACATATGGTAATGAAAAAGTTGCTAGTATTGTCGCAATTCAAACCATTCAAGCTAAGCAAGCTCTAAGAGATATTGGAAGAATCTATGATATTCCAACTAGACACATCGATTTATTATCTAAAGCAATTCCCGATAAAGTTAATTTAAGAGAAGCATATAAAACGGTTCCACAATTTAAAACTTTAGTCGATAGCGACAAATATTTCCTAGAAATAGTGTCTCTAGCCTCCAAAATTGAAGGACTTCCTAGACAAGCTGGCACACACGCTGCAGGTATTGTTTTAAATCAAGACAAGCTTACCAGTGTTATTCCAGTCACTATTGATTATGAAGACCACTATACTGTGCAATATGAAAAAGACTATCTTGAACCTCAAGGAATTCTCAAGATGGACTTCTTAGCAATTAGAACCTTATCTATTATTGAATACTGTATCAAACTCGTTAATATAAACCATGATACAAGCCTAGACTTTTATCATCTTCCTTATCTAGATAAGGAAAGTTATGAATTATTCAAAAACTTGCAAACTATCGGTATCTTCCAACTTGAAAGTTCTGGCATGAAAAATGCAATGAAAATTTTAAAACCTGAATGTTTTAATGACATCGTTGCCTTAATTGCTTTATTTAGACCAGGACCAATGGATAACATTAAAGACTATGCAGATCGAAAAGCAGGAAAGATTAAACCGAAATATTTATCTAAAGATGTCGAAGAAATTTTATCTTCTACTTATGGAGTATTAATCTATCAAGAACAAATATCTTCTCTTGCAATTAAAATGGCGGGATATTCTCCAGAAGAAGCAGACTTATTTAGACGGGCTGTTTCTCATAAAGAGAAATCAGTTTTAGAAAGCAGCAAGAAACAATTTGTTTCTGGCTGTATTAAAAATGGGTATTTGGAAAAAGACGCAGTGGCGATGTTTAATAACATCCTGAAATTTGCAGATTATGGCTTTAATAAGTCTCACGCTGTGGTTTACGCCATTATCGCTTGTCGAATGGCCTATTTAAAATATCACTACCCGCTCGAATTCTATGCTGCTATATTAACAATCTCTTCTGGAGGAACAGATGCTAAATTTGGAGATTATGTGTCTGAACTCAAGAAAAGAAAATTAAAAGTATTACTTCCAGATATCAATAAAAGCGAGAAACACTTTGTTATAAACAAAAACGGACTATTATTCCCTATCAATATGATTAGAGGAGTGAATATTGATGTTACAAATAAAATATTAGATGAAAGACACCTAAACGGAGAATTCACTGACTATTTTAACTTTGTTAGTAGAATGTTTTCTAATAATGTCTCCGAACTAGTGATTTTAAAAATCATTAATTCAGGAGCGTTAGATGTCTTTAATAAAAGTAGAGAGACATTAAGAGCAACACTTCACTACGCATATCAATTAGCAGAGTTATCTTTAGATAATGAAGGACAATTAATCTTGGATGATACCTTAGATCATCAAAAGCAATATTTTGAAGCCAAAGATGACCCGCTAACTAATTTAAATCTCGAATATGAAGAATTAGGAATCATGTTAAGTGATAATCCGCTTCGTTATAAAAAAGACTTACTTGATCGCTATCACGTAATTAGCATCTCAGATATTTCAACCAGTAATGGTTATATTAATATTGCAGGTATTGTCTCCACCATCAAAGTCATCAAATCAAAAAAGAACAACACCTCGATGGCGTTTATGAAAGTATTTGACGAAGATGGAGAAATCGAAGTAGTCGTCTTTGCAAAAATTTATGAAAAAGTATTTTCTCTTTTAGAGAAAAATAACATTTTATTAATAAACGGCCGCTACGACAAAAAAGATGATAAAGATAGCTTTATTGCAAACGAAATCAAACTATTAGAGGAATAATATATGGCGAAATTAACAATTATTGACGGTAACTCATTATTATTTAGAGCCTACTTTGCTACCGCATATCCAGGAATGGAAATTATGCGCAATCAAGAAGGTATTCCTACCAACGCCATTTTTGCTTTTAGCAATATGATTAATAAAATTGTTTCTTCTTTAAAAGAAAAAGAAGGGATCATTGTTGCTTTTGATGCAGCAAAACATAATTTCCGTCATGACGCTTTAGAAACATATAAAGCTAATAGAAAACCTGCTCCGAAAGAATTAGTAGAACAATTCCCAATCGCAAGAGACTTCCTCAAGAATTTTGGTATTTTCCAATTTGAAGAAGAAGGCTTTGAAGGTGATGATATTGCTGGTACTATCGCTAAAAAAGCTGAAGAAGCAGGATATGAAGTAACTATCTATACTTCAGACAGAGACTTTCTTCAATTAGTCGATGATAAAATCACTGTTAACATCATTAGAAAAGGTCTTTCTGATGTTGTTCCTATGACTCCAGAATTAGTTAAAGAAACGTATGGTTTTGAGCCACTTCAAATTATTGACTACAAAGGACTTAGAGGCGATAGCAGCGATAATCTTCCTGGTATACCTGGAATTGGAGAAAAAACCGCGGTTAAATTAATCGAAGAATACGGTTCTTTTGATAACATAATCGCTCATGTTAATGAAATTAAAGGTAAAGTTGGAGAAGCAATCAAAGAAAATAGTGAAATCGGTCGCATTTCTAGAGATCTTGCGATCATTAAAACCGATATTGAACTCCCATTCTCTATAGAAGATACAATCTATGAAGGATATTCTTTTAAATCCATTAATTCATTCTGCCAAAAATATGGATTAAAACAATTCTTAGCTAAAGTATCTCCTAAATGGAAGAAGAGTGAAGAAAGCATCAATATTGAAGTAGAAAAAATCTCCTCTTTTGAAGGATTAACATTAGGAAAAGAAATCGGTATCGCCTTAGACTATGAAGACTATGACGACTATTATCGTAGTGAAATATTTGGCTTAGCTATTAGTGATAAAAACCACCACTACTATATTTCGCTTGATGAGGCTAAAGCGGATAAAAAATTATTAGAAATATTACAATCTAATGACTATAAAAAGTACTGCTTTGACTATAAAGCTATTAAAGTATCTTTATCAAATAATGGCATAGCCATTAATGGATTAGAATTCGATATTTTAATCGCCTCATATTTATTAGATACATCAATTAAAAATAGTCCTCAAAATGTCTTTAGCTTATACGGAGTAGATATTTCTAGTGAGAAAAAAGATGAAGATTTATCTTTATTCACTAGTGAAAATCCTGATTATACCGCTAAAGTTGCTTATCAATCATTATGCTTAGCAAACAAAGTAAAAGCAGAGTTAGTTAAGATTGCAGTCTACGATTTATATGAAACAGTGGAACTTCCTTTAATTGACACATTAGCCAATATTGAAATCGAAGGATTCCCATTAGACACTAAAGTTCTTGATGAATTTGGAGATGTCTATAAAACAAAACTCAAAGAAATAGAACAAGAAATCTTTGATTTAGCGGGTGAAAAATTCAATATATCATCTTCTAAACAAACCGCAGTCATTCTTTATGAGAAATTGGGTTTACCATCCAACAAAAAAGGCTCAACATCATTTGATAACCTTAAAGAATTAGTAGATAAACACCCAATCGTTAATAAAATTTTAGAGTATCGCAAGTACTCAAAACTGATATCCACTTATATCGAAGGATTAAAACCCCATGTCTATAAAGATGGGAAAATTCACGCTTGCTTTAATCAAGCTCTGACACAAACTGGAAGATTATCTTCCTCAAACCCCAATTTACAAAACATTTCTATTCGTGATGAAGAAGGGAAAATGATTAGAAAAGCCTTCTATTATCCAAACCACGAATATGAGATTTTAAGTCTAGATTATTCACAAATTGAACTACGCATTTTAGCTCATCTATCAGGTTGCGAATCTCTTAAAAAAGTATTCGAATCAAACGAGGATATTCATAGCGCTACTGCAAAGAAACTATTTAACCTAGATAACGAACCAAACTCCATTCAAAGAAGAAAAGCAAAAGCCGTTAACTTTGGTATAATATATGGCATTTCTGATTGGGGTTTAAGCGAACAACTTGAGATTCCTTTAGGAGAGTCTAGAGCGATTATTAATAATTTCTACGCTGCCTTCCCTGAGGTAAATGATTTCTTTAAAGATATAGTCTCAAAAGCTATGGAAAATGGTTATGTTTCCACAATGTTAGGAAGACGAAGATACTTAAGAGAATTACATGATTCAAACTATCAAGTTAGAGAGTTTGCTAAACGTGCTGCTATGAACGCTCCAATACAAGGAAGTGCTGCAGATTTAATAAAAATAGCGATGATTCGCGTGGAAAAAGCGCTAAAAGAAGCTGGTTTAAAAACTAAAATGGTTTTACAAATACACGATGAATTAATTTTTAAAGTACCTAAAGAAGAAAAGGAGAAAGCCTACGAAATCGTTAAATCCACTATGACTTCAGCAATGGATCTATCAGTTCCACTTGAAGTTGATGGAGGATATGGCGATTCGTGGTACGATTGCAAATAAAATATGCCAGAATTACCAGAAGTTGAAACAGTTAAGAATGTATTAATACCAATCGTTAAAAACAGAAAGATTATAAAGATTGATGTTTTAAGAGCGGGTCAAATTGAAGGGGATGTAAAAGAGTTTATCTCTAACCTTCAAGGTCAAACTTTTTTAGATATTTCTCGAATCGGCAAATATCTAATTTTTCACCTCACTAATGAGTTAGTAATGCTCTCTCATTTAAGGATGGAAGGAAAGTATTATGAACTATTAGAAAGCGATAAAGATTCTAAGTATGCAAGAGTGGTATTTCATCTAGATAACGACCACAAACTATGTTATGACGATTCAAGATGTTTTGGCATTCTGAAATTATCTAGTGAAGCAACTTATAAATCCGATGAAATGATTGCTAAACTCGGCCCAGAACCTTTCTATATTAATGAAGTTAAATCACTAATGGAGAAAGTGAAAAACATTAAAAAGCCAATTAAGACAGCTTTATTAGATCAAACCTTAATGACTGGCTTAGGCAATATCTATGTTGATGAAACTTTGTTTGCGTCTAATATTCATCCGTTGACTCCTGCAAATAAAATCAAAGAAGCGGAATGGAGAAAGATTGTTAATAACGCTAAAGAGATTCTCTTACAAGCTATTGAATCGGGCGGCTCCACTATTAAAAGTTACCATCCTGGAAAAGATATTGATGGTAACTTCCAAACTAGACTTAAAGTGTACGGCAAATCTGGAGAAATATGTCCGGCCTGTCATAAGCACGAATTACGCTTTATTAAAGTAGGGGGAAGAGGCACTACTTTCTGTCCGGGTTGTCAAAGAAAAGTTGGTGAACCTCTTAATGTAGCCATCACTGGTAAGATTGCTTCAGGAAAATCCACAGCATCAGAAGCGTTTAAAGAACACGGCTATCCTGTTTTATCGTCCGATAAAGTAGTAAGTGAATTATATAAAGTAAGTGAATTAACTAATAAAATCGAAAAAGCATTTTCTTTAAAGTTTAATAATAACGAAGTCGATAAAGACGTACTTAGAGATTATCTTTTAACTCATCCAAAAGATAAAAGAAAGTTAGAAAGAATGGTCCATCCTCTAGTAGAAAAAGAAATTTCCAATTTCTTATCTACATCAAAATCCCCAATTAGAATAGTTGAAGTCCCGTTGCTATTTGAATCTAATTTAGATAGATATTTTGATAACATCATTGTCATCGATATACCTCAAGATAAACAAGACGAGCTCATTTCTAATAGAGATAAAACTAAAGCCTTATATTTAAAAGAAATAAATAAAACTAATAAAATCGATCAAAATATTCTAAAGGCTACATACGTCATAAAAAATGACGGCACGAAGGCCGCCTTTATAGATAAAATTAATAAGATAATTATTGAGCTAGAAAGCTTGGCAAAGTAATTTCTTCCTTACAAAGCAATTTTAGTAATTGCTTAATTTGCTCAATTTTTGGTTTACTAGCTGCGTTTGATTGATACATCGTGCAGATTTCTTCCATAGAATAATTACTTGTAATTATAGTGAATAATTTATTTTTTGCTCTATAAGATAAAATTGGGAAGAGAATATTTTCCCTAACAAAGTCACTTTTAAATTCGTTACCAAAATCATCCAGAACTAGCATTTCACTATTTTTAATAGTTTCTAGCAAGTCATTAAATCTAGGACTTTTTTGGAACGCTAAATCTGTTAATTCTTTAAATCTTTCTGGAACATCAATAAAGGAAATGGAGTTATAGGCTTGGTTTCTTGCTGCATCAACACAAAGTGTTGCGGCAAAATAAGATTTACCAGTAGACATATCCCCTTTAATATAGATCCAAGCATTAGATTTTTTATCTAAAGCAGATTCCTTATACTTCTTAAGAATTTCTTTTTTGCTCTTGCTGGATAAGTTAGAAATATCACTTCTAATGTGGTTATCAAAGTATTCTTCACCAAAATCAATTACCGCAAATCTCTTTTTAAAATTCACTTGTTCTAAATATTTCTTACAAGGAAGGATGTTTCTATCCACTACCCCTTCTTCATAGGTGATATTGGTTACTAAATATTTAGGATTTTTATTACAGTATTTTAATCCTTTACAGTTTTTACAGTTTTTTACATCTTCTGAAAAATCAAAGATTTTTGGTGCGTTCTCTCTAATTTGCTCATCATTAAGTCCAAGTTTTCTTAAATAACGCATCGCTATTTCATTTTCAAAAATAGATTCTTCAATCTGTCTTAAAAACTTTTCAGATATGGTGATGTTTTGTTCAACTTTTAATCTTTCCATATTAACGGTCCTCGAAGAAATTCATCAACTCATCATCATCAATAGTAGATTCTTCAACTTGTTTATTTGTAGATGCTTCCTCTACTTTTGGTGTTGCCTTCTTAACTCCTTTCTTTTTGTCTTTCGTATAGTTATTTCGTAAATATTCCATTGCATCCACTGCGGTTTCAATACCTTCTCTAGATAAACTGGCAGCAATTTTCTCTGCGCTATATTTTGAGAAGACGTTATTGTTCATTGTTAGAACAAAATCAATAACGACATTTATCACAGGGTTAGCTAAATTATAATCTTTACTAAGATTATCAATGATGTTTAAGTCCGCTCTCGCTGGTTTAGTTCCATTCTGTAAAACGGATAATACCTCTTTTGGACTGGTGACTTCAAACCAGCGAATCTTTGCGGCTAATCCGTCATCACCAAGGACTTTATTCTTGCTTCTTCTGTTAGATTTTCTACTCGCTGTAGAATAACTAACTTCGTTTTTGAGGTCTTCATTTACTTGATGTAAATCCACTCTTTTCCCTTTTTCTTTTTCTGGAGAATAACAGTTTGCTACCACATGAGCGGCCACTTCTTCACTAACACCATAAAGGGTAGATAATCTTTCAATTTCTTTCATTTCTTTCTTAGTGAAGGCAGTATCAGATATTTGGCTTTCACTCTTTAAAGATTTAAAGAAGTCATCATAGCTAAATTCTGTAGCGATTTTACTCCTATTTCTTCCAGCAATATTATTACTAGATTTACTAGCTTGCATAAAGGCTGCATCTTCGAAATTTGGGTGGAATACATCATTAAATGATGTAGAGATATCATCACCCGCTGTATCTAAATGATGGACTTCATAAACGCGCTTCAATTTTTGAGCGTCGTTTTCTCCAATTGCTTGAATGAGTAAACCAAATAACAAGGTATCACCAAAGAAGCCTTGTGGGGTTCTTGGTGCTAAGAGCTCATAGTGATAAATTTTAACATCTTTAATTCTTTCAAGTCTGGTCTTAACTAGTCCAACTGCCTCTAATAATTTCCTTCCCTCTAAGAAAGTTCCAGGATTCATTTTCATTCTTGCTAAAAACTGTTCATGAGAAGAATAAGAAAGGACCTTTTGGTTTTTCGATTCACTCCAAAATGAGAAATATATCGCTAAAGCACTATAGCCAATAATAGGTTGATAGAGATTAGTGATTGTTTCACGGTCATAGTCCGCTAGAAGCGTACTAACTCTGACTTCAAACATGTCTTGTTCTGATAAAACAACCATCTCTATGCCTCCCCTTTTGACAATGATTATGCCAAGCGAAATGAGGGCTTGTAAATATAAAAAATTTATAATTTTTATGTGGAAAAAGTTATCCACATCGACCACTAAAAGATTTATACAAAGTATAAATCAAATAAGTTTTTAACCTATAAATCGCACTTATCCACAATGCATTTTGTGGAAAAAGAAATGCAAAATCATTTTTAATATATTAAAAGTGTTTTATAATAGACGCGTGCTATTTTATTGAAATAGCAATGCGAGGAAAAAATTATGATTAAAAAAATCGCTGTCTTAACAAGTGGAGGTGACGCTCCAGGAATGAATGCTTGTGTTAGAGCAGTCATTAGAGCCGGATTAGCTAGAGGCATAGATATGTACGTCGTATATGATGGCTTTAAAGGTCTAGTTGAAGGTAGAATTCAACAAGTAACAAAAGACTTTACTCAAGACATCATTAATAGAGGTGGCACTATTATTAGAAGTGCTAGACTTTCAGAGTTTAAAGATCCTAAAGTTTCTAAAAGAGCCGCAAACATTCTTCAAGATTTTGAAATCGATGCTTTAGTCGGTATCGGAGGAGATGGTACCTTTAGAGGATTAAACGATTTAGCTAAAAACGGTATTAAAGTCGTTGGTATTCCAGGCACAATTGATAATGATGTTGGAAGCACTGAACTAACTATTGGTTTCTCCACTGCTTTAAACACTATCTGTGAATGTGTTGATAAACTCAAAGATACTTCTGGGTCTCATCAACGTTGTTCCTTAATTGAAGTTATGGGACGTCATTGTGGTGACCTTGCCTTATATGCTGGACTAGCAGAAGGTGCTGAAGGTGTAATTTGTGTTGAGCACCCATTAAAAGAAGATGTCTTATTTAGAAAACTTCGTAAGATGAAGGCACAAAATAAGAACCATGCCATTATCTTAGTCAGTGAAAATCTTCTTGATATTCATGAACTTGCAAAGAAAGTTGAAGATGAAACTGGATTCGATACAAGAACTGAAGTTCTTGGTAGATTACAAAGAGGTGGCTCTCCATCCGCTGAAGATAGAGTATTAGCCGCTAGAATGGGTGCTAAGAGCGTTGACATCGTTATGAGTAATGATCCAACCAGCAAAGTAGTTGGAGTTAAAGGCGGACAAATCATCGACTTACCAATCGCGGAAGCCGTTGAAATGAAGCATGAACACACCCATGGTTTAAGAGATTTAATCGATTTATTACAATAATCATATTTATTAATAGAAAGGTAGCCCGCTATTGTATTGCGGAGGAAATTAATTATGAAAATTCAACAACATGATGGTTCAATCATTGAAATTGAAAAGTCCTCAAAAGAGGCATTCGAAGTATTAAACCATTCCACTAGCCATCTTATGGCAGAGGCCATTAGTGAGTTATATCCAACTGCAAAGTTTGGATTTGGCCCAGCTATAGAAGAAGGCTTCTATTATGATATCGACTTTGAAGAGCAAATTGGAGAAGAAGATTTAAGAAAAATTGAAAAGAAAATGCATGAACTTTCATCTAAAGATGAAAGAATTGTGAGAGAAGTCTTAAGCAAAGAACAAGCTTTAGAAAGATTTAAAGATAATCCTTATAAAGTAGAATTAATTAAAGATATTGATGAAGATATCACTATTTTTACTCAAGGAAAATTCACTGATCTTTGCCGTGGACCACATATCTTAAGTACCGGTCAAATTAAATACTTTAAATTATTAAATTTAGCAGGTGCTTATTGGAGGGGTGATTCTAAAAATAAGATGCTTGTTAGAATCTATGGTACTTCTTGGTTCTCACAAGCTGATTTAGAAAATCATCTTAACGTTTTAGAAGAACGCAAGAAAAGAGATCATCGTATCTTAGGCAGACAACTCGGTTTATTCATGCTTTCAGAATATGGTCCAGGATTCCCATTCTGGCTCCCTAACGGCATGATTATGCTTGAAGAAATTAAGAAATATTGGAGAGAAATCCATACTCGATATGGTTATCAATTCATCAACACTCCAATTATTCTTTCTCGTGAACTTTGGGAGACTTCAGGACACTGGGACCACTATCAAGAAAATATGTACACCACTAAAATAGATGACAAAGATTTCGCGATTAAGCCAATGAACTGTCCAGGAAGCATCTTAGTTTATAAGAATTCTTTACACTCCTATAAAGATTTACCAATTAGACTTGCCGAACTTGGTTTAGTCCATAGACACGAAGCTAGCGGGGCTCTTAACGGTTTATTTAGAGTAAGAAGCTTTACTCAAGATGACGCTCATACTTATGTTAGAGAGGACCAAATTGAAGACGAAATTACCTCCATCATTAAACTCTATGATGAGATTTATAATGTCTTTGGTTTAGACTATAAAATTGAATTATCAACCAGACCAGAAGAAGGTTATATTGGAGATATCAACATTTGGAACAAATCCGAAGCTATTTTAAAGGATGTTTGTTTAAAAACTGGTAAAGAATTTAAGATTAATCCAGGAGATGGAGCGTTCTACGGACCTAAACTTGATTTCAAGCTTAAAGACAGCATGAATAGAGTCTGGCAATGTGGCACCATCCAACTCGATATGAACTTACCTGAAAGGTTTGAATTATTCTACATTAATAAAGATGGAGAAAAAGAAAGACCAATCATGATCCATCGAGCGTGTTTAGGGAGCATTGAACGTTTTACCGGTATGATTATTGAAAACTTTGCAGGCGCTTTTCCTTGCTGGTTCGCCCCTGTTCAAGTTAACATTCTTCCAGTTAACAATGAGTTCCATTTAGATTACGCTCAAAAAGTTAAAGAATGTATGTTAAAAGAAGGATTCAGAGTTGAACTTGATGACGCCAATGAAAAACTTGGTTATAGATTAAGAAATAGTCAAGTAAGAAAGATTCCTTACACCATCGTTATTGGTGACAACGAAAGAGATAATGGAACTGTTACTTATCGTAAATTTGGACAAAAAGATCAGATCACAGTCTCATTAGAAGAATTCAATAAACTTCTAAAAGAAGAAGTCGAAACAAAAAAACGTTAAAAAACACTTTACTATTAGATATATCTAGTAGTAGAATAAACCACGCAAAATAAAGGTAGAAAGCAGAGGCACCCGCTTCTCGCCAGATCGATTCGGTATTGATTGGCTAACAACTACATTCTTGGGGTTAAGATTGTTACGGGTGCAATATGCTTGCATCCGTTTTTTGTGAAAAAGGAGATGATACTTATCTTAGAGCAAGAAAATGGCAAAAAGCCAAATAACCAACCAAAAGATCTCGTCAACGAACTAATTAGATTCCCTAGCGTCAGATTAATCGGACCAGAGGGAGAACAATTAGGAGTAATGTCCGCTAGAGAAGCACAATTAGAAGCTAATAAATTAAATTTAGACCTAATGTGTGTTGCTCCAAACGCCACTCCACCAGTGTGCAAGATTCTTAACTACGGTAAATACCGTTACGAACAACAAAAGAAAGCGAAAGAAAATCGCAAAAATCAAGTTCGTATTGAAGTTAAAGAAATTCAACTCACACCACAAATTGGTTTACATGATATGGAAACCAAAGCACGTGCTGCTACTAAGTTCTTAGCAGCTGGTAACAAGATTAAAGTCGGAGTGAGATATCGTGGAAGGCAAATGACTCACCTTGAAGTTGGAGAAGAAACTCTAAATAAGTTCATCGAATTATTAGGCGATCAAGCAGCAATTGAAAAACCTGCTGCTATGGAAGGTCGCTGGTTAATCGCAGTATTAGCGCCAAAAAGAAAGTAGGAGGAAATTAACATGCCAAAAATGAAAAGCAAACGTGCTTTAATGAAAAGAATTAAAGTCACTGGCAGCGGAAAAGTCACAAGACATCACGCTTACACATCACATTTAGCCCCACACAAAACCACAAAACAAAAGAGACACTTAATGAAAGGTGCAGTCTTACATAAGACTGACTATAAGAGAGTTAAGTATCTCATTGTAAAGTAAGGAGGATTGAACCATGAGAGTTAAAGGTGGAACAGTCACACACGCACGTCGTAAGAGAATGCTCAAAAGAGCAAAAGGTTACTTCGGTAGCAAACACTTACTTTTCAAAACTGCGAAAGAGCAAGTCATGCACAGCTTACGCTATGCGTACATCTCTCGTAGAACTGTCAAAAGAGATTACAGAAAATTATGGATCAGACGTATCAACGCTGCATGCCGTATGAATGACATCTCTTATAGCAAATTCATGTATGGATTAAAAGTTGCTAACGTACAAGTTAACAGAAAAATGTTATCCGAATTAGCAATCAACGATCCTCAAGCATTTGCCGATTTAGTTAAGACAGCTAAGAAAAACATTAAATAATTATTATAATTATTTATAAAGCCTGGTTTCCCAGGCTTTTTCTTATTCAATAATTTTTACTTCAATATTATTAAGTGCTTCACTAATTAATGATTCGTAATCAAACTTCTCTTCATACTCTTTAGCCTCTTCTAATCTAGGAGCGGTCTTAGGAGCTTTAGGAGTAAAGATCGTACAGCAATCTTCATATGGCCTAATAGAAATATCATAGGTATCGATCTTTTTGGACAATTTAATGATTTCTAATTTATCCATAGTCGCGCATGGCCTAATAACTGGAGTCGAAGTCACTTCATTAATTGTGGCCATGGATTGTAAAGTTTGACTCGCTACTTGGCCTACTGATTCTCCGGTAGAAATAACAGGGCAATTTCTTCTTCTAGCAAGTTTACTTGCTAAGCGATACATCATTCTTCGCATTATGGTAATACAATAACTTTCAGGCGCATTATCATAGATTGCTTCTTGAATTTTAGTAAATGGAACGATATGAAGTCTAATTCGAGGTTGAAACCTATTTAATTTAGTTAATAAATCGATAAGTTTATAAATAACTGCTTCTTGAGTATAAGGAGGAGATGCAAAATGAATACATTCAATAGTTACTCCTCTTTTCATCATAAGATACGCCGCAACTGGAGAATCTATTCCTCCAGAAAGCATATGCATAGATTTACCTGCGACTCCTAAAGGGTATCCACCTGCTCCAGGGAAAGTCTTAACATAAATATATGTTCCTTCATCTCTAACATCGATATTTAGTAAAATATCAGGATTATGAACATCAACCTTTAAATTGGTGTTTTTTAAAATGACCGGAGCGACAAGTCTAGTTATTTCTTCACTATGAAGAGGGAATCTTTTGTTTCCTCTTTTAACTTTAACTTTAAAGGTCTTGCCTTCTTCTAGTTTAATTAGTTCTAAAGATGATTCTTTAATTTTCTCAATATCATTTTCAATTCTAGCTACTAAAGATAGTCCTTGGATTCCCGATACATCTTGTAGGCGTTCAATAATTGGTTGATATTCGTTGCCGTTTAAAAAGATATAAATATGATCGAATCTAGATTCAACTTTAACGTCAAACTCCTTTAAAGCGTGTTTAATATTTAAAAATAAAGTATGAATAAAATCCTTTTTATTCTTTCCTTTGGTGGATAATTCACCAAATCTCACCATAATGTAATCATAACTTACCATATTAACGAATATCCTTTATGATTTTATCAAGTGTAGACACTAAAGTGTCTATTTCTTCTAATGTATTTAAATAGTCTAGAGAAATACGAACTGTGTTATTACTCACTAATTCGCTTTTTCCGATTGAGGCAACGACATAACTTCCTTTTTCTTTAGAAGAATGACAAGCGCTTATTGAAGAGACCATAATTCCATTATTACTTAAAGCTTCGACCACTACCGAACCTTTCTTCGTAATAGAAGAGAAATTAATAATATAAGGATTAACTGGATCAGAGACATTTAATTCATATAACGAAGGATTATTTTTAAGATAATTAAGTAAACGCTCCGCCAAGATAGAAACATGTTCATATCTTTCTTTTTGATTAGTTAAAGAAAGCTGCAAAGTTTTTTTGAAAGCTAAAGCGTTAGCTAAATCATTAGTCCCACTTCGATAGTTATATTCTTGTCCACCTCCACTAGCTAAAGGAAGTAATTCAATTTTCTTTCTTTTAATCAAGACCCCACTAGAAACTAGGCCATGCATCTTATGGGCAGAAATTGTTAATAAATCAATTTTATTAAAATTGATAGATTTACTCGTCTTACCAATTAATTGAGCAGCGTCACTATGGAAAACAACCTTTGGATATGCTTTTAACATATCGGCAATTTCTTCAATAGGATTAACGCTACCAATCTCATTATTAACAGCCATAATCGAAACAAAAATTGTTTCTTTTTTAATAGCAGATTTCACTTCTTCAACTGTGATAATACCGTTACTATTTGGATATAAATAAGTAACTTCAAATCCAAATTCTTTTTCTAGTTGCCTAAAGGCTTCTAATACTGATGGGTGTTCATAAATCGAAGTAACAATGTGATTACCTCTGGATTTATATCTTAGACAAGTTCCTTTTATCGCTAAATTATTAGATTCAGTAGCCCCACTAGTAAAAATGACATGATGGTCATTGCATTTTAACAAAGTTAAAATTTCTTCTCTAGCTTTATTAAGCAAATAATTAGCTTCTTGACCTAATTTATGGATGCTACTAGGATTAGCGGAATATTTATCTAAAGCACTAGAAAAAACTTCCTTAACTCTTGGGTCAAGTTTAGTAGTACTAGCGTTATCAAGATAAATAATATTAGGCATTAGGATTTGTGTGTCTATTTCTATATATAGAAGTTGCTTGGGAATTAACCGTGGAGAATTCTCCTTTTTCAAAACCAAGCTCTAGTCCAACTACAGTTTGATTAATGTCTTGCTCATCTCTTTCTTGATTAAGAAGCATAATCGAAGTTTCAGCCGCTTTTTGATTTCTAGAAATAGATTCCACTTCTTCAAACATTGCATTAGCAAGATTTTTAAGTTTCTCTATTTTACGAGAGACTTCATCAACATTAATTGGTTTAGATTGAATTTGATCATAAATGTCATTTAAAACATCGTAAACAGCGTCAATTTTCTCTTGGTAATTAGCTTTAATAGATTCATTACCAATTTCATCTAATAAGCTTTCTGTTAATTTAATGCGGTTGTAATAAACAGAAATTAAATTATAAGCTTCTTCAGCGGTGCTCTTTAAAGAATCAACGTAGTTTTTAAAGTTCATCACACCTTCATTAACAACTTTATAGGTTTCTTCAAGTTCATCTAATTTAGTTTTAAGTAAAGAGAATGGCTGACGAGTGCCACTATGTACAAAGCCATCTAAATAACGTTTCGCGCTTCCAAGGCTATCAACAGATTTAGATAACTCGTTAATGCGATCATTTTCTAATTCACTAACTAAATAAAATTCTTTAATTTCAGGAAGGACCGCACAAATTCTTAAAAAGAGTTTTTCTACATCATTAACCTGGTTATAAATGCGTGAGTAGTTACCATTGAAATATTCTCTAGCAGAGATTTCTTCATCTAATAATTTTCCATATTCGTCAATTTCAGTTAAGATGATGTCACATTGAGTTTTAATACCACCACATTGAAGGTTAATAATTTTCTTAGTTAATTCCGATAACTTCTTTTTCCATTCATCAATGTGAACTTTGAAAGATAAATGATATAGAGGCACGCCTTCTTTTTCGGTATCTTTATATTTGTTTTGAAGTTCCACTAATCTTTCTGGGATAACAGTTTTTACTGTTCTACAAAGTGTTGATAAATCGATTAGGACATGTCCTAAAGCATTTAAGACCTCTTCTAAAGAATCAATCTCGCCTTGGATTTCTTCATATTCTGCTCCTTCAAGCATGTCATCAAACTTGGAGAATTTAGAGTCAATCTTGTCGAACATTTTATTAAATGTTGTGGCGACTAGTTCTAAATCATCAGACTCTGAATAATATGTTTGTTTAACGTGACGATAGACTTCTTTTAAGTGGTCGATGCTACGTCTACAATCTTCTTCAAGTTTAATCACTTCATATAAATCGTGATCTAAGGATTTAACACTTTCACTTAAAGTATCAATTGCTTTCTTAGCTTCGCTAATAACGGATTTAATATTCTTATATTGCTTAGCTTTAATTAAGGCTGAGAGCTGTTTAAGAATGGAATCTGCGTATTTATCTTCGATATCATAAATATTTCTAAATCTTCTTTGGAAATATTCGTATTTATCTAGATATAGGAGATTGGTTCTAGAAATAATTTCTAGTCTATGGATGTATTGGCTGTCTTGTCCGATAAGTAAAGAATCGTAATATGAAAATTGCTTTTCAAGATTGCGTACTTGCTTTCTACAGTTAAATCTGAAATAGACAAATAAGTAAAATAAAATACCGCCACCAATTACGACAACTAAGATGGCGACAATTAAAGCGACAAGTTCACCAGTAGCAATACCAACAACCATAGATATTCCTCCTTAATCAAAGATTAATTACATATATTCTATAAGAAAATGTCCAAAGAAGGAAAAAATAATTTTAATATTTTTTTATATCTGAAAACTTAAAGAAAGAAAAAATACAATGATAATTATAGCGTAGTAGGTTATATTAACAAAGTAAAAATCTGTTAATTTATATAGTAAAAAATATCGCTATTTCCTTAAAAACTTAAAAATTGAATTTTTATGTTGATAACTTTAGACAAATACTATATATTATTCACTGCATGTAATGCAGCACATTAATACTGCTTGACTGATGTTTGATATTCAAACAAAGTAACCAAAGCTATGCGGTGAAATGCCAGTTCAAACACCCGGAGCAAGGAATTAATGCCTCAATTTATTTGCAAATAATAAAGAAAGGAAGGAAGTCACATGAGATACACTGGATCAGACTGGAAACAAAGTCGTAGATTAGGATTCTCCACTCTTGAAACTGGTAAAGAACTCCAAAAAAGACCTTATGGTCCTGGACAACACGGTGCTTCAAGAAAGAAAAAACCATCTGAATACGGCAAACAATTAGTCGAAAAACAAAAGTTAAGACAGATGTATGGTGTTAATGAAAGACAATTCCGTAGATTATTCATGCTCGCACTTAAGAGCAAAGAAGTTACCGGTTTTGCCTTCATGAAACTCTTAGAATCTAGATTAGACAACCTCGTCTATCGTATGGGATTTGCCCGTACAAGAAGAGGCGCTAGACAACTCGTGAATCATGGCCACATTGAAGTGAACGGCAAGAAAGTTGATGTCCCAAGCTATTTATGTTCCTTAAATGACGTTATCGCTCTTAGAGAAAACGCCAAAGACATGAAAGTAGTTAAAGAATCACTTGCTAGTATCGCAACTAAAGTTGGCTGGGTGGAAGTTGATGAAGAAAAACTCTCTGGTAAATACATTCGTGAACCAGAAAGAAGTGAATTAACTCAGCAAATCACCGAATCACAAATCGTTGAATATTACAACCGTAAGCTCTAATCTAAAAAACTTACTTACAAAGACTCGTCACAAGGCGAGTCTTTTTTTGTACATATCACAAAATATTATGTTATAATTCTACTAAGTAGATTGGAGCATAATTATGGGCATATATGAAGAGCTACAAGCGCGTGGATTAATCGCACAAGTTACTGATGAGCAAGAGATTAGAGAACTTCTTAATAAAGGAGAAGCAAAATTTTATATTGGCTTTGACCCAACCGCTGATTCTTTACATGTCGGACATTTTATGGCCTTATGCTTAATGAAAAGACTCCAAGAAGCTGGTAATACTCCAATCGTATTAGTAGGCGGAGGAACTGGTCACATCGGTGATCCATCTGGCAGAAGTGATTTAAGACAAATGATGTCTAAAGAAACAATCGACCATAATGTTGAATGTTTTAAAAAACAAATGTCTAGATTTATCGACTTTAATAACGCTTTAGTTGTTAATAACGCTGACTGGTTACTTAAACTCAACTATGTTGAACTCCTTAGAGACGTTGGTCCACACTTCTCTGTTAATAATATGTTAAGAGCGGAATGCTACAAGCAAAGAATGGAAAGAGGATTATCTTTCTTAGAATTTAACTACATGATTATGCAAGCTTATGACTTCTACTACTTACACGAACATTATGGATGTAATATGCAGTTTGGCGGAGATGACCAATGGTCAAATATGCTTGCTGGTACCGAATTAATCAGAAAGAAAACCGGAAAAGACGCTTATGCGATGACTATCACTCTCCTTCTTAATAGCGAAGGTAAGAAGATGGGCAAGACCGCATCAGGTGCTGTCTGGCTTGATCCAAATAAAACCACTCCTTTTGAATTCTTCCAATACTGGAGAAATGTTGAAGACGCTGATGTGATGAAATGTTTCAAGCTTTTAACATTTGTACCTTTAGATAAAATTAACGAAATGGAAAAATGGGATGATTCTCGTATCAACGAGAAAAAAGAAATTCTTGCCTATGAACTCACCAAATTAGTGCATGGGGAAGAAGAGGCTAAAAAATCTTTGCAAGCTGCAAAAAACTTATTTGCAGGATTAGGCGATGATTCCACTATGCCAAGCGTTGAATTAGAACTTGAAGACGAAGTTAATCTACTTGATTTATTAGTCAAAGCAGAACTCGCTACTAGTAAAAGTGAAGCTCGTAGATTAGTAGAACAGGGCGGCATCTCAATAGATGGAGAAAAGAAAACTAATCCAAATGAGATGATTAAAATTGCTGAATCAATCAAAATCAAAAAAGGAAAGAAAATCTTCATTAAAGTGATAAAAAAATAAGACCCATATGGGTCTTTATTTTTAATAAATTGGATATTTAACTTTTTTTAGTCTAGTAGATGGATAATTTGCTCTACCTTCTTTAGCCTGAGGCTTGCCGTCTAACATTACTAAGTCTCCAGTAAAGCCACACGTCATATTATTAACAAAGTAGGTTCCTACTCCATATAAATCGACTGGAACGCCAAGAGCTTTCCACTCTTTAATTTTTTCTGGACCAAAAGAAGAAGAAACAATGATTTTAACATAGTTAAATCCTTCTTTATCTAGCGCTTCTCTAAGAGCAAACACTAATTCTTTACATACACCATGAGGATCAAATCCTGATGTATCTTTATCATCAAAATAATGGTCTATTAAAGATTTAGAAGTATCAATTCTCACTCCATTTAAATCTTCTTTTAATGCGCGCGCTAAAATTAAAGAATCTTTAACTACATTATTGTTATAGTCAATTAAGGCAGTTACTTTCTCATTTGGGAATGTCTTATGATAAATTTGCGCAGCTTTAACAACATCTCCACCACATACTTGAATTAAAGCGTGTGGCATGGTACCCATGCCTTTTCCTCCCCACCACGCTCCTTGAGCGTCAGTAGAGACTCTATTAATTCCTGCTACATAAGTGGCGTAGCCGTCACCTACTTGAGTGTGATAATCATCTTGTCGATCAGCCATAGAAAATACAGGAGTGTCTCCTGCAACTCTAAGCACTTCTCTAACATTAGTAGCAACACTACTTCTTCTAGCTAAAATGCCATCAATAACACTTTCTAAAAAACCAAAGTTTTCATATTTACCAGTCACTTTAAGTACTGGTTCCATATTATTAATGATATCTCCATCATTAAGAGCTTCGATTTCTAGCTCTTCTGGGTGAATGGCGAAAGTATGAATAATAGCGATTGCTTCATCAACGCCACAAAGCATCGAGTCGTCTCTTCTTTGAAACCACTGCATCGTGACTTTATGTCCTGGAGCGTTTTCTTTAACTATACGATTACTTTTTAAAAAGTAATTAGCCGCGTAAAACCCTTCTCCTAATTCTTTTTCAAACTTAAATGTTTTGTTTGTTAGTCTAGAGATTTTACCTTGTTTTTTTAATTCAACTTCTAACATTTATTTGACCTCCGAGAGAAAGAAATCCATATTCTCTTTAATGTTTTCATCTATTTCAAATAATCTTTTATCGTTTTCATCTTTAATATATAAATCGTAATAGGAACAATATTGACCTTTAGAGATTTTATAATCTCTCATAAAAGTTCCTAGTTCACAAAACACCATCATTTTATCTTCACATTTTTTAGTGATATAGCCTGAACCATGTTTATAATCTAACTTTTCTAAATCAAAACGTTCTAAGACTGTATTAATCACATCAATTAATGGATTTGCAGGAAGATAAATAATTCCGCTATATTTGATCTTTGCGTATTTAATGAAATTTTTAATCCTATAACCAACTCTTTTATCTTCATGATATAAAATATCAACTTCCCCTAATTCCACACTTCTAGTAGGTTTAGATTCACTAAAAAGCACCAAAAGGGTGTTATCTAATTCGTGGTTGTTATATATACCGTAATTATTAATCATAATCCTAATATCACTCTTTTAATGGTTAGTCCTTTATTAACAGCCTTAGTTTGATATTCAGTAATAGCGTCATCTACGTCACTACCATCATAATCAAAAGTTGAATTAATAACTTTAAAACCCGCTTCATTGAACATTTCAATTGAATAATTAAATAAATCAATATCATCTGTTTTAAAAACTAAATTGCCTCTAGGTTTTAAAATACGCTTATATTCTTCTAAAAAGGAATCGCTAGTTAATCTTCTTTTAGAGTGTCTTTTCTTTGGCCAAGGATCAGAGAAATTAAGATAAATCTTATTTACTGAATGATCTTTTAATAAACGAATTACTTCCGCTCCATCTTTAAAAAGGAATTTCACATTCTTAAGTTCTTTTTCGACAATCTTTTTTAACGTTATCCCAGCACATGTCACATTTTTTTCAATGCCTAAAAATAATCTATCAGGATATTTCTCTGACATTTGAATGATAAAGTCACCTTTACCACTACCGATTTCCAAATAGAAATCATCTAGTGAAGAAATTTCTTCATCAGTTAAAGAATATTCTAAGTGTTCTTCGATATATGGTTTGGTCCATGCTTTAAATTTTGTGCGCATTTATTTCTTTAAAATTTCTCCGAGTTCATATATTGCTCGAGCATATATACTCATAGCTTTAAATAAATCATCTTTTTTACTCATTTCTCCTGGAGAATGCATTAAACTATCAAATCCAGGGAATTGCATTCCAAAGGCTACTACATTATCCGCACATTTTGCATATGTTCCCCCGCCAATAGCAAGTGGTTTACTACGTAAATCTCCAGTCTCATCTTGATAAGCCTTTAACAAGGTCTTAATAAGCACACTATCTTGTGGGAAAAATAATAATGGACTAGTGCCTTCAAAATTTACTTCAAAGCCTTTATTGGCCTCTTTAATAATGGCCACTAATTCTTTATAGTCACAGCTATTGATATAACGGAAATTTACAGTTAATTCTAAAACTCCGTCTTTATAAGAAATTAAGCCAACATTAGATGAGTTGGTACCCATTTCTTTATTAGAAGCAAAGCAGTCATAACCTTTTCCGTCTAATGGCTCATACATTTTCACTAATCTATTTAGTACTTCATTTTTAGAAAATTCAGCGATAGATTTAAGGGCCATCATGCCAGCATTAACTCCCTTTTCTGGAGTTGAGCCATGAGCAGCCTTACCAATAAATGTTACCGTGGTCACATCATCTTTAGTAACGATTGCCGCTTCAGTTCGATGATAATGTTCCATAATGTATTTTAAGAAATTTAAATCAATATCATGTTTAAGTTCACATCTATCAATTACAGCATTACTAGCGGTGCCACCTTTAATAGAAATTAATCCAGGAATTTCTACTTTCGCTTTAACAGAAAAATTAATAATACCTTTCTCAGCATAAATTAAAGGGAAATCACTATCTGGTGAGAATCCTAAAGTAGGTTGCTTCTTTTTAAGAACATCAAAATAGTGATGCATACATAAAGAACCACTTTCTTCATTTCCTCCAACTAAAAATCTAATCTCATATCCCCCAAGTAGACCTTCATCTCTTAAGGCTTTTAATGCATAATATGTGGCTAATAAAGGCCCTTTATCATCAGAGACACCTCTACCATAAAGGACACCTTTTTTCTCTACCATCTTAAATGGAGGTTCATTCCATCCATCTCCAGCTGGAACAACATCCGCATGAGCCATGATGGTTAAATTCTTATTTCCTCTTCCATAGATAATTTCTACGACTTTATTGTCATAATTTGTGACTTCAAAACCGTCTTTTCTAGCCAGGTTAGTGACGTAATTTAACGCATCAGAAACACCAGCTCCAAAAGGGTTTGTCTCATTAACAGTAACCGGATCATAACTAGAATCAATAGCGACGAATTCTTCTAATGATTGTAGTAATGGTTTTTGATATTTTGCTGTGAGCTTATCGTACGATGTTTTTTTCATAATTCTTTCCTCTTTTTGACGTAAATAGAGATTCCCTCTAAACAGAGATTCTCATCATAAATATATGGGGCTTTGATATCTTTTAAAATCTTGATGGCGTTACCGCCGGTAAAGATATGTAAGCACTTATATCCAATTTCTTTTTCGTATCTTTCTAATAAGCCATTAATCATTTCGACATGTCCATAATATACACTGCTATTAATAACATCGATTGTGTTTCTAGATTCAGATAGCTTCTTCACTTCATCTAAGTCAGTATTTGGAAGAAGTTCAGTAGCCTCATTTAAGATACGCTTACTAATTCCCATTCCTGGGAGAATAACGCAGCTACTAAAGACATTATCTTTTGTCACTAATAAAATTTTAGTAGCGGTTCCCATATCCACAATTAACATTGGGGAATGATATTTATTAACTGCTCCAAGTAAATCGCAATATAAATCTAAACCAAGTTCATTTTTATTATCGATTTCAATTTTTAAATTATCAAAATCAACAACACTAACTTCTTTGATGCTTAAATTATATTTTGAATCAAAATATTTTCTTAATAAATCTGTGACTTTAGGAGCAACACTACTAACATAAATATTTTCAATATTATCTCTAGATAATAAAGCATCTAATTTATCTTTATTAAGTTCGCTATTAAAACATCTATCTAGATAATAAAATTCATCATCTAAATAGCCAAACTTAGTAGCGGTATTTCCAATATCAATTAATAGTTTCATTTTAAATGGCGACAATATTAATAATTTTGTTTTTAACAACAATCACTTTTTTGATTTCTTTTCCTTCAATATGACGTTTAACAGCCTCAAGTTCAAACGCTAACTTTTTAGCTTCTTCATCATCTAAGTCTTTAGCAATATCCATCGTTGCTCTTAATTTGCCGTTAACGGAAACCGCAACTTGAACATTAGATAAAACAATTTTGGATTCATCAAAACTTGGCCAAGGTTCAAAATCAATTAAGTCCTTATGGCCTAATAGTTGCCATAACTCTTCTCCAAGATGAGGAGCAATACATGCTAAAGTTTTTAAGAAGCCTTCTAAATAAGGAATATAAATCTTTTCAGCTTTATATAATTCATTAGTAAACACCATCATTTGACTAATGGCGGTGTTAAATCTAAGGGCTTCAAAATCTTCACTAATCTTTTTGATAGAGAAATTATAGATGTAATCTAATTTTCCATCATTCACTGGAGTGAATTTACTGGTATTTTCTTTTTCGGTAAATAAACGATAGACTCTATCTAAATATCTTTTAGCCCCGTCTAGACCAGTGTCACTCCATGGTAAAGACGCTTCTAAAGGACCCATAAACATTTCATAAAGTCTTAAAGAGTCTGCTCCATAATTAGCGACAACATCATCAGGATTAACGACATTACCTCTAGATTTAGACATCTTTTCTCCATTAGCTCCCAAAATCATTCCTTGGTGGAATAATTTTTTAAATGGTTCTTTAGATGACACTACTCCTTTATCATAAAGGAACTTATGCCAGAATCTCGCATAGAGTAAATGAAGCACTGCGTGCTCTGCTCCACCAATATATAAATCTACTGGTAACCAGTGATCTAATAATTTCTTATCTCCGATACATTTATCATTATGTGGATCAATATATCGCATATAATACCAACAGCTTCCAGCCCATTGAGGCATGGTGTTAGTTTCTCTTAAACCATGTTCTCCACTAGGTAAAGTGACGCTTAACCATTCTTTAGCGTTAGCTAGTGGTGATTCCCCGGTACCACTTGGTTTATATTCTTTCATTTCTGGAAGGATTAAAGGTAAATCGTAATCTTTAAGTGGAACTAAATCACCATTATCTTTAATGATAATTGGGATTGGCTCACCCCAATAACGTTGACGAGAAAATAACCAGTCTCTTAATTTATAGTTAACTTGTTTTTCTCCATTTCCTTCTTTAATAAGTTTATTTAAAATAACTTCTTTAGCCTGTTCAATTTTTAAACCGTTTGCGATGTCACTATTAATATGAGGTGCGTCATCAACAAAAGCGGCTTCAGAGATATCGCCTTCTAAAACTTGTTTAATTGGCAAATGATATTTTTTCGCAAATTCATAATCTCTTTGATCATGTGCTGGAACCGCCATAACTGCCCCAGTACCGTAACTTGCTAAAACATAATCACCAATATAAATCGGGACATCTACGCCATTCACTGGGTTAATTGCGTAAACCCCAAGGAAAACACCGGTTTTATCTTTATTTAATTCCGTTCTTTCTAAATCAGATTTAGATTCCACTTCTTTTAGATAAGCTTCTACTGCAGCTTTTTGCTCTTTAGAAACTAATTCTTTCACTAAAGGATGTTCAGGCGCTAAAACACAGTAGCTACATCCATATAAAGTATCTACACGGGTAGTAAATACATCGAATGTTTTATCACTACCTTTAATTTTAAAGGTGACTTTCGCCCCAACGCTTCTACCAATCCAGTTTTTTTGCATTTCAAGCGTAGAAACCGGCCAATCTAAATCTTTTAAATCTTCTAGTAATCGATCTGCGTATTTAGTGATTTTAAGTAACCACTGTCTCATCGGTTTTCTAATTACAGGATAGCCACCCACTTCACTTTTCCCGTCGATTACTTCTTCATTAGCAAGAACTGTTCCTAAAGTTGGACAGAAATTCACTGGTCGATAATCAACATAGGCTAAATCAGAATCAAATAGTTTTAAAAAGATCCACTGGGTCCATTTATAGTAACTAGGATCGCTTGTAGTGATCTCCCTAGTCCAGTCATAAGAAAATCCTAATGATTTAATTTGTCTTCTAAAGTTATTGATATTGACTTCGGTAATAATAGATGGGTGTTGATTGGTTTTCATGGCATATTGCTCGGCTGGTAAACCAAAAGAATCCCAGCCCATAGGATGAAGGACGTTAAAGCCTTGCATTCTTTTCATTCTCGCTAAGACGTCACTAGCGGTATATCCTTCAGGATGACCAACATGTAAACCTTGTCCGCTAGGATAAGGGAACATATCTAGAATGTAATATTTTGGTTTAGAAAAATCATAAACATCGCAGGTATAGGTCTTATTTTCTTCCCATACTGCCTGCCATTTTTTCTCAATATTTTGATAATCGTAGCCCATATATTTACCTCATTTTAATTAATAATTAACCAGCAATTTCTTTATATAACATATGATAGGAGTTACCACTTTTCTCCCAGCTATTATCAGTTAATAAAGCATTCTTTACTAACTGACGATGTGTCTTATTATCCCATACGAATATATCATATGCATAGTGGCAAGTTTGAATCATGTCAAATTCGGAGAAATTATCAAAGCCGTATCCATTAGAATATTCTTTATTGTTAGAATCGTAATTAATGACGGAATCTTTTAATCCCCCGGTTCTTCTAACAATTGGCAAAGTTCCGTATCTTTGAGCAATCATTTGTCCCAAGCCACAAGGCTCAAATAAGCTTGGCATCATGAAGAAATCACTACCAGCGTAAATTAGATGAGCAAGCTCATTATTATAGCCAATATAAATTCCAACATGCTCAGGATAGTCTCTTCTTAAGCGTTCCATTTCTTGTTCATAGTCATATTCCCCGCTTCCTAGAAGAATGATATTTGCCCCTCTATCTAATAAAGATCTAGCAGCGGCAAACACAAGCGACATTCCTTTTTGCCAAGTCACTCTAGAGACTAAGGAATATAACGGTAAAGATTCATCTTTAATTCCAAATCTTTTTAATAAAGCCTTTTTATTAACTTTTTTACCACTAACAAAGTTAGTAGGTCCATAGTTTTTAGCAATTAAACTATCTTTTTCAGGATTAAATTCGTTATAGTCAATCCCATTAAGAATTCCACAGAAATCATATTCCTTATAAATAAGAACGTTATTTAAGCCCATACTTCCCTCTGGGGTGAGTAATTCATTTCGATGATTAGGAGAGACAGTAGTTACTTTATTCGCATACATAATCCCCGCCTTTAAGGAGGACACTTTATCACCAAATCTCACTGTTCCATTATCGTAAAGATATTCTGGCAAGGAGAATAAATCTCCCAAAGCGGATTTATCTAATATTCCTTGGAAAGCAGGATTATGAATGGACATCACGAATTTAGTGCTGTCATAAAACGACATTCTTTTTTCTCTAATGTAACAAAACACCATTCCAGGTTGCCAGTCATGGGCGTGGATGATATCTGGCTTAAATTTAACTTGCTCTAAAAGTTGAGCAAAAGCGATAGAGTAAAACGCAAAGCGTTCTCCATCATCGTCATAGCCATAAATTCTGTCACGTTCAAAATAATGTCTATTTTCAATAAAATAGTATTTAATCCCATCTTTAGTTAAAGAATAAATATTTGCTCCTTCTTCTCTCCAAGATAAATGGCAAATCATATAACCAACATATTCTAAAGGAAGGTTTTTAGCCTTAACTTGGTTATATAGGGGAAGAACTATCACTACTTCTTCGCCAAGCTTTACTAGTTCTTTAGATAAAGCATAGGTAACATCAGCAAGACCACCAGTTTTTACAAAAGGATTAGCCTCGCTACAAGCCATAGCGATTTTCATTAAACTTTAACTCCTACTTTAATGTAAACAATATCTTCTGGAGTTCCAGAAATCTTCTTCACTTCTTTAATGGAAGCATTTTTATCTGCTAAAACATATTCCAGTTTAGTGTCTTTTCCAACTTGAGTTTGGGTAAAGATTATACAGTTTTTAATATCTGCCCCTTTTTCAACAACAACATCACGGGAAATAATCGAATTATGAACTTTTCCTTTAATAATTGCCCCATTAGCGACAAAGCTATTTTGGACATCAGCATCTTTGCCATATAAGGCTGGTGGGGTGTTATGAGTGGTTGTATAAATTGGCCAATCTTCTAAGAAGAGTTGGCTGCGGATATGATAATTAAGTAAATCAAAGGAATGATCAACATAGTTTCTTAAATTTAAAATCGGAACAACATATCCTTTAAATTCAATTGGATGAACATCTAAGATTTCTTCTGCGATGTAATAATTAATCATGTCTTTAATAGAAAATAATTCACTAACTTTAGTGCCGTCAGAAACAATCTTCTTGAGGGCTTTCTTAGAAAGAATATAGGTATCTAAAGAAATATCCGCTTCTTTACTACGCAATAAGTTTGGTGAAGACTTAATAATTTTATTATCACTAATCTTATATTTATCTGCTCTTAGATAATCTTTATCAGCGTTATCAACGTGGATATAGATGCTAGAGATATCAGCACCACTAGCGATATGTTTCTCTACTATAGGTCTAAAATCCATACTACTTAAAAAGTAGCTAGGAGCAATAACCGCATATTCAAAATCAAGCTCATCAACCGGAACATTATATTTAATATTATTAATATCAGTGTTGAATGCAGGTTGACGTAATCCTTTTTCATTAAGCACTAGTTCAACATAACCAAGTCTAGTGTTATTCGTCCATATTGAACCACTACCTACATGTCTTCGTAAAGCCATAATTCCTTTTTTAACAAGGACATATACTCGATCAATATGGGAATTAGAAAAATTAGATAAAGTAAAATCAATTAAACCATATCTACCAAGGAAAGTAACCGCACCTAATGGGCGTTTATCTGTTAAACCACTAAGGGATGGTTCGTTATGTAAATCACAAATTCCAATAACTCTTCTCATACTTATTCTCCTTAGGCAATTAATACAACTTCGTCATTACCGACATTGATTTTGGCATCGCCTTCAACAACCACTCCTGGAGCGATAATAGCATTATGAATTCTGGCTCCCTTTTTAATATGAGCGTTTTCCATAACTACGCATCTAGTAAGTTTACAAGTTGATTCGATGGTGACTCCTGTAGAAATCACGCAGCTATCGACATCACCCAAAACAATCGCTCCTTGGTTAGCAATGCTTCTTGTGATGTGACCTTGCTTGCCAATATATTGAGGGACACTATAAGTGTCTTGGGTATATATTCTGTTATTAAGATCTCGCTCATAAAGATTTAATTCCATCTTATCTAAAGCAATATCCATATTGGCCTCATGCAAAGAGGCAAGGGTACCAACATCTCTCCAGTAGCCTTTAAATCTATAAGCCTTAAGCTTACATTTATCTTTAAGCATTAAAGGAATGATGTTCTTACCAAAGTCATGTTCGCTCTTTTCGTCTTTCGCGTCATGCTTTAAATATTTGCGTAAAGTTTTCCAAGTAAAGACATAAACTCCCATAGAAGCAAGATTGCTTTTTGGCACTTTTGGTTTTTCTTGGAATTCGACAATGTTGTCGTTTTTATCAACTGCCATGATGCCAAATCTAGAAGCTTCTTTAGGATCGACTTCAATAACAGAAATCGTAACATCAGCTTTACTAGTTTCGTGTAAGTGAATCATATCAGCATAGCTGGTTTTATAAATATGATCACCAGAAAGAATAACTACAAATTCAGGATTAGCATTATCTAAAAAATCAATATTTTGTGTGATGGCATCTGCTGTTCCTTTATACCAATTAGCGCCTTCTTCAGTTTGTCTTGGTGCTAAAGTATTCATTAAACAGTGCACACCATTAAGACCCCATTTTTCACCATTACCAATATAAGAATCTAATTCTGTAGACTCATATTGCGTTAAAACCCCTACGACGTTAATTCCACTATTCGCACAGTTGCTAAGTGGAAAATCAATAATGCGATATTTAGCAGCAAAACTCACTGCAGGCTTTGCAGTTTTTTTGGTTAAAGCTTCTAATCTTGTGCCTTTTCCACCTGCTAATATCATCGCTACGACTTTATTATTATTAAGCATTTATACACCCTCCACTAACAATCATACTCTTTTAATAATCTTTACTAAAGAAATAAATATAAATTTATTTATATAATTTTTTGATTACTCTAAAGATTTTTTAAGGAGATTTTATAATAGTAGGTTATATTCGCTTATCACTTCTTTACTGATTCAATCATTTGATATAAAATAATCAACATGGTTTTAAAAATTCATCCTTGGAGAATCACTTGGCGATATTTACTTGTTTATATCGTTATCCTTGCTATTGCTTTTGGAAGCTGCTTTTCTATTTTCTTTAAAGTTGATGAAAATGGATCAATATCTTTTGCCAGTTTTGGTGTTTCTCAGGGAATATTTATCGCCATATTTGTTGGCCTATTTATTGCTACTTATTTAATGGCGTTATTTGGACAAAAATACATTGTTGAAGACAAGTATTTCATTGTTAAAAGATTAACTAGGGAATATCAATACGATTATTCTAGTATTATCTTTATAGATAAAGAACAAAGCGAAAAGAAAAAGATGGTCATCATCTTTACTAAAAAAAGCGGTGTTAAATATCTCCTCGGAGATAAAGAAGGGAAACTCTTAGAAACAGTGATCAAGAAATGTCCAAATACGATGACTGTGGAAGAGTTTAGAAGAGCCTACCCTCACGAAAGATATTAATTTTATAAATTAGTTGTTGAAATAACCAATTAATTTGTGATAGTCTTTACAAGACGCTTAAAAGGAGGTGTCGATATGTCAAGAGTATGTCCAGTTACAGGTAAAGGTCCAGTCAGTGGAAACCGTCGTTCACATTCTTTAAGAGCAACTCGTAGAAGATGGAACACAAATTTACAAGTTCGTACTGTTATGGTTGATGGCAAAGAAGTACGTGTTCGTATGTCTACTCGTGCTTATAGAACCCTCAATAAAGCTGAAAAATAATATCAATATTTGATATTAAAAAAATTGACCTCGCGGTCATTTTTTTTATTTCATCGTTAATAGAAATATCGGTAATAAACTTAATATTCCAAGCGGAAACATCATCCACTCACTAAAGGCTAATAAAATAAATTTCTTACGAGAGTATGTCCCGTCTTCATTTTGCACATTTTTAAAATCGAATAATTTTGGATTAAATATCGCCACTAAAATAACTATGGCAAAGACTATCGATATAATCATTGATGCTAAAGCGTAGTTATATGTATATTCGCTATATTTATAAACATTAAATGAATAGAAGGCTTCAAAACCAAATAAAGCAAGTAAAGAGACTAACGCTCCTAAATCTAAATATAGATGTTCTCTTAATTTATTTATTGATATAAAGGGAATACTAGCTAAACAAAACATTGCTAAAGTTGAAGATATAGCCATACTAATCGTATAGATGTTCGCAGTTTTAGATAAATAAAAAATAAATGGAAATAAATTAATCACTACTGCAAAAAGAAAAATGTAATTAATAAAAGAATTCTTTTCTTTAAAACTAGGTGCAGTTTCAAAAACAAATGTATTTCTAATATTTAAAGCTTTCTTTTCAATTGATTGATAAATAAGCCCTAACGATAAAAAGAAAGTTCCTTGAAATAAGATTGTTAAAATTAAACAAGTTAATATTAAATTATTAAGCATCTTTATTCTTTTAACTTTTCGATTCTTTCTTTAATATCTTCGTGACCAAATAAATAACTACCCGCAACTAAGACATCCACCCCTGCCATCTTCGCAGTTTTAGCGGTTTCTTCGTTAATTCCACCATCGATCTCAATTAAGACATTCTTGATGTCGTTAACTTCCATATAATTTCTTAATCTCACTACTTTACTAGCGGCTTCTGGCATAAACTTTTGTCCACCAAATCCAGGTTCTACAGACATAATCAAAATCATATCAATAGAGAATAAGAACGGATACACCTTTTCAATTGGTGTGTTTGGTTTAATAGATAATCCCGCTTTAGCTCCATATTCATGGATAAGATCAATAACTTTAAATACTTCAGAATCACTCTTACAAGCTTCATAATGGAAGGTTAAATAATGTGCTCCGGCTTTAATAAACTCTGGAGCGTACTTATATGGATCAGAAATCATGATGTGGACATCATTTATTAAAGAATGAGACTTGCTAATTGACTTAAGGACTGGTTGGCCAAAGGAAATATTTGGAACAAAATGTCCGTCCATCACATCAAAATGGAGCCATTCCGCTCCACCTTCTTCTACTTTTTTTATATCTTCCAAAAGATGATTAAAATCAGCACTTAATATACTCGGAGCAACAATAATCTTTCCCATATTACTTCTTATCTCCTTCTGATAATAATTTTAAATAGTTTTCATACGCAATAGAAGGAATATTTCCTTCTTGTACTGCTAAAAGTATTTTACATTCTTTTTCTTTTTGATGTAGACAATTCGAATAAAAACATTCTAAATATCTCTTTTCAAATCCAGGGAAATAGTGAGCAATCTCTAATTTAGATAAATTAAGATCTAATGAAGAAAATCCCGGAGTGTCGGCGATAAAGCCATCTTCAAAAGGAAGTAAGACCACTTCTTTAGTTTTATGCTTTCCTCTTCCAAGAGCCTCACTATATTCGCCAACATCTCTTTCATAATCAAAATTAATCGCGTTAAGTAAAGAAGACTTGCCGACTCCAGATTGACCCACCAAAACAGATTTCTTCCCTTTAAATAGGCTTTTAACTTCTTCAATTCCTTCTTTGGTTTTACTACTTGTAACATAAACAGGAATATTTAACTTATTAAATACTTCTTTAATTTCTTTAACTTGTTTATCATCTTTATCGCTTTTAGACAAAACAATAAAAGCAGGAACTTCATTATAATTTGCATAAGTTAAATATTTAAACGCTAAAAAATATGAGAAGTCTGGCTCTACTAAAGAGAATACCAATACAATTTGGTCAATATTACTTATCTCTGGTCTTTTTAAAAGCGAATGTCTTGGAACGACACTTTCAATAACATAATTGGAGTCAGAAAAAATGACTTCATCCCCCACATAGACATGTCCTTTAAATTTTAAAATTCCACTAATTAAGGCGTTATAAATTACTCCATCACTAAGGACAGAATAAGTAGAATACTTTTTAGAAATTACTGTGCCTACCATTATTTAAATACCTTCTTTAATGGCCCATCTTTTTTTAAACTAACACGGTCTTTAACTTTATTTAAATCACTTAGAAATTCTTTGATGCTTTTATAGCGGTGAGAGGGATTAAAATATATCGCCTTATTAATTATATAATTAACATCATTAATATTAGCGCTAATAAATTGCTCTTTAACTCTTACTATTTCCCCTTTAGAGTGAGCCTTTAATACGCTTTGAGAATCTTCACCCACAAAAGGAACTTCGCCTGTTAATAATTCATAAAGAATGATTCCTAAAGAATAAATATCAGATCCCACAGAATATTTTTTACTATTTACTACTTCTGGGGCAAGATAATTAATAGTCCCTAAAATATGTTTTTCAGCTTTTCCAGAAATGTGAGAAGCTGCCCCAAAATCCACTATTCTAATCGTCCCATCATATAGTAAATATAAGTTATCTGGCTTTAAGTCATTATGAAGAACGCCTAATTCGTGCATCTCTTTAACTCCTAAAAGCACTTGACCCATATAATCTAAAGCTTCATCAATAGATAACTTACCTCGACTATCTAAACTATCTTTTAAGGTTTTACCTTTTAATAATTCATAAGAGACATATGGTCTATTGCCATACTCTCCAACATTATAAATATGAAGAATATTAGGATGATTAAAAATAGAAATGAATCTAGATTCATTTTTAAATTGCTCTAATGAGTCAATATCTTCAAGAAATTTTTCTTTTAGGAATTTCAAGGCTACTGGTTTATTTAAAACCACATCTTGGGCTTCATAAATATCCGCCATACCGCCACTAGCGACATGACGAAATAAAATATATCGAGAGTCAATTAATTTATTGAGTTCTAAGTTCATTAATTTTCGCTCTCCCAAAGAATAAGAGCCATATTATCGCTACCACCATTAAAATTGCCAAAGGCAATTAATTGGTTGGCTTTTTTATCTAGTGAGTCATTACCTCTAATAATGGAGGCTAAATCATTTTCAGGGACGTTATTATATAAGCCATCACTACAAATTAATATTCTTTCTTTATGATATTCTCTAATGTTAATATCAACATTAAGACTACTTTTAGTTCCAATAGCATTAGTGAGTTCGTGTCTTTTTGGATGGGTATTAGCAATTTCTTTAGGCATCCCTTTAGACTTAATTAAAAAATTCACATAAGTTTGATCTTCAGTGATTTGGGTGAGTTTATTATCTACAAGTAGATAAACTCTGCTATCTCCCACTTGAGCGGTTAATAATTTGTCTTTCACTAATAAGACTAAAGAAAGGGTAGTTCCCATACCTTTAAATTTCTCATCACTATTTGCTTTAAGATAGATTTTACTATTCGCTTCTTTTACAACTTTATAAACCCATTTATACATCGCTTTTTCATTTTTAAATTCTTTTTCTAATGAAATAAAGGAGTTAGTAATGTGCTTAACTAGATTAAAAGAAGCGACTTCACCTTTATTCGCTCCACCCATGCCATCAGCAACAACCATTAAGACATTACCAAAAGGATTAATAAGAGCACTAGCGTAGTCTTCATTAATTTTTCTAACCTTGCCTTTGTCAGTTAAACAGTAATAATTACCAGATAAATATTGACTCATCTTAATCTCCAACTTTGGCTTTTAATTGTCCGCACGCGGCATCAATATCGCTACCAAATTCTTTTCTAATAGTAGCTTTAACTCCACCTTTGATTAAGATATCTAAGAATGTATGGACGCGGTTACCACTACTACGTTTATAATCATTTTTATTTGTCTCATTGTATGGGATTAAATTCACATATCCATTAGTCCCTTTGATCAAATCAATTAACTCTTGAGCACACTCTTTAGTGTCATTTATACCTTCTAATAGAAGGTATTCATACGTTACTCTTCTTCCAGCTTCTTTTTCATAATCTTTAATAGCAGGCATTAAAACTTCTAAAGGATATGCTTTATTAATTCTCATTAATTTATTCCTTAATTCGTTATTAGGAGCGTGAAGAGAAATCGCTAAATTAGTTTGTAGTCCTTCTTTAGAATATTGTCTTATTCTATCTGGAAGACCACACGTCGAAACAGTGATGTGTCTAGCGCCAATGGCTAATCCTTTTTGAGCGTTAACAATTCTAATAAAGTCCATAACATTATCATAATTGTCAAATGGTTCTCCAGTACCCATTACTACAATATGGGTCACTCTTTCTCCTTTTCCTTCTTCTTTAAGAAGATTGTTCATCACTAAGATTTGTCCCACCATTTCATGAGGTTCGAGATTTCTTTGTTTTCCAAGGATTCCACTAGAGCAGAAACTACAGGCCATATTACAGCCAACTTGGCTAGAAACACATACGGCGTTGCCATAGTTATAACGCATTAAAACAGTTTCTACCTTGAAGCCATCTTCTAACTCTAATAAGAGTTTAATAGTGCCATCACTAGAAATTTGTTTAGTATGAATTTTAGGAATTGATAAACAAAAATCAGACTTTAAAACATCTCTGAACTTGATAGAGATATCACTCATCTCATCAAAAGATGCAGCTCTTTTTTCGTAGATCCAAGTATATAGTTGGATAGCGCGATATGGCTTTTGGCCATATTTCACCATTAATTCTTGTAATTTCTTTAATTCTAAACCGTATAGATTAATCACTTTATTTCTCGACTTTCTTTAATCGAGCAAAATATAAACATGAGTCATATACTTCAAATGGGAAGAATTGTCTTTCTTCCACAAGCTCAAAGTCCTGATTATCAACAAGGAATTTGGCAATGACGTTATTGCTTTCTTTTCTCGACAATGTAGGAATCATATAAACTAATTCCCCACCTTCTTCAACATACTTAGAACACTCTAATAAGCAAGCGCTTTCATTAGCGATAATCTCATCTAATTTGTCTTGCTTAATTCTTAAGAAATAATCAGGTGTACTTCTAAGTAAGTCAAAGGTAGAGCTTTTTGGCATACAGATCATAGTATGCACTTTTTTAGATAAACAAGTTAATAAACTTGAATATTCTGCTTCATAAACAAAGATATGATGTTTAGCAACTTTCTCTAAGTTTCTTTTAACTTCATAATAACAAAAAGTGTTATTAATAACTAAGTCTAGCTTAGTATCTTCACTAAATCTAGTTAATAAATCTAAATAGATGTTATTAGGAACTTCGGTGTAGATCGCAATGCCTTTTAAAACATCTAAATCTAAAATATCTAAGATATATTTAGTGGCCATCTTCATAAAGAAGAGATCGCCACTTTCAAATTCTGGTAACTTTTTAGGGGTGCCTCTACCTTGATAAATAATCATATTATCAATTGGAGCTTTAGAGAAATCTGGATGTTTTCCTAAGAATTCATCAATATCAATATTTTTCTCATTCACTCTAATAGAAGGAACGCTTTGACGATAATTCACCTTCAGTGTTTTAAATACCACACCTTTACCATATTGTTTTTGCCACATTCTAATGACCCAGGCTGGGGTGTTATATCGATAAGATAAATATTCTGGAGAAGCTTTATCTAATTCATTAGGGATAATCTCATTGGTGGATTTCACAAAGTTATATAACTGATAGATTGTTTCTTTATCTAATTCTTGTTCCACTAGAGCGATTATCTCAGTGTCAGAAAATCTTCTTAAGAATAAGCCATTAGCCAAAGCAAATCTTAAATAAATGGTTTTTTCAAATTCAACGCCTTCAAAAAATCTATTCACCAAATTATCAAAAATATAGTGATGTCTTAATTCACATCCGACGATTGCTGCAACATTATTTTTAAAGGCTGGATCAAGGTTAGTTTTTTTAAATGTGTTTTTAAGCACAACCGCAAAAGGGACATCTTCGTTGACTAATTTTAATAGAATTGATTTAGATACTTCGAAAACGTTCATGTGAATATTATACCTAAATTCGTGTATATATAAAGAAAAAACGACTAAGTCGTTCTTCTATTTATTTTAATCCTTCAAAAATATCTCCGGTATAAATCTCGTCTTCTCCTTCACCTTCTTCGATGTCATCAGGATATTCTGCATCAATCTCTACATCAGGTTGTTCTTCTAAATAAAGTGGATATTCTTCATTAATTTCTAAGTGATGATGGTCGCTTGAGTAATATTTAAACAAGATTTCTATATGAATGGCGATTTGTTTAATGTGATGTGTAATCACTTGAATAGCTTGTTCTTGTAATACTTCTAACTTCTTTGGAACATTTACCTCAACAATTACTCTCCAGGAAGTTTGCTCCGCTCTTTTGTGGAACACCATCGTGTTAGGAGCAACAAAATTCACATCATCTTCATCAATTTCATATAATTTAGCTAAATCTTTACCTAATTGGACACTTAAATCTCCAACTAAGAATTGATCTAAACCATACACAAATACACTAATCATAAATTTACCTCGGCTAATACTATACTACAATTTGATTATAAATTGTAAGGGTCAATATTTACTGTTAAAGATATTCCGCTTTTATTAAGACTACTTTTTAATAATTTTTCTAAGGCTGGTTTAACTATATCGCTATTACGATATTTAACCATTATAGAACGGATATGTTTATTATTTTCATACGGAACATATGGGGTGGTTGGACCTAATATTACAGCCTCACTTTTTAATTCTTCAACTAAGCTATCGATTATTCGATAAACAGTATCAATAGTAAGTTCCTCGTTTTTAGAGGCCACTGTAACGCTAGCGATATATGAATATGGTGGATAAAATTGAAGCTTTCTAATTTCCATTTCTTTTCTATAAAAAAGTTCATAGTCTTGTCTAGCTGCCATAGTAATTGCATAATGCGTTGGAGAATAAGTTTGAATAATAGCTTCGCCTTTTTTATCACTTCTTCCACTTCTTCCAACTGCTTGAGTAATTAATTCAAAAACACGCTCACTACTTCTATAACTTGGTAAAGATAATCCAATATCAGCGTTCACCACACCTACTAAAGTAACATCAGGGAAATCATGTCCTTTTGCAATCATTTGAGTACCGATTAAAATATCGGCTTCTTTATTTCTGAATGCCTCAATTATTTGTGGGATTTTCGTTCTGATTTTAGCAGAATCGCTATCAAGTCTAAGGGTTCTTGCTTCTGGGAACAATTTATGAATCTCTTCTTCAATTCTTTCGGTTCCATACCCCACTCTCATTAAGTATTTAGAGCCACATTCTGGACATATTTCATGATCGACTTCGCAATAATTGCAATGATGGCATTTAAGCATTCTATCACTCTTATGATAGGTTAAAGGAATATTACAAGTTGGGCACTTAAATATATGCCCACAACTTCGACAATATACACTTGAAGAAAAACCTCTTTTATTTATAAGAAGAATAATCTGATTAAAGTTATCTAAAGTTTTTTGTATGGCCTCTTTAAGTTTCAAAGAAAAGATATAACTATCTCGATCAATATTATGATAATCAGTCATATTTACAATTGTGGTTTTTGGTAACTCTTTTTCATTTATTCTTTTAGATAATGTTAATAAGTGATATATCCCTTTACCAGCTCTAGCTCTGCTTTCTAAAGATGGGGTTGCACTTCCTAGAAGAACTTTGCACTGATGCATCTTGCTTCTAATAATGGCTACTTCTCTAGCGTGATAAAAAGGAGGAACATCTTGTTTATAACTTTCCACATGTTCTTCATCTAATATAATTAAGCCTATATTACTTAAAGGAGCAAAAATCGCACTACGTGCGCCAACAACAATTTTACATTTCCCAGAAGCAATCTTACGGTATTCATCATATTTTTCTGCGGGTGTAAGTTCACTATGTAAAATAGCGACATCTTCCCCAAATCGAGAAATGAAGTTCCTCATCATCATTGGAGTTAAAGAAATTTCGGGAACTAACATTAATACGGATTTGCCTTTAGCTAATACTTGTTTAGATAAATGTAAATATACTTCGCTTTTTCCACTTCCAGTTACGCCTTCTAATAAATAGACTTGATCACTAGAGTTATTAAACTCATCCACAACTTTTTGTTGCTCAACAGTTAAAGAAGGAATTTCCGCTTTTTCATAGTTAGGAATTTGTAGTCTTCTTTTTTCTTTTTTAACTATTTCCACACGCCCATATTCGAGCAATTTATTTAATACAGTAGCCTGTTTAATTTCTCTTTTTAAGACCGGCTGATTCTTTTGAATTAATCTTAATAATTCTATTTGTTTAGAGGTTAAATCACTTTCATCATAATCTTTAATAATTAAATATTGATCATAAGCAATTTTTGGTGCTTTTAAAGAACTTCTTCTAGGGCTTAAAGAAGGAGGAAGCATTGTTTGTAAAACTGAAATTTTACTAGCTAAATAATAATTACTAACTTCATCTGATAACGACATTAAATCTTCATTTAACAATGGAGAGGAATCAATAATATCAATAACTTCATCAATATTAAAACCGAGTTCTTCTTCTAATTCTTTTTTAGATTTATTACTCTTTTTGACACTCGTGACGTAGCCCACTAATTCTTGGTGATTAAAATTCACTAACACTCGATAACCACGTTCGACATTTTTATCACCTTTATAGATATAAGAAAAAGGACGATTCAACGAATAATTATTATGCTCAATAAGTAGCTCAATTATTTTCATGTTCGTCCTTAACTTTTTAATTTTCTTTTGATGCAATCAACTATTTCTCTACTAGCTCTTGCAACATCGTCATTTAGAATGACGTAGTCGTATTGTCCAGCTTTAGTCATCTCTGATTTGCCTTTATTTAATCTAGCTTGAATGACTTCTTCGCTTTCAGTTTTTCTTCTTCTAATTCTTTGCTCCAACGCTTGAATGTTTGGTGGCATTAAGAAGAAGGTAATAACGCGGTCATCTTTGACTTTACTCATCACTTCTGCCGCTCCATTAACTTCGATTTCTAAGAAGACATTTTTGCCTTGCTTTCTTAACTCTTCCACTTTGTCTTTAGGAGTGCCGTATCTATTACCAACAAATTCTTCCCATTCTAAGAAGTTATTTTCTTTAATGTTACGATCAAATTCTTCGTTAGATACAAAATAATAATCAACACCTTCAACTTCTTTTTCTCTTTGAGGTCTGGTGGTCATAGAAATGGAATAAGAAAGTTGGATATTAAAATTATCCATGATGTATCTTCTTATTGTGCCCTTACCTACACCGGAAGGTCCTGATAAAATAATGAGTAATCCTTTTTTCATTTTTTATATTATAAGGGTCTATTTATCTTTTATCAAATAAGAAATTATGAAATAATTGTACTACAATGGAAAAACTAAATTTAGAAGGCATTTTTCAAATAAAAGATGATTTAGACAAGAAAATCTTAAATAGCTTCATTACCAATGTTGTTGTAGTTAATTCTTATGATATCTTGTTAACGTTTTCTTTTTATAATAAAGAGAAATTATTAATCAGTTTAAACCACTCAGCTCCATTTCTTGGGTTTGTACCTATGGACTTTAATTCCCACACTGTTTTAGGTCAACTTAATGACAATTTAAGAAAATATTTAAAAGGTTCTTATATAGTTTCTATTGAAGTGCTAAATAATGACCGTGTATTAAAATTCACCCTTCATAAATCAAATGAATTTTATGAAAAAGAAACATATTATTTAGTGTTAGAATTAATCCCTACTATTTCAAATCTAATTTTCCTTGATTCTAAAGAAAACATCATCTTTGCTAAACACTATTCAGATTTAACCGCCTCTAGACCAGTTATTCAAAAGATGAAATATGTCTCTTTAAGTAAAAATAAAGAATTAGAAAGAGGAACATTTGATTATATTAAATATAATCAAGGCGTATCTAAATACGTATTAGACTCTTTAAATTTAAAGCAAAAAGAAAAAGCCCTTCCTTTATATAATCACTTCAAAACAAAAATCAAATCATTAAAAAGGAAAATTAAAGTATTGAATATAGAGTTAGAAGACGCTAAAAAGAAATTAGTCTATAAAGAATATGGAGAAGCTCTATTAACATATAAAGATGACAAAGAAGAATTAGACTCTTTAATCAAATCTATTTCTATTTATGATGCTGATATATCAGTAGAAGAAAACGCTACATCTTTATTTAATAAATATAAGAAATATAAACGCACTATCGAAAACGATATAAGAGAAATCGATATTGCTAATAAAGAAATCAATGAATATGAAAGATTGTTAAATATTTTTGATTATTTAAGTGAAGAAGAGATTTTAGAATTGAGCCAAAAATACTTGCCAAAACAAACAAGTAGAAAAAATAAACAGATCCCACCAAGTAATAGTCCGTATTATATAGAATATAAAGGGGTTAGAATTGGATTTGGGAAAAATAAAGATCAGAATAATAATCTAACTTTTAAAAAAGCTAATAAAGAGGATACATTTATTCATGTATCTAATATTAGCGCCTCTCATGTTGTGATCTTTTCTAATAACATTAATAAAGACTTATTATTAGTAGGGTTAGAAATTGCCCTCCTACTTTCTGGAAAAGATGACGCCGAACTACAGGTTAGTAAAATCAAAGATATTAAAAAAGGCCAAACAGTTGGCCAAGTTCTACTTAATAAATACGAGACTTATAACTTAAGAGAAGTTAGAGACTCTACTAAGAAATTATTATTGACTCAAAAAAGATTTTAATCTTTTTCGTTAAATAAAAAATCTTCGCCCTTAATCGCCTCATGAGTTGATAGATTAGGGTATTTTAATTGTCTTAAAACTTCATAGACCACGATCGCTACTGAATTAGATAAATTTAAACTTCGAGCTTCTGGAACCATCGGAATTCTAAGCAATTTATCAGGATGATTTCTTAAAATATCATGAGGTATGCCAGTTGATTCTCTTCCAAACATCAAAAAGATATCATGAGTAATGTCTTTAAAAGAAAATTCTGAATAAACTTTATCGCTATATCTAGTAATGTAATAAGTATCAGCGTGAGGATATTCTTTTAAATATTCTTCGTAAGTTGAAAAATAATGATATTTTAATGAATCAATATAATCTAAACCCGCTCGTTTAAGGTCCTTAGCATCTAAAGAAAAAGACAGAGGACCAATGATATCTAGTGTTGCATTAATAGCAACACAAGTTCTCATAATATTCCCTGTGTTTTGTGGTTTTTCTGGTTGATATAAGACAATATGAATCATATACCTCTAGCGTGTTGTTCCGCTAAATGTTTTGGCTCAATTGTAGTTTTATAAGCTTTAATACAATCTCTAATAATCTCTTTAGCGACATCAACATCTTTAACTTCATCAATCGCGGTCGCTTTATTTTCTAATGTCTTATAGACTGCAAAGAAGTGTTTAATTTCATCCATGATATGAGCAGGGATGTCTTTAATAGAATTATATGGAGAATAAAATGGGTCATTTAAAGGAACAGCAATAATCTTTTCATCAAATAAACCATTATCTTTCATAATAAGAACTCCAATTGGCTTACATTCTACAAATGACATAGGAATAATGGATTCGCTACAAAGAACTAAGACATCAAGAGGGTCATAGTCTCTAGCGTAGGTTCGAGGAATAAACCCATAGTTTTGTGGATAGTGAGTACTAGTAAATAAGACACGGTCTAAGATTAAGTGTCCAGTCTCTTTATCTAGTTCATATTTATTTTTACTTCCCTTAGAAATCTCAATGAGGGCTAAGAATTTTTCAGGTGTAACCCTACACGCCTTGACATCATGCCATGAATGCATAAATTGTTCTCCTTTATAAATTTATTATAGCTTTATTCTTCTTTAAGCGACAAACGATTAAGCGCTCTACTTAAGGCTGCTTTCGCTCTTAAGATGTCTAATTCTTCATGACGCGCAATTAATCTTTCTTCTGCACGCTGTCTAGCGTCTTCTGCACGCTTAAAATCAATTTCATCGGCCCGTTCGATAGAATTAAGTAACATCACCACCGAATGGTCCTTTTTAATATTTAAAACACCACCACCAATAGCATAAACACTTTCTTTAGAATTGCTCTTAAGAGTAAGTTTACAAATCTCTAAAGTAGTAACTAATGGAGCGTGACCCGGAAGAATACCTAAAACTGCCACACTACTAGTGACTTTAATAAAGTCAACTTCTGTGGATAAGTATTTTCCAGTTGGAGTATAAATATCAAGATGAATAGTTTTATTCATTATTTAAGTGACTCCGCTTTTTTTCTTGCTTCCTCGATTGTGCCAACATATAAGAAGGCAACTTCTGGAAGGTCATCAGCTTCTCCGTTAAGAATAGCTTTGAAGCTTCTAACTGTGTCTTCAACTTTAACATAGATTCCCGGAATGCCGTTAAAATGAGAAGCAACGTGGAATGGTTGAGAGAGGAAGTTTCTAATTCTTCTAGCTCTTTCGACAATCTTTTTATCTTCAGCAGATAATTCATCCATACCAAGAATAGCGATAATATCGCTTAATTCTTTATATCTTTCTAATATCTCAATGACTCCACGAGCGACTTCATAATGTTCTTTGCCGACGATTTGAGGATCTAGAGCTGTGGAAGTAGAATTAAGTGGATCAACCGCTGGATAAATTCCTAAGGCTGCTGTTGATCTATCTAAAACCGTTTTCGCATCAAGATGGCTAAAGGCTGTTGCAGGAGCTGGGTCAGTTAAGTCATCAGCAGGAACATAAATCGCTTGAACTGAAGTAATAGAGCCATCTTTAGTAGAGGTGATTCTTTCTTGAAGTTGACCCATTTCAGTAGCTAAAGTTGGTTGATAACCAACAGCAGAAGGCATTCTACCTAATAAAGCAGAAACTTCACTTCCAGCTTGAGTAAATCTAAAGATGTTATCAATAAATAATAAGACATCAGTGTGTTCGTAGTCTCTAAAATATTCCGCCATAGTAAGTCCGGATAGACCAACTCTCATTCTCGCTCCTGGAGGTTCGTTCATTTGACCAAAAATTAATGCGGTTTTACTTAAAACTCCACTTTCTTTCATTTCATAATATAGGTCATTACCTTCTCTAGAACGTTCACCAACACCAGCGAAAACAGAGATACCACCTTTTTCGTTAGCGATGTTATTCATTAATTCTTGAATTAAGACGGTTTTGCCAACTCCAGCGCCACCGAAAAGTCCAATCTTACCACCTCTAACATAAGGACAGAGTAAGTCGATAACTTTAATACCAGTTTCAAAAATTTCAGTTTTTACTGATTGATCTTTAAATTTTGGAGGGTTACGGTGAATAGACATCTTTTTAGCATCTTTAACTTCACCAAGTTCAAGTCCATCAATTGGTTCGCCTAAAACATTAAACATACGGCCTAAAGTTGCTCTTCCTACAGGAACTTCGATTGGTTTTTCAGTAGAAATTACTTCTAAACCTCTAACTAACCCTTCGGTTGGACCCATAGCCACACATCTAACCACATCATCGCCAATATGTTGTGCGACTTCCACGGTGAGTTCATGTCCTTCTGGTAATTTGATTTTTAAGGCTGTTAAAAGTTCTGGGAGATGTTCATTACTAAATTGAACATCAACAATTGGTCCCACAGCTTGTTTAATATAGCCTTTTACGACAGGTTTTTCTTTCATAAGACCCTCCTTTACATCGCCTTAGCGGCAGCGACAATCTCGGTAATTTCTTGAGTGATCGCTCCTTGGCGTGCTTTATTAAATTCAATATGTAATTCGTCTAATAAGTCTTTTGCGTTATTTGTGGCGTTCTCCATCGCATTACTTCTAGCAGCTTGCTCACAAACAGCACTTTCTAATAATTTAGAATATAGACAAGTTTCTAAATAAAATGGGATAAGTTTATCCACAAGTTCATCAATACTTGGTTCAAATATAGGTGGATAATCATTACTTTCGTTTGCGTTATTAATAAACGGTAATAACATGTAGTCTTTAGCTAAAAAAACTAGTGAGTTTTTATATTCAGAATAGATGATGTGAATTTCTGAATATATGCCTTTAAGATATTGATTAAGAATATATTTCTTAATTTTATTCACTAATGCTTTATCGGTAAGAGAATAATTCTCTTCAAAGCCACTAATGATTTTAAACTCACCTTTAGAATATCTAGTGATGCCTTTTTGACCTAAAATAATCGCATCGTCATCTTTAGATATCTTAGCGTCAGAAACTTTAAAGATGTTAGTGTTATAACTACCACAAAGTCCTAAAGTTGAAGAAATAATGACATACAACTTTTTCTTGGCACTTTCGTTAATCTTCATAAATGGAGAATTATTCTTTTTAGAGAACATCAAAAGTAAATCCACAACTTCGTTAAGTTGGGTTGTATAGTCCTTATTAGCGAGCATCTTGTTTTTCCACTGTTTAAGTTTAACAGTCGAAACAAGTTTCATCGCACTGGTCACTTTATACGCTCCAGTAACGGACTTTATTCTCGATTTAATTTTGACAACGTTTTGGCCCATAAATTTTATTTATATTCTTCCAAATATAATTCGTTAAATTTCTCAAATTGAGCGACTAACTTCTTCTCCACTTCCGGAAGAATTTCTTTGGTTTCTTTTATGCTGTTAAGTAAAGATTTATCATTACTTAAAGAATATTCATAAGCTTTCGCTAAATAAGAGGAAATCTTATTTTTCTTTAAATTATCTAAATATTTATTTTTCGCAGCAAATAGATAGAAAATTTCTTTTTCCATTGAATAAGGGTTATATTGCCCTTGTTTTAATACCTCAAGCAAAGCTTCTCCATGCTTTAATATTGCTAAAGTAGAAGCATCTAAGTCACTACCAAATTGAGAGAATGATTTCATTTCTTCAAAGCTTGCTAAATCAATTTTTAAGCTTCTTGCAACTTGTTTCATGGCTTTAGTCTGTGCAGCTCCTCCAACACGGGAGACAGATAAACCAGCATCAATAGCAGGTCTTTGACCAGCATTGAATAAATCGGTAACCAAAAAGATTTGTCCATCCGTAATTGAGATAACATTAGTAGGAATATAAGCAGAGATATCTCCAGCTTGAGTTTCAACAATTGGTAAAGCAGTAATGGAACCACCACCATATTTGTCGTCTAACTTACACGCTCTTTCAAGCAAACGAGAATGTAAATAGAAGACATCACCAGGATAAGCTTCTCTTCCTGGGGAACGTTTTAGTAATAAGGATAAAGTACGATAACTAACCGCGTGCTTACTTAAATCGTCATAGACGATTAAGACGTCTTTTCCTTGATGCATCCAATGTTCACCCATTGCTACACCTGCATAAGGTGCAACATATAACATAGGTGCAGGCTCACTAGCAGTAGCAGAAACAACAAGTGTATATTCCATTGCTCCAAAGGATTTTAATTTATCAACGATTTGGGCTACTGTAGAATTCTTTTGTCCAATCGCTACATAAATACATAAAACACCTTTGCCCTTTTGGTTGATGATGGTATCAATGGCAATCGCGGTTTTTCCGGTTTGACGGTCACCGATAATTAATTCTCTTTGACCTCTACCAATTGGGGTAATGGCGTCAATTGCAGTAATACCAGTTTCTAAAGGTGTATCCACACTTTTTCTAGTAATAACTCCAGGAGCAATAACTTCAATTGGTCTAGTTTCCTTAGTTTCAATTGGACCTAATCCATCAATTGGTTGACCAAGAGCGTTCACCACTCTTCCGAGCATTTTATCACCAACAGGAACTTCCATAACGCGTTTAGTACGTTTAACTTCATCGCCTTCTTTAATTAAAGAATCATCACCTAATAAGACCGCTCCAACGTGATCTGTTTCTAGATTCATCACTAAGCCATATATGCCGTGTGTAAAAATTAATAGTTCACCAAGCATAGCCTTAGTTAACCCATAGACAAGAGCAATACCATCGCCTACAGAAATAACTGTACCGACATCACTAGAATCAACATCATGTTTATAGTTCTTAATTTGTTCTTTAATTAAAGCACTAATTTCATTTGCGTTAATTTTCATTTTAATACCTCCTTACTTAAGTA
>Ga0247611_10000027_pt1 | contig 263268 bp, 188 predicted proteins | sample 177DNAGHGhighgp2_FD_192422 | JGI IMG/M metagenome (GOLD analysis project Ga0247611, IMG submission 192422) | Sheep rumen microbial communities from Palmerston North, Manawatu-Wanganui, New Zealand - 1770 DNA GHGhigh gp2 | ecosystem: Host-associated > Mammals > Digestive system > Stomach >... | reverse complement strand
GGTGTAGACTGGTTGAATCAAAGATGATTGCGAAAGTCTCTCCCATGGCAATGGTCAGGCAACTGGCCAGAGCAAGAGTCGTCAGGGTCAACGACCAATGGAGAACAGCGGAGATTACCAAGAAGGAGATGCAGATGGTTGAGGCCATCGGCGTACATATTACGTAAGAAACTGGGATTTTATAGTTTAAGTCTTTTTTATAAGGTTTTGTACAAATACAAATACAAAGGTAACAACAAAACATGAGAAATGCGTCATTTTTGTGGTGTTTTTTTTCAGATGTCCAAAATTTCCGCAGTACAGGGCAGGATTTTTTGACAAGCGGAATGTTCAGGGGTTTTCCACACAATGAAAAAGGGTCATCAGCGGCAGTACATATATTTAAGGTGAAGGATTAACGCAGATTCCGCATGGCGATTCCCGACATGCCCCCACCCTACCCCTCCCCTGCGAGGTGGAAAAATTGTTTTCGCAGTGGATACTTCGTAGGGAATTAGCTCGTCTAATTCCGCACCATAGCAGAATGCCGTGAGCAGCAGCTCCCCTCCACCGCTTGCGGGGAGGGGCCGGGGGTGGGGTGTCAAACTTCGTACACCTTCTTCCATGGGCGAATGGGGACAGATTGTTGAGCGGAATTAGACGAGCTAATTCCCTACGAGATTTGCATTGCCGCTGGAGGCTATTTTCCTATAATTTTAAATAAAATATTTTATGATTTTGAGCGCAGCGACCAGTTATAAAAGTGGTGGGAGGTGAGAGGTAAGTGATGAGAGAAATGCCTGTCCCCACGATTCCCCGCCCCTCGTAGGGGCGGGGTTAGGGGCGGGGTCTATGCCAGTTTTTCGTTTAGGGATGATGCCTTCATCTTTAATCTTTCATCTTCATCCACCCCACCCCCTTACCCCTCCCCGCCAGCGGGGAGGGGAGGCGCTACTCACGGCCATTTGCTCTATGGCGGAATTAGACGAGCTAATTCCCTACACCTTCTTCCATGGGCGAATGGGGGCAGATTGCAAAGGGCAGATTGTTGAGCGGAATGCCGTGAGCAGCAGCTCCCCTCCACCGCTTTGCGGGGAGGGGCCGGGGGTGGGGTGTCAAACTTCGTACACCTTCTTCCATGGGCGAATGGGGACAGTTGAGCGGAATTAGACGAGCTAATTCCCTACGAGATTTGCATTGCCGCTGGAGGCTATTTTCCTATAATTTTGAATATAATATTTTATAATTTTGAGCGCAGCGACCAGTTATAAAAAGTGGTGGGAAGTGAGAGGTAAGTGATGAGAGAAATGCCTGTCCCCACGATTCCCCGCCCCTCGTAGGGGCGGGGTTAGGGGCGGGGTCTATGCCAGTTTTTCGTTTAGGGATGATGCCTTCATCTTTAATCTTTAATCTTTAATCTTTAATCTTCATCCACCCCACCCCCTTACCCCTCCCCGCCAGCGGGGAGGGGAGGCGCTACTCACGGCCATTTGCTCTATGGCGGAATTAGACGAGCTAATTCCCTACGAGATTTGCATTGTCGCTGGAGACTATTTTCCTATAATTTTGAATAATTTTTTTTATAATTTTGAGCGCAGCGACCAATTATAAAAGTGGTGGGAGGTGAGAGGTAAGTGATGAGAGGAATGCCTGTCCCCACGATTCCCCGCCCCTCGTAGGGGCGGGGTTAGGGGCGGGGTCTATGCCAGTGATGCCTTCATTTTTCATCTTTCATCCACCCCACCCCCTTACCCCTCCCCGCGGGGCTGCTGAAAAAGTCCTGTTTCTATCAAAAGTGGCCTCTGAGATTTCAATTTTTGACTATGCTCCAAGATAGGGGTACGAATAATCGAGATATGAAAAATTGGATTAACCTACTTTTTCAGCAGCCCCCCCGCCAGCGGGGAGGGGAGGCGCTACTCACGGCCATTTGCTCTATGGCGGAATTAGACGAGCTAATTCCCTACACCTTCTTCCATGGGCGAATGGGGACATATTGCAAAGGGCAGATTGTTGAGCGGAATTAGACGAACTAATTCCCTACGATAAATGCTTTGCCGCTGGGGACATTTCCTCTGCCGAGTTAATTACTGATAAAAAGGGTGTGAAATGTTTATGCAGATTGGGGATTTTGTTGTACCTTTGCAGACTGAAATCAAGGAAAATGAATCAAATAACGATAAAGAGCAAGCAATTGGAAGATGCTGCGGCACAGGGGATGGATGCCTTCGTGCAAGTGTTTGTGGATGCCATCTACGACAGTATCGGCGGAGAACTGACCGCAGAGACCATGGCCTCACTCAATTCCGACCAGATTACGCTGCTGGCCTACAGCATCCTGCGTGAGGAAGTGATGGATGGAGGTTTCGTGCAGTTGATACACAATGGCTACGGTCCGTTCTTCTTCCGCAATCCTTTTGCCAAGGCCATGCGGATGTGGGGAGTCGATGAACTGGCCACCCTCATCAACCGCACCAGCAAACTCTACAAGAAATTCCACGAAGAGATAGAGCGGGATTATACCGACGAGGAGTTCATGGCCTTGTTTGAGCGTATGCCACAGTTTGACGACAGCGACGACACCTTCGTCGAGAACGAGGAGCAATGGACAGCCGCGGTTGCCTATTATCTGGATGAGCATATCGACCGTTTTGTCACTGTAGAAGAAGATTAAGACATGAACAAAGAAGAACTTGAGATAAGAAAGAAAAGTCCGGTGCAGATACGCAACAAGAAAGCCTCTTTTGAGTATTTCTTTGTCGACACCTACACCGCCGGCATCGTGCTCACCGGCACCGAAATCAAGTCGATTCGCCTGGGAAAGGCGTCGCTTGTAGATGCCTATTGCGTGATTATCAATGGCGAGATGTGGGTGAAAGGCATGAGCATTTCGCCCTATTTCTATGGTTCATACAGCAATCACGAGATGACCCGCGACCGCAAACTGCTGCTCAACCGCCGCGAGATACGGCGTCTGCAGGAGGACACCAAGCAAGTGGGATTCACGATTATTCCCATCCTGGTGTTCATCGACAAGAACGGCCGTGCGAAAGTGGACATCGTGCTGGCCAAGGGTAAGAAGATGTATGACAAGCGCCAGACCATGAAGGAGAAAGAAGACCGGCGCGAGATGGACAGGGCAAAAAAGGTGTATTAAGTTGTGACAGAAAGAATGACTTTAGAAACAGCCGCACAACAGCGGATATTGGTACTCGACGGTGCCATGGGCACACGCATCCAGCGGTACAACCTCACGGAGGCAGACTTCCACGGGTATGCATTCCTCACCAAGACAGTGGTGCTCAAGGGCAACAATGATGTGCTCAACATCACCCGTCCCGACATTGTGGAGGATATTCACAGCAAGTATTTAGAGGCCGGAGCCGACTTGATTACCACCAACACATTCAGTTCGCAGCGCATCTCACAGGCCGATTACCAGTTGGAAGATGAAAGCAGGAGGATGGCCCTGGAGGGTGCCCGGATTGCCCGGAGGGCAGCCGACCGTTTTTCCACCCCCGAGTGGCCAAGATTTGTATGCGGTTCGGTGGGTCCCACCAACAAGACCTGTTCGATGAGTCCTGACGTCTCCGACCCCGCAGCCCGCGCCATCACCTACGACCAACTCCTCGACGCCTACTCCGAGCAAATCGACGCATTGATTGCCGGCGGAGTTGATGCCATTCTCATAGAGACCATCTTCGACACGCTCAATGCCAAGGCCGCCATCGACGCCGCCGTCACCCAGATGCGCAACCGCCAGGTGAGTTTGCCCATCATGCTGTCGGTCACCGTCACCGATTTGGCCGGGCGCACCCTCAGCGGACAAACGCTGGAGGCTTTTCTTGCCAGCATCAGCGACTACCCCATTTTTTCCGTAGGACTCAACTGCTCCTTCGGCGCCCGCCAGATGCTTCCCTTCATCAAGGAATTGTCAGTCAAGGCGCCCTACCTGCTGTCGGTCCATCCCAACGCAGGACTCCCCAACTCCATGGGCCTCTACGACGAGACAGCCGAGAGCATGGCCCCGCAGATGGAAGAGATGGCCGCTAACGGACTCGTCAACATCATCGGAGGATGCTGCGGCACCGACGAGCATTTCATCCGCCTGTTTGCCCAAGCCATGCGCGGCAAGCAGCCCAGGCGTGTGCCCGCCCCGCCACAAGTGATGACCCTCAGCGGACTGGAGCCCCTGCTGGTGACACCAGAGGTGAAATTCGTCAATGTGGGCGAGAGATGCAATGTGGCCGGTTCCCGGAAATTCCTGAGGCTCATCAAGGAGAAAAACTACAACGAGGCCGTGTCCATCGCCAGGAAACAAGTGGCAGACGGCGCTCTCGTCATCGACATCAATATGGACGACGGTCTGCTCGACGCCAAGCAGGAAATGACCACATTCCTCAACATCATTGCCGCCGAGCCCGATATCGCACGCGTGCCAGTGATGATAGACTCATCGGACTGGACCGTCATCACCGCCGCCCTGAAATGTGTGCAAGGCAAGTGCATCGTCAATTCCATTTCCCTCAAGGAAGGCGAGGAAAAATTTCTGGCTCATGCCCGTGAGGTGAAACGATTCGGTGCCGCGGTCGTGGTCATGTGCTTCGATGAGCAAGGGCAGGCCACCTCGTACGAGCGCCGTATAGAAATCGCCCAAAGGGCATACCACCTGCTGACAGACGTGGTGGGAATGAATCCACTCGATATCATTTTCGACCCCAATGTGCTCGCCATCGCCACCGGAATGGAAGAACACGACCGCTATGCCATCGATTTCATACGAGCCTGCGGATGGATAAAAGAGCATCTGAAAGGCGCGCATGTGAGTGGTGGCGTGAGCAACCTGTCGTTCTCCTTCAGGGGCAACAACTATATCCGCGAGGCCATGCATGCCGTGTTTCTTTACCATGCCATTACCCATGGAATGGACTTCGGCATCGTCAATCCGGCATCAAAAGTCACCTACTCAGACATACCCCCCGAGCAACTGGAAATCATTGAGGATGCTGTGCTGGCAAGGCGTACCGATGCCACGGCGCGACTGGTGGAACTGGCCGAGCGTATCAAGAAAGAATCAGAGGCAGCGAAAAACGCCAGTGTCTCAGGCAGTCCACAGCCATCGCCCGACGAACAATGGCGGAATGACACCGTGGAGAACCGCCTGATTTACGCCCTGAGGAAAGGTATTGGCGACCACCTCGCCGAAGACCTTGAAGAGGCACTCACGACCTACCCCCGCGCCGTGGACATCATCGAGGGACCACTCATGCAAGGCATGAACCTCGTGGGTGAACTCTTCGGCAACGGCAAGATGTTTCTGCCACAAGTGGTGAAAACCGCACGCACGATGAAGCAAGCGGTGGCCATTCTTCAGCCACGGATTGAGCGGGAGCGCACAGAAGGAGCGACCCATGCAGGGAAAATACTCCTGGCCACTGTCAAGGGCGATGTCCACGACATAGGCAAGAATATTGTCGCTGTCATCATGGCCTGCAACAACTATGAGGTCATCGACATGGGCGTTATGGTGCCCGCGGAGCAAATAGTAAGAAAGGCCAAGGAGGAAAAGGTGGACCTGATAGGTCTCAGCGGCCTCATCACTCCGAGTCTGGAGGAGATGGTCAATGTGGCCAAGGAACTGGAGAAGGCAGGGCTTGACATCCCCATCATGATTGGTGGCGCCACCACAAGCGAACTGCATGTGGCGCTGAAAATAGCACCGGTCTATGCGGGTTCGGTGGTGTGGATGAAGGACGCATCGCAGAATGCGCTCATGGCTGCCCGCCTGCTCAACCAACAGGAAGAGACCCACAACCTGCTCTCCGACACCTATTCGCGCATGAGAGCCGAATACGAATCGAAACAGCAGAAATTGCTGTCTATAGAAGAGGCGCGCCAAAACAAACTGCGACTCTTTGAGGATAGATAGGATTTTATAGGATGCCATAGGATTTTATAGGATTCCTAGTAACTCTAGAATTTCTAGGATATCTAGAATATCTAGGATTTCTAGCAACTAGAAAAAATAAAAAAAAACTCATTAATACACGATAATGTTTAAACGAAAGAAAAACTGGAGGCCCTTATCAGGGGAACCCCTCACCGAGATGGACAAGAAAATCATGTATCTCGAAGGGAAAGGCAAGGAAGTGCCCACTCGCGACCTTATTCGTACCCCCGAGGAAATTGAGGGCATACGCAGAAGCGGTGTCATCAATACGGGCGTGCTCGACGCTGTGGCCCAGAGCATTCACGCGGGCATGAACACCCTCGAAATCGACAAGATATGTTATGACTATTGCACAAAGCATGGCGCCATACCCGCCTGCCTCGGATATGAAGGCTTTCCCAAAAGCGTTTGCACGAGCATCAACGAAGTGGTGTGCCACGGCATACCCAAGGAGGAGGACGTGCTCGAGGAAGGCGACATCATCAATGTGGATTTCACCACCATTCTCGACGGTTACTATGCCGACGCCTCACGCATGTTCATTATCGGAAAGACATCGCCCGAGAAAGAGCAACTGGTGAGAGTAACCAAAGAATGCCTGGAAATCGGCGCCGAGGCAGCCAAGCCCTGGGGTTTTGTGGGAGATATCGGCCATGCCATCCAGAAACATGCCGAAAAATACCATTATGGCGTAGTGAGGGATTTGTGTGGCCATGGTGTGGGATTGAAATTCCATGAGAAACCAGACGTTCCCCATTTCGGACGAAAAGGAAGGGGCATGTTGCTCGTGCCCGGCATGGTATTCACCATTGAGCCAATGATCAACATGGGCACATGGCGCGTGTTTATCGACTCCGACGACCCATACGGGTGGGAAGTCATCTCCGAGGACGAACTACCCAGCGCCCAATGGGAGCACACCTTCGTCATGACTGAACATGGAGTAGAAATATTGTCATATTAATATTGTCATGGAAGACGTTTACATACTCGCCATCGAGAGCAGTTGCGACGACACGTCGGCTGCCGTACTCAGAAACCAGGTCCTGCTCAGCAACGTCACAGCATCGCAGGATGTCCACCGCAACTATGGAGGCGTGGTGCCCGAACTGGCCTCACGCGCCCATCAGCAGAACGTGGTTCCGGTGGTGGACCAGGCACTGAAACAGGCAGGAGTGACCCGTGAGCAACTCTCGGCAGTGGCATTTACACGTGGTCCCGGACTGATGGGCTCGCTTTTGGTGGGAGTCAATTTTGCCAAGGGTTTCGCACGTGCCCTAGGGATACCCATGATTGATGTCAATCACTTGCAAGGCCATGTTTTAGCCCATTTCATTAAAGAAAAAGAGGAAGACACTTCGGCGCCACCGATGCCCTTCCTGTGTCTGCTCGTGAGCGGAGGAAATTCGCAGATTGTCAGAGTAGACGCCTACAACAATATGACCGTGCTGGGGCAAACCATCGATGATGCCGCAGGCGAAGCCATCGACAAATGTTCCAAAGTGATGGGGCTGGGCTACCCCGGTGGTCCCATCATCGACCGCCTTGCCCGAAAAGGGAATCCCCGTGCCTATCAATTCTCCCAACCACATATCCCCGGACTGGACTATAGTTTCAGCGGACTGAAGACGTCGTTCCTGTACCATCTCAGAGACTGGGTGGCCGAAGACCCCGATTTCATCGAGCATCATCAGGAGGACCTTGCCGCCAGTCTGGAGTTCACCGTCGTGGATATTCTGATGAAGAAACTGCGGTTGGCTGTGAAGCAGACAGGCATCCGGCATGTGGCCGTGGCGGGCGGCGTATCGGCAAACACCGGTCTGAGGAATGCATTCCACGACCATGCGAAGAGATTCGGATGGAAGATATACATCCCCAAATTCAGTTACACCACCGACAATGCAGCCATGATAGGGGTTGCCGGGTATTTCAAATACCTCGACCGGGACTTCTGCTCGATTGATGCGCCGGCATTCTCGAAGGTTACTTTTGAGTGAGAGAGGATTATTAGAGGACTATAGAGGATAATAGAGGATTTTAGAGGACTATAGAGGAATAGTAACTTCAAACTCCAAACTTCAAACAAGATATGGATTTAGAAAACAAAGTATTAAGCCGTGAAATACAGGCCCTTCTGTATGACACTGGCAAGACATTAGGCACAGCAGAAAGCTGTACAGGAGGCAGAATCGCCGAGGCCATCATTGCCACACCTGGAGCATCGAATTATTTCAAAGGTTCTATCGTCTCTTATACCAACGAGGTCAAGGAGAAACTGCTTGGCGTAGACCACCAGGTGCTCGAGGAGCAGACCGCCGTATGCGAGGAAGTGGCCCGCCAGATGGTCATGGGTGCCATCCATGCGCTCGACGTGGATTTCGCCATATCCATCACTGGTATAGCTGGCCCAGGAGGCGGCACCAAAGAAATTCCCGTGGGTACCATTTACCTGGGATACGGTTCGGAACAAGACGTGAGAATCATCAAGTTGGACCAGGACCAAGGCCGCGACATCAACCTCGCAGTAGCCACATCGAAAGCCCTTCAGGCCATCATTGCATTCCTGAAAGAGACCCTGCCCCCAAAGCCAGAACTTGAGTCATAAAGTGAACAGCATCCAAGACTCCATCCCGGCTTTCACACAGCAAGAAAAGCCATATTTTCACTTCCAACGTTAAAAGATTCTTAAAATGTAAGTTTTAGGAATCTTTTTTAATATTATTTAGTCAGTTATTTTCGCCAATAACTCAATATTGTTGTAATTTTGCGCCGAATTTATCAAAAAAGGGGCGACCACCATTTGCCCCGTCTTGGAAATGTAAAAAAAACGACAAAGTCCACTTGAAGAAAACTAGAAAAAAACTAATAAACTCACAATAATATGTCAGAAGCAATTGATATACGCGAAATAAGCGTAAGAATCGAACAACAAAGTGCATTCGTGAACAATCTCACGATGGGTATGGACCGTGTTATTGTCGGACAGAAACACCTGATCGACGTTTTGCTAATTGGATTACTGAGTGATGGGCACATCCTGCTCGAGGGTGTCCCCGGTCTGGCCAAGACCCTGGCCATTAAGACCCTGGCACAACTCATCGACGCCAAGTACAGCAGAATACAATTCACGCCCGACCTTTTGCCTGCCGATGTCATTGGAACAATGATTTATTCGCAGAAAGACGAGAATTTCCAAGTGAAGAAAGGCCCCGTTTTCGCCAACTTCGTCCTTGCCGACGAAATCAACCGTGCGCCCGCCAAGGTTCAGAGTGCATTGCTCGAGGCCATGCAGGAGCACCAGGTGACTATCGGTGAGAAAACCTTCCTGTTGCCCAATCCCTTCCTCGTCATGGCCACCCAGAACCCCATCGAGCAGGAAGGCACCTATCAATTGCCCGAGGCACAGGTAGACCGTTTCATGTTGAAGGCAATCATCGACTACCCCACCATCCAGGAAGAGAAACTCATCATCCGTGAGAATCTCGTGGAAAGCCTGCCCGAGGTGAAGCCCGTCATCAGTGCACAGGAAATCGTGGACGCACGTCAAGTGGTCAGACAGGTTTATATCGACGAGAAGATTGAGCAATACATTGCCGACATTGTGTTTGCCACAAGATATCCCGACAGATACTCACTCAACGAGATTAAAGACTATATCACATTCGGAGGTTCACCGCGCGCCAGTATCAATCTGGCCAAGGCCGCCAGGGCCTATGCCTTCATCAAGCGCCGTGGCTATGTGGTGCCCGAGGATGTCAGGGCCGTGGCACACGATGTGCTTCGCCACCGCATCGGTCTGTCGTATGAGGCAGAGGCCGCCAATGTAACAAGTGAAGAAATCGTCAGCAAGATTATCAACAAAGTGGAGGTTCCTTGATGGATACTTCGGAAATGATAAAAAAAGTCCGCAAAATCGAAATCAAGACACGCGGACTAAGTCAGAACATCTTCGCAGGCCAATACCACACAGCATTCAAAGGCAGGGGAATGGCTTTCGCCGAGGTGCGTGAATACCAGTACGGTGACGACGTGCGCGACATCGACTGGAACGTCACCGCCCGGTTTCACCGCCCCTATGTGAAAGTGTTTGAGGAGGAGCGCGAACTCACCGTGATGCTGCTTGTCGACGTCAGCGGTTCGCTCGATTTCGGCACAATCAAGCAGACCAAGCGTGACATGGAGACAGAAATAGCCGCCACGATAGCCTTCAGCGCCATCCAGAACAACGACAAGATAGGAGTCATCTTTTTCTCCGACCAAATCGAGAAATACATTCCGCCCAAGAAAGGCCGCAAGCATATTCTCTATATCATCAGGGAGATGCTCAACTTCAAGCCCGAGAGTCAGCGTACCGACGTGGGAATGGCCGTGGAGTTTCTCACCAGGGTCATGAAGCGCCGTTGCACGGCTTTCCTCATCAGCGACTTCTACACCCCGTTGTCGTTTGACAATGCGCTCACCATCTGCAACCGCAAACACGACCTTGTGGCGATACAGGTCTATGACCAGCGGGCCAAGGAATTGCCCAATGTCGGACTGATGAAAATACAGGACGCCGAGACTGGTCACGAGATGATTATCGACACATCGAGCCGCAAACTACGGAGAGCCCATACCGCCTATTGGCTGAAAAGGCAGGCCGACCTCCATCAGATGTTCAACAAGAGCAGTGTCGACAACGTGTCGGTTGCCACCAACGACGATTACGTGAAATCTCTGATGATGCTCTTTTCCATGCGTTCATGAGCATTCCAGGAGGTTGGTTTCATAAAATACAAGAAAATGAACAGAATTAAATATTTCCTACTCTGGCTTGTGGCCTGTCCGCTGTGTTGCCTTGCACAGGTCTCTGTCGATGTGCAAATCGACAGCACAGTCATTGTCATCGGACAGCAGGCCCACGTCAAACTCTCGGTCACCATGAAAGAGGGACAGAAGGCCGACATGCCCACATTTTCCCAGGGAGAGTATCTGACACCAGGAGTGGAGATTGTGGAGACACAAGACGAGGACGATGTGAAACTCGACAACAATTCCATCAGGAAGTCAAGAGTATACACCATCACGTCGTTCGAAAACGCCGACTCACTCTATTACCTTCCACCTCTGGGGGTGATCGTAGACGGAAAGGAGTATAAAAGCAAGAACCTGGCGCTGAAAGTCGTGGAATTTCCCGTGGACTCACTCCATCCCGACCAGTTCTTCCCGCCCAAAGATGTTCAGGACAACCCATTTCTTTGGGCAGAGTGGAGTCCGCTCTTCTGGATGAGTTTGCTGCTCCTGGTACTCACCGTAGTGATGTTCTACCTCATTGCAAGACTGCGAGACAACAAGCCCATCATCGCCAAGATACGTTTCGTCAGGAAGATGTTGCCCCACCAGGCAGCCATGAAGGAAATCAAGCGCATCCAGTCGAGCAAACTCAGTTCGTCGGCCGACCAGAAAGAGTATTACACAGCCCTCACCGACACCTTGAGGAAATACCTGCAGGAGCGATTCGGTTTCAACGCCATGGAGATGACCAGTTCGGAAATCATCGACTGGCTGAGGAAAGAGAACGACCAGCAGAAAATCGAGGAACTAAGACAACTTCTGGAGACCGCCGACCTGGTGAAATTCGCCAAGTTCTCCACCCAGGAAAACGAGAAGGACCGTGGCATGGAGAGTGTGGTGCAATTCATCAACGAGACCAAGATGGAGAATATGCCCGTAGTCGAGAAAATCGAGCCTCAAGTCACCGAGGAGCAAAAGCGGTCTATCAAGTCAAGGAGAATCCTGCTGGCCGTCATCGCCGCACTGAGCATCATCATTTTCGCCGTCTTCGCTTTTGTCTGCTGGCAGATGTATCTGCTCGTGTTCTAAAAGGGTACAACACAAATTCAACTGAAAATGGAATTCATCAACAAAGAATACTTCCTGCTCCTGCTGCTCCTCATACCATACGTGCTGTGGTATTTCCTCTTCCACCGGAAGACGGAGCCGACCATGCGAATGAGCGACACCAACGTGTATAAGTTCGCCCCCAAGAGTTGGAGGATGCGACTGCTTCACCTGCCCATGCTACTCAGGGCGCTGGCATTCATCCTGGTGGTCACGGCGCTGGCAAGGCCACAGGGACAAAACACGTGGAGCAAGAAAACGGTAGAGGGTATCGACATCATGCTTGCCATCGACGTGTCGACCAGTATGCTTCTGCAAGACCTCTCCCCCAACCGACTCGAGGCAGCGAAGAAAACCGCCGCTGAGTTTGTCTCGGGAAGGCCCGACGACAACATCGGCCTGACCATCTTCGCAGGCGAGGCGTTCACACAATGCCCCATGACGCTTGAGCACAACACCTTGCTCAACCTGCTCCATGACGTCCGCACCGACATTGCCGCAAGTGGACTGATAGAGGACGGCACGGCCATAGGCATGGGACTTGCCAACGCCCTGAGCAAACTTCAGGACAGCAAGGCCAAGAGCAAAGTGGTGATTTTGCTCACCGACGGCACCAACAACATGGGCAACATCTCGCCCACGACAGCCGCCGAGATGGCCAAAAAGATGGGTGTCAGGGTCTACACCATCGCCGTGGGCACCAACGGAGTCACCACCTATCAGGAAATCGTCGCGGGAACCGTGCAGTATGTGCCCATCCGCTCAGAAATCGACGAAAGGGCGCTGAGGGAAATTGCCAGCACAACCAACGGAAATTTCTACCGTGCCACCAACTCTTCGGAACTGAAGCGTATCTACGATGACATCGACGAACTGGAGAAGTCGAAACTCTACGAGAAAATCCACAGCGAGCGGCATGAGGGCTTCCAGCCTTTCGTCATAGCCGCCATTATCGTGCTGCTCCTGGAGATACTGCTTCGTGTGACCGTCCTCAGACGCATACCATAGGTGGAAATCAATAATAACGAAAGATTGTGGCGGCAACGCCACGTAAAAATACAAAACAAATGTTCAGATTTGAAAGTCCTGAGTATCTCTGGTTGCTGACTATCATTCCCCTGATGGCTCTCATACGATATGTGTGTGTGAGAAACAGAAAGCGCAAGTTGCGGCGATTCGGAGACCCCAGTTTGCTAAAAGACATGATGCGGGGAGTGTCGAAATACCGGCCTGCTGTGAAATTCTGGTTGCTCATGGCCGCACTCGCACTGCTTGTGGCCATGCTTGCCCGCCCCCAATGGGGAGAGCATGACGTGACACAAAAGCGTCAGGGAATAGAAGCCATCATCTGTATGGACGTATCCAACTCCATGCTTGCCACCGACGTGGTGCCCTCACGCCTTGAAAAGGCTAAACTGCTGGTGGAGAACATGGTCGACAAATTCGAGAACGACAAGGTAGGACTGATCGTATATGCCGGCGACGCTTTTGTGCAACTTCCGATTACCAACGACTATGTGTCGGCAAAGATGTTTATGCAGAACATCTCCCCGTCGCTGATAGCCCAGCAGGGCACCGACATCGCCGCGGCCATCAGAATGGCACTTGAGAGTTTCACTCCCGATGAAAAAGCCGGTAAAGCCATCGTGCTGGTCACCGACGGTGAGGACCATGAGGGAGGTGCCATCGAGGCAGCCCAGGAAGCCAAGAAAAAGGGCGTGAGAGTATTTATTCTGGGTGTAGGCTCGGAAAAAGGCTCACCCATCACCATGCCCAATGGCCAGTACCTGACCGACAATCACGGCGAGACCGTGATTTCGAAACTCAACCAGGACATGTGCCGCCAGGTGGCAGAAAACGGCAGTGGTGTATACATCCACGTAGACAACACCAGCGATGCCCAGAAGAGACTTGACAATGAAATCTCGATGATGCAGAAAGGAGAGATTTCGACAGTGACCTATACCGAGAACGGCGAGCAGTTCCAGGCCGTTGGCCTGCTGGTCATCCTGCTGCTGATAGCCGAAGTCGTCATTCTTGAGCGCAAAAACCGGTTGTTCAAAAATGTCAAGTTGTTTTCCAGACAAAAAAATGGAGGTGAAAAAAGCAAATGATGAATAGATATTTCACATGGATTCTGACGATTCTGTTGTTTTTGGGAGGAGTGAGCACCGTCCAGGCCCAGAAGACCGACAGATGGCATATCAGACAGGGAAACAGACTTTACCGTCAGGGCGACATCGACGATGCCACCACCCAATACAAGATGGCACTTGCCAAAGACTCACTCAATCCGGTAGCCGTCTACAACATGGGGCGGGTATTGCTTCAAAAAGCCATCAACAGCACCTCACAGGAAGGCAACGGCCAGAGTCAGATGGCACCCCAGGAAATCGACTCCCTCCTGCGCACGGCCGAACAGATGTTTCAGACTGCTGCCCGACTGGAAACCAACAAAATCAGGAAGGCGATGTGCTGGCATAATGTGGGAGTCATGTACCAAATGGCGGGTCAGTTCAAGGAGGCGATAGAGTATTACAAAGACGCGCTCAGAAACAACCCCAATGACGACGAGACCCGATACAATCTCGCGGTTTGTCAGAAGAATCTGAATGGCAACAAACAAGTGAAGCATTATCAGATGGAAGTGTTCGTCAAGGACGCCGAGACGAAGAAACCATTGCCAGAGGCAGAAGTCGTATTTCAATTCAATGAGCCAGGCAAGGAGACAGAAGTGCTCGGAGGAACGACCAACGCCAACGGAAAGGTCGCAGTGTTCATCCCCGACACACTGGCATCAAGAATGATTACGGTAAGTGCTTTCAAGGAGAAGTATGAGAGGAACGACATCAAAGGACAATTCACTGCCGAGGAACTCCTCAAGCAGCCCGACGACGTGCGCACCATCATGCTATACCCCGACCCGATGGTCGTGCTTTTCCAGACGGTGGACTCTATCACGGGAAAACCACTTCCCAAGGTTGAAAATGACATCACCGTGGTCGTAGATGAGAATTACAAGAACTCCTACAAGGAAATCAGCAGTCAGAACGGAAAATTCCCCGTCAAGGCCCAGAAGGGTGCCTTGGTCAGCATCAATTCTCAATTGAAAGGCTATCAACCCAAGCAAACCATGATTGAGAAATTCTCGAAACCCGAGACCATCAAAATGGTGCCCGACCAGAATCAGAAGAAGAAACAGCAACAGCAGCAACAAAACCAGAAACAAAACTCTGACGACAACAAGGATAAAAACAAAGATAAGAAAAAGGATGAAGGCCAGAACCAGAATCAAGACCAAAATCAAAATCAACAGCAGGGCGAGGGTCAACCAGAGACTCAGCCCAACATGAGTCAAGACAATGTGGAGCGTCTTCTCGAAGCCGCCAAGCAACAAGAGAAAGAGACACAGGAAAGGCTTCAAAGAGCGAAACGTCTGCGTCAGCGTAGGCAATTGGATAAAAATTGGTAATTGTAATTTCTGAAAACTCACATTATGAAAAGATATTTTTTGCTTGCTTTGAGCATCTGCGTCACATGGATGGCATTCGCACAGAAGATGAGTGTGAAAGCGCCATCGAGTGTGGTGGTGGGCGAAAATTTCAGATTGGAATACACCGTGCATCTCGTCAACATTGACGGGCAGCCTCAACTACCCGACATGCCCGATGGTTTGCGAGTGGTCTACGGACCAAGCATATCCCAGCAGGAGAGTTACAGTAATATCAACGGCCATTCCAGTGTGACCGCTCTCACCATCTTCACCTTTATGATACAGGCCGACAAAGAGGGCACCTTCACCATACCTGCCGCCAAACTGCATGTCGGCGGACGGACCCTGGTGTCGGACCCCGTCAGCGTCAAGGCTACCAAGGATTCAAGAAAGCAAAACACAGGCACCACTTTCCACCCTGACGACAACAGTGGACCAGGCATAAGAAGCCAGGGCACCCCCATCTCACAAAAAGACATATTCTTCAAGGTGACCGCCAGCAAGACACACGTCTATGAGCAAGAACCCATCGTGCTGACATACAAATTATGTTATCTGAGAGACGTGCAGCCCACAAGCATCAATGGAAATGCCCCCGACGTGAAAGGCTTCCAGGTGCAGGAAATCACTGTGCCAGACACCTATTCGATGGAAACCATCAATGGCAGGACTTACGTCACCAGGGTTTTCAAGCAATATCTGCTCTATCCGCAAATGGTGGGAACCCAGGATATTCCAAGAGTGATTTTCAAGGCAGAAGTGCCGCAGAGAGTGGCCGTTGACCCCATGGAGGCATTTTTCAACGGAGGTTCCGACTTTGTGGTTGTGCCTTGCGACCTCATTGCCGAGGGTATGGACATCAGGGTAGACTCCTTGCCGTCGAAGCCAGCGGGATTCTCGGGCGGCGTAGGAAAATTCAACATTTCCGCGCAAATCGACAAAGAGGAACTCAAGGCTGGCGACCCCATCAACATCAGGGTGGTCGTCGGAGGAATGGGAAACCTCAAGTTGCTCAAGCAGCCAGAAGTCATTTTGCCCAAAGATTTCGACAAATTCGACGCAAAGATCACCGACAAGACCGAACTCACAGCCAACGGTGTGGAGGGAAATATGATTTACGACTTCCTGGCAGTGCCGAGGAACCAAGGCGAATACACCATCCCGGCCATCAAGATGACCTACTTCGACATTGAGTCGAAATCGTACAAGACCATAGAGACCGAACCCTTCCAGGTGAAAGTGCTCGAGGGCGACGGTTCGTCGTCCGACGACTACGCCGACTACTCCAACAAGGATATCCGCCCAATCAAGGAGGGCAAGGCATCATTATACAAGGCCAACGAATTCTTCTTCGGCTCGCGGGCCTATTGGCTCTGGATTGCCATTCCGTTGCTCCTCTTCATCGCACTGCTGACCGTGTTCCGCAAACGGGCCATCGACAATGCAAACATCACGAAGATGAGAGGCAAGAAAGCCAACAAAGTGGCTACCCGCCGACTCAAGGTGGCCAACAAACTCATGCTCAACGGCGACAACGACCGCTTCTACGACGAGGTGCTCAGAGCATTGTGGGGATATGTAGGCGACAAACTCAACATGCCAGTCGAACAACTCTCCCGCGACAATGTCAGCGACAGGCTCACCGAGCACGGAGTGGAAGAAGGCACTGTGGAGAAGTTTATCCAGGCTCTTGACGAATGCGAGTTTGAGAGATACGCTCCTGGCGACTCCAAGGGCAATATGAACCGTACGTTTGAGGCCGCAATGAATGCTATTATGAAAATCGAGGATGACATGAAATCGGCTAAGGGGAAAACCAAAGACGCCACTCCGGCAGTTGTGCTTCTGCTTCTGTTGGCGATGATTCCCATGCAATCGGTACTGGCCGTAACCAAGGAGAGTGCCGACGAAGCATACAAAAAGGGCAATTACCAGCAGGCCATCAAGGACTATGAGCAATTGCTCAAGGAGGGTGTGAGCGCAAAGTTGTATTTCAATCTTGGCAACGCCTACTACCGGACAGAGGATATGACCAAGGCCATACTCAACTATGAGCGGGCCTATATGCTGTCGCCGGGCGACGAGGATATCAGATTCAACCTGCAACTGGCCCGCACCAAGACCATCGACAAGATCAATCCGCAGCGGGAGATGTTCTTCGTCACCTGGTATAAGGCACTTGTCAATTTCACGAGTGTGGACAGATGGGCAGCCATCGCCGTGGCAAGTATCATACTGGCCTTGATACTCATTCTGCTCTACCTGTTCTCCGACAAAATCAGACTGCGGAAAATAGGCTTCTATGGTGCAGTGGCGATGCTGGTGCTCTTCATCCTGTCGAATATCTTCGCATACCAGCAAAAGCAGAAACTCGAGAAAAAAGACGGAGCCATCATCATGACGGCGACTGTCAATGTGAAGAAGACACCCGACAGCAAAGCCGAGAACGCCTTTGTGCTGCATGAGGGCACCAAGGTGGAAATCACCGACAAGACCATCAAGGGCTGGAGAGGCGTACGCATCATCGACGGACGCGAAGGATGGCTGCAGGATAATTGCATGGAGGAAATTTGACCGCATAGCCGCCAATGGATTTCAGCCCCGTCACAAATTTCGACAGACAAGTCCTGGCGCTGTTCAACGGAAGCGACTCGCCTTTCCTTGACTCGCTCATGGTGACTCTCACCTCAGGAGCCACTTGGCTGCCGTTGTATGTGGCCCTGCTCTATCTTGTCATCAAGAACAACGACACGCTGGCGCAAATCGCATTGGTGGTGGCATCATGTGCCCTGTGTTTCTTTATCACCGAGTTTGTCACCGAGGGAATCGTCAAACCCGCAGCAGCAAGGCCCAGGCCCCTCAACGACCCCGAGTGGATGTATATGGTGGATATCGTGCTCGACAGAAAATCCACCGACTACAGTTTCTTCTCCGCCCATGCCTCCAATACCTTCGGCATCGCCATCTTCTTCTGCTGGCTTGTGCGAAACCGGCTCTTTGCCGCCCTCATGGTCACATGGTCGCTCATCAATTGCTATACCCGGCTCTATCTGGCCATGCACTACCCCACCGACATCATGGTGGGACTGGCTTTCGGGGCAGTGGCCGGCTCCGTGGCCTATCTGGTATATTTTCTTGCCCATCGAACCATGACAGTCAGCACCCGGTACATCTCAAGCCAATACACGAAGACCGGGTACAGTCTGGCCGACATCGATGTGGTGGCGTGGGTACTTGCCCTCACTTATTGCGCAGTCAACATATTTGCGCTGATTACATTATAACAATGAATACCAAACAGATACAAATCAAGGATTACAATTACCCGCTGCCCGACGAGCGGATAGCAAAATTCCCCTTGTCCAAGAGGGATGAGTCGAAACTGCTACTCTACAGACACGGCGAAATATCAGAGGATATATTCCATCAACTGCCGGAGTACTTGCCCGCAGACGCATTGATGGTCTTCAACAACACCAAAGTCATCATGGCCCGTATCCATTTCCGGAAAGTCACGGGGGCGCTTATCGAGGTGTTCCTGCTGGAGCCAGCAAGTCCTGCCGACTATGAGCAGATGTTCCAGACGCATGGACAATGCCAGTGGGTCTGCATGGTGGGAAATCTGAAAAAATGGAAAGACGATGTCCTGGCCCGGCAGATTGAAGTCAACGGTCGGTCACTGACACTAACGGCGAGCAAGACAGGAGAGACGCACACCGGAGTGAAAGTGCTACTGCAATGGGACAACGAAGACGTGAGTTTTGCCGAACTGCTGGATGCCGTGGGCGAACTACCCATCCCACCCTACCTCAACCGAGAGTCGCAGGAAAGTGACAAAACCACCTACCAGACAGTGTATTCCAAAATCAAAGGCAGCGTGGCGGCTCCTACGGCAGGGCTGCACTTCACCGACGATGTGCTGCGTGCCATCGACCGTCGGGGGATAGACCGCGAGGAGGTAACGCTACACGTGGGGGCAGGTACATTCAAGCCCGTCAAGAGCGAGACCATCCAGAGACACGAGATGCACTCTGAGTACATCAGTGTCGGCAGGCAAACCATCGAGAAAATCATCCGTCACGGGGGCAAGGCCATCGCCGTAGGCACCACGAGCGTGCGCACATTGGAAAGCCTCTATTATATCGGGGCAAAACTTAGGGAAAATCCTGAAGCCTCGCCCGAGCAGTTGCATGTCAGCCAATGGGAACCATACGAAACCACACCTACCCTCTCTGCTGTGGAGGCGATGGAGGAAATCCTGAATTACATGGACCGCAACGAGATGAACACACTGCATACCAGCACACAAATCATCATCGCTCCCGGTTATGAATATAAAATTGTCAACATGCTGGTGACAAACTTCCATCAGCCTCAAAGCACGCTACTCCTGCTGGTCAGTGCATTCCTGCATGGCGACTGGCAACGCATCTACGACTATGCCCTGAGCCACGACTTTCGTTTCCTCAGTTATGGTGATAGTTCGCTACTAATTCCGTGATGATTTTTTCTAGGAATACTAGGATTTCTAGATTTTCTAGATTTCCTAGAATTTCTAGATTTCCTAGATTCTCTAGATTTTCTAGAATCTCTAGATTCTCTAGATTTCCTAGAGTCTCTAGGACCAGCAACTTCAAACTTCAAACTCTAAAAATGAACCCAAAACTAAAAATAGGTGTTAAGGTAAGATTCCTTAGCGAGACAGGCGGCGGAATTGTCGCTGGATTCAAAGGCAACAACATTGTCCTCGTAGAAGACGAAGACGGTTTTCAGATTCCCACACCAGTCAACGAGGTGGTGGTGGTGGAAACCAATGATTACAATATAGCAAAGGTTCACACTTCTGCCAGCAAACCCATGAAACCGGTACCCGGCACTCAACCCCAGAAACCGGTCAAGGAAGAAAACGAACCGATAGACCGCCCCATCACTTTCCGCCAGCCCGTGGAGGAACGCAAGGGTGGTGATGTGCTCTCGGCATACCTCGCTTTTGTGCCCATCGACGTGAAGCAAATCAGCAGCACCAATTTCGAGACATATTTTGTCAACGACAGCAACTACTATATGCACTATAGTTATATGGTGGCAGAGGGTGCCAACTGGAAACTGAGAGCACACGGCGAGGTGGAGCCCAACACGAAACTCTTTATCGAGGAACTGGGCAGGAGCGACCTTAACGACATCGAGAAAGCATGTGTGCAACTGACGGCTTACAAAAAGGAAAAGACATTCATGCTCAAGCCCGCCATCGACCATCAGTTCCATGTCGACCCTGTCAAATTCTACAAACTACACACGTTCCAGGAGAATGAGTTTTTCGAGGCACCAGCCATGCTCTTCACGATAGTGGAAAACGATGTGGTGCCCAGACCACTTGTGATTGACCCGCAGAAACTGAAAAAGGAAATGTATGCCTCATCGGCTGAGCAGAACAGCACCTCGCAGGGAGGCGACCGCGATAAGATGGTGCACAGATACGAGGCATCGCAGAGCAAAAGCAAGCCCATGCCGGGAAGGAAAACCGACGAGGTGGTTGTAGACCTCCATGCCAGTGAAGTGCTCGAGACAACGGCAGGTATGTCGGCAGGCGACATTCTGAACTACCAACTTGAAATTTTCAACAGAACACTTCAGGAACATCAAAAGGATAAAGGAAGGAAAATTGTCTTCATTCACGGGAAGGGCGAGGGCGTGCTGCGTCGCGCCATCATCAACGAATTGAAATACAAGTACAAGAAATACACCTATCAGGATGCCTCTTTCCTGGAATACGGATACGGTGCCACCCAAGTCACGATTAGGTGACAACCAACTCACTTACTCCCCGAGGGTCTGAAGTCTTCGTAATACACCTCATTGCGCATCAAGCGCTTGCGGGGCCTATAACTGTCACTCAGCACATCACGGTCGGCTTGATAATAAGGACTTTTCACAAATCCCAGTCGGAAGAGTATCTGGCACACATTGTCGAGCATAAGCGGACGGTTGACTGCGCTGGCCAGAAGGGCAGCCATTTCGGGGTGCGAAGCTTTATATGAATCGGAAAGCCAGACCACAAAAGGCACTTCGAATTGATATTTCAGCGTCATGGCAGCCTCGGCGGGCGACATCGTGTCTAAATCACCATGGGCACGCCCCTTGAAATTACGATAGTCGTAGAGTTCCTCTCCATGGTCGGCGAAATAAACGACAACCGCATTCTTATCCCTGTATTGTTCTATGATTTTCCACACCGTCTCGTCATTATAGCGTGTGGCATTGTCGTAGTCGACAATCATCTGCTTCTTCTGTGTGTCGAGATACGGTTCCTTGCGCTGAAGGCTGTCGGTTTTGAAATAGCGGTAGCGCGAGGTCTGCGGGAAACGCTTATTGGCGGTGAAATGCTGCCCCATCAAGTGAAAGATGACCAAATGATGGTTGCCATGGGGGTGGGCACTTTTCTTAAACGACTCTGTCAGACCTTGGTCGTAAAGGAAACTCTCCTGATTCGTCTCATCATAACAACATGCGCTGAAGTCTTTGTCGAAGAGATAAGAGTTGAGGGCAAAAGTAGTCTCACTGGTCTTGTCGAAATTGCGCTGATTGTCCCACATCCCCACATAATAGCCGGCTTTCTTGAATATGGCGGGGAAGGCGGGATAATCGTACCACGATTCACCGTTCCAGATGCTGTTGGTGCTGAACACGTTTTTCATCACGTCGCTGGTCATATTGTAGGGAGAGACCGCATCGGTAAAGACGTATAAGTGACCCGCCTCGCGCTCAGCGTCAAGATGAGGAGTGGTCTGAAGGGGATAACCATATAGATGGCTATGGTGCTTGATATACGACTCACCGATGACAAGCACCACGTTGAGCGAGTCGGATTCCGTACAGGCAATATGGTCGTCGGGTAGGTCTTTCGTGACCTGAACAGCACTCTCCACATTGTTCGACATCAAGTGAATATCATAGCAAGAATAGAAAAGATCCGTGAAACTGTCCATGGGGCGGACAAACATGCCAAAATACCACAGACTCACCTGGTCGGATGTGGAGCATTTGAGAAGATGATAATATATATAGGTGGAGGCACCACTGAGGGTGAAAATCAGATAGAGCAAAAATGTGTATATCGCATTGGGCACACTACGGCGCAGGAATGCTGCGATTTTTTTCCTGTTCCTCTCAAAGACAAGTATCATCATCAGCATGGCAGCCACCACCATATAAGTCTGCATACTGGACTTACTCGTCAGATAGAAATCAAAAAACTCACTTGTCTCCCTGCCATTGGTCTCTCCCAGCAACATCAGTATGCCCGGCGAAATCATCGTTTCGAAATTCAGCCAGAGAAATGTGCAAATCAAAAAGAAGACCAAATTGACGGCATAGACCAGCACCTTTACTATCACGCTTTTCGTGAGATGGACCATGCACACTGTCAGGTAAGCAAGCAGGCAGGCAAGAGCGAAACCGAACATCAGACCGGCAGGGGAATCATAGTTGGGCAAATCCTTCATGAAAGCCCTCATCAGATGATGGAAAGTGAGCATAAGGACGACGGTGAGCATCATGGGCCATTGCTCACGCATCGGCACCAGCAGTTTCCGTGTCACCTTCCCTGCCCTTTTGTACAGTTGCATGTAGGCAAAACCAAGCAGAAGGCTCAGAGCGACATACAACACGCAGACCAAAAGGCGGTTGTACTCCAGTTCAACCCCCTTCAATGCGAACTCGCGCATGATGGGATGGCAGACAAACACACCGGCTGAGATGCTGCCCACCCAGGCCAGGGGCTTGCAATTCCAGTGCCGGGCAATCAGCAAGAGCAGAGCAACCGAAAACAATGGGCTCAGCACCCATAGTGGTCTGCAGACACTGCTCACGAGCATGCCAATCAGGAGTGCTGGCAGACTGACAGACAAGTGTGTGTCGAGCCACCTGAGAACAGGAGTGCTGTGATTGCGTGCTGTCCAGATACCGAGTGTAAAGACCGACAGCCAAAGGGGGCTGTTGTGGCGAAATTTGAAATGGAACTCGCTCAAATGCTCAGCATAAGCGAAATATACCCCTATAAGCAGGGAGAGTATAGTAAGGCCAAAGAGCAGGTATTGGCTGCGCCGATAATGGAACAACAAATATATAATGTAAAGTTGCAGGGTGACACCGAAATACCAGTACACACCTGGAACAATGGCTCTGGCATCGTATAGATTCAGCGTCATCGTCAATTGGCCAACCACATCAGTGATAGAAGGTAGTTTGTCGTTGAGATAGTAATTCACCCCCACAAATAGCACAAACGCCGGCGCAAGAAGCAAAAACAATTTCTTGAAGTTCCTGCATAAAAATGACCATATTTCTACGCGCTTGCCCTTGATTTCATGCTTATAAGTTAGGCCATAACCGCTCAGGAACAGGAAAACGGGGACACCATACCATCCCCAAAACGAGAAAATATATTCCAAAGAAGGCCAAAAGCCATGGCTGAAACCTTCAAACAACTTGTCTATACGTTCTCCGTAGAAATTAAACTCACATTCCAGCACGTAACAGCCAAGATGAAGCAAATTGTGCAGGCATATCAACAATATGCCCAGGCCACGCATACGGAGCGACGTTCTCTTGTCAATAATCATTGAATTTCTCGAAATTTTGTGCAAAGGTAGCGATTTTTTCTAATACAGACCGACAAAAGCAGCACGTTTTACACTCCGCGGGCCCAGAACAACCTATAAAATCTCACCTCTGACAAAAAATTCCAAAAAAAATGCCGAAAAATTTGCACAGTCCAAAAGAAACCACTACCTTTGCACCGCATTTGAGAGAAAATGCTGCGGTAAGAACCACCGGGAAGGAAGTTTGGGTGAGTGGCTGAAACCAGCAGTTTGCTAAACTGCCGTACGGGTTACCGTACCGGGGGTTCGAATCCCCCAGCTTCCGCAAAGCTCTCAATTTAGTTAAACAGGGAGGATTCATCTAATGGTTAGGATACAAGATTCTCAATCTTGGCATAGGGGTTCGATTCCCCTATCCTCTACTTAAACCCTTGTAAGTCAAAGACTTACAAGGGTTTTTTGTTATTCCGGAGATTCCGGATTTTCAGGAGGTTCCGGAGGTTCCGGAGGTTCCGGAGGTTCCGGATAATGCAGCAAGGGGGTATGCCAGAAGGCATACCCCCTTGTTGGAGAAAATTCAAAAAACCTTTATTCTGCCAGCGGGTCGAAAGTACCCATGGCGCCAGAATTGTTGTAGTCTTGCCATCCGATGGTCTGGGGAATATTTCTATTGCCCGATGAAGCACTCGATGAGAAGCCGAGGAAATAGTATTTGGGCAAGAATTTCATGTACTCGTCTACGTGCATGGCATCGCGGGCATCACCCTTGCGCAACTTCCTCACCAGATTCTCCTTGTACCACTGAGCCAGACGGGCTGTCTGCGGAGCAAGTTCCTTGCGCAGGTCCACAGCCACGGCATCGCGGGCCTCCTGTGTAAGAGCTTTCACCAATGGGTCGCTGTCGTAGGTGGTTCCACCAACGCCAAACTTGTCGGCCACGCGGAACTCCATGTTCTCACGGCGCTGTCCATTCAATGGCTTAAAGCCCATCCAGGTGCAAGTGTTGCCACCCCATCCGGAGAGTTTCCACGACTGAGGAGCACCCTCAGGCAGTATTGCGCCACCGTCGAAGAGCATCCAGCGACGCAAGTCGTCGAAGCGCTTGCCCTCATAGGCGAATTCCACCTGGCGCTCATAGAGAATAGCGCTCATACAGGCAGCCTGGTCGCTGGCCAGGTTGGCTTGCAGGCCATAATTGTTTTCAGCAGTGTAGCCGGCACGTGCGCGAATCATTTGCAGATAGCGCACGGCATCACCCATCTGACCTGCTCCACAAGCCGCCTCAGCCAGGTTGAGCAGCACCTCGGCGTAGCGGAGTTCGATATGAGGAGCACCCGAGAAGGCAAAACCGCCATTCTTCCAGGTAGCGTCCCAGGAATAGAGCGCGCTGCTGTTCACATCGAAGTCGTCCGACTTCTTTCTGATATAGACGCCCTGCTTGCTGTTCAGAAGATTGTCGGCACCATACGAGTTGCCGCTCTCCACGTTGCCCTGGTCGTTGACGTCGGTGTACCAGACATAGTTCCAGAGGATGTAGTCGTGACCACCATTATAACTGGGGTTATGTGCATCGGCCACTGTGGCGTCGCCGGCATAAGCCCACCTGAAGCCCGGGAATGCAAACGTGCGATAGAAACGCGGATCGCGTCCCACGAAAGGCACCTCGGCGTCGTAGGTGGAATCGGAAGCCTCCAGCAGCGTGTAGGTGTCGCAGGTAGCCGGACGCTTGCCATCGGCCATGGGGAACATGTCGATAATCATCGCTGAGGCGTTCTTGCCACTGCCCGTTGCATTCTTCGGACGGATGCCACGCTCCCAGTCATTGTTTTTCTGAACGTCGAGGCCATCGCCTGTGATGTTGTTGTAAAGCGTTACGAACACAGCCTCGGGATTGCGCCCAGACTGACAGAACTGAAGGGCGAAGTCGCTACCATTCACATTGTTGTTGCTGCTGAACAGTCCATATCCACAGGCGTTGATAGAGTCAAGTTCGGCACGCATTTGGTTGTAGGCAGATGTCCAGCGGCTCTGGTCGTTGTTGCGGTTGAACAATGGCGAGCACCACATGAGCAGCACACGGCCTTTCAGTGCCAGAGCGGTACCAGTGCTCACGCGTCCCCAGTCGGAGCCCGACCATCCTCCGTGCATTGTCTCGGCGGCCAGCATGCGTGCGGCGTTGTCCAAGTCGGTGAGGATGAAATTAATGCAGGCATGCGCCGAGGAGCGTGGTGTAACCGAAGACTCAACAGGCTCCAGCACCTTGTCCACGATAGGCACACCGCCATACCATTTCACCAGGTTGTAATAGCACCAGGCACGGAAGAAATAGCACTGGCCCAGGAGAATATTTTTTTGCTCCTGCGGGAGGCTGCCCCCCTCGATGCCCTTGATACAGTCGTTGATGTTGCGGATGCGTCCATACACCGACTCCTGAATATTGTTGCCGGTATTGAAGAAATAGTCGGGCACGGAATTGGTGCTTCCCATCGAGGAAAGTTCCTCGTCGGGATTGACGAATGCGCCGAAGCCACTATATTCCTCTGTGCTCTTGCTTTGCAAGTCGGCACTGCCGGCGCTTGGGTATTTCCACAATTGGTTCTCGCCCACGTTGGCACTGGGAAGACACCAACTGTAGATGTCGTTGAGTCGTCCGTTGGCACCACTGAAATAGTTGTAGATATCAACGTTGACGTTATCGAAGTTTTTCTTCTCGTCCATGAAGTCCTCACTGCAGGAGGCCAGAGCCAGCGTGCCCAGCAAACCGATACTGATATATTTGATTGAACGTTTCATAATGGTTCTTCTTTTCGTGTTTGTCTTATTACGTTAGAAACTCAGATTCACACCCACGGTGAACTTGCGCAAATTGGGATAGCTGCCATAGTTGCCGGCCATCGGACTGGTGAACTTGTCGGGATAAGGATTGTAGAAGTTCACGAGATTCTGACCAGTCAGGTTGACGCGTGCGCTCTTGATGCCAATCTTCTGAATCCAGGCTTTGGGAATCGTGTAGGCAATCGTCAGACGGTTGAGCGTGATGCGGGTGGAACTGACACGCCAGAAACTGGAAGTCACGGAGTTGATAGATGAATACGAGAGGTTGGGATACTTGGCCTCGCGGTTGGCGCGCTCGATCAGGTTGCCCGAGCCATCATAGATGTCCTCGTATACGTACATGTTGTCCACATTCCAGAACGAAGGCATGTTGGTGAACTCAATGTCGTAGTTGGGCTTCAGCGCCTGCGATGGGATTGTGGTGTAGCCACCCCATGATGCGCTGAACTGGGCACTCAGGGAAATACCTTTCCATTCGCCGCCAAGGTTGAGCGAGAGGCCATAAGGATTGCTGCGGTTGGACAGTTGCACCTGGTCGTTGTCACGGTCGACGATGCCGTCAGGTCCGGCATAACTGCCGTCGGCCTGCTGCGGGCCACGCACATCCTTGTAAATCAGCATACCCGGACGCACCTTGTCTCTGGTCATACCCATATAGGTGGTGATACCATACTTGTCGAAGTATTCCTCGATGTCCTGGAAACTGCGGAACATGCCGAGGCACTGCATACCCCAGAGTCCGATGTCGGAACGGTGGTCTTTGGTAATCTGGCGGTAGATGTACTCATCCTCGAAGTCCATCACCAGCACCTTGTTGTCGCTGAGACCTGTGTTCAGGTTGATATGGTATTTGAAGTCGTCGCCAATCTTGTCACGCCAGGTGAGAGAGAGTTCCCATCCCCAGTTGTTCATCTCGCCGAGGTTGGTAGAGGCGCTCTGCGTACCCACTGTGCCCGGAACACTCTGCATGATATTCATCAGCATCTCGCGGTTCCACTCACGGTAGTGGTCGAAGGCCACATTCAGTCGACGGTTGAAGAACATAGCATCGATACCAATGTTCATCTTATACGACTTGTCCCAGTGTACGAATTCGTTCACTGCCGAGTTGTTCTTGTTGATGGTAATGCGGTTGCCGGAATCATTGCCCAGCCCCTCGCCGAAGACGGTGCCTCGGTTGGCATCCTGGGCATACACCTGCATCCACTGCCATGCGGCACAGTTGTCACGTCCGGTAAGACCGAATGATGCGCGCAGTTTCAAGAAGTCCATCCAGTGAACTTTTTCCTTGAACCATTCCTCCTCGGAAACCACCCAACCAGCACTGGCTGCGGGGAAGTTACCCCAACGATACTTGCTGTGGAATTTCACAGGTGACGAGTCACGGCGATAGAGGAACTCAAACAGGTATTTGTTGGCATAGGCGTAGTTCAGACGACCGATATAAGACAAGGTGGCGCTTTCGCTACGGGTGAAGGTACCACTGATTTCGCCAGTGGCTGAGTTGTACTGCCCTGTGGTGAACTCATAGGGAGCCTCGCGCTGGGTGGTCTGATACTCACTCTCAGCCTCCGACTTCTCTATTGAGAAAAGCGCACTCACGCTGTGGAGTCCGAAGTCGCGTGCATACTGCGCCGTGAAGTTCATCTGATAGTTGTCGGTGCGGGTGCTTGAGCGCGACAAGTAGTTGCCATTGCCCAGGGTGTAGGCATTGAAATTGTCCTCATTCAGGAAGTCGAAGTCAGACGCGTAACTTGTCGGTGTATAGAGATGGTGTCCACTTCCATAGCGTGTGAGCATTTGGTAGAGGGTGAAGTTCGAACCATACTCGTTGCCCTTGTCGGTATTGATACTCTTGGAATAACTGAAGCGCAGTTTCAAGCCCTGGAGCACCTTGCTCCAACCGAAGTCATAGTTCAGGCTGGCGTTGATGTTCAGATTGGAAGTCATATTGCGCTTGTAGTCGCCATTGTTCTGGAGGATAGCGAAATGATAGTTCTGATTCTGGTTCTTGGAGGCATTGCTCGGGCCATAACTCAGGATACCATACTCATCCACATATTCTGGCATATAGTAAGGACGTGTCAGCAGCAGGTTGTAGTCCTTCTCGGCATTGGTTCCACCCACTTTGAGCAGCGGCTGGTTTTTCTTGGCATAGTCGCCGGAGACCGTCAGGTTGGCTCCCAGCCATTTGCTCACTTTCACATCCACACCGGCACGGTAGTTCCAGCGGTCGTAGTCGAGGCGTCCCAGGTTACCATCCTGGTCGAAATAGGAGATTCCGGCGAAATAATTCACCTTCTCGGTGGCTCCGCTTACGTTGACGCTGTGCTTCATCGTCGTACCTGTCTCCCAGTATTTGTCAAGCAAGTCGTAGTTAAGGCTCTTCATGGCTTCCAACTCGTCGGCCTGGAACAACTCGGTGGTGTGGTTCAACGAGGTGTTGGTCGGGTCGGCGGCCTTCATGGCATTGAAGAGACGGCCATAGTTGTATGCGCTGAGCATCTTGGGACGGCTGATCTCATCGGTGAAACCGAAGGTGCCACTATAGGAGATGGTAGGTTCGCCCATCTTTCCCTTTTTCGTGGTGACGAGAATCACACCATTGGCGGCACGTGCACCATAGACAGCGGCCGAGGCGTCTTTCAGCACAGAGATGCTCTCCACTTCCGATGGGTCGAGGTTGTTGAATGCCTCGGCACCCAAGTTCTGGGTGGAGTTACCCACCTTGATGTCATTGGGATAGATATAGCCGTCGATGACGAAGAGGGGCTGCTGTGCAGTGCTACCCACCTCGCCCAGGGAGTTCACGTCGCGGATGGTGATGCGGGCATTCTCGCCTGGGCGGCCCTCACCACCACTCACACCGAGTCCGTTGACCAATCCGCTCAGCGTACTGGCGAGGCCGCTGCTGGCGAGGTCCTGGATATCGTCCATCGGAACGGTGGCCACCGAACCCGTCAGGTGTGCTTTCTTCTGTGTGGCATAACCCACAACCACAACTTCCTCGAGTTTCTGGCGGTCCTCTTTCAACTGAATGCGGCCACCCGGGGCAACAGTCTCAGTAAGATAACCGATATAGGAAATCGCCACCTTGCCCCCTTTGGGCACATCGATGGTGTAATTACCGTCAAGGTCGGTCACTGTGGCGGTTTTCGACCCTACCACGGTGACGGTGGCGCCAATCACGGGGTCACCGTTCTCGTCGACGACGGTTCCGCTCACCTTGTTCTGGGCCAAGGCCGGCAGCGAGAGGACGAGCAAAAGTCCTGTGATGATATGTCTGATAGATTTTTTCATAATTCTGTCATCTATTTGAAATGATTCATGTTATGGAAGCCAGCGTGGGTCGCCAGTGCGGAGACTGAGTTGCTCGGCACCCGTCGGGGTGAAGTCGCCATTTGCAGGATCTCTGAAAGCAGGATCGGTGGTCAACTGATAACCGTTGTCATACTGACTGTTGTCGGGCTCGGGTGCGCCATCATACCAATAAGTGTTGTTGTTGAATTTGATTTGGGCTTCAGCGTTTGTACGTGCAACGATTCTGCGTGGCACCTGCTTGCCGCCGCAATCCACAAAGATATTGTCGATTACCTCGTAATTGGAAGTGTTGCGCCCGTCGAAACCACTGTGATTGCACATCTGTCCGCTGTAGCACACTTTGTACATCGTGCTGTGAGTGATGTTGATGGAATTGGTAGTATATCCAGCGCGGTCGCAACGGCAAGCGTTGTTGTAGCGAATCAAGTATTTCTGGTCACCACCAGTGCTCCAAATCGTACTCTGGTTGATTGTGAAGTCATTGATGAAACCGCCTCCGTCGTAAATATAGAATACGGAGCCGTTTTCCATCTTTTCTGAATTCAGATGAACCGTGCAATTGTCCATCAGGAAAGTCTTCAGACAGTATTTCACCTTGTTGTCGTAGAGCAACATCCCTTTCACATTGTGGAAATGGCAATTCTGAATGGATGTGGGGTCTACAATCTGGTTGTGGTTGTTGTGCTCGGTATCGAGAATACCCTCGGCTGGAGTGGCACTGAAGGCCAGCACAGGTTTGGAGGACTCGCCGCACTCAAAATTCAGATATTTCAGCGTAATACCACCGCAGTACTCGATGCTGCCTCCCGCACCATAAGTAATGGTGGCAAAGTCGCTTTTGCTATTCGTACGCAACACCACTTTGTGGTTGCTGAAGTCGAGCACCCCCGAAAGGGTATAGTGCCCACCATGTACCAGGTCGTAATACACGGCCTCTTCCTGATCGGGAACCGGATTGGCGGTGAAATACTCCAGCAGGTCGCTGCCGTCGGGGATGGTGGCATAGGAAACGGCAAACGTCGTGAACTTATACGACGTGGCACTCGAGGCCGTACTGTTGTTGTACTTGCTGTTGCCCTGAGTCTGGATGGTCAGCAGGTAGTTCATGTCCTCCTCGCGGGAAACGAGCAGTGAGCAACCATCGACAAGACTGTCTTTCACAATGGGAACGTCGAGGTTGCCCTCATCGTAGAGCGACACCAGATAGCCACCGGCGCCGTTCACCACACGCCAGGAGATGGTCTGCGACTTGCCGTCGGCGCTGGGCGTGACCTGAATGCCATCGGCACTGGGTGACTCGAGGGTCACACCTTGCACGTCGGAGCCAAAACGCTCATCATCGTCGTAACCATCTTCTGCACATGAGCCCAAAAACAGTGCGCTGACACCCATCAGAGCCATGGCGCATGTCTTCATGCATGCAAGAAAGTGATTCTTTCTCATAAAACTGTGTTTTAGGTTTAACATTTATTAGTTTTCGATATTTATCAATGGTAAGTGTTCAGGGAACGGAGAAAATTCTCCTCAAATACCCCACATTGGTGGAAAAGTTGTATTTCACATCTTTCACCCGACTGGCGTCGCGCGAGCGTTCCACCACCAGCCATCCCCTCCATTTCATCTTGTCGAGTGTCTGACGGACGGCTTTCATATCAATCCGAGGGTCACGGTCGAGTGTGACGCTATCCGTCAGACTGGCATGGATTTGGCAGACACGTTTCCTGCCCAGAATACGAAGTTCCTTGCACGGGTCACGATGGTTGTCCACCGCATCCTGCAAGTTGTAGTAGATCTGGATGCCTTTGCTGCCTATTTCCTTCAGGAAACGCTTGTCGTAACGGGCGTCTTGTCCAGTACGGATGCCCACCACAAAACCGCGCTGATGCGCCTTGTCGCCAATCTGGCGCAGGCGGCTCACCATCTTGTCATGGTCGGTGCCTGGCTCCTGCCAAGTCTTGCCACTGCCACCCAGAGGCAGGAAGGCCACATGGGCGCCGAAGAGTTGCATCGTGTTGAAACAGTCATCTGCCAAGTCCATGTAATTGTCGCGATTGAGCAAGTTCTGTGCGAAAAAGCCCGACATGGCCACAGATGGCACTTTCACATTGTTTTCCGCCGCCGCGGCAAGGAATTTCTGTGCCTGCTCGGGGTCACGGAGTTGGTTCTCAAAGAGCACACGCGTGCCCAGAGGTCCCATATCCAATTCCACGCCATCGGCGCCGATTTCCCTGGTCAAGGCGAACTCCCCTAATTTCTGGCGTTTCAAAATCATCCAGTCACACACGCCAAACTGGTAGCGTGATTGTTTTTCCTGTCCAAACACGCCAAGAGGAAGACAAAATAAAACGACAAGACACAAAAGTGCCTTTGATTTCATCAAGGAGTTTTGCAATTTGTCTTAGTTATTTAGGTAATATTACTTTTTAAGCAAGTTTTGCATGCGCTCAACCGCCGGAAGTGAGAGTGACGCTTGCGACAATTGATTCACTCAATAAAAAGACGCTCGCAGCCCCATTTTGTAACCATTAATTTGAGATTGAATGATTTGAGACATAGATACTGTCGGAAAAAATGACTTTCAAAATATCCCGAAAAATGATAAATTTAAATAGTTTTGTATTACCTTTGCATCAGAAACAAATCATTCAGGGGTTTCAATCCCCTCATAACAACAAACTACTACACGACATGATGAAAACACTCTTGAACTTTTTTGTGACAATTCTCTTATTGGCCTGTTCGACAAACGTGATGGGAACAGACCGTGTGAAACGGAATTTCAACAGCGACTGGCTGTTACATATCGGTGAGGAAGGCACGGAAATGACCACTGACTTTGATGACAGCGGCTGGGAAAGCGTCACCCTACCCTACGCATTCAACGGCAGCGAGGCGTTCGCCAATGACATTGTAGACCTGACCGACACCATCTGCTGGTACCGCAAGCACTTCACGCTGGCAGAGACAGCACACACCAAAATCTTTGTGGAATTTGAGGGTGTGCGGCAAGGTGGCCGGGTATGGGTGAACGGCGTCTATGCCGGCATGTCGGAGAACGGTGTGATGGCTTTTGGTATTGACATCACGTCGATGGTGCATGATGGCGAGAACGTGATTGCTGTCCGCACCGACAATGACTGGAACTACCGCAGCGAAGAATACGACAGCCGCTATCAATGGAACGACAAGAACTTCAATGCCAACTATGGCGGCATCCCCAAGAATGTGTTTTTGCACCAGACCGACCTGCTGTACCAGACCCTTCCCCTCTATAGCAACCTGAAAACCAGCGGCACCTATATCTATGCCAAAGACATCGACGTGGCTCGTCGCAGCGCCATCGTGCATGCCGAGTCGGAAGTGAGGAACGAGGACAGCCGCGAGCGCTCGTTCACCTATTTCGCCAAAGTGCTTGACGCCGACGGCCATGAGGTGGCCCATCTCGACGGCAAGCGCTACACACTGCGCCCTGGTGAGACCCGCATCGTGAGTGTGGAGCAAAAGGTAGACGGACTACATTTCTGGTCGTGGGGATATGGCTATCTCTACACCGTGAAGACCTTGCTCAAAGCCGACGACGGCAGCAAGATTGACGATGTGGTGACCCGTACAGGTTTCCGCAAGACGGCTTTCGGCGAGGGCAAAATCCGGCTGAACGACCGTGTGATGATGGTGCACGGCTATGCCCAGCGCACGAGCAACGAGTGGCCCGGCACGGGACTTTCGGTTCCCGCCTGGCTGAGCGACTACTCCAACGCCTTGATGGTGGAGTCGGGCGGCAACATGGTGAGATGGATGCACGTCACCCCCTGGAAACAGGACATCGAGAGTTGCGACCGTGTGGGACTGCCCCAGGCAATGCCCGCCGGCGACGCTGAGAAAGACGTGGAAGGCCCGAGATGGGAACAGCGACTGGCCCTGATGCGCGATGCCATCATTTACAACCGCTGCAATCCAAGCATCCTTTTCTACGAATGTGGCAACCGTGGCATCAGCGCTCAACATTTTGAGCAGATGAGAGCCATCCGCGACCAGTGGGACCCTCATGGCGGCCGCGCCATCGGCAGCCGCGAGATGCTCGACAACGACGAATCTGAATACGGCGGCGAGATGCTCTACATCAACAAGAGTTGCCGCAAGCCCCTCTGGGCAATGGAATACTGCCGCGACGAAGGTCTCCGCCGCTACTGGGACTCTTACAGTTGGCCTTACCACAAAGAAGGCGACGGTCCGCTCTACCGCGGCAACCGTGCCGACGACTATAATCACAACCAGGACATGCTGGCCGTGGAACTGGTGCGGCGGTGGTTTGACTACTGGCAGGAACGCCCTGGCACTGGCAACCGTGTGAGCAGTGGTGGTGTGAAAATCGTCTTCTCCGACACCAACACCCACCACCGTGGCGAGGCCAACTACCGTACAAGCGGTGTGGTGGATGCCATGCGCATTGCGAAGGACGCCTTCTTTGCACACCAGGTGATGTGGACAGGCTGGGTGGACGACGAGACACCCCGCAGCCATATCATCGGGCACTGGAACTACGACACAGGCACCCGCAAGCCGGTCTATGTAGTGAGCAACGGCGACGATGTGGAACTACTGGTCAACGGGAAATCCTTAGGAAAAGGGAAACGCCAGTACAACTATCTTTTCACATTCGACAACGTGGCGTTTGAGCCAGGAAACATTGAGGCTGTGAGTTACAAGAACGGTCAGGAAAGCAGCCGGGCCAAGATAGAGACCGCAGGCACACCTCACCATATCGTACTGAAAAAGACTGAAAACCCGGAAGGTTTCCGTGCCGACGGTGCCGACATGGCCCTGATAGAAGTGGAAGTGGTGGATGCCCAGGGACGACGTTGTCCACTTGACCACCGCATGATCAACTTCACGCTGGAAGGCGAAGGCACCTGGATAGGCGGTCTGGCACAGCGTGAGAATGTGACCCGTACAGCCGTGTCGAACCGCGAGGACGGGCTTTTGGACAGTGCTGCAGACAAGCCACAGACCGACAATTACGTAGGTTCGCTTTCGCTACCGGTAGAATGCGGTGTGAACCGTGTGCTCGTGCGCAGCACCACCACTCCCGGAGAAATGGTTCTTACCGCCCGTTGCGACCTTGGCGATGCATCCGTCCGCATGAGCACCACCGCCGTCACCGACTTGTCGCTTCCCCAACTGACCCTGCCCTCGCTGCTGACCCGTGGCGAGACACCTGCCTCCCCATCCTACCGTGACACGTGGCGCGACGCAGACATTGTGTCGGTCACCGCCGGCAGCAGCGACAGCACTGCCTGGCAAAGCATCGACGACAATGAGGTGACCGAATGGCATAGCGACGGCACACGAGAAAATGCGTGGATTACGTATCAACTGGCCCAGAAGTGTGCCGTGGATGAAGTGGTGCTGAAACTGGCGGGCTGGCGCACCAAATGCTATCCCCTGGCCATTTATGCCGGCAAGAAGAAAGTTTGGGAGGGCATCACACCAGCCTCGCTGGGCTATGTCCACATCCGCATCCCCCACCCCATCAAGAGCAAGACCCTACGCATAGAGATGCTGGGACCTGCCACCGACAGTTCGGCCTTTGGTGAAATCAAGGAACTCGCCGGCGGCATCGCCAATGAGTTGGAAAGGGCTAAGAGCGCCACAGGAAAAGTGGAACTGAGAATTTTGGAGGCGGAAGTGAAGATAATTGAAAATTGAAGAAAATATTCGATTGAGAATATGTAAACCCCGAAGGTCCTTTGGTCCCTTCGGGGTTTAATCGACTGAAGAATGATTGAAGATTGGAACTACTGTCAATACTATTGATCGAATATATCTTCAAATTTCATCAGGTAGGTGTCGTATTGCGTCTCGAAAGGACGGAAAGGCTGCGGTATCGACTGCGGTTCAGCGAATAGGGACTGAAGCAGTTGAGTCAGTTCTCCCGCCACCGTGGAATAGAGATAAAAGTCACCGCCGATTGTTCCCACCTCCCTGGCAATGACCGGGAAAGCAGTGCGTGCAAACTTGGGACCCTGACCAGAAACGGCCGCATTGAATGACAAGACGATACCGCGGTCGGTCTGTTCGAAAGAGACATTTCCCTGGTTGCACACGAGCAGCACACCGTTGCCGTCTTTGTCTGTCAGCCAAGCAGCATCCACCCCTCTGCGGTTTCCCTCGAAATAGAGGTCACCCTGCTGCAATGCCCAGAAGCCATACCTGCCGGCACGATACCTGCCCGGATATGTAGGCATCATGCCCTGCCCTATCCACTGCACACGGTCTATCTGCTGATTGAGAAGAAAAGCCATCCCCAGTTCAGAGAAGAAAGTATCTGTCGTGTCGGGGGTCAGAGAAAACTTGATGTGTGTGGCATTCCCCACGTTTTCCGTCTGAATATCCGTCTTGATGCTTCCCGCATTTTTGCCATCGGGCGACAAGGGCAGCAAGTATTTCTCCAGACGTTTATCCCCGACCTTCAAAGTCTCAGCCAGTGTGGCTTTCCTGCCGGCGCGAACCATCATTCCACCCTGCACTCGGGTCATGGGGTCTGCAGTCTGCTTTTCCATTCCCGCGAGCAGCCTTCCGGTCAAGTTGGCAGGATTGATGGGTATGGACTGCCGATTGAAAATCCGACCTTGCGCATCGGAAATCTCAAAGTTCAACAGACAAATCTTGCGGGTGTCGGGTGCGACAGACAAGTGAAGCGGATAGCCCACAGTATGATGAGGCTGGCAGTCGGGTGAGAAAGCACCAGTGGCAATGGTATCGCGGTCTTGCGACAATGCCCAGCGGAAAGTGATATTGTCTTTCAAATTCAGGAAATCAAAGCGGTTGCGAATGTGCAAATCAATGGTGGTCTGTCTTTCGCCAAGCACAAGGATGCTGTCGGCAATGGCAGCTTGAGCATAGTTGTGCTGCAACTCATAGTAGTTGGGCAGCGGAGTGCGGTCGGCATAGAGTATTCCGTCGGTGCCTTTATTGCCAAACATCTCGAAACCTCCTTCAGCAGATGTATATACTTTTTCCTCATAACCATACATCTGGCCACCCGTTGTTTCCTTCTTTCCGACGAACGGCATCCCCTGGTCTACCCACTCCCAAACAGAACCACCCGCAATCCACGGTGTGCGCTCTATGATTTCCCACTGGCGGTCGTGGTCTTCGAACGATATCCCCAGCGTGTGCAGATATTCGGTGAAGATAACAGGGCGGTCGGCGCGCTGATAGAAGTCGGTCACCTGGCTCGTCGTGGGATAGTGAGGAGCATAGATTTCGGCCACATTGGGGAAATCGTAGTTAAACTTTCGGAAATAACTACCCACCTGTGGATAGCAGATGGGCCTTGAATGGTCGAGCTCACCCTTCACATATTCGCCAAGCCGGATACAGATGTCGGTCAGCGGATTCTCGTTGCCGATACTCCATATCAGCACCGAGGCATGGTTTTTGTCGCGTCGGATGGTGGCCTGCGCCCGCTGCTGCAGCACAGGGTAGAATTCCTCTTTAGACAGATTTTTGTCGCCATAGCCGAAGGGCACCTCGTCGATGATGTAGAAACCCAGCGAGTCGGCCAGTTCATAGAAGCGCGGCTCACGGGGATAGTGCGACGTGCGGATATAATTCACCGAAGCCTCCTTCATCAGTTTCATATCCTTCAGTGTCAGTTCATCGTGGATGACCTTGACGGTCCTGGGGTCGGTGGCATGACTGGTAACGCCACGGAATTTAATAGGCTGCCCGTTGAGTTGAATCACCTTGCCATCGATGGTCAACTCACGGAAGCCGAATTTATGTTCAAATGTCTGTAGAATTTTGCCTTTCTGGATTAGTTTTGTGCGAAGTACATATAAATATGGTGTCTCTGCCGTCCACAGATGAGGGTGGTCCACCCGATTGTTTCCCACCACATTTCCATGGGCATCCAGAATCTCATGCACCACGGAAGTTTGCTTGCTGGCATTGGCTATCTTCGTGTCGACACTCACCTCACCCGTGTTGCGTGTGCTGATGGTCAGGTCGGAGAGGTGTGTCTTCGGCACTGCCATCAGTGTCACGTCGCGAAAGATGCCGTTGGGTGCCCAGTCGTCGTTATAGTCGAAATCACTACCCGGAAACTGCGAGATGACGCGCATGGCCAATTCCTCGGAGCCTCCCCGCAGACAGTCGGTAATATCGAAAAGCGCCGTGTTGTAGCCCGACCGCCATGAGCCAGCCTGTTTGCCGTTGACCCACAGGTCGTAACCATAGAGGACACCATCGAACCGCAGCACGATGCGCTGTCCCTTCCATGCACTTGGCACCGAGAACGTCGTACGATAGTATCCCGTCAGAGGATTGGGACTGTCATACTTTGGTTTGCAGAACCCGTATGCCTCCCAACAGCCCGGCACGGGAATTTTTCCCCATGTTGCGTCCTCGGCAGGCACCATATTGCTTTCGCTGATTCCATCAACCACTCTCAGGCTCCACTCCCCATTGAGGCTCCGTTTCATCGCCGGGTCGGTCACTGGCAGTATGCCCTGGAAAGCATCGGTCACTTGTGCGCTGATAGTCAGCAACCCCCACATCAGTGTGAGCAGCATCGTACTCCGTCTATTCATTTTGCTTTACAGTTTCTTATATTTCAACTCTATCTTCGTATAAACACGTTGCTTCTGATTATTCCAGTGTTCCATCAGTCCAAGCGGTTCTGTGAGCGGTTTACCCTCCTGCATGTATGTGGTGCCACTTGGAGTATTGGGAATACTGGCCGCCTCGCGCAGGTACTCATCGCAGTAGTTCAGGCTACCAAACTCAGGCCATTCGCCGATGATGATATCCATGGCCACGGCATCGCAACTCAACTCGTCTTGTGAGACGATGAGCGAGCATGCCCAGTCGCCATTGAAAGGTTCCTTCATCCACTTGGGATTGGGAGCCCCATTGACATCGCGTGAGCCATAGGTGCCATCAATCAGATAGAACAGAGCCTTCTGTCCCATGTTCTTGTGGGCTATCCAATCCACAAAAGTCTTGTATCCCGGCTTGCCGTGGCGTTTGTCCTGACTCACATTGTTGTGGGCATTCTGCCGCCACAAGAGGTTGATGTCTGTCGCGCCATACCAGTTCTTGGCCGTCAGTGTCACGCCGGGACCTGAGTGGGTCTTCAGTAGTGCAGAGTTGATCAGATAGTCGGCATCCACGATGCATTTGGCCAGTCCCCGTGCCATCTTGCCGTTGTCGGTGCTGTAAACTATCTGTTCCAGATAGTATTCACACTTCTCACGTCCGTCGCCACCAATATTGTCGACGAAACGCACCTGTGGAAATTCCCTGTGCACCTTGTTGTAAATAGAGTCGGTGATGGCACGACTGGGTTCGCAGAGCACGATGTCCTGCTGGCGCACCCCACCATCGTGCACCATCGAGCGCACCAATGCCAACGTGACAAAGGGCGACGAGTTCAGTTCGATGGTATCGTTGTGGGTGATGGCATTGTTCATGTTCAGTTTCACGGCTATCATTTCACCCCGTTTGTATCCCCGGTTACCTCGTCCGTGTGTCTTATTGAAGTGTTTGAACAACGCCTTCCATGCCTTCTTTGGTGTTGGCTCACCTGTGAGTTGCATCACAGCCTCGGGAATCATCGCATCGGCCTTGGCCTGGTCGTTCCAGCGGTCCTCCACCCAGAGGCCCGTCTTACCATCCCACTGGGCCACACCTGGGGAATGAATCCATGCCACTCGGCCCGGATGAATGCCACGCCCGACGCCTATGGGTTGGTTGGGAGCAACAAAGAGTTTGGGTGACTGGGCATTGAATTCACCAAAAAACAGTCTGTCGCGGTTCACCGCCTCATCGAGCAGCTGAATAGTAGTTGAGGGGCCAAGGTCGGGATTTTTCCATGCCCGCAGTTGCCATACCACCTTGCCATCCTTGTCCACCTCAATGGCCTGCACGGGAGCATTTGCGGTGTCCATAGGCTCCTTGTTCCATTCGTTGTACTAATTGTTCACAAGATGGTTGCCGCTCTTCAGGCGGAGAGTCTTCTGTGGCTGTGTCACGCCATAGACGGTGGTATTCATTTGCCACACAGTCTTGCCTTGCCGGTTGATTTCCTGAATCAGGCCTTTTCGTCCCGTGATGAGCAAATTGCCAGTCTTGGGCATCTCCTGTACCGACCACGGCAGGAAGCCCGTCCATCGGTCAACCTCCTTGCCGTCGGAAGTATATTCGTGAATACATCCCAGTGCCATGTTCGCGATGAGATAGGTGCCCCGGCTCGACAGACGGGCATTGCGGAACTGTCCGTGAACCGACCCCTTCTCGCTCGTGGGCAACTCAAACTCACGTACGATACGTTTCGACGGAATCTCCATCACGACCGCCTTGGCAGGTTTCCCGTTCTGGACAAAGACGATATGTGTCCGTCCGATGGGCTGGACCGTATGAATCTCTGTCCCCTCTGGTGCTGCATATTGCCAAACAGTCTGGCCACTGGCATCCACCTCTGCCACACCATACTGATGAGCCACAAGGATATGCCCGTCGGTCATCAGGATGGCATCGCTGATTTCACCCCGTCCCAATCGGTCGACGTAACTCCAGTCTACTTGTCCGTCTTTGACGATAAACATACGCCGCTGCTTGCTCTGGCCTGCATAGAAGAAGTTGTGTCGGGCAAGGCTCTGGTCGATTGTTTCCTGAGCCATACTGCCATTCACCGACAAAGCCAAAACTATCATTAGCCCTGCAATTCTACACCACTTATAGTGGCCATTTGGTTTTCTTCTCATCATGTTTCAGTTTTTGTTGCTGCAAATATACAAAAAAATCACGATTGGTTGTCGACAATCAGCATTTTTACAGATTCTGTTGAATAAAGGCCACATCTCTCGACGTAGCCTTTAACTATCAATAAAAATTACTACTAAAACCAATTTAACTAACCATACTATCTTCGTTTACTTAATATCCAGGATTCTGCCAGGCAGCTTTCTGTTCGTTGGTCAGGTCGGTACCGTCCTCGTTTTTCAGTCCATCGATAAACGACTGAGGAATCGGTCGGTAGAGGTGACGGTCCTGAACTGCCTGGGCCTCGGTGTTGAATGTCTTGGCACGGAGTACAAGCGACTTTGTGCGTGACAGAGTCTCCCAGCGCTGCCATTCACCGATGAGTTCGCGGGTGCGCTCATTGAGGATGAACTGGATGGCACGTTCTTTCTGTCCGGTCACACCAAGTTTTGCGAGGATCGCCTCATCCTCGGCGGGCAGGTTGTCCCAGGTCCAGTTGGTCAGGACAGAGGCTTCCGTCGTGACGGGCTGATTGGGATTTGAGAGGTAATAGGTATTCATCCAAAGGTTTGAATTCACATAGTTGGCTGCAGCTGCTCCGGTATTCAAGTTGTTCTTTGCGAATGCCTGTGAGCCGTCGACATAATAAGAGCGGTTCTCGCCTTGCTTCCACTGCGCACGTGCACGGATGACATCGATATCCTTCTTGGCAGCATCGTAGTTGCCCAGGCGAGCATAGCACTCAGCGCGAATAAGATAAGTCTCGCCGAGTCGTGCCATGATGACATCGCGGAAGGAATCGCCTTTCTCTGCCTGTCGGGTTCCATCAACGGTCTTGTTGATACCAGCGAAGAAATTGCTGTATTTATAGCCAGGTGTCATAAAGGTCGGGGCGACATACTGTCCGTTCTGATAGAGCACCGACGAATTGGGAATCCACTGTCCTGGTGTGGAAGTCAGTTCGCCCGAAGTTGCAGTCTGTCTCTTCCCGTCATGCCATTCCGGCAGTCGACCAGCGTCGTCTTTAAATGTCGGATTCTGTTTGTTGGCACCGAACGTATAGCCATCGTAGGTGTGGTCGTCCTTGGTATTGAGAATCATGATAATGCCAGGATCACCCAGATTGATACCCTTGGAGTTGTCGGCAATGTTGTTGACTCCATACACCGTCTTGAAAGTCTTCCACAGGCGGGCGTCGTTGACGTGGTCATAGGCAGCGTAAGTATACTCGGTGGGGCGGCAACGCTGGAAGTCCATGTCACCAATCCAGACGCCACGTTTCACCCATCCGTTGGAGAAATTGGAAAATTGCGGGCAGAAGTAATTATAAGTACGGTTTCCGTAGCGACCGATGGTAGAGTTGGAATTGTTGAATCCGGCAGCCATCAGGATTTCGTCCTGTTGCTCAGCAGCACAGTCCACCCCGTTCCAGTCAGCGTAGAGATTGCTGTAATTGGGTGACAATTTACGTGCGCCAATAGCATAATTACACATTTCAATGGCCTCTTTCAAATCGGCCTCCTTGGTGTTTGCATTAAAGGCATCGCAACGCTCTGAGGCACGGAACAGCAAGGCTTTAGCCAGGAAGTGGGCAGCAGTGGCTTTTGTCCATGTGATGCCTTTTCCGTAAGTGAATTCCTCACCTTTGAAGAGATTGTATGCCTGCCGCAAGTCAGAGATGACCTGTTCCCAACACTCCTGCTCAGACGATCTGGTGAAGTTGCGCACCACATCGTTGACAGGGGTAAGTTGCAGCACTACTCCACCATACTGGGCCGTCAGCCGGTAATAGTTGTATCCACGGAGGAAATAAGCGTGAGCCAGACAGCGGTTTCTCACCGTCTCATCCTTGATGATGTCAGCCTTGGCAATGATGGTGTTGCATGAGGCGATACCATAATACACCTCGTTCCACAAGTCCTGAGGCTGCGGACAGTTGCGGTTTGTACCCTGGATGGAGGGACCGAAACGCGCATCGTACTCGTTCCAGGCGTCCGACGTCAGGTCATTGCCACTGGTGAACTCATCGGTACCGTAGAGTGTGATGCCGTAAGCCCATTCATAACCGAAGTGCCAGCGTATGTTTCCGTAGAGAGAAATGGCCAGAGCCTCCAAGCCTTCTTCAGTATTGAAGTAATCTGTAGAATACTTTGTAGTCAGTTCCTCGTCGAGGAAATCGTTGGAGCAGGAGGTTGAGCCTGCCACCAAAGTCATAGCGATAAGACCACCTATAATATATCTATTGTATTTCATAATGTCTGATTTTATTTAACTGATACACCTGTTTTTTCTATTCTGCACACCATTTTTAGAATCCGATTTCCAAACCGAAAACAAAACTACGGTTGAAGTAGGTTCGGCCCGTGTCAAGGTCGAATCCATTGACACTTTGTTTCAGACTGAACGGGTTGATGACCTGTGCATAGATTTTCGCATGAGAGAGGGAAGCCTGTCTGAGCAGTGGCTTTGGTAGATTGTATCCCAGTGATATATTGCGCACTTTGAGGAAAGAGGCTTTTTTCATGCCAAGACTACCCGAGAAGTTATCCTGTGAGCCAGAAGTTGCCTGTGCGAGGATAGGCATCTGATATTCAGCCCCCGTATTGTCGGGCGTCCAGTAATCGATTTCACGCTGGTTGGCATGGGCTGTTTCTGCCTCACCACCAGTGTTGAACATATACCCCATACGTCCGAACATCTGGATACCCAGTTCCACACCTTTCCATGAGAAACTGTTGGTCCATCCCAATGTGGTGGTCGGGTTACGACGTCCCAGGATTACGCGGTCGTCGTTCTGTGTCATTTTGTAGTCGCCATTTTGGTCAACAGGTTTTACCATACCAGGACGGAACTTGTAGTTGTTCTCTGCCCATTTGGCCATCTCGGCCTGATCCTCGGGTGTGTCCTGCCAGAGTCCGTCGGTCTGGTAACCATAGTAAACGCTGATGCTCTCGCCGATGAACCAACCGTTGTCCACCATGTCATTCTTGCCATATGCCAGTTCCACTATCTCATCTTTCTGGTAAGCGATATTGAAGTCGGTCTCCCACTGGAAGTCCTTTGTCTGCACTGGGATGGCATTCAGCGAGAACTCCACACCATGGTTCTTGGTCTTGCCAATGTTGGACAGGGTGCTGGGGAATCCGGTCAGTGTCGGGATGGTTGTAGACATAATCAGGTCGTTGGTTTTCGACCAGTAGATGTCGAGGCTACCGAAGATACGGCTTTTCAGGAAGCCATAGTCGATACCGATGTTCCACTGTGTGGTTTTCTCCCAGCCCAGATTCGGGTTGGCCATTGTCAGTTGGGTGCCAGAATAGTAAGGCTCGTTGGTGGTATAGCCCAACACATTCCATAGTTTCCCATCGGCAGCATTAAACGGCAAGTATATGCCCGTAATATCACCCTTGGTATTGTAAGGAGCCACGGCACTGTTTCCTGTGACACCGACGCCGAGGCGAAGTTTCAGATTGCTCACCCAGTTCAGGTTCTTGACGAATTCCTCCTCACCGATACGCCAGGCCAGTGCTGCAGAGGGGAAGAAGTCCCACTTGTGACCTTCAGCCAACTGGGAAGCACCATCCCAGCGTCCTGAAACCGTCAGCAAATACCGCTCGTTGAATCCATAATTCAGTCGAATCATATAGGATTCCAACTGTCTGTCGGTCAGTCCGGAACCGATGGCCACTTTTTTTGTGGCATCAGTCACATCAACAGTACCCATGGCATTCCAGAGGTAGGAATCTTTCTCCAGTCCCTCTGCCTTGAGGCTTGAGTTCTCGATGTTCCACTTTGAGGCTGTCTGCAACAGTGTCAGACCCACCTTATGTTTCTCTGCAAAGATACGGTCGTACATAATCATATTGTCGAGTGTCCATGAGAAGTCGCGGCGATTCTGCAGACGGGAGTAATTGGTGCCCTCGTTGCCTTGCTGGTCGACCTTATGCGATGAGAAGCCATCGATATAGACACCCTCGCGCCAATGGCGGAAATCAGGTCCGAAACTGAACTTATAGCGCAGTCCGTCGAGGGGTTTCAGGATTTCGCCGAAATTGATGGTAGCCGAGAAATTGGCCAAAGCACGGAACGTCTGTGATTTCTGCTGCGAATGTTTCCACTCGTCCATAATTGTATAGACAGTAGTTTCACCTCCAGGGTGAGTGACCACCTCACCATTCTCGTCGTAGGGTACGGCAAAATTATAGATTTGCTTGGCTGTGCCGTAAATGGCATCAGGAACGGAACCGCTACGTCCCTGCAGGGTTGACATACCATAGTCCTGCTCAGCCCAGGTTCCACTGACATTGGCCTGGAAAGAGAACCAATTCGTGGGATTGATGTTGATGCTGATCTTTCCTGTATATCGGTCGTACCACTGCCCCTTCTGAGTGCCCTTGTTGGTCAGGTAGCCAAACGAGCCATAAGCGTTCATCTTGTCTGTGCCACCACTTACAGACAATGTGTGCTCATGAGATAGAGCAGTCTGAGTGACATAGTCGGTCCAGTCGGTGTTGGTTACGTTTGAAGGATTCCAACTGCCTCCGGCCCATCCCTGCTTGATGTTATTCCAGGAGGTATGGTTGTCTTCAGCCGTATCAAAGAGTTTCTCATCGTTGGCCATTGTCGGTGAATTGGGATGGGCAAACTGCTCGGGGTCTTGATTATAAGCAGCCCAACGACGGAACTGAATCATATCGGCGGCACTCATTGAGGGTGAGCGGTCGACAATATTCGAGACCGTCAGCGTACCTGTGTAGTCAATACTCATCTTACCACTCTTTCCCTGCTTGGTGGTGACCAGAATCACACCATTGGCACCACGGCTTCCATAAATGGCAGTGGCCGAAGCGTCTTTCAGAATGTCGATGGTCTCGATGTCACGGGGATTAAGAGTCTCAATGGCCGATGCCGACATCAGGGGCACACCATCAACGACGTAGAGCGGTGCATTGCTGGCACCGATAGAACGCTGTCCGCGAATCAGGATGCTGCCCAATTGACCAGGACGCTCATTCGTGGTGATATCGACACCTGCGGCCTTGCCCTGGAGTGCCTCCAGCGCATTGTTCACAGGACGTATATTCAGTTCTTCGGATGTGACACTTGCCATTGCTCCTGTCACGTCGCTTTTCTTCTGTACACCATAACCCACAACCACGACCTCGTCGAGTTGTTGCCGGTCTTCTTCCAGTGTTACGGTAATGTTGCCCTTGCCGGCTACAGCGACAGTCTGACTTGTATATCCTATATACGAAATCACCAGACTGGCCCGGGAGGGCACATTCGAAATGGAGAACTTTCCATCGAAGTCTGTCACTGTTCCTGTAGATGTGCCTTTCACCATGACAGTCGCACCGATGACTGGCTCTCCAGACGCATCAATTACTGTGCCCGACACTTTTTCCTGTGCTAAGGCCACCATTGAAGAGATGGTCATCAAAGCCAGGAATAGAACACGCTGCCATCCTTTGTGGCAATGTTTCTGATTTGTTTCTCTTTTTTTTACCATGTTATTAAAATTTATAGTTTGTTGTATATTTCGTATTTGGTGTCACGTGTTCAATTCAACCAGTACAGTGATCGTTCAACGAGACGTCATTAAGTTTTATACTCATTTCATGTTTTCCTGATAAACAACCCTCTCACCTTGAAAAACTAAACTAACTACTTCTACGCTAACTAACGAATTCATCATAAATAACTAAAAATGAATCTATGCAAAAAACCTTTACTATGTGTTTTCGGTTGCAAAATTAGGGAGAGACGCAGAAAAGTTCCCGTCAATTTTTCGTCAAAAAACATTCACTTTCTCGTCAGGAGGAGGTATGACGAGAAAGTGTATGCCATCATCCTTTTTCAGGGTTATGTCTTCAATAACAGCCATTTCCAGATGGCTGCATACGGGAAATCGTCATATAGCATACACAATTCGGTAAAGACAGGAAAAAAGACAAAAAGAGGTTGCTTATATCCATTTTTTTCCGTAACTTTGGCATCGCTCGGAAAAGCGCAAATTTATTTGGCTTTCCGCTCGCTAAACCGTAACTTTGTAGCATTATATCAATAACATAATTATATATGAAAAAAGTCATTCCCATTATCTTTTCCTTCCTACTGACAGTCTGCGGCTCGACAAATGCCCAGCAAGTCAACGACAACAACACGCCACTCCATCTTTTAAAGCCTGCATACCGGGTGGGCTATGGCATACCCAAGGCAGCCGAGGTGAAACAGACCTTGGACCGCGTGCTACATTACATTGACCAGGAGACGCCCGCAGTGCTCATTGACAATCGTACGGGGAAAGAAATCACCCGTCTAAAAGACATCGACGAGCATACCTATTTGAAACAAGGAGGTTTCCGTCTGACCAGTTACGAATGGGGTGTCACCTATTCAGCCGCACTTGCAGCCTACGAAGCCACGGGCGACAAGGCTTTTCGCGACTATGTCATCACCCGCCATCAATTACTAAGTTCTATCGCCGACCCCTTCAGCAAATTGTACAAGAAGCACAATAATATAGACGGCAACGTGCGCCGTGTCATCGATCCTCATGCACTCGACGACGCCGGGGCTGTGTGTACCTCTATGATAAAAGCTCAACTGTCGGACAGCAGTCTGCCTTTGCGGCCGCTCATCGACAACTATATCGACTATATTATGAATAAGGAGTATAGACTTAGCGACGGCACCTTCGCCCGATTACGCCCGCAAGAGAACACCGTCTGGCTCGACGATATGTTCATGGGCATCCCGGCCCTGGCTTATATGGGCCGACTGACAGGCGACGACAAATACTATGATGAAGCCGCCAGACAAGTGCTCCTGTTCGCCAGCAGGATGTTTGTCAAGGAAAAGAACCTATTCCGTCATGGCTGGGTGGAATCCATGCAGCCACACCCTGCATTTTTCTGGGGACGCGCCAACGGCTGGGCTATTCTCACACTGTGTGAGGTGCTTGATGTACTCCCTGAAAACCATCCCCAGCGTCAGCAGATACTCGATCTCCTTCGCCTCCATGCCCAGGGACTGGCATCCCTGCAACATCAAGACGGTTTCTGGCATCAGTTGCTCGACCGTCCGGACACATATTTGGAGACCTCGGCCACAGCCATCTACACCTATTGCCTGGCGCATGCTGTCAATCAGAAGTGGCTCGATGTAAAAGTCTATGGTCCCATTGCCCTGCTTGGCTGGCATGCGGTTTCCTCATCGGTCAATGCCAAGGGACAGGTAGAAGGTGTATGCGTAGGCACGGGCATGGGCTTCGACGCAGCCTTCTATGCCTATCGCCCTGTCCATCCCATGGCGGCCCACGGCTATGGTGTCACCCTATGGGCGGGTGCTGAAATCATTCGCCTCCTCCAGCAGCAGCATCCCAAGATGAACGACAGTGCCGTGCAATTCTACAACGAGGAAGTGCCCACCGACCAACCCATCTTCAATTTCGACGGACGTATACGCTATTAAGCAAACTATTTCAGGAAACTAATACACTAAACAAATGAACATCAGAAACAGGCTGTTGAGTCTTGGAATTGTGGTACTGTTCTGCCTGGCTCTCAAGGCCCAGATGGGAACCCGTTTCCCCTCGGAGCGAAAAGTCATCAACGACCCCAAGACAGGCGTTGAGTTGGTATTCCTGACAAGCAAAAGCGGGACAGGCGACTCAAAGATTTATCAGACACACAATCAATGGACTGCCGACGGGAAATGGGTCATTTTCCGCTCCGACCGCGTGAAAGGAGAAGCCATGGCCGTGAACGAAGAGACCGGCGTCATCGTACAAGTGACAGAAGGCGGTTACACGGGGATGCTCTGCGTGGCCCGCAAGTCGATGAACCTCTACCACATGCGCGAAGCGACAGACAAAAAGGGAAAGCGCACTGGCATGGAAGTGATAGAGGTGAATCTGGAACGGCTCTTTGCAGATTCAGAAGCCGGCAAACTTAAAAGCAAGAAGAACTACGAGCGCATCTGTGGTGTCATACCCATTGAGATGTGCAGTGAAGGCGACATGGCCTTGGATGGCAGTGAGACATTCGCCTATTTCCGCCTTGACAAGGAATATGCCCGCAGCATGCCTATCGCAGAACCCATAGCCCCTAACTTTGGTCCGCGCAACATGGGAGCAGGTCCTGGCGGAATAGGCAAGATAGACCTTACGACAGGGAAGTCGGAGCCCGTGGTGGCCGTCCACTTCAAGGTGGGTCATATACAAGGCAACCCCTGGCATCCCGGCGAGGTCATCTTTTGCTGGGAAACTGGCGGCAAAGCACCCCAGCGCACATGGATGGTCAATGCCGACGGCACCCATCTGCGCCCCATCTACCGAGAGACAGAGCACGACTGGGTGACCCACGAGGCCGTCATCAGCGAGGATGAGTTGGTCATTGCCATCATCGGCCACAGACCCATCAATCTGAAGGGTGGACAGGCGGATGGTCTGGAATCCTTCGCCTTTTCCGACGAATGGGGACCTTCAGGCACCAAGGAATACCCCACCGGCATTGCCGTGGTCAACATGCGCACACGCGAACTGACGCTCGAAGGTCAAGTCGATGGCGACAATTTCTGGCACGTGGCGGGTTCCCAGGACGGCAATTGGCTGGCTGGCGACGACTTTGCCCGCGAGTTGTGGCTCGTCGACCGCCACACCAAGGAGCACATACTGCTCTCAGCCGGTCATAAGACGACAGCCCTCGACCATGTTCACCCCACATTCAAGCCCGATGGCACAGAAATAGAGATTCAGTCGGCAATGCTGAGCGACGACGGCCGCTCGATGAACATCTGCATCGTGAGGCTGCCGAAACATCTTTTGGAACGATACAAGTAAAGCGGTTTTCACCGACACGACACATCAGACCATTCATCATTTATGGGAAGAGTCAAAAAGCCATCCACAATCAGTTGCATTCTAACAGTTCTCTTGTTGGCATGCAGCATATCTGCCCATGCCATCATTTACAACGTAAAAGATTTCGGTGCAAAGGGCGACGGGGCACATATTGACTCACCCGCCATCAACGCTGCCTTGGAAAAGGCTGCCCAGACTGGCGACAGGTCTGTGGTAGTGCTTCCCAAGGGCATCTATCTCTGCTATTCCATCCATCTCCAGACAGGTGTCACACTTCGTCTGGAGCAAGGGGCCGTATTGAAGGCCGCTGTACCCACTGTTGAGGAAGGCTATGATGAGGCCGAAGCAAGAAACGACTCGCTGTATCAGGATTTTGGGCATAGCCATTGGCACAATTCTCTGATATGGGGCGAGAATTTGCACGATGTGACGATTGAAGGCGAGGGACTCATCGACGGAAGCGACGTGCTGACGAGAAGCGGGCGCAGAAAAGACTCCATGGGACGACCCATAGCCAACAAAGCCCTTGCGATGCGAGACTGCAGGAATGTCACCGTCAGCGGACTCACATTCCTGAGTTGCGGGCATTTTGCCATGCTGCTGACAGGTGTCGACGACCTGCTCATAGAAAATGTCACCGTCGACACCAATCGCGACGGACTGGATATTGACTGCTGTGAGCGGGTGGTCGTCCGCGGCTGCAAAGTGAACACTGTCAACGACGACGCCATCGTTCTGAAATGCTCGTATGCGCTGGGATGGGCAAAGCCCACGGCGAATGTCTTGATAGAGGACTGCCATGTGAGCGGGTACGATGTCGGGACCTTGATAGACGGCACGCTCACCACCAACACGCAATATGCCCCCGATGGCGATGGTCCGACAGGACGCATCAAACTGGGCACCGAAAGTAACGGTGGCTTCCGCCACATCGATATCCGGCATTGCACCTTCACCCACTGCCGGGGACTGGCACTTGAGACGGTGGATGGTGCGCCCATGGAGCATATCAATGTCGACGATATAAAAATGACAGACATCTGCAACTCGCCCATCTATATTCGTCTGGGTAACCGTATGCGAGCGCCTATGGGCTTCCGGCACTCCACTGTCAAGGATGTCAGTATCAGTCATGTGGAAGTAGACGATGCCGACAGCCGCTATGCCTGCCTCATTGTCGGAAGCGAGAAACAGAGAATTAAAAAAGTCACACTAAGCGACATCAGCATCCGTTTCCGGGGCGGGCTGACATTATCCGATGTGGAAAATCAGCAGGGCTGCAATCCCTTTTTCTTTGCTGGCAAGGGCAAAGCATCCATCAATCTTCATGGGGAGAAGGAAGGCTATCCTGAGCCCTCGGCTCATGGTATCCAACCCGCCTGGGGACTATCCATCAGACATGCCGAAAACCTGCGCATCAAGAATGTTCATCTAGAAAATCTCAGATATGATGAAAGACAGGCAATTTTCACCCACGACACGAAAAGGGTGAGAATGAAAAGAGTGACGACCGTCAACAACAGTTATGAATAAATTATCAGTCATCGTATTACTCTCTCTATGTGGGTTATGGGCGCATGCTTTTTCCCACAATCAGATAGACGTCTCGAATGGTCTGTCGAACAACCTGGTGCTCTGCCTGGCAATAGACAATGAAGGCTACGTCTGGGCTGGAACAGAATCCGGGTTGAACCGCATCGGGGCAGGCATCTGCACAAAAATGCACAGACCACAGGGATGGCAGCACGGAGCCAGAGGCAACAACGACAAAATCATGTCGCTCTATTATGACAAGCCGAGCGGGACACTCTTCGTGGGGACAGAAAGCGGACTTGACATCGTGAACAGCCAGACAGGTGCCTATAAGCACAACACCACTGGCGACGAATTGTTGAACTATGGTGTATTAGATATTGCCACAGACCACCATGGAGGCTTGTGGCTGTTTTACGACAATGGTCAGGTACAGCACGTGAACTGTGTGGGACTGAAAGTATCCACCCTGCCAACTAAATGCAAGAAGAGCAACCGCAGTGGACTTGACGACGGCAAGGGACACCTTTATATCGGACATGGCAAGGGCGGTATGAGTATCGTGAGCATCCAGACGGGGAAAACGGCAGAAACATTTGTTCATGAACAAGGCAACGAGAAAAGCATCCCAGGAAACAATGTAAGACGCATCTATCAGGACAGCCATCATCGGATTTGGGTGGGCACTGACCATGGGCTGGCCCTTTTCAACCCATCGGAGGGCACATTCCAAGCAATCAGGCACCAAGACAGCCCATACGACGACAATGTGTTCGACATCAAGGAAATGTCGGACGGCCGGCTATGGGTGGCCTGCGATGTTGGCGGCATCGGCACCGTAGATTTCCAGCAAATGACATTTACGGGAGAAGCACCCACATTGCTGTCGTCGCTCAACTCACGTTGCCTGCTGGAAGATGGCTATGGCAACATCTGGGTTGGCAACCATAGCACAGGCATTGATTTCCTGTCGAACAACGAATCCCTGATACACCAATTGCCTTACAGGAATTCCATAGGCAGACTGCAGGCAGTCAATGCCATCGCCCAGGACGCACAAGGACGGCTATGGGCAAACGGAGAAGACGAACTCAGCCTGTGGCAGGGAGAAACGCTACAAGACTCCTGGCACATCATGGGTTTGCGCAACCGGGCACACTCTTTCGCCCGTAGCATGATGGTGGACAAGGAAGGACGGGTATGGATGGGCATGGAGGACGAAGGAGTCATCCGCTTTGACCCGCGAAAACAGCAATTCGAGCATATCGACATAGGCTATGACGCACCCGACATACATAGTTTTTTTGAAGATACCGACGGAAGCATCTGGATAGGTAGCGAACTCGGCGTCTGTGTTTACAGGGATGGGGGCATCAGCCATGAAGAAGATATCGACAGACTCACGCGCAAAGCCCCCGTCACCAGTTTCCTCAGGCTCGAGGGTTGGTTGCTGATGGCCACCCAAGGCAACGGCGTGATACTTTACAACCGCAAGACGGGTGAGAGCCAGCAGTTGCACATGAAGGACGGTCTGCCAACCGAGAACATCAACCAAGCACTGGCAGACGGGAAAGGCGGCGTCTGGCTGGCCACCAACAAAGGTATCGCCTATTTGCCCAGCATCAAGAATCGAGGAAAGATTATTTGCTATGACAGCCGACAAGGTCTGGCCGACTGTCAGGTGCAAGCCATCGCCCTCGACCAGCACGGCAGACTCTGGGCCAGCACCTTCACACACCTCTCATGTCTTGACAACAACAAGGAAAGGCATTTCCACAACTTCAACAGTCATTCTCATCTGCAAATTGGCGGTTTCGTCATGGGGTCGGTGGCACGAATGACAGACGGCAATATCGCCTTTGGCTCATCCAACGGAATATGCTATGTCAACCCCGACATGAATGCCTACAAACACGATGCCGCGCAGCCCAAAATAGCCATCTGCAACATCTATCAGCCCACGGCAGAAGGCACCGAGACCATCGGCCTGCTGCCTGGCAAAGGAGGACGAATCACTCTGAGTTATCAGCAAAACACTCTTCAGATAGTGGCAACCGTCGACAATTATGCCCAACTGGGATTGGTCAACATGGCATATAAGATGAAGGGGCTTGAGGACAAATGGTATGATTTGAACGACAACATGGAGGTCGTGTTCCGAAGTTTGCCACCAGGCAATTACACTTTCATCCTAAAGGCAAAACTGAAAAACCAGAACTGGGAAGATGGCCAGGAGAAACAACTCATCGTGAGCATAGCGCCACCCTTCTGGCGCTCATGGTGGGCAAAGTTGATATACCTTCTGCTGGCAGTGGGTGCTATATGGTATTTCTTCCGTGCTTACAAAAAACGTCTGGCTTTGCAGAACTCGCTGGAACTCTCCCGGAAAGAGAGCCTGCAAAAACAAGAACTGAATGAGGAACGCCTGAGATTCTTCACCAACATCACACACGAACTTCGGACACCCCTCACGCTCATCCTCGGCCCATTGGAAGACCTTACCGCGGACAACAGTCTGACAGCAGGTAGCCGCAGGAAAGTGGAGTTAATCAATAAAAGCGCCGGCCGGCTACGCGATCTAATCAATCAGATTCTGGAATTCCGGAAGACAGAGACCCATAACCGCCGGCTGACAGTGGCACGGGGCGACATCGGGCAATTTGTCAGAGAAATCGCCCTCAACTACCGGGAATTGAACCGCAATCCGCAAGTGGACATCCGATATCACCAAGATGGCGACCTTCCCGCGGTGTATTTCGACTCTGAGGTCATCTCCACCATTCTCAACAACTTGCTATCCAATGCCGTAAAATACACAGAGAAAGGCAGCATTGACATCACTGCAGAGAACAAGGGTGACGGGCATATTCTGATTCACGTTGCCGACACAGGCTATGGAATCGCCGCTGAGGCATTGCCACATATCTTCGACCGCTATTATCAAGCCAAGGGTAGTCATCAGGCGTCAGGTACGGGGATTGGCCTGTCGCTCGTCAAATCACTTGTCGACCTACACGAGGCTCAGATAGCCGTCAGAAGTGAGGAGGGAAAAGGCTGTAAGTTCACGGTTTCACTGTTGGCAGACAACACCTATCCCAACGCATTGCACAAGGAGGACAAGAAAGAAGAAACAAACGAGGAGCAGGAAAACATCAAACCGACAGATGCCGAGGAACAGTCGCCATTGTTGCTGATTGTTGAGGACAATGATGATATCAGGCAATACATTGTTGACTCGCTGTGTGATGATTTCCGGATTCTTCAGGCCAAGAACGGAGTGGAAGGTGCAGAACTCGCCACCGAACATCTGCCAGACCTTATAGTAAGCGATATCATGATGCCCCAGATGAATGGCATTCAACTGACGAAGCGACTAAAGGACAGCATCCAGACCAGTCACATCCCCATCATATTGTTGACAGCAAAAGACACCGACGAAGACAAAGAGGAGGGTTATGACAGTGGTGCAGACTCCTATCTGACCAAGCCTTTCACGGCCAAACTTCTGACCAGCCGCATCAGGAACCTGCTTGCCAGTAGGAGAAGACTCGCTGAACTGCTAAGCAACAACGACGTGGAAAGCATACCTACCCACCTCCCGTCACCCCATGGCTCGCTCAGCCGTCTCGACCGTGAGTTTATGGAGCGCCTGAACCAGACCATCGAGGAGCATATCATGCAGACAGATATTGACATGGCTTTCCTGACCGACAAGATGGCCATGAGCCACAGCACATTCTATCGCAAAGTAAAAGCGCTGACAGGACTTACGGCTAAAGAGTACGTGCGCAAACAGCGCCTACGCCACTGCTATCAATTGCTCGCCAGCGGTGATTACAATGTGACTGAGGCCGCCGCAATGACCGGTTTCAATCAGATGGCTCATTTCCGTGAAGTTTTCAAAAAGGAATTTGGCATTCTTCCGTCGGAAGTAACGAAGGGGGTATCAAGTTCTGGTACGTCTGGCCAAGCATCAAATGTTTAGAGATTTGTCCATCTCTCTATCTGGCATTCATGGGTCTTTTTCTCGCGGTCGTAGTTGATGCCCACGAGTAGGAGTTCTCCTGCGTATTCTGCCACTTTGGCGGGATATTTCTTGTGTTTTATCTGGTCAATGGCGGCGTCTGCATCACGATTGTATTTCAGTTCAAGTATGATGGCAGGAGAGTCCACGTTCTTGCGGGGAATGAGCACCAGGTCGGCAAAGCCCTTGTCTGATGCCAATTCACGGTGAATGACATAGTCGTTGCGGGCATAGAAATAGGCGATAGAGAGCACGCAGGCCAACGAGTTCTCGTTATTGTAGGAGAGTATGCTCGTGTTTTCATCGTATGCGGCATCGACACCACTGGCCACCGCCTCGCAATCGCCTTCGAGCGTGGAGCGGAGGAGTTGTTTCGACTGTTCCAGAGCATCACCTTTATCTCAATATATGGCAATGTTGAATCGTATAAAGGCTGTTCTTGCAGAACAGACAGATAAATCATTATTTAGCCATCACTAATTGATGAATGCAAAAAGGGACGTGGCAAAAGCCACGTCCCTCTATTATCAGTTTTTGGTGTATCACCACTGTGTCTCGATTCTTATGAGTTGTATTCCTGCCAGCTCTTGATTTTGACATCCTCCATGCGCATGGCACAGAACGCCTCGATGAAAGCCTTGGCAAGGCGTACGTTGGTCATGAGAGGAATGTTGTGGTCGATGGCGGCGCGACGGATACGGTAACCATTGGTAAGTTCGCGCTTGGTGTGATTCTTTGGCACATTGATGATGAGGTCGATTTTGTGGTCGGCAATCAAGTTCATCACATTGTCGGGTGCATCCTCATCAGGCCAGGAGACAGCCTTGGCCTTGACGCCGTTGTCGCAGAAGAAACGGGCAGTGCCCGCTGTGGCATAGATTTCATATCCATTTTTCACCATTTCACGAGCCGGTTCCAAAAGGTCAACCTTGCCCTTGGCGTCGCCCGATGAGATAAGCACGCTGTGCTTGGGCAGTGTATAACCTGTGGCAATCAGCGAATTGAGCAAAGCCTCGTTGAGGTCATCGCCCAGGCAGCCCACCTCACCCGTACTGCTCATATCCACGCCCAAGACGGGGTCGGCGTTCTGCAGACGTGCGAAAGAGAACTGAGAAGCCTTCACACCGATACGGTCGATGTCGAACTCGCTCTTCTCGGGTCTTGTATAAGGAACATCGAGCATGATTTTTGTTGCGGTCTCGATGAAATTGGTCTTGAGAATCTTGCTTACGAAGGGGAAAGAACGTGAGGCACGCAAGTTGCACTCGATGACTTTCACGTCGCGGTTCTTGGCCAGGAACTGGATGTTGAAAGGTCCGCTGATGTTAAGTTCCTTGGCAATCTTGCGGGAGATACGCTTGATTTGCCGGATAGTGGAGAAATAAATATGCTGTGCTGGGAACACCATGGTGGCATCGCCCGAGTGGACACCAGCATACTCGATATGCTCACTGATGGCATACTCGACGATTTCGCCCTTGTCGGCCACGGCATCAAACTCAATCTCCTTGGTTTCCTGCATGAACTTTGACACGACGACAGGATATTCTTTCGACACCTCCGTGGCCATGGCAAGGAAGCGCTCCAGTTCCTCGTTGTCGTAGCATACGTTCATGGCCGCGCCCGAGAGCACATAACTGGGACGCACAAGTACAGGGAAGCCCACCTCGCTGACAAACTCCTTGATGTCGTCGAGCGACGTGAGTGCTCTCCATGCCGGCTGGTCGATGCCCAATTTGTCGAGCATGGCCGAGAACTTGTCGCGGTTTTCTGCACGGTCGATGTCTACGGGTGATGTGCCAAGCACAGGAACGCCCTGCTTGTAGAGTTTCATCGCGAGGTTGTTGGGAATCTGTCCACCCACCGACACGATGACACCCCGTGGCTGCTCCAGGTCTATGACGTCGAGCACCCGCTCAAGCGACAACTCGTCGAAATAGAGGCGGTCGCACATGTCATAATCCGTCGAGACGGTCTCGGGATTATAGTTGATCATGATGCTCTTGTAGCCCTGTTTTCTGGCAGTGTTGATGGCATTGACCGAGCACCAGTCAAACTCCACCGACGAACCAATGCGATAGGCTCCCGAACCCAACACGATGACACTCTTCTCGTTTTTGTAGAATGGTATATCGTGGAATTTATACGAGCCAGGATTCTTATCGTAGTGATAGGTGAAGTAGAGGTAATTGGTGAGTTCGGGATGCTCGCTGGCCACCGTATTGATACGCTTGACAGCGGGCAGGATGTTCTTCGACTTGCGGTACTCGCGCACACTGAGGTTCTCCTTATACATATTGGTGGAGGAGGGTTTCAAGACAAAGCGTGCAATTTGGAAATCGGAGAAACCTGCGGCCTTCAGTTCCAGCATGAAATCATCGGGCACCTCCTCCAGACTGTTATACTGCATCAGTTGGTGCTTCAAGTCCACGATACGCTTCAACCGTGAGATGAACCACTTGTCGATGCGGGTGAGTTGCTCGATGCGCTCTACGGTATAGCCCTCTTCGAGAGCCTGTGCGATGGCAAAAATACGAAGGTCGGTGGGATTCTCAAGGGCATCGTCGAGATTGTCAAACTTGGTGTGGTCGTTGCCCACAAATCCGTGCATCCCCTGCCCTATCATGCGCAGGCCCTTCTGTATCATCTCCTCGAAACTTCTTCCGATAGACATAATCTCACCCACGGACTTCATCGAACTGCCAATCTTTCGTGAGACACCTACAAATTTGGTGAGGTCCCAGCGAGGGATTTTACAAATCATGTAATCCAACTGCGGTGCCACGTATGCGGAGTTGGGAGTACCCATCTCGCCGATTTGGTCGAGGGTGTATCCAAGAGCGATTTTGGCAGCCACGAAAGCCAAGGGATAACCTGTGGCCTTGCTGGCCAATGCCGATGAGCGGGAAAGGCGGGCATTGATTTCGATGATACGGTAGTCGTTGGTCTCTGCGTTGAAAGCGAACTGAATGTTGCACTCACCCACAATGTTGAGGTGCTTTACACAGCGAATGGAAAGGTCTTGCAACATGGCCACCTGCTCATCGGTGAGAGAGCAAGTGGGCGCCACAACGATGCTCTCACCGGTATGAATACCAAGGGGGTCGAAATTCTCCATGGAGGCGACAGTGAAGCAACGGTCGTTGGCGTCGCGGATAACCTCAAACTCGATTTCCTTCCATCCCTTGAGACTCTCCTCTACCAGGATTTGTGGTGCGAAAGTGAATGCGCTCTCAGCGATTTCGATAAATTTGTTCTCGTCTGGACAGATGCCCGACCCCAGTCCACCAAGGGCGTAAGCCGAACGAATCATGATGGGGAAGCCGATGGAACGGGCGGCCTTCAGTGCGTCGTCCATATTCTCCACGGCATGGCTGATAGGCACTTTGAGGTCGACCTCGGTCAGTTTCTTCACAAAGAGGTCACGGTCTTCCGTGTTCATGATGGCTTCGACAGAAGTGCCCAGCACCTCTACGCCATATTCACTAAGGATACCTTTCTGGTAGAGTTCAGTACCGCAGTTGAGTGCTGTCTGTCCTCCAAAAGCGAGAAGGATGCCATCGGGTCGCTCTTTTTTGATGATCTCGGTGACGAACCATGGTGTGACGGGCTGGAAATACACCTTGTCGGCAATGCCCTCGGATGTCTGGATCGTAGCGATGTTGGGATTGACGAGAACGCTTGAGATACCCTCTTCACGCAGTGCCTTAAGTGCCTGCGAACCAGAGTAGTCGAATTCGCCAGCTTGGCCGATTTTCAATGCTCCACTACCGAGCACGAGTACCTTAGTGAGTTTTTTCTTCATATTTATGCAATAATTTTGTATGGTTTCAAAATTCGGGTGCAAAATTACGCAAAAATATTGAAAACGAGCAAAAATGTCAATCGAAAATTATACAGAAAATAGGGGGTTCCTTATCATGTAATTTTTGTCACGTCTTTTGTCACGAGATTTGTCGAAGACCCACTGACCAAAGGGAGGTAATTGGAGAATTTTGGAATTTGGAGGCATGTATTTTGTCACGAATTGGAGAATTTTAGAATTTGGGGCACATTTCTTGTCAAGAATTGCTAGAATTATAGAATTTGGAGGCACATTTCTTGTCAAGAATTGCTAGAATTGTAGGGGCACATTTCTTGTCAAGAATTGCTAGAATTATAGAATTGGGAGGCACATATCTTGTCAAGAATTGCTAGAATTATAGAATTCTGTCACAGTGACAGAATGATGTCCAGAATAATTCTCAAATTCGCTCATTCGGGATATTATAATAGAGGAACAACAAATTGGACACGATAAAATGAAAATTGAGAATTGAAGGCTCTCACCTCTCACCACTCACCACTCACCTCTCACCCCTCACCCCTCACCCCTCACCCCTCACACCGGGTATTTGGCTTCGAGGGCGGCGGCCTGCTGACGGGTGCGCTGGATGAAAGACTGGTATTCTGGAGATTCAGGATTGAATGGTCTGTGTGCGAGTGCTTCCTTGATGGGTTTCCACTCCCTCAGATATTGGTGAGTAGTTTCCGAGAAAAAAGCCTGTGCAAAGCGCTCCCAGATATATTCCACGGCCTGGTCGGAAGGATGCAACATGTCGGGCTGATAGAAACGATAGTCGCGCAATTCGTCACAGACAATCTCGTATGCTGGGAAATAGGTCACTACGTCGGGGTATTTCCTGCATAGGCAGTCGGCGGCCATGAGCAATGTCGCTTTCGAGAGTTGACTGCCATGGAAGCCATATTTGGCATAGCGTATGGGACTGACCGTGACAACAATTCTCACATCCTCGCGCCGATTAAGCAATTGCTCAACAGCCCTTTCCAGGAAATCCACACATTCCTCCACCGTAAGCACTTGTTCCCGGAAGAGTTTCTGCGGTTTTTTCTGACAATTGTCCACTATTTCCCCACTCTCGCGCAAGATATAGACATGATTGGTGCCCAGCGTGAAAAAAGCCACCCGTGGGGCATAGTCGGTTCGCTCGACAGTATGCAGGATGCTCGCCGGATTATACATCACCCCATCGGGATTGACCACTGCCTGGAAATTCTCCTGCAAGAAACGTTTCCCGATGCGATCGGCGAAACACGAACCGACAAACAGCATCCGCTCGCGAGGCTGGATGACAAACGGGGGCTTCTCTATATCAACGACCGTCCTGAATTCCATGTTCAACTCCTGCTGATTTGCAAACCGCTCATACTCAGACTCATCTCGACGAAACGTGCATTTGCGTTTCTCCTGTTGGCATTGAGGATCTGACGGATTCGTGCGGCGGCTTCCGGGTCTTTCGCCACCATATATAAATATCCGCCTCCACCGGCACCTGGCAGTTTGTATCCCAGGCACAAGTCATCCACCATTTGAGTGAGATGACTCACCTCCTGAGGGTTGGTTCCACTATCAATCATTTGGTTTTGAATCCAGGTTTTCCGCACCATTTTGCCCATGGCATTGAAATCGTTGCGCTGTATGGCCTCCGACATTTCCTGTGCATGATGTTTCATCGCCCTGAGCACGGCAATCTCCTCGTGCTGATTGAGAAACATCTTCCTGACGATTTCGGAAAGGATGTTTTTGGCCGTGCGAGTAATGCCCGTGTAATAGAGCAGATGGCAGGCACGGTATTCAGGCAATGTATACATCTCGGAAGGCAACCATCTGACTGTGGGAGTCTGAGCGAAGCCCTTCTCAGTGTGAAGCAGTTTCGCACCATGGAGCAAGCCACCAAACTGGTCTTGCCATCCCCCGCCGGTGGTGAGCAATTGTTCGAGCACCAGTGTGCGATGCCCTATCTCCCCCTTGTCCCATGCCAGTCCACAGAAATCATTGAGAGCCCCCAACACGGTTGAAGCCAGGATGCTACTTGTTCCCAGCCCACTTCCCGCCGGGATGGCCGAGAGCAGGGTGAGTTCTATTCCACAACCGAAGTCACGCAACTGCGCCTGCAGCGAGTCGTACTTCATCACCGAGAATCCGGGTTGGAAACCTGCGAGTACCAGGGCGGCCTTTGGAATGGAGAACGGACTGCCCACATGGTGGAAATCGGCCAGTTGCTCATAGGTAGTCACCACCTCGGCCGCTCCCAGGTCGATGCTTCTGAGAATGACATGATGCTCTTTGCATGGTCGCACATAGGTCTGAATGGGAGGTTGTCCATTGAGTTCGATGGCGATATTGACCACATTCCCCCCTTCCATCAGGCAATATGGAGGTGTGTCGGTCCATCCTCCCGCGATATCAATACGCACCGGGCTGCGTCCCCACACGATTTGGTCGGCATAAACAGACATGACCGGTTGCTGACGGTGGGTGAGCGCTGCCTCTGTCAGTCCCTCCCTCAAGAGTCCGAATGCGCGTTTCTCCTCTTCGCTTCCATCGCGGCCACGGAGCGTGCGCAACCGCGACCTGAACATGGCGTCGTGGATTCGAGTCAGCAACGGCTCGTCGTCGTCGAGCGGCCATGGTTCGGCAATATTATTGTCGGCAAACTCATGTGCGGCTTGGTCGAGGTCAATTTGATAGAAGATGCTATGCTGGTGGTTTTTGGCCAGGAACGGCCAGTTTTTGTGCCGGTTTTCCGTGCGTTGAGTGGTGAGCCTTACAAGATTGGCCTCCGCGGAGATTTCATCGGCACTCATCCGCCGGGCGTTCATCCATATCAGTCTTCCACCATCTTTCTGTGGCTGGTTGAGCATCCATCTGAGGACAAGACTCATATCGCCGATGTCGTCTACGACGGGGAATAGTTTTGCCGTCTGCATATCGACGGCTTGTTCCACTGTATCCACATCAATATGCCTGTCGGCGGCCCATTTAATGAAAGGCTGTGAAATAAATAAGGTGTCGGCGTCGTGCAAGTCCCCCCGACAAGCATCATGGAATCCATAGGGCCTGACAACCCATTTCGAATCTCCGATGGGTACGATATCAACGCACTGACCCGCTTTCAATTCAATATCCCAGGCATTTTCGGGCACTCCAGTAATGACATTCTCGGATGATATCCGCCATTTCTCGCTGACGCAACTGTTTTCTATCCACAAGTTTTTGTTTTCCTTGTTCATTTTGATCCATACTTCTGAATTCTGAATAAAAATGGAGGGATGTGGTTTGCGGGAACGGTGCATGATTTCCCTTTGGTCGTTGACCAGGTTTTGAATGGCCAGCGTGGAACTAATCAGTTCGGGTGTGGTGCCATAATGGTAGAACTCCCCTCCCGGCAATGGCAAAATGGCCACGCTCAGGCTATTGACTTCGTCGTCAACGATAGCGGGATGACTACCCAAAGCCCGTCCAAACTCGGCATAAAGGTCGTAATAGTCCACTTTATTGTCATGGCAGCAATGGTTCATCAGCACTTTCACCGCTCTGTCGCTGAGTAACCAAATACCGATGTCGGTGAGATAGAAATGGTCGCGGCGCAACTGTCCCAGTTCCTGAATGGATGGTTTCTGCAACATACATTTCAGTTGTGCCGGGTGGTTTCTGTGAGCGACAAACACCCCGTGGGTGGTTGCAATCTCATCGGGCAGCCATAAGCCATAGCATACCACATCAGCATCGGGTATCGGCTGGAGTGGCTGGGTAGACCTGATGAACACATCGCCACTGACAATCATCGTATGCAAGTGTTCGGGAGCCGCCTCTATGATTTGCTCGTAGAGAGGCACCTGTATGGAAAGGAGGTCCTGCGAAAGGCGCTGTCCCCTCTCCCATCTGAATACAGGAATCGGCGTGAGGATTTTCCCCGACGGAGCGTAGGCAGGAAGTCTTCGGCTTTGTCCTCCGGCATGCAGCATCAGTCGTTTTTCGGATGCCAGCCATTCGTCGAATGTCAAATCTGTATCCTGCTGCTCGTAGCATTTCTTCAAGAGCCATGCCGAGCCTCCCCCACTTCCCAGTTTCCGGTCAATAGGGTCGTTGGAGCAAAACCACTGAGCAGGGTCGTATCCTGTCACTTCATGGAAGCAATTCACCAGATTGGGTGGTAGAGAGAGCAGTTTGCGCATGATATTTAGTTTTTATACCTGGAAGCGAGGAGAACTTTGCGAAGTGGGAAATCCATAATAATCTATTATTTCGATACTGCATCCTCTTTTTTTCTCCTCATCAGGGCGAATGCAATACCACCGATGATGACGAGCAAGAGGATGCCACCGGCAGCATAGGCCACGCCCTCGGTGGTTTTCAGACTATCGGGATGGAAATCGAGCACTATCTCATGCTTTCCTGGTTCCAATTTCAGTGCGCGCAATACATAATTGACACGTCCGATTTCAGCCGGTTTTCCATCCACTGTAGCTTTCCATCCCGGGTAATAGATTTCCGAGAACACCACGACACCACCTTTGGCCGACTCTGCTGTATAAACGAGGTTGTTGGGCAAATAAGATGTGATTTTCACATGAGCGGTGCTGTCCTGTGGAACACTCTCGCCGAGCACATTCTGGAAAGACTGGTCGGCTACGGCCTGATGACGCAAGTCGGTTGTCCCCAGTCCGTCAAGTTCCTCGTTGGCATTTTTCACATAGTTCACCTTATCCACAAACCACGCGTTGCCCTGGGCATAAGGATTCTGTACAGGCATTTGAGTATTGTCCTGCATGGGGAAGATGAAATACTTGGCATTGAGCATATTCAACACCGGGAAGATGCTGTCGCCCTTCACAGCCACTATCTTACCCTCAGCCTCCATGAGCGCCGGCATCACCTTCTGCATCTCCGGGGCGATATGGGCTTCGATCAGTTCCTGGTATCTCCGCAATTTGGCGGCATGATAGCCACCAATGCTTTTGTGATAGTAAGAGGTTTCATTTTCGTTGAAAGTATTGGAGGCGAAATTCAGCACACGATAATCGAGGTCTGTATCCTTTAGGATTTCTTCATCGACAGCGGTTTTGGCTTGTGGCATTTCCTTGACCGATTTCCCCACGAACATGGAATCATTGAGATAGCGCTTGTTGACCATCCACATGTCTCCGAGACAGAGCACGGCAATGCAGAGGACCACAGGCATTGCCTTCATCTTCTTCATGGCATAGAGTACCATCATGGCAGTACCTAACAGAATAATGAAGAATGAGCGCCAGGCATCGGATGTGAAGATAGACTCACGCACTTGGTTGAGGTTGTCCAGCAAAGGATTGAGTTCCTCGGGCGGGAACTGTCCCAATGCCTGCATCTCTGCCGAGGAAACATAATTGCCAAAGAAGAGTCCGGGAACGAGAGCGAACAGCAAGGCCATACCCCCAGTCAGAACAAAGGAAAGAATCAAAGGATTGACGGGCAATGTGACACCCCAGACTTTCATCTTGTCCAACAAGATTCTTGGCTCCTCAATCACTTTCTTAAGTGCCATCACAGCCAACAAAGGAATAGTGAACTCAGCGATGACAAGGATGGATGCCACTGTCCTGAATTTGGAATACATGGGGAAATGATCGATGAAGAAATCGGTAAAAGGCATGAAATTCCTTCCCCATGAGAGTAAGACTGAGAGAATGGTGACAGCCAGCAAGGCCCATTTCATCGGTCCTTTCACAATAAACAGTCCGAGGACGAAGAGCATCAGCACAAAAGCGCCTACATAGACCGGTCCGCTTGTGCCTGGTTGCTCCCCCCAATACTGTCCTATCTGTGCATAGATGTTGGCATACATGGGATTGGCCTTTTTCATGGCACTTTGATTATTGGCCAATGGTACAGAAGCCCCACCTTTCACATTAGGTACCAAGAGCGTCCAAGTTTCCCCTATACCATAACTCCATTGTGTGATATAGTCACGTTCCAGACCCGAGTCCGTCTGATTGTCACTATTTTCCTTTACCAGTTCGCTTTTTCCTCGCATCGACTCGTTCTGATACTGCCATGTATGGTAAAGATTCGACAAGTTGACGCAGATACCGATGGCCGCAGCGACGGCACAGAGCACAGTGGCCTTGAGGAATCGCCCCAGTTGTTTTTGCTGTATAGCCTCGACCAGGAAGGCCAGAATCATGAAGAAAATGATGAAGAGATAATAATAGGTCATCTGCACGTGATTGGCATTCACCTCGAATGCCGCAAATATAGCGGTGACAATAAATCCCCACAGGTATTTTCCCCTGTAGGCCAGCACGACGCCACCTATCAAAGGAGGCAGATAGGCCAGTGCCCACACTTTCCAGATATGCCCTGCTGCGATAATGATGAAGAAATAACTTGAGAATGCCCAGATGATGGATCCCAGTAGTGACAGATACCAACGGAAATTAAAGGCTCTGAGCATGATATAGAATCCGAGCAGGTATACAAACACATACCAGACATTGTCGGGCAGCCACAAGTGATATGCTTTCGTCACAAACGACAAGGCATCGGTACTGCTATAGGAAGGTGCTGTCTGAAAGGTGGGCATTCCGCTGAAGGTGGAGTTGGTCCATCGTGTGCGCTCACCTGTCTGCTCATAATATTCCAAAGCCTCCTGGCCTGCGCCACGTCCCGCGGCCGTATCATGTTGATAAAGGATACGCCCCTCTATATCTGCCGGTGCGAAGTATGCAAAGGCGATAACTACGAATAGGATAATGACCAAGAGGTCGGGTAGGAATTTCTTTAACTTTTCCATTGATTTTGATAAATTTATACGTTTAGCAGGCAAAATTACACAAAAAGAATGAAATATGAAGAGGAAAGAGGATTTTTGTTTTATTGTAGATTGAAAATTGATGATTGAAGATTGAAAGGGAGGTAAATAAACGTTTTGACATGAAAAATGGTTCACCATTTTTTGATGTACCATTTTTTTCCTTTAAATTTGCAACAAAAATGTATCCTTTTCTTAAGCAATTGATAATGAATTCTATTGAATAGGGCAAAATCCGAATGATACGATGAAGACAAAATTGTGGTTGCTCATAGCAATTCTTACCTTTTGTTGCACTGCACATGCCCAGGAAGACAGTGCCCGCAGTGAAAGGAAGAAAGTAGCAGTAGTGCTTAGTGGTGGTGGTGCAAAAGGAATGGCACACATTGGGGCGCTGAAAGTGCTCGAACGTGCCGGCATCCCCATCGACATTATCACCGGCACATCGATGGGTAGCATCATTGGTGGTCTCTACACCATTGGCTACAACGCCAATTCGCTCGACTCAATGGTTCGTGTGCAAGACTGGAGTTATGTCATTACCGACAAAGAAGACCTGCGCAACCAGAGCCTTAGCGACCGCCGCAAACAAAACACCTACTTTTACACCACAGGCTTGACTATCGGCCAGCGCGACCTGAATGCCGGTGGTTTCATCAAGGGTAAGAATTTAGCAGAATTATTCCAACAACTCTGCACAGGCTACACCGACTCCCTCGACTTTACACACGACCTGCCCATCCCCTTTGCCTGCGTGGCAACGAATATCGTGGACAACTCGGAGGTGGATTTCCATAGTGGACGACTACCACAAGCCATGCGTTCGTCGATGGCCATCCCTGTAGCCTTTTCTCCCGTCAGGATAGACGACATGGTATTGGTTGATGGCGGCATGAAAAACAACTACCCCGCCGACCTCGCCCGTGAGTTGGGAGCCGATATCATCATCGGTGTCACTGTGCAAGGGGCACCCAAGTTGGCCGAAGATATGAATGGCACCATGAGCATTCTCAGCCAGATTATCGACGTGAACTGTAAGAACAAGTACGAAGAGAACCTTGCTATTACCGACCTTCATCTGCAAGTAGACACGAAAGGCTATGGCTCGGCCAGTTTTTCCCAGGCAGCCATCGACACGCTTATCCGTCGTGGCGAGGAGGAGGCCATGCGCCATTGGGACGACATCATCGCCCTGAAACAGCGTATAGGCATCGATGACACGTTCCGCCCCATCATCCGGAATCCACTGCGTCCGCAAGTGATGACTGAGAAACAACGCATCACCGGGTTCACATTCGAGAACATGACCCCACAGGCAGAACGCTTTATCCGCAACAAGTTTAAGTTGAACAAGAGAGACAGCATTGATGTCAATCTGGAGCAGCAGATTATGACAACCATGCGTATTGACCTCTTTTATCAAACAGCCGACTGCCGATTAGTGCCTGAAGGTGATGGCGTGCGGGCAATCTTTTCGGCGGGCAACCGCAAGTCGGTACAGTTGCAGGCCGGTGCACGCTACGACAATGAGGAATATGCCTCCGTACAATTGGGCCTCGACATACCATTGAAGACAGCCATACCAGTGAGTACCGACATCACTCTGCGACTGGGCAAGCGTATGATGGCACGTGGCGAACTGACCGTCCATCCCCTCAGTATTACACGTCCTACATTCTGCTACACCTTCCGTCGGAACGACGTGGATATCTATTTTGAAGGCAAGCGCGACTATAATATTCTCTACAACCAGTTTCAGGCTGAACTCATACCTTTCAATCACGATTTGCGGCACTTCAATATACAGTACGGAGTGCGGTGGGACTATTTCCACTACCGCAACAAACTCGGTTCGGATAATTCGCAAGAAGTGAAACTCAGGAATGAGCATTTCTACAGTTACCATGCCCGCATCAATTACAACAGCGAGGACAACTGGTATTTCCCCACACGTGGTGCCCGTTTCAATGCGGGATATTCCTATCTGACCGACAACTTCACCAAACTTGAGGACAAGGTAGGTATGAGCGAAGTCAATGCCAACTGGCGTATGTCGTTTCCTATCAACAGACACTTCACATTACAGCCTATGCTATACGGAAGGATGCTCTTTGGAACCATCGTGCCCCCTGTATTCGGCAACACCATTGGCGGTGAGTGGTTCGGTCATTATGTGGAGCAGCAGATGCCTTTCGCAGGTATTAAGAACATAGAGTACGTTGACCATCATTTTGTCGCCGCGCAGTTACAGGCTCAACAACGTATGGGAAGCAACCATTATGTCTTGCTCCGTCTGGCAGCAGCACAACAATCTGACCGTCTGAGAGAATTGTTCGACCACAAGACTTTGCTGGGTTGTCAGGTTTCCTATTATCTCAACACAATGTTTGGTCCTGCAGGTGTTTCGGTTGGTTACAGCAATCACACCAAAAAAGCCAATGTCTTTATCAACCTCGGATTTGAATTCTAAATAAGCTTGATTTTTATAAACGAGGACAAGGAAAAGGGTAAAGGTTTTTTACATTTCTACAACCAAAGGCCGACCATAGAAAGATAACTGATCTGTACAGCTCTTAAGGGAACCATTCATGATAAACCAGCGTCGCCTCACCACATGCGTCATTGGTTACTTACTGGCAGATAACAACAGTTGAAGATGGAAGATGCAAAATGATGAATGATTAGAAGAAGTATTATTTGGCTTTTCAAAATAAAAACATTACCTTTGCAAGGCCATGTGCATCACATCTATCTACTAAACAAATCATTACACTATGACCATCACTTCAAGAAGAAAACTCACTCTCATTTTTTGTGTTTTTGCCTGGCTGACAGCCACCCTGTCTTCGGCACAAATCCACAGTCAACAGTGGAAACGCACACTGCGACAAACCGACGAGGCGTTTTTCAAAACCGACGAGGCGCGGCGTATTGGCGAGCAACTGATGCTCTTCCAGCGTGCAACTGGCGGATGGCCAAAAAACATCGACATGGTGACACCGCTCACCCAAGAACAGCGCCAGAAAGTGCTGACAGACAAGCAACGCACCGACGACTCCACCACCGACAATGACGCCACCAGCATCCAGATGCGCTTCCTTGCCCACCTATTCCATGCCACTCACGACAAACAAGTGCGCGAATCGTTCTGCAAGGGGGTGGAATACTTGCTCTCGGGACAATACGACAATGGAGGATGGCCCCAGTTCTGGCCCGACCCACATGGTTATCAGGTTCACATCACCTACAACGACGATGCCATGGTCAACACCATGCTCTTGCTGCGGGAAGTGGCTGAGGCCAAGGTTCCATTCGAGTCATCCCTCACCACCAAGGAACTCCGCAAACGGGCTGGCAAGGCTTTCGACAAAGGTGTGGAATGTATTCTGAAAACCCAGATACGCGTAGGCGATGAACTCACAGTATGGTGCCAGCAGCACGACCGCAACACCTTTCTTCCCGCTCCTGCCCGAGCATTCGAACTCCCTTCGTACTGCTCACAGGAAAGCGCATCCATCGTAGGCCTGCTCATGTCGCTCCCCCACCCTAACGACCAGGTGAAACTTGCGGTACACAGCGCCATGAAATGGTTTGACACCTATAAGTTGACCGGCCTTAGAATAAAGCGCACGTTCTCGCGGGAGTCGGGCGAGCGTGATATCAAGTTGGTGGAAGACCCCAGCGGCAGCCCTCTGTGGGCCCGCTACTATGACCTGGAGAACACCCGTCCGTTCGTATGCGACCGCGACGGTATTCCCCGCCAGCGTCTCGAGGACATCGGTTCGGAGCGCCGCAATGGCTACGCATGGTATGGCGACCGCGCAGCATCGCTCTACGACACCTACGCACAGTGGGCTGCGAAGCACGACCCTTCACATCAAGTAGCCATCAGTTTATCAAGCAAGGGTGCCAATGAGAACGGGTTGTTCAAATTGTTTGAGGCCGTGCAGCCCACCCCCTCATTGTTTGATGCAATTATCAGTCCCGGAGAATCCATCCAGGCAGTCATCGACCAGGTTCCCCGTGACAACAACAAGCCCTACACCATCTTTCTCCGCAAAGGCACCTACACTCAGAAAGTCATCATCAGCCGGCCACATATCGTGCTGGTGGGTGAAAGCCGCGACAGCACCATCCTCGTCCTGGCAGAGACAAAGGAGACCCAGACCATCACTGAGCATGAGGGAAAACCTGTGGGCAATGGCGTGGTGGTGCTGCAAGAGGGAGCCGACGACTGCGTAATCAGCGGCATGACTATCTACAACAACTATGGGACGACCGTAGAGAACACCACACGCCATCAGATGGCAGTCTTCGGTAGGGCCACACGCACCATTATCGTCAACTGCAACATCTGGGCCGACGGCAACGACGCTCTCTCGCTATGGGCGCCCGGAGGCAACGGCATGTATTACCACGCCGACCTATCGTTGCGCTGCCCTGGTGTCGACTTCCTTTGTCCCAGGGGCTGGTGCTATGCCACGAGATGCCATTTCTATGGCGACAGCCGTGCCATCGTCTGGCATGACGGCCGTGGAGACAAGAGCAAGAAACTCGTCATCACCAACTCACATTTCGATGCCGCCAGTCCCACCGTACTGGGGCGTTACCATCACGACTCGCAGTTCTACTTCGTCCAGTGCACCATGTCGAAAAATATTCTCGACAGCAACATCAGTTATGCCTATACCGACAAGGTGCTCGACCCCTGCCCCTGGGGACAGCGTGTGTATTTCTACAACTGCACCCGCGAGGGAGGGCACGGTATCTGGATGAACAACAACCTTAGCGAGGCAGAGGGTGCTCCCGAATACCATACCGTCACCGCCAGTTGGACATTCAACCGCCAATGGGACCCAGAACGTACGGTGAGAGAACTCTGGAAATACATCTGCTACTGACCAGGAAAAACCTATTGCAACCACATAGACAGACATGAAAACCTTCAGACAACTACTACAATTCGCGTTTCTGTGTGCCATCCTCTTGTTGATGTTATCCTGCGATAGCCAGAGATGGTCGGAACGCCAAGTGGACTCCTTCATGCTCGTTGAGCAACGTGGTGGTCCCACACTGGGTTACTCAACCACATCGGGAGTAAAATTGCTCACTGTTGACGGATATGCCTTCAAGGACCTGAACCGCAACGACTCACTTGATGCCTACGAAGACTGGCGCCTCACGCCACAGGAGCGTTCGGCCGACCTTTCCTCCCAACTGTCGATAGAGGAGATTGCGGGTCTGATGCTCTACAGCAGTCATCAGTCGGTGCCCATGAAGGAGGGGATGGGCTTCGGTGCCTCCACCTATGGCGGGAAACCGTTTGGAGAGGGAGCAAAACCCTCTGACTTGTCCGACGACCAGAAGAAATTTCTGAAAGACGACCACCTGCGTGCGGTTTTAATCACCAACGTGGAAAGCCCGGAAGTGGCTGCCGTGTGGAACAACAACATGCAGGCCTTTGTAGAAGGTCTCGACCATGGCATCCCTGCCAACACCAGTTCCGACCCCCGCCATGAGGCGAAAGCCACCGCTGAGTTCAACGCCGGTGCTGGCGGGCAAATCTCACTTTGGCCCACCTCGCTTGGTCTGGCCGCAACATTCGACCCCCAGTTGGTCTATCGTTTCGGCGAGATAGCCTCGGAAGAATACCGTGCACTGGGTATCGCCACTGCCCTGTCACCCCAAGTAGATATCGCCACCGAGCCACGCTGGTTCCGCTTCAGCGGCACCTTCGGTGAGGACCCACAACTCTCCACCGACATGGCCCGCGCCTACTGTGACGCTTTCCAGACCACTCCCGACACAAAGGGATGGGGAACGAAGAGTGTAAACGCGATGGTGAAACACTGGTATGGCTATGGAGCACAGGAAGGAGGCCGAGACTCCCATTTCGCATCGGGGAAGTTTGCTGTCTATCCGGGCGGGAAGCGAGAAGAGCATAAGCGTTCGTTTGTGGAGGGTGCCTTCCGCCTTGAAGGCGGCACCGAGATGGCATCGGCCGTGATGCCCATCTACAGCATCCTGTGGAATCAGGACCCCTCGGGTGAGAATGTGGGAGGCAGTTTCAGCAAATGGATGATAGAGCAGCAACTCCGCCAAGAGGCCAAATTTGAAGGTGTGGTCTGCACCGACTGGGGCATCACAAAGGACATGAAAGTGCTTGACAGTCCGATAGGCGGAAAGCCCTGGGGTGTGGAGCAACTGTCGGAGGCAGAGCGCCACTACAAGATTCTACAGGCGGGTGTTGACCAGTTTGGCGGCAACAACGAGATTGGACCAGTGCTTGAGGCCTATCAGATGTGGTGCAAGGAAGAGGGTGAGCAGAAAGCCCGCGAGCGTTTTGAACTGTCAGCCCGCCGTTTGTTGCTCAACATGTTCCGTGTTGGACTGTTTGAGAACCCCTATCTTGACCCTGCAGAGACACAGAAGACAGTGGGCAATCCCGATTTCATGAAAGAGGGTTACGAGGCCCAGCTGAGGTCGGTCGTGATGCTGAAAAATCACGCCAGCACATTGCCTCAAAAGGACAAGAAGAAAGTGTATGTTCCCAAACGACATTTCCCGGCCATCCCCGGCATGTGGGGAGGCATCTCGGAAGAAAAGACCGAGGAACCCATCGACCTGGCCTTGGTGCGGAAATACTTCGATGTGGTGGAAAAGCCCGAAGAGGCCGATTTTGCCATCTGCCTGATTCAAGAGCCCAGCACGGGTGTCGGCTACAGTCTTGACGATGCGAGGAAAGGCGGCAACGGCTATATGCCGCTCAGTCTGCAGTACGACGACTATACTGCCACCGATGCCCGCGAAGTGAGCATCGCTGGCGGCGACCCATTGGAAAAGACCACCAATCGGAGTTTTAGGGGCAAGACCATCAAGGCCTACAACCGCGATGACATGTTGCTGGTGACCTCCACCAAGGAGGCGATGGGCGACAAGCCTGTGGTAGTGGTCGTAGAGACAGGCCGCCCAGTGGTGCTGTCAGAGATAGAGCCGTATGCCGATGTCATCCTCATCTCCTTCAATGTGCAGCACCAGGCCTTGCTCGACATCATCAGTGGGAAGGCGGAGCCATCGGCCCTGCTGCCCATGCAGATGCCCGCCGACATGAAGGCCGTGGAAGAGCAGCAGGAGGACGTGCCCCGCGACATGCGCTGCTATCAGGACGCCGATGGCCATACTTACGACTTCGCCTTCGGCATGAACTGGAAGGGTGTCATCAACGATGAGCGAGTGAAGAAATACAAATAGACAATCAGACGCAGTACGGCCTCCATACGAAATGCATGGAGGCCGTTATTGCTCATCGATCTATCAGAAAAAGTATATCATAACCAGACTTCACTTCAAGATTTTGAAATATCGGCCGTATGTCAACAAACGCCATATCCATTCGAGCGGCCCGAAAAGGAACCAGCGGAGCCACAGTCTGCAGAGGAAAACCATCAAGACAAACGCCCCAAAGGCAATGAATTCGATTGTGACAAGCCCCATAGATGTGCCCAGTCCCATTCCAACGCCATAGAATAGCAAGATGCCGATAACAGACTGCGAAATATAACATGTCAATGCCATTCGCCCCGAAGCCGCAAACAGCGTAAATGCAAGTTGCACTTTCTTGTGGAAATGCGTGTATAGCAGGCATATCCCCGCGATAAAGGCAAAGGCAAAGGGTACGACACTCACAGCATAGAGTGCGGAGTGAGCGGTCATTCCCCAGGGCTGTCCCTGTGTGGCACTCCAAGCATACACTAACGAAGTTGGAAATCCTATGACAAATGTCCATTTGAAGAGCCGCCTCAATGGCAACTTGTCCACCCGGGCATAATATCGATTCTTGCCTATCAGATAGCCCAGGATGAAGAGCCCCAACACCTTTGGCAACCGATGACCACTGACAAATTCCCACATCCGCTCGTAGGCCCCCTGTATGAGAAAAGCAAACATCTGAGGATAACTGTCGGCATCGCGGAGCCACGAGGCGAAATTCTCCTCAGTGATACCCATCTCGTCGGCCTTCGCCCACCAAGCATTGTAGAAAGGCCCGACGAAATCCCCCCCAAAGAACTCGATCAAGGCATCCAGACCTACAGGGACAATTGTGAGCAGAGCGGCAGCAGTCCATAATAAAGCCTTGTCGCTCATCCTGACTAACAGTGACAGCAGCAGACCACCGACGGCATAGAGGAACAAGATGTCGCCGCTCCACAGGAACATCATGTGACAGAGACCTATTACCGCAAGTATCATCATACGCCGCCAGAAGAAAGACAGACTGTGGCGTGACAGAATCAGCGCGAATCCCAAACCGAACAACACCGAAAAAATAGAGTAGAACTTGCCATCGACCAACAGGTATTGCATGAATTTCATCACCTCGTCGACACCCGCCGTGGGCATGGCAGACTGTTGTTCGGTGGAGAGAAATGTCCAAAGTCCAAACTCCGGGAAGTTGGCCAATGCTATACCCAGCAGGGCTGTTCCACGCAGGGCGTCAAGTATCACGTGACGCTCACGCTCTGTGGTGGGGAGCGGATGATGTTGTTTCTGAGTATTCATAGGCTTTATTCATCCTTGGAGATGCGAAGGTGATGTTTTTCCGCAACCGTCCTTACATACCTCACACTCGACACATACTCCTCGTCGGTGGTCAGGTGCTCGATAATCATCGGCAAACAGGGATTCTCGGCAGAGGCCAGGCGGATATACAGGGGAATATCCAGCGCTCCCTCACCACAGGCGCACTCCTCGAGTTGGAAGGTGTACTCCGGTTTCAACCTGATATCCTTCAGGTGGCAACTCACGATTGTTCCATGGAGTTTCCGGAAGCACTCCGCGAGGAATTCCTCGTTGAAGAAATACCGCCTTGGTGATGTAATCATGTTCACCACATCGAGGTGTGTGCCGAATTCCGCCCGGTCGACATCCTCTGCCAGACGCAGATACTCATCGGGACTGCCAGGTATCATCCAGGGCATGGTCTCTATGCAGAATTTGGTGTGGACAGGACGGGCAGTGTCTATAATCCGCCGTATCATTCTCACAGCCATATCCCACAGTTCGGAACTGAAGTTTTCGCGGTATCCCCCGTCCCAACGCGGGCCATAAGGTGTTCCCACCACATTGACGCAACATGCGGCTCCTATGGCATCGGCCATGCGGAGTTGTCCGATGGCATAGTCCGTCCATCGCTCCCGCTCATCGGGGTCGGCTGCCAATGTGTTGCGCCACACACCCACCTCGGCAATCGTGAGTCCAGCCTCATCGGCAGCCTTCTTATAGTCCATAATGGTTTGCTCACCATCAAGACAACTCACGGGAAAGACCACCGTCTCAAGTCCAAGCGCCTTGTGTTTCCTGGCCCACTCCTCTGGTGACCGATGCTCCAAAGATGAAGAAATGCCCAAAAACATCAGAAAGCCCTCCTGTGAATAACCGTGGAATCCATCTCGTCTAACGCGCTCACACCGGTGCGTGCCATCACACCAGCCAGTTCGGCCGTCATCTCGTCGATACGGCGGGCAACGGCCTCGGCCCCCTCCTTGAGCAGCGGCATCAGGTGACGGCCCACCGACACTGCCTTGGCTCCGAGAGCAAGACATTTGTAAACATCCATTCCACTCTCAATGCCACAATCCACAAATACCGGCACACTTCCTCCCGTGGCCGAAATGACGTCTTGCACGACCATCAGCGGGGGCACGGCATACTGGATGATGCCATGATGATGCGACACCACAATGCCCGCACAACCGGCCTTGAGGCATTTCTCGGCATCATGAGGGCTGAGCACCCCCTTCACGATGAAAGACACGGCGGAAGCCTGCACGAACTCGGTTAACTCTTCGGTGGATTTGGCTTTCATGGGCAATCCGAACACGCTGTCGTATCCGCCCATGGAATTGAAGGCATGGTCGATGTCCATCCCCACAGCCATGCAACCCGACCTCACGGCGTGCTCAATCTTGCGCAGTACCTCGCGGTTGTCGGCATGGGGCTTGATTATCTTGATGGTTTTAGCACCTGTAGCCAAAATCTCCTCCAGTTCATTGTCACTGCCCATACCGACCCAGTGCACGGCTCCGCTCAAGGCAGCACCACGGGCATACACAGCCATCCCATCGGGTGCGGTATTGTGAAGATGCGACAGTGCGGCGGTCATGACTGGTGTGCGGAAAGTCTCACCAAACAGGGTCATCTGTGTGGAGGGTATGGCAGCGTCGATATATCGGGCCTCTATCAGCAGGGAGTCGAAATATTCCCTCGTTATCTTGTCTGAATTTGATGTAAATGGCATGATTATCTGTTTTTACTTGTTATTGCAGCATTGATTTCGTCCATCTTCCTGTCGGAAAGTTCATACTTTCCTATCACGTAGATAGCCAACACGAACAGCACGGCGGGGATAAGCGTCACGAGCCACAGGATGCCCTGCTCGGCCTCCGGCGTGTTATACACGGCCTCCATGCGACCCGTCGCCTCGTTGAGCGCCTTGGGAGCGAACAAGGCGATTACAAGCGGCAGGGTCTTGATAATCAGTCCGGCCAGATTGGCCATTATCATGCGCACACTCGTAAAGATGGTAATCTCCTCGGTGTCGCGGGTGAGCGACGACCCAAGTGCCCCATAAGGCACATTGATGAGGGTGAAGCACATGCTCAATCCCACGTATGTGATATAGGCGTAGAGCAACGACCCGCTGAACCCGTTCCAGAAACAGAGTATGGCGAATGCCGCCATGGGAACCCACCCATGAGAATCCACGAGCGGTATTTGCCCCAACGGGGATGTGACTTGTCGACAAAGGCTCCCACCATGGGGTCCCAGATGACATCGATGATGCGGACCACGAGGAACATCACGGCCACGACCGCCGAGTCGAGTCCATAGACATTGTTATAATAAAAGAGCAACCAGATGCTGATGGTCTGGTAAATCAGATTCTGGGCCAGTTCGCCTGAACAGAACCCGAGTCGCTCACGCCATGTGAGTTTGTAATATCCGTTGTCTGCTCTTTCCATTCGATGGTTTCAGGTCTTAGTAAGTGTAATTAGACTATGGATGACGAGACATGTTTCTCCACGACATATATGTCGCGCAGAATGGTCCCCGAGGGGAGAATACTTTTGTTTTTCATCTGTAGTGGTTAGTGTGCGATTGCTTGAAAATGCAAATATAGGCATTTTCTAACTAATCACGAAAAAAATGTGTGATTATTTGCACATGTTTTTTGTCTGGAGGAGGGATGCGGACAAGAATACATCCGCTATCTTTCGTCCTGGTATTTTTTTTGCAGGGGTTCATAGCGGGTGTTAGGATTCTTGTCATAGGCCTCAAGGAAAAGTTCTTTATGATATTTCAGGGTGGTTTTGTTCCTGCCAGCCATGTGGAGGGTCTCATCGATGAAATTGTACGAGTTTTCATCATCATAGGCCATCAGTGCAAGATAGAAGAGACGGATGCGAAAGTAGTCATAGTGTTTGCGTGACACCTCGTAGTCGCGTATTTTTCGGAGTGCAGGTAGAAATGCGGGGGTGGGCCAGATGGCCACAGCTTTCAGGCCTTCATTGGTTCTGCCCTCCGGGCCTTTTTGCACATGTTCTTCGTCAAGTCCCTTGGAGTATTCATTCAAGCATTCGATTACAGCCTTTTTATCCGCTTCGTGCCGATAGCGGCAGAGGATCGGCAATGCATCCGCGACACCTTCGTCATAAAACAACTGATGCAGACGGTCGTAATAGCATTCTTCCGCAGGCAGATTCTCAAGAATCGAATGCAATCGGTCGATGTGATACAAATTAGGAGTGAAGAAGAGCACACTGTCAAGGGTAACACTGTCTTTCTGTGTAAAGATTCGGCGGAAATCCGTCATGGTGGGCCCGTTTGTGAAGAGTTTGTAGAGTCGTGGTTGCTTCTTCTTCAGTTCTGGTCGGCTGCGGAAAAGGCTGTCCAAGTACATGCTGTCTCTGTGGCTCATAAAATCCCAATGGCCGTCAAGTACATTTACCATAAAGTTGGCAACATTGTTGGAGTAATAGACATCGGCGGATTGTTCGTAGAAGGACGTTGTGTCTGGAAGTGAACTGTATAGGATGTCGCGGTAGCGACTGTCACAGCGACCCACCAGCAGTCTGAAAGCCACGGCACGAGCGGCTCCGTTGCGATGACCACGCGCCAATGCCACGAGGTCGTCGTTGGAAGCCACCCCGTCGAGATGTTCTTGCAATGTCCATGCCTGAGGAGTACCTCCCCAGCCGTTGCTGTCGAAAAGCGAAACCTGTTGCAGACTGTCTGCAATGAGCACTGCCTGGGCATTCTGTGCGGATATAGCAGTGACGAGATTGAGCAGCACCACACACAATTTTATCCGATTTTTCATATTCTTTGGCTTTTCTACTTATTGTTGGATTCATCAAATCAAAAGCCTCCAATCAGAAGATTCTGTAGCCGACTGTGATGGTGAAGAAACGATTTTTCTCCTTGGGCATATCCTTAGCCTTGTAAAGGCTTGTGAGGCCGAAATTATAACGAGCGTCGAGGATAACATTTTGGTATTCGTAGGAAAAGCCAATAGGAATGGAGAGGTCGTACTTCTTCAGAGTGCCTTTGATGTCATCGGTATGATGAATTTGTGTCTCTCTTGATGACCCATCGTCGGCATAATTGACTTCACTCAGGTTGTAGGAAACCTCCGCATTGGCCAGAATGCCATACTGCACCCCAACTTTCACGACAAGTCCTTCGATGAGATACTGATTAACCATCAAAGGAAATTGGATATAGTCGAGTTTCTCGCGGAATTTTGTCCAACCAGAATAACTGGTCTTGCCGCCAGCACCTTCGTTCGTCTCACTGCCAAAGTTAGGTAGTCGGCATCCCTGCTGCGAATATGACGCGCCAATAGAGACACTGGTAGTAGGCAGTGCCTGATATTCCAAGTCGAGCCCACCGACAAAACGCGCATTATATTTTGCGTCCAATGGCTTACTGCTGGTCTCATAATAGATTTTATTTCCAGATATATTCGCAATACATACACCGGCGCGGGGAATCAATGAAAAATGACCAACAGTCTGCTGAGCATGAATGGAAATCGCAAACAAAGCAATCACAAAAGAAACAATAATCCTCTTCATAGCGTTTTTATTTTTCAAACGTATAAAAAGGGGGAATATTATGGAGATGAAAGATTAAAGATGAAAAATGAAGATGAAAAAATGAAATTATGATTTGGATATTGACTAATCCCTGGGATTTTCCTTTGGTTTGCACGATTTTTTAGGAAAGAGAATTATGAATTGTTGATTCTGAATGATGAATTGCCAATAATGAATGATGAATTGTCAGTTGAATCACTGTACTATTATTACAAAAGTGTGACAAAAATGGCAAATAGAGATTTTTTCAATCAAAAAATTTGCCATGTGCCAAAAATATAGTATTTTTGCTGACAATTTTCAAGACCACTTCCATGCGACGAATCTTCTTAGGTATATTTTTATTTTTTTCGGCCCTTGTAAGCAAGGCCGACGGTTATCACTTTCTGGTGCTTGAGTGCAATGACGGCTCCTCTTACAGTTTACCTGTGAGTGGTCTCTCCCTCACCTTCAGCAACGGCAACCTGGTATCCAGCGACGGCACGACCGTGCCACTGGAGCAACTCAGCAAGATGTATTTCTCGGACACAGAAGCCATTATCGAATCAAAGGCCGAGCCTCGTACAGATATTGCTGTCTACACCATTTCGGGTGTACTTGTCGGCACATTTGCTGACATGACCAAGGCGACATCCACATTGCCAAAAGGAAACTACATCATCAAGGCCCAAGACGGCAGAACCTTTAAAACCACAGTGAAATGAAGAAACAATTATTACTCGCCCTGGCCTTCATCTCCTGCAGTCTGTCGTTTGCACAGACCATGAATGTGAATATCGGTGACGTAACCTATGCCATCCCCGCATCACAGGCAGGTGAGATGACGTATACTGACGGTACTGTGCTGACCATAGGCAGCAAGACCTACCCCATCTCAGCCATCACCAACATCACCATCGATGACAGCAGTGTGACCGACAACACCGTGGACGTGACCTACAGCGACAACACCGCCAAGGTGCGCATAGCCGGCAACATAGCCCAATATATAGATGCCCAGGTGAATGGCGGTCATGTGACAATAGCCGCAGCCCCCACCCTTGCAAGCGATGTGACCTACTACATGAGTGGAAACTCAGCGAACGGTTCGTTCTATATGACCGGTGACTACAAGATGAATATGGTGCTAAACGGACTTACCCTGGCCAATCCCGACAGTGCCGCCATCAACATCCAAAATGGCAAACAAATCAACGTGGTGCTCGCCGACGGCACATCCAACAGTCTGGCCGACGGTCTGCGTACTGCCGACGATGACAGCGACGGACACAAAGCCGTCTTCTATGTGGAAGGCCACACCTCATGGACGGGTGGTGGCTCGCTCACCATTACCGGCAACGTGAAGCACGGTTTCTTCTCCGACGAGTACACCGAATTGCTCAACGGTCTTGGCAGCATCACCGTCACTCAGGCACCCAGCGACGGTCTGCACGTGAACCAATATTTCCGCATGCAAGGCGGCACAGTTGCCATTACTTGCACAGGCGACGGCATAGACGTGGGAGCCAAGAAGAGCGAGAAAGAAAACAACGGAGAAATCATGATAGAACGCGGCACACTGACGGTGAACACCAGCGGCAATGCCACAAAAGGCCTGAAATGTGACACAAACATGAGCATCAGTGGTGGCACAAACACCATCAACACTACAGGTTCGGCCATCTATGAAAGCGCGGAAAACGACTTGTCGAGTTGCGCGGCTCTGAAATGTGACGGTGTCCTGACTATCAGTGGCGGCACCAACTGGTTTGCCAGCACAGGCGATGGCGGCAAGGGCATCAATTCGACGGGTGTCATCACCGTGAGCGGCGGCACGACCACTGTAGTGACCACCGGTTCCGTATTCGAATATGGTACGCTCGACACCAAGCCCCATGCCGTGAAGAGCGACGCCAATATCGTGTTGTCGGGTGGCAGCATTCTCGCTTGCGCCTCTTCAGATAGCGGAACGGCCTTCAAGACCGACCTTCAGGTTCTGACCAACGGCGCCACGCTGATGGGTGTAGGCGGCAAAGCCACCACTGGAGCCACATCATCGTCATGCACCTCATATAAATATTCAGGTGTGAATGTGACAGGTGGCAGCACACTCTCATACAATAATGTGAGTTTCACTATCCCCAGCATTTACAATAATTCAAGTGCCAAGGTCATTGTTTCGAGAAAATAAAACCTCTTAGCACTTACATCAATACCAAAAGAGAGGGGCATCGCTGCCCCTCTCTTTTGGTATTGATTCCCTTACATTTCTCACTTGGAAATGACATTGACCTGGAATTTTCTTTTCATCTTTTTGCCTTTGCCTTTTGGGGTTGTGATGCGGACTTTCTGCTTCTTGTCGTCCCAGGAGATCTTGGTGTATGAGAAATCGCCCTGCATATAGGCGTTGGTGATTCCGTCGTCATCATAGAGTGAGAAAACCGTGTCGGCTCCGGGATAGACGCGCAACTCGATGGGTGCCTTCGCATTGTCGAGGGCATACTGCATGTCGGCGGCCAATGGCAAGATGCTGCCACCACGCACAAATACCGGGATACGCCGCGCATCCACCTCCACATACTGTCCACCATCATAGAACTGATTGGTGCGATAATCATACCATCCCGTTCTATTCTTGGGCAAATAGACATTCATGGTTTTGACATCGGGCTTGATGACAGGACAGACAAGGAGAGCGTTGCCAAACATGAACTCACACTCCTGCCGCAACGCATCCGGGTCGTCGGCAAAGTCGAACACGAGCGGACGCATCAATGTGCTTCCCTCGAAAGACACAGCCGCGGCATGGCTATAGATATAAGGCATGAGTTGATACCTCTCGTTGAGGCATGCCGCAATGGCGTCCTGGGCATCCTTCCCGTAGTTCCACGGCTCGGTGTTGCTCATGTATCCATGCACACGCATCAAGGGCAGGAAGGTGCTCGTCTCTATCCAGCGCACCATGCGCTCGATGTAATCCTTGTCGTTGTATTGGTTGCGTGGACGGAAAAAACCACCCGCATCATAAGTCCACCATGGTATGCCTGCGGCCTGCATTCCCAGACCAGCGACGATTTGGCGCCGAAGAGTCTCCCAGTCGTTGCCCACATCGCCCGACCACATGGCACATCCATACCGCTGGATGCCCGAGAATCCGCACCTTGTAAGAATCAAGGGCCGCTTGTTGGAGAGTGAAGTCAGTCCCTCATAGACCGTTTTGTTGACAAGCAGAGGATAAACATTCCTGACCTCCTCGCCAGCCCATTTTCCATTGTTCACCCTACGTCCCACCAAGTCGTCATTCTCAGGCTCTGTAGCGTCCTGCCACCAAGCGTCAATGCCCAGAGGCACGAGTCTGTTGGCAAAGTTGCTCCAATATGCTCCGGCTGCCTTGGGATTGAAGAAATCTATCCAGTCGGTCTGCGGAATATAAAAGCCGTCGTTGCTCATCTGCTTCCCCACCTCAGAGTTTTTATCGATTTTCGACCACACGCTCAGCATGAGACGTATATTCATATCGTGCAGGCTGTCGGTGAGTGCCTTGGGGTCGGGGTAGAACTCCTCGTCGAAACGCATGGCATTCCATCCATATTTGCCCCAGTATTGCCAATCCTGCACCAACATATCCACTGGCAGACGTTCCTGACGGAAACGTTTGGCCGTATTGAGAATCTCGTCGGAAGAATGGAATCGCTCACGGCAATGGATATAGCCCAAAGCCCATTTGGGCATCAGCGGCACGTTACCGGTCAGGTCACGGTAAGATGCGATGATTTCGTCGGGGGTACCCACAAAGACCGTATAATCGACGGCATTAGCCACAGGTGAGCGCAAGACCGTCTCGTCTTTCACCTTTCCATAATACAGAGATGGTTTATCGTCCCTGGTCAGTTCTGCGGTAACCTTGTGCTTGCCTTTCTTCAGGGAAACGACACACGACGTAGTGGGTGGAAGCCACGTGTTGTGCATGTCGATAACCGTCTGGCCGTCGATACACAGACTGTGCCTCCGCGCCATCTTCTGCCCGACATCCAACAGCAAAGAATAGTCACCGGTCTCCTCGATGTCGATTTCGGCCTCGAAGAAGTTGTTTTCCCTCATTTCCTTCTTTCCACCCTCGGTAGAAGTCACGTCAACAATTTCGCGAGTACCCTCCCCCGAGTGTTTCAGAAGATTGACACAATGCTCAGGGGGATTGAATTCGGTGAGTCCATAATTGTTCCACAAGATGCCATAGCCCTCGCTTGAGAGCAACATCGGTATAGAAATCTGCGTGTTGACTTGCGTCAGTCTCCGCGAGAGTCCCCTCACGTTGGCATAGCCATCCTGGAACTGTCCCAGTCCGAAAAGGAACTCATCCTTTGGCGACAGGATTGTCAGTTGTGCCTCGCCATTGCTCAACTGGTGGCGCAACGCCTTGAATACAGGGCGCCCGCTGGGATCTTTCACCGTGACCGCATCACCATCACGGTCAATCTCCACACCAAGTTGATTGTCAGTCACCTCGTCGTGTTTCACATAAAGCCAGTCGGGCAATTCCTCATTCTGCTGTGGATTTTCCTCATAGATGATTCTGACGGCGTTGCCAGCCACTTTCTGCACCGAGAATTTCCCTTCAAGTGCCCTTTGCATGACCATGACAAAGCCACCCCTTGGCTGGCATGGGATGGAGGAGGGAACTGTCTCAGGAGAAGAGATATCCCAGGGTTCGCCATCGGCAAAGAGCGTGGATTGGCCACTGACCTTGAAAGGCAGATGCAGGTCGATGGTCCGCTCCGAGTCGCTGCCATTGATGCCAGCCACATACCATGTGTTTCCACTGCGCCGCGCCATGACCACAAATTCCCCTGGGTAGCCACCGAGCAACCGCGTTTCGTCCCACACATTGGGCAGATGGCTCAGGAAGTCCTGCACAGCCTGCGGCTGAGCGAGAAAACTCTCAGGACGGTCGGCCAGATGCTGAAGTCCGCTCTCAAAAAGTACGGTGAGAGCCAGTTCATGTGCATGAGTGGTGATATGCGGATGTTGCGAGTCGCTGAAAGCGCATGGGGTGTAGTCCATGGGGCCAATGACATTGCGCGTGAACGGCAATGTGGCATTGTGAGAGGCCGCGCGCTTAGTGAACGTCGGCACATTATTATACCACTCCGCACCATAGACTCCCTCGGTAGAAAGCAGATTGGGCCATGTGCGCTGCCATCCCCTTGGGATAGGTGCTCCATGGAAATTGACGAGCAGATGATGCCTGGCAGCACATTCGAGCAACTGGATACAATACTCCATGTTGCTCTGGTTGTCGCCGGAGAAGAAGTCGATTTTGACACCTGCCACACCGATTCGCTCACACCAAGCGAACTCTTTCTCCCGGTCCTCGGGCTTGTTCAGCCTGAATTTCGGTCCTGGAGCCCCATTGACCCATCCCACCGACGAGTTGTACCAAATCAAAGGTTTCACTCCCTGCGACTTGGCATAATTGACGGCATCCTCAACCGTCTTTCCGTCTTTCATCTCGTCCCACTCGGCATCGATGAGGACATAGGGCAAATGCAATTTGGCAGCCATGTCGACATACTTCTTAATGATGTTGTAGTCGTTGCTGCCGTGATTATAGGCCCAATAGACCCATGAGACGACTCCAGGATGTATCCAACTGGTATCCTGTATCTGAGAATCATCGCTGACATCGGTGACAAGCGTGGAAGCGACGATCTCGTCGAGCGTTCCCACAATCACCACCCGCCAAGGAGTATGCCATTCGCCAGAGGGTTTGATTTCGTTGGTTTCGGGTGTCACCTGGAAAAGTTCCCCTTCATTATACAAACTTGACGCACTTTGCACACGCTCGACATTAGCCTCGGAAATGAGGGTGAAGATTCCGTCGGCCGGCTCAATCAATGCAGGATATCCCCATCGGCAGTTATAGCCGTCGGGGGAGACAGATTGCTGCGAGAAACTGGGAACCGGCTTGACCTTTGCAGTGGTCTCAAGTGGGAAAAAGCCCTCGTATGCCTCTGTCCACTGCTGCATCCATCGCCGTGTGCCTTCCTTAATCAGGAAAGCGGTCTGCTCCTCAGGGAGTGGTTTACCTGTGAGGCCAGACAGTTCATAGCGGAATGCTATTCCATCATTGTAAACCCTGAGCACCATCTTAACCCCTTCACCAAGTTGAGTCTGGTATTCCCGGGCCTGGTTGGTGCAATGCAGCCGTTTGCCGGCAAGCATTCTGTAGTCATCCCTTACGTCACGGACAAAGGACAGGGCAGGCGACGTGTTGTCACCTTTAAAGCCAACCCTCGGTATTTTGAGCACATCCTTGTTCTTGTATTTCACTATGAGTCCTTGTTCACTGGTGGTCACAGACAGCCGCACATTGGGCGACATAGCCTGTTGGGCACTAGACAATTGGAAAGCCACCATCAGCAGCAAGGCAGCCATAAGGAATCTCTGTCGTACCTTGAATACCTGAAACAGGCAACGGGTGCCGGGAAAACGCATCATTTGAGATAGAAAATTCATTAAATATAAGATGGGGCGATTGTTATTGCAGAGATTATTTGTAGTTATTTCACAACGACCTTTCGTCCGTCCATGATATAGATGCCCGTGGTGGGACGACTGACCCGACGTCCCTGTAAATCGTAGATTTCACCAGAGTTGGATGTCGGTGTATTATTTACAGAACGGATGGCATTGGTGGCAATATACTCGAGACCTTTTGCCGCATCAATCTTACCATAACCAAACCTCTCGGCAGAAGCCACAGTGAATTCATCATTACGGGATGTCTCCCTCAGCAAATCCTTGACATCACCGACGGTGAGGTTGGGATTGGCCTGCAGCCAGAGGGCAATAATACCACTCACAACCGGGCAAGCCATGGAAGTGCCCGTCTCGGCACCGTAAGGGTATCCCTGCCATTGCATACCATCGGCAATTGTCTCGTCTTCAGCAAGGCAATAATGATTCCAAGAGGATACGATATTGACACCTGGCGCACAAACGACAGGCTGCTTCACACCATTGAACATGGTGCCATAACTTGAGAACCAACCAATATCGCCCGCCGTGTAAGTTTCGTCGTCCTCTGTACTTGTGGGTTGGGGCGTAAAATCATAGGTAGAGCCGTCGTAGAACCGGCCAATGGGGTTGGAACAATATGCACCAACGCTGATGACCTCGGGAATTGAGGTCCAGTCGCCCGCCGACATTTCGCTGTCGCCATCGACAAAACCAGGCAATTCGTAACTATAGAATCCGGCGAGATCATCCCACATATCGATTTCGGTGCCATCAGAGCCAGAGACAGTGAGTTGGAAAAGGTTGAGTTTGTTGGTTCCACCTGAAACCATGACAGAAAAGCCCAATTGGCCATTGCCCAAGTCGCCTGCCGCCACTCCGACAATTCCATCGAAGTAAGTGGCCAATTTGGGGTCATCCTCGCTATAGACAACGACAACCTGGTCCTCGCATGATGGTGTGGCGGTGACTTTCTCGGAAGTCCAAAGTGCTCTTCCTGTAAAAGGACTGATTAGACTAACCGTGACACCCACCTCGTTTCCTGTACGAGTAAAGCAACTGATTGTGGCTTCTGCCGCATATTCATAGGAATCAGACTCACCCTCAAGCAAAGCAAGAAGCGTTTTGAATGATGAAGACGAATTGGTAAACTTACGATAGAGGTGAATATTATATCCTCCCTCATTACCGGCGGAAAAAACAGGAATTGCATATTTGCTTGCCTCCTGTATGGCCTCGGGCACTGTTCCAGTACCATTGTGTGGTCCTTCATGACTGTTGAGACTTGCACTGATGACCATAGGCAGATTGTTCTGCTCAGCGTAGAGGCTTGCAAAAGCCAATACCTGCTCAATAATATCACTTGCATCATATTCCTCATCCCCGTATTCGTCGGAAACCGGAATCAACACGATGTTGGCATCTGGAGCCATACCCCCAAATCCCTGAGGTGAGCGTGAACCTGCTGCGATGCCCGCTGTGTGTGTGCCATGATAATCATCAGGATAATCAGTGGTCAGTGTGGAAATCAATTCGGGAGTGTCAAAGACAGATCCTGGGAATTCGATATCACCAATTTCCGGATCGTGATAAACAAACTTGTTGCCTCTGTTATCGTTCATCATATAAACACACTTGATACGGGAATTCCCTTCGGCATCCTTGAAAGCCGGATGCTGAAAGTCAAAACCTATATCTACCAGACACACAGTCACATCCTTGCCTGTGAATGGGGTCTCAATACCCGGTATGGTGCCATCGATTTTGCTGACACCTGTTTCCTTGATGGTCACATCGGTCTTGAATTTCGGCTTGTGTCCGACATCGATGCGGATAACACCTTTGATTTTGTCGATGCTTTCCACGCTATCTATGGGTACGGAAATGACAGCCTGCTGCCCAAGCCGAGAATTGACAACAGCACCTGCCGCGCGCAACTGGTCGAAAGTCCCAGCCAGGTTCTCTTCATTCACTTTCACCACCAATGTCACACGCTTGGGCTCTGTTGTGAGGGGTGCCTGACCATTTGCTTTTGCCCTTGCGGCTTTTCGCTCCACCTTGACTTTCTCCTTGGAAAGTTTGATTTGGGCCTGAGGAGTCAGTTTTGTTTGTGCCATGGCCATCAGTGAAATGGCCAATAAGAATAACAAAGTAGTAATTTTTTTCATATTTTTTTTAATTTAAATGTTTGTCATTTCTTGGTTTGCAAAATTAGTAAAAAAAATGATGTTTTCAGCCTATAGGAATAAAAAATGCATCTCGTGAGAAATATTTTTACATTAAACATTCTCAAAAAGCACATTCTTTCATTATGAAACTTTAGGTTTTCAATTTTTTTATCTAAATTTGCACGCAAACAAGTGCGGAGCCCAGATGAAAGAACCTGTCACGAAAAGCCAAAAGATGTATGGGATTGTAGATTGCGACAACTGCTATGTCTCATGTGAGCGAGTATTTCGCCCTGACCTCAGAGACAAGCCAGTGGTGGTGCTGTCGAACAATGACGGTTGCGTAGTGGCCCGCTCCAACGAAGCCAAGCGTCTGGGAATCAAGGCCGGTCTACCCTACTACCAACTTGCGCAGCAATTTCCCGACAACAAAATAGCCGTGTTCTCCTCCAACTATGAACTTTACGGAGAACTCACCGGCCGTGTGGTGGGAATCATCCGTCAAGAAGCGCCCGCCTATTTCCGCTACAGCATAGATGAATGCTTTGTCTATCTGGACGGCATGGAAAACATGGACTTGAAACGCTGGGGTGAAGAACTCCACAAGCGCATCAAACGGAGCGTGGGTATGCCCGTTAGCATCGGACTTGGTCCCAACAAGACACTGGCCAAGATGGCCAGCCATTTTGCCAAGAAATACCAAGGCTACCACCATTGTTGCATGATAAACAGCGACGAGAAGCGCCTCAAAGCCTTAAAGTTGTATCCAATCGGTGAGGTATGGGGAATAGGTCGTCGCTATGCTGCCCGTCTGCAAGCGATGGGTGTGAATACCGCCTACGATTTTGCCCAACAACATGGTGACTGGGTTCGTGCGACGTTCAACAACATCGTCATCCTCCGTACCTGGCGTGAACTGAATGGTGAAGACTGCGTTCCCAACGAAGAAATGGCCAAAAAGAAAAGCATCTGTACCAGCCGCAGTTTCAACGGCATGATTTCGGATATAGAGACCCTGCGGACCCATGTGTCGAACTATGCCGCCCGTTGTGCAGAGAAGTTGCGCAAGCAGCAGACCGTGACTTCCATCGTTGGGGTATTCCTCCACACGAATCCATTCCGTGAGGACCTGGCCCAATACTGGAACTTCCAGGAAAAGCGGTTGATTACGCCGTCAAGTTCAACAACGACCATCGTCCAGACCGCATACGGGATATTACAGGAAATTTTCCGGCCAGGTTATCAATACAAGAAAGCCGGTGTCATCGTGATGGGAATTGGCCCCAACAGTCCCATTCAACAAGACTTATTTGACATCAATGCCGAACAGTTTGAGAAGATGAGACGCCTGGATGCCGTCATCGACCGCATCAATAAGATTGGCGGCACTGAGACCATTGTTCTTGGTTCGCAACAATATTCCCGGAAGGATGGCAAAGGCAAGGCGGATGTGTTTGCCAATGCCATCAAGCATGATTTCAGGAGCAAAAATCCCACCACCCGTTGGAGTGACATTATTAGATTAAAATGAGGAAAGTTGGTGTTTTTTCAATTGAAGACAGGAAAAAGAAGATGAGATAGTGGATTGAAGCAGATTATCCTCAAAAAGTTTCATAAAGTTTTTTAATTGTTGCGAATGAAAGAAGAAGGGGAAAAAAAAGAAAGAATATTTTCCCACTTCAGTCATTTTTTAATAAATTTGCTTCAAATTCACAAGAACTATTATTATGAAACATCTTCATCTTATTCAAGAAACTAACCTAAGAAAGTGCGTGCGGAAGAGTCTATCATTCATAGCCGCCGCCCTTTTTGCCACCACCGCAAATGCCCAACCCATCTGCAACGACGATGGCACAGTAACCTTTCAGTACAAGAACGAACATGCCAAGGAAGTCCTGGTAGATGTGCAATTTGCCGGCCGCAAGCCTATGACCCGCGATGCTTCGGGACTCTGGACCGTGACCCTTGGTCCTGTAGCCCCCGACATGTACCCCTACTGCTTTGTGGTGGATGGCATCAGCGTGATGGATCCCCTCAACGAACTGTATTTCCCCAATGAAGGATTCAAGAACAGCCTGCTCGAAATCAAATCGAAGAACGGTTCGCTTGCCCACGACATCAAGGATGTTCCCCACGGCCGCATTGAGTATATCCACTATTACTCCAAGAGCCTTGGTGGCACCAATCAGGCTGTGGTATATCTTCCACCCAACTACATGATGAGCTTCGATAAAAAATATCCCGTTTTTTATCTCATCAGCGGCACCACCGACACCGAAGAAGTATATTACAAGGTGGGACGCGTGAACTACATACTCGACAACCTGCTTGCAGAAAAGGCAGCCAAAGAAATGATTGTGGTGATGCCCTACGGCAATCCATCCAAACTTCTTACGAAGAAGCCCGAGGGAAATGGCATGCCCCAGACGCAGTTTGGTGGCGACGTGTTCAGCAAAGATCTCATCAACGACCTGATGCCCTACATCGAAAAGAACTTCCGCACGATCAACAATCGCGACAACCGTGCGATTGGCGGTTTCTCGCGTGGCGGCAACCAAGCCCTGTTCAACGGACTCAGTCATCTCGACCTTTTCAGTTATCTTTGCTCCTACAGTTCATTCACATCCACCGACATCCCAAATGTGTATGACAATGCCGAAGACACGAACAAGAAAATCCATCTCTTCTGGCTCGGTGTCGGTACAGACGACTTCCTTTATGGCAATGCCCGCGACTACATGGCCTTCCTCGATGGGAAAGGAATCCGGTCGGTCAAAGAGTTCACCACCGACAAATATGGCCACACCTGGATGAATGCCAAATATTTCCTGAGCAAGACCCTGCCTTTGCTGTTCAACAAGAAAGCCTCAGAAGCGGCAATGAAAGAAGGGAAACCCGCCCCTGCCGCCACAGGACAGGAGCAGCAATTTACCCCTGGTGTGATGGCCCGCCTGTTCCCCCGGCCCCTCATCTCACCAGAATACAGCGAGCAAGATGTGATATTCCGCTTCAAGGCTCCTGATGCACAGCAAGTGGAATTTGAGTGCGACATTCTTCCCAAGACCCTCCCAATGGAAAAAGACAGCGACGGAGTATGGTCAATCTCAATGAAAGACTATCATTTTGAGACCTTCAGATATTGCTTTGTAGTAGACGGCACCCGTGTGGCCGACCCAAGCAACATGTATTTGTCGCCCGACGTTGGTTTCAAATACAGCATTGCCGACAACCCCTTCGCACCCTTCAATTTTGCCGCACAAGGCGACATTGAACATGGCCAGACCGGTTATGACCTGGAGCGCCAGGAAGCATGGTATATGTCGCCCATGCCCGGCGGCCGCGCCATGCCCGCGTTTATTCGTCTGGTTCCAGGCCAAGGTGACACAATGGAAAGTTGGTTTAAAGTGGGCGGTGCCGATGCCATCATCGACCGTATGGTGGCCGACGGGAAGGCAAAGCCATGTATCGTGACCACAGGTGCTCTCGATTTTATGCAACAAGGTGGAATGCCCGCCATGCCTGGTTTTGAGATTAAGACCCTGCGAGCCGACGACTATCCCACTTGGTCGCACCGCCGTCGTGCCCTTATCAAACTTCTGCAAGAAATCAAAGCACAGCCCGACCCTGAATTCCCCGGCTTTGGTGGCGGTGGCTTCGGTGGCGGCGGCTTCGGCGGAGGCGGTGGCTTCGGCGGAGGCGGTTTTGGTGGAGGCGGTGGCTTCTAACAAGAGTTTGCTTTCGCTTTCACTCAACACTCAGATACATAGTTATTAAACACGTTACAAGATTTCTTCCAATTCAAACTAAAACCTAACAAGAATGAGAAAGACTCTATTGCTTTTGCCACTCGTTATGGCATTTCTAGGCTGCACAGACTCTAATCAGGAGAGTCCGGTTCTGACTGTTGAGGGCGGCAAGATTCAAGGCGTGGCAGCCGAAAATCCAGGTGTATTCGTATATCGCGGTATCCCCTACGCAGCCCCACCGATAGGAGAACTACGTTGGAAAGAGCCTCAACCCGTGGTTGCGTGGGAAGGTATTCGCATGTGCGACAAATTCGGACATCCCGGCTACCAAGCCGTTCATTATCCAGGATTCTATGCCTCGGAATGGGGTTACGGCGACGAGGCGCCTTACAGCGAGGATTGCCTTTACCTGAATGTGTGGACCAAGGCCCCAGGCCAGGTTGACAAGAAATTGCCCGTTGCCCTATGGATTCATGGTGGCGGTTATCGTGAGGGCTGGGGTTCTGAGCCAGAATTCGACGGTCAGGAATGGGCCTCAAAAGACGTTGTGCTCGTCTCCATCAACTATCGCTTAGGTATTTTTGGTTTTATGACCCATCCAGAGTTGTCGGCTGAGAGTCCCAATCATGTGTCAGGCAACTATGGAATACTCGACCAGATACAATCGCTGAAATGGATTAAGGCCAACATTGCCCAGTTTGGCGGTGACCCCGACAATGTGACCATCTTTGGCCAGAGTGCCGGTGCCGGCAGTGTCCGTACCATTTGTGAATCGCCCCTGGCCCGTGGTCTCTTCCACAAGGCAGTCATCATGAGTGGCGGTGGCATCGACGTACCCGCCAAAGAAGGTGAGGAAGCCAAGTCGGCAACACCGATGAACAAATTCTTCACTTACAATCCCACGCTTGAGGAATCGGAGGCCGAGACCAAGAAAGTGATGGACTGGGCGGGGCTGACCGACATCAAGAAACTGCGTGAAGCATCGACAGAAATACTCTACACCGTGGGAACGATGTATAACATGGTGAACAAAAGTGAAGTATTTCTGATGCAACGCCCGATTGTCGATGGCTATGTGTCGAAGAAGAGTTTCAATGAGGCAACCCGTGCCGGCGAGATAGCCAATGTGCCCTACATGATTGGTTACACAATGGATGACATGGGCGATTTAGGTCCCGGTATCGCAGAGTTCTGCAAAGTGCGTGGCAGTCAGGGAGCAAAAGCATGGGCCTACCAGTTTGCCCGTCCGCTTCCCGACGACGGCAAGCATCCTGAGATAACCGACCGTTTGAAAGGAGCCTTCCACTCGAGCGACCTCTGGTTTGTGTTCAAATCCCTGAAGCATTGCTGGCGTCCCTGGACCCAGGGCGACTGGGATTTGTCGGAGAAAATGCTGACCTACTGGACCAATTTTGCCAAATACAGCAATCCCAATGGCCAGGAAGACGGAGTCTGGAAACCTTGTACCAGCGAGGCACCTCAATTCATGGTTTTCAAACTTGATGACAAGGACGCCGAGGCTTCGGCCATGGGAGAACCGATTAAGAAAAGTGAAAAATAAAAAATGAAAAATGGAGATTATGCTTGTATAAACTCCAAACTTCACATTAAAAAGAGGCCATTACTGCATGACTACAGTGATGGCCTCTTTTTGCGTCACAAACACATCTCTGGCTCAGCATGTTGCATTAAAGTGCGTATTCTGGTTATTTTGATTTTTAGTTTTTTTGTGACAGTATAATTTCGCATTCTAAATGCTATTGTTTACCTTTGCATCATTGTTTCAGAAAAGCAAGGCTTCAAAGGAGGAACAGCATTGCCCTCGAAATAATGCACGGCAATTGAGAGCAAGCGAAAGAAAAAAGATGTGAAATTAAAGAATCCGATGACATATCCAAAGAATTTTGAGTCGAAGATAGGTTTCAACGAAATCAGGAAACTGCTATCCGAGCGCTGTCTTTCCACACTTGGCCAAGAGAAAGTGAGCGAGATAGCCTTTAGCAGCGATGCCTCGTTGATAAACCGGCAGATGCAAGAAATACACGAGTTTAGGACGATACAGGAAAGTGGCGATGACTTTCCACTTCAATATTTCTTTGACCTCAGAGAATCGGTGGCCCGCATCCGGCTGGAGGGCACCCATCTGGACGAGAACGAGATATACGACATGCGCCGCTCGCTCGACACCATTGGCCAGATTGTCCGTTATCTGAACCGCACAAGTGGCGGCGAGCCACAACCCGACACCGAAGAGGCAGAATATCTCTACCCCACCCTACAGTCACTAACAAAGGATGTGGGCACCTTTCCCTCCATCCTACATGAGATAGACCTGATACTGGACAAATATGGCAAGATACGCGACAATGCCTCCACCGAATTGTTGCGCATCCGGCGTGAGTTGCAGAAAGCCGAGGGTTCGGTCTCACGCACCCTATACAATATCCTTCGCTCAGCGCAGAGCGATGGCCTGGTGGAAAAAGACGCCACACCCACCATACGCGACGGCCGTCTTGTCATCCCCGTATCTCCTTCGATGAAGCGCAAAATCCGAGGCATCGTCCACGACGAAAGCGCCACAGGCAAGACCGTGTACATGGAGCCAGCAGAAGTGGTGGAAGCCAACAACCATATCCGCGAGTTGGAATCGGAGGAGCGGCGTGAGATAATCCGTATCCTCACCCTGTTCTCAGCCAAGTTGCGACCCCATGTGGGAGAGGTGCTGAATTCTTATCAGTTTCTTGCCTCCATTGACCTGATTCGCGCGAAATCCGAATTTGCGTTGTTGACCGGCGGCATCGAGCCAAAGGTAGAATCCTACCCCTATATCGACTGGATACATGCCGTACATCCGCTGCTACAACTCTCTCTGGCACGTCAGAACAAGAAGGCAGTTCCACTGGATATCATGCTCACAAAAGAGAAGCGGCTTCTAATTATCTCCGGTCCGAACGCCGGTGGCAAATCGGTCTGTCTGAAGACCGTAGGTCTGCTTCAGTACATGCTTCAGTGCGGCATACCCGTTCCCCTGTGGGAACGTTCGCGTGCTGGTGTTTTTCAGAACATCATGATAGACATTGGCGACGAGCAAAGTATCGAAAATGACTTGAGCACCTACTCGAGCCATTTGCTCAACATGAAACAGATGATGCGCCAGAGCAATCCGGAAACGCTGCTCCTTATCGACGAGTTTGGCTCGGGCACCGAGCCACTGATTGGTGGCGCCATTGCCGAGTCGGTGCTCAAACAGTTGTGGCAGCGACAAGTGTGGGGCGTCATCACCACCCACTACCAGAACCTGAAGCACTTTGCCGAGCACCATGAGGGCGTTGTGAATGGCGCCATGCTGTACGACCGCCATGAGATGCGCGCACTGTTTCAGTTGCAGATAGGCCAGCCTGGAAGTTCGTTTGCCATTGAGATTGCCCGCAAGACAGGCCTTCCCGAAGAAGTAATACATGATGCCAGCGAAATCGTAGGCAGCGACTACATACAGAGTGACAAATACTTACAGGATATCATCCGCGACAAGCGTTACTGGGAGAACAAGCGACAAAGCATCCATCAGCGCGAGAAGCAACTCGAGCAAACCATCGCCCACTACGAGGAAGAAGTGAAAAACCTGAAGGAAGAACGCCGCCAAATACTCTCCCAAGCCAAGCAACAGGCCGAGGAATTGCTCGTGGAAAGCAATCGCCGCATCGAGAACACCATCCGTGAAATCCGTGAGCATCAAGCAGAAAAAGAGGAGACACGCCGCATACGTGAGTCACTGTCGGACTTCAAAAAAGAAGTGAAAGACATCGACACCAGCAGCGACGATGATTTGGTATCCAAGAAAATACGCCAGATACAGGAACGTCAGCAACGTCGTGAGAAGCGCAAGAAAGAGAAGGCTAAAACCACCACATCTGCACCACAGAAGAGTGTATCCAAGAAAGAGCCGGAGCCATCCCTATCCGTAGGTGACACAGTGAGAATCAAAGGACTCTCCACAGTCGGTCAAATCGAACGTATTGACGGCAAGATGGCCACCGTGATTTTTGGCGACATGCGCACCAAAATGCGCGCCGACCGTCTGGAGCACGCCGAGATGCCCGACAAAGCCCCCGTTCCATCCTACAAACTCATCAGCCGTCAGACCCGCGAGGCCATCGACGAGCGTAAGCTGAATTTCCATCAAGACCTCGACGTGCGTGGCATGCGTGGCGATGAGGCCGTGAACGCGGTGATGTATTTTATCGACGATGCCATACTTGTGGGCATGAGCCGTGTGCGAATACTCCACGGCACAGGTGGGGGCATCCTCCGCAAACTGATAAGGGAGTATTTAAACACAGTGCCCGACGTGAAATCCTTCCACGACGAGCACGTACAATTTGGTGGTGCAGGAATCACAGTGGTGGACTTATAAGGTCCACCACCATGACATTTCAACAGACGGGGCTTCCTGGCTTTACCTCCCTAAGAATAGTGGTAACGCTGAGATTTCCGTCGTAATTCTCGGCCGAGAGAATCATTCCCTGACTCTCGATTCCCATCAACTTTCTCGGGGCGAGATTTGCGATGAAAAGCAGGTCGCGCCCTATCAACTCCTCCGGTTGATAGAATTTTGCTATTCCACTGACAATGGTGCGTGGTGAGCCACTTCCGTCGTCCAATGTGAACTTGAGCAGTTTGTTGGCTTTTTTCACCTTCTCACAATTGACCACATGCCCCACACGGATGTCCATTTTCTCAAACAACTCGAAATCTATCACCGGTTTGATTTCCTTGGCCTTGTAATTGGCTGCCTCGTTTGCCTTTTTGGCATCATCCAATTTCTTGAGTTGGAGGGCTATCACGTCATCCTCGATTTTCTCAAAGAGCAGTGATGGCTCAGCCAGTTGGTGTCCTGGTTTCAGGATGTCGGTCTGTCCGAGTTGTTCCCACTCGAAACTGTCGATGTTGAGCATTCCCCGTAGTCGCTTGCTGCTGAAGGGCAAGAACGGTTCGAAAGCGATGGCAAGGTTGGCAACCAATTGCAATGAGATATAGAGGATGGTCTCCACTCGTTTGGGGTCGGTCTTCCACACCTTCCATGGCTCACATTCGGTGATATAGCGATTTCCTATACGAGCGAGGTTCATAGCCTCTTTTTGTGCTTCACGGAACTTGAAGACATCGAGCAGGCCTTCCACTTTCTCTTTCACATCCTTGAACTCCTCGAGAGCCGACTTGTCGACATCTGTGAGTTCTCCACATGCGGGAACCACCCCACTCCAGTATTTCTTTGTGAGTTGCAATGCCCGGTTGACGAAGTTTCCATAGACAGCCACCAACTCGTTGTTGTTGCGGTCCTGGAAGTCACGCCATGTGAAGTTGTTGTCCTTGGTCTCGGGAGCATTCGCAGTGAGAACATAGCGCAGCACATCCTGTTTCCCTGGCAATTCCTCGAGATATTCATGTAGCCACACGGCCCAATTGCGGGAAGTGGAGATTTTGTCGTCCTCAAGGTTGAGGAATTCGTTGGCCGGCACGTTATCGGGCATGATGTATCCACCATGGGCTTTCATCATCACAGGGAAGATGATGCAGTGGAACACGATGTTGTCCTTCCCGATAAAATGCACAAGCCGGGTGTCCTCGTCCTGCCACCATTTCTGCCATGTTCCCCAGCGCTCCGGCTCACGGTCGCACAACTCCTTGGTATTGGAAACATATCCGATAGGTGCGTCGAACCACACATACAACACTTTTCCCTCAGCGCCTTCGACTGGGACAGGTATTCCCCAATTGAGGTCGCGTGTCATGGCTCTGGGCATCAAGTCCATGTCAAGCCAGGACTTGCACTGTCCATACACATTCGAGCGCCACTCCTTGTGGTCTTCAAGAATCCACTTCTTGAGCCAATCCTGATACTCATTGAGCGGCAGATACCAGTTTTTGGTTTCTTTCATCACAGGCTGGGAGCCACTGATGGTAGAACGCGGATTGATGAGTTCGGTGGGAGCCAGGTCGCGCCCGCACTTCTCACATTGGTCACCATATGCGCCCTCATTATGACAATGGGGGCATTCGCCTGTGATATAGCGGTCGGCGAGAAACTGATGCGCCTCCTCATCATAGTATTGGGTTGTAATCTCTTCTGTGAGTTTTCCCTCATCATAGAGTTTGCGGAAGAAATCGGCAGCGAATTGATGATGTATTTTTGACGTTGTGCGTGAATAAATATCAAAAGAGATACCAAAATCCTCGAAAGACTTTTTAATCATCGTATGATAACGGTCCACCACATCCTGAGGTGTGATGCCCTCCTTGAGTGCCCGAATGGTAATGGGTACTCCATGCTCATCGCTACCTCCAATAAAAATCACGTCTTGCTTTTTGAGTCTCAGATATCTAACATAGATGTCGGCAGGGACGTAAACTCCTGCCAAATGCCCGATATGCACACCTCCATTAGCGTATGGCAAGGCTGCAGTGACGGTTGTTCGCTTGAAACTTTTCTTTTCCATTTGTGTGTTGATGTATTTAAATTTGACGGCAAAGGTAAAGAAAATAATCGAGAAATAAAAAAATGTGTTGATATATAATAAAAATATTGTGTATCTTTGCGCTCTCATCTTTCAAGACAAATACCCATACACCAATGATAGCCCTAATCCCTTTCATCGTGCTGATTGCACTTCTGACATGTTGCATAACAGTCTTTGGCAATGCTACCCTTGATGGTGCGAGCCAGGTTTCCCTCATACTGGCTTCGGGTGTTTCCGTATGGTTGGGTTGGTGTACCAAGCGGCTGAAATGGGACAATCTGGAACATGAAATCACCCGGAAAGTGGCCAGTTGCACCCCGTCGATCATCATTCTGCTGCTCATAGGAGCGATAGGTGGCACATGGATGGTTTCGGGCATAGTGCCGACCATGATTTATTATGGTCTGCAGATACTTTCCCCCGAGTGGTTTCTGGTGAGTTCATGCATCATTTGCGCATTGATCAGTGTGCTGATAGGCTCATCGTGGACAACAATAGCCACAGTGGGAGTGGCTTTGCTGGGTATAGGAAAGGCGCTGGGCTTTTCGGAAGGATGGATTGCGGGAGCCATCATCAGCGGAGCATATTTCGGCGACAAATTGTCACCCCTTTCCGACACGACAGTTCTTGCCTCGAGTGTAGTGGGCACTCCGCTGTTCACCCATATCCGCTATATGCTTTACACCACAGTGCCGGCTTTCGCGCTGGCTGTGGTGATATTCCTGTTTGCGGGATGGGCCGTCGACCATGGCAGTGGGGGTGACGTGGAAACATTCCGCGAAGGACTCAGCCGTGTCTTCAACATCTCGCCTTGGTTACTGCTTGTGCCATTGGCGATGGGTATCATGATCAGCCGTCGCTGGCCATCGCTGGTGGTTTTGTTTTTAGCAACATTCATCGCAGCCATTGTTGCCATTTTGACTCAGCCCTCTATTGTCAGACAGATAGCCGGTGAGGTCGACACCGACGGAATGCTGGTCCTTTACAAGGGCATGATGCAATCCTGCTACGACGCCACCCACATCTCGACAGGCGTGGAAGAACTCGACCGATTGGTATCCACCCGTGGCATGACGGGTATGATGCCCACTATATGGCTGATTATCAGCGCTCAGGTCTTCGCAGGTGCGCTGACGGCCACGGGACAACTGAAAGACATCATGCACTATTTCCTCCGCATGGTTAAAGGAGTCACTTCTCTTGTGGCCTCAACGGTGGGAAGTGCCATTTTCCTGAACGTCACCACTGCCGACCAATTTCTCTCCATCATCCTTACCAGCTCGATGTTTAAGGATATATACAAAGAACGTGGTCTCGAGGCCCGTCTTCTCAGCCGCTCCTGCGAGGATGGCGGCACGGTCACGTCGGTACTTGTTCCCTGGAATACTTGCGGTCTGACCCAAAGCACTGTTCTTGGCGTGGCCACCATCACCTATCTGCCCTATTGCTTTTTCAATCTATTCTCACCGATAGTCAGTATAGCAGTGGCTTCTTTGAGATGGAAAATCAAGGAAAAGAAATAATCTATTCATATTTTTGAAGGCATCTATATTTCACACGACATTGCGCCCAGCACAACATTTCCCCCATAAAATGCTGTGTGATTAAGTTTTTTTTGTTACCTTTGCACCGCATTTTAGAAAGAGCGATGAATTCTGCAAGCGCTTTTATCAAGAACCAAAGCGTTTCGAAGCGGCATTTCTGCATTTTCGATGCCATTTTCACATACATATTTGTAACTCGTGTTTATGACACGAGACGGGAAGTTATATGCTATACTCAACTCAAGTGGAATAGGTGCCGAAACATGAAAGGATGCCATCTCTGCAACATACCCATCAATCAACAAAATGAAAAAACTTATAAGAATAACAACCGTAGACATCAGCCTCAACAGTCTGCTCATAGGGCAATTGCGTTATTTGAGCCAATTTTACGAAGTTGTGGGTCTGGCTTCCGACACTGGTGTTTTGGACAGCGTAGGAAAGCGCGAGGGCATTCGGGTAATCAACATTCCGATGCAACGTGACATCTCCTTATTATCGGACATCAAGAGTCTGTGGAATATGTACCGCACATTCCGTAAGGAAAAGCCCGACATCATCCATTCAAATACTCCCAAGGGGAGTCTGCTTGCCATGATTGCCGGTTGGGCAACCCATGTTCCCCATCGCATCTATTTAGTAACCGGTCTGCGTTATCAAGGAGCAAGCGGAATCAAGCGCGCCATTCTAAAGACGATGGAAAGAATATCGTGCCGTTTTGCCACGAAAATCATACCTGAAGGCGAGGGCGTGAAGCGCATACTTACAGAAGACGGCATCACCCATAAGCCCATGAAAGTGATACATCATGGCAACATCAACGGCAAGGACACCAGTTATTATTCTCCCGAAGCCACCATCAAGGCTCATGGTTCACGCGACTCCATCCGCAAGTCGTTGGGCTATAGTTCCGAAGACTTTGTTTTCGTATTCGTAGGCCGTGTGGTGAAGGACAAAGGCATGAACGAACTGACCAACTGCATGAAGCGTCTGAAAAAAGACTATCCCCATCTTCGTCTGATGCTCGTTGGCAGGATTGAAGACAAGTTGGACCCGATTTTACCAGAAAACATCAACTATCTTCAAACAGACAGCGCCGTCAATTTTCTGGGACTTCAAAAAGATGTCAGGCCTTATTATTTAGCCGCCGACGCACTGATATTTCCCAGTTACCGCGAAGGTTTCCCCAATGTGGTGATAGAAGCGGGCGCTTTGAGCCTTCCCTCTCTGGTCACCGACATCAGTGGTTGCAATGAAATCATTGAGGATAACGTGAACGGCAAGATCATCCCTCCAAAATCTGAGGAAGCCCTGTATGAGATGATGAAGTATTTCATGGACAACCGCGATGCTGTGCGAGAAATGGCCTCCCGCAGCCGCAAACTCGTCCAAGAGAGGTTTGAACAGAAAGACCTTTGGGAAGAACTGAGAAAAATGTATGAATCATTGGAAGATTTCTCCAAATAAATGATGAATAATTCCGCATCCAAAACAAAAAACCATCAAATAATTTGCGGATTACCGAAATTTCACTATTTTTGCATTTTGAACTGTCTTTAGACATGACCAAATCCTGCTTAGTCAGGCAAGATCAGCAAGAGGAAAGAAAACATGAGCAATAAAAGGAATATTTATCTTTGTCTTGCCCACATGGGGGGCAATGAGACAAAATACATCCAAGAAGCCTTTGACACCAACTGGGTGGCTCCCTTGGGTCCGAATGTGAATGCCTTCGAAGTAGCACTCGAGCACTTTGTTGGTGGTAACAAGAAAGTTGTTGCCTTGGCCTCAGGTACAGCAGCCGTTCATTTGTCGATGGTTGCCCTTGGCGTATCCCCTGGCGACGAGGTGATTTGCCAGAGTTTTACATTCGCAGCATCCTGCAATCCAGCCACTTATCTTGGTGCCACACCAGTGTTTGTGGGTTCAGAAGACAAGACTTGGAACATGGATCCTGCCAAACTTGAAGATGCCATATTGGACCGCATCAAGAAAACCGGCCGCAAGCCCAAGGTGATTGTGCCCGTCTATATGTATGGAATGCCCGCCTATATCGACGAGATAATGGAAATAGCCAACCGCTTTGAGATACCCGTTGTAGAGGATTCAGCCGAAGCCTTTGGCTCGCTTTATAAAGGCCGTATGACTGGCACGATAGGCAGATTTGGCATCATGAGTTTCAACGGCAACAAGATGATCACCACTTCAGGTGGTGGAGCCTTGATTTGCCCTGACGAAGAGACTAAGCGCAAGATTATGTTCTATGCCACCCAAGCACGAGAGGACAAGCCCTATTACCTCCATCGGGAGATAGGTTTTAATTATCGTCTGAGCAATGTATGTGCCGGCATAGGCCGAGGCCAGATGGAAGTAGTCGACGACCATATCCGCCATCATCGTCACATCGCCGACCTGTATGCGGCCGCCTTCCAAGACATGGAAGAGATACAGTTCCATCGTGAGCCAGAATCATACATGGAGCCCAACTACTGGTTGAGTACCATCACATTTGAGGGCAAAGACTGCAAGCCCAAAGTGACAGGCCAGGGTTGTGAGCCCTGCGAGCAAGTGATGCGCACGATGCATGCTCTGGCAGCGGAGAACATCGAGAGCCGTCCGCTCTGGAAGCCCATGCATACGCAACCCGTATATAAGGATGCCCCGGCCTACGTTGACGGTACCTCAGAGTTATTGTTCTCGAAGGGTCTCTGCCTGCCATCAGGCCCGTTGGTGACCGATGAAGACGTTGAACACATTATCAAAATCATCAAAGAGAGCATCAAGTAAGACTGCCAGCAACAAGTTTTCACAAGACCTTGTTGCTGACATTTTTTCTATCTTAGCATATTATTCAAATGAATAAGTTATTTGCCAAGTTACTCGACTGGTATTTCACCAAGAAGGCTCTGCCCTACTGGGCAGTGTTGATTTTGGACTTAGTGATTTGCTACATCTCAGGACTTTTTGTTTTCTGGTTACTCTCAGACGCCACAAGCGTGTTGGGACACTTTTTAGGTGTAACAGAAACCATCGGTGTCTATATGGTGTTCAACCTGATAGGCTTCCGTGTGTTTCACACCTACGCAGGTGTGGTGAGATACTCATCGTTTGTGGATTTACGGCGCATAGGGTATGCCATGATCTTATCCTGTTTTATCGCCGAGGTGATGCACTATCCCCTATACTATATCTATTTGGGGCTTCAGCACTCAAGTCACAAGACATTGTTCTATCCTCTTGCAGGCCGCTACATCCTGCTGATGTATGTGATAGCGCTTATCCTCATGTGGACATGGCGTGTGCTTGTAAAGACCATCTTCGATGTTTCGTATCAGAAAGAAAAAGCGATGCGCACGCTTGTCTATGGCGTAAGAAACGGAGGTGTGGGTCTGGCCAAGAATATCCGCAACCAGAAAGAAGCACAATTCTCGTTGGCAGGTTTCCTGACCCATGACCGCAGTTACAAAGGCAAGATTCTACTTGGCGAGAAGGTGTATATTGTGGATGAGAAATTGCCGAAACACATTGAGAAGAAGCACATCTCGGCAGTGCTTGTCTCTCCCCTTCAGAACGACCGTTTCCGCAAAGACAAGGAATTGCAGGATATATTGATCAATGCGGATGTGAAAATATTCATGACCGAGGGCACCCACGAGTGGAAAGAGGACGATGATTTCAGCGATGTTCATCTTCGCCAGATCAGTGTGGAAGACCTGCTACCACGCGATGAGATTCAGATAGACATGGAGAAAGTGGGTGAGATGCTCACTGGCCGACGGATATTGGTGACAGGCTCAGCCGGTTCGATAGGTTCTGAAATCGTACGTCAGATATGCGCTTATCATCCTGCAGAACTGATGCTGATAGACTCGGCAGAAACGCCTCAGCATGACATACGCCTGATGATGGCGCGAAAGTGGCCTGAAATCAAGACCACCACTGTGGTGGGTTCCATCTCCAATCTCAGCAGGATGGAGAACGTCTTCGAAACCTTCCGCCCCGAGTATGTATTTCATGCCGCCGCCTACAAACATGTCCCCATGATGGAGGACAATCCCAGCGAAAGCATTCAGAACAACATCTACGGCACTAAAGTCATGGCCGATCTGAGTGTGCGCTATGGTGTGAAGAAATTCGTGATGCTGAGCACCGACAAGGCCGTGAATCCCACCAACGTGATGGGATGCTCGAAACGAATCTGCGAGATATACGTGCAGAGCCTAGACAAATCCATCAAGGAAGGCAAGACACCAGGCTGCACACAGTTTGTGACCACAAGATTTGGAAATGTCCTGGGCTCGAATGGTTCTGTCATCCCTCTTTTTGAGAAACAAATCAAGGCAGGTGGCCCCGTCACGGTGACCGACGAGCGCATCATCCGGTATTTCATGCTTATCCCCGAGGCTTGCAAGTTGGTGCTCGAAGCAGGCACCCATGGCAATGGCGGTGAGATTTTCGTTTTCGACATGGGTGAGCCTGTCCGCATCTCCGACCTTGCCAAACGTATGATTAAATTGAGCGGTGCTAAGGATGTAGAGATCAAATACACGGGTCTTCGTCCTGGCGAGAAACTATATGAGGAATTGCTTTCCACCGAGGAGAACACCAAACCCAGTTTCCACGAGAAAATACGTATAGCCGAGGTGCGTGAATACGACTATAAGGACGTGGAACGTGACATAGAGGAACTTGTCCGTATCTCAGAGACATACGATGCCATGTCGATCGTGGGCAAGATGAAAGAAATGGTGCCAGAATACAAGTCAAACAACTCCATCTATTCAAAATTAGACAAAGCCTGATTTGCGATGCGCATACTCCAAGTGGTGACATCGATGCTCCCTGGTGGCGCAGAGCGGCTTGCAGCCGAACTGACCCCTCTCCTGATGGCCAAAGGCCATGAGGTAGATTTGATTCTCTTTGATGGTGAGGAGACCATACTGACCCCTGGCCTTCGCGCCTGTGGATGTGGAATCCATGCGCTCAGCCATCATAAAAGTTTTTACAATCCTCTTTTTATTTTCAGACTGAGGAAACTGATGCGAGGCTACGACGTGGTGATTACCCACAACAGTTCCCCTCAGTTGTTTGGGGCCATTGCCAATTTATGGTGCAAGACACCCCTTGTGACCACCGAGCACAACACCGACAACCGCAAGCGGCATTCATGGCTGACCCGCATAATAGACAAATGGATGTATCGCCAATACGACCGGATTGTGTGCTGTTCAGACAAGGTGAAAGAGAACCTATCGGCCTATCTGGGCCACGCCTGCAAAATGGAGAGTATTCCCAATGGTGTGGACCTGTCCAAGATATATGAGACAAATCCCATTGCCATTGAGAAGAAAGGCAAGAAGATTATCACCATGGTTGCCTCCCTCCGCAAGCAGAAAGACCACCCCACCCTACTGCGTGCCATGGCCCAACTGCCCAAGGGGCACTATGAGTTGTGGCTTTTAGGTGAAGGAAAACTTGAAGGTGAGGCTCGTCAGTTGGCCGAGGAATTGGGTCTGACAGAATCTGTTCGTTTTCTTGGTGTGAAAGAAAATGTGGCGGAGTACCTGAAAGCATCCGATGTTGTTGTCTTGTCCTCGCATTACGAGGGATTGTCACTGGCCTGCATTGAAGGCATGGCCTCCGGCAAGCCATTTATCGCCAGCGATGTGAATGGTTTGCGCGAGGTGGTAGGAGGTGCAGGAGTACTTGTACCCCACGAAGATGCCCAAGCGCTTGCCTCTGCCATCAAGCGGCTGACGGACGACGCAAAGTACCGTAAGGAAGTGGTGACAGCCTGCATGGAGAGAGCCTCACATTACGACATCCGCCGTACAGCCGACCTTTACCACAAGATGTTTGTATCGGTTGTTTCGGGAAATAAAGATGTGAAGAAGGAAAAGAAATGACAAAATCAGATTTCATATTCATGTTGGTACGCTCCGCCCTGTGGAAACAGAGCCTGGAGCATTTCGACATGACCCCCTGGGAATACAAAGCGGTGATGGAAGACGCCGAAAAGCAATGTGTCACGGGGCTTATCACCGACTGTCTGCGCCGAAACAACATGGGACTGCAAAAGAAATGCGTGATACACATGCTTAAACTTCAGAAAGCCCTGACTGCAGAGAACAAGCGCATCAATGGCAATCTTCGCCTGCTGCTTGCACTGCTTGAGAACAAGGGCATCCGTCCCTCTGTGGTAAAAGGGCAGTCGATCGGAGCCTTTTACCCATCCCCAGAGTTGCGTGTACCTGGCGACATTGACTTTTTCGTCAAAGAAGAGCACTTTGAGCGTGCCCTGCAAACCATCGAGCAAGAATGGCTTGGCCAGGATGCCGACCGCAGCCGTATTTTCAAGGAATTCCATTTCGAATACAACGGCACCAACATGGAGCTCCACAAGAACCTGCTTTTGTTTTCGAGCAAGAAACTCATGCGTTATTTCACGCAACTGGCACAAACGTCTTCCCAGTCCACGGTGAAAGTGGAAGACATGGAAGTGCCGACACTTGAGCCAACCCTAAACGTGTTTTACACATTCTGCCATCTGTATCACCATTTCCGGATGGAAGGTGTTGCCGTGAGGCAACTCTGCGACATGGCCATCCTGCTTCATGCCCACAGAGATGACCTGGACCGTGACCGTCTGACCGAGATACTTCGCAAGACCGGCTACACCAACGCTTTCAAAGCATTCGGCACCATCCTCATCAACAAAATTGGTCTTCCAGAAGATGAGTTCCCCTTTGCAGTCAGGGAGAAAGACCAAAAGCGTGGCCAGAAAGTGTTGAAAGAAATCCTCCGTAGTGGCAACTGGGGGCAATACGGCAGGAAGACCCATAAAGAGAACCTGATGCACACACTTGAGACCGGCAAAATAGAGATAATGAATAACATCCGCTTTTTCTGGTTGTCTCCACGAGAGAATTTTGCCCAACTCACCCTCAACGTTCCTTTCCGGATGAAAGACTGGGTGGTACGCAAGCGTCTCAAGAAGAAGAAGGAACAAGAATCCGAATGATTTCCGTCATCACCCCCACTTACAACCGCGCGAGACTTCTAAACCGATGCCATGAGAGTTTATGCCGCCAGACCAATGGAAATCTGGAATGGATTGTCATGGATGATGGGAGCACTGACGACACACAAGACGTGGTATCCTCCTGGATGTCGTCTGTGAAAAGCGTCTCTGCAGACATGATATTGGGGAAGTCAGAGAAAGGAGGATTCAAGATGACCCTGGTCAGACAGCCACATGGGGGAAAGCACCGTGCACTGAACCGTGGCGTATCACTTGCAGCAGGGGATTTGATTCTCATTCTCGACAGCGACGACTACCTTGCCGACAATGCCATTGAGACCATCGCCACCCATTACGAGCAGGTAAGAGAAGACCCACGGTTTGCCGGTGTCGCTGGCCGCAAGGCCTACTCCGACGGCCGACTTGTAGGTGACCCCAACCTGGGTGATACGATGGACGTGTCCTATCTTGATTTCAGGCACAGGCACAGCCGCCGTGGCGACATGTGCGAAGTTTTCAGCAGGAAAGTGATGCTTGAATTTCCTTTCCCAGAGATAGAGGGCGAGGTTTTCTGCCCTGAGGCACTTGTCTGGAACCGCATTTCCACCCGCTACATTCTACGCTATCTCCCCAAGATACTCTATCACTGTGAATATCTGCCCGACGGACTGTCCTTCCACATCACCCGATTGAGACAAGAAAACGCAGTGGCTTCCATGCTCACATACTCGGAGATGACACGCCACAACATCCCATTGATTCAACGTGCCAAGGCTGCCATCAACTATTACCGATTTGCCATTTGCCTTGACAAGCACCAGCCCATCCAAGGCACTGACAACCGGCATCCCATTGTTCCTCCGCACATTGGCTGGCAGTGGTTTTGGGCAAAGCCCTTAGGATGGGGTATGCACAAGAGAGACCAATTGCGCAAAAAACAATAAAAGAAAGTTCAGCCAATACTGATTATCAAGTAAGTGATCATAATTATCTGTAAGAATGATAGTTACAGATAATTTTGATCACCTACTTTTTTTCAGTATTCAGCTGAGAATCTACACTTTTACCATAATCCCAAATATTCGAATTGAATTTGGGGATTATGGTATATTTTCTTTCCTTTTTTATTCCAGCATTCATGATAAAATCCCCGGAAATAGGGCCGTTGTTTTCCCATACATTTCCAGGTCCATTGGCATTTTGAAGGAATTTCTGGTCCGGGCACCAATTGTCGCGTACCGTGATATTCGATGAGCCCTCGTCGGTATATAGATAGAACCAATGATTGGGGTCATGAACATAAGACGGCTTGTAGATGTCGCGCACCACATTGTTGCTGATGATAGTGCCAGGCTGATTGCCCAACGTATAAATGCCCGCCACATCATACATGTGCCGCGCATAATGATGAATGAGATTGTATTGCACCCTGTTGTCATGCATACACACGCGATTGCGATTCCATCCCCAGCCCAGGCTAATGCCCGTATACGACACCTCTGAGATTTCATTGTGGCAGATATTTGTGCCAGCCACATAACCGGCAGCAATGGCCACACATCCCCAGTCATCATTGGTCACATCGTGGAAGTAAGAGTTTTGTATGGTATTGTCACGACAAATCACAGTGGTGTCGGCAGGATGATACGGGCGGTGAGTCTCGTGAGCCTCGGGTGAGAAACTTCCCATCACACATCCATTCATAGCGATATCGTCGAAGATACAATAGGTAACGGTGCATCCTTGGTCCCCCTCGATGAAGTCCAAGCCACTCCCCCCCAGATGTTTGAAGGCGCATTGCTCCATCTTCACATTCTCTGTCCATGACAACTGCACGGCGGCGGCGGCCCTGCCCAACCATCCCTGGTTGTCGAGTTTGTGATTGTCGACACGCACCATCTGTGGTCTTAACTTATACGCATCGGTGAGATACATTCCCGCCTGTAGCGGCACATGTCCCTGGAACGATGGCCTTCGCCAGGTAGTATAGAGGAAAGATATATTGTGAAAAGTGACATTCCGCACCCTGTCGTCGGGTGTTCCCTCCACCTTAACCAAGGTCTCCATCATCGGTGCCACCACAGCAGCCTTTGTCATATCTTCTCCCTCTCTGGGCATATAATAGAGTTTTGACGCTCGAATATCCAGGTACCATTCACCAGGTCTGTCGAGCAGTGCCAGAGAGTTGGTAAGATAGAAAGGAGAGTTGTGACCATCGGTTGTGACCATCGGCGATGGCCATGGATGCTCAAACTGGATTCTGCTTTCAGGCTCATGGAATCTCACAGCCGCCGAATCCCCGCTGACATGAACCGACTTGATACGCAGCACAGAGACGCACCACATTTCATGAAGTATCATCTCCACGTAGGGCACATCCAAGATTTTCTCCACGGCCTTGGCCGGCACCCAAATCTCCCTACGCTGCTTGTCTACAGAAATGATGCGGTTCATTCTCTCAAAAATCTCCACATCACGAGCCCGCGTCGCCTTGAGTCCGTTGACCCACAATTGCCGGAACTCCAAGGGGCGGCCATTGAAGTCGGGGACATCCGCCACCCACAAGTTTCCCTCTTGTTTCCATCCATCAATTCTCACACCACCACTTATGCAAGCGCCCTCTTCTCCCACGAATGTGATTCCGCTGTCCTCTGGTCGTAAGGACAGCGTTTCATTGAGCATGTGCATTCCGGATTGCAATCTGATGTGAATGTCTTTTATCACGGAGAGAGTGTCGAGACGGCGCATCTCACGTGCCTCACGCAATGCCTCCGCCACAGTTTTGCCTTCGCCGGGTATCACCTCGATTTCCCTTATACCATCTATAGCCTGTCCGCTGGCATCCAACGAAGTAAGCATGAAGGCAAAGCATACTAACGCCTTTATAATATAAGAATATGTTCTCATCATCGTTCTCACTTATTTGCTTACAGGAAGCCACACCGACATATCCGTCTCACCCCTGTTGCCCCAGGCATAATATGGGATGAATCTCACTTTCACCTGCTTATCAGCCTTGCTCACATCGCCGTACAGCCTATTGTTCCAATCGGAACGCTGAGCAACACGCGCCATACCCTCAAGGGCCAAAAACTTATGTCCCGCAATCTCAGCCTCGACAGGCACGAGTCGGATGTCGGCAGGAATCACCACATCCGTCAGTGCATTCCCCCCTTCCACATCAAGTCCCTCAAGACAATATACCACAGGTCCACGGCGTATGGCCACCTGATTGCGATTCTCCTCCACCAACGGGTTAGCCTCCACCACCCTGGCCGGCATTTCCATATTGAGGACCACGACATCCCCTTTCTTCCATTTTCGTGAAATCTCAATATAAGAATTGGGAGTCACGTCAGTTTCATATTTCTCTCCATTGACCGTGACAGTAGCACTATTGCACCACTCGGGAACACGCAACTTCAATTTATTGAGATTTTTCACTTTTGAGAAAGTGAAAGACACTTTTCCATCATAGGGATACTCCGTGTGCTGAGTAACCTGCAGATTGCTGGCATTCAGCGTGTTGTCTCCATATAGATTACACCATAAAACACCATCTCCAAACGAATAAGCATATTCCTGAGCCTCACAAAGAGTTCGCAAGGTGTTGGGCGGACAGCAGAAGCAACTGATATAACGCTGTCTTGACTTCGGCCACCGCATCGTATAAGGGAATCCCGCGGTTTTCCTCAGGGCATTGGTGTAGAAATAGTCCTCACCATCCAAACTGATACCACTCAGGATACCATTATACAGTTCATTCTCCACCATATCGGCATATTTGGCCTCCCCTGTAGCAAGGAAAAGTCTCCAGGAGAAGAGCAGCATACCAATGTCGGCGCAAGTCTCGTTGTGGGAAGTCTCATTTGGCAATTGATAGGCCCGGCCATAGGCCTGGTGAATCTGCTGGATAGAAGGCTGGTTGTAGGTGGTTCCATCAGGCGACACGCCATCGTAGAGAGCGCCACATCCACCTGTAATATATATCTTTCTCTTCACGATATCCTCCCAGATCGCCTCCATATTCTTCATCAATTGCTGTTCGCCTGTCTCATTATAAAGGTCGGCCACACCAGCATAGAGATAATTAGCCCTAACGGCATGCCCCATTGCCTCATATTGCTGGCGGAACGGAATACGGTCCTGGTTATGGTCTTCCCCGTTTTTCACCGAGTCGCGTATATTGACGAGTCCCTCGGCCAGTTCCAGGTATTTAGGATCGCCCGTGGTGCGGTAAATTTCAGCCGCACCCATGTAGTGTGACGGACAGATGGCGTTGTGTGCAAGGTCGGCAGGTGCCTCTTTGTAGAAACGGTAGAGGAAATCGGCTGCCTTGATACCGCAATCGAGCAAAGACCGCTTTCCTGTCGCTCTGTAATGCACCACGCCAGCAGTCATGAGATGCCCAAGATTATAGGTTTCGAAGTGCATCCTGCTGGCGAACGACCCGGTTTTTCCCTGGTCTGTGTTGATTCCCACGACGGTGTTGTCTTCGGCCTTTGTCTTTCCAAAACGCTCCTTGATGACCACCGGTGTATGTATATACCCATCGGGCATCTGCGCTTTCTGGACTTGCTCGATGAATTTGTCCATCAATTGGTCGAGTTCGGGACTATGGTTGATGGCATAGACAGCAGCCACACCCTCAAGCCATTTATACATGTCACCATCATGGAAAGGCGGCCCGTGATGCTCACCTTTGACCGTGCCTGCTGCCACCTCGAAATTACGGAATCCGTGAGAGACGTCGGGATTATCCCACGTCCGCCACATACTCATCAATGATGTATTACTAAAGACACCAAACCTGTCACCCCAGAACCCACCTTGCCATTTTGTGGTTCCCAGTGGGAAATTGTTCATGATGGCCGATTTCGACTTGGCCACATCTACGAGTCCTCCTTGCGCAAATGCCATATTGATTGCGAACAGGGAAAAGCAAATGAAGGTTAAAATTTTTCTAAACATACAGAGAATAGGTTATGATTGTTTTTTCGATTAGTATCTGGTGATGAACAAAAATCGCCACTTTGCAAAAATTATTTGCAAATATAGCATTTTCTTTGAGAAAAATAGCCCCCATGCCATTTATTTTTGTATTTTTGCATCAAAATTATAGACTAACTACATGCTATGATGATGAAAAATATAAGGATTATATGTATTTCACTTCTGATGGTGATGGGCATGACAAGCGCACTTGCCCAGGAAGAGAACATCGACTCTTTGCTTAATGAAGCCAACAATGGCAATGCCAAGGCCATGAATGCCCTCGGCGTGGCCTACTTCTATGGCGAAGGTGTGGAAACAGACAGTGTGGAAGGCGCCAAATGGTTTAAGAGGAGTGCTGAAACAGGTGAATATCCCAACAGTTACCGGAACTGGGCAGAATGTCTGCTCGATGGTGAAGGTGTGGAAGCCAATGCCGAAGAAGGCATGAAGTGGCTTGAGAAAGCCAGTGAGGCTGGTGACGACAAAGCCATTTATCGTCTATCCTACGAAAATTACCTTGGTGAGAACACGGCCGAGGATTATGACCGTGCCTTTGAATTGGCAGCCAGTATTGCCGACACGGTTTCAGCCGCCCGGGTTCTTCTTGCAATGTACTTATACGAAGGAGTGGGAACAGCACCAGACAAAGAAGGTGCAAAAATTATCCTTCGCCAACTATCCGAAGGGGGTTTTGAAGCCGCTGGCGACATTCTGAAGAATTATGAAAGCAAAGAAATCTATTCACTTTACGAATTGGAATTTCAGTTCATTCCCAACTTGATTCCAATGTCCTCCATCCTTCCCACCATACTGAAAGACCCTTCTATCTGGCGTCAGTTGCTTTATTCCTGGGGTAACACCTATTTTGATTTTTCATGGCGTGACATAGAGGTGGAAACAATAGATTTAGGCAAAGGTAACGAACTGATTGTCTACACGTTACCCGAACCCACAAGAATGCCCCTTGCCAAATACGCTGCAATTTACAAAAACAGCAAGACAGAGGCATCTCACTACATGACTTTGGAAAAATCCATCAACCTGACAGATTCCGACGCAGAAGCGTGGATGTTTTGTGGAGTAGAGGATGAAAACCACGTGAACTATGGCCCATTCGCTGATTCCCCCACAAAAGCAAACTTCATCAAGTGCATAAAGAAAAAGATTAAATCGGGTTTTTAAAGTTCTACAATAGCAAGAACGACATAAGTCACCGACACTTCACACGATGGAAATCATTTCAAGCACACAAAATGCCGGTGTGAAACGAGTGGTGTTGCTCCAACAGAAATCCTCGGAACGCCGCCGCGAGGGTATGTTTGTGGTGGAAGGCCGCCGCGAGATAACCCATTGCCTCAACGCAGGCTATCAAGCTGAGGCACTATACCTCTGCCCCACCCTCTGGACATCAGGCGACAACGGGAAGTCGCCAGCCCATGAGGCAGATCTCAGTGAGTCGGAAATCATCAAGTTGGCAGGCGGGGAAGTGCGCGTGGTTGAGGTGACTCCCGCAGTCTATGCCAAGATGGCCTACCGTGGCAGCACTGAGGGCATGATTGCAGTGATACATTGCCGTGAATTTAGTTTGGAAGATTTGAATTTGGGCTCAACACCGCTGATTATGGTATTGGAGAGTGTGGAGAAACCCGGTAATCTGGGTGCAATTCTTCGCAGTGCCGATGCTGCAGGTGCCGATGCTGTGATTGTCTGCGACCCATTGACCGACCTTTACAATCCCAATCTGATTCGTTCATCGATAGGTGCCATTTTTAATGTTCCATGTGTGGTTTGCAGTACCGACGAATGTATCAATTATCTTAAACAGCGTGGTATTCGTATACTCACAGCCCAACTTCAGGATTCCAAACTTTATTACGATACGGACATGCACTCTGGCACCGCCATCGTGATGGGCACAGAGTCGACAGGTCTGACAGATGCATGGCGACAAGCAGCGGATGCTCATATCCGCATTCCGATGCTGGGACGTCTCGACTCTCTCAACGTTTCCGTCTCGGCAGCCATTCTGCTATTTGAGGCTGTCAGACAGAGAGGAATCTGACCGTCAGAGCTATTTCAGTTGAAGTTTGGAGTTGCTGGTATTGTCCCTTTAACTCCTCTTCAATTATCAATCTTCCAAAAACGTTTTTCCTGTGGCATTGAGAACCGTTTTCATTATGCTGAACGGCACTGTGAAATATGGGGTTCCGGCTGCATAGGAAGCAATTTCATATTCGTGGTAATAGAAGACGACACCCTCTTCGGTAATCCAAGGGTCAATGGAAGGCATGGGGAGATTATCCACGCTATATGAAGAATCCAACTGGAGACATTCAGCCAACTCCTCATCCGAACTCACTTCGAAATAGTTTTTGAGCCCCTTCTTTATCTCAGGCTGCAAATCTGATGATTTTAAAATCATATCCATGGTGAAACGCTTACCGTCCTTTTTCCTGAAAGTTACGCCCACACTTGCCTCTATTCCATGTGCCCCTCCGCCATACGTAGATGCATCATTCAAGTATGTCATTATCACATCATTTGAAAAGACTTGTTTTATTGTCAAGGTAGCACAAACATCATCACTATCAAAGAAATCTTTGCTATAATAGTTGAAAAGTGCCTCTGGGTTGTTCAAATCGCCCTCATAAGTACCTCCCAATTGCTCATTGATCCATTCCCTTAGATTCTGGATGAGGATTTCATTGCCCGAGACAGGATATTCTATAGTCAGTTGTGAGGTACAATCCTCGTAAGAAGTGTTTTGGGATTTGCTCAAAAGTTTCGTTTTGAAGGGCTTTTCTTTCTTTTCAGTTATGATATCGTCATCAATCGTGTCGGTTGGTGTTTCAATAAACTGTCTGTTTTCATCGCCTCCACTAAGCAAGAAAAAAGCCAGTAAGCCCAACAGGACTACAGTCGCAATGGAGGCAAATATGATGACAAGTTTCTTTCCCCCATCTTTCTTTTCGATTTTTCCATCAAGCATTTTCATCCACGCCTCAACTGATGACGGTCTATTCTGCTTAATGGGTCGCATAGCGGCAGCAATAGCATAAGCGATATTTGTGGGCACCGTATTAGGTACTGAGATACCTCCTCTTTGTGACAAATCAATCGCACTGGGTGGATATTGAGCAGTCATCATGAAGTACAGAGTAGCGCCAAGCGAATAGATGTCAGACTGAGGCGAGAAAGTAGCCACTCCTCCTACATTATATTGTTCCAATGGTGAAAAGCCATGACTGACACCTACGGGTGTAGTCGTAGTTCCATCGCCAGTCTGCGTATCATATTGTTTGGACACGCCAAAATCGATGAGTACGATTCTGTTGTTCTGATAGTCCATCAACACATTTGCAGGCTTTACATCCAAATGATTGATACTTCTCTGATGCAAATACGACAAAGCCGAGGCCACACATCTTATAATAGATAGCGCATTTTGCTCGTTCATGGGGCCATATTGCTTGACGTAATTGGCCAGCGTGACACCTTCGATATACTCCATGGAATAATAGCAAGTGCCATTTTCCTCGAACACATCGGTCACCTTGATGATATTAGGATGGTTGAGACTTGAAATCAGTCTCGCCTCTTTGAGGAATTTGCTTTTGAATCTTTCAACCTGTGCTCTGTTTTCCTTTGTTGGAACAGAAACTGTAGGAGAATTGTTGTCTCGCTCACAGTAATCTTTCAAGAAAAACTCCTTGACAGCCACATTTTTGCCCAGCAAAGTATGCTTGGCAAGATATGTAATACCGAAGCCACCCTGTCCGAGCGTGCCCTGGATAATGAATTTTCCTCCCTGCAACTGAGTGCCTGTTATCAAATGCTGACCTTCCATCAAATTGAATGATTAAAACTACGTTCTGCAAAGATAACAAAAAAGAAAGGAAGTTTTCATATCTTTTCAGAAAGTTCTCAAAAAAAGAATGAATTCTTTTTGTTTTGCTCTCGGTTTTCATTATCTTTGCCGCAAAAGCCCCAATATGAAGAAAAAGACACTCTTAACAACTATACTACTTATGGTATGCTTGGTCATATCCGCTCAGCCGCGGTATGACTTTTCGAGACTGAAGACAGAGAAACTTGACCGTGGTGTTGTTGCCATCCGTCAAGATGACAATCATGTAGTAGTGAGTTGGCGCACACTTAAAAGCGACAGGAAGAATGAGCCATTCGACATCTATCGTAATGGTGTACGACTCAATCAACACTCACTGACCGACGGTGGCACCTTTTTTATAGATGCCATGACTGCCGGTCAGGACATCACCTACGAGGTTAAAGGTGGTGGAGTAGATGGCCGTTTCACACTTCGTGGTGACGCGCCCTGCGGCTATCTTCCCATACACATAGACAAGCCAGAAACAGCCACCATGCCCGACGGTCGACATTGCACATATATAGCCAATGACGCCAGCGTGGCCGATGTAGATGGTGACGGCCAATATGAGATAGTATTGAAATGGGACCCCTCCAACTCCCATGACAATGCCCATGATGGTTTCACCGGCCCCACTTATTTCGACTGTTACCGTCTCAATGGCGACCGCCTATGGCGTATCAATCTGGGCCATAACATACGCAGTGGTGCCCACTACGTACCTTTCATTTTCTACGACCTTGATGGCGATGGCAAGGCTGAACTCATTGTGAGAACCGCCGACGGCACCACCGACAGCCAAGACCAGGTGATTGGCACCCCCAATGCCGACCACCGTGTTGGTGCCGCTGAAGCCATGTCGCAGCCTATAGACACAGCCGCTATCCGACGTGAGGAAGAAGAGGCTCAACGCCGCATGACAGAGATGCAGAAAATGATGGAAAGACAACGAGAATCGGGTGCCCAACGTGAAGGCCCATGGGGACAAGGGCAGCGACCTAATGGCCAGGGCCGCCCTGAAGGTCAATTTTCGAGGGGTCAACGCCGTCCTGATGCAGGTAATCGCAGAACAGGTGTTCCCAATGAGGGCCGCATTCTGGAAGGAACCGAATACATCACCGTGTTCGACGGACAGACAGGCAAGGCACTCTGCAGCAAGCCTTACATTCCCCAACGAGGCGATGCTAAAGACTGGGGGGACGAGCGCGCCAACCGCTCCGACCGTTTCCTTGCTGCCGTGGGATACCTTGATGGCGAACATGCATCAGCACTCTTTTGCCGTGGCTATTACACACGCACGGTGATAGCCGCCTGGGACTGGGATGGCAAGGATTTGAAAGAGCGTTGGACATTTGACACCAACCGTCCCGAATGGAGCACATATGCAGGCCAAGGCAACCACAACCTGCGCATGGCCGATGTGGACGGTGACGGTTGCGACGAACTCACCTATGGATCGATGGCCGTCGACAATGATGGAAGAGGACTTTACAATACAGGGATGGGGCACGGCGACGCCATTCATCTGACCGTCTTTGACCCCACTTCCGATGCTCTTCAAGTGTGGGACTGCCATGAGAACAAGCGTGACGGCAGTGATTTGCGTGACGCCCGCACAGGAAAGGTGATTTTCCAAATTCCCAGCAAAGAGGATGTTGGCCGCGCGATGGCCGCCGACATCGACCCCACTTCTCCAGGAGTGGAAATGTGGAGCAGCGACAGCCATGGTATCCGCAACATCAAAGGAGAAGTGATAGATGGGCACGCCCGTGTCTCAAACAACTTCGGTATCTGGTGGGACGGCGACTTGCTGCGTGAACTCCTCGACCGCTCCACTGTAACCAAATATAATTGGGAGGAGAAGCGAGCAGACGTTGTGCAGCGTTTCGATGGCTGCATGTTCAACAACGGCACGAAATCCAATCCCTGCCTACAAGCCGACATACTCGGCGACTGGCGCGAGGAAGTGATTGGCCGCGACCGTGAATCCACCGAACTACGCGTCTATGTGAGCACAATTCCAACGACATACCGTATTAACTGTCTGATGCAAAACATCCCCTACCGTCTGTCTGTAGCCACCGAGAATGTTGGATACAACCAACCTCCCGAAACTGGCTACTATTTAGGACCCGACAAGACCGATTACATCAAATAACATACATGAGAAGACTTTTTGCTATCCTTCCTGCGCTACTTCTATGCACAAGCATCGTGTGTGCCCAGCGGAATGAGATTTACAACGACCGTATCGCCACTGTCCAAGTGGTGTCGGGCATCGACTGGCTCTCACCTCCCGTAACCAATCTCTATGGCAATCCCATTCACATCTCATTTGATGACCTCACACATGAATATCATCGTTACACATATAAGATAGAGCATTGTGAGGCCGACTGGAGTGTGAGTGAGTCGATCTTCGAGAGCGACTACATCGATGGATTTACCGAGGGCAACACCATCGAAGATATCGAAGAGTCACTCAACACAAATATGCTCTATACTCACTACCGTCTGAGCATTCCCAACGAACATTGCCGTCTGAAAATGAGTGGCAACTACCGTCTGACGGTATATGATGACAACAACAGCAACGAACCTATGTTCTCGGCCTGTTTTATGGTAGTGGAGCCGAAGATGGGTGTAAGAATGACTGTAAGCACCAACACCGATATCGACGTCAACGCCTCGCACCAGCAAGTTTCGATGGAAGTGAGTTATGGCGGCAAGCGTGTCATCAACCCACAGGAGCAAATCAAGACTGTTGTAATGCAAAACGGCCGTTGGGACAATGCCGTGGTGAATGCGCCCTCACAATACACGCTTCCCGACGGGTTGCGATGGGAGCATTGCCGTGACTTGATTTTTGATGCTGGAAACGAATACCACAAATTTGAGGTATTAGACACCGACCACCCTACTCTGGGCATCGACCGCATCCGCTGGGACGGAAAGATGTTTCATGCTTTTGTCATTCCCGACGAACCACGTCCTAACTATCTCTACGACGAAGATGCCAATGGTTCTTTTTATATTCGCAACAGCGACAACATCGAGAACGACCGTATCAGTGATTACGTGAATGTCCATTTTCAGTTGCTTTGCCCCGAGCGTGTGAATGGTGACGTGTATGTGAATGGTGTGTGGACAAACGACCAGTTTCTGCCACAATACATGATGGAATACGACGAGATGAACCACAGTTACGATGTGGAGATTCCGCTGAAAATGGGTTATTATTCCTATCAGTATGTATTAATCGACAATGCCGGCTATTCTCAAATCATGCCTACCGAAGGCAGTTTCTTTCAAACAGAGAATCAATACCAGGCTTTGGTGTATTACCGTGAGCCCGGAGGTCGCACAGACCAATTAGTGGGATATCAGCAAGTGAAGTTCAAATAAGTGGGAATATTGACTATAGACAATTCACAATTGGCAAATCACAATTCGACTCTCTCAATCACACTAATCGATTGATAAATGTGGTTAAGTAGAGGGTGAATTTCTTCTTAAAGTGCTTCTATTTGTTGGATAGAAAGTCCTGTTACCTCAGCAATATGATGGCTGTCCAAATTCATAGCCTTTAGTTTGCAGGCAACATCCATCATGTCTTGCTGCAACTTTGCCTTGGCTTCTTCCGCCTCAGCCTTGGCTTCTTCTGCCACCTTGATTGCTTTTCCCAACTCAGCCTTAGTGCTGCCCAACTCGGCCTTTGTGCTGCCCAACTCGGCCTTATAGGCTTCCACCTCCAGCTGTCGGGCGTAATCCAATGTCCTCTGGGTGGAGACGTTGTCCCAGAACTTGTTGTACGACCGCATCTCCGCAGGAGTGTATGCGGCCTCCTCTACAATCTTCAGGGCCTGGCTTACCTCTGGATTCTCCAGCAACTCCGCAGGGGCCTCACGGGTCTTGGCATTGATCTCGGTCAGAAAACGGAGCCACAGCACCTGCATCTTCTTCTCTGAAATGGTCTGAGGGGTGAATTTCGGCAACTCTATAAACACCAATTGCAGACCGTCGATTACCTCATCGGAATTCACCTGGTGAACCAACTGATAATGATGGTAATAGCCGTCGGTGTCGATGTTCATCGGTGCGTTGACAAAGTTCAGGGCGTAGACAGGCTGCAGGAGGCTGTATTTCTCGCCCACCTCAGACTGTGCGATATAGGCCTTCGAGGCATTGAGCAGGACACGCTTCTTGAACGCCTCAGTCCACGTCATCTGCATTTCGACAATGAACTCCCGGCGCTTGTTGTCACGGCAGCACACGTCGACGATGCTGTCTTTCTCCACCTGTGTGCGCTGTGGGATTTTTTCCGTTGGCCAGTATTCTATGCTCTCCACGTACTCGTCTTCCTGAAGGGGAAGAAGAGCGTTGAGAAGGCTGATAACGAGATTCTTGTGCTCGCCGAATATCTTCTTGAAAGTCAGGTCCGCTTTCGGGTCTAAATATTTTGCCATAATCGTAAGATTTTGTAATGACTGCACAAAGATACAAAATTATTGCAAATAATGAATCAATGAAGGGGAAAAAACTATATTACAGATTGAGAAATTTCCTTTCCCAACGTCTCTAAAAAACTACAATAGCAAAATCGCTTTCCCGATAGTCCCAAAATTGCCAATCGTATTTTCTAAAGTGAAGAAAATGCAAAAATGCCAGTTATGAGCCCCCTTTATTTTCATTCTGTGAAAAATTGAAGACAATTTTATTATGCTAATACAAAAAAAATGTTTAACTTTGACGCCATTATATGTCTAATCACGAAAAACAAGAAAATGGAAAGACAATCAAAGTTTCTTTATGGTGCAGCCGTGCAGGGAATTCAAGAGTTTATATTCCAGACTAATGAGTTGAAAGACATCGCAGGTGCAAGTGAGCTTGTAGAGAATATTTGCACAGAATGTTTTAAAGAATTTGTTGGTTCTGGGAAATTAATCGTAAGTGCGGCTGGTAATATCAAATGTTTTTTTGATAATGAGCAAGAATGCCGACATGCCGTTTTGGAGTTTCCCAAGAAGGTGATGTTGGAAGCACCTGGAATCACTATCAGCGAGGCTGTGGTGAGAATGGACACGGGTATGGATTTCGAGTCAGCCGTTAATCTTTTGGAACAGCGTTTGCGTGTTCAACGTAACCGCCGGTTCCCAAGCATTACAACAGGTTTAATTGGAATAGAACGTTCAAGAAAGACAGGGTTACCGGCAGTCGCTACAGAAAAGGATGAGTTTGTTGATTTGGCAACTTTCAAAAAACGCAAAAATATCATTCCTGAAAGTAACAAGCAGACAACCACACGGCGTCTGATGGAAAAGGCATTGGGACTGGATAGTTTATCCGAAACTACAATCGCTCACCAATTGGACAAGATGATTGACCAAAACAATTGGATAGCTGTGATTCATGCTGACGGCAATGGATTAGGCAACATTGTTTCCCAAATCGGTAAAAAATATGATTTGTTGACAGAATTCTCCAGTGAATTGGAAAAAGCCACATCTGCTGCATCTTGTAAGGCATACCGTGAAGTTTTAAAATCTGACATATTTAAAGCTAATAGCAGTGTAGTTCCTTTCAGACCAGTAGTTTTGGGAGGAGATGACCTCACCATGATTTGCCGGGCCGATTTAGCCATCCCCTTCACAAAGGCATTTATCGAGCATTTTGAGATTGAGACAGGAAAGATGTTGGACAAACTCAAAGAAAAAGCGACAGATTTACAAATTCCATATCTGACAGCATGTGCGGGTATTGCTTTCATCAAATCTTCCTTTCCTTTTTATTATGGCTATCATTTGGCTGAGGAATTATGTGGAAGAGCGAAACGTGACGCAAAACGCGAAGTTGCATTGAAGGCACCCTCCTGTCTGATGTTCCATAAAGTACAAAGTAGTTTTGTAGAGAATTATGATGATATCGTGAAAAAGGAATTGATTCCCTGTGAAGGTTATTCTTTTGAATTTGGTCCTTATTATCTCAAAGAAAAAGCTTCACGCTGGACAATTGACCATCTCTGCGAGCGTGTGAATCAACTCAGCGGCAAGAATGGTAATGCCATTAAATCTGATATCCGCCAATGGATGACGCTGATGAGTGAGGATGTCGAGAAGGCAGAACAAAAGGCTCAGCGTGTCAGAGACATTTCTCAAGAGAAAGATAAGAAGATTTTTGAAGAGGCCATCGGAGCCTACACAAAAGACGGCGTGAAGTATTATCCAGCATACGATATATTGACCATACATACCATTCAGTCGCTTGTTACCAATAACTAAGAAATCAACAACCAGTATTTATTCGTCAAATCGTTTTTAATATGACTTTGCATTATAAAATTGAATTTCATTCTCCTTGGCATTGCGGTGCTGGTCTTAGTGCAGGTGCTGACCTTGACGCATTGGTAGTCAAGGATAAAGACAGACTTCCATATATTCCAGGAAAGACTTTGAAAGGCCTTATTCGTCAGGCCGTGGAGGAATATGCGTTTTTCACTAAGAATGAGACAATTGACATTACTCAACTTTTTGGTCAGACCGATGCTGCCGACCCTAACGACATCATTAAGGGAGATGCATTCTTCACAAATGCCGAATTAGACATCAAAGAGCGTGAGGTCATTGTGCACAATCAGTTGCAGCCATATCTTTATGACAACATTGCCTCAACGGCAATAGATGATTCGGGAATTGCTCTCGATCATAGTTTGAGACGTAAGGAAGTCGTGCTGCCTTGTACTCTTTATGCGGAAATCCACTTTCTGAATGACGACCAAGCACTATTCATCTCCAAAGCTATGGGGATGATAAAACAGATGGGAGTCAACCGTAGTCGTGGCCTTGGCCGGTGTACTTTTTGTGTAATCAAAGAAAAATAAAAGAAAATGAAGATACAATTCAAATGTGAACTGCTCACAGATGTCGTGCTGAACATGAACACGGGAACCACAGGCAATCAAAAGACACTAGACTTCATACCCGGCAATTGTTTTTTGGGGATTGTGGCTTCTTCTTTTCAACATTTCGGAACATTCGAAAGGGATATTCTATTCAGTGGGAAAGTGAGATTTGGCGATGCCCATGTGGCATCTCATGTTGAAGGAGAAGGACTTTACAGGACTTTGCATATCCCAGCCTCCATGATGTACCCCAAACTGAGCAATCTGACACAAGAATGCTATATTCAGCATTATTATTCCCGAGGAAAAGACCAACAAGGTCCTGGCGGCCATCCCATGCAACTGAAACAAAGTCGCAAAGGTTATTACATTTTCAAGAATGGATATGCTCAAGAAATACTTATAGAAAAAAGTTTCGTCATCAAATCCGCATACGACCGAGTCAAGCGTCGCGCAGAAGATGAACAAATGTATGGATACGAGTCCATTGACAAGGGAAACACATTCCTTTTTGAGGTCGAAGTTGATGACGAGAGATTTGCTCTTCCCATCAAGCAGGCATTGCTTGGGGACAAACGAGTAGGCCGTTCACGCACGGCTCAATACGGATTGATAAGAATAACAGAGGCGTCTTTCTCTCAACCCTCCTCTCGTCCTGATTGTATATCCATAGAAGGGAAACGTTACGTAAGTGTTTATGCAGACGGCCGTCTCATCTTTTTTGATAACGAAGGGAATCCGACTTTCCGACCAACAGCAGAAGATTTAGGATTGAAGGGCGAAATCTGTTGGGAAAAATCACAGGTTCGAACATTTCAGTATTCACCTTATAATTTTAAGCGTCAGGCACGTGATGCAGACAGATGTGGAATAGAGAAAGGTAGTGTATTCCTTGTGGAAACAGACAATATCATTTCTTGTGATGACTGTTATGTAGGCAGTTTCCGGAACGAAGGATTTGGCAAGATTATCTTCAACCCAGATTTCCTGGAGGTTGCAGATACAGCCATCAATGGTGAAAGCAAATATGTGTTCCGTGAATCTGCAAGAAAAGAGACCAATTCAACACGCAATTTTACCTCCGACAACCATGGCACTGGTTTACTCACTGTTCTTTACAAGAAAAAGAACGAAGACGAGGCGATGGCATATATTTATAAGAAGGTAAATGAATTCGTAAGCAACAATGCGAGAAAATTCAAGGATGCTAAATTTGCGTCTCAATGGGGCAACATACGGTCTATAGCCATGAGATGTACCAGCAGTCAGCAATTATTATTGGAGTTGTTTGATAAGACGCAGATTGTTCATCATTACCAGACTCCTACTGACCCAATAGAAAAAGACGTCAATCTGAAAACAGCATACCTTGTCCATGGAGTAACAGAGAAACAATGGAGAGAAAAGAAACAATTGTTAAAGGATTTCATCAACGAGGTCGTTGGCAAAAGTAATCAATTCAATAGAGACATCACACTTGAGGCAGTCATCAATCTTGCCTCCGAGATGGCTAAAAAATGCAACAAGCAATAAAATATGAAAAATACAAGTTATACACATAGGCTGATGGCCAAGTTTGCCATCGAGGCCACTACGCCCTTGGCTGTGGGAAATGGCCAGAGTGCAGTTACTACAGACGCATTGGTGGTAACTGACATCAATGGTTTGCCCTGTATTCCTGGGACATCCATTGCAGGCGTACTACGACATGCAATGGAGCAAGATGGAGTCGAAGATTTCTTTGGTTTTCAAGAAGGAAAAAAAGGACATGGTTCAAGAGTTATCATCAGCGACGCTGTTATGATTGGGAAAACGGGGGTTGTGCTTGATGGTATTCAAAGCATAGATTTCGATGATGACTTTTATGTTCATTTCAAGCAATTGCCTATCCGGCAACATGTCAAAATCAATCATCGGGGAGCCGCTGAAAAGGGTGGTAAGTTTGACAACCAAGTTGTGTTCAAAGGCACTAGGTTTTTCTTTGAGATAGAGATGGTGTCAAATAATTCTGACGAATTAGACAGTTTCAAAAAAATCATAAATCATGTGTTTGCTGATGACTTCCGTCTCGGTGGTGGTACCAGGAACGGGCTTGGTAGATTCCGCGTGGTGGATGCAAAGATGGCGACACTCAATTTATGTAAGCCAGAAGATTTGGAGTCGTATCTTAACAAAAAATCTTCTTTAAATGATGAGTGGAATTGCTACGAACCGTATAAGCCAGATGTTCAAGAAGATACGGATGCGCTTGTGACCTATTCTCTGAAGTTGTCGGCCAAAGACTTCTTCCTATTTGGCTCAGGCCTCCCCGACGACGAGGCTGACATGACACCAGTGACAGAGTATTACATTGAATGGAAAAACGGCAAGCCCACATTCCAAGAGGGGACACTTTTACCCGGTACTTCCATCAAAGGAGCATTATCTCACCGTACCGCTTTTTATTGGAACAAACTCAATGGTTTCTATGCTGATGAAGGTAATGGGAAAACTGGCGATGAGAACCCTGCTGTGGTTGCCCTTTTCGGTTGTTCTGGCGAAGGGAAGGATTCTGCTAAAATCAAGCGTGGAAACGTGATGATTGACGATGTAATTGTACCTTCCCTCAGCACAAAGATTGTCAATCATGTGGCCATTGACAGATTCACGGGAGGAGCGTTGGATGGAGCCCTTTTCTCTGAGAAAGTAAACGATGCATCTGGACAACAATTCAACATCGATATCATTGTCAACTCTTGTGCTTTCAAAGAAGACGTATATATAAAACAAGCATTTGAAAAAGCTTTGGAAGACCTACGTACCGGGATGCTGCCTCTTGGAGGCGGTGTGAACCGTGGAAACGGCATTTTTTATGAAACGAAATAATAATACAGAAAGACATGAAAATACAAGATATAGAACCTGGCAAATACGAAGGCTATCTATGGTATAGCAATGAGAATCGTCCCAGAGTGTTTTTGGGTGATCAAAATGTATCATTCGAGACTTCGGAAGACGCTTTTATTGTTGAGGGACTGTTATGGCAAAAAGCAACCTTGACATCCATTCGGATTTCTTTCCATGATGGTGAATCAAAAGTATATAAGACCAATGTGAAATCTGACGAACTGGAAGGATGCGGTAATGTTACTTGTCTCGACTATCTGGCTCATCGAATGCCCGGTATTAAATATTTAAGTTTTATTCGGCGCTGGAATGCTGAGACAGATTCTCTTTGTGAGAACTTCGAAGTACTTACACCTGGTTCTTTGGTGTTTGTAGGATTTAATAACATAAAACTATAAAAAGGAGGACGACTTATGATACAAGCACCATTTAATTTCGCACCCTTATCAGAGAAGGTTGTTTTCCCCAATTGGGCTGGTCAAATTAGCCATGACATACCTTTCAGCGATGGAATGTCAGGATTACTAAAACTAAGGATCAAAGCCATTGCACCCATTTTTATCAGAAATGGCCACACAAGAGACGACAAGGAAAATTGGTCGGATGACTATAAAACATTTTGCCACACCAGCGATGGTCGCTATTTCATTCCTGCCACCTCGATGAAGGGAATGATTAGAAATATCCTGGAAATTGCCAGTTTCAGCAAGATGTCTCGTGTCACGAACAAACGCTACAGTATCCGAGATTTAAACCTTGAAACCTATAAGAACTATTTCAAAGACCATGAAGTACATTGTGGGTGGATGACCATCGACAAGGATTCTAAAACAGCCACAATTACCGACAATGGCATTCCAGGAAGGATATCAGCCAAGGAAATTGACAGTCGTTTACATATAGGCCTTTACAATTTTGACAGAGAGAGGGGAGTAAATTTGACTGTAACCAAGAATCGTTACGCCAAGGCGAAATATGAATTGGCAAAAAAAGTCTCTCTTCATGGAACTTTTACAAAGGCGTATGTAGAAAAAGAAAACAAAGTGGATGGCAGGATGAAAGTTCAGTTTTCTGAAAACGGAAATCCGGGAACCATCGTTTTTACTGGACAGCCAGGAATCCGCAAAGAACCTCTTGGGAAAAAAGGAACTGGGAAATTGTATGAATTTGTTTTCTTTGAGGATATAATCAGAGAATACAGATTGTCCACAAATGAAAAAAACGGTCTTTTTCAGGATTTCATTTTTTTGTATGAGGATTCAGAAGACTGGAAATATCTGAAGAAACAAGCTCGAATTCCTGTTTTCTTCACATTGAATGACAAAGAAGACAGTATTGAATATATAGGATTGTCTTATATGTTCAGACTTCCCACAAGAAAGCACATCAAGGAATTCTTGAATAAAAAGCATCGTTCTTTAGAACTTGATATGTCTGACTGTATTTTTGGTACCACCGAAAGCGATGCTCTGAAGGGACGCGTACAATTCTCCCATGCGTTTTGCACAACGGACAATCCAAGCGTGGGTAATTTGCTCGAGCCATACATGGGTGGTCCCAAACCAACCTATTACCCATTTTACACTCAACAGAATGGTGTAAATGGCGTAATGAGAGACAATTCTGGCAAAATTGTGAAATTCAAGACATTCCTTGACAATGATGCCAAACTACGTGGATGGAAACGCTATCCTGTCCATAATAAAGTCGAAGATTTCCCAGAAATTGGCGAAGGTCAGGGACAGAATACTAGTCCTTTCATCCCATTGAAGCAGGGAACTGAATTTGAATGTATCGTCAGGTATCACAATCTTCGTCCCATAGAATTGGGTGCATTGTTGTTTGCGCTCAACGTGGATGAAGACTGTGTATATAATCTAGGATTCTGCAAGCCATACGGATATGGTGCCGTGAACATCACTATCGAGAACATGAATGATGATGATGTATTGGACATGAAAGAACAATTCGTCAATTACATGAACTGCGAACTTGATGAAGATCTCCTAAAATCCAAGACATATATCGAGTTAAGAGCAATGATGATGCTGTCGGGTGATAATTCAAAGGCGCCATTACGCTACATGGGCACCCCAAAAGTGTTTGCCGATTACAAGAAGCAAAATGCGAGGAAGGGTATTTATGGGGAATATCAGCAGAACTATTCAGAACTCCGTATCAAGTCTCGCGAAGAGATTGATAAAGAAAAAAAACTCATTGAAAAACAATTGGCTAGAAAAAAGCGATTAGAAGAGGAGGAAGAGCGTAGACGAGAAGAAGAAAAAAAGAAGCGTGAGGAAGAGGAGTCTCGGATTCGTGAGCAGCTGGCCATTCATGAGCGCCAGAACAAAATAAACGCTGGATTTGATGCCCATATCAACGAACGCTACACAATGGGGGCCAATGAGGGCAAATATAAAGTGAATGCTTTCAAAATCTGTGAGTCAAAGGTTCGAAATTGGCTGAAGACAAATAACACCGACACGCTATCTTTTGATGAGAAACTCGTACTGATAGATGTAATAAAAAGACTTAGAGATTTTCCAGAAAAGAAAGAAGCCAAACAATGGGCCGACAAAGACAGTCAAATCTGGAAGAAAGTGAAAGAATGGCTTGGCGAGGAATGGGAGAGTGCTGGTTTCTGACAAAAACAAGAAGATTATGACGTGCGATATTCATCAAATTAGATTTGAAAAGGCTCTTAAGAAGAAACAATTACAATCCTTTAGAGGTGGAATTATCAAGACGATGGGCGAACAAGCCCACACCTTGATGCACAACCACATAGAAGACGGACTTCGGTTTGGTTATCCCTTGGTGCAATACAAGGTCATTGAAGGCAAGGCCGCGATCATTGCCATTGGAGATATTGGAAGGCAGATTGTCCAATTCTTCAAGGATATGGAATCAGCAGCTGCCACTCATCCTTCCTTAATATCCAAATACAGAATAGAGTCATACGAACAGTTGGAATATACACCAGAAGTGGATGATGAGCCACATTATTACAAAATATGTGACTACCTACCACTTACGGATGACAATGTGGCAGAGTTTGATTCATTGATGGCTCTGACCGACAAGATTTGCCTGATTGAGAACATCATCACTGGCAATATTCTGTCGTTTTTTAAAGGAATAGGTTTTTTCACGAACCAACATATTACATCTGTTGTAACTAGCCTTGATCAGTTATCGACCATACGATACAAGGGTGTGGGATTCAGGGCTTTCAATCTACATTATGTCACTAATGCTATCCTACCCTCATGGATAGGTCTGGGAAAGAGTACGAGTATAGGAATGGGCACGCTATCAATGTGCCCAAATCCCGAAAGATATCTATTAAAATTTAATTGACCATGGGAAGAAAGATTAATATTTCGCTGGTGGGCAAACAGTGTATGCCTGTCTATGTATATATTGAGTATGCGAAGCCCGATTATGTGGTTTTGGTGCACTCACGTGAGACGAAGGAGGAGGCCACCCAAATCAAAGAAGAGTGTGGCCTGCCCGCTTCTCTCTTTGAGATGCAGCCAGTAGATTATCCAAACATTCTAAATTATGCAGAGGCATTGCTCAACCAATTCACCTACGACGAAGTGACCATCAACATCACTGGTGGCACCAAACTATGGTCGCTTGCCTTTGCCATGCTTGCTAATGGAAAAGAGCATGTCAGCGTAGTCTATGTAGATCAGAACAACATGATTTATGATTTAAAAAACAACACGAAATCGCCATCGCAACTCAGTCTGAGTACAAAGCGAATCTTCCTTTATAATGGTCAGCGCAACTATCGCTACACCCTTCTGAGTGACTATACTGCAGACGACATGAATGTGCTGCAAAAAATAGCAAGTATTCCCCTTTCATACTACAATGATTTTACCAGACTGACTGTGGCAAAAGATAAGAGGTGGAAAAATACATTGGAGAATGCCACAAATCCATGTCTTACCTTAGCTACAGGGTCGTCAATAGATTACGACAAAGCGAACAAAAAGGTGGAAATGGTGCTCTACAACAAAAAATCTATACCTTATTCTTTGACTATTTCCTCATCTCATGTTCGAGATATCGTTTTCAATGCGGGGTGGTTTGAGTACCAGGTGGCTACAAGACTTGCTAAATGGAAATCAACCAAGGAGATATGGCTCAATGTGAAATTCAACTACGCACAAAACAGTTCAGTAAAGAACGAGGTGGATATCGTAGTCAACGTGGGTGACAAACTCCTTTTCGTGGAATGCAAGACTCAGATTTTTGACAACACCGACATTGACAAGTTCAGTGCCGCAGTTAAGAATTATGGTGGCATGAGTAGCAAGGCACTCTTCATTGTCAGGGACAAGATAAGAGATATCACTCAACAGAAATGCGGCGACCATGGTATCATGACCTTTTGCTTGCTCGGCAAGAACAATAAGCCACGTCCAGACCAAGAGCTCTTCGACCTTCTTGACAGCCAAATCCTCAACATTAATAAAAGATAGGGCTAAATCTGTTTAGAATGCATCTATTTCTATGAACTCTTAGGATTTTGAGGAATTAAAAAACGAACACGAATATGCACGAATTTCACATAAATCGCGCTACATAACAAAAAAACAATATGGCAAGAAAAGTTTTTATATCGTTTTTGGGAACAAGTAACTACGTAGAATGTTTTTACCAATTTAATGATGAGAAATCCATCCCTGTAAGATTTGTACAAGAAGCCATCATACGGCATCTGTGTAAGGATTGGACTGAGGAAGACCGAATTTTCATATTTTGCACATCAGGGAATAAGCCAGAATCAAAAGGTTCAAAAGAATCAAATTGGTTGGATAATGGGCACAATAAAATCTTTTCTGAAATTGAGAAAATCGGCTTGGAACATCGTTTAAAGAATTTGAAAGCCGAGATAAATCTCAAAGCACAATATGAGGAAATTGATATTGAGGCAGGTTTCTCTGAAGATGAAATTTGGAGTATATTCAATACTGTTTATTCAAAACTGGATAAAGACGACCAAATATATTTCGATGTCACTCATGCTTTCCGTTCAATTCCCCTATTTTCAGTGGTGCTATTTAATTACAGTAAGTTTATGAAGAGCACACAACTTGTCGAAATTTTATATGGTGCTTTTGAAAAACTTGGTCCAGCTCACGAAGTAAGAAAAATCCCTGTTGAAGAAAGAGTTGCCCCTATTATAGATTTGACCAATATTGTGAGATTGCAAGAATACAACCAAATAGCGAGCAATCTAAAGTATTTTGGAAGAACAGGGACTATCTCGGATTTAATTCTTAATAATTCAGAAGAGGAAGTTGATGAAACTGTAAAAGAATTCTGCAATTCCATCAAGGAATTGGATGAATATATTGAAACCATAGCTCTAAATAATATTCAGAATGGTGGATTCATTATTAGATTTAGGAATAATTTCAAAAATGTCAAGAAAAAAATTAAACTCGCCAAGCCGATTCTAAATATCTTGGAGGATTTGAATCAACGCACAAAGAACTTTGTTGCTAAAAAAGACTTCAAAAATATAGAGGAAACAATAGAATGGACCATCAACCATGAGATGTTGATGCAAATGTATTCTTTGTCTCAGGAGGCAGTATGTTTCAAATTGGCGGAATTATTCAGACCTAAACGCCCCAAAAAATTAGAAGCCAGGAAATACCGTGAGTTTATGGCATCTATTTTGGGTATGCCAGAAGACGATTTCATAAATAAGAAATGGGGGTATTCACTAACTAAATATCCAGGGTTAGCTGATTATGTAGCCTGTCATCAGATTGTCAAATCTTTAAGACCCTCCTATGAAAAAATCCGGAAAAAAAGAAATTCTTTGGATCATGGAAATGGTGCTATTCAATATTCTGATTTAATTAATGGTAAAGATGACATACGTGAATGTCTGGCTATATTAAGGAAGGAATCCGAGACTTTTGTCCTATATCCAGAACCTGTCATTTCTCGTCACATTTTCCTCAACCTCTCCAATCATCCTTCTGCCGAGTGGAGCAAGGAGCAGTTGGCGGCTGCCAATGAATATGGGGTTATCGAGGATTTGGAATTCCCCTCGGTTTCGCCAGAGGCGAGCAGCGATGATATAGAGAAACTGGCTGAGGAATATGCCGACAAGGTGAGCGAAAAAACAAAGGAAGCCCGAGTCACCGTTCATCTGATGGGCGAAATGACATTCACTTTCAACTTATTGCAAAAACTTCAGGCACGAGGCATTACCTGCGTAGCCTCCACCACCGAGCGCGTCGCCAAAGAAAATGGCGGAATGAAAACCTCGGAATTCAAATTCATCAAATTCAGGGAATATTAAAACTTTACATTATTTGTATTAATACAATCATTGCGGATGGAACTGATACTTAACACATTTGGAGTCTCGCTCAACCGAGACAACGAGGGGTTTGTCATCACGTCAAAAGATGGACGACAGCGGATTTCCACCGACGGCATCAAGTCGATACAAATCAGTCGAGGTGCCCAAATCACCAGCGATGCCGTAATGTTGGCCGTGGAGAAAGAGATTGAGGTGCTGTTTATGGATCGTGCCGGCAATCCCATCGGTCGAGTTTGGAGTCCTCGCTACGGCTCAATCTCCACCATTCGGAAGGGACAACTTAACTTCACATTCACACACGATGCCGTGGATTGGATCAAGGATGTCATCTTGCAAAAGATAGAAAACCAACAAGCCTTGATGCTTCTCTTACAGACAGATAATCCCGAACATCAGAGACTGGTGGAGAAAAACATTTCCAGACTGGAGGACTACCGCAACAAGATACGACGTATCGATGGCGATGTCGTAAGCGATATTGCACCCACACTAAGGGGCTGGGAGGGCCAGTCATCACGTATCTATTTCTCCACCATCAACCTCTTCCTCCCCTCACAATTCAGGTTTGAGCAGCGCTCGCAGCATCCGGCCCTGGATGTCACCAACGCATTTCTCAACTATGGTTATGGACTGCTCTATGGCAAAATAGAGGGCGCACTCATAAAGGCAGGAATTGATCCCTACATCGGAATCATGCACCGCGATGATTACAACCGGCCAGTGATGGTGTATGACGTGATAGAACTATATCGCATCTGGGTGGACTATGTGGTTTATACACTGCTGGCACAGAATGCTATCACAGATGAACTCTACTCAGTGCGTACAGATGGTTCTTACTGGCTCGAGGCTCTTGGTCGAAGGGTTCTGATACAGTCAATCAACGACTATTTAGAAGAGACAATCACCAAAGGAGGGGTGACTCGCTCTCGTATGACACATCTCATGCTTTATGTTCAGAATTTAGCACAGAAACTAAAAACTTACGACCTATGATTATGTTTGGCGCCAACATACAGTCCCCAGCCGACCCGCTGAGGAAGATACAGGAGGAATATCTTTATAACAGCCTCCGAAACCCGAAGCCTCAGATAGCAGCTAAAATCAGGCAGTTGAGAGTGGCTTATCAAATTGACACCAAGCAGTATAGCTTACAGAAACGGTGTCTGCCCTACGTGGTTTGTGGCATCTTCAACCCACCTTATCGCCGCACAGAGAATTTCGCATATACAGAATGCTTCATTGTCGATATAGACCACATTGCGACGAAAGGAATGTCTCTCGATGACATCCGATCCAAACTGTGTGCAGACTCCAGAGTAATGATGTGTTTCGCATCACCAAGTGAGGACGGGTTGAAAGTGATGTTCCGTTTGAAGGAAAGATGCTATGACGCTGGACTTTATTCAGTCTTTTACAAAGAGTTCCTACGACAGTTTTCACTGACTCACGGGCTAGAGCAAGTGGCCGATGCACGAACCTCGGATGTGACCAGGGCCTGTTTCATCAGTGTTGACCTCAAAGCATACTACAATCTGCTTTCCGAGCCTGTTGAACTTGAAGAATACGTCAACACATTAAGTCCCGTCGATTTGCTCGACATGAAGGTCGAGCAAGACAAAGAAACTAAGGAACAATCCGGTACCGGTGCTGCAAAAGAACAGCGTTCGAGTGACCCTGACAAGGATGTGATGGACAGAATCAAACAATGTCTCCAACTAAAGTCAGTCGAGAAACCTTCAAAACAGGTGGCATTTGTCCCAGAGCAACTTGTCGAGATTATGGGCGAACTGAAAACTTACGTCGAGGAAACAGGATTGGTGGTTACAGAAATCATCAGCATACAGTATGGTAAGAAAATCAGAATCAAAATGGCAAAAAAAGAGGCCGAAATCAACCTCTTCTATGGAAAGAGGGGGTTTACCGTAGTCAAGTCACCCAGATGCGGTACCAACAGCGAACTCAACGAAGTTTGCGCCGAATTGATACAGTCGTTTGTCAACACAATCACCAACTGATGGGTAAAAAAACGCCACAGCATTATATCGAAATCCTGAAGAAACTCAAAAACTCAGGTCTCGAGCATTCGCCACCTATCAACCGACCTGTGGGTAATATTGATGATTTGCCCACTTTGGAGAAGAGAATAGAAATGCTTTTGGGCATTGTTGGAAAAATAAGGAAACCATTGGACAACACTATGCTGTTTTTCGTCATGTATGATATAGAGAGCGACAAAGTGAGATATAATGTCGTGAAATATCTCGAGAGAATGGGATGCCATAGAATACAGAAGTCCATTTTTCTCGCCGACCTCGCCATGGAGAAATATGAAGCCATCAAGCGAGACTTGGCTATTGTACAGTCACTCTACGAAAACCATGACAGCATTATCGTATGCCCCGTATCGTCCGACCTACTTCGCAGCATGAAAGTGATTGGAAAAGTGATTAACATTGACATTATCACACATACCAAGAGCACCCTCTTCTTTTAGCAATAATTAACAATTTTGCTCTTTGACATATTGTACATTTTTTGTAATTTTGCAGCCGCTTAGAAAAGGGCACTTTTTAGACTAGTTTGTAAAGAAAGTCGAAAACATATAGGCTCAAACTCGCATCAACAAAGGAAACAAGTCTTTTACTCTCAGAGAGTATCTTCCATTAAAACAAGGATTAAGACATTCCAGTATTCCCATACCTTGTATGCTTGATGGACTCAGAGAGTATCTTCCATTAAAACAAGGATTAAGACTTCTTGCTTTGTTCTAAAGATGTATAACTTTTCATATTCTCAGAGAGTATCTTCCATTAAAACAAGGATTAAGACATCACTCTGAAGCCTTTTTCTTTTTTTTGATATTCGTTCTCAGAGAGTATCTTCCATTAAAACAAGGATTAAGACTCGCCATGCTTTCACCTATGCGAGGATGACCCAAACTTCTCAGAGAGTATCTTCCATTAAAACAAGGATTAAGACGGAATTATTTGAGGGCTCCACACTACTGACTACAGCCTCAGAGAGTATCTTCCATTAAAACAAGGATTAAGACTTCTTTAACTCGTTTGACATGACTGAAAATAATTAGACTCAGAGAGTATCTTCCATTAAAACAAGGATTAAGACGGCTTCACTTCTTCGGGCATCCATTCTTGGATGCACTCAGAGAGTATCTTCCATTAAAACAAGGATTAAGACTTATTTATTTCGTTGTATATAACAGCCAATCGCATGACTCAGAGAGTATCTTCCATTAAAACAAGGATTAAGACGCGTCACCGTTCGCCATGCGGAGGTCGTGCTCACTCAGAGAGTATCTTCCATTAAAACAAGGATTAAGACGGAGGAGTGCCTTTGCGAGTGCCTCCACATCGTCGTCGTCTCAGAGAGTATCTTCCATTAAAACAAGGATTAAGACCCATTCGAGATGCAACAAGATGTTTTACTATTTTCTTCACTCAGAGAGTATCTTCCATTAAAACAAGGATTAAGACTAATGACTGCAAGAGCGTATGCTCTCTTTGCCGAACCTCAGAGAGTATCTTCCATTAAAACAAGGATTAAGACTAGCCATACCACTGGCTTTTATAGCATTAGTTAACTCGCCTCAGAGAGTATCTTCCATTAAAACAAGGATTAAGACTTATCAGATATATCACCCTTCACTATTTTTTTAGCTAGCTCAGAGAGTATCTTCCATTAAAACAAGGATTAAGACATTTTTGGAATGAGGTGAAACTTGAGTACTTTTGGAATCTCAGAGAGTATCTTCCATTAAAACAAGGATTAAGACATAATTCTTTTTTTAGGTATGTTATTTTGGATGCTCAGAGAGTATCTTCCATTAAAACAAGGATTAAGACACAAAATCGGACACTTTGATAAACATTTTCACGATGCTCAGAGAGTATCTTCCATTAAAACAAGGATTAAGACACTCGTTTTTCTAGACTTTCACTAGTGAGAGATGAAGTCTCAGAGAGTATCTTCCATTAAAACAAGGATTAAGACCTTTAAATCTTTTTCGTAAGGTAATTTGAGAGATTCTCAGAGAGTATCTTCCATTAAAACAAGGATTAAGACAAGGCCACTCTTACGAGCATTTCGAAGAATATTATCTCTCAGAGAGTATCTTCCATTAAAACAAGGATTAAGACCGACCCCAATTCATTGGAAATTCCACTTTGATGTCTCAGAGAGTATCTTCCATTAAAACAAGGATTAAGACTCGATTGTTGAAATTTTATAAATTAAATAACTCAGACTCAGAGAGTATCTTCCATTAAAACAAGGATTAAGACACGTACCCTTTAATAGGGTCGCTAATACGTATAGAGACTCAGAGAGTATCTTCCATTAAAACAAGGATTAAGACGTTGAAATTTCCCTATATTCGAAAAATATTGTTTCCGACTCAGAGAGTATCTTCCATTAAAACAAGGATTAAGACACCATAGTTGGCCATGATGGTCAGGAAAGCGACCTCCCTCAGAGAGTATCTTCCATTAAAACAAGGATTAAGACGTCGAGCATCTTGCCTGCCGTGTCAATGACAATGGTCTCAGAGAGTATCTTCCATTAAAACAAGGATTAAGACTTCTGAACCAAAAAACCAATATTGGAAAACCATTCAGCTCAGAGAGTATCTTCCATTAAAACAAGGATTAAGACTTAGGTTGCCTGCTTTTATATTAATGAGCGCAGCTCAGAGAGTATCTTCCATTAAAACAAGGATTAAGACCTGCATTGGTTTTTACGAGATTAGCAGCAATCTCTTTAATCTCAGAGAGTATCTTCCATTAAAACAAGGATTAAGACCATTATCCTCTTCTACACCATCAATCAAATGGGTAAATGTCTCAGAGAGTATCTTCCATTAAAACAAGGATTAAGACTTTTTCGGAAATACCGGAATTAACGGAGTTCCCGGATTTTTAGAGAATCAAGACGGTTTTCGAAATTCATGGAGTTTCCGGAATTAAAGAGGACTATGACAAAAGTTTTCGGAAAGGACAGAATGACAGGAGTTCCCGGAGTTTTAGAGGACCAAGACGGTTTTCGAAATTCCTAGTATTTCCGGAATTTTGGAGGACTAAGATGGTTTTCGGAATAACTGGAGTTCCCGGAGTTTTAGAGGGCCAAGACGGTTTCCGGTATTTCCAGAATTAGAGAGAGGGAACGGAATGACCGGAATTTCCGGAATTATAAGGTATGTTGGCTAAAAAGACGAGAAACTTGAAGACTGAAAAATTGCCTATTTGATTTTTTTTGTTTAATTTAGCGGCCACATTATTAAGATAGAGCAAAGTACTCTTTAACAAGTAATCACACGATGAAGCCAAAAGACAATACCGAAAAACTGGAGTTGACTTATAGCCAACAACTGGCATTTAAGAATTTATTGTCCTTTCTCGAAGACCGGGAGGCAAATGTGTTTATTCTTAAAGGATATGCAGGCACAGGAAAAACCACACTAATGAAAGAACTGATTCGCGAGATGACAAACCGCAAATTGTCTTTCAAACTGCTCGCCTCCACTGGCCGTGCGGCAAAAATCCTGAGCAATGCCACTGGATGCGAAACGAGGACAGTGCATAGCCAGATTTACACCTTTGCTGATATCAATCAGGACCTTGAGAATGTGGTCAAAAAACGTGAGAACAATCTCGTTGATGACACCGGGCAGTTGCTGCTGAATTTCGAACTTAATTGTATAGAGCCGAATGAAGGTGAAGGTCCATATCTCTATATTGTCGATGAAGCATCCATGGTTGCAGATGCCAAAGACAACCAAGCCTCTCAGGCTCTTTTCGGGAGTGGACGGTTACTGTATGATTTGTTCCAATACGACCAATACGGAAAGTTTATCTTTGTTGGTGATGCCTGTCAACTTCCTCCCGTAAACGAGTCTCTCTCACCCGCACTCGACGCTTCCTATCTACGACAGAATTATGGAATGAAAGTCTATGAGAGTGAACTGACCCAGATTGTCAGACAGAGTGAGGACAATGACCTTGTGCTATCATCTCAGAAATTACGACATCTATATTTCAACCCCCAAAAATGGAAATGGGCAAAATTTCCGTTCAAAGGTTATAAAAACATTCATATCCTAAGTAGTCAGACAGAGTTGATTTCCAAATACATTGAAAAAGTCAGGGAATTGGGTTTCAACAAGGCAACCCTTGTATGCAGCACCAACCGCCAGGCAAACATGGCTACACAGATTATCCGTCCGGCCTTTGGCCATCAAAGTTCATTGTTGGAACCGGGCGACCTACTTTTGGTTACACAGAACAATCTGCTCACCAATTTGATGAACGGCGATCTGGTAATAGTTGAGAAGATTGGAGAGCAACAATATAGAGCAGGTTTAACTTTTGTGCCAGTTGCCGTGAAAGAGCTATTTACCCAGAAGACAAACTCTCTTCTGATGATAGCAGAGGTGTTGTATGGAAACCTGACCAACATCACCCAAGATCAACAGCGGGAATTGATGATTGACTTTTATATCAGGATGAGGAAACTTGGAATCAAGCAAAAATCAGATGCATTCATGTTGGAAATGGCCAAGGATCCATATCTTAATGCTCTGAGAGCCGTCTTTGGCTATTCACTCACTTGCCACAAATCTCAGGGCGGTGAATGGGATTATGTGTTTCTCGATATTCCAAGAAAATTGCCAGGATTACCAAAACCCTATGTTTATCAATGGGTCTATACAGCCATGACAAGGGCAAGAAAGGACTTGTATGTAGTTTATGATTTCTGGGTGATGTAATGAAGGTGAGTATATGATTCTCACACAAAAATGCACCTGTATATTGACAACAATAGCCAGCCACGGAAATGGCTGGCTATTTTGTTTGGATGCGTCGGCATCGAATTGATCGTGAGGTTTGTGATTACTCCCACTCAATGGTTGATGGGGGTTTTGAGGAGATGTCGTAGCAGACGCGGTTGACGCCGCGTACCTTGTTGATGATTTCGTTGGAGACTTTTGCCATGAAATCGTAGGGAAGGTGTGCCCAGTCGGCAGTCATGGCGTCGGTACTGGTTACGGCACGTAGCGCAACAGGATGCTCGTAGGTACGTTCATCGCCCATCACGCCCACACTACGTACGGTGGAAAGGAGCACCGCCCCTGCCTGCCAGATTTTGTCGTAAAGCAACTCACCATCCTCGCAGACATACTTCAGCATAGACTCGATGTAAATGTCGTCGGCCTCCTGAAGAATACGAACTTTTTCGGGGGTGATATCGCCCAGAATACGCACGGCAAGACCGGGGCCTGGGAAAGGATGACGCTTGATAAGCCGCTCGGGCATCTCCAACTGATAACCCACTCGACGGACTTCGTCCTTGAACAGCCATTTGAGTGGCTCACAGAGTTTCAGGTGCATCTCCTCAGGCAGTCCACCCACATTGTGGTGACTCTTGATGACCATGCCCGTGATGCTGAGACTCTCGATACGGTCGGGATAGATAGTACCCTGAGCCAGCCACTTGGCATCGGTAATTTTCTTAGCCTCGGCATTGAACACCTCAACAAAGTCGCGACCGATAATTTTGCGTTTCTGCTCCGGGTCGCTGACGCCCTTGAGGTCGGCGAAGAATTTCTCACTGGCATCCACACCAATTACATTCAGTCCCAGTCCTTTGTAAGCATCCATCACTTTCCGGAACTCATTCTTACGCAGCATTCCATGGTCGACGAAGATGCAAGTGAGGCGGTCGCCGATTGCCCTGCTGAGCAAAGTGGCACATACCGAAGAATCCACGCCGCCACTGAGTCCGAGGATGACGCGGTCGTTGCCCAGTTGCTCTCTCAATTCCGCCACAGTGGTCTCGACGAACGATGCCGGGCTCCACTCCTGGCGGCTTCCACAGATATCCACCACGAAATTCTTCAGCAGCAGTTTGCCCTGCGATGTATGGAACACCTCGGGATGGAACTGCACAGCCCACAGTGGATTTGCATCACTGGCATAGGCGGCAAATTTCACGTCGGCAGTTGATGCGATGGGATGGCAGTCGGCAGGAATCTGCGTGATGGTATCTCCGTGGCTCATCCACACCTGCGAATTGGGTTCAAATCCCTTGAGCAACGGGTTTTCCGCATCGAACGACAACAGATTGGCACGTCCGTACTCACGGCTGTCGGTGCGCTCCACGCGTCCGCCGTTAGAATATGCGATGAACTGCGCTCCATAGCAGATGCCCAAGACAGGCAGCCGTCCGACGAACTGCGAGAGATCGACCTTGAATGCCTGTGGGTCGTGTACGGAATAAGGTGACCCGCTCAGAATGACCCCAATGACAGAAGGGTCGTCTTTCGGAAACTTATTGTACGGTATGATTTCACAGAATGTGTCCAATTCTCTCACACGCCGCCCAATCAACTGTGTGGTCTGTGAGCCGAAATCGAGGATGATGATTTTTTGTTGCATGATTGTATATGAAGTTTATTGATTTTCTGTTGAAGGGAGAGTTTGCAGGAACGTCTCCGCCTGTGCGAGTGTGTCGGCTTTCCCTACATCCATCAGTTTCAAATCAGGCTTATAGAGTCCGCGGATAACACATTGATCGCAAACTTGCAGATAAAAGTCGATGATGCCGAATTTATCAGGCCATTGCTCCATGCGTTTGAAGAGCCTTGGCGAGAACACATGGATGCCGGAGAAGGCATAGCGATGACATTTTGACACATCGAGTCCGGCATGTGGAGTCTTCACCTCGCCAGTGGTTATATTTTGCCAGCCGACAAGCCGCATGTCATCGTCGAACAGCAAATAGCGTGAAGTCTCACGCTGACTGACAAGAAGCGTCGCATCAGCATGCTGTGCCTCGTCGTAGAATTTCTGAAGATTGACATTGCTGAGGATATCCACATTGTGGATAAGTATGTTGGCATCAGGATGGAAGAGCGTCTGCGCCTTGCGCAAGCCGCCCCCTGTGTCGAGCAGCATATCGGTCTCATCGGATACAAGGACATCGAGTCCATCCATGGGATTCTGCTCGAGGAATTGCTTGATTTGTCCGGCAAAATGATGCACGTTTACAACTGCTCTATCGGCTCCAGCCTTCCGTAGCGTCTCAAGAGTGCGCTGCAGCAAAGGTTTGCCACCGACTGGCACAAGCGCCTTTGGCATGGTGTCGGTGAGCGGTTTGAGTCGTGTGCCCAGTCCTGCAGCGAAGACCATTGCCTGTATGTGACGACGATTGCCCACAGCCTCCATCACCTGAGAAATCCCCTGTTCACGATGTGTAACCCTCACCTCAATTCCAAATTTGTCGTGGATATGCCTTGCCAGATGCTGTGCCGAATAGACACTGCGATGCTGCCCGCCTGTACAGCCGAAGCAGAACATCAGGCTTGTAAAGCCACGCTGGATATAACGCGCCACATGTGCATCGGCCAGTTTATAGACACTGTCGAGAAAAGTGAGAATCTCGCCATCGTCCTCAAGGAATCGGATGACCGGTTCGTCAAGCCCGGTCAGTTTCTTGTAAGGTTCATATCTGCCTGGATTGTGCGTACTGCGACAATCGAAGACATAGCCCCCACCATTGCCCGACTCATCCTCAGGGATTCCCTTGCGGTAGGAAAAACTCATCACACGCACCACGAGCGGTCCCTTGCCATCGTACTTGGAAAAAGTTGCCGGTCCATCGGCAGGATGAGCATCAAAGAAATTGGTATGGGTAATACGGTATCCATCGGCCCTGGTGACAGGTGCTTTTTCCTTGGATGCAAACTGCGGCAACATGGTAAGACGCCGCAGCATGTCCACCAAATAAGGATAAGGGAAAGTAGCGGCGTCGAGCAACTGCCTCAGATTCTCCATGGCGGGCGGTATAGACTCTATGAAATGCCGCTTACGCTCGAAATACCCCCGGAATCCATACGCCCCAAGCACCTGAAGAGTACGGAAGAGAACAAAGAGCGAAAGTCGCTCGACGAAATGCCGTTTCGACGGCACCTCGATATAGTTTTTCAGCGAATTGTAATATTCATAAATCAGTTCACGCCTTAGTTTATTGGAATAGCGTGCGGACGCCTGCCAGAGGAATGAGGCCAAATCATAGTAATAAGGTCCCTTTCTCCCTCCCTGGAAATCGATAAACGAGGGATTGCCCTTATCATCAAGCATGACATTGCGTGCCTGGAAATCGCGGTACATGAAACTGTCGGTAGGTTCGGCAGTGAGGTCCTTTGCCAGAAGACGGAAATTAGCCTCCAGTTTCAGTTCGTGGAAGTCGAGGTCGGTGGGTTTGAGGAAACAGTACTTGAAATAATTGAGGTCGAAGAGCACAGATTCCTCGTCGAACTCCGGCTGTGGATAGCAATGGCTCCAATCCAGCCCCCGTGCGCCCCTGATTTGGAAATTGGGTAATTGTCGGATGGTAGCCGTCAAGAGTTGTTGTTCCCTAAGATTGTATCTACCACCTGCCTCTCTTCCCCCACGCAGTGCATCGAAAAGTGCATAGTTTCCGAGGTCTTGCTGCAAATAGCGCATGCCGTCGTCGCTCACAGCGAGGATAGCAGGCACAGGCAACTGGCGTTTCTGGAAATGCCGGGCCAAATAGACAAAGGCATGATTTTCGTCGAGACTTGTCCCCACCACACCTATGACAGAATTTCCCTGGGCATCGACGAGGCGGTAATACTGACGGTTGCTGCCCGCTCCCGGTATTTTCTGTATGTCGGCAGGTTGTTGCCCGCTCCAATCGGCATAAAGCAGTTTGAGTAATTGCATATTCAGTCTTTCTCCTCCTCTTCTTGCTGTGCCTCTTCCATTTCCTTTCGGTGCTTTCGCAACCACTCCTGCCGGCGCTTGTTATCATACTGTTTGAGGTATGCATCGATAAGCAGAATAATCATCATTATTCCGAGCGACATGAACCAGGACTGCGTGATAAACAACAATCCGGCAGAGACAGCGAAAATGAGCAGGATATGCAGTATAGTCTTCTTTTTCATCAGTTCAATTGAGGACAAACCCTAAAATTTGGGTGTAAAGTTACGAAAAAAAGCGTTATAAATGACATTATCAAGTTAATTTAACTTTTGCGGGGCATAAAATATGGGGGAAAAGCATTATCTTTGCGTGGAAAAACCGATACAAGCCAAATCATGCAGAGCAGCAAATATCTTGTAGCGAATGAGCGAAACGCCAGATGGGGTTTAACTGTGAGCACTGTGGGCACCGATGAAGTGGCTCGTGGTGAGCACTACCCTACCCGCGGCCATGCCGACGGTTACTATTTTGAGATGCCGAAAGGCCGCGTTTTAGGAGAGTATCAGTTATTGTACTTGCTGGAGGGTGAGGGTTTTTTCCGCTCCACCACTTGCGGTGAGCAAAAGTTGAAACAAGGCGACATTTTCCTGCTTTTTCCAGGCGAGTGGCACAGTTACGGACCTCTTCCCGGCTCAGGTTGGAAAAGTTTCTGGATAGGTTTCAAGGGCAAGAACATGGACGACCGTGTGGAGAATGGTTTTCTTTCCCCCCAGAAGCCCATCTACCATGTCGGCTACTCGGCCGAGATTATCAGCCTGTTCAAGACAGCCCTTCAGACAGCGATGGAAGAGGCCGCTTACTCCCAGCAACTGATGGCAGGCATTGTAAACCACCTGATAGGGCTGATGTACTCTCTGGAGCGCAACATCCAGTTGAACCGCAACCACGCCCACGTGGAGATGATCAACCGTGCACGTCTGGAAATCCGCGAGAATCTGGAAGAAGACCTGAGCATCCAGCAACTGGCTGAGAAGATGGGTGTGAGTTATTCGAATTTCCGTAAGCTATTCAAGGACTACACTGACATCTCGCCCGCCCTCTACCAGCAAGACCTCCGGCTCCAGCGAGCCAAGGAACTGCTCTCGACCACATCGATGAGTATCAAAGAGATAGCCTACCGCCTGCGGTTTGAGTCGCCCGACTATTTCTCGTCGAAATTCCGGGCTAAAACAGGTCTGAAGCCCAGTGATTTCCGGCGGCAAAACAGTTGAAGGAACTAAAGGTGAGAGAAAACGTATACAGCATATCAACAACTACATTAAATAATAACACTAAGACAATGAAAAGTTTATTGGAAGGACGTGCCGCCCTGCGCGGTGAAATAGAAAAGATAGCCGAAGTAGCCGGCTACCTTTGGCAAAACGGATGGGCCGAACGTAATGGCGGCAACATCACAGTGAACATCACGAAGTATGTGGATGACGAGATGCGCTCGCTTTCCGCCTTGAGCGAAGTGAAGCAGATAGGTGTCACCCTACCCCATCTGAAAGGCTGCTATTTCTACTGCAAGGGTACCGGCAAGCGCATGCGCGACCTTGCCCGCTGCCCAATGAGCAACGGCAGTGTAATTCGGATTCTTGACGACTGTGCCAGTTATGTGATTATCGCCGACGAATTGGTGCAGCCCACAAGTGAGTTACCCTCACACCTGACCGTTCACAACCATCTGTTGGAGAAAGGCTCTCCCTACACCGCAACAGTGCACACCCATCCCATCGAGTTGGTGGCCATGAGCCATAAGAGAGAATTTTTGAAGAAAGACGTGCTGACAAATATCCTTTGGAGCATGATTCCCGAAACAAAAGCATTCTGTCCATTAGGATTAGGCATCATCCCCTATACACTGCCTGGCAGCGTGGAACTAGCCGATGCCACACTGAAGGAACTGGATGATTACGACGTGGTATTGTGGGAGAAGCATGGAGTGTTTGCCCAGGGTCTCGACGTGATGGATGCTTTCGACCAGATAGACGTATTGTCGAAAAGCGCCAAGATATACATCAATGCCCGTTGCATGGGCTTCGAGCCGGAAGGCATGTCGCAAGAGCAGATGAAAGAAATGTCGGTGGCATTTAATCTGCCGAAATAAAAGACAATTGAAGATTGTAAAAAAATGAGGATTAGGCCTTTCCTAATCCTCATTTTCTATTTTCTAATAATCTTCACCATACCGTTCTTTGGCGATATCATCGAGTTTTCGTCCCCGTGTGTTGGGGCACCCGATGAAGCCCACGACCAGTGAGATGAGGAGCAAGAAAATCATGCAGTAGGCTGCGATGGTGAATCCCTCACCATTTTCTCCATAGATAAGAGTAAAGATGAGTCCCCATACAGCAGAGAGTCCGCGTACGATGAAGAACATCAGTCCCTGTGCTCCTGCGCGGAACTTGGCCGGGAAGAGTTCTGAGCCCCACAGCGCGTAGAAAATCTGTGGTGAAGAACCGCCCTGGACTCCCCATAAGATGGCAAAGAGCCACAGGCCAAATAGACCATTGACACCGATGGTGACAATCACCACCCATGCGCTGATGGCCACCAAAAGTCCAAAGACATAGATGCCCTTGTGATTGGTCTTGTCGATAAATTTTGAAACGACAAATGTCACACCAACGATGATGGCCCATTGGATACAGTTCATCCAGTTGGCCTGCTCATTGCTCACGCCACCAGCTGTCTCATAAATATGCGGCTGGAAGAATCCCATCACCGATGCCACCAGATTCCATGTCAGATAGATGGTTGCCAGGAAGATGACAGTACGCACGGCAATCTTGTTGGTGAACAACACAGCGAAGGCATGCAGCATACCCGTATCCTCGCCCTTGGCCTTGGCAGCCTCCTTGCTGGCTTTCCACTCACTGCTCTCCTCGAGTTTGCGCTGTAGGTTCCAGGCGATAAATGCCACGATAAAGAGCGTGAAGAACACGATACGAGAACTAAAGACCTCGACAGCCTCTTTGGCCATATTCTCACCACCAAAGGTATGGGCTATGCTTTCCACCCATCCATATAGGTATCCTCCTGGTGCAAAAAGCATTCCGAACAAGAGGATGCACATGGGTCCGAAGCCCCACGACATCTGTGAGATGCAGATATTCCGCCCGCGGTTGTTGACCTCGGAACTTTCGGATATATACGTCCACGATGCCGGCACTCCTACACCTACCGAGATTCCCGTGACAAGGAATCCTGCCAATAGCATGGGGAAATTGAGGCTGAATATAATCAGCAGCACACCCAACATATAGACGAGCAGATTGTAGGTGTAGATGAACTTCCGCCCGTATTTATCGGCCAGGAATCCACCGATGATAGCACCTAAAGCAGCACCCAGACAGTTGGCACTGATGAAATTGAGCCATCCCAAGTGTAGTTCAGTCAGACCCAGGTAGTTTTTCCAAAGCGTCAGTCCACTTGCACCTGCCACGATGGCGCCCGCATCCAGATAATTTGTCAGAGACACGGCAATCGTGCTCTTTAAACTTCCTTTGTTGTTTGACATACGTCAGAAAGATTTTGAATTATCGCTTTGAGGTAACGTCTTTTTCATACTGCTGGATAGCCTGGATGTACTCCTCACCCACAGGTACATTGTTCTTGAGGTTGAAGTAATCGAACACGGCTCCAAACGGCATCGATTTAGCCTCCTCCATGAGAGCGAGCCGCTCGAAGAACTGTCCGTTGTCCTCATACTCACGCAACTTGGCAACAGGTTCGAGAAGAGCCTGGAGTATGCACTTTTGTGTGGCACGTGTACCGATGATATATGCGCCAATGCGGTTGATGCTGGCATCGAAGTAGTCAAGTCCCACATGTGCACGGTGCAACCCATCTGCTCTTACCAATTCCTTGAAGAGGTCGAGTGTCTGGTCGTTCATGATAGTCACGTGGTCGGAGTCCCAGCGCACTGGGCGGCTGACATGAAGCATCAACTCGGGCACGTACATGAGAAGCGTGGAGACGAAATCGGACACATTCTCGGTCTGCTCGTAATGACCTGTGTCGAGTGTATACATCTGCTTGCGGGTGGCGCAATAGGCAGTGTAGAAATCGTGTGAGCCTACGGTATAACTCTCGAGACCGATACCGAAAAGTTTTGCCTCGAAACAAGCCTTCATGTTGGGGAGTTCCTCCTCCATAATCTCGTCGAGCGAAGCCGCGAGAATCTCACGATATTTCTTGCGCTGTACGGGCATGTCCTTAGAGCCATCATGCACCCATATATTCATGATGCAGGGGTCATTCTGGGCTTTACCCATCACATCTGCGATGCGGCGGCAGCGTTTTGTATGCTCAATCCAGAAGTCACGTATTGACTTGTCGGGATTGGAAAGTGTCAGTTCACCGCTTTTGGGGTGTGAGAAAGAAGTGGAATTGAAATCAAGTTTCATATCATTCTCCTTGGCCCATTCAATCCAACTCTGGAAGTGCTCAGGTTCCACCTCGTCACGGTCGACGAATTTTCCGCCAAAGTCACCGTAAATCTCATGAAGATTGAGACGGTGTTTGCCAGCTAGGAGCGTTTTTACGAACTCGATGTCACTACGCACCTCATCTATATTACGCGCGCGCCCGGGATAGTTTCCTGTGGTCTGGATACCTCCAGAGAGAGCCTCGTTGCGCTCGAATCCCACCACATCGTCAGTCTGCCAGCAATGCAGTGAAATTTGCTGTTTTTCCAATTCGGCAATTGCCTTGTCTGTGTCTACTCCAATGGCAGCATAGCGGTCCTTAGCCACGGCGTATGCTTTTTCGATTAGTTCTGCTTTCATTTTTTTGTTTTTATTGAGTTAATGATTATTTTTGATTTGATGATCTAGAAAGTCTAGGAATACTAGGGATTCTAGAAAGACTAGAAATTCTAGAAAGACTAGAAAGACTAGTGACTTCTGGGAGTTATCGGGATGTGACCTCGAGGTATTTGCGATAGGCGTCTTGCCATGTTTCCGTATCCTGCGGAGTGAATTTCTTGAGCGAGATGCTGTTGGCGATGATGGCACGCATTTCCCAGATATCGCTGACCGCTCCACAAGCCTTGGCCTGCAGCATGATATTACCAATGGCCGTGCCCTCCTGTGGACCAGCAAGCACTTCCACACCTGTGGAATTTGCGGTGAACTGGTCAAGATACTCATTGAGTGAACCACCGCCTATGATATGCAGCGTCTCGATGGGGAATGACGCAAATTCCTTGAGCCATCCAAACACCTGACAGTAGCGAAGAGCGAGACTGTCGAAGATGCAGCGGCAAATCTGCGCATATCCCTCGGGCACAGGTTGCGAGGTTTTACGGCAATACTCCTGGATAGCTTCCACCATCGACGGTGGATTGGCAAACATCTCGTCGTCGGGATTGATGAGCGAGCGGAAGGGCTGTTGGTTCATGGCCTCAGCCTGCAACTCAGCGTGCGACTTCGGGGCATCAGTCCATTCTTTTCGACAGCGCTCATAAAGCCACATTCCACATATATTCTTCAGGAATCGAGTGGTGCCCTCTACACCACCCTCATTTGTAAAATTATAGGCATAACTCTGTTCGTTGATAATAGCCTCGCTAGTTTCAATTCCCATCAGGCTCCATGTGCCACTGCTCAAATAAGCGAAATGCTTGTCTTTTGCGGGTACAGCAGCCACAGCGCTTGCCGTGTCGTGCCCAGCCACTGCCACCACAGGCACAGCCCCCAGTCCTGTCATCCGCTGCACTTCATCGGTGAGTGTACCAATCACTGTGGCCGGAGCGAACATCTCGCCAAACTTGTCGACGCTGATACCAACAGCCTCAAGCAAGGACTTGTCGAGCATCTTGGTTTTCGGGTCGAGAAACTGAGATGTAGAAGCTATGGTATATTCACAAATCATTTTCCCTGTCAGCATATAGCTCAGGGAATCGGGCACGAACAGAATCTTTTCGGCATTTTTCAGTGCGCTGTCTCCGTTGGCCGTCATGGCATAGAGTTGGAACAAGGAATTGAAGTTCATGAATTGTATACCGGTAATGTCATATACACGTTTCTTGTCCACACAATTCTCAAAATACTTCTCCATCATGCCGAATGTATGAGGGTCACGATACGAGAGTGGATTTCGCAGGATGGCACCATCGCTTCCCACACACACGAAATCCACGCCCCATGTGTCGATACCTATGGAAGAAATGGGAATATTGCGCTGAGCCACTACTTTCAGCCCTTTGATGATTTCGTTGTATAAGGCATAGATATCCCAGTAGAAATGTCCTCCAGTCTGAATGATATTGTTATCGAACCGGGTGAGTTCCTCGAGAATGATTTTTCCCTGTCCAAGCGTTCCCACGATGGTTCTGCCACTGGTGGCACCCAAATCAACGGCGAAGAAATACTGATTATTTTCCATGTTTTGAAGATTTATGGTATGACTGTTTTTTTATAATCTGCAGTTGTTTTAATATTAGGTCAAGATACTGTTATTATTGTTTTGGCAAAGATAGTGTTTTTTGGTGATGGCTAACCCAAAAGATTTGATTTATTATCTGAAAGATTTGGCATCAGGCACTTGGTTAAGGGCAAAAAAAAATCGGATGTCTCCCGACAACCGATTTTCAAAAACAAACTACTTAAAAACTAATCTACTAAAACAAATCAAAAAAATTTCTTTATAACCCTGTGCTTTGGTGCAACACAATGCTACCAAGTACAATTGCGTTGCAAAATTACTCACTTTTTCATCTCCCACAAAATAAATCCTAAAAAAAAAAGCAAATGTTTACAAATAACAAAAAAAATGAGAGTCAGGAAATACCCCAACCCTCATTTTGTCATTTAGAGTTGTCAAAAATTACATCATTCCTCCCATGCCAGGTGCGCCTCCCATAGGCATGGCTGGTTTCTCCTCAGGCTTGTCGACCACGACACATTCGGTAGTGAGGAACATGCCTGCGATGGAAGCTGCGTTCTCAAGAGCCACTCTTGCCACTTTTGCTGGGTCGATTACACCACTCTTGCGCAGATCCTCGTAGGTGTCGGTATGAGCATTGTAACCGAAGTCACCCTCACCCTCACGAACTTTCTGCACGACGACGGCACCCTCGCCACCAGCATTGATAACTATCTGGCGAAGCGGCTCCTCGATGGCTCTTGCCACGATATTGACACCAGTCTGCTCGTCGGCATTGTCGCCCTTGACATCATTGAGAGCCTCTAGAGCGCGAATATATGTTGTACCACCTCCGGCGACCACACCTTCCTCAATGGCAGCACGAGTAGCGCAAAGGGCATCATCCACGCGATCCTTCTTCTCTTTCATCTCCACTTCGCTATTGGCACCCACATAGAGCACTGCCACGCCACCCGACAGTTTGGCAAGTCTTTCCTGCAGTTTCTCCTTGTCGTATGAACTGGTGGTATTTGCGATTTCGTTCTTGATGGCAGCGATACGGTCGGCAATAGCCTGCTTAGCGCCAGCACCATCCACGATTGTGGTATTGTCCTTGGAAATGGTGACTTTCTCACAAGTTCCCAGCATCTCAAGTGTAGCCTGTTCCAGTTTCAGACCTTTCTCCTCACTGATTACAGTACCACCGGTAAGAACGGCGATATCCTCGAGCATGGCCTTGCGGCGATCACCAAAACCAGGAGCCTTGACAGCACAGATTTTCAAGCCAGAGCGCAGGCGGTTGACCACAAGTGTGGTGAGAGCCTCTGAATCAACATCCTCAGCGATGACAAGCAATGGGCGACCCGACTCAGCAGCAGGCTGAAGAATGGGCAGGAACTCCTTGATATTGCTGATTTTCTTGTCGTAAATCAAGATATAAGGATTGTCGTATACACACTCCAGTTTGTCGGGGTCTGTCACGAAATATCCACTGAGATAACCACGGTCGAACTGCATACCCTCGACCACCTCGATGTGTGTGTCACGGCTCTTGCTCTCTTCGATAGAGATAACACCGTCTTTCGACACTTTGCGCATGGCATCGGCAAGCAGTTTGCCAATTTCCGGGTCATTGTTAGCAGAGACAGTGGCCACCTGCTCTATCTTATCATAGTTGTCGTCCACTTTCTCGGCATTGTTGGCGATAAACTCCACGACAGCTTTCACAGCCTTGTCAATACCGCGTTTCAAATCCATGGGGTTGGCACCTGCGGCGAGGTTCTTGAGTCCCTCGTTGACGATAGCCTGAGCGAGCAATGTGGCAGTGGTGGTTCCGTCGCCAGCATCGTCACCAGTCTTCGAGGCCACACTCTTGACGAGTTGAGCACCTGTATTCTCGAAACGGTCCTCAAGTTCGATTTCCTTAGCCACGGTGACACCATCCTTTGTGATTTGAGGTGCGCCGAATTTTTTCTCGAGCACGACGTTGCGGCCTTTGGGGCCAAGTGTCACTTTCACTGCGTTTGCCAATTGGTCAACACCCTGCTTGAGCAAGTCACGGGCATCGATATTGAATTTTATTTCTTTTGCCATTGTTATTGAATATTAAAAGTTGATTGATTGTAAATTTCAGAAGGATTATTATTTGATGATAGCCAGGACATCGCTTTGGCGCATAATAAGATATTTCTCGCCTTCGATTTCCACTTCAGTGCCTGCATATTTTCCATAGAGCACGGTGTCATCGACAGCGAGTACCATCTCCTCGTCTTTGGTGCCATTGCCTACAGCAATCACTTTTCCCTGAAGAGGTTTTTCCTTTGCTGTATCAGGAATGATAATGCCTCCTACTTTCTCTTCTGCCGGTGCCGGGAGAACAAGCACGCGGTCTGCTAATGGTTGAATGTTCATAATTTTATTGCTTTTTGTGTTAATTATTATCTTCTACCAAGGTATTAGCGAAAAGTGTGCCAAAATCACCAGATGATGATTTTGGCACACAAAATGTCAGTCTATGTCATGTTTTGAGGGGTATCTAGTAACTCTAGATTGACTAGTATTCCTAGATTGACTAGTATTCCTAGATTGACTAGTATTCCTAGATTGACTAGTATTCCTAGACTTACTAGTATTTCTAGAAGCAGCAACTCCAAACTCCAAACTCCAAACTCCAAACTAAAAAAGCGCCCTAGCATTAAAGGCTCATCAAAGCGTTTTTTCTTTTACGCAGTTTTCTAAGAGCCTTGTCACGGATTTGCCTGACCCGCTCACGCTTCAGATCCATGATAGCCCCTGTCTCAGCCATTGTATGATGGTCTGTCCCAATTCCATAGATGAGCGATATCACTTGTTTTTCCCTATCATCCAGGGCATCAATAATTTCGCTCAGTTTTTCGGCACTATCCAGCAAAAGCAAGTTGTCGTCGGCCTGTTTGGCATTTTTGTTCTCAACGATATGGAGCAGATTATAATTGTTCTGGCTTCCCGCCGGTATGGGTGCGTCCACCGAGACCGCCTTGCTTCGTTTGATTTCCGCCTCACTCAGCGCATCCTGAGGCACCTTATATAAACCTGCCTGTTGGCTGATGGCCTTCTCGATGGCTTTGCGAATTGCCGGAGCGGCATAGGTGGCAAAGCGATGCTCACATGACGGGTCATAATTGCTTGCAGCCTTGACAAGTCCGACATTGCCCTCACTGACAAGGTCGTCGAAATCAACGCCCTGTCCTACATAGTTTTTTGCCAGATGTGCGACAAAATTTAGATTTGCGCCTACGAGTTGCTCCAGCGCATTTTTATCACCATTCTGGATTCTTAATGCCAACTCTTTCTCCTGCTGATTGGTTAGAAGTTTATTTCTGTCTATTGTCATCTTTTGAAAATTGAAAAATTATGCTTCGCATGAATATCAAGGGAGTCAGTGGCTGTTTATCATCTTCAATGTATTGCCAGTGGGCAATTTGATGATATTTAGTCCACGGAGAGGTGATTTGCGTATTCTCCCATCGATTCCATAATATTTAGTCTTCTGCGATTTAAATTCCACGTTTCCTATACCATCGGGATTCTCTATCTCTGCAATATTTGCGAAGAAGAAAGTCTCATACTCCTCGGAATAGAAGCCCTTCTTCACCATATAATGTGTAGCAAGTCCCGGTTTGACATGGAGTACACACTGCTCTAATGCCATCCCGCTCTCGTCGAGGAAAGAGTAAGGATGGAGGTTATCGTCGGGTATATCATCGGCAAAGAGATACAAATCGGTCAGCGACTCACAGTAGTCGATTACCTGTGCCCCCACTTTGCTCACGTTTGGTCCAAGCACGATGGTGGAAGTGCCTGCAGCAAAGGCGAAAGCCTCGTCACACAAAGTGGTGACCTGATCTGGAACTTGGATTTCGGGCAAATTCATAACCCCGGCGAAAGCATACTCGCCAATCGTTTCGAGAGTAATGGGGAATTCAAAAGACTCTGTAAGGGCAGGAACATAACAGAGACGCGTCAAATCATGATTATACAACACCCCGTCATCGCTGGTCACATAATAAGGATTATCGTTATCCACCTTTACCTGAAGGTTGGGATTACAGAAAAAAGCGCCACCTTCAATCAGACTGACAGTAGCTGGCAGTTGAAGCGACATGAGCGAGGCTCCATTTCCAGGCGATACTCCAAATGCGCCGAAGCGGATGGTTGATAGAGCCTTTCCTCCCCTTACTTCTGCCAGGTTCTCACATCCGAAGAAAGCCAAAGAATCGATTGTAATCAAAGACTCCGGCAAAGTGACAGTCTGCAGCATGTTGGATCCATAAAAAGAATAAGGTGCCAGCATTTTCACACCTAGAGGTATCTCGAACTGCTCCTGTGGGTATGATGCGGGATATACCACCAATGTGTCAGTCTCCTTTGAATAAAGCACTCCGTCGATAGATGTAAAAAATGGATTATACTCATCCGCATTGACCTCCATGAGTGATGGTGTATTGTAAAACACGACGGGATTGAACGAATGAATTCTCATCCCCAAATTGATGATTCTGAGCGAATTGTCTTCCACAATCAGTGAATTTTCAATCTCAGTGAGGCCATTTCCCAAAGAAAGTGTCTCCAATGCCTCCATACGCTGAAAAGCCCCCACGCCCAGTTCGGTGACAGCATCAGGGACATGAATCTCCTTAAGGCTATTGCAATTGACAAACGCTCCATATCCTATTGACCTGAGCGTTCCTGGCAATTCGATTTCCGTCAGATTGACACACCCCGCGAAGGCCATGGTATCAATTACCTCGATGCTTTCGGGCAGTATCAATTGTGTGAGATTTGCGCAATTATACAAGAAGAAAGGTCCGAACTCATCTATGTGTGTCGTAAAATCTATGCCATATACGGAAATATATGGTTCTTGCGACTCCATAATGTATGCATCGCCAAGGTCGAGTGCCGACAAAATGCCTTGAGTCTTGGTATTGAGGTTTGTTACCCCGCACATATCACGAATAAACATCATGTCGGTTCCATCTATAGGCCCTTGTACCTTTAGGGAGGCTGTCTCGTACTTTGCGCTCTTGGAAATCTGCCCAAGCACGTCCTCGAGTGTACCCGGCTGATCCAAAGCCACGATGATGGTGTCTTGCGCCCATGCGTATGCAAAGGAAATCATCATCGAGAAAAAGCAAAGGAATAGTCTTTTCATATATAATAATGTGTTGTCGAAATATTTTCGGTAAAATTACGAAGAAAAACAATAATGTGAAAGTTTTTTTTGAAAAAAAGCATATATATTGGCAGAAAAGCGTAAAACTCGATGTTTCGCAGAAGAAATATCGCATGTTTTCCATCATATTCCATCCTTTTTTCATAATTTTGCATTCTAATGGATATAGACAAGATACTTCAATACTATTTCGGCTACGACACCTTTCGCCCACATCAGCGCGAGATAATCGACCATGTGATTCATGGCAAAGACGCGCTTGTGCTGATGCCGACCGGTGGCGGCAAAAGTCTTTGCTATCAGATACCCGCTCTTGCCCTCGATGGCACCGCCATTGTGGTGTCACCGTTGATTAGTCTGATGAAAGACCAGGTGGAAGCATTGCGTTCCAACAACATCCCCGCCGATGCGCTCAACAGTTCCACCCCCACCAGCATACAGATGATGATTATGCGCCGTTGCATTGACGGCGAAATCAAGATTCTCTATATTTCCCCCGAGCGGCTGCAAGCCGAACTACCTTTGCTGTTGGACAAGATGAAAATCTCGATGTTTGCTATCGACGAAGCCCATTGCATCAGCCACTGGGGACATGATTTCCGTCCTGAATACTTGCAACTTGGCATTCTGCGAGAACAATACCCCAACATCCCCATCATGGCGCTGACAGCAACAGCCGACAAGGTAACCCGCCAGGACATCATCCGCCAACTCAAGCTGGAGGTGAGTGATGAATCCGGCATATTCATCAGCAGTTTCGACCGCCCCAATCTCAGCCTGAGTGTGGTGAAAGGCTACTCACAGCTCGACAAATACCGTTACATATCCCGGTTTATCCAGCATCACCCCCAAGAGCCAGGCATCATCTACTGTTTCACACGCAAAAGCACTGAAGAACTCTCCCACGAACTCAACCGGAGAGGCATATCCGCCTCTGCTTACCATGCCGGACTCTCGGCCAGCGAGCGTGACCATGTACAAGACGATTTCCGGCACGACCGCATACAAGTGGTGTGTGCCACCATTGCCTTCGGCATGGGCATCGACAAGAGCAACGTGAGATGGATTATCCATTTCAACTTGCCGAAAAGCATCGAAGGCTTCTATCAGGAAATAGGTCGCTGCGGGCGTGATGGTGCCCCCGCCGAGACTGTGCTTTTCTACAGTCTTCAAGACGTGGTGCAACTATCTCAAATCATCAACGATGGTCCCGATGAGGAGCAAAACAAGGTGAATATGAGCAAATTGCGGCGGATGCAGCAATACGCTGAGGCCAGCATTTGCCGCCGTCGTATCCTTCTCAACTATTTCAACGAGCCTTACGCCTCGGAATGTCACAATTGCGATGTTTGCCATCATCCTCCACAGACATTCGACGGAACCACTGTGGTACAGAAAGCACTCAGTGCCGCCGTGCGTGTGCATGAGAATCGTGGAGTGTCGGCACTGATAGACATTCTTCGCGGCCGAGTCACTGAATCCATCCGTCGCAACGGTTTCGACCATTTGAAGACTTACGGCGTGGGTGCCGACCTTAGCGAGACACAATGGCGTGACTATATGCTCCAGATGCTTCAGATGGGTTATATCGAACTTGCTTACGACCATTTCAATGTCGTGAAAGTGACTTCTCTGGGATGGGAAGTGCTGCATGGACAGCACACCGTACAACTGGTGAATCAGCCAGCCGAGCCCCAACCGTCGCCCGCCCCGAAGCGCAAGCAACTGAAACTGGAAATGCCCGTTGTGACCAGTGGCGGTTTCGACAGTGGTTTATTCGAGCGTCTCCGCCGTGTGCGCCAGCAAATTGCGAAGACTGCCGGCATTCCTGCCTATTTGGTTTTCAACGACCAGACTCTTCGTCTGATGGCCACACTTCACCCCCGCACGATAGAGGATTTCAGCCGGGTCCCCGGTGTCGGCGAGTACAAACGAGAAAAATACGGCGAGGCATTCCTTCAGATTCTACGGGAGTAAAAAAATCGACAAATTGACTTTTTCATGCTATTTTTAGTTTTTTGTGGGCATTCTGTCCGAAAAGTGGGAGAAAGTTTGTACCTTTGCGGCAAATTTGCATGATTTTGCATAATACAACGAATAGATGAAACCAACAGCAATATTGCTTCTACACTGCCCCGACCGTCCGGGCATCATCACAGAGGTGACCAAATTTATCACCGACAACCAGGGCAACATTGTCTATCTGGACCAGTACGTCGACCGTCAGGACAGTATGTTTTTCATGCGTCTGGAATGGGAACTCAATAATTTTCTGATTCCCCGTGACAAGATAGAGGAATATATCAACACGCTCTACGCCCAGCGATATGAGATGACTTTTAGTTTGTATTTCAACGACATCCGTCCGCGCATGGCGATTTTCGTGAGCAAAATGAGTCATTGCCTATACGACCTTCTCGCCCGTTACAAGGCAGGGGAATGGGAAGTGGATATCCCATGCATCGTGAGCAACCACGAGGATTTGCGCTATGTGGCCGAGCAATTTGACATCCCCTATTACGTCTGGTCAATCAAGAAAGATCACTCAAACAAGCAAGAGGTAGAACAAGCCGAGATGGAGCTTCTTCGCGAAAAAGGCATCACATTTATTGTGCTTGCCCGCTACATGCAAATTATCAGTGAGCAGATGATAGACGCCTATCCTCACCATATCATCAACATCCACCACTCGTTCCTTCCCGCCTTTGTGGGAGCCAAGCCCTACCACCAGGCATACGAACGAGGCGTGAAGATAATCGGCGCCACCAGCCACTATGTGACCACCGAACTTGACGCCGGTCCCATTATCGACCAGGATGTGGTGACCATCAGCCATAAAGACACGCCCGAGAGTCTGATGCTCAAGGGTCGTGACCTGGAGAAAATTGTGCTCTCCCGTGCGGTATCCAAGCACATCGAGCGCAAGATTCTCACCTATCACAACAAGACCATCATCTTCAGTTAAAAACCACTCTGATCAAAATAGAGATGGAAGTAACAATTGTAAAATACAATGCCGGCAATGTGTTCTCGGTGATTTGCGCACTGAGACGCCTTGGTGTGGAGCCACTGCTGACAGACGACGCCGAGAAACTTCTTCGTTCCGACTGTGTGATTTTCCCCGGCCAGGGTGAGGCCAGCAATGCGATGTCCTACCTTCGTGCCCATGGTCTCGACCAAGTCATCCGCAGTCTTCGCCAGCCAGTACTCGGCATCTGCATCGGCCAGCAACTGCTCTGCCGTCACTCAGAAGAAGGCGACACCGACTGCCTGGGCATCTTTGACACCGACGTTCGCCGCTTCGTCGCCCGTGAGGCACACGACAAAATACCCGCAATGGGATGGAATGAGATCAGCGGTCTGCGCTCTCCCCTCTTCCGGGGCATGGAACGCGCATACGTCTATTTTGTGCATAGTTTCTATGTGCCCGAGAACGACTGGACCATCGCGACCTCAGACTACATTCTCCCCTATAGCGCCGCTATTCACAAAGACAACTTCTACGCCACACAATTTCACCCGGAGAAAAGCGGGAAGGCCGGTGAACAGATACTAAGCAATTTTCTCGCCCTGACCCGCCAGCAATCTTCACAAAGATGATAGAACTGATACCCGCCATCGACATTATAGACGGCCAATGTGTGCGCCTGACCAAAGGCGACTATTCCAGCAAGACCGTTTACAGCAGCCAGCCAGCGGAAATGGCCGCTGAATTTGAGCGTCTTGGCATGAAACGTTTGCATGTGGTGGACCTTGATGGTGCCAAGTCACGCCATATCGTGAATACCGACGCTCTTCGCCGCATTGCCGAAAGCACCAGCATGGTGATAGATTTCGGCGGTGGCATCAAGAGTGACGACGACATAGAGCAAGCCTTCGACCATGGTGCATCCATGGTCACCGTGGGTTCGGTGGCGGTAAGTGACCCTGCAAGGTTTGTGGGTTGGCTGCGCCGCTATGGCTCCGACCGGATTATCCTTGGTGCAGACGTGCGCAATGGCATGATTTCCATCAACGGCTGGCGCGAAGACTCCGTACTTCCACTGCTTCCTTTCCTAAAGGACTATGTGGAACAAGGTGTCAGCAATGTACTTTGTACTGAAATCTCCCACGACGGCACACTCACAGGTCCGGCATTCGACCTCTACAGCGAAGTGATGGCGTCTTTCCCCGACCTCCATCTCATTGCCAGTGGTGGAGTCTCTTCAGCAGAAGACATTCTGGAACTCGACCGACGGGGTATCCCCAGCGTGGTCTTTGGAAAAGCCTATTACGAGGGACGCATTGACTTAACCAAACTGATATAGAATGGGACTTGCAAAACGCATCATACCCTGTCTTGACGTGAAAGACGGAGAGACCGTAAAAGGGATTAATTTTGTGAACCTGCGCAGTGCCGGCGACCCTGTGGAACTTGGCAAGGCATACAGTGAAGCAGGTGCCGACGAACTGGTGTTTCTCGACATCACAGCGAGCCACGAAGGGCGTAAGACATTCACCGAGATGGTGACCCGTGTGGCCAAAGAAATCAACATCCCTTTCACTGTGGGTGGCGGAGTCAACGAAATAGGCGATGTGGAACGCCTGTTAATGGCTGGTGCCGACAAAGTGAGCGTGAACAGCGCTGCCCTGCGCCGCCCCGAACTCATCGACGAGATAGCCACCCGCTTCGGTTCGCAGGTCTGCGTATGCGCCATCGACGCCCGTCTGGATGAAAATGGCTGGACCTGCTATGTAAATGGTGGCCGCGTGCCCACCGACCGCAGTCTACTTGAATGGGCCAGCGAGGCTGCCGCCCGTGGTGCAGGCGAGATACTCTTCACAAGTATGAACCACGACGGAGTGAAACAAGGTTTTGCCAACGAAGCGCTGCGTCTGCTGAGCGACCAATTGCCTATCCCCATCATTGCAAGTGGCGGCGCAGGCAGGATGGAGCATTTCCGCGATGCCTTCACCTTAGGACATGCCGATGCCGCACTGGCAGCCAGTGTATTTCACTATGGCGAAATCAACATCAGTGACCTGAAACACTATCTAAAGAAAGAAGGTATAAAAATAAGAGAACAATAAAGGAACGAGAAAATATGACCATAGATTTTGAGAAATGTGGCGGGCTTGTCCCCGCCATCATCCAGGATGTCAACACCCGCCGTGTGCTGATGCTTGGCTACATGAACGAAGAATCTTACGCCAAGACCGTCGAGACAGGTCTGGTGACATTTTACAGCCGAAGCCGCAAGACCCTTTGGACCAAAGGAGAGACATCTGGCAACTATCTGCACGTGTCGAGCATCAAAATCGACTGCGACAACGACACTTTGCTGATACAGGCACGTCCCGACGGTCCCACCTGTCACACTGGCAGCGACACCTGCTGGGGCGAGACAAACGATGCCAATCCAATGCTGTTTGTAAGTGAACTTCAAGACTTTATCGAAAAGCGCCACGAGGAGATGCCCGAAGGTAGTTACACCACCAGCCTTTTCAAGGACGGCATCAACCGTATGGCCCAAAAAGTGGGAGAGGAAGCATTGGAGGCTGTGATTGAAGCCACCAACGGCACCAACGAGCGCTTGGTGTATGAAGGAGCCGACCTGCTTTACCACCTCATCGTCTTGCTCACCAGCAAAGGACTCCGCATCGAAGACCTGGCCAGCGAACTTCGTGAGCGTCACGACCCCACGTGGCATAAACACTGAACACAATCAAAAAACAACATACCATGCTGATAGACTATAAGAAAGTAAACGTCGTACAAGACGACAGCGTCATACTTAAAGACGTAAACCTACAGGTCGACGAGGGCGACTTCGTCTATCTGATAGGCAAGGTAGGCTCTGGCAAAAGTTCGCTTCTGAAAACCATGTATTGCGAACTTGACCACAGCGACCCGGAAAAAGCCGAGGTTCTGGGTTGCGACCTCAACAACATCAAGCGCAAGGAAGTGCCATCACTTCGCCGCCAGATGGGTATTATTTTCCAGGACTTCCAATTGCTCCACGACCGCACGGTGAAGCGCAATCTGGACTTTGTGCTGAAGGCCACCGGCTGGAAAAAGCGCAAAGAACGCATGGAGCGCATAGAGAGTGTGCTCGAATCAGTGGGCATGGCCGACAAGATGGACAAGATGCCCCATGAACTATCCGGTGGTGAGCAGCAGCATATCGCCATCGCACGTGCCCTTCTCAACAGCCCCAAGATCATCATCGCCGACGAGCCAACCGGCAACCTCGACATTGAGACCGCCCGCCACATTGTCAGTCTTTTGCACGGTATCCGCAAGGACGGCACGGCTGTGGTCATGAGCACCCACAACATCAAGATGCTTGACGAATTTCCCGGTAAAGTCTATCGCTGCAAGGATGGTGAACTGACAGATGTCACCCATGAATACCAGCAAATGGACTTAAGTGAGGACAGCAAAGACTAACAACACGAGGAAGACCCATCCGTCAAATAACACAAACAACAACACCCAAGTGACCAAAAAGCAAAAAAGAATATGATAGTAATGAAATTCGGCGGAACATCCGTCGGCACTCCCGAAAGAATGAAATCGGTGTCTCAACTGATCACACGCAGTGGCGAGCCTACTTTTGTGGTACTGTCGGCCATGTCGGGCACGACCAACTCGCTGGTGGAAATCTCCGATTACCTTTACAAGAAGAATCCCGATGGCGCCAACGAAGTAATCAACGCCCTCGAGAAGAAATACATGCAACATATCCTTGAACTCTTCAGCACAGAGGAATGGCGCGAGCAGACCCGTCTTTTCCTTCTGGAAGAGTTCAACTATCTACGCTCGTTCACCAAAGACCTGTTCACCAGTTTCGAAGAGAAAAGTATCGTGGCACAGGGTGAGGTCATCAGCACCAATATGATGACCAACTACATGAAAGAATGTGGCATAGACGTCGTTTTGCTCTCAGCGCTCGAATTCATGCGCACAGACAAAAACGGAGAACCCGACTCACAATACATCAAGGAGAAACTTGGTGGTGTACTCCGAGAGAATGAAGGTCACCAAGTGTATATCACCCAAGGATTTATCTGCCGGAATGCCTATGGTGAGGTTGACAACCTGCTCCGTGGTGGCAGTGACTACACCGCCTCGCTAGTAGGTGCCGCTATTGGTGCTGAGGAGATACAAATTTGGACCGACATCGACGGTATGCACAACAATGACCCACGAATAGTAGACCAGACAGACGCCGTTCGCCAACTGAATTTTGAGGAGGCAGCAGAACTGGCCTATTTCGGAGCCAAGATTTTGCACCCCACCTGCGTACAGCCAGCCAAGTATGCCGGCATACCTGTGCGATTGCTCTGCACGATGGATCCCGACGCAGAAGGAACCACAGTGGACAACGTGATTATGCGCGGAAAAATCAAAGCCGTCGCAGCCAAGGACAACATCATCGCCATCAAAATCAAAAGTTCCCGCATGCTGATGGCCACAGGTTTCCTGCGCAAGGTGTTTGAGATTTTCGAGAGTTACCAGACTCCTATCGACATGGTTTGCACATCTGAAGTCGGTGTTTCTGTGACTATCGACAACGAAGCCCAACTGTCGAACATCGTCAACGAACTGAAGAAATACGGTACAGTGACCGTTGACACCCACATGTGCATCATTTGCGTCGTCGGCGACCTTGACTGGAGCAATCTTGGCTTTGAGACATTGGCCACAGACGCGATGAAGGACATCCCCGTACGCATGATTTCATACGGTGGCAGCAACTACAACATCTCATTCCTTGTGAAGGAAATAGACAAGAAGCGCGCACTTCAAAACCTGAGTAAAAAACTCTTTGGTCGTTAAGCCCCGCTTCGTCACCAACATTCAACAACACAACACACACCACACACCACCTATCCAAAAATGAGATGAAAGGAAAATTTCCTATTCACAGGATGCAGTCCGTAGAGACTCCATTCTACTATTATGACACCGACCTGCTGCGCCAGACCCTGCGCTGCATCAATCAGGAAGCCTCCAAGCACGAGGCTTTCCGTGTACACTATGCCATCAAAGCCAATGCCAACCCCAAGGTTCTCAACATCATCTGCCAGGCGGGTCTTGGAGCCGACTGTGTGAGTGGAGGTGAGATTCGAGCCTGTATCGCAGCCGGCTTTTCACCACGCAAAATTGTCTATGCCGGTGTGGGAAAGAGCGACTGGGAAATACGCCTGGCCTTGGAAAAAGACATTTTCTGCCTGAATGTCGAGAGCCTTGCGGAACTGGAAGTGATAGAGGAGATTGCCGCCGAGATGGGTCGCACGGCACGTGTTGCCTTCAGGATCAATCCTGATGTGGGAGCCCATACCCATGCAAAAATCACCACTGGTCTTGCCGAGAACAAATTCGGCATAGCCATGGCCGACATGGAAAGCGTGATAGAGCAGGCCGCCACCATGCAGCACATACAGTTTGTCGGACTACATTTCCACATTGGCTCACAAATACTCAACATGGATGACTTTGCCGCTCTGTGCAACCGCATCAACGATTTGCAGAAACGGCTTGAACTCAAACGCATCAAGGTGGAGAATATCAATGTGGGCGGCGGTCTGGGAGTTGACTACACACACCCCAACCGCGTTCCCATTCCCGACTTCAAATCCTATTTCGACACCTATGCCCGACTGTTGCGACTTCGTCCCGGCCAGTTGCTTCACTTCGAACTTGGCCGTGCTGTAGTAGCCCAATGTGGGACATTAATTACCCGCACTTTATATGTGAAACAAGGCACAGCCAAACAGTTTGCCATTGTGGATGCAGGAATGACCGACCTCATCCGTCCTGCTCTCTACCAGGCCTACCATAAGATTGAGAACATTTCCAGCGACGAGCCCAGGGAAACCTACGACGTGGTGGGGCCCATCTGCGAATCGAGCGACGTTTTCGGCAAGTCTGTAGACCTGAACAAGACCCATCGGGGTGACCTGATTGCGATTCGTTCGGCTGGCGCCTACGGTGAGATTATGGCCTCGCACTATAACTGCCGTAAACTGCCCAAAGGCTATATAACAGAAGACTTATGATATTCATTGACCAGTTAACAATCATCATCGGTGTAGTATTGTTGCTTTTTGCACTTGTCACCCCACTGTTGAATCCATTTTTCAGGCGTCTGAAACAACAGCCCACACCAACAGAGTCAAATCACTGCGGTGTAACTGTTTTGCTGGTTTCCAACGGTGACGCCACCGCCCTTGACGAGCATCTGCCTATCTACCTGACACAAGACTATGAGGGTGATTATCAGGTGATTGTGGTGGCTGAGAAAGCCGACTTGGAAACGGGCAATGTGCTGAAACGCTACGCAAACGACCCTCGTCTGTATTTCACTTTTGTGCCAGAGTCGTCAAGATACATGAGTAAGAACAAACTGGCAGTCACACTTGGTGTGAAAGCCTCTCGTCATGAGTGGATTATCCTTTCCGACCCACGTTTGAAACCGATGAGCAACCGCTGGCTTCACGCCATGTCGCAATCTCTTCACGACGATGTGAACATGGTTCTTGGCTATACCAATTATTCCGATGACGCACCTGCGTTCCATCGTTTTGAGCACCTACACACCGCTCTTTACGTGCTGCGTGACGCACAAACCGGGCAAGCATTCCGCACCAATTGCCAGCATGTGACATTCCGCAAAAGTGAATTCATGTCGAAAAATGGCTATGTGGATTATCTGAAATACTCGATTGGTGAATACGAGTTTCTTGTCAACAAATATGCTCGTGAGGAAGCCACCGTTGTAACAACAGACGAGGCAACATGGCTTATAGAAAATCCTCTTCCCAAGAAGACTTGGGAAAACCGTCAGGTGTATTATCAAGAGATTCGCCGCCATTTGGACCGAGGCATTGGCCTTCGTCTGCAATTCAACACCGACCAACTATTCCTTCACTTGAATTATCTATTGATAGTGGCCTCTGGGGTGTTTGCTGGATTGACAAGCCGATGGATTCTTTTAGGTATTTCCGTATTGGCACTTATCATCACAGTTGTTCTGCGTACAGTCATTGGTCGTCGTGCCTTGTCAGAATTTAAGGTAGCCATTCCTTCCTACAAAATCGTTCCCATGGAAATAGCCATTTTCTGGAAACACCTTAAGACTCACCTTCGTTACGAGTATGCAGACAAAAAGGATTTTATAAGTCATAAGGTTTAAGTGAAGTGATAGTGACAATGCTCTTTTCACTGAAGATTGAAGAGCGAATGGAAAGTACTTGGGCAAGGAAGCGTGGATAGGATTGTTGAGAAAATAAAAGTGAAAAAGCGATGGAAATAATAAAGACAGCGATAGAGGGCGTGTTGGTTATCCGTCCAAAAATCTTTGGGGATGCACGAGGTTACTTTTTCGAGTCATATTCGAAGCGAGAGTTTGACCGTGAGGTTGGTGAGGTGAATTTTGTCCAGGACAATGAGAGCCGTTCCACTTTCGGTGTAGTGCGGGGACTCCATTTTCAGCGCCCACCTTTCGCTCAGAGCAAACTGGTGCGCGTGATTCAGGGCCGGGTTCTTGACGTGGCTGTTGACCTCCGTCGTCACTCCCCTACCTTCGGCAAGAGTGTTTCCTGTGAGTTAACAGGAGACAACCATCTCATGTTTTTCATTCCCCAGGGTTTTGCCCATGGTTTCAGCGTGCTTTCAGAGGAAGCCGTATTTCAGTATAAATGCGACAACTTTTATCATCCCGAGAGTGAAGGAGCCATAGCATGGAACGACCCCGATCTTCATATTGACTGGCGACTATCCCCAGATGATATCATTTTATCCGACAAAGATAGTCGTCACCCTTGCCTAAAAGACATCATCTCACCATTCTAAAATCAAGGAGGACACATGAAAATAATAGAAAGGGCATGGGCAGCCTATGCAAGACGTCGAGAGCAGGAAAAAACTGAAAGTCTGCGCAGCATTCAAAACAGAGATATCTTAAAGATTATCAACGCCCTGTCTCCTCCTGCACTGAGCAAGGAGGAGGAAGAAAAAATACACCACCAATGGGGAAGGTTTCCTTTTCAGCCTTATGCGGATGAGTTTCGTCTATACAAGTTATATGCAGGTTTTGACGCTCGCTTTGTCAGCCAGGACCTCCAATACACATTCCTCTACGACGCCCTCAATCCCAAATATTCCCGCACTGTGTTGTCGGACAAGGGAATGTATGGTGTATGGCTTCACCAGATGCCACAGCCGGCCACGGTAATCTGTAGGATAGGAGGAGTCTTTTTCGACTCCGAAAGAAAAGTCATCGACACCGAGAAAGCATCGAGATTGCTTCTTTCACAAGAGCGTTGCATCATTAAGCCCATTTTGGACACGAATCAAGGCAAGGGAATACACATTTTCACTCCGCAGGAGAAAACCATTTCAAGAGTTTTTGAATGGGGCGGCAGCGACTTCATTATCCAAGGCATCGTCGGACAATCTCCTGTCACAGCCAAATTTCATTCCAGTTCGCTCAACACATTTCGTGTGACCACACTGTTTTTGAATGGCGTCATCAGCGTGAGTTCCATTTGTTTCAAATTCGCCAGGGGCGAGTCTCAGGTAGACAATCTCGGCCATGGTGGATTGATTGTAGGAGTAGAAGAAAATGGCCAATTCCACGATTTTGGTCTGGATAAAGATTACCAGAAATGCCTCACGTTCAATAATGGCGAGAAGATATCCGAGATATGCATTCCAGAGGTGAAGAAGGTTGTAGATTTTGCCAAGTCTTTCCATCCATACTATTTTCCAAGAATAGCCTTGGTGGGCTGGGACATTGCCCTGGATTCCAACAACAATCCTCTACTAATAGAGGCCAATTTGATTACTCCAGGAATTATGGCCGAGCAGTATTGCTCGCAAAAACCGGCCTATGGCGACCGCACCGATGAAGTGATAGAATATGTGCTATCCAAGAAGCGGAAGCGTATCTAACTCCACAGGGATTCCGAGAAAGATATCATGCTATTTTCAGAACCAGATTCAGACTTATGCCTAAGGATATAGCCAGTCGAAAATAAATGGCATTTTATTTTGGAATCCGCTACTCTTGCATTATCTTTGCAGCAGAAAACAGATCAACGAAAAATAAAGATGGAATTTGAACTTATTGCCAAGACATTTATGGGCCTGGAGCCCGTTCTGGCACAAGAACTCACCCAATTGGGTGCGAATAATGTACAGATAGGCCGCAGGATGGTCTCTTTTACTGGCGACAAGGAACTCATGTACCGCGCCAACTTCCAGCTTCACACTGCCATCCGCGTTCTCAAGCCCATCTCCCACTTCAAGGCCAAGAGTGCTGATGATGTCTATAATGAAGTATTGAAGACCGATTGGTCAAAATACCTTGACAACTCCAAAACTTTTGCCGTGGATGCCGTGGTGTTCTCCGAAGAATTTCGTCATTCCAAATTTGTCTCATACAAGGTGAAAGACGCCATTGTGGACCAGTTTCGCGAGCGTACAGGCAGCCGTCCCAACATCTCGGTGAGCAATCCCGACATCCGTCTTCATATCCATATCGCCGACGAGGACTGCACATTGAGCCTCGACTCCAGTGGCACCTCCTTGCATCGCCGTGGCTACCGCCAGGAAAGCGTAGAGGCCCCTCTGAATGAAGTTCTTGCCGCAGGTATGATTTTGATGACAGGCTGGCATGGCGAATGCGACTTCATCGACCCTATGTGCGGTTCAGGCACGCTGCTGATAGAAGCCGCACTTATAGCCCGCAACATCAGTCCCGGTGTTTTCAGAAAGGAATACGCTTTTGAGAAATGGCCCGACTTCGACCAGAACCTGTTCGACATGATTTACAACGACGACTCACAGGAGCGTGAGTTCAGCCACCATATTTACGGCTATGACATAGACATGAAATCTGTGAACACGGCCCGTCTGAATGTGAAAGCCGCTGGCTTGACCTCCGACATCACCATTGAGGCCGCCGACTTCAAAGATTTCACCCAACCTCAGGAGAAGAGCATTATGGTGACCAATCCACCTTACGGTGAGCGCATCTCCACCCCCGACCTGCTTGGTACATATCGTATGATTGGCGAGAAACTCAAGCATGCTTTCACTGGCAATGAGGCCTGGATACTGAGTTATCGTGAAGAATGTTTCGAGCAAATCGGTCTCCGTCCTTCAATCAAGATTCCCGTTTACAACGGCTCGCTTGAATGCGAGTTCAGGAAATATTCCATATTCGAGGGTAAATTGAAAACCTTCCGCAGCGAAGGCGGAATCGTAAAAACCGACGACGAGAAGGCCGCAATGGCCGAAAAGCACCGTTTCAAGAAAAACCGTGAATTCAAACAGCGGCTGGACGAGACCGAAGCCAACGAGGAAGGCGACATTCGCTCGTTTACCTTCCATCACCATGACCTCGACACATTCCGCCGGAAAGATGCCCGTGAACGTCGTGAGGACAACTTTGACAACCGCCGCGGCCGTCGGGATTTCATCCGTGAGGGCGACAGCGACAGCCGTCCCCGCCGTTTTGGCGGCAACGATTTCCAAAGAGGCAGCCGCCCGAAGTTCCAAAACAATGACCGCGACCGTCGTGACTGGAAAGGCTCAGGTGGCAAACGTTTTGACAAGCGTAGCGACAACCGTGGCCGTGACAACCGTAACATGGGATTTAAAGGAAGGAGAAGCAATGATGAATAAAAGAATTCGTTCGGCTATCACCCTGCTGATTGTCACTTTGTTCTTCGCTCCTATGGTGATGGCTCAACGGCAATTCACCCTGGAGGATTTGAACTACGGCGGCAGCAACTACCGCAACATGACCCCTCGCAGCGCATATTACGCCTGGTGGGGTGACGAATTGGTAAGGACCGACATGAATGGATGCTTCCTGATAGACAAGAAGAGCCACCAGGACCAGCAACTATTCACGTTGGAAGAGGTGAACAAGAATCTGAAAAGCAGTGAAAAGATTTATTATACTCTTCTGGCAGAATTCCCCTACCCCGACAAGACTATAGTAAAACTTTCCAACGATAGTCAGACCTTGCTTTATGACTGGACGACGAAGTCTATCGTACTCCAACAAGATGGCAGTGACGAAGGCGACTGGTGCGCAGCGTCGCGCGCCCTTGCCTACACGCAAGACCATCAACTCTACATACAGGACAAAGATGGCAAAAAGCACCAAATCAGTCATGACGGCACCCGTGAGATTGTCTATGGCGAAAGTGTCCACCGTGACGAATTTGGCATCTATAAGGGTACGTTCTGGAGTCCCAACGGACAGCGTCTTGCCTTCTACCGTATGGACCAGAGCATGGTGGATGATTATCCCCAGGTAAACACCTCGACCCGTATAGCCAGTGAGGAGCCCGACAAATACCCCATGGCGGGACTTACCAGCCACAAGGTGACCGTCGGTGTCTATGACCTGATAAGCGACAAGACCATCTATCTGGATGCCGGCGACCCCACCGACCGCTATTTCACAAATATTCAATGGAGCCCCGACTCCAAAAGTATTTATATATTTGAACTCAACCGCGACCAGACCGACATCGAACTTGTCTGTTACGATGCAGAGACAGGCGCACGTAAAAGTGTGATTTACAAAGAACACAACGACAAATATGCCGAGCCCCTCAACCCCATCACATTTTTGCCCTGGGATGACAGCAAATTCATCATTCAAAGCCAGAAAGACGGTTACAACCATCTCTATCTGCATGATATCAAAGGCAAGCAACTACGCCAGTTGACAAAAGGCAACTGGGTGGTTCTGGACCTGGTGGGATTTAATCAAGCCCGCAAAAGCGCCATTATTCTCTCCACAGAAGCCAGTCCGATTCAGAACAACCTGTATGAGGTGAACTTAAGCAACGGCAAGCGTACTCTACTTGACGACGGCACCGGATGTCACGGCAATGTATGGGAAGCCAGTGGCCATCATGACAAGATACTCTCCCAATCGGGCAGTTATATCTACGATGACTTCAGCAATCCAGAGTTACCCCGACAGTTGGACTTGATAGATGTCAACAAGCACAATCGCTTCACCCTCACCAAGGCAGAAGACCCTTGGAAAGGCTATGACGTACCCGAATTCTCGTGTGGTACCATCAAGGCAGCCGACGGTGTTACAGACTTGTATTACCGTATGGTGAAGCCTGTCAATTTCGATACTACCAAGAAATATCCCACCGTCATCTATGTCTATGGTGGCCCTCACGCCCGTAATGTGGAGGCATCCTGGCATTATATGTCACGCGGCTGGGAAACATATATGGCCCAGAAAGGCTATTTGCTCTTCATTTTGGACAATCGCGGCAGCAGTGACCGTGGTCTGGCCTTCGAGCAAGCCACATTCCGCCAATTAGGCCAGGTGGAAATGGCTGACCAAATGAAAGGAGTGGAATATCTCCAATCGCTGCCTTATGTCGACGCTGACCGTATCGGCGTGCATGGCTGGAGTTTTGGTGGTTTCATGACAATCAGCCTGATGACCAACTACCCCGACGTGTTCAAGGTGGGTGTTGCCGGCGGTCCGGTGATTGACTGGAAATGGTACGAGGTGATGTATGGTGAACGCTATATGGACACACCTGATACCAACCCTGAAGGTTACGAGAAGACCTCGCTGCTGAAAAAGGCAGGCAAACTTCGTGGCAAATTACAAATCATCCAAGGACTGAATGACAAGACTGTGGTGCCTCAGCACTGTATAGAATTTATCAACGCCTGTATCCAGGAAGGTACTCAACCTGATTTCTTCGTATACCCCGGGGAGCCCCATAACATGCGTGGACACAAAAGCGTTCATTTACACGAACGTATCACACAATACTTCGAGGATTACTTGAAGTAAGAAAAGCGAGAACAGGAACAGTCTTTCCGTGATTATTATAGATTAAGGACAAAAACAAACAAGAATATGAAAATACTATTGTTGGGAAGTGGTGGACGTGAGCATGCCCTTGCCTGGAAGATACAACAAAGTGAGAAAGTAGAAAAACTATATGTGGCACCCGGCAATGCCGGAACTGCATCCCTCTGCGAGAATGTCGCCATCAAAGCCGATGATTTTGACACTTTGAAAGACTTTTGCGTAGAGCACGATATCAACATGGTGGTAGTTGGCCCTGAAGACCCCTTGGTAAAAGGAGTATACGATGAATTCGCCAGCGACCCCCGCACTTCGAGCATCCCAGTGATAGGTCCCTCAGCAGATGGCGCCCGACTTGAAGGCAGCAAGGATTTTGCAAAAGGTTTCATGCAACGTCATGGTATACCAACGGCCCGCTACCGTACTTTCGACAGCAACACATTGGAAGAAGGATTGCATTTTCTGGAAACCCTTCAGCCGCCCTACGTGCTGAAAGCCGATGGTCTTTGCGCTGGCAAGGGCGTATTGATTTTGCCCACCCTTGATGAAGCACGCAAAGAGTTGCGTGAGATGCTGGGTGGCATGTTTGGAAGTGCCTCGTCACAAGTTGTCATAGAGGAATTTCTGAGTGGCATCGAATGTTCTGTTTTTGTCCTCACCGATGGTCGTCACTATCAAATATTGCCTGAGGCCAAGGACTACAAACGAATCGGAGAGCACGACACAGGTCTGAACACAGGCGGAATGGGCAGTGTAAGCCCAGTTCCTTTCGCCACTCCAGAATGGATGCAGAAGGTGGAGAATCGTATCGTTCGCCCAACCATCGAAGGTCTTGTTTCCGAGGGTATCGACTACAAAGGTTTCATCTTCTTCGGTCTTATCAATGTGAATGGTGAGCCTATGGTAATAGAATACAACTGCCGCATGGGCGACCCCGAGACCGAGACTGTGATGCTCCGTCTGAAGAGCGACATTGTCGACCTTTTCGAAGGCGTGGCAGCCGGTGACCTCGACCAGCGTCATGTAGAGTTCGACGAGCGTGCCGCAGTTTGCGTAATGCTCGTCAGTGGTGGCTATCCTCAGTCCTACAAGAAAGGCTATCCCATCAGTGGCCTTGACCAGGTGAAAGGCTCCATTGTATTCCACAGCGGCACAGCCCTGCTCGACGGTCAAGTGGTGACCAGCGGTGGCCGTGTCATCGCCGTGAGCAGTTATGGTGCAGACAAGGAAGAAGCACTCGCCAAGAGTTTTGCCGAGGCACAGAAAATCACTTTCACCGACAAATATTTCCGTGGCGATATCGGCAGAGACCTGTAAAGGAAGGTTCTAACATTCCCATTCATTCGTTTTACAATACCGGGCATCTATCGTATGGGCTCGTTGTTGTATTCATGCGGCCCATTTTAGATAGGCCCCATTTTCAACGTTCATGGCATATAAGAGATTACAGAATACTTTTGCAGAGAGTCGGTTGACACTACCCTTCGCATCGCTTGTCACCCTTGCGATGTGCTATTTATGTGGTGCTGTTGAACAGCGTTTATGGATGCAGACCCTCTGTCTGGCCATATCAGCCTATCTGATGGTGGAGTTGAGCAACACACACCAGTTGATTCGTGTTTACAGCATGATGATTCCGGCCATGTTTCTGCTTCTTTTTTGTGTCACTCCCATATTGTTCCCCGACCTGGCCTCCGGCATATTGCTATTGTGCGCTATAGCCATTTACGCGATGCTTTTCCGTTGCTATCAGTTGCACCGTTCGGCGGGCTGGGTGTTTTATGGTTTTTTCTGCCTTGGCATATCCAGTCTGGTATTTGTCCAGTCTCTCTATTACGTTCCCTTGCTCTGGTTATTACTATATTTCAACCTCCGAACGCTGTCACTGAAGAGTTTTATAGCATCATTGCTTGGACTAATGGCACCTTATTGGTTTGCCCTGACTTACTATTTCTATCTTGGTGAGTCAGATTATTTCTCCAATCATTTCCAGGGGCTTTTCACCTTCGGTCCGTTGTTCGACATGACGCAACTGGACGAGCATCAATATTTATCACTTGGATGGATAGCACTGCTTGCCCTAATAGGAATCATCCATTACCTCAGGCAAGGATATCATGACAAGATACGCACACGAATGTACTATGAGATATTCATGGTCATCGACATCGTCACGTTCTTGTTCCTGATTCTTCAGCCACAGCACTATGCCCTGCTCATGCCCATCCTGATAGTGAACACTTGTCCGTTGATAGGCCATTTCATGGCTCTCACGGGCACTTGGCTCACGAATATTGTCTTTCATCTCATCATCCTTGTGACACTTGCCATTATTTTCTACAACGTATGGATGCATTCATCGAATTTCTTATCAGTTATGGCTACGTCGGCATGTTCATTTCTGCCTTTATAGCAGGTAGTTTTTTGCCGTTCAGCAGCGAGGCTGTGATGATGGGGCTTGTCGCCGCCGGTCTTTCCCCCACCCCACTGCTCATTTGGGGAACAATTGGCAATTGGGCAGGCAGCATGTTCAATTATTATGTGGGGCGCATGGGAAAAATCGAGTGGATAGAGAAGTACTTGCGCGTGAAGAAAGAAAAGATAGAAAAAGCACGGCGATTTATGGGCGATCGTGGTGCGTGGATGGGTGTATTTTCCTTTCTTCCCATCATCGGCACGGCGATATGCATCACCCTTGGCCTGCTTCGCGCCAACCCTGTCATCACCTCCATCAGTGTATTCATCGGCAAACTAATCCGCTATATTGCCGTGGCCTATGGTTCGGCCGCTTTGTTTTGAAGAATCGAGAATCCCCGTTGGCATCTCTTCAAAAATGGAAAAAAGATTAAAAAATCAGGAAAGTATCAAAAATCGGTGCAGTGAGGGGCTGAAAGTAGAATCTTTTTATTAATTTTGCAACTTGTATGGAAAAGCCGCAGTTATCCTGTGGCAAAAGCAAGAAATAATCACATTCACAACAGATTTTGAATCATCAATGAAGACGTTCAAGTTAATAGACATGGGCCTTGGCTGGCTTTGTTTTTTGATAGCCGCTGTGGTCTATTGTCTGACCGTTGAGCCGACAGCCTCTTTCTGGGACTGTCCTGAGTTCATCACGACAGGTTACAAACTGGAAGTTGGTCATCCCCCAGGGGCACCGTTCTTTATGCTCATGGCCAATTTCTTCTCGTTGTTCGCAAGCGATCCTTCCACGGTGGCCAAATGGGTGAACATCATGAACGCCTTGCTGAGCGCCATGTGTATCATGTTCCTATTTTGGACCATCACGCACCTGGCCCGCAAATTATTTGTTGAAAAATGGAACCAACTGAATCTCACTTCCTTCATCGCCATGGAGGCAGCAGGTTTGGTGGGAGCATTGATATACACATTCAGCGACACATTCTGGTACAGTGCTGTGGAAGGTGAGGTATATGCATTCTCTTCGGCATTCACAGCAGTAGTGTTCTGGCTTATTCTGAAGTGGGAAGATGCAGCCGACAAGCCCCATAGCGACCGCTGGCTTGTGCTGATTGCCTATTTGGTAGGTCTTTCCATCGGTGTCCACTTGCTCAACCTGCTTTGTATCCCAGCGATTGTCTTGGTGTTCTATTATCGTCGTTTCCCCAATGCCAATTTGAAAGGTTCCCTCATTGCTCTCATCATTTCCTTCGTCTTGATTTTTGTGGTGCTCTATGGTGTGATTCCTGGCATCATCACCGTTGGCGGTTGGTTTGAGTTGCTGTTTGTAAACGAACTGGGGATGAGTTTCAACACAGGCCTCTATGTATATATGATTCTTCTGTTTGCCACTGTGGTGTGGGCAATCTACGAGAGTTATGTGGACAAGAGTCAGAGCAGGCAAAATCTTTCATTTATTCTGAGTATTGCACTTTTAGGTATTCCATTCTATGGATATGGCGCAACAGCCGTGCTGATAGGCATAGTGGTACTTGCTCTGCTTTTCTATGTGCTTACCCGCAAGCGGAATCGTCAGCCACTTGTCAGTGCCCGCATCAAGAACACAGTGATGCTAAGTCTGCTGATGGTCATGATAGGCTACTCTTCTTACGCAGTCATTGTGATACGTTCCTCGGCCAATCCACCAATGGACCAGAATTCACCCGAGGACATTTTCACCCTGGGCAACTATCTGAGCCGTGACCAGTATGGCTATCGTCCATTGTTCTACGGCCAGGCCTACACATCGGAATACTTAGCCGGCGACGACGGCTACATCAAGATGGGCAAAGAGGCTCCCGTTTATCAGCGCAAGGAAAAGGCATCCGCAGAAGCCCCTGATGAATATTTCATTGTGGAATGGAAGCAACATCCAGAATATGCTCAAAACATGTTCTTCCCACGCATGTATTCGCAAGCCCATACTGATGCGTATGAAAGTTGGATGAATGGCGTCAAGGGGCGTTATGTCGACTCCAATTACGGTATGGAAAGTGTCAAGATGCCCACCCAACTGGAGAATCTCAAGTTTTTCCTCAGTTATCAGTGCAACTTCATGTATTTCCGCTATTTCATGTGGAATTTCGCCGGCCGTCAGAACGACATTCAGGGTCATGGCGACCGTGAGCACGGTAACTGGATAACAGGAATCCCCGCCTGGGATAATTTCAGACTCGGTGACCAAAGTATGCTTCCCGACGACATCAAGTCAAACAAGGGTCATAATGTATTCTACTGCTTGCCTTTAATACTTGGATTGCTTGGACTCTTCTGGCAGGCATTCCGTGGTAGGAATGGCATCCGCCAGTTCTGGGTGGTATTCTTCCTGTTCTTTATGACCGGACTTGCCATCGTTGTGTATCTGAACCAGACACCACTTCAGCCACGCGAGCGCGATTATGCCTATGCTGGCTCATTCTACGCATTTGCTATCTGGTGTGGTCTTGGTGTAGCCGCTATCATCGACCTCCTCGGGAAGAACAAGGCGTTAAGAAGCCCAATCGTGGCATCTTGTGTAGGCTTAATCAGCCTGCTGGTACCCGTCCAGATGGCAAGTCAGACCTGGGATGACCATGACCGCAGCGGTCGCTATACCTGCCGCGACTTTGGTGAGAACTACCTGATGTCGCTTCAGGATGCAGGCTATCCCATCATCTACACCAATGGCGACAACGACACTTTCCCACTTTGGTACAATCAGGAAACTGAAGGTGTGCGCACCGACGCACGCGTTTGCAACCTCAGTTATCTCCAAACCGACTGGTATATCGACCAGATGATTCGTCCAGCCTACGATTCTCCGAGTGTGCCCATCTCCTGGCCCCGTATCGACTATTGTACGGGCACCAACGACATGGTGTATATCAGGACAGAATTCAAGGCAGCCATCGATGCCTTTAAAGAGGCCAATCCTGAAGAAAGCGAGATTTGCTTTGGTAAAGATCCATACGAACTCTCCTCGGTGCTGAAAATCTGGGTTCGAGACAGCGTCAATGAGCGTCAGCGTGCAGCCAAGGACTTGATTGTGAAGACATTGTCAATTGCCGGTGGTTACGAAGCCAACACCTCATCCGACGACAAGCATCCCAGCAAAGGTGTGCATGTGGTTCCTTGCGACACGCTACACATGACCATCGACAAGCAAGCCGTTCGTGAAAGTGGCATGAAACTGATGAGTGACGAGATTCCCGATCAGATGGTGATATCCCTGAGCGGCCATCGATATCTTGGCAAGAGCGACATGATGATGCTTGAAATGATAGCCAACTGCAACTGGAAGCGCCCCATTTATGTGGCGATGACAGTGGGCCAGGAAAACTACATGAACCTTGGCGACAATTTTGTCCAAGAGGGTCTTGCCAACCGTATCACCCCATTCACAACGAAAAAAGACTCCACCGGTCTTGCTCAATTCGACACAGAGAAGACCTACGACCGGATGATGAACAAGTTTAAGTATGGAAATGTCAGTCAGCGTGGCATCTATCTCGACGAGACAGTGCTTCGCATGTGTGACACCCATCGTCGTTTGTTCTCCGACCTTGCCTACTATTTAATCAAAGAGGGCAAGACAGACAAAGCTAAAAAGGCCTTGGCCAAGATGGAAGAAGTGTTGCCAGAGTATAATGTACCCACCACCTTCCGCAACGGAGGTATCGAACTAATTCAATCTTACAATCTTCTTGGAAATAAAAAGCGTGCCACAGAAATCGCAGACAAGTTGTGGATGAATAGCAAGCAATGGCTGGACTGGTATTTCTCACAAGATGATTATTACAAAGTATCTTCTCTTCGTGAGATGAGCATTCACAATATGATTATGAAACAAGTAATGCAACTGATGCTTGATATCGACAAGAATTGGATTGAAAAGCATCAAGAAGAGTTTATCAGATACGAGAATTCACTTCAGCAATTGGCCAGTTATTAAGCATACAAGCAAAAGAAAGGGTGGCACCCCCACCCTTTCTTTTACTCTTTTTCTCTCATTATGATTTTAGAGCAGCCTTCCTTTTGGTTGCGCTGGATGTTTCCCCGGGCATTCTGGCGTATGGACAAGAACGAACGTGCGGTTTATCTGACGTTCGACGATGGTCCTATCCCTGAAGCCACCCCTTTTATCCTCCGCACTTTGGAGGACTTTTCGGCAAAGGCGACATTTTTCATGGTGGGCGACAATGTGCGCAAATATCCTCAGTTGTTTCAGGAGATAGTGGATGCTGGTCACCAGGTAGGCAACCATACCTTCAACCATCTGGGTGGTCTGAAACATTTCGCCAAGACTTACATCGACAATACCAAGAAAGCCAACAAACTGATTGGCGGTCATTTATTCCGTCCTCCCCATGGCTGGATGACCCCAGGTGAATATTTCTGGCTTCGCCGCAAATACAAGATTGTGATGTGGGATTTGGTGACACGCGACTATTCCAAGTGGATGACAGCCGAAGATATCGTGAACAATGTCAAGCAATATGCCCGCAACGGTTCTATCATCACCTTTCACGACTCATTAAAGAGCATCGACAAATTGCAGACAGCCCTCCCCCAGTCGCTGGAATGGCTTCGGGAAGAGGGCTATGAGTTTAAGATTTTCGACTGAAAATCAGAAATTCTTATTTTTTGCTGTATTTGGGTATGCTATAAGTGCAGAACTTCCACCCCTGCAGGAGGTAGACATCGGTGAGTTTCTCTTCACGGATGAGGAAATTCTCATAATTTTTTCGGGCGGAATCAGTCCATTGTATTTCAGACAAAGCCCCCATTCTGGGAAGCACCTGGTATTCAGCAAGTTCCTTGTCAGCGATATATTCTGTCCACAAATTGGCCTGAACGCCAATAATATGTTTTTTTGCCTCTATCGCCAAGGAATCAGGCACAGGTTCGGAAAGATATACTTTTTCAAGAGGGACATAACCACCGATGAGCAGAGGCTTCGACCAATAATCATCCTCAGGTGTCTGATAGTAGTCATAATAGGAAGTGGCAGTTGGCACCATGATGACGTCATGTCCGCGTTGCGATGCATAAACGCCACCCTCCTGGCCACGCCAACTCATGATGGTGGCCGAAGGATTAACATCACAATCCAACAATTCGTCCCATCCAATCACTTTACGGCCCTTCTGATTAAGATAAGCCTCGACTCTTTTCATGAAATATCCCTGCAATCTGTCTTCTTTCGAGTGTTTGTCGTCACCAGTAAGACCGAGTTGCTGGATACGCTTCTGACAAAGGGGGCAATCACGCCATCGTGTACGGGGCGCCTCATCTCCACCGATGTGAATGTATTCCGAGGGGAAAATCTCTATCAATTCATCAAGCACATCCTCTACAAACTTAAAGGTCTGCTCCTTGCCGGCACATAAGATATCATCGAACACCCCCCAGTTGGGTTCCACCTCGTATGGTCCTCCGGTACACCCCAGTTCAGGATATGCGGCAAGTGCTGCCTCCATGTGCCCGGGCATGTCTATTTCGGGAATGACTGTGATGTTTCTTTGCCGTGCATACTCCACGATTTCCCTGAGTTGGTCTTTTGTATAGAATCCTCCATACCTGTCATGGTTATAAAGACCTGTATTACGGCCAATAACCGTTCGGTTCCTAAAAGCTCCCACTTCTGTCAGCCTTGGGTATTTATCCACCGGCCATCTCCAACCTTGGTCGTCGGTAATGTGAAAATGGAATGTGTTGATGTTGTGCAGCGCCAACATGTCGAGATACTGTTTGACGAAATCCACATTAAAGAAATGTCGGGCCACATCAAGATGCATTCCCCTATAAGCGAAACGCGGCTCGTCGTTGACGGTGCAACAAGGGAGCAACACTCTCTCGGCTGAGACAAGTGGCAAAGCCTTGTGCAAGGTCTGTACCCCATAGAATACACCTGCCGGAGTACCAGCCTGTATCACCACCCCCTTTGCACCAACTTTCAATTGATAACCCTCGGGCTGAATGATTTTTTTGTTCAATGAGAGTGTAATGCAAGTGCCTTTTACGTTTTTTGGCGACACTTCCAGGCGTTTTCCTGTATTTTGCTCAATATACTCAGCCAGGAAAAGGGCATTCTGCCTCAGGGATTCCCCCTCGTAGCATATCACCTGTACATCGTTCAGTGCTACAGGTTTCCCTTTATCCATCACAATGTTCTTAGGCAAAGGAACCACGTTGAAATCAGCCATCACTGATTCTTGCGCCAAGATATGAGTGGCACACAAGAAGAGTAAAACTATTAATGTATTTTTCATCATTTATTTGGTTGTTTAGGTGTGTTCTAATGATTCTTGGTTTTTCCTCTGTCTTAGACTGAACTCACAACCACAATATTGCTGGTTGTAGAATGCGAACTCACGCAAGAGTTGATTGCGTCGTTCATAAAGTCCGCCTTTTCGCCAGTTTTGCGCCCAGAACAACGTGCCAGGCACTGCTTCCTGCGCTGCCAATCCCGCAAGATTGATTTGCTCAAGACTTTTCCATCGCGAAGAGGCCAAAGTAGTGGTGAAAACTTTCAGCCCGTGTTTTTTTGCCATGATAGCCGCCGCTCTCAACCGCATTTCAAAACAGACCCCACAACGTTTTCCCCTTTCTGGTTGCTCTTCGAGTCCAGCCACACAAGAGAGCCACTGGTCATGATTGTAGTCTCCATCTATCCATTCCACCCCCAGGGTATCAGCGTGCCGCTTGCTTTCCTCCTTCCGTATCTCATACTCATCACGGGGAAAGATATTCGGGTTGAAATAATAGATACAGGGTGTTATTCCGTGTTCCAGCATCCACTCCACGATAGCGGAGGAACAAGGTGCGCAACACGCATGAAGCAGCACCTTGGTTGTTCCTTCGGGGACTATGATAGCCGATTTGCCTTTCATTTACACTGTCCTGAGAGAGGCGATTTGAAATCGATGATTATTGCATATCATACACAACTTTCATCAATGTCTTTCCGAGCGCATCTGCCTCCTCGATTGTGGAGGCCTCACTATAGACACGGATAATGGGTTCTGTATTCGACTTGCGAAGGTGTACCCATTTGTCGGCGAAATCAATTTTCACGCCATCGATATCGTTTACCTGCTCATCAGCATACATCTCCTTCACACGCTGCAAGATAGCATCCACGTCGGTGGTAGGTGTAAGGTCAATACGATTCTTAGCGATGCAATATTCCGGCAAGGCGTTCCTCAGTTCGCTCACCTTGCATCCTTTGTGTGCCAAAGACGAGAGGAAGAGAGCGATACCCACAAGTGCATCACGACCATAGTGGCTGGCAGGATAAATAACTCCGCCATTACCCTCTCCACCTATAACGGCTCCAGCCTCTTTCATCTTGGTAGTGACGTTCACTTCGCCTACAGCAGCGGCGCAATATTGGCCACCATGTTTTTCTGTGACATCACGAAGGGCACGTGTTGAGGAGAGATTGGAAACAGTATTGCCTGGTGTATGCTCCAGCACGTAGTCGGCTACAGAAACCAGTGTATACTCCTCGCCAAACATTTTTCCATTTTCGCAGATGAAAGCCAGTCGGTCGACATCGGGATCAACCACGACACCCAAATCGTAAGCACCTGTTCGCATTTCTTCCATGATACCGGAAAGATTTTTCTCAAGCGGTTCTGGATTATGTGCGAAGTCTCCGTTGGGCTCACCGTTGAGCAGTTTGTATTCCACTCCCAGTTTCTCGAAGAGTTGAGGCAAGATTACACCACCCACGCTGTTGATGGTGTCGGCGCAGATACGGAACCCTGCTTTTCGTATAGCATCCACATCTACAAGTTGCAGTGCCAGCACACTATCCACATGCCGTGTGTTGAAAGAATTGTCGAAAGTATAATGGCCGATATGGTCCACGTCGGCATAATCAAAATCTTCGCTTTCAGCGATACGCAGCACTTCATTGCCATCTTCCTTGGTCAGGAACTCGCCACAATCGTTGAGCAACTTGAGTGCGTTCCAGTGGCGTGGATTGTGACTGGCGGTAATGATGATACCTCCATCAGCCTGCGACATGGTAACAGCCAGTTCGGTGGTAGGAGTGGTAGCCAGTCCTATATCCACCACATCATACCCCATACCGATGAGTGTGCCACAGACTACACTTCGTACCATTTCTCCTGAAATGCGTGCGTCGCGACCCACAACGATTTTATGTGTGCCATCGGTTTTTGTACGTTGAATGAAAGTGGCATATGCTGTGGTGAATTTCACGATGTCGAGGGGATTGAGTGTATCTCCTGTTTTTCCTCCAATAGTCCCTCTGATGCCTGAAATAGACTTGATAAGTGTCATAATTAAATTCCTTTTTCGTAAGTTAGTTCATAAAAACATGGACAGACGCTTGCTGTAGCCGTTTGTGTGCCTTGGCTATGTGGCACGATAATTTTCACCTTTGCCACCTCATCTTCCTCGCTGAGAGGTCTTCCCACATTGACATACGATAGTGGCACAAGCCATCCCGAGGGTACCGAAGTGGTTTGGTAAGCCTGTTGCATGATTCCACTGACAAATGTTGCTGTGAAAGTTCCCAATGTATTTGTGACAGCCATTTTGTCGGGCAATGATGCATAGTACAGAACATTGTTAGTAAGAATCAACGAGTCGGTAAGCAGGTTGTACTCATTGAATCTACACAACACATTCACGGTCTGTCCGCTTTTGATTTTCTCGCCACATCCACGACGCACAATCTGCATATACACACCAGTGTTTTCAAAAAGCACAAATTCCCTTTTGCTCACATCGGTGATGGTGTCCTTTTTGAAATCCTCCTCGGAGATGACCTTGATGTTCTGGTCGATGATAAATTGCTTGATGGCCGACCTTTCTTTTTTCTTCTGGTCGGCATAGGTTTCCGTATCGTTGCATGAGGTGGCACATAAGATTATGACCAGCAACATCCAATAACATATTCTATTCATTTGACTATATTTAATTTCGTGCAAAGATAGCAATAATAATCGAATACAGGAAAAAAGGGCATTGAAAATTGCCATCCTGCATCATTTGGTTTAGGTGAACCTTATACCCTTGCTATTGTCCTCCATTGGAATACTGGCTGGAAAAATATAGAATGGCTTTAAGGGCAATTTGCTCAGCCTCCTCGATTGTGCAATGCAAATGTCCTCCCGCTGCATTGGGATGCCCACCACCATTGAAGAATTTCTCAGCGATTTTGTTACAATAGTAATGGTCTACCGTACGTAGGCTCACCCATATAGTGTTGTCGCGCTCTGTATCCTCCCTAAGAGAAATCACGAGTCTCATTCCCTTTATACGAAGAGGTTCGTTGACCAGTCCCTCGGCATCACCTTTGATAAAATGGAAACGTTTCATCTCCTTACGGGTGATAGTGAAGTAAGAGGCGTGGCTGTCGGGCAAGACATTGAGTTTCTGACTCATCACATATCCTCTCATGCGGATGCACCATTCACTGTAATTATTGTATACATTTCGGTAAATTTTGTCTTTGTCGAAACGTTTGGTCAGCAAGAGGCTTATGATATAAAAGATTTCGCTTCTGGACGAATTATAGGTGAATCCTCCTGTGTCGGTCATCATCCCGCAATACAGAGGAACGGCGCCTTGTCTTGTCATAGCATCAAATCCGCCTAATTGATGAATAATACGGAACAACAGTTCGCATGTACTGCTCATTTCCGGCCTTGACACCACGATTTCTGATTCCACGTCAGGATTGACATGATGGTCGATGAGGATCCGCTTGCCTTTAGCATTGTCGAAAGTTTGCTGCAAGTCCATCAATCGCCCTGAATTGTTGAAATCGAGACAAAAGATGAGTTCAGCCTTATCAAAAGCCTCATCCACCGTCTCCTTATGTTTGTCGTATCTGACGATTCTTTCGATACACGGCAGCCATTTGAGGAAATCCGGAAATGCATCGGGCGCCACGAGCATAGGTGATTTTCCTTGGTTTCTGAGAAACTCTGCCAGTCCGAGCATTGAACCTATGGCATCTCCGTCGGGACTTTTATGACAACAAATAACAATCTTTTCAGAAGCATCTATCAGTTCTTGCAACCGTAGCGCCTCTTCGTTAGTAAGGATATCAAGAGACATAGAGGAATAATCTACTTAATGATTGGGGATAAATAGAGCGCAAAGAGGCTCTGTCAGGTCTTTGCGCTCTATGAGTAATCAGAATAATTTAGCGGGATAAACACCCTCGTCAATGAGACTCTGGATTTTCTCCACGACACTTGGACGGTCGGCGGCATAGGTGACTCCAAACCACTTGCTTGTGGTGTCGAGCACCTTTACCGTGGCAGTTTGCTCATTGATCAATTTATTAACCATCAGCGGAATAAAGAACTCTGCCTTGAGGTTTTCCATATTTTTCGGGTCGGAGAGGAACTCCTTGAAATAAGCCTCACTATATTCGAAATAATCGGGTGTGAATCCCCACATGTTCATACTTACTGGTGTGTTGTCCTCTACGGGCACCCACTCACCTTGCTCATCCTTGTAGCAGATTGGGCCATCGACGCGCATGATTTCAGTGCGTTCCACAACAGTAGTCAAATTACCGTTATCGTCCTTCGAACAAATACCACGTGCCACTGTTCCGTTCTCAGAAAGCGTGTTTCCCACACGGAATCCCACCATGGCATAATTGTTTTTGCTTCCCTCGGGAAGTTCGGAGAGGAATTTGCCCATCACCATATAGGCGTCGCGATTGTAGAAGTCATCACAATTGATTACGCAGAAAGGCTCCTTGATGGTTTTTGCAGCCATCATAACGGCATGGTTTGTACCCCATGGTTTTACACGTCCCTCTGGCACGGCGAATCCCTCTGGGAGGGAATCAAGGCTTTGGAATACAAGTTCAGCAGGTATATGGCCCTCGTATTTGCTGAGAATTTTTTCTTTAAAATCCTGTTCAAAGTCCTTTCGGATAACAAAGACAATTTTTCCAAATCCGGCCTTAATAGCGTCGTAAATGGAATAGTCCATAATAGTTTCACCATTGGGTCCCAGTCCGTCGAGTTGCTTGAGTCCCCCATACCGGCTGCCCATACCGGCAGCAAGAAGTAACAATGTTGGTTTCATATTATCAATAATTGGTTAAATTTCAAATATCATGCAAAGTTACTGTTTTTCTTTGAAATGAGCAAAGTTTTCCCTGCAATTCACAATTTGTATCACAAATTGCATTTTATTTAGAAATGTCGTTGGGAAACGATTTTTTGGAGGAAAGACTGACAGGCATCCTCGAGCAAATCGATAACAAGTTCAAAGTCTGCGTCGGAGCCATAATAAGGGTCGGGCACCTCGTCATGCATAGGATGGTGTGTCAGATAATCAGCCATACATACCACTTTATTCCTATCTTTCGGATTTGAGGCCTTTTTCAGGATATCATGGATATTTTCCTCGTCCATGCCGACAATATAATCAAACTGGGAGAAATCCCTGCCAGAGAATTGCCTTGCCCTGCTGTTGAAATCGTATCCATGCCTCTGGCCATGGCGACGCATACGATGGTCGGGCAACTGCCCCACATGCCAGCTGCCTATACCTGCGGAATCCACCTCAATAAAATGCTCCAGTCCGTTAACCTTGACAAGATGCCGCATGATACCTTCTGCAGCCGGTGAACGGCATATATTCCCCAGACAGACAAACAATACGCGGATAGATTTATTTTCATTCATAAGAATGCTTCAATAATAAAACAAAAAAGAGAAGGCTTACTCCCTCTCTTCATTAGCGGTGCGTACGAGACTCGAACTCGTGACCTCCTGCGTGACAGGCAGGCATTCTAACCTACTGAACTAACGCACCATTCAGGATGTGTAGGCGGTGCGTACGAGACTCGAACTCGTGACCTCCTGCGTGACAGGCAGGCATTCTAACCTACTGAACTAACGCACCATAATGTGATAGTCCTGAATTGCGGATGCAAAGGTATATATATTTTTTGTTTTCTCCAAAATATTTTAGCAATTTTTACAAAAAAAGTTGCATCAGCAATGCATTGTGGTATGTCTCCCCACACCTCAGCCATTGTGAGAGCGTGCTGTTGGCCGTGAATCCCGCGCTCTCGAAAAGTTGGACACATTTTTTGTTATTGTCGTCGACAATAGCATATATCTGGTGCAGATGCAAGAAAGAACGGGCATATTCAATGGCCTTTTTCAGTGCTTTGATTCCATATCCCTTTCCCCTTTCGTTTTTCACGACCACAATACCGATTTCCGCCCTGTTGTGTCTTGGGTCAAAATTTTGGATGTCGAGCAATCCCACCACCCTGTGGCATTCATTCTCCATCACCAGCCTGACCTGTTTGTCGGCATAGATATCGTTTGACGCACTTAGAATATAGTTGTTGAGCGTATATTTGGAGTATGGTACATTGGTTTGGCCTACCTCCCACAACTCTTCATCGTTTTCTATGAGATAGAGCGCATCCAAATCCTCAGGTTCCAAAGCCCTCAGTTTCAATATACACTCAGTGTCATGTTTGTTCATTTGAAAATCTCCTCTGCTGTAACAATGGTTTTGGAACGAGGGCTATAAGTTCCTATAGCCACATTGGCAATAGGCTTTCTGCTGAAAATGTCGAGTATGGTCTTGTATGAAAACGCTTCAGTATCGTAGACTATATATTTGAGATTTTTCACATTTTCATCATCATCGATTAAGTCAAGATGTCCGTCGGGCATCATTTTCTCGTTGCCGACGACAAACTCGCCAGAGAGTCCCTTTTTCCGCGCTAATTTTCTGCATTGGGTTATCGCTGCGACCGACCCAATAAAGAGATAGTCGGGTTCGCGCTTCCTCCTTGGACTGAAGAACCCAAGGGCCTTCCTCAGTCTTGCTGTCTGCATCTGTATAAGCGCCAATGTCGCTTTTAGATAGATGGCCATCTTGATGGGGATGGTGAGCCATAGACTTGAACTTCCATAATGTTTACGGAAGAAGATGAGCATGGCCTCATAGAAGACATGAACGTATCTGAACGACGATTTCTGTGTGCTCTCTCCCTTGTAGTGAAGGATTGTAAGGGGTAGATACCAATTGTGAAAGCCCCCTTTGAGAAGCCTATACGACAAATCAATATCCTCACCATACATGAAAAAGTCCTCGTCGAGGAGTCCGACTTTGTCGAGTGCTGACCTGCGCAACATACAGAAAGCCCCACTGATGACCTCAATCTCGACCGGTTTGTCCCAAGGCAGATAACTCATATAATAATGTCCGATTCGTCGATGATTGGGAAAGCGTGAGCATAGCCCACACATTTTGTAGAAAGACGTCATGGGAGTTGGCAATCCACGCCGCGACTCCATAGCCTTTGTACCATCCGACTTCAGCATTTTCACTCCCACACCCCCTGCATCGGGATGGAGGTCCATGAACTCCAATGCGCTTTTTATGCTATCCTCGCCCACCAAAGTGTCTGGATTTAAGAGGAGCACGTATTCCCCCTCACTTTGCCTGATGGCAATATTATTGGCCCTGGCGAAACCCAGATTATGGTTACTCTCCACATAATTGACCCTTTGGAATCTCTTCGAGACAAAGCTCACACTGTCATCACGCGAATGATTATCCACAACAAAAACTTCGGCATCAAGATGCTTGATTGCTCTATAGAGACTATCGAGGCATTGATACAGATAGTGTTTGACGTTGTAATTGACAATAATGACAGAAAGTTTCATGTTGGTTGATTAATCATTGCGGGCTGTTTCGGCCACACACCTTTCAAGAGTAGGAAAAACAAAGAAGACACACAGGAACAGGATGATGGCCATATAGCCGAAACCTGGTGAAATAAACAACCAGTAGCATATTGCATTGACCACCATGGGCACACAAAGCAGACACATGCGTAATGTACCCCACGGGAGCAATGCCTTTGCACCATCATTCTGAAGGGACGTTCTGACTTTCTTGAAACGGAACAGCCTAATAGCCAGAGGTATACAACAGATAGTAAGTAGTTGCATAACCGATGCCAAGATAAATTCTGCTTGTTTATGTCCATGAAGGATGCCCTCGGGTAGAATGTCTGTCTCAAAGAGAATACCCAGGACCACGACAATGCCGAGTGACCCCAGGAAAATGCTGAGCAATATGTTTCTTACTTTCTTCATTTGAGCAAATTATGTGCTGAATGGTGTGCGGTTGATGATAGAGCGGCCCAAGGTCACCTCATCGGTGTATTCCAGTTCGTCGCCCACAGAGATTCCTCTTGCAATCACACTGATTTTTGTGGGATAAGGTGCCAGTTTACGGGAAATATAGAAATTGGTGGTATCGCCCTCCATGGTGCTGCTCAGGGCAAGAATCACCTCGTCTACCCCTCCCTGCGCCACTCTTTCCACCAACGAGTTGATCTCAAGGTCGGCAGGCCCAATCCCATCGACAGGAGAGATGACCCCTCCGAGCACATGATACAGACCATGGTATTGCTGTGTGTTTTCCACAGCCATCACATCCTGGATATTCTCCACCACACAGACCAGAGACGTGTCACGGCTCTTATCGGCGCAGATTGGGCAAAGTTCGTCGTCGCAAATATTATGACAGACACGACAAAACCTCACGTTTTGTCGCATCGTGGTCACCGCGTCGGAAAAAGCCAAAACGTCTTCCTCGTGCTGTCTGAGCAAAAACAGCACAAGTCGAAGAGCCGTTTTCCGGCCGATTCCGGGCAATTTGGCAAACTCTCCCACCGCTTTCTCAAGCAGAGTAGACGGGAATTGCTGGTACATGTATCACAAGAGTCGTTGATGGACTTTGGGACTACTTGAACAAATAGACGCCCAGACCCAATCTGAATCCTACGTTGGAGTATTTGCTATGGTCTTTGATAGACTGCTCATAGAAAATGGCCGGTTCGACGGTAACGGTGCGGTTGATGAAGAACGCGTATCCAATTTCGACAGCAGGCATGAGGTCATTGTAGTTATGATTCCCATGCTTGTAGGTGACACCAGCGTCAAGATAGATACCATTCTGAATGATGTAGTAGCGTCCATGAGCACCAATCGAGAACCTGTCTGGCGTGTCGTCGTCGCCACCGATATGATTGTAACCTATTGTTCCAAGAGCCAACAAGTTGTCCATCACGAAATAACCTCCCTTCATCTGCAAACCCACGTTGAAGTCAGAAGAGCCGTTATAACCCAGTTCAAGACCTGAGAACGATGCGCTAATATACTTTTTGCCCTGCTCAAACTGAGCGTTGGCTGTGAGTGCCATCATGATGGCAAACATCAGGATTGTGATTTTTTTAGTCATATTCTATTAATATTATTATGTATAGTAATCAAATTTCCTTGGGCAATTTACGCAACCATGCGAAGAACCATGCTCCGGCAATGAGGAGACAGAGTAATCCCAGTGCACATCCGAGGGTATAATTCAACCCTAAGAATTGCGGACTAACAAAGATGAAAGTGGTGCAAATGGTTGTCATAAACAGTGCCGGCACAAGTGTAATGACATAAGGTTTACGCTTGATAGCCAGATAGACAGTCAGAGTCCATAAGGTAAACACTGAGAGCGTCTGATTTCCCCATCCGAAATATCTCCAAATGGTATCGAATCCGTCAGGATTTTCTATTTGCCATAGCAACAACAAGATGGAAGCAGCAAACATGGGTACACAGATCATCAGCCTCTTTGAATAAGAACGCTGTTCCATGTTCAGAGCCGCTGCAATAATCAAACGTGCACTCCGGAAGGCCGTATCTCCGCTGGTAATCGGTGCAGCCACAACACCGAGAATAGCCAGGACAGCACCAAGTTTTCCCAACCATCCATTACATACCAGTGAAACAACCTTTGGCGCTGGAAAGAATTGCTGGAGGGTCTTTCCTCCTTCTGTACCAAACTGATTGTTGAATTCCTGAACGGCCTCGGGTGAAACCACTTCTCTCCATCCTCCATAGTAGAAGAAATAGGAAGAAACAGAAGCCCAAATGAGCGCCACAAGTCCTTCGGTAATCATCGAGCCATAGAAAACCGGTCTTCCAAGACGTTCGCTTTTAAGACATCTTGCCATCAATGGGCTTTGTGTGGCATGGAAACCACTGATAGCACCACAGGCTATGGTAAGGAAGAGACAGGGGTAAATAGGATTTTTTGCCATGAAACTATCGGTGCCCAGGATTTCAGCCGGCTGGTTGTGGTTGAAAGACTGTACACTGTCCCACAATTCAGGAATAGCAGGCCAGTTGAGGAACATTACCACGAGCAAGGCAATAGCCATGAAAATGAGTGAGAATGCGAAGATGGGATAGAAACGTCCGATGATTTTATCTATCGGGAGCAGAGTTGCTATAATGTAATATACAAAAATAACGATTATCCACCATACAAGTCCTATATCAACCATTCCCTGGAGCAACATAGCAGGGCTATATACGAACACGACTCCAACCATGACCAGCAAGAAAACGCTGAAAATCAGCATCACGGCTTTCGTAACCGAACCAAGGTAAGTACCCACCAAGTCCGGCAGATTAGCACCTCCATGCCTGATGGAGAGCATACCACTGAGGAAATCGTGTACAGCACCGGCAAAGATACATCCAAAAACGATCCACAGATATGCCTGTGGGCCATACCATGCACCCATGATAGCACCGAAGATGGGTCCAGTTCCGGCAATGTTGAGAAACTGAATCATAAACACCTTCCAAGTAGGAAGCACGATAAAATCCACTCCGTCTGCCTTGGAAATAGCAGGCGTTGGCCGGTCATCAGGTCCGAAAACCCTTTCGACAAATTTTCCGTAAATAAAGTAGCCCAGTACCAGAGCGACAAGGCTAATAAGAAAAGTAATCATGACTAATTAGTAAATAATTGTGCAAAAATACAATTTTTTTTTGAAAAGTGACACATTCGGTGGGAAAATCTTTGTTTTTTCGTATCTTTGCACCTTCCAAGCAGTAAGGTTTACTGTTTGAGACATACCTAGAGATATATGCCTGTGAATTGGCATTGAAGAAATCGATTATGACAAGAATATCATTTATTGCATTTTTCCTATTGCTCCAAATGGGTTTGGCGGCTCAGACGCCCAAGCATGAAGTTCGTGCCGTGTGGCTTACTACCCTTAACAGTCTGGACTGGCCTGGAGTCAAAGCCACAAACAGCGAGTCGGCGGAGCGCCAAAAACGCCAATTGACAACAATCCTTGACAATTTGAGCAAAGCCAACGTCAACACCATACTTCTTCAAACACGTGTTCGGGGCACCACCATTTATCCCTCAGAGATAGAGCCATTCGACCCTTGTCTGACTGGCACTGCCGGTCGTTCGCCCGGCTACGACCCTCTACAGTTTGCCATCGACGAATGCCACAAGCGTGGCATGGAACTCCATGCCTGGGTAGTAGCCATCCCTGTGGGCAAATGGAATGGTCCCGGGTGCAAACGCCTTCGCGATCGTTATTCCTCGCTCATCCGCAAGATAGGCGATGAGGGGTATATGAACCCCGAACAGACCCAGACTGGCGATTACATTGCAAGAATATGCGGTGAGATTGTAGACAAATACGATGTTGACGGCATTCATTTAGACTATATCCGCTATCCTGAGAACTGGAAACAAACTTCGGGCAAAGCCAAGGGTCGCGAATACATCACGAGCATCGTGCGCCGTATCCATCAGCGTGTGAAAGACAGCAAGCCATGGGTAAAACTCAGTTGCTCACCAATAGGCAAGTTTCGCAACCTGACACGTTACCCCGCCAATGGATGGAATGCATACGATGTTGTCTGCCAAGACGCACAAGGGTGGCTTCGCGATGGCTTGATGGACCAACTCTATCCAATGATGTATTTCAAGGGCGACAATTTCTACCCCTTTGCTGTAGACTGGGCAGACAACACCTATGGCCGCACAGTGGTTTCCGGCCTGGGCATCTGGCTTCTCTCCCGCAAGGAAGGCAGCAATTGGCCACTGATGGAAATCACGCGTGAGTTGAATGTCACCCGCAGTCTGGGTTTGGGTCACTGCTATTTCCGCAGCCGCTTTTTCACCGACAATGTGAAAGGGCTCTACTCCTACGTCAGCCGGGATTTCGACAAATACCCTGCCCTTATTCCGCCCATGGTATGGCAATCGAGCGCACTGCCCAGACGCCCAAAGGACATTTCGCTGCACAACAATGGCAATTTTTTGCGAATCAAATGGCAGGGAGCGACCGCCACAAACGACACTCCCTACCTCATGTATAATGTATATTGCAGTCAGAACTATCCTGTTGACACCAAGGATGTTCGCAACCTCATTGCCCACCATCTACGTGGCACAAGTCTGACCATCGGAAAAGATGACGGTCAGCACTATTATGCTGTGACTGCCATGGACCGCTATGGCAACGAGAGTGAGCCCATCCAAAGTAAGATTGTGGCTCAACCCACCATTGAATTGCTGAAGAACGACGGCACCCGACTTCAACTGCCAGAAATCTCACCTGACTTTGGCACCAAGTACATCAGGATAGAAAGTGCCGTGGGCAACACGATGCTCACCCGTCCTTACAATGGTGAATCCCTCACCATCAGGTCGCTCCCCGATGGTGTGTATACCGTCAAGTCGGTGGACAAGCACAAGAATGCCCGACGTATCGGACAGTTTATTATAAAGAGGTGGTAAGCACTGTCTATTTGAAAATCTTTTGTGCGAACATGGTCAGGTAGATACGCCAATTGCGCCAGATATGTCCGCCATCGGTTTCTACATACTCATACTTGTACCCCTTACTGTCCCAGTAATTGCGCAAATCTACCGTGCTCTGATACAGGAAGTCGGTCTTTCCCATTCCCATCCAATAGAGTTTGGGCTTGCTGGCGAAGAGTCGGGCCGACTGACCAGCGAAATCAGGGTCATTCTGGATTTGTTCTGCAAAAGTACCGTTTCTGTTGTAGCCTTTGCCCAGATGCAGACCTGCTGAGAACAGTCCGTAATAATCAAACTTGTTCGGATACATGAGACTAATGGAGAAAGTATGTCCACCACCCATAGACAAACCGCAGACTGCCCGATGGGCACGGTCTTTCAATGTGCGGTAATTCGCATCGACATAGTTCACTATATCCATAAAACTCTCAGGTATCGTAGCAGCTGCAGGTGCTGTGGGACCTGTCCCTGAATCCCTGAAACCAGGGGTATACATACCCCATGACCACTCCCCCGGTGCAGCCTGACAATTGGGGTTTCCGTTAGGCATCACCACAATCATTGGCTTGGCTTTCCCCATAGCAATCAGGTTGTCGAGTATTTGTGCCGCTCTACCGAGTTCGCTCCACGCATTCTCGTCGCCTCCAGCACCATGAAGGAGATACAGCACGGGAAATTTTCCACCCTTGTCGTATCCTGGTGGTGTATAGACAGTCATCCGACGCTGCATTTTCAGCGTAGGACTGTTGTACCAGACTTTAGATAGATTTCCGTGAGGCACCTCATTTACGCGGTACAAATCGCCTTTGTCGCCCTTTTCTTCACTGATGATAAAGATATTCGTGAAGGATACGATGTCACGGTTAACATAAATGTTGGCTGGATCCTTCACACCAGTCATTCCATCAATATTGAATGTATAACTATACATCTCGGGGGAAAGTTTTGCGGTGGTGTAACTCCACACGCCATTCTTGCCCTCTTTCAGTTCGGCCACTCCAGGGGCATCGTATGACCCGTAACCCGCCACTTCTATCTTCTGTGTAGGCAGGAAATCCCCAGTCACCTCCACTTTCACAGCCTTAGGGGCATAAAGATTGAAAGTCACCGTTCCATCGGCATTTATCACCGGTGATTGTACGCTGGCACTGTTGAAAAGTTTCTCCTGTGCATGGACACACATGCAGCCCAATGCCGCAAGTGCCAAAATCATAGTCGTTTTTTTCATTTTTATGTTTTTTGATTAGTAGTTGAATGAAACTAAATAAGTGTTATTTAAACAGCACTGGTCTTTCCTATGGCAAAAAGAAGAATATGTGCGGCTCACTTTTACCGAACACAGTGGCCATCATGCCGCAAAGATAATAAAAAAATCGGAAAACGCCTTCCTTTCAAGACAAAAAACTCGGCACTATCATTCTATTTCAGAACAAAAAACTTACAATGCTCATATTTAGGACGATTGTAAATATTTTCGATAGCCGCACTAAACGAGCACACCTCCTTCAATGATGAACAAATGACGTAAAAACCCAAAAATCTTTCAAAGTTGAATGAAAAACAAAAATTAATGTGTAATTTTGCGGTCAAATTCAGAGTAATCACATTTATCAATGGAATTAGCAAGTAAATACACTCCACAAGACGTGGAATCAAAATGGTATCAGTATTGGCTTGACCACAAGCTGTTCAGTTCGAAACCCGATGGCCGCGAGCCTTACACCATAGTTATTCCCCCACCGAATGTGACCGGCGTTTTGCACATGGGTCACATGCTCAACAACACCATTCAGGACATTCTCGTGCGCCGAGCACGAATGGAAGGAAAGAATGCCTGCTGGGTACCAGGCACCGACCATGCCTCGATTGCCACAGAGGCCAAGGTTGTGAAGAAACTTGCAGAGCAAGGTGTCAAGAAGAGCGAACTTACCCGCGATGAGTTTCTCAAGCACGCCTGGGACTGGACTCACGAGCACGGTGGCATCATCCTTAAGCAATTGCGCCGTTTAGGAGCCAGTTGCGACTGGGACCGCACAGCCTTCACTATGGACGAGAAACGCTCAGAGAGCGTGATAAAGGTGTTTGTTGACCTCTACAACAAAGGTCTGATTTACCGAGGACTCCGCATGGTGAACTGGGACCCCAAGGCTTTAACTGCCCTATCGACAGAGGAGGTTATCTACAAGGAAGAACAAAGTCATCTTTTCCATCTGAAGTATTATGTTGCTGGAGAAATACAGTTGGACGACAAGGAAGCACTTTGTGCTGCCGGCAATGTGATTCATAAAGACGAGCGCGGCTATTATGCCGTAGTGGCCACCACACGTCCTGAAACCATCATGGGCGACACCGCCATGTGTGTGAACCCCAAGGACCCGAAGAATCAGTGGCTGCGTGGCAAGCGCGTGATAGTACCCCTTGTAGGCCGTGAGATTCCGGTGATAGAAGACCGCTATGTCGACATAGAATTTGGCACAGGCTGTCTGAAAGTCACTCCCGCCCATGACACCAACGACTATATGCTTGGCAAGACACACGACCTCGAAACCATAGACATTTTCAATCCCGACGGCACTATTTCCGAGCAGTCTCCCCTTTATGTGGGTATGGACCGCTTCGCTTGCCGCAAGCAGATTGTGAAAGACCTTACCGCTGCCGGATTGATGGAGCGTGTGGAAGACTACACCAACAAAGTGGGCTATTCCGAGCGCAATCCCGACACCGCCATCGAGCCACGCCTTTCGCTGCAATGGTTCCTGCGGATGCAGCACTTCGCCGACATCGCCCTTCCGCCTGTTCTGAACGGTGAAATGCAGTTCTACCCATCCAAGTACAAGAACACCTACAAGAACTGGCTCGAGAACATCCAGGATTGGTGCATTTCCCGCCAATTGTGGTGGGGTCATCGTATTCCCGCTTACTATTACGATGATGAAGACCATTTCGTAGTGGCCGAGAACATAGAGAAAGCCCTCGAACTTGCCCGCGAGCAAAGCGGCAACAGCCAATTGCAGGCAGAGGACCTTCGCCAGGACGAAGACGCCCTCGACACCTGGTTCTCGTCATGGCTATGGCCCATTTCCCTTTTCGACGGCATCAACAATCCCGGCAACGAGGAAATCAATTACTATTATCCCACCAGCGACCTTGTGACGGCTCCCGACATCATCTTCTTCTGGGTGGCCCGCATGATTATGGCCGGTGAGGAATACTTAGGCAAATATCCTTTCAAGAATGTATATTTCACAGGTATTGTGCGTGACAAACTTGGCCGCAAGATGTCGAAGAGTCTGGGCAATTCCCCCGACCCGCTGAAATTGATCGACGACTACGGTGCCGACGGTGTGCGTATGGGCATGATGTTGTCAGCCCCTGCCGGCAACGACATACTCTTCGACGAGACCCTCTGTGAGCAAGGCCGCAACTTCAACAACAAGATTTGGAATGCTTTCCGCTTGGTGAAAGGCTGGGAAGTGGCTGATATCGAGCAGCCCACAGCCTGTCGGGTGGCCACACGCTGGTTTGAGGCCAAATTGCGCCAGACCAACGCCGAGGTTGACGACTTGTTCAAGAAATACCGTATTTCAGAGGCTCTGATGGCTGTCTATCGTCTGTTCTGGGACGAGTTCTCCAGTTGGTATCTCGAGATGGTGAAACCCGCCTACCAGTCGCCCATCGACCGCGCCACCTATGATGCCACCCTGAAATATTTCGAGACCCTGCTTCAGATGCTCCATCCCTTCATGCCATTCATCACCGAGGAACTCTGGCAGCATCTTTACGACCGGAAGGATGGCGACAGCATCATGGTGCAGCGTCTGGAAGTGGCCGTAGCCAACGACGAAGACCGCCAGTTGTCTGACGATATCGAGCGCGTGAAGCAAGTGGTTTCGAGTGTTCGCATGGTGCGTAACCAGAAGGTGATTGCCCCCAAGGAGAAGATGGCTTTGCAGGTGGTGAACACCGACGCCTACACCCCCTATAAGGATATCATCGTGAAGATGGCCAACCTCAGCGAACTGACCATCGTTGACGCGAAGCCAGCCGATGCCGCTCAGTTCATGGTTGGAACCGACGAGTTTGCCGTTCCTCTTGGCGACCTGATTGACGTTGCTGCAGAATTGGCCAAACAAGAGCAGCAATTGAAGCACCTTGAGGGCTTCCTTGCAGGCGTGGAGAAGAAACTTGCCAACGAGCGTTTTGTGGCCAATGCCCCTGAGGCTGTTGTGGCACTGGAGCGCAAGAAGCGCAGTGACTCCATGGAGAAGATTGCCTCGCTGAAAGAGTCTATCGCAGAACTGAAATCCAAGATTTAGCCCTCATGCTGCGCCAGTCGCAGCATAGCAAGAAACATCAATGATGAAACGACTTCTGACCCTATCGCTTTCTCTGGCATGTATGCTGGTGGTCTGTTCTCAGAACCTCCAGAAAGGTAATTACGGTTACCTTTACTGCCACATGAGCGACAACGGCGAGTATACAGCCTACGCAGTAAGTCGTGACGGATACCACTACGAGGACTTGAACAACGGTCTCGCCATATTCCCTCCAGAGGAGCATGCCCGTATCGAGGGAGGCACTCGTGATGCCTATATCACACGGACCCATGACGGCAAAGGCTACCTGATGGTAACAACCGACATGTGTGTTCGCAAATCGAAAGTATGGGACAATTATGGTATCGACCTTCTCCGCAGCAAAGACCTTGTGACATGGGAATCTGTGACGTTCGATTTCCGCAAAGGCGCCTCTATCTTCTGCGACCCTGCCTCGCCCGACCCCTGCAGTGACTACAGCACCATCAACCGTGTGTGGGCGCCCCAGATTTTCTGGGACCCCGACTACCGATGGGCTGATGGCAAGAAAGGCGGCTATTTGATTTACTATTCCCTTTGGAACCGGGCCGAGGAGCCATACGACCGCATGTATTATAGTTATTCCGACGAAAGTTTCACCAAGTTGACCAAACCCCGTCTGCTTTTCGACTGGGGGTACGCCACTATCGATGCCGACATCAACTATCTGGCTTCCGACGGCAAATACCACATGCTGATTAAGAAAGAGGGAGGTCATCCCGGCATTTACACCGCCACATCCGACCATCTGACGGGTCCCTGGGGTGAACCTGTGGAAGATGACTATGTGGACTTTGAGGGAAAGAAAAAATGCGAGGGGTCGTCGGCCTTCCAACTGATTGGCGATGACACCTGGCGTGTGGCCTACATCGAGTATTCCTCACGCCCCAAGCATTACCGTATCTGCAAGGCCGACAAGCATTTGCGCAATTTCTCCGACCCCGTGGACATAGAAGGAGTAACTGGTCCTCAACACGGCTCTTTCATGCGTATCACAAAGAAGGAGTACAAAAGGCTGAAAAAGGCATTCCCCAACAAATAGACGACAAATACAGATACACAGAGACGCAAGAACTTACATCCTTGCGTCTCTGTTTTTTATCCTATCATTTTATTATAATGAAATCGGCTCATACTTGAAACCGAGCACATCGGCAACAGCCTTGAATGTGACCTTTCCGTCAACGATATTGAGACCACGTGCCAAGGATTCGTCATCTTTGCAAGCCTTTTTCCAGCCTTTGTCAGCCAAAGCGAGCGCATAGCGCAGTGTGGCATTGGTGAGTGCAATAGTAGAAGTGTTGGGTACAGCCCCCGGAATATTAGCCACTGCATAATGTACGATTCCATCCACCTCATAGACGGGTTCGGAATGAGTAGTAGGTCTTGAGGTCTCGAAGCAGCCACCCTGGTCGATAGCCACATCCACCATCACAGTGCCTGGCTGCATCAATTTGAGCATGTCACGGGTAATCAGATGAGGAGTCTTGTCTCCTGGAATCAGCACCGACCCCACCACAATGTCAACGTTGGGCAGTTCGGCCTCGATATTGTGACGGCTGGAATAAACAGGCACCACATTGGCGGGCATCTCCATCGACAGCCGTCGAAGGAGGGGCAGCGAAATATCGGTAATAACCACTCTGGCACCCATTCCAGCAGCCACTTTTGCCGCAGCCTGACCCACAGTGCCACCACCCAGCACAAGCACATTCGCGGGACGTACACCAGGCACGCCACAAATCAATTTTCCCTTTCCACCTTTGGTCTTCTGGAGATAGTAAGCACCATTGATAGTAGCCATACGGCCTGCCACCTCGCTCATCGGTATCAACAGCGGTAAAGAGCGGTCGGGCAACTGCACAGTCTCATACGCGATGCAAATACCTTTTGCAGCAATCATTGCCTCAGCAAGGGGTTTGTCGCATGCGAAATGGAAATATGTGAAAAGTATTTGTCCTGGCTTCACCAATTTGTATTCTGGTTCAATTGGTTCCTTCACCTTGACTATCATGTCAGCCACTTGATAGGTCTCCTCGATGGTGGGCAAAATCTTAGCGCCCGCCTTGATATACTCCTCGTCGGCAAAGCCACTGGCCACACCCGCGGTATGCTGCACAAACACCTGATGTCCGTGACGTACAAACTCAGCCACACCTGCCGGTGTCATGCCCACTCTACTCTCGTTGTTCTTGATCTCTTTTGGAATTCCAATTTTCATAGATGTATGAGGTTTTGTTGAAAAAATTAGGTTTAATTCAATTGAGGTAACATTTTAAATAACCCCCTCCCTCAGGGAAGGGGGTTGCGCCTGGCGGGGAGTTGGCATCAAGCCATGGGTGGGGAGTCACCAGGCGCCGGGAACGCCAGATGGGAAATCTGGCGGGGAGTTTAGGGTACTGCAAAGATAATTAAAAACGAATGTAATTGCGGTGTCCAAACTGCATTTTTAAGTTTTTTTTACTAAAAGAGAAAAAGCATGTAACAGAATCGTTTTCAATTTTGCAAGGTATAAAGCGGTAGTTCATACAATATGCGGCGAATCAACATGACGACATGTGAGTTGTGAGAAATCAAGATGATTTAAACAGACATCATGCATGAGAAAAGAAAAATTCCAAATAATTTTGGTTTCCGCTTGGATTTCATTATCTTTGCAAAACGAAACCACGGTGTAGCAAAATGTCACTGAAGATATTGCATTTTACTCCGGACATGTCGGTTGGCAACGGTCTGAGCGACACGCTCCACAACATACTTGATGCCCTTGGCCAGACAGAAGACGTACATCTGGCCACGCTCACACCCACCCCTTCCGAGCGTTCAGGCAGATACAAGTGTCACTGCATTGGCAGTGGCAAGAGCGATTATGGCCGCCATGGAATAGTGAACCTGCTTGCCCTTCAGAAGCGTTTTTTGGTACTGCTCTATGGCATGATGCCCGATGTGATACACATTCATGGTTCGTATCATTTCATTTCCTCCCGCATCGAATTGTGGTCGCGCAAGCGAGGTTTTCCCGTGGTATTCTCTCCCTGTGGCGGAATGAATCCTGCGTTTATCGACGCCGAATACGGCATGCGCACATGGAAGATGATTCTCTACCAGAAGAACATGACCCGCCGCGCCTCCGCGATGCAATTGTCAGACCGTGCCGAGATGGAATATCTGAGCGATGAGGAACTGAGCCGTCGGCTCTTTTACATTGAAGCCCCAGGAGAAGACGCCATCAGTTCTGACTATGAAGAGTATGCGTCCCAACTTGTCCTGCTCTATGAGAAAGTGCTCGACACTGCACTCTGCCGCCATCTCGATGTGAACTCCCAGGAGGCTTTGAGTGCCCTGCTCCACCTTGGTCTCTCCGACGAGCCCGAGCGTCACCCCTTGTGTGCCGAAGACATTCTGAACCTTCGGAGCCTCAATCCGTCGCAATGGCATGCCATTCAGTTGTATGGCCGTGTTCATGACATCATGCCTCTAATCGAGACAGGTGCCTCACGTATGCAATTGCGTGGCAACCTGACCGATGAAGCCGAGAGCGACCCTTTTCCTCCGCTCTACCCCAAGTCTCACGACCCATTGAAATCCGACAAGTTACTATCGGGCAACAAGCGCCGCAAGCGTATGATAGAGAATGTGACCTTGGGCGGAGAGTACAGCATCCGCAAGACCTGTGTGATGCTCGAGAACATTAAGCACCATCTTTCGAAACGCTCCCTCACGCTGCATCATCTATGCGACCTTTACGAAGTGTTCCGATATGAGCCAATGAACGAGCATCGACTGCATGAGGTGCTTCATCATCTGAGACTACTGAAATTATGCCGCCGCCTGTGCCAAGTGCTTTCAGAGGCTGCATATTTGGATACCGGTTTCATGCCCGTCGATGCCCTCGACGACCATGGAGCCGAAAAGATACGCAAGGCTCTTGTGGCCTATTAATTCATTCGCAATTTCGCACCACACAAATCCTTTTAGCCCAACTATGAAAACAGAAGACATCAACAACGACCTGAGATATTTGCAGTTACTCACCCAGTCGTTTCCCACCATTGCCGAGGCAAGCACCGAGATTATCAATCTCCAGGCCATTCTCAACCTACCCAAAGGCACAGAGCATTTCCTTGCCGACTTGCATGGAGAGTCGGCCGCCTTTCAGCATGTGTTAAATAACGCCTCCGGCAACATCAAGCGCAAGGTGAACGAGATATTCGGCAACCAAATCCGCGAGTCAGAAAAGAAAGATCTCTGCACGCTGATTTACTACCCCGAGCAGAAGTTGCAACTTGTGAAAGAGAAAGAAGATGACATCGATGACTGGTATCACATCACGCTCCACCATTTAGTGAAAGTATGCCGCGAGGTTTCCAGCAAATACACCCGTTCGAAAGTGCGCAAGGCCCTTCCCCCATCGTTCAGTTACATCATTCAGGAATTGCTTCATGAGCGTACCGACGATGCCGACAAGAGCGCCTACGTGAGTGCCATCATCGACACCATTGTCTCGACAGGCTGCGCCGACGACTTCATCGTGGCCATTTGCAATGTGATACACCGCCTGGCCATCGACCAACTTCATATTCTGGGCGACATTTACGACCGTGGCCCTGGTGCCCACGTCATCATGGACACCCTGACCGACTATCATCGGTGGGATATCCAGTGGGGCAACCACGACATTCTGTGGATGGGAGCCTGCGCCGGCAACGAGGCGTGCATGTGCAACGTAATCCGCCTGTCGCTTCGCTATGCCAATCTGACGACCCTCGAAGAGGGCTACGGCATCAATCTCATACCCTTGGCCACCTTTGCCCTTGACACCTACGGCGATGACCCTTGCACCGAGTTTATCCCCCGCATGAACGGCGCCGACGAGACGATGGACGAGAAGACCATGCAGTTGACAGCCAGGATGCACAAAGCCATCGCTGTCATTCAGTTCAAAATAGAGGCCCAACTGATAGGAAAGCACCCCGAATGGGAAATGAACGACCGCCAGGTACTGAACTACATCAACTACGACAAGGGCACATTCTGTGTCAACGGGAAGGAATATGTGATGTCGAGTCATCATTTCCCGACCATCGACCCCTCCTGCCCCAACCGTCTTACTGAAGCCGAGGCCCTTTTGATGAAGAAAATACACCGGTCGTTCTCCGTCAGCGAGAAGTTATACAAGCACATTAAATATATCCTGCGCCACGGCTGCATGTTTGCCGTGGTGAACCACAACCTGCTTTTCCACGCCTCCGTTCCACTCAACGAGGACGGTTCGCTCAAGGAAGTGACACTGATTGATGGTCACAAATACAAGGGCAAAGAACTGATGCACACCATCGGCATGCAAATTCGCTCCGCTTTCCAAAGCGACACCGACCCTGTAGAGCGTGAGCATGCCATCGACTATTTCCTCTATCTATGGTGCGGAAAGGACTCCCCCCTGTTTGACAAATCCAAGATGGCCACCTTCGAGCGCTATTTTATCAAGGAGAAAGAGACACACCACGAGGAGAAAGGCTACTACTTCAAGTTGCGCGACAACGAGGAAATATGCGACCGCATCATGGATGCCTTTGGTGTGAAACAGCCCAACCGCCACATTATCAACGGTCATGTTCCTGTGCATGTGAAGACTGGCGAGAATCCCATCAAAGCCAATGGCAAACTGATGGTGATAGACGGTGGTTTCTCCATGCCCTATCACAAGGAAACAGGCATCGCCGGTTACACGCTGGTGTACCACAGCCGTGGATTCCAGTTGGTACAACATGAGCCATTCACCTCGGCCCGTGATGCTGTGCTTCGTGGCACCGACATCAAGAGCACCACCCAGATTGTGGAGATGTCGGCCCATCGCATGCGTGTGGCCGACACTGACAAAGGAGAGGAAATTCGTGGTCAGATTGCTGATTTGGAAAAGTTGCTCTACGCTTACCGACACGGCATCATCGCTGAGCAAGAGCGCAAGAAGTGATTATTTGACCGTAATGTGGAAGCACCCCTGCTTCACCTCATATTTCACGAGACAACGTTGCTGCTGGCGCAAGTCACGCAGCACTTCGCTGAGAACCCATTTCAGTGTATCGCTGCGCACCACTCGCCGTTCCGGTCCATCCGGGTCAGCGACTGTGGCATAGCGCTTATAACTCACATCGAATGTGGTGCCATAAAGATGGCAACTGTTTTCTGAGGTGTTACGGTTGATTTTTTTCAATCTCTCAAGATCGTCCTGACTTCGCGTCACACTGGTGACGATAATTTTGTGCAGGGGTATTTTCTTCACCTGCAGACTGTCGAAGAAATTCCGCCCGATATCATTAAGCAGCACGGCTGCACGTGGCACCAGATAAGGGATGCTGTTACGCAAGGAATCAACCTGGTAGAAAGGACTTGCCGCCACATATACCCAATCCGATTTTCTATTCTCGGCCTCTTGTCTGTTGGTCACTGGCTCAACGCCATATAAAAGAGCCGACTGAATCTGCAAATCGTTGGAATCGGGAAACTCATTCCGATAACTTTTCACCCCTTTGAGGGGATGCTTGGCAGCAGATAAGGAAACGGTATCAGGCAAAGTCAAGTCGAAAACGCCGGAAACGCCAAGTGTTTTCTTTTCTGTGGCGGAAGGGACAGTATCCTTACTGGCGGATACATTATTAAGTGAGTCCTGCCCAGTTGACTCCGCCCTGTATTCTTTTGCCACCGAGGGAAAGATACAACGCACCAGAGCCAGCACCACAACAGTAATGCCGAATCCCTTGAGGTAATCGTTTCTTGAAATCAACATGGTCTTACGCAGGATTATTCCTTATGGAGTGCAAAATTAACACAAAAAAACAACATAGACAAAAAAGGAAGGATAATTCACGATTCATTATTCGCAACAGGCGATTGAAAAAGTGTGCTCACTATTATTCATCCCACCTCAGAAAGGAAGTTCTACGCTGGATTCATGTCACAGAAGAGTCGGAGGTGCTTTAACTCATAAAAGATTTATAAAATATGATGATTTGTCCTTAGTTTGCGAGATTTTTTGTAATTTTGCAGCCTAAATCCTTGATTACAGACATTGATAGAGAAGCATATTGTATTGGAAGACATTGACCCCGTGCTGTTTTACGGTGTCAACAACGTCTATCTTCAGATGGTGCGTTCGCTTTACCCCAAACTGAGGATAGTTGCCCGTGGCAACGTGCTGAAGGTTCTTGGCGACGAGGACGAACAAGAGCGCTTTGAGACGAGCATAGAGAAAATGCGCCTTCACGTTTTAAAGTACAACTCGATTTCCGAGGAAGACATCCTTGACATAGTGAAAGGCCGCCCGACCAAAGCCGACGGTGTGAAGGGCGTGCTTGTATATAGCATCAGCGGCCGTCCCATCAAGGGGCGTAGTGCCAACCAACAACGCTTGATTGACGAGTTTGAGCGTTGCGACATGGTATTTGCCGAGGGTCCTGCGGGTACAGGCAAGACGTATTTGAGCATCGCCCTTGCCGTGAGGTCACTGAAAGAGAAAGTTGCCAAGAAAATCATCCTGAGCCGTCCCGCGGTGGAAGCCGGTGAGAAACTAGGTTTCCTTCCCGGCGACATGAAAGACAAGATAGACCCCTATCTTCAGCCCCTTTATGATGCCCTTGAGGACATGATCCCCCCTCAGAAACTGCAGGACATGCTCGACAAGCGCATCATTCAGATCGCGCCTCTTGCCTTTATGCGTGGCCGCACGCTTAGCGACGCCGTGGTCATCCTGGATGAAGCCCAGAACACCACCACCGCCCAGATCAGGATGTTTCTCACCCGAATGGGCTGGAACACAAAAATGATTATCACCGGTGACCTCACTCAGATTGACCTTCCCCGCGGTCAGCGCAGCGGCCTCAGCGAGGCCATCACCCTGCTCGATGGCATAGAGGGCATAGGCTTTGTGAGGATGGAAAAGAAAGACATCGTCCGCCACCGTCTGGTTACCCGCATCGTGAACGCCTACGAGCGTGCCGACCGGCAACATGAGAAGTCCAACGAAGATTCACCCGAAAACAACAAACATATCAATTCCATAGACAGCAATGAAAGCATTAACTAACACAGATTTCAAATTTCCCGGCCAGCGCAGTGTCTATCATGGTAAAGTGCGCGATGTGTACGACATCAACGACGACCTACTCGTGATGGTGGCGACCGACCGTATCTCCGCCTTTGACGTGATTCTGCCCAAGGGTATTCCTTTCAAGGGTCAGGTACTCAACCAGATAGCCTCCAAGTTCTTGGACAGCACATCCGACATCTGCCCGAACTGGAAACTTGCCACCCCCGACCCGATGGTGACAGTAGGATTGAAATGCGAGGGTTTCCGCGTGGAGATGATTATTCGTTCGATACTGACAGGTTCTGCCTGGCGTGCCTATAAGGACGGCTGTCGTGAACTTTGCGGTGTCCGTCTGCCCGAGGGCATGAAAGAGAACGAGCGTTTTCCTGAGCCCATCATTACCCCAACCACAAAAGCCGATGAGGGCCACGACATGAACATTTCCCGAGAGGAAATCATCAGTCAAGGACTTGTCTCAGCCGAGGACTATGCGGTGATGGAGGACTATACTCGCCGTCTATTTGCCCGTGGCCAGGAAATCGCCTCACGTCATGGTTTGATTCTTGTGGATACAAAATACGAGTTTGGCAAGCGCGACGGTAAGGTGTATCTGATAGACGAGATTCACACTCCCGACAGCAGCCGCTATTTCTATGCCGACGGATACGAGGAGCGCCTGGCCCGTGGTGAGTCCCAGCGCCAACTCTCCAAAGAGTTTGTCCGCCAATGGCTGATTGACCACGATTTCATGAATGAGCCAGGCCAGGTGATGCCAGAAATCACCGACGAATACGCCCAGAGCGTGAGCGACCGCTATATCGAACTATACGAGCACATCACAGGTGAGAGTTTTGTGAAGGCATCAGACAGCGATGACCTCTCAGCCCGCATTTTCCAGAATGTGAGCGACTATCTTCAGACGATGAAATAACCTCTTTGTGATGTACGAGCAGGAAAAAATTAAGCCTTACAGCGACGAGGGAGACAAGAGTGAGCAAGTGGAGCGCATGTTCGACTCGATTGCCACTCATTACGATGCCCTCAACCACCTCATGTCGTTCGATATCGACAAGAGTTGGCGCAAGAAGGCGATTCGGCAGTTGGAGCCTCATCACCCCCAGCGCATTCTCGACATTGCCACCGGCACCGGCGACTTTGCCATACTCACTGCCCGCCTGCTTCATCCTAAGCAACTCATTGCCGCCGACATCTCGGAAGGCATGATGGACGTGGGGCGCAAGAAGGTGGAGGAAGAAGGGCTTTCCGACATCATCCAGTTTGCCAAGGAAGACTGCATGTCGCTGACACTTGCTGATGAGAGTTTCGACGCCGTGACCGCCGCCTTCGGCATCCGCAATTTTGCCGACCTCGACCAAGGCCTTCGTGAGATGTGCCGTGTACTGAAGAGCGGAGGCCATGTGAGCATCGTGGAACTGACCCACCCGACTAAATTCCCGATGAAACAGTTGTTCAAAGTCTACTCTCACACGGTGCTTCCCACCTGGGGCAAACTCATTTCACGCGACATGAGTGCCTATAGTTATCTCACGGCGACAATCGCCGCTTTTCCGCAAGGCGAGACCATGGTGGAAACACTCCACCGCGCAGGTTTCGCATCGGCCTCTTTCAAGCGCATGACCTTTGGTATATGCACTATGTATTTCGCCACCAAGCCCTGAAGCATACATCTTACGGCTAACATCCAGCCAAGAACAAACAACATAAACCATGGACATTTACGGACTCATCGGCTATCCTCTGGGACATTCGTTCTCCATCAGTTATTTCAATGAGAAATTCCAGAACGAGGGTATCAACGCCAAATATGTGAACTTTGAGATTCCCTCGATAGAGAATCTTCAGGAGATTCTGGCCTCCACACCCAACCTACGTGGTCTGAACGTTACGATTCCCTACAAGCAAAAGGTCATCAGTTATCTGGACTATGTCAGTCCTGAAGCCCGTGCCATCGGTGCTGTCAATGTGATTCGCGTGGAGCACAAAGGCAACCAAATTATTCTGAAGGGTTTCAACAGCGATGTAATCGGATTTACCCAGAGCATTGAACCAATGCTTGAACCATTTCACAAGAAAGCCTTGATATTGGGCACCGGAGGTGGCGCCAAGGCCATCGATTTCGGACTTCGGTCATTAGGACTTGAGACAGTATTCGTGAGCCGTTATGAGCGTCCCGGAACTGTGAAATATGACAAGATTACCGCAGAAGATATTCAAGAATACAACGTGATTGTCAACTGCACTCCCTGTGGCATGTATCCTCACACGAATGAGTGCCCGAATCTTCCCTACGAGGCCATGGACAGTCACACATTACTCTACGACCTTATCTATAATCCCGACGAAACCATGTTTATGCACAAGGGTATCGAACGAGGCGCCACCGTGAAAAACGGTCTTGAGATGCTCCTGCTCCAGGCTTTTGCCAGTTGGGAGTTCTGGAATAAGTAGAAAAGTGAGTTTGTGAGAAAAACCTTTGTATGAGGTGAGTGGAGACGAAATACAAAAAGTGACTAACACTATACATAATAAAAGTAAGATGACAGACATAGACAGATATATGATGCGCGGCGTGTCGGCAGCGAAGGAAGACGTCCACAACGCTATCAAGAACATCGACAAGGGAATATATCCTCAGGCATTCTGCAAGATTATCCCCGACATTCTCGGTGGCGACCCCTTGTATTGCAATATCATGCATGCCGACGGGGCAGGAACCAAGTCTTCGCTGGCCTATATGTACTGGCGTGAGACAGGCGACCTGAGCGTATGGAAAGGGATTGCCCAGGATGCCATTGTGATGAACACCGACGACCTGTTGTGCGTAGGAGCCGTGGACAACATTCTGGTGTCGAGCACCATCGGCCGCAACAAGAATCTGATTCCGGGCGAGGTGATTTCCGCCATTATCAACGGAACCGACGAACTGCTTGCAGAACTGCGCGAGATGGGAATAGGCATCTACCCCACTGGTGGTGAGACAGCCGACGTTGGCGACCTTGTCCGCACCATCATCGTAGATTCCACCGTGACATGCCGCATGCGCCGGGCCGACGTGATAGACAATGCCAACATCCGCCCCGGCGACGTGATTGTGGGTCTTTCCTCGACCGGCCAGTCCACCTACGAGAAAGTCTATAATGGTGGTATGGGGAGCAATGGCCTCACATCCGCCCGTCACGACGTGTTTGCCAAATACTTAGGGGAGACATTCCCCGAGAGTTACGACCCCGCCATGCCCGAGTCGCTGGTCTATAGCGGCTATAAGCGGCTGACCGATGCTGTGGATGGTGTGGAAGTCGACGCTGGTCGGCTGGTACTCTCGCCCACCCGCACATACGCTCCTGTCATCCGGCGTGTACTCGACGAACTACGTGGTCAGATACATGGCATGGTACACTGCACAGGCGGTGCCCAGACGAAAGTCCTGCACTTTGTAGGTGAGAATTGCCATGTAGTGAAAGACAATCTATTCGACACCCCTCCGTTGTTCCGTCTTATTCAGCAGTCGAGCGGTACAGGCTGGCGCGAGATGTATCAGGTGTTCAACATGGGTCACCGCATGGAGATTTACACCGATGCCCTCACAGCTGAGCGCGTGATAGACATCAGCCGCTCGTTCAATATCGACGCGCAAGTGGTGGGCCACATCGAGGAGGGCACCCGCTCGCTGACCATCAAATCTGAGCACGGAATTTTTGAATATTAGAAAGAATCATATACAGCATGGCAGAGAATAACAGCATATTAGAGAAACTTGATGGGCTTGAGGCTCGTTTTGAGGAAATATCCACGTTGATAACCGACCCCTCGGTCATTGCCGATCAAGACCGCTACGTGAAACTGACCCGCGAATACAAGGAACTTGACGGCATCATGGATGCCCGCAAGCGTTATATAGCCTGTCTGACTACCATCAAGGAGGCCAAGGACATCATTGCCAACGAGAGCGACCCCGACATGCGCGAGATGGCCCGCGAGGAACTGGCATTGAACGAGGAACTGCGCCCCAAGATAGAAGAGGAAATCAAACTCGCCCTTGTTCCCAAAGACCCCGAGGATGCCAAGAACGTACAGATGGAAATCCGCGCCGGCACTGGTGGCGACGAAGCCGCCCTGTTTGCAGGCGACCTGTTCCAGATGTACAAGAAATTCTGCGACTCGAAGGGTTGGAACCTGTCCGTGACGAGTGAGAGTGCCGGTGCGGTGGGTGGTTTCAAGGAGATAGACTTTGCCGTGAGCGGCGATGGTGTCTATGGAATTCTGAAATACGAGTCGGGTGTCCACCGTGTGCAGCGTGTGCCTGCCACCGAGACCCAAGGGCGCATGCATACCTCGGCAGCCACCGTTGCCGTCCTTCCCGAGGCCGACAAGTTTGAAGTCAACATCAACGAGGGTGACATCAAATGGGACACATTCCGCAGTTCTGGTGCCGGTGGTCAGAATGTGAACAAGGTGGAGTCGGGTGTCCGCCTTCGCTATCCCTGGCGCAATCCCAACACAGGCGAGACAGAAGAGATTTTGATAGAGTGTACCGAGACGCGCGACCAGCCCAAGAACAAGGAGCGTGCTCTGTCGCGTCTTCGCACCTTCATCTACGACCGAGAGCACCAGAAATACATGGACGATATCGCCAGTCGCCGCCGCACGCTTGTGAGCACAGGCGACCGTTCAGCCAAAATCCGCACTTACAATTTCCCCCAAGGTCGTGTCACCGACCACCGCATCGGCTATACTACCCATGATTTGCAAGGATTTCTGGGAGGCAACATCCAGGACATGATTGATGCCCTGACCGTGGCCGAGAATGCGGAGCGGATGAAGGAGAGTGAGTTGTGACACTCACCTGCTTAAAGAACTCATCAACAAAAAACAACCCAACCCATGAATAGAGAGCAATTAGTAACGCACATCAGGGAGAAGAAATCGTTTTTGTGCGTAGGATTAGATACCGATATCAAGAAGATTCCCCAGCATTTGCTGGAGGAGAGCGACCCGATTTTTGCTTTCAACAAAGGCATAATCGATGCCACAGCACCCTATTGTGTGGCCTTCAAGCCCAACTTGGCCTTTTATGAGTGTCTGGGAGTGCGTGGCCTAAGCGCTTTTGAGCGGACAGTGAAATACATCAAGAAATTCTATCCACAGCACTTCATCATCGCCGATGCCAAAAGAGGCGACATCGGCAACACCTCGTCGATGTACGCCCGCACCTTTTTCGAGGAGTACGACATCGACTCGCTTACTGTAGCCCCCTATATGGGTGAGGATAGCGTACGCCCCTTCTTGGAATATGAGGGCAAATGGGTGATTCTGCTGGCACTCACGAGCAATAAGGGTTCACAGGATTTTCAATTGACTACCGATGCCGAGGGGCAGCGCCTGTTTGAGAAAGTGCTTTTGAAATCGCAGTCGTGGGCTGGTCCCGACCAGATGATGTATGTAGTAGGCGCCACACAGGGGGCAATGTTTGCCGACATCCGCCGTCTTGCCCCAACGCATTTCCTGTTGGTGCCAGGCGTAGGCGCCCAAGGTGGCAGTCTGCAGGAAGTCTGCCGTTACGGCATGATCAGCGACTGTGGACTGCTGGTGAACTCGTCACGCGGCATCATCTATGCCAGCCAAGGCGAGGACTTTGCCGAGGCCGCAGCTGCCAGCGCCAGCAAAATACAATGTGAGATGGCTGCGGAACTCAAGAAGATTGGTTTCTGAAATTGAAAAAAGAGAATGAGTGAGGGCAAAATTATCAATGACCCCGTTTTTGGTTTCATCAAGGTGCCAGGTGGTCTGCTGATGGACATTCTTAACCACCCCTTGATGCAGCGTCTTCGCCACATCAAGCAGGTGGGACTGGCCTCAATTGTCTATCCTGGCGCTCAGCATACCCGTTTTCAGCATTCCCTGGGTGCCTTTTATCTGATGAGCGAGGCCATTGTGAGTCTTCAGCAAAAGGGGATTTTCATCTTCGACAGTGAGGTCGAGGCACTCCGGGCCGCCATTCTGATGCACGACATCGGCCACGGCCCTTTCTCACATGTGCTGGAAAACACACTGATTAGTGGTGTTTCCCACGAGGACATCTCACTGCTGATGATGGAACAAATCAACCGCGAGATGAATGGCGGTCTGAACCTTGCTCTGAGTGTTTTCAAAAACGAATATCCCAAGCGTTTCCTCCACCAGTTGATCAGCAGTCAACTCGACATGGACCGGCTGGACTACCTGCGCCGCGACAGTTTCTTCACTGGTGTAAGTGAGGGCAATATCGGCAGCGCACGTATCATCAAGATGCTCAATGTGAAAGACGACAATCTGGTGGTAGATTCCAAGGGTATTTATTCCATTGAGAACTACCTCACTTCCCGTCGCCTGATGTATTGGCAAGTCTATCTTCACAAGACCACTGTTGCCTGCGAGAAAATGCTTGTCAACGTGCTGATGCGTGCCAAGGATCTCTCTCGACAGGGAGTTCAATTGTTTTCATCACCTGCACTGGCCTATTTCCTCAACAATGACATCGGCCCCGACCAGTTTCACAACGACCCAGATGTACTTTCCAACTATGCCCAACTCGATGACAACGACATCTACAGTGCCCTGAAAGAATGGAAAAAGAGCGACGACCGTGTGCTGTCACTGCTCTCGCGCAATGTGGTGGAACGCCATCCGTTCAAAGTTGAAATCAGCGAAGAGCCTTTCAGTCAGGAGCGCATTGGCGAACTGGAGGAGCAACTTATTAGTGCCACGGGCGTGCAAGCCAACGACGTAAAGTATCTTTACAGGTTAAGCGCCATACAGAAAGACATGTATGATGTCAACGACGACCATATCACCATTCTATTCAAGGATGGTACAATGAAAGACATCGCCGAGGCATCTGAAATCCTCAACATCGAGTTGCTGTCGAAAAAAGTCAAGAAATATTGTCTTTGCTATTTGAGGATGGAGAATTGAGAGAAATCGGAGGATTCAGAGTAATCGGAGTTTTCAGAATAATCGGAATAATCGGAAAATTCAGAATACTCAGATTCCCCATGATAGTGAGTTGTCAAAAGGTGATAAAAACAAATAAATGGCTTAATATTTCCATGAATGGATTTTTTTGTTTACTTTTGCAGAATTAAAACATAAGAATCACAAAAATGGAGTTTACAGCCAAGCAAATAGCAGAATATTTGGGTGGTCGTATAGAGGGAAACGCCGACGCCTCGGTTCACACTTTTGCCAAGATAGAAGAAGGGCATGAAGGCGCCATTTCTTTCCTTTCCAACCCCAAATACACCCATTTCATCTATGAAACTAAGTCGAGTATAGTCCTTGTGAATGAGGATGTTGTGCTCGACCGCCCCGTATCCACCACCCTAATCCGTGTGAAGAATGCCTACGAGAGTGTGGCTCATCTTCTTCAATTATATGAGCAGATGAAACCCCGCAAGAGCGGCATCGACCCACTAGCCTTTGTGTCGCCAAACGCAAAGATAGGAGAGAACTGCTACATAGGTGCATTCACCTATGTAGGCGACGGTGCTGTTGTGGGCGATGGATGTCAGATATATCCCCATGTCTATATTGGCGACGGTGTGACCTTTGGCAACAATTGCATTGTCTATCCTCATGCCACGATCTATTACGGTTGCCGCATTGGCAATGAGGTGATACTCCATGCCGGCTGTGTGATAGGAGCCGACGGATTCGGCTTCGCTCCCAGTGCCGACGGATACGACAAGATTCCACAGATAGGCATTGTGACCATAGAAGACCGTGTAGAGATAGGAGCCAACACCTGCGTCGACCGCTCGACAATGGGCAGCACCTTTGTTCGCCGTGGCGTCAAGCTCGACAATCTGATTCAGATTGCCCACAACACCGATATCGGCGAGAACACAGTGATGTCGGCCCAGGTAGGTGTCGCAGGCAGCACGAAAGTGGGCCGTTGGTGTATGTTTGGCGGCCAGGTTGGCTTAGCCGGACACATCACTGTTGGCGACAAGGTGAACCTCGGCGCCCAGTCTGGCGTACACAGCAGTCTGAAAGACGACCAGACACTGATTGGCTCCCCGGTATTGCCACCGACTCGCTTTTTCAAGTCGGCAGCCATTTTCCGCCGCCTCCCCGAGATGTACCAAGACCTTTCTCGTCTTGAGAAAGAGATTAAAGAATTAAAAGCAACCCTCAAGAAAGATGAATAAACAACGCACGCTAAAAGGCAGTTTTTCCCTATTCGGGAAAGGTCTTCACACTGGTCTGAGCCTGACCGTGACATTCAATCCAGCCGCAGAAAACACCGGCTACAAAATTCAGCGCATAGACCTTGAAGGCCAGCCCGTGATTGATGCCATCGCAGAGAATGTGTGCGACACCCAGCGCGGCACGGTCCTCGCGTCAAAAGACGTCCGTGTCTCGACAGTCGAGCATGCTCTTTCCGCCCTTTACGCCCTTGGTATCGACAACTGTCTGATGCAGGTGAACGGCCCCGAGTTTCCCATTCTCGACGGCAGTGCCGCTCTCTATGTGGAACGAATCAACCAGGTGGGTATTGAGGAGCAGAACGCGCCGAAAGACTATTACATAATCCGCCATAAGATAGAGGTAAAAGATGACGAGAGTGGTAGTTGTATCACCATTCTTCCCGACGAGGAATTCAGCATCACGACGATGTGCTCATTCCAGTCAAAATTCATCAGCAGTCAGTTTGCGACACTCGACAACATAGAAGACTATTCCAAGGAAATTGCTCCCGCCCGCACCTTTGTCTTTGTCCGCGACATTGAGCCATTGCTGAAAGCCAACCTGATCAAGGGTGGCGACATGGAGAACGCCATCGTCATTTATGAGAAGCAGATATCCCAGGAACAACTCGACAAGTTGGCCGCTCTGCTGAAAGTCCCCACGATGGACGCCACGAAGCTTGGCTATATCCAGCCCAAGCCCCTTGTATGGAACAATGAATGTACCCGCCACAAACTGCTTGACATCATCGGCGACATGGCCCTTATCGGCAAGCCCATCAAGGGCAGAATCATCGCCACTCGTCCCGGCCACACCATCAACAACAAATTTGCCCGTCTGATGCGCCGTGAGATTCGCAAGCACGAGATTCAGGCTCCCATTTATAACCCCAACGACCCGCCAGTGATGGACAACATCCGTATTCGTGAGTTGCTCCCTCATCGGTATCCGATGCAGTTGGTGGACAAGGTGATTTCCATCGGTCCGACCAGTATTGTGGGTGTGAAAAACGTCACTTCCAACGAGCCATTCTTCCAGGGTCATTTTCCTCAGGAGCCAGTGATGCCAGGAGTATTGATGATAGAAGCCATGGCCCAATGCGGTGGACTGCTGGTTCTCAACACCGTAGAGGAACCCGAGCGTTGGTCGACCTATTTCCTGAAGATTGACGATGTGAAATTCCGCCAGAAGATAGTCCCTGGCGACACCCTCTTGTTCCGTGTGGAACTGCTTCATCCCCTTCGTCACGGCATCAGTTCGATGAAAGGCTACATGTTCGTAGGCGACCAGGTGGTGGCCGAGGCCAGTTTCACCGCTCAGATTGTGAAAAACAAGTAAGGGCGATCTTTAGCGATTCCCCTTCACCCCATAAAGACATCAACCAACTAAAACGACGACATGAATCAGATAAGCCCCATGGCCTACGTTCACCCCGACGCCAAACTCGGCGACAATAATGTGATAGGCCCATTCTGCTATATTGACCGTAACACCGTATTAGGCGACAACAACACCCTTCAAAACGGTGTGACCATCAACTATGGTGCCCGCATCGGCAACGGCAACGAGTTTTTCACCGGAGCGAGCATCTCCGCGAAACCTCAGGACTTGAAATTCCGTGGCGAGGACACCATTTGCGAGATTGGCGACAACAACAGCATCCGCGAGAATGTGAACATCTCGCGTGGCACAGCCTCGAAAGGCACTACTCAAATAGGCAACAACTGCCTGCTGATGGAGAATGTCCATATTGCTCACGACTGTTTTTTCGGCAACAACCTGATTATCGGCAACTCCACCAAATTCGCCGGTGAGGTAGTGGTGGACGACAATGCTATCATCAGTGCCGCCGTGCTCTGTCACCAGTTCTGCCGCGTAGGCAGTTATGTGATGATTCAAGGCGGCAGTCGCTTCAGTCAGGACATTCCTCCCTATATCATAGCAGGCAAGGAGCCCATCCGCTATGCTGGCGTCAACCTCATCGGACTTCGCCGCCGCGGGTTCGACAAGGAAACCATCGACCTGATTCACAATGCCTACCGCGTGCTCTACAGCAAAGGCATCCTGGCCGAGGGTTTAGAGGAGATTCGCCAGACGTTCCCCCAGACTCCCGAAATCAAATACATCATTGACTTTGTGAGTAATTCTAAGCGCGGCATCATCAGATAGTGCGTGTCGGAAGATGGAGAAACTAATCGTGATTCTCGGTCCCACTGCAGTAGGCAAGACGTCAGTGAGCCTTCGCGTGGCCGAGCATTTCGGTTTATCGGTGATCAATGCCGACTCACGGCAAATCTACGCCGACCTTCCCATCGGCACCGCCGCCCCCACTCCGGCCGAACAATCCCGTGTGAAGCACCATTTCGTAGGCACGCTTCATGTAACCGACTACTACAGCGCCTCGAAATACGAGACCGACGTGCTTCATCTGTTGCGCAACGACCCTGAGTTCACCAACTCCCGTCTTGCACTTCTCTCTGGCGGCAGCATGATGTATATCGACGCCGTCTGCAACGGCATCGACGATATCCCCACCATCCGCGACGATGTGCGCGCCAAGATGAAGCAGCGTTATGAGACCGAAGGCCTTGAGCGGCTGGTTGAAGAACTGCGGGTGGTTGACCCAGAGCATTACGCGGTGGTCGACCGCAAAAATCCCCGCCGGGTGATTCACGCCCTGGAAATCTGCTATCAGACAGGCCGCACCTACTCATCGTACAGGACCAACACCAATGCTCCGCGGTGGTTTGATGTTGTGAAAATCGGCCTGACACGCGACCGAGAAGAACTTTACGAGCGCATCAATGCCCGTGTGCTACAGATGATAGACGACGGTTTTGTGGAAGAAGCGCTCCGCGTATACCCCTACCGTAAGGAAAACGCTCTCAACACCGTAGGCTACAAAGAGATGTTCGAGTATCTTGACGGACTCTGCACACTCGACAACGCCATCGTCCGCATACAAGGCAACACCCGCAAGTATTGCCGCAAGCAACTGACCTGGTTTAAACGCGACCCTCATATCCACTGGCATCATCCGGATGACCTGGATGGCATTATCCACGACATAGAGGAACAAGTACGCGTATAAGAATGACAAGACCCACCTCAAAGAAAAACATCAGAAAAGAAGGAGACAGACTATGAGCATCATGACAATTCCGAGATGGTGCTGGCGCAAGTTCAAGGGCTTGTTCAGGTGGTATGTCCATCTGTTCAAAGGCCGCCGTTGGTACACGAAGATTTTTTCGGCCTTTATGTCCTTCCTGGTGTTCACACTTGTGTTTTTCGGGATGGTTGACCTCAATTTCCTGGGTTTGTTCGGTCCATCCCCCGGTTTTTACGAGATATTGAATCCCCCCAGGATAGAAGCCTCAGAGATATTCGGAGCCGATGGCCAGTCGATAGGCAAATTCTACAATGAGAACCGCAGTCCCGTGAAATACGAGGACGTGAATCCCGTTTTCTGGGATGCCCTGGTTGACACCGAGGACGAGCGCTTCTACAAGCACCATGGTGTAGACTTTCCCGGCCTGTTGGGTGCGCTCAAAGACGCCATCACCATGCGTGGTGCCCGTGGCGGTTCCACCATCACCCAGCAACTTGCCAAGAACATGTTTCATGTGCGCGCCGAGAACAGCACGGGTATACTTGGCAAGATACCCGGTCTGCGCATGGTGGTCATCAAGAGCAAGGAATGGATAATCGCCACGAAAATCGAGATGGTGTACAACAAGCAGGAGATACTCACCATGTATGCCAACACTGTGGATTTCGGGTCAAATTCCTACGGCATCAAGACCGCCTGCAAGACCTATTTCAACACCACCCCCAAAGAGATCACCACCGACCAGGCGGCCACCCTTGTGGGAATGCTGAAAGCCACTTCTTATTACAACCCCATCCTGAATCCCGAGAACAGCCGCCAACGCCGTGATATAGTGCTACGGCTGATGAAAGACCACGGCCACCTGCCGCAGTCAGACTATGAGAAGTTGACCTCAGAGCCCACCAAACTCTCCTACACCTCCGACAACAACATCAACAACAGTTACTCCTACTTCAAGGATGCCGTTGAAGCCAGTCTGTCGAAATGGTGCCGCCAGAGCGGTTACGACCTCTACACCTCAGGACTGCGCATCTACACCACCATCGAGCCCGAAATCCAAAAGGCCGCCGAGCAAGCCGTTCGCAGCCAGATGACCGTGCTTCAGGCCGAATTCAACAGCGGTTGGGGCAATCAGCCCCCCTGGCGCGACAAGGACGGACGTGTAGTGCCCAACTTTATAGAAGGCATCGCCAAGAAACTTCCACTTTACGAGGAGTTGAGCGAGCGCTATGACGGCAACAAGGATTCCATCAATTACTACCTGAACAAGCCCCACACCGTCACACTGTTCGACTACTCCAAAGGCCATTTCGAGACCGAGATGAGCACAATGGACTCCATCCGCTACATGGTGAAATTCCTTCACACCGGTTTCGTGGCCATGGAGCCTCAGACAGGCGCCGTGCTTGCCTGGGTAGGCGACGTGGATTATGGCACATGGAAATACGACAAAGTGACGTCGATGCGGCAACCAGGCTCCACCTTCAAACTATTTGTCTATACAGAAGCCTTCAACCAGGGTCTGACCCTCTGCGACAAACGCCGCGACGAATACATCGAGATACCCATCTACGACAACAAGACCGGGAGCGAGGTAATCTGGCGCCCCACCAACTCGAGCAACGCCTTCAGCGGCGACTCCCTGACCTTACGCCAGGCCTTTGCCAGCAGCACCAATAGTGTTGCCGTCCGTCTGGGAATGGAGATGGGTGTGAAAAACATCATCAAGACGGCACACGACATGGGTGTGAAGAGCAATCTCGACCCCTACCCCACCACCATTCTTGGAGCCTCTGACGTGAACTTGCTGGAACTGGTGAACTCTTATTCCACGATAGCCAACAACGGCCTGGTGCATGAGCCTGTGCTGGTGACACGCATCGAGGACAGCGATGGCAATGTCATCTACATGGGTCCGACCGACGCTCCCCGCGCCATCCCCTACAAGAGTGCTTATATGATGCAGCAGATGCTGCTCAACGGTGTTGCCAACGGTACGTCCCGCCGCATGAACAATTATGTGGGCGATGTGATGAAAGTGATGGACATTGGTGGCAAGACTGGCACGAGCAACGAGGCCAGCGACGGGTGGTTTGTCTGCGTGACCCCCAATCTGGTGTTTGGCTCCTGGGTAGGAGGTGAATACCGTAGCATCCATTTCAGTTCTGCCGCCCAGGGTCAGGGTGCCCGCACGGCCCTGCCCATCTGCGGCAAGTTTCTGAGCAATGTGCTTGCCACCCCAGGCAACTGGGACCGTTTCAGGAAGAAATTCTCCATTCCTCCTGGCGAGACCATCACGAGCACGCTGCTCGACTGCAACCCACGCCCCGTCCCCATACGGCCTCCACAGCCACAGGACAGCATCAGCGAGGATTACGAGGAGGAATTCACCGACCCCATTGCACCACCCTCAGACCCGCCACCCACCAACGAAAAAGAGCCTTACGATTACGAAGGTGACGTCATCATAGAAATATAGCCACTCCTTGCCCGTCAGCATCGACCATATCGACACCGCCAATGCCGAGTTTCAGACTGCCCTGCAACTCGTCAACAATACCCGTCGCTCACTTTTCCTTACAGGAAAGGCAGGAACGGGCAAGTCCACATTTCTGAGATACATCTGCGAGACCACGCAGAAAAAACACGTGGTGCTTGCCCCCACTGGCATTGCCGCCATCAATGCCGGAGGCTCCACCTTGCATAGTTTTTTCAAGATACCCTTCCACCCCATTCTCCCCAATGACATCCGTTTCTCCGACCGTCATATTAAAGAGACGCTGAAATACAACGGCGAGAAACGCAAGATTATCCGCGAATTGGAATTGGTGATTATCGACGAGATCAGCATGGTTCGCGCCGACATCATCGATTTTGTGGACCGTGTGCTTCGCGTTTACAGCGACAATCGCCGAGTTCCTTTCGGCGGCAAGCAACTGCTTCTGGTGGGCGACATCTACCAATTGGAACCTGTGGTGAAAGAAGACGAGCGCCAGTTGCTCCGTCCCTTCTACAGTTCACTGTTCTTTTTCGATGCGAAAGCCTTCGCGCAGATTCCCCTTGTGAGTATAGAATTGCGCAAAGTATATCGCCAAAACGACCCTCATTTCATCCAATTACTCGACAAAATCCGCATCAATCAGATAACCCCTCAAGACATTTCCATCATCAACCAACGAGTAGGCCAGTCGGTGAGCGACGACCCCAACCATCTCTCCATCACACTCTCCACACGTAGAGACACCGTGGATTTCATCAATGAGCAACATCTGGAAGCACTCTCCGGCGACAAGGTGAGCGTCATGGGCGAGATTACCGGCGATTTTCCCGAAAGCAGTCTTCCCACCCCCATGCTTCTGGAATTGAAAGTGGGGGCACAGGTGATGTTTATCAAGAACGACGTAGAGCGCCGCTGGGTGAATGGCACCTTAGGTGTCGTCACCAGCATGAACATCAACAACAGCGACACCGACAATGTGACCGTGATGACAGAAAGCGGCATGGAATACGATGTAACATGCGACATCTGGAGCAACATGCGCTACACCTACAACGACAAGGAACAGAAAATCGAGGAAGAAGAGATTGGTCGCTACATCCAATACCCAATCAAACTGGCCTGGGCCATCACTGTACACAAGAGTCAGGGCCTGACATTCAACAAAGTGAACATCGACTTCAGCGGAGGGGCCTTTGCCTGCGGCCAAACCTATGTTGCACTTTCCCGCTGCGTGTCGCTGGAGGGCATCAGTCTGAAGGAGCCGCTCCGCATGAGCGACGTTTTCGTCCATTCCGAGGTGGTGCGTTTCGCCCGCAGTTACAACAACAACCAAATGATCGACTCCGCCATCCGCAGTTCGCAGGCCGACGTGGAATACCGCCGTGCCATTGAGGCATTCGACACTGGCGACTTCGACACATTTCTTGACAATTTCTTCAAAGCCATCCATCATCGCTACGACCTGGAGAAGCCCGTTGTGAAGCGCTACATCAGGCGGAAGCTCACCCAACTGAACCACGTCAGCGATGAAATCAAGGAAGAAAACCGTCGCCTGCACGAGGAGCTGGACTCCCAGAAAACTTTTCTCAAACGTCTTGCCTCGGAATATGTGCTGCTGGGCAAGGACTGCGAAAAAGAGCAAATCATCGATGCCGCCATTGCCAATTACCGCAAAGCCCTTCGCCTGAATCCCGACTCGCGTGAGGCCAAACGACGTCTTCGGAAACTCGGTGCGTCTTAACATAGTTTAATTGGATGGCTTTTATAGGTAAAGAATAATAAAATCTTTGCCATTATCGTACTGATTTGAAAACTTTTATGTAAGTTTGCAGTCAGAAAATTGGAAATGATGCGCAAATTACCTTTCATCGCACTCATGCTCCTGACCATTCTGGTGTTATTCGGGGGCTGCAAGCGCCGCTCTATCATCACAGAGATGGGGTTGGGATTCGACACGCTACGTACCGACACCACAGCACTACTGGTCGACTCCACCGTCTCCCCCCGTAGTACCGTGCACATAGAACTGGTGACACTCCGTGGCGACGCCTATCGGCAGCTGACCGACAGTCTGCTGCGCTCGGGCGTTCTTCAACCCGACTATCTCTCGCTGACCACGCAAAGCCTCACACCAAAAGAGTGCGTGGATTCGTTTATGAGACATTATGTGGATGACTACCGTGAATTCTACGGCAACCTCTTCACCGAGGAGAACGACACATCGTCGCTGAGTATCGGCTACGACCTGCGCACAGAAATAGAGGAAGGCCGTGGCGACGTGCTCTGCCACATCTCACACGTGACCCGCCGCGAGGGGAAACTGAGCACCACATACACCCTTGTCCGCAACATGGACATGAAGGGCAACAGAATACTGAACATGGATGATGTTTTCGTGGCAGGTTATACCAACGCCCTGAACGAGGCCATCCAGAACAAACTCATGGACATGGCCGGTGTGAAAAGCATGAATGCCCTGCGCGAGGCAGGCTATTTCGTGAACAGTGAGGTATATGCCACCTCGAATTTCATGCTTGGAGAGAAGAAACTCAGTCTCATCTACGTGACAGGTGAAATCGCCGACCGCGCCAAAGGTGAGATACGTGTTGACATTTCCTACGGCGATCTCAAAAGCATACTGAAACAATGACCATCATCGAGAAATATTTCACCACGCTCACGGCTCTCCAGAAGGAACAATACGAAGCCCTCGACGCGCTCTACCATGACTGGAACTCTAAAATCAATGTCATCTCGCGCAAGGACATCGACAACCTTTACGAGCATCACGTGCTCCACTCGCTGGCCATCGCCAAGGCCCTGCGATTCCGTGACGGCAGTAGGATTCTCGATTTTGGCACGGGTGGAGGTTTTCCCGGCATTCCCCTTGCCATCATGTTTCCCGGAAGTCATTTCACACTGATTGACGGTACAGGCAAGAAAGTGGGTGTAGCCGATGCTGTGGCCAAGGCCATCGGTCTGGACAATGTGACCACGCGCCATATCCGTGGCGAGGAGGAGAAAGGTCAGTACGACTTTGTGGTCAGTCGTGCCGTCATGCCACTTCCCGACCTGGCAAAGATAGTTCGCAAGAACATCTCCACTACCCAGCGTAACTCAATGCCCAATGGTCTGCTATGTCTGAAAGGTGGCGATTTGGAAGCCGAGACCCGTCCGTTCAAGCACATTGTGGAAGTGAGCTCACTGAGCGACTGGTTCGACGAGGAGTGGTTTAAGGAAAAACAATTAATATATCTGCCAATATGATCAACGTACAGCGATTTGTGTGCAACTGGTTTCAAGAGAACACCTTCGTGCTTCACGACGAGACGCGTGAATGTGTGATTGTGGACTGTGGCGCTTACTACGAAGAGGAGCGCGCGGCCATAGTCAACTACATCCGCGAGCACCAACTAGTTCCCCGGCATCTGCTGGCCACCCATGGTCATGTGGACCATCATTTTGGCATTTCCATGATTTACGACGAATTTGGCCTGAGTGTGGAAGTTCCCGCTGCCGACCGGCGTCTGATGGAGAAACTGCCAGAGCAAACACGGATGTTTTTAGGCCAGGATATGGGTATTACCTTCCCGCCGGTGGGAAAATATCTCTCAGATAGCGACGTCATCACATTCGGCACCCATAAGATCAACATCATCCCCACCCCCGGGCATTCACCCGGTTCGGTGGTCTATTATATTGAAGACGAGCATATTGCCCTCACGGGCGACACGCTGTTCCGCATGTCGATAGGTCGCACCGACCTCGAGGGCGGCAGTATGATGCAACTCATCCAAAGCCTGCGTACACTCGTGCAACTACCCGACGAGACCATAGTGCTCCCCGGTCATGGCGAGAGCACCACCATCGGCGAGGAACTTAGCACCAACCCCTTTCTGGACCGATGACGGAAAAGATTATTCTGGGCATAGACCCAGGCACCAACGTGATGGGTTATGGTGTGATACGCACGACAGGCAATCGGGCCGAGATGATGGCCATGGGAGCCGTAGATTTGCGAAAATACGGCGACCCCTACCTGAAACTTGGCAAAGTGTTTGAGCGTGTGACGGGCATCATCGATGAGTATCTGCCCGACGAACTGGCCATAGAAGCGCCGTTCTTCGGCAAGAACGTGCAATCGATGCTGAAACTGGGCCGCGCGCAAGGTGTGGCGATAGCCGCAGCCATACAGCGCGACATCCCCATCCATGAGTATGCTCCGCTGAAAATCAAGATGGCCATCACTGGCAACGGCAACGCCTCCAAGGAGCAAGTCGCCGGTATGCTCCGCCGGCTGCTCAACATCCCCGGCGAAGGTCTGCCCCACTTTCTGGATGCCACCGACGCACTGGGTGCCGCCTATTGCCACTTCATGCAGCAGGGCAAGCCCGTGTCGGACGTAAGTTTCCATGGTTGGAAAGACTTTGTGAACAAGAATCAGGAACGAGTATGCAAGCCACAATAAGAATCACGCAAGGCGTGTGCCGTATGCCGAAATGGCGTATGGCCAGTGCCGTGAACTTTGAGGCACTCGCCGGAGAGCATATCGCCATCGTTGGCCGTAACGGAAGCGGCAAATCCATGCTGGTGGATATGCTCACAGGAAGGCACCCTCTGTTGCTGCACGACCCGGAATATGACTTCAGTCCCAGCGAGAAGCCTCTTGTGTCGGACAACATCAGATACATCACGTTTCGCGACTGCTATGGTGGTGACAACGAGCGCACCTACTATCTGCAGCAACGCTGGAACCACCACGACATAGACGAGAGCACCCCCACCACGGGAGCCCTTCTCGAGGAAGCCTTTCTGCAATCCGGTCCTGACACAGCCCGCCGCCGCACCTTCCAGCGCCGCCTCTACGAACTGTTTGGCCTGGACCGTCTGGCCGGCAAGTATATCATCCTGCTGTCAAGCGGTGAGTTACGCAAATACCAGTTGGCAAAATCGCTGTTCAGCGAACCGCGGATATTGGTTATGGACAACCCATACATCGGCCTCGATGCTGAGACCCGCGACCAACTCACCCTGTTGCTCGAGGATTTGGTGAAGAATATGTCCATCCAGCTGATACTGGTACTGGCCAAGACCGACGACATTCCCGCATTGATTACCCATGTGGTGGAAGTCAGCGACATGCAAGTGGGCGAAAAGAAAACCCGGGATGCCTACCTCGCCCAGCGAAAAATGAAACAGGAACATGTGCTGACAGAAGAGAAAGCCGGAGCCATCCTGTCGCTCCCGTATCAAAACGGGGAATACCACTCGGAAGAGGTGGTAAGACTCAACGACGTGAGCATCCGCTATGGCAGCCGCACCATCCTCGACCATGTGAACTGGACCATACGCAATGGCGAGTGCTGGTCGCTGAGTGGTCGCAACGGCAGCGGCAAGTCCACTCTGCTGAGCCTGGTCTGCGCCGACAATCCCCAGGCTTATGCCTGCGACATCTCCCTTTTTGGCATCCCCCGCGGCACAGGCGAGACCATTTGGGAAATCAAGCGCCACATTGGTTACGTGTCGCCCGAGATGCACCGCGCCTACCGCAAAGACCTGCCCTGTGTGCGCATCGTGGCCAGTGGACTGAAAGACTCGGTGGGACTTTATGTCAAGCCCACAGACACCGAGTATGCCACCTGCCGCTGGTGGATGGACATCTTCGGACTGAGTGAGATGTACGAACGTCCTTTCCTCAGTCTCTCCAGCGGTGAGCAACGCCTCGTGCTTTTAGCCCGTGCGTTTGTGAAAGACCCTGAGTTGCTGATTCTCGATGAGCCACTCCACGGTCTTGACGACACCAACCGCCAGATGGTTCGCGACATCATCAACGCCTTCGCGCGCCGCCGCAACAAGACCATCATCATGGTGACTCATTACCAGGAAGAGTTGCCAGAATGCATCAAGCATCATTTCACCCTGTGAAAAAAAACAAAGAACAGACAATAACAATCAACTATGATTAAAAAATTACTATTCATCCTGGCCATCCTGGCCGTCTTTACCGGAGCGAATGCCCAGGACGCCTACAATGAGGCCATCCGCAAGGCTAAGGCTGCGGCCGACAACACTTCAAAAACCATTAGCGAACGAAAGATTGCCACATTCAAGAAAGACGCCCTCTACTATATGGGCTCGATGGCCTATAAACTGATGCCCGACAGCAGCGTCACGATGCTCGACCATCAGGCGATAGCACTGTTTGAATTTGTGAACCTCTACACCAATTGCCTGGTCAAATCCCCGAAGAAAGACCATGGCCAGGTGATGGAGTTGTTTATGAATATCAGCCTCTCTCATCCCAAATTTCACGACCCCAACAAGGAATATACACTTGCCTATATCACCAACGAGGGTTACCTGACAAAATTCTCGCTCGACACCGACTGGGTGGCCGCCTATGCTGAAGCCCGGCAGCGTCTTCAGATGAAATGAAGATAATTGAAATGAACGCTTCGTAAAATTTGGAATACTTTCTCAACTGACAACTACAGAAAATAACTTTGTATTATGGCTATGATCCAATGCCCTCATTGTGGCAACAATATTTCCGACAGAGCGAGCAATTGTCCATATTGTGGGGCATCCTTTCGGCAGTCCGCCCCTTCCCCTTCTGAGGAAACAGTATACTCCTTTGGCGGAGGCTCAAAGTACCCAATGAGCAATCCTGCTCCGGGCGGATCCAACAACAAGTGGCTTTATGCCATCATCGCCTTTTTGGTTCTGGCCCTCATTGGATTAGGCATCTGGGCATGGCAGTCGGGGGTTCTTGGCGGCAAGGAAGACGTAAGGGAAAAGGACACCATCTTTGTTGAAAAAGAAAGTAGTACAACAAAAGTAGTCGCTTCAGAAGAGAGCGAAGCACCAGCACCCAAGCCCAAACCCTTCACCCCTTATGGCACTCACAATTTCAGGGGAGTATTAAGCGGCTCAATCGGCATTGAAATGTCTTTCAAGATAGAAGGCTCGACTGTGAATGGCCACTATCATTACAATAGTCAGAAACGTGGGGCCGACATGATACTCTACGGTTCCTATGACCATAAAGGGAATGTGTATTTGGAAGAATATGCCCCGAGCGGTCTGAACACTGGTCGCTTTGACCTCTATTTGAGTCCATCTGGACTGAGTGGCTCATTCTATAATTACAATACCGGGAAAACCTTCAAGGTGAACCTTCCCCTGGTGACCTCTCTGTCGAAACTCTCCACTTACGACGGCAGATATGACTACTGGAGTTACTAAGGGCGTTTCCTATAGTAATAATACCAATAGGTGTTGCCATAGTTTCTTCTGAGATAATTGGCCGCCTGTGTGGGTGGGTATTCCCTTTGAATCCGACGGAAATCCTCGTATAGGGTCTCCATCTCATTTTCCTCATCCTCAGATTTCTCTGATTTCTCTGGCTTGGCTTTACCCCTCAGATGACTGTTCAACAGCAATGCCTCGGCATAATGCCTGGGCATGAGTGAGTCGGTGTACACTTTCACCACCATTTCGGCGAAATCTCCCAAATTGCGTTGAAGCAATAATTCAGTGAGCTTGTAGTCTGTTCTTGCACTGTCGCTTTTAGCAAAAAGGATGACCACCGAGTCGGGTATCAACATGGTTCTTGCCTCGTCCTTATTGGGAAGCAATGTTCGCATTCCCTCCGGGATGGGATATTGGAAGAATCTTTCTCCCAGCAATCCCTCATGAGCCAGGGCATGTGCCCTAAGCATCGTGAGCGCCGGGTCTGTGGAGGAAGATTTCATTCCCACCTTGATGGCTTTTTTGTAGCGGCCTTCCTGTATGAGTCTTTCCATTTTCACTCTGTAGTGAAAGACATCATTGTGGTTGCTGAAAAGTCCCACCATCAGAAACATGACCGCCATGGTAAGCAGATTAATCCACGCAGAACGCGAGAAGGGTCCAGGATTGTTGTCCTCCGGCTCGTATGGTTGAATTTTTCCGAGCCAAACCACTCCCACCCCATATATAATAAGGAGTAACGGGAAAGCGACAAGCCATCCACCGAACGAAAAACCCTTGTCGATATTGGGACTCACGTCGGTGATGACAGTCAGGATGAGCAAAGAAGGGAAATAAGTCAGCGCATGTGCTCTTTTTGTGAGTTTTGTGAGATAAAATACCCCCCTTTGCAAAACGAACAAAGCGAGAGTAATCAGCACCGCTCCCACGATGCGCACATAATGAGTCTGCCCGCCAGAGAGCACATGTTGCCCCACGGCGAGCACATCGCCCTGGTAACAATAAAGATAAACAAAAACGTACACACAGAAGGCGATTGCGCACGCCATCTGTGTGTACAACCCTGCGGTTGCCCTTCTGTCATTTACCTGTAAGAGGAAAGGCATCGTCGGGAATTAATTCTTTTTCAGCACGACTGCCGATCTGGCGGGGATATAAAGTTTGAGCCATTCCTTGTGGTCCTCGACGTAGAGCGGGTCGAAATTGGTGAAATGCGTGACGCTGTCGTCGGCAAATCCATTTCCTCCGAACTCCTTGGCATCGGTATTGAGCACGACATCGTATGAACCAGTCGGCACGAGGAATCCATAATCGGTGAACGACCTGGTGGGGCTGAAATTGAAGACAAACACCAAGTCACCCCGCATGAATGCGAGCACCTGGTCACCATCATTGTGCCAAATCTCCACCACTGGTGTTTTCTGGAAATTCTTCTGGCTCTTGATGACTTCGAGCATCTTCTGGTCGAAATCACCCAGCCAGTGATAGCACAAGTCGTGATTGTCTACGAGGTTCCACTGCCGGCGTGCATATTTGTAACTCCATCCGTTGCCCTCTCTTGGGAAGTCAATCCACTCGGGATGTCCGAATTCATTTCCCATGAAGTTGAGGTATCCTCCATTGATGGCTGCCGCAGTGACCAGACGTATCATTTTATGCAATGCGATGCCTCTGTGAGCCATCTCGTTCTCATCACCTTTCTTGAAATGCCAGTACATGTCGGCGTCAATCAGGCGGAAGACAATGGTCTTGTCACCCACGAGAGCCTGGTCGTGACTCTCGCAATAACTGATGGTCTTCTCGTCGGGACGTCGGTTTTTCACCTCCCAGAAGATGGAACTTGGTTTCCAGTTCTCGTCGCTGAGTTCCTTGATTGTCTTAATCCAATAGTCGGGTATGTTCATGGCCATTCGGTAGTCGAATCCGAATCCACCATCCTCAAACTTGGCTGCGAGTCCGGGCATACCACTCACCTCCTCAGCGATGGTGACGGCATGTGGATTGACCTCATGGATGAGTTTGTTGGCCAATGTGAGATAGCAGATGGCATTGTCGTCCTCATGTCCATTGAAATAGTCACCATAATTGGTGAAAGCCTCTCCAAGTCCGTGGCTGTAGTAGAGCATGGAAGTGACTCCATCAAACCGGAATCCATCGAAATGGTATTCCTCGAGCCAGTATTTGCAGTTGGAGAGCAGGAAGTGAATGACATCATCCTTCCCGTAGTCGAAGCACAGCGAGTCCCATGCCGGATGCTCGTGTCTGTCGCCAGGATAGAAGAACTGATTGGGGTCACCGGCGAGATTGCCAAGTCCCTCCACCTCATTTTTCACAGCGTGTGAGTGGACGATGTCCATGATGACGGCCACACCATTCTGATGAGCCGTGTCGATGAGCGACTTGAGTTCCTCGGGTGTACCGAAACGGCTCGATGCCGCAAAGAACGAACTTACATGATATCCAAAGGAGCCATAATAGGGATGCTCCTGTATGGCCATGATTTGAATGCAGTTGTATCCATCCTTGATGATTCTTGGCAACACATTCTCCTTGAACTCTGTGTATGTTCCCACCTTTTCAGCATCCTGCGACATGCCTATGTGGCACTCGTAGATAAGCAGGGGATTGACATTTGCCTTGAATTTTTTCTTCTTCCACACATAAGGAGTCTCGGGATTCCACACCTGGGCAGAGAAAATTTTGGTGTTCTCATCCTGAACGACGCGTTGTGCCCATGCAGGGATTCTCTCGCCCTCTCCACCGTTCCAGTGAACGTGCATTTTGTACAGGTCGCCATGCTTGACAGCCTTTTGCGAGAGTTTCAACTCCCAGTTTCCCGTGCCCTCTATACGCTTTGCACGGTATTTCTCGGTCTCTTTCCAGTCATTGAAATCTCCCACCAGATAGATGTCGGTGGCAGTGGGTGCCCATTCTCTGAAGACCCAACCTCTTGCTGTCTTATGAAGTCCGTAATAGTCGTATCCCGATGCGAAATCGGTGAGAGTGGTTTTTCCATTTCGTGTGAGTTGGTTGATTTTCCATTGTGCATGGTCGTGTCTTCCCACGATTGCATTTTCAAACGGCTCCAGGTAGGGGTCGTTGGCCACCAGTCCGATATGCTTGGGCTTTCTCGGCTTTCTGGTTGGTTGTTTTTGAGCTTTTGTTGGCATATTGTTTTAGTTTTTATGGGAGTTATGGGAATAATGGGAGGGATGGGAGGGATGGGAGGGATGGGACTTATGGGACCTATGGGACCTATAGGACTTATGGGACCTATAGGACTTATGGGACCTATAGGGCTTATGGGACCTATAGGGCTTATGGGACCTATAGGACTTATGGGACCTATAGGGCTTATAGGCCCTATGAGCTCATTGCTGCCTATACCGGGATTTTGAAGATGGCCTTTTTGATTTCCGGTTTGTCGGAGATACATGGTGCGTGACCATCCTGCGGGAAGAAAATGGCAAACATCCCTCGGCGGCAAGTGACATAACTTTGCGACTCGAGGTCGGGAAACTTGGCGATGTCTTTCTGCTCGTCATAGTCAGCCTCTGGCAGGTCGGCCGTGGGTGTGTAGCCAAAAGTCTCCTCTCCCGAGAGAGGCACTTGAATGTCGATCATTCGCCGGTGAATCTCCAGCACTGCCTGTCGTGAGGTTTTGCCCTTCGCCAACTGAATATTGACGAAAGCCTCGCCCTCGACCACATGTTTTCCCTCCTCAAGGGAATTGAGGTCGTTGTTACGTAAAAATTCCAATACTTTGGGGAAAAGCGGATTCAATGTTTCATACTTTTCCAGATTTTCAAGTGTGTCAATAATCATAGTCTTTGTATTTTACTGCTCGTGTCTGTTTCCATCTTCATAATAACCTCTGGCGGTAATTTTCCCGCTTCGGTCTTTCTCGACGAAATTGCCGTCTCTCTCCCCATTTTTGTAGGCGCCTTCAAAGCGCTTTCCGTCCTTGGTTTCCTCGACAGCCTCTCCGTGCCTGATTCCACGGTGATATTTACCACGGAACCTGTCGCCATTATGATAATGTATGGTAATTTGCCCTTCGAACATCCCGTTTCTGAAATCCCCCTCGAAGACGTCTCCATTGTTCTTGGTGAGTTTTCCACGTCCGTCCTGCATGTCCTTTTTCCAGAAGCCATCATAGATATCTCCGTTGTCCCATCTGAAGATGCCACGCCCGGACCGTTCTCCATTGACGAAGGCCCCTGAATAGGTGTCGCCATTATGGTATTTTACCTTACCATTTCCAGTACGTTCTCCCTTGGCGTAAGTTCCATCATACACATCACCATTAGCAAAGGTATAGACACCTTGTCCATGTGGCAGGTCACCATCCCAATATCCATTGTAGATGTCGCCTCCCTCATAGTGGTTGATTCCCTTGCCTTTTCTTTCACCTTGCACCCAGGTTCCTCTATAATAGACTCCATTGCCCCAGTTGAACACACCGTTTCCGTCTCTCATATCGTTTTTCCAGCCACCATCATAGTATTGGCCTGTGGAAAAGGTGTATCTCCCTTTGCCAGAGCGCTGATTGTTGAGCCACTCCCCTTCATAGACATCACCATTGTAGTAATACATGATGCCCTTTCCTTCCTTTCTATCCCTATTCCACAAACCCACATATTTATTGTCGGTGGTCTCGTAATAAGTTCCATTTCCGTGTCTTTGGTCCATGAACCAGTCTCCGTCGTATCTTTCCCCATCTGAATAGGTGAACACGCCCTTGCCCTGGCGTTTGCCTTTGACGAAATCTCCCTCATAAATATCTCCATTGGGATAGACGACCTTTCCTTTGCCATGCGGCTTGTTGGCCACCATCTCTCCCTGGTAACGCCCTCCATCTTTCAATGTGCAGGAGCCAAGCGTCACATTCTGTGCTCCCGCCTCAGAAACAAGAAGTGACAGGAGCAAAGTTATGATAGAAATAACGGTTTTCATTTCCAATAATCTAAATTCGTCCCAAAAGTAATAAAAATAATGGAAATTAGAAAAAACTTTAGCAATTTTTATGCGTTTTGTGTGCTGGAAATGTATTTTTTTCATCTTTTCACTATCCGACCAAACAATTTTTTGCCTATTCAGTCGGGAAAACCTCAAAACTCAATCCGGGATAAGGTAGAAAGAACGTGTGAGATGAGAGTCGATAAGCCATTGGTCAATCACGATGTTATCGTCGAGCGCCTTGATGGTAAGCCGGTGCTTGCCTGCGGTAAGCGAGACTTTCGTCTGCCGGAGCGCCTGCCCCCGCAAGACATTCAGTTTCCACTGTTCCGAGCGGAATGGTTCTTTGAGCGAATAGTCAATGGGGGGTTCTCCGTCGATGGCAACGGAAAAGCGCAAGTCTCCACTATCATTTGGCTGCGTAGGAATGACAGCCGTGGTCAGCAAGTATTCTCCCGACTGAGGCAAGGAGAATTGGTACGAAAGCGAAGTCCCTTTTGGCAAGGCAATGGCCTTCATACTGTGTCCCAGCATTTGGATGATTTGAGGGTTACCATCAGTGGCGTCATATTCGCAGGCATTGCGGGCGACATAAGGCCGTGCATTGTCTGTCTCTGATTTTCCCAAGCCGCTATCACTCAAGCTGTTGCTTGAAAGAGCATCATTATCCCGCAAGAGTTCGGCGATTTCCTCCTGATTCAACAAGAAAGGAACAAGCGGTGCCCAGTACACCGGCAAGTCGCGTGGATGGTCACACATCAACCCATTCCATTTGCCTTGGGCCATCTCCTCGTTATAATATCTGGTGAGTTCTCCAATGGTCTGATAGGCAGCAAGGCTTCTTGCCACCGCCAATCGTGTTTTCTGACCACTGGAAACATTCCCATTGGCAGTCGCACCGCTTGCCAACATTCGTGCCCTCTGGGCCTCAAGCATTTTCACCGTGTGTGCCGCAGCTGCCTGCACGGGATACTGAACGGCCGCAAAATAGGCGTCGTGGAGCTCGGGCCTCACCATTTTGGCAATTTGTTCCACTTGTGTGGCAATATACTCATAGCGCGCAATCTGGCGGTCGAGTTCACCCCCGAACTCTGTGGTCGAGAAAGCCGTATTGCGCACCTGTCCGAGTCCCCTGTCATAGAGTCGCTTGTCGAGTTCCACCTGGTTCCATCCCATGAATTCCGGCCGTCTTTCCCCACATAGTCTGTAAAACTCACAGAGCACCGGCAGCAATTGCTCTCCCACCTGCTCTCCAAATTGCCGGCACAGCCACTTTTTGTAATGGTTTTCCAGGGTTTCTCCTGTGACAGACTCTATATTCCATGCCATGTCGAGGAAGAGTTCCAGGTCGTATCCTGCCACTTTGGGGTCGTGCACATTTGCAATCCAGAGTTTTCTGACGTTATGGTCGTAGGCCTGACGCATCTCATGGTAGATGAGACCCGGTTGTGTGGTAGTGAGCCATAGGTAGTCGTGTGGTCTTCCCCAATAACTGAGGTGGTAATAGAGTCCTGCCCCACCCTGCCTTTTCTGCTCTTCGGCGTCCGACAGACGAGTCATATATCCATAATTGTCGTCACACCATATCAGGGTGACGTGTTCGGGCACTCTCAGACCCTTCTCATAGAGTTGCAACACTTCCTTGTATGGCACGAAGACCTGCATCAGTTTTCCGGGGTCACCGACATACTTGCCCAACAATTGCTGCTGGTCGTCGATGACTTGCTGCAGCCCCTGTAGTTTCTCCTCCTCGGTGGTATAGCCCTCCATGGAACTGTCGTGAATGCCCCTCATTCCAATGGTGAACATATTGTTTGCAGACTTGCTCACCTGGCGGAGTCGCTCCACCCAATAGTCTTGCACGGCCTGGCGGTTGGTGCGGTAATTGAAGCGCCCGCGCTCGTTGACGTCCCACTCCCCCACATTATTTCTCAACAGGGGTTCACAGTGTGATGTTCCAATGACGATGCCACAGGAATCAGCCATTTGCTTGGCTCCCGGTATGTTGAAAAAGGCCGTAGTGCCTGGGTGCATGGCCGGCCAGATGGCATTGGCCCGCAGCCGTAGCATTAGTTGGAAAATCCGTTTGTAGGTTTGCACGCCTATCCGTCCTTGGGGTGCCGACTTTTCATCGCCGCATCTCCAGTTTCTCAGGCTCCAGTCCTCATCGTTGAGAAAAATCCCCCTGTACTCCACAGACGGGTGCTGTTTGATGCTGAAATTTTCCGACAAAATAAGGCGTTGTTTTCGCTGTGGCACCACATCTCCCCACCATATCCATGGTGACACGCCGGCCATACGTGAGAGTTCCAAAATGCCATAGGCAGTGCCTCTTCCATTCTCCCCTCTCACCACGATTTGTCCTTTCTCGACAGAGATGCTGAAACCGTCGCCATGGCCTTTTTCCTGAATGATTTTTATGACGGCTTTTCCTGATGGAAGCGGGGTTAGGCCGGTGACTTGACGCATGTCGTCACAGAACATTTGGAGGGCGATTCTCACCACTGGGTCAACGTTTTTTCCCACTGCATACGTGATGGGATGCTGTCCGTCGAACCAGACCACATCGGCGGCCATGGTGACAAGGGAGAGTAAGAACGCTGAAATTATGAGGAAGGCTTTTTTCATTTGATGATTGTGAAATGATTATTCTTGTCCGATAATGATGTTGACGATGGTCATGACATCAGCGATGGTGATGAAAGCATCATGGTTGACGTCGCCCATCTGCCATCTAAATCCCGGTATTTCGATACCTATGACATGATTGACGGTCTGCATCAAATCAGTGATATTCACGACTCCATCGTCATTGGTGTCCCCTTTCATACCAGAAACCACCTCGTCGGTGATTGGTAGAATCGTATTGAACTCTTTCCAGTATTCGTCATCTTTGTATGTATCCAGGGAAGCCTCTGTGACATAAAGAGGCAAATCCTTATTGTCTGCTGTGAAAGTGGAAGACGTGATTACTGGTGGCAGGGGGGCATAAATCAAGATAGATTCCAAGGCCTGGCAACTGCTGAACACATTCTCTCCCATCACTTGAACGGATGGTGGCAGTGCAATGGTTGTCAACCTGTTGCACAGTCTGAATGATTGGTTTCCAACCGACTCCAAATTTGCCGGCAATATGATGCTATCCAAATATTTGCAGAGGTAAAAAGCATCATCTTCTATGGCAGTTACGGTGGATGGTACCACATAGTCGCCAATCTTTCCCGCCGGACAGCATATCAATGTGGTTTGTGCCTTGTCCAACAGTGCTCCATCGACACTGGCATAAACTTCGTTTTCACCATCCACGGCAATCGTTTGCAAGGCGGTGCAGCCATAAAAAGCCTGGGGTGCAATCGTGGTGACGGAAGCAGGGATATCGACCGCTGTGAGTTTGGTGCAGTTTTCGAAAGCCCTTGTACCTATCTCACATAAGCCATCGAGCAAAGAGACAGCAGCCAACACGCTGCAAAGGCTGAAAGCAGAATTACCAATTTTTTTGACAGAATTAGGCAGATTGATGGCGGTCAGTTTACTGCACTGATAGAAAGCCTTGTCGCCAACAACAGTGACTGTTTTGGGTATGTTGACACGTTGCAGCGAGGTGCAATTGGCAAAAAGCCCATCGCTGATGGCCGTTACTCCATAGGGGATGTTGACGCTGGTAATCTTCTTGCATCCATTGAAAGCATCGGCGCCAATCTGCTGGATACCGGCCGACAAAGTCACAGAGGTTAACGACGTACACCCTTGAAAGGCCGACGGCGAGATGGTGGTGGCGGAGGAGTGCACACTCACCTCTTCCTGCCTGGCTCCCGGGCATGCTATAAGTGTGGTGAAATCCTTGTCGTACAGCACGCCATCGAAAAGGGAATAACTGGGGTTTTCCTCAGACAAATTGATTGTCGACAATCTGACGCAAGAGACGAAGGGCATCTCCCCAAGACTTGTGACAGTAGCTGGAATGGTCACGCTAGTGAGTTTGGCGGAGTTACGGAAAGTGCCTTCCTCCACTGCTGTCACGGTATATTGCTGGCCCTCATAGTTGACAGTTTCTGGAATGGTGACATCGCCCTCGTAATAGATTTTGAAAGAGAGTTGCGCTCCATCGTCAGACCGCTGGGCAATAAGAGTTACAGTATTGTCGGTTGTAATCTCATACCATAGTCCATCTACCTCAAAGATAGAGCTTGATGCAGTAAACGCAATGAGTAAAAGCAAGAGTGAGAATATGGTTCGTTTCATTGTACACAAAGTTTGAGACGGCGAAAATAAGGAAAAAAAACTGAATGGCAAAATGTATGGTTGTTTTTTTAGTTTATGAGTTGTTTTGTGCAATTATGTGGTCGTGCGGCTTTTCATCCATTTCTCAAAAGATGAAGTATAATTGAAAATCAAAGTCATTGACGTGGAAATATATTCAGTCATCTACTGACGGGCAAGCGACAAATCTACTTTTGTTGAAAATAAAGGTACACATTGCAATTTTAAGCAAAAAAAATTTGCAAAAAGGAAAAAAGACCCTTATCTTTGCGGTTTAAACTAAAGGTGTGCTGAAAAAAAACAAAAATGGAGAAAATACCAATCTTGTGTGACTCGGCTGTACCGACAGAGTATAAAGAACTATTCCAATAAAAAAATCAATACATTTAAATTTTTTAACTATGAATCAACAAATTAAAGCTTTACTAATCATGCTGTTTGCATTCACCACGCACTGGGTGCAAGCGCAAAGCGTCGCGAAGGTCGGAGATACCGAATACGCGACAATAGAAGAAGCCATAGCGGCATGGGGGCCAGGCAAGACCCTGACGCTATTGGCTGATGTGACTACGACCTCAACAGTGACAGTTGAAGTCAACGCAACAAAGTCCACTCAAGGTTGGACATTGAATCTTGGCGATTACACCTGGACAGCAAGCGGATGCAACGCATTCAATCTTTATGCCGCAGGTGGTACCGTAATGAATCAAAACTATGGATTAAAGATTTACGCCAATCAGAATGGTGGTATCACTGCAAGTGGTAAGTATTGCATACAATGTTCTTATGACGACTCGAAAGCAGGGTATCGTCCTCGCCTTGAGATTCATGGAGGAACGTACAATGGAAGTCAGATTATTTACTACAACTCATTGCTTTGGAATAATTCCAATGTTTCGAATGGTCCATCTGTACATTTCTTCAATAGCAATGACGGCTCCGAGCCTGTGTTTAACGGAAATTTTGCACTTGCAAAATGTCCTATCACCATCAATGCTGGCTATTTTAACGGAACATCATTTAACACATACCCTGTCTCAACTACGGCTGACACTAATTTCAAAGGTGGGCATTTCAAAAGTATTAGTGCATATCCTTCTAACAGTAATTCCAAAAACAATATTTACGGAAATTACAAAGTTTTCTACAAAACAGATGGCAGCATAGATATTGTAAATGGCGCACCTGCTACATATGAAGCAAGCACCACATCTTCATCTTCTGTTTTAGGTTCTTCTAAGGCTACGGGGTACCCTGGTCCACTTTACTTCGAAAGTGCCAATCACGCAATTCAGAATTATAACATTCCTATTAAACTGAATGAGAATGTTGTTGCCACCCAGAACAAGACGATAAGTTCCAGTGCAACGCTCACAATTGATGCTACAGCTGCAGGTTCTTCCTATACAGGAAATGTTGTTTTAGCAAACAATAGCGCAAAACTGGTGATGATTTTCCCAGAGGGTAACGGCCATTATGGCGTTAGTGTAAACTCTGGCACTCTCCATGTGGAGGAAACTGTTTCAGACGGAATTGTAACACGCACCTATTCTCGTATTGCGACAATTTCCAATCCCGAGGCAAAAGTTGACAACACAAGTTACAGCACTGTTTACGATGCTTTCTATGCTATCGACGGAACGAAGGACAACAAGACCATCGTCTTGCAGAAGGATGTGACCAATGCAGGCATCATCACCAATGGTACTGCAACGTGCGGTGATGGCAAGACAATTGCCACTTTCGACCTGAACGGTAAGAGCATAGGTGTCGGTAGTGTTGGCGCAGGCAACAATGCCGACTACACACTGACCATCATCGACAGCAGTGAAGGAAAGACAGGAACTGTCACAAATACCACTGCATCCCTGTTTATTCTTGGACTCACTGGCATCAACGACTACTCTGGCACATACACCTTGAAGATTCAGGCTGGCACATGGATGTTTGACCCATCCAATGTCACTGTTAATGGAGTGACCTACAACATGGTAGATGAAGGCTATGTGGCCCATGACAATGAAAATGGCACATGGACTGTTGGAGAAATGCCTGCTGTCGCTCAGATTGGCACTCTAAAATATGCTACACTGCAGGCTGCAGTTGACGCTGCCCAGCAAATGGGTGGAGCCCAAACCATTAATATCATTGACAACATCAGTGAAGAGACCGTCACTATTAATGAGGTTGCCAACTTCAAGCTCACCATCGACGGAAAGAAGGATGAAAGTTCCAATTACACCGTTGATGCTGTCATCGTTGTTGACGGTTTGCGTGGCAATGGCGGCAGCACCACCAATGGCGCCTCCGTGACCCTGCAGAATATCGATTTTGTGAAAACAACTGCAACTGATGGTATCCAAGCAACTGCCTACCCGCATGACCTGACCATACAGGATTGCACATACAAAGGCTTTGACAATGACAAGTGGTTCCTAAACGCCTCCGTTAATTGTCCTTTGTATGGAGTGACTGTCAAGAATGTGACGGTTGAGAATGCCCGACTGATTTATGCAAACATGGCCGAGGACGCAGTGTTCGAAAACATCACTGCCACCAACAATGTGATAGTTGGTTTCAATGTCAAGACATCTGGCACCGCTCTCATCAAAGACTGCCAGGTAACAACGGGCAAGTATGCTTTCCGTGATTACACGGACGCTTATGAGGGTACTTTCACACTTCAAGACAACACCTTTATTAGTACTACATCAGAAAGTGATGAAGGCGCCATCGTGAACAGAGGTGGTGCGGTTGGTACCGCCCATATCAATGTCGTCAGTGGCACATATACTGGACCTGTCAAGGTTCTGAGCAACAAGGAAGGGGTGCTCGCCATTTCCGGAGGTTATTTCTCAGAGGAGTTCCCACAAGATTACATTGCAGCAGACCTCGTAGCACAAGGCAAAGTCTGCGTTCCCGCAACAAACATGGAGGGATACTTCACCATTGGTGACCCACACTATGTGGCACAAATTGGCGAGACCAAGTACGTGACGCTGCCTGCAGCCCTTGAAGCCGCCAACAACGGTGAGGCCATCTTACTGTTGGATGACATCGACATGGGTAGTGACTATGTGAGCATTAACAAGGCGGTGACCATCAATGGCGACGGACATTCCATCACCAGCAGCGCTGCAGCAGCTGTCGAGGTTTCTGGCACTGGCGACGTGACCATTTCCAACACGGAAATCAATGCCACAAGTGGAAGAGGTGTCCAAGTGGGCAATGTGGCTCATTATTCAGGCAACCTGACCATCAACGAAGGAACTGTCATCACTGTTGCCAAGCGTGGTATCAACGTTCTCGATGTTGACGAAGGCTTTGCACTGAACGTGAACGGTTCCATCATTCAGACCAATATGGCTGATCCTACCACTACTTATACGATAGGCGAAGAATCTCGTGGCATCAATTTCAGCAACGACCCGCTGGCGTTCACAGCCAACATCACCAACTCTGAAATCCGTGGCTTCTCCTATTGCACTAATATCTATAGTGGAGCAGAAAGCCTCACCCTCAACATCACTGGCGGCAAGTCTTATGGACGCGATGTCGTCAACAACTGGGGAAAGAACAATACGTTTAATCTTGATGGTGTAGAGGTACATGGACTGAATAACCAAACAGGCCCCACAGAAGCATTTGCATGCATCGTTGAAAACGCAGGCTCTGCAAACAATATCTATAACATCAACAACTGCCAATTCATTGCCACACTGAGTGACGATGCTATCAACACAGCAAACACAAGTGCTTCAGAGTATCTGATTGACCTACGTGGCAATAATACAAAGGTTGTCATCACAGGAACGACTTCTTATACCACCAATGCTGCGGAAAAAGGCGGTTTCATCGAGTATGAGCCATACATCGACAACAACACCATTATGATGGATGAGACAGCCGCCAATACTTTCGCTAACGCATTTAAGGAATATAAGATTGAGGAAACAGAAGTGGCTCCTGGCTACATCGTTACCAAGAAGGTATATGTCGCCCAGATTGGCGAAGTGAAGTATGAGACGCTTGAGGCTGCTTGGGCAGCCGTTCAGGACGGTGAGACCATCACCCTTCTTGCCGACTGTGCCGGCAATGGCATCAAGGCTCCGCAGGGTAAGTTCTCCACCGGCGTGACCATCGACTTCGACGGCCACACCTATACAATGGACGGTGAGTTGGTCGGTTCCACCGGCACTGAGACCCAGGCGTTCCAGTTGCTGAAGGACAACAAGATCACCTTCAAGAATGGTACGATTTACTCCGAGAAGGCCAAGATGCTTGTCCAGAACTACAGCGACCTCACCCTGGAGGGCATGACGCTGACGCTGGCCAATGAGAACTATTCAAGCGCCTACACGCTGTCGAACAACAACGGCAACGTAGTAATCGACGGTACTACCATCAACGCGAACACCGGCGGAGGCTTCGCCTTCGACGTGTGCCGCTACGCCAGCTATCCCTCGGTCAACGTGACTGTCACTGGCGACAGTGAAATCAACGGCAACGTGGAGGTATCTGCATCGGGCAGTGATGCCAAGGACGGTTTCACGCTGATGCTCGAATCGGGTACAATCAATGGCAACCTTGTCATCGACCCAACTGCCGCAACGGCAATGGCCAACACACCCGAAAAGGCTCAGGTAATGGAGAACGACGACTTCGGACAGGCTGCACCCTATGGATTCAAGTGGGAGAGCATTGGCGAAGGTGTCAGCAAACTCGTTGCTATGGAATATGTCGCTCAGATTGGCAATGTGAAGTATTATTCACTTGCTGACGCAGTGTCCGCAGTACCCACCGACGGCACTGAGACAACCATCACGATGATTGCCAACGAGATGATTGATGTGGTTGGTTACGCTATCACAATTCCTGCTACTAAGAATGTCGTCCTTGACCTGAACGGCTTCGAAGTTGTAGGAACAGCATCAGAAGGAAACACTTCAGCCCTTATCACCAACTTGGGCACTCTGACTATCAAGGACAGCAGCGACACGAACAAGGACGGCACTGGCACAGGTAAGTTGATGTCAGGCGCAACTACTACATGGACATGGGACGGATCTGATGATTACGCAGGAAGTTATGCAAGCAATTTGATTCGAAATGAAAAGAATCTGATTGTTGAGAGCGGTCTTCTCTATAATATGAGTTCAGGTAGTGCCGCTTACGCCATCGACAATTATTATGCTGGAAACGTTACTATAAACGGTGGTAATATAGATGCAGCCAAAGCAAGCGCCATCCGTATGTTCTATGTAAATGGAGGTTCTCTTTCCGTTACAGATGGAGTCATTGGACGCTATAACAGCGATGATGACTGTACGTACATGGGTATTCAAGTTATGAGTGGAACCAATGTCAATGTTTCCGTGACAGGTGGTTCCATCGCAGGTGATTATGCATTCTATGCCAACAATACTGGTGGCAAGATAGACATTTCTGATGGTGCATTCGACGGCTATGTGGCCTTCGGTTCTGCCGGACCGTCTGATATCTCCATCTCAGGTGGTTCATTCAATACATGGGTCGGCACCTGGGGCAATCAAACTAAGTTCATTTCAGGAGGTATTTACGCTGATGAAGTAGATGAAGAATACATCGCCGATGGATACATATTGTCAGACAACACTGACGAAGCTACAAAGGATGATTATCCCTACACAGTAAGAATTGTACATTACGTCGCCCAGATTGGCACTACCAAGTATGAGTCTCTTGCTGAGGCCATTGCCGTTGTTGGCGATGATGAGACCATCACGATGCTTTGCGATGTAGATAATGCAGGCGGTTTATCTGTTCCCTCTGGCAAGAACTTCACTGTTGATTTCGATGGACACACCTATACGCTGAACAAGCCGGGTGCAGGTTCGACAGGCACGGAGACCATTGGCTTCCAGTTGCTGATGAACTCGACCATCGTCTTCAAGAACGGTACAATCAACATTTCTGAAGACAACCTGACCGAAGCTATTCTTCCTGCCAAGAACATCAAGCGTATCATCCAGAACTACGCCAACCTGACGCTGGAGGACATGACGATTGACGGAACCAACCAGTTTGGTGGCAACACCTACGTGGTGAGTTTCAACAACGGCACAAGCAGCATCATCGGCAACACCTCGATTATTGCTGGTGAGACCGGACAGAGGCCCATCATGGATATCGACATCAACAATTCTTACACAGGCACCAACGTGACCATCAACACTACCGGTGTAATTGGTGGCGACATTGAGACTAGCGCCATCTCTCAAGAGAAAGCAGACGCCTGCTCACTGACCATCACCAATGCCGACGTGCTTGGCACCATCACAAAGGGTAGCAGTTATGATGTCCCAGTATCAGTTTCTGGTGGTATCTACGACGAGGAAGTCCAAGAGGAATTCTGTGCCGTGGGCTATGTCTGCGTACCCACCGACAACAACCGCTACACTGTGAAGACGAAGGAAGATGCTGGTATCTTCGACCTGGTCGACTGGGAGGATTATCCTTACACCGAGGAGAAAGAAGCCACACAAGTGACTTACACCCGCAAATTTGACTCAGGAAGAATAGGCAAGTACCAGGCTTGGATTGTTCCTTTCGACTATGAGATTACCGAAGAAGATGCAGAGAACTTCGATTTCTATAAGATCAATCTGATTGCTTCCTCAAAGGGTGGTGGTGAAATTACTGATGACAAACAGATTTACGTCAACATCCTGAAAGTGGGTGCCGGCACAGTGCTGAAAGCCAACCGTCCCTACGAGGTGAAGCCACTCTATGAATTCGATGGTGACAATGCTTACGTCTTCAAGGCTCAAAATGTAACACTGAAAGTTCCTGACACATCGACAAGTCGCCTGCATACGGAAACATCGAGATTAGCATTCGACTTCTATGCCAACTATACTTATGGTCATATTGCCAATAGTGAGCCTGCGAAGTGCTTCTGCCTTGCCAAAGCAGGTACATTGATGTGGTTGAAACCCACAACCAATTTGGGTGCCTATCGCTGGTACTCTCACGTGACAGACAAATTCGATGATGATGACTACTCGAACTGGACATTTGTCATGGGAGAGGAAGACCCGACAGGAATCAACTACGTCAAGGAAATCGACATGAACGAAGTAGAAGGTATCTACACTCCGGGTGGTGTTAAAATTGAGAATCCCACCAGAGGTGTGAATATCATCAAATTCAACGATGGTAGAACTAAAAAAGTATATATTAAGTAAAAATTTGAGAAAATGAAAAAGAACTATTTTGCCCCCCTCTCCACCATTGTGTGTCTTCAGACATCCACCCTTTTGCAAGGCGGCGGGGAATGGAATGAGTTTGGTTCAGATGACGAACCTGGAGCCAACAGAATGAACCTCGATGTGGAAGAAGAGGGTAATCCTGGAAAACAGGGTAGTTCCCTTTGGGATGAGTAACACATCTATTGTAGACAATTCAGGGGCGAGAATACTCGCCCCTGAATTTTTGTTGTTACCCACGCGGCTTGGCATAGTTAAGAGACGTTAAAAGCTGATGTATGTTTCGCCACTCAGAAAAAAATGGCTACCTTTGCACCGCAAAATGGGTAAGTCTTGCACGGCCAGCTCCTGATGAATCCTCCAGGACGGGAACGTAGCAAAGGCAATCGGTTGTAGCGGCGCGATGTAAGTAGCTTACCCACCCGCCTCTTTAGCTCAGTTGGCCAGAGCACGTGATTTGTAATCTCGGGGTCGTTGGTTCGAATCCGACAAGAGGCTCAAAAACCACACTTTCCATAGGTGTGGTTTTTTATTGGTATCCGCCCGCCTGTCTTTTACATATTTTAACAGTCAGCAAATAGATTATTCGTGCAAAAAGTCTTAATTTTGCACGGAATATACACATACGAACAATAGACATCAATGATTTATCGATCATGAGAACAAAAAGGATGCTTCAAACGACAGGCTGGTTTGCAGCCTTAGCCTTTCTGCTAACAATCTCCAGTTGTCGTGACACCGACTACGACCTTGGCAATGTAGATACGACCATCGGGCTTGGTAGCAGCATGACATTCCCCACCGGCAACTCCACCACAGACATCTGCCTGAACGATGTGCTCGACTTAGGAAACACCAACTTTCTGAAAGTTGCGCCCGATGGCAATTACAACATCGACGTAGTGGATGATGAGCCTTTTGCTGCCCACATCTGGGTCAATCAATTCAACGTCCCCTCGAAGACGTACACAGGCACCTATGACCTCGACCTTGGCGACCTTGCCCCCGAGACAAGCCAGAGCCGGGCAGCGCGTGCGAGCGACGAGATATCATTCGACGCTCCAATGGTTGACATGGACTTCACCTATGACTATAAGACCAACCAGATTACGCGTCTGGAATACATTGGTCTTGAGGAAGGCACACTCCAGATTAACCTCAGTTTCTCGCAAGGTGTGAAGAAATGCCTCAACAACATCCAGGAAGTGCGCTTTCAGTTCCCCGAATGTGTGGAATGTGGCAAAGCGTACTACCGTGGTGACTCTGTGGCCCTCTCCGCCGGCAACCAACTCAAGTTGTATAATGTGAGTCCGGCCAGCGACCTTGGCTTCGCCCTTCATGTGAAAGGCATTCATCTCTCCGAGCAGCCCACCAGTGGCAGTTATATGACCTACACCAAAGGAGAAGGCTTCAAGTTTCATGCCTCATTAGGTATCGGTGGCACAGTAAAGGTTTCCGATGTGAACATCAACCAGATTCGCAGTGCCGGCAAGCTGCAGGTGCAAGGCACCGCCGTGCTGAACCGCATGAAGGTGGTCTCGGCCCGTGGCGGTTTCACCCCATCGAGAAAATTTGGCAAGGTGGGAGGTGTCTCGCTGAAGAACGTACCCTCGTTCCTGACCGACAAAGAGGTGGACCTTGACTTATACAACCCACAGTTGAACATCGACATCGACAGCGACGTACCCTTTGCCAACAAGATGACGGGTGCCATTGTCTCGAAGGATGCGAAGGGAAATTTGCTCAAACGGATAGAAGTTCCCCAGTTCAGTTACAAAGCCAACGGCAAGAGCGTAATCAGTGTGCGCCGCCGTGCTGAGGCCACCACCGGCGACACTACCGTGATTGTTATCCCTGAGATTTGCGACCTCATCCGCAACCTTCCCGACAGCATCGCCCTGGTCGACTTGGTGGGCGTGGGCGATGACAGTCAGACCGCCGACATCCAACTTGGCCGCAACTACCGTGGCATGATGGTACTCTCGGTGGCTTCCGGCATCGCGCTGGACGAGAACGCCGTGGTGGTTTACAAACACACCTATCGTGGGTGGAACGACCAGATGAAAGACATCAGTTTTGTAGAAAACACAAAGGATGGTGTAAAAAGCATCGATGGTTACATCAGGGCCACCGCCCAGGTAGAGAACAAGATTCCCGCCTACCTGACCCTCTCGGCCTATGGAGTGGATGTGAACGGCAATGAAATCAGCAGCGACCAGTTGCAGGTATCGGTGGACAAGACCATTGCTCCCTCGAAAGACGGGCGAACCCCAGTGACAACCGAGGTGAAGATCGTGCTCACCCCCAAAGACAACGCCGTCTTCTCGAAACTCGATGGTGTGGCCTTCCGCGTGAAGATGTCGGCAAAGACCAGCAAAGGAACACCTGTGACAGGTGTGCTGCTCAACGCCTATCACCAAACCATCAAGGTGACGAGCCTGAAACTGCAGAAAATGGGAAAAATAGCCGTAGATCTCAACTAAATCCAACAACTCATGAAACTACATATCCGACACATGGCATCGATACTCCTGGCAACTGTCGCCATGCAGACCTACGCCCAGGAGATACATACAGGTTACTTCAACGATTCGTTTCTCTATCGCCACGACCTGAACCCCGCATTCGACAACGAAAGCGACTACATCTCCATACCTGTTGTGGGCAATTTCAATGCCACGATGATGGGTAATTTCGGCTACGAAGAACTTGTACGCAAGAACCCCCTGTACCCCGACCGGAGCAAAAAGAAGATGACCTCGTTTATGAACCCCTACCTGAAGAACGGACTTTCTGGCTTCTCGTCGGGTGACAATAAAATCAGCGGCCAGATGATGACCAACATCATGTCGGCCGGTTTCAAGAAATGGGGCGGCTACAATACCATCGAACTCAATGTGCGTGCATTTGCCAACGCAAGTGCTCCCTACCAACTGTTTGACTTTGCCGCCAACGCCAGCAACGACCGCTATGAATTCGGCGACATCAGTTTAGATGCCCAGGCATTTACGGAGTTGTCGGTAGGTCATTCGAGGAAGATAGACGACAAGCTGCGTGTGGGTGCGAAGGCCAAACTGCTCGTTGGTATGGCAAATGCATCTGTGAGCATAGAGAATGCTGTAGCCGACCTTTCCGACGCCAACAAATGGATTATCTCTGGCGATGCCAAGTCACAGGTAAGTATGAGCGGCTTCAAATACAAGAGCAAGACGAAAGAGTATAATGACCGTCCCGGCACATACGAGCATGTCAACGACATCGACATGGGAACTCCCGGAGTGAGTGGTTTCGGTCTGGCCATAGACGCCGGTGCCGCATACCAAGTGAACGAGGAACTGACAGTGAGCGCCGCCATCCAGGACCTGGGTGCTATCCTTTGGACAAACAACTATCTGGCCACCAACGACGCCAAGTCGTTTGTATTTGATGGTTTCCACGACGTGGATGTCAATACGGAGTCGGGCGAAGTACTCGATGACAAGGCCGACCGCTATGCCGACCAGTTGCTCGACTTTGCCAACCTCCGCGACAAAGGCGACGACGGCGCCCGTATCACCGGCATTGGGGCCACGGTGAATGTGGGTCTGCAATATGTGATTCCCACTTACCGTGACTTGCGTGTAGGCTTTTTAGGCTCATCGCGCATCAATGGAAAATACACTTGGATGGAAGGCCGTCTTAGTGGCAACATCGCTCCTGTGAAATGGTTTGAGGGCAGTGTAAGCCTGGCAGTGAACAGTTATTCCTTCAACACGGGTTTCCTGGCCAATTTCCACACCAAAGGCTTCAACTTCTTTATCGGCATGGACCAGATACTGGGAAAAATGAGTAAGGAGTTTATCCCACTCAACTCGAATGGCAATGTGTCGCTAGGAGTGAATATATTGCTCTAAGGAGGAATCGGAATTTTCAGAATAATCAGAATTTTCGGATTTTCGGAATTTTCAGAATAATCGGAATATTCGGAGTATTCAGAGTAATCGGGGGAATCGGGATGAGCGATTCCCCCGATTATTTGTAATTATAGTTCTGTTGGGGATTTCTTGAGTTTCAGGATACTGACTTGATTGACAAGTTTGTGGTTGTAGATGCGGCTACGAGGTGGTAGATTGTTGTCGTCGAAAATGCCGATGCGTGTGGTGTCGATTTTCTGCAACAACGATGCCGGCAATTCCTGTGCGAGGCTGTTTTGCGACACCAATACACAAGGTATGGCATTGAGCACCTCCTGCTCATTGTTGAGATTGAGGGGCAACACCTTTCTGTTCACCTCATAGACCACTTCTTCCCTGATGGTCTCATCCGCACTGTGATAGAAAGTCAAGTCGCGTAGTTCGTCAATTCTTTGCACGACATTGATGCTGTGCTGGTTGGGATTGCCAAACAATTGCCTGACAGAGACCAGCATGAAACATTCCATGACAACAAAAATAGCCGCCACACACCATACGATTTGCACCATGTCACGCCTTCTGATAAAGTTGACCACCAAGAGGAAAAGGATGATGATAAGCAGACCGACAAAGACTGTGGTGCCAAAATCTGCCAATCCCTTGTTGAACATCTTGAAATGGATAAAGAAAGGCAACAGTAACATGACTGTAGCAAAGACCCCTCCGTTGAATGCAAACAAGAATTTCCCGAACTTGTCCTGAGCAGTTCTTTCCTGATAGGTTGCCACGATACATGCCACGGCCAAGGAGCATGGAGTGGCAAGAGGCAGCAAGCGAATCATTTCCTTATTGGGCATGACAGAGAGTAGCAGCAAGCCCAGCAGCATCCATGTGATGGCAATATAATACTGCCTCTTCATCGGCACCCGTTTTCTCCAATAAGGCACCAGCAATGATGCCAGTACAAAGACACACCATACGCCCATTTCGGCAAAGAATCGCCAGTAATAAAACCACGGATACTTGCTTGGTGCCAACCAGTTTTTCGCCTCAAGACTGATTACGCGTGAAATGGCTTCAGGATGATTGTACCAAAGATAGACATACCACCAGATGAACGAAGCCACAAAGATAACAATCATCAAGACAAAAGCGCCCCATTTGCCAGTCATCGTAGGTTTACGGAAGCAAATCAAAGCCACCATAGCCGGCAGCAGCATGGTATAGAATGCCACCACCCCATTTCCAAGTTCTGAGAGCCCAAGCATCAGTCCGGCCAAGACAGCCCATCGCCACTTGTGCGGATTGTCGAAATACCTGTCATCATACAACATCCTAAGGATGAAATAGATGGCGGCCATCATAAAGGCATATCCATAAATTTCCCTGTTGACCACCCTTCCTATATAAATAATGTTGTAGCATGTAAGGAAAACGATGGTAGCCACCTCGGCGAAATAATTTTTGCGATAGAGATATCGGGCCGTAGCGAAGAAAAACAAAGCCCACATGATTCCCATCACTCCCATTGCAGTACGCTGTGCACTGACATTGTTGGGACGCATACTCTCAATGGTAGCCGCAATCCAAGTGGCAAGAGGCGGTTTTTCAATCATCAATTCACCATTGACAGTGGGAACCGTCCAATTGTTGCATTCAACCATCTCTCGTGCGCTCACCAATGTTCTTGCCTCCTGCACATCGGTGTAGAAAGCCCCATTGTTAACGAGAAATGTTGTCATGCACAGTAAAAACAGTACAAAGACTCTTGGACTGGTTCTTCGGAGATTCATTTTCTGTTTGGTATTTAGAGTTTTGAGAAGTTTCTTCTGCCCGGGATGATTAGCGGATTGAAATATGCATGTGAGAGGTTACGATACGTATATGTGAAATCAGAGGTGGTATAATTGCTCGTCGGTGAGAATATTTACCTGATGTTCGGAGAGTATGCGGTGACAGGCCTCCATATCGATGGTTTTGATGATGATATTCGCCACATCACCATTGTTGAAGGAATACATATATTCGATAGCCACCCCTGCGTCGGAGAGCAGACGGAGAACCACCGACAAAGAGCCCGCCTCGTTGGGTGTCGTGAAGCCGATAACATCGGTCACTTTCACAGCGAAGCCCCTGTCTCGTAGTGCCTTTTTTGCTTTTTGCGGATCAGAGACTACACATCTCAGGATGCCAAAGTCGGAACTGTCGGCAATGCTCATCGCATTGAGGTTGATACCACTTTGTGCAAGTATTTCTGTGACTTCTGTTAATCGTCCAGACTTGTTTTCGAGAAATATTGAGAGTTGCTTGGTGTACATGTTATTAGAGGTGAGAGGTGAGGGGTGAGAGGTGAGAGGTGAGAGGTGAGAGGTGAGGGGTGAGGGGTGAGGGGTGAGAGAAATGATTAGTTTGTTGATTCGTGTTTTTGAATTGTATTTTATGTTTAGTAGTGATTAAAAGCAAACAAGGAGCCAACTGCATCAAGTCGACTCCTTGCTTATTAGATGTCGGGGTGACAGGATTCGAACCTGCGACACCCTGGTCCCAAACCAGGTGCGCTACCGGGCTGCGCTACACCCCGTGCGACATCATTTTCGAAATGCGGGTGCAAAGGTAACGACTTTTTTCGTGACCTGCAAATTTAAGCCAGATTATTTTAAGATATTCTGCTCTTTAAACACTTTTTTGAGCACTTGCACGCCTTTTTCCACCTGTTCCTCGGTATGAGTAGCCATAAGTGCGAACCTGACGAGGGTGTCTTGTGGTGCACAAGCCGGTGGTATGACAGGATTGATGAAGACTCCATTGTCGAAGGCGAGCTTGGTGACGATAAAGGTTTTATCGACATCGCGGACATAAAGCGGAATGATTGGGCTCTCGGTGTCGCCAATCTCAAATCCCTCCTCGCGGAACCGACGGAGAGCATAGTTGGTGGTTTTCCAGAGTTTCTCTATTCTCTCTGGCTCCTTGCGTATGATATGAAGGGCCTCCATTGCCGCAGCAGTAGCAGCAGGTGTATTGGACGCACTGAAGATGTAAGTGCGGCATGCATGGCGGAGATAGTTGATAGTATCGAAATCGGCAGCAACAAATCCACCTATGCTGGCGAGACTCTTGCTGAATGTACCCATGATAATGTCCACATCATCGGTTACTCCGAAATGGTCGCACACTCCCCTGCCCTCTTTTCCGAAGACACCGATACCGTGTGCCTCATCCACCATGATGGAAGCGTTGTATTTCTTTTTGAGTCTGACAATTTCCGGCAAATTGGCAAGGTCGCCCTCCATGGAGAACACACCATCGACCACAATGAGTTTAATGGCGTTGGGGTCGCATTTCTGCAATTGTTTCTCCAGGTCCTCCATGTCGTTGTGACGGAATTTGAGTTGTTTGGCAAACGAGAGTCTTCTTCCATCCACAATACTTGCATGGTCTCTCTCGTCGCAGATGATGTAATCCTCACGTCCACAGACCACTGCGAGAACTCCGGAGTTGACAAAGAATCCCGTTGAGAAGCACAAGGCGTCGTCTTTTTTCTCAAACTCAGCCAGTTCTTTCTCGAGTTGAATATGCAGGTCGAGTGTTCCATTGAGGAATCTGCTTCCTGCGCATCCGGAGCCATATACATCCAGTGCATGCTTCGCTGCATTGATGACTCTCTCGTCGCCTGTAAGTCCTGTATATGCATTTGAGCCGAACATAAGCACATTATGTCCTGCCATTTCTACTTCTGTACCTTGTTTCCCTGTTATTGCCCGAAAATATGGATATACACCCATATCCATATATTTCTGTGGCTCACGATAATTTTTGTATCTTTCTTGCAATAGTCCCATTACTCGCAGTATGTAATATGATACTTCGATTTTAATTAGGCTGCAAAGTTACAAAAAAAAGTGAAAAACCGCATTGTTTTCTCTAATTATTTACATGAAAGTCAAAAAAAAGGTTGTATTTAAACATTAAATGGCTGATTATTATTATTTTTGCAATTCAAAAAAGTGACAAATGCCAAAATGAAAGCAGTTTTCATAATGAATCCCATATCAGGTTCTGTCAAGAAAACGGGTATCCCCAAGCGCCTCGAGCAATATCTTGACAAGGATTTGTATGACTATATAATAAGGTACACAGAGCGTGCCGGTCATGCCACCGAAATAGCCGCCGAATATCGTGACGCCGGCTACGACTTGGTAGTGGCGGTTGGCGGCGATGGCACCATCAACGAGGTGGGCCGTGCTCTGACGAATTCCGACACAGCCATGGGCATTATTCCCTGCGGTTCGGGCAATGGTCTTGCGCGTCACCTCAACATCCCCATCAACCTGAAGAAATCCATAGAGATACTGAATCAGCACCATGTTTTCGACCTTGACTACTGCAAGATCAACGACCATCCTTTCTTCTGCACTTGCGGTATGGGGTTCGACGCATTTATCAGTGAGAAATTCGCCCAGAGCAGTCGCCGTGGCCCGATGAAATATATTGAGAGTGTGCTTTGGGAGGGCCTTCGCTACAAGCCCGAGACCTACACGATAGAATTGGAGGGCAGCAGCCAGCGTTATTACGCCTATCTGGTATCGTGCGCCAATGCTTCTCAATATGGCAACAACGCCTATATTGCACCTCAGGCAAAGATGACCGACGGTCTGTTGGATGTCATCATCATGGAACCCTTTAATATCCTTGATGCTCCCCACATCAGTTTCGACATGATGAACAAGACACTTGACAAGAGCAACAAGGTGAAGACCTTCAAGACAAAGAAAGTGATGATTCACCGCAACGGTGACGGACCGGTTCATTTCGATGGTGAATCGGTGACGATGGGCAGAGAGATTGAGGTCTCGGTTGTGGAAAAAGGAATCAAGATGCTTTGCAACATGGAGGCAGAGCGTGAAGTAAAACCCAACAAGGTGCAAAATGCCATGTGTGAGTTGTTTAACAACATCAGCGACATGCAGGCCAACATCTCTTACCAGGGGCAGCGCCTATGGCGGAAACTGACGAGATAAGCAAGATTGAAGATTGACTATAAAGAGGGTGTGCCCAAATTTTGGCACACCCTCTTTTCGACGAATTCGGAATTGGAAGATTCAATTCCACATACATATCAGATGTAAAAATCTTTGGTAATCGAATGATACCAGGGAGACCTCACATTTGGTGATGTTTCCAAAATTTCCGTTGTTTGTTCAAATTGAGAAGAAGGATGTTTGCGGAAAGCCATCAAGTAGCGCCGTATAGGTTTTCGTGGCGTTGTTTTAACCGCACAAATCCTTGATGTGGAGAATCCTGCGAGAAAAGCCTCCTCTTCAAAACGACTTTTGTATTCCGACGGGATAATAGCCGAGAACTCCCCATCCTCAGAAAGAAGAGATTTCACAGCCTCAAAAAGGTCAGCAAAAGGCAACGCGTCAGAATGGCGCGCCACACTTCTTCCTTTGTCAGGGTTTTTCAAAGCATTCTCAAAGAATGGTGGATTACTCACAATAGAGTCAAAGACACCATTCAATGCCTTGTCATGACCCATTTCCTGGACGGCCATACACCAGATATTGATTTGCCTGGCAAAGGGAGATGCCAGAACATTCTCTCTGGCCTGCTGACAAGCCATCTCATCTATCTCCACCGCATCCACACTTGCCTCAGGGAATCGCTGAGCCATCATCAACGCAATGAGCCCCGTACCCGTACCAACATCGAGGATGCGTTTTCCACCGTTCGCCCATGCTCCAAGCAGTACGCCATCGGTGCCCACTTTCATGGCGCATCGGTCGTGATGGACGAGGAATTGACGAAACCTGAAGAATGGGGGCATAAACTCTTTTAAAATAAAAGAATGAATGATGAAGGGGAGTCAAAAAGACTTATCGTTGTGAATTGTCACTTGTGAACCGAGTGAGGCCATCCGAGGACATATTGAGGATTGTGATAGCGGGCGATGATGTCAGCATCAAGGATGGGGTGCAACTGCCTCGAGACAGGGTGCCGCTTGGATACATCCACAAGATTTCCGTTGGAGTCATGGCTGTTGAATTCCAAGAGGGTGGCCGTGCTGGCAGTATCATCGACAGGCCCCCACCCCACATCGGGAATATTGTCGAGTGTGCAGTTCAACAAGACCGCTTCGGCATGTGGGTAGTTTTTCCCCTTATTGTCGGGCAGTCTGGTTATCACTGCCCCCTGGCCGATGCCACAGAACGTGCAGTCGACAAAGATGTTACCATGATTTTCCTGTGTGTTCCTTATCCACATAAACGCTCCTCTGCTGGTGAGTGTGCAATGGTTGAAGAACGTGGGTCCTCTGCCGAGCACAGTATCCCCCTCGCCATCGATTACACAATTTAGATAATATGCGCTTCCATTGGTCTGCAGCGCGTCCCCTGAACCAATGACATGCACATTTTCGATGAAATTGCGCTCACCGTTCAGCAAGAATCCCTCAGCCTGCCCATGGCAGTCGGTCTTCAGGGTGAGGTTACGAAACACCATGTCGGCGCAGTTGTCTGCGGCAAATGCTGCCCTGCGTGACGGGAAAGTTCCTTTCAGTTCGTTGGTCTTGATATCAGCAGGATGTGGATTAAACACCTCGTTGTTGGGGTAATGAATTCTAACACCGTCCCTCGACTGTCCTTCGATGGTGACAAAACGCTTGTTGCGGAAATACACCAATTCCTCGTAATCGCCATCCATGACCTTCACGGTGACCCTTTGCCGCTCTTCGGTGAGAAAATCAGGAATAAAGTCCATGGCACCCTGCACTGTAGCGAAATCTGCAGTGCCATCCGCACTGACGGTCAGCACTTTCTGCTGGCTGGAGGGAGGTGCGTCTTTCGTGGAGAAAGTCCATGTGCGCTTGTCTCGTATGCCCTTAAATCCCTGAAACACGCCACGGTCGATGGTCACCGCATACTGATGGCCGTATTCCAACATATTATGGTGCAACTGAATCATGGCAGTGTGCCCGTGCACCATGACGGGATAAAAATGGAAACCATCGCTGAACCCACCAATGATGGAAAGTTGATATTTGCCTACATCGGCCGACTTGGCAGCAGCCCCCGAGGGCGTGCCCGGCTTGGTGTTGCGGTTGTTGATTGTCGCTGCTTTGTACTCATAAGGCACAGGGGTGTAAATAGCGTTCGGGTCGCGGTACTGAGGCTGGGTGGGTCCGGCAGGTATGCTCATGTCGAGGCGGTCGACCAGTCGCCCAGTTTTACAGTCATAGACACTGATAAAGCCCTTTTCGCCGAGCGTGACATCACTGTCGAAAGCGATGGTCAACCGAGTATCAGGACATACGTTTTGGGCACCATTGGCGGGGAACAATGTCAGATTGTCATCGCCCCAGACGGCAACAGCCATGGCAACAAAGATAAAAAGAGTGAGTTTTCGCATAATGGTAGTGAGGGGTAAGGGGTGAGAGTGGTATACAGCCGGAAATGAGACAGTAATCACACGGCCGACTATGATATTATAATTTTTGGCATGATTTATGTTGCAAAAATAGGAAAATAAATGTTACGCGCAAAAGATTTTGGTTTAGTTAACAATCAAAAAGGCGTCTGACGGCTGTTTTTTTCGTACCTTTGCAGTTTGAAAGCCCTTTAAGGGCGAAAAAAGATTGAAATTCAAATGGAAAGAGAACATAACAACGCATTTCAGATGATAGCCGACTACGAGGGCGACATCAAGAATTTGTTTGACGTGAAAGTGGAAGGCGAGTTGCCCATTCTGGCTACCCGCAACCTTGTCATGTTTCCCGGTGTCATTTCCCCTATCCTTGTGGGTCGTCCTATCAGCATGAATTTAGTCAAGAAACTACACGACTCCCCCGACACCATCATCGGTGTGTTTTGCCAGAAAGACCCCAGTGTGGAGAAGCCATCCCAAAACGACCTTTATGAATATGGCGTCTTTGCCCGCGTGGTGCGTGTGCTTGAGATGCCCGGCCCCAGTCACAACCTGACAGCCATTGTCCAGGGTCTCGGCAAATGCCATTTGCAAGACCTTGTGAAGCACCGTCCATACCTGACGGGGCATGCCTTGCCTGTGCCCGAGGAGTTTCCCCAGCCCAAGGATAAAGAGTTTAGCACTGCAGTAGAAGACCTCAAGAGCAGTTCAATAGAGTACATCCGCAAGAACGACGAAATACCCGATGAGTCACAGTTTGCCCTGAGCAACATCTCCAACGACATCATCATGGTGAATTTTGTGTCGTCGAACATGCCATTCAACATCGACGACAAGATGAAACTGCTGGAATGTTCGAGTGTGAAAGAGCGTGTGTTTGGCCTGCTGAAAGTGATTCACAAGGAGATGCAACTACTTGAGTTGAAGCAAAATATCCGCACGAAGACACGTGAGGACATCGACGAGCAACAGCGTGAGTATTTTCTCCAGCAGCAAATCAAGAACATCAAGGAAGAACTTGGCAATGGCGAAGGTTCGCCCGAGCGGATGGAACTGATTGAACAGGCCCGCAAGAAAAAATGGAGCGAGGATGTGGAAAAAGCATTCTACAAGGAAATCGACAAGTTGGACATGCTTAATCCCCAGAGTCCCGACTACAGCATCCAGATGACCTACCTTCAGACGATGGTGAATCTGCCGTGGGGCGAATACACCGTCGACGACCTCAACCTGAAGCGTGCCGAGCGCATACTCAACCACGACCATTACGGCATGGAGAAGGTGAAGGAGCGCATACTGGAACACATAGCCGTGCTGTCGCTCCGTGGCGACCTCAAGTCGCCCATCATCTGTCTGTATGGTCCTCCGGGTGTTGGCAAGACGAGTCTTGGCAAAAGCATCGCCTCGGCCATGAAGCGCAAATACGTGCGCATCTCGCTTGGCGGCCTTCACGATGAGTCGGAAATCCGCGGTCACCGCCGCACCTATGTGGGAGCCATGCCCGGCCGCATCATCAAGAGCATCCAGAAGGCCGGTTCGTCCAATCCCGTGTTTATCCTCGACGAGATAGACAAGGTGACACAACACACCATCAACGGCGACCCCGCCTCCGCCCTGCTTGAGGTGCTCGACCCCGAACAGAACAACGCCTTCCACGACAATTACCTCGACATCGACTACGACCTGTCGAAGGTGCTGTTCATCGCCACGGCCAACGACCTGAACACCATCCCCCGTCCCTTGCTCGACCGCATGGAAGTAATTGAGGTGAGCGGCTACATCACCGAGGAGAAGATTGAGATAGCCCGCCGCCATCTGGTGCCCCGCGAACTTGAGAACACCGGTCTGGACAGTCTGGAGGAAAAAGTGTCGTTCACAAAGCCTGCCCTTGAGCAGATTGTGGAGCAATACACCCGCGAGAGCGGTGTCCGCCGTCTGGAGAAGGAAATCAACAAGGCCTTCCGCAAACTGGCTTTCATCAAGGCACGCGACGGTGAGTTGCCTTATGCAAAAATCACCCCCGACAAGTTGGCCGACCTTCTGGGCAAGCCTCCCTACTACCGCGACATCTATCAGGGCAATGGATATGCGGGTGTGGTGACCGGCCTTGCCTGGACCAGTGTGGGCGGCGAGATTCTGTTCATCGAGACCTCCCTGAGCAAGGGCAAAGGCTCAAAACTCACCCTGACCGGCAACCTGGGCGATGTGATGAAAGAGTCGGCGGTGATTGCGCTTGAATACGTGAAAGCCCACATCGACAGTCTGGGTGTCGACTACCGCATTTTCGACCAATGGAATATCCACATCCATGTGCCCGAGGGTGCCACCCCAAAAGACGGCCCATCGGCTGGCATCACCATCGCCACGTCGATTGCCTCGGCGCTCACCCAGCGCAAGGTGCGCCTGAACACCGCCATGACAGGCGAGATTACCCTTCGTGGCAAGGTGCTTCCCGTGGGAGGCATCAAGGAGAAGATTCTGGCTGCCAAACGCGCCGGCATCACCGACATCATCATGTGCCGTGACAACAGGAAGGACATCGAAGAGATACCCTCCATTTATCTGAAAGGTGTAAACTTCCACTATGTGGAGAACATCCAGGATGTGTGGGACTTTGCCCTGACCTCTGAGCAAGTAGACAACCCCGTAGACTTCAAAGTGGAAGAAGAGAACCCAAGCGCCCTGGCCTCATGACATTCGAACTGCAACATACCGACACACAGAGCGACGCACGCGCTGGTCTGATTACCACCGCCCACGGTCAGATTCAGACCCCTATCTTCATGCCCGTAGGCACCTGTGGAAGTGTCAAGGGCGTGCATTTCAGCGAGTTGCGCGAGCAGATTGGTGCCCAGATCATCCTTGGCAACACCTATCACCTCTACCTCCGCCCGGGTCTTGAGATTCTGCGTGCCGCCGGTGGCCTTCACCGGTTCAACACGTGGGACCGCCCGATACTCACCGACTCAGGCGGTTTTCAGGTATTCTCGCTCACCGGCATCCGCAAATTGCGTGAGGAAGGCTGCGAGTTCCGCTCCCACATCGACGGGTCGAAACATTTCTTCACACCGGAAAATGTGATCGACACCGAGCGTGTGATAGGTGCCGACATCATGATGGCATTCGATGAGTGCCCTCCAGGCCAGAGCGACTATCAGTATGCCCGCCGCAGCCTGTCGCTGACCCATCACTGGCTCGACCGCTGCATCAAGCGCATGAAAGAGACCGAGCCCCTGTACGGCCACGAGCAAAGCCTCTTCCCTATCGTTCAGGGATGCACCTACAAGGACTTGCGGCAGGAATCGGCCAAGTTTGTCAGCGACAAAGGCGCCGACGGCAACGCCATCGGTGGTCTGGCCGTGGGCGAGCCCACCGAAGTGATGTATGAGATGATAGAGGTGGTGAACGAGATACTGCCCAAAGACCGTCCGCGCTACCTGATGGGTGTGGGCACCCCTCAGAACATACTGGAAGCCATCGAGCGTGGTGTTGACATGTTCGACTGTGTGATGCCCACCCGCAATGGCCGCAACGCCTTCCTCTTCACGTATGAGGGAACGATGAATATGCGCAACAAGAAATGGGAGAACGACTTCACCCCTATCGACCCCACCGGCTGTTTGGTCGACCGCATCCACACGAAAGCCTACTTGCACCACCTCTTCAAGGCCAAGGAACTACTTGCCCTCCAGATAGCCAGCATCCACAACTTGGCATTCTATCTGCGACTGGTGGGCGACGCACGCGAACATATTATAAATGGTGACTTCGTAAGTTGGAAGCGCGGGATTATCGATCAACTTGGCCAAAGGATTTGAAAACAAGGCGATGAAATACAGCACAATCAAGAAACACCAAAAATTGTTCCACACACTGCGGACCACACGCAAGTGCCTGAAAAAGGCACTGCGGCTGTTGGTGTATCTTATAGGGCTGATACGCAAAGGTCTCTCTTGGCTGAGTCCGGCCAAATACATGAAAAGGATAGACTGGTATATCATCAAGAAATTCATCGGCACCTACATCTACGCCATCATCCTGATTATATCCATCTCGATTGTATTCGACGTAAACGAGAACCTGGCGAAATTCGCTCAATACAATGCGCCACTGCGCGCCATCGTGTTCGACTACTACGCCAATTTCGTGCCCTATTTCGCCAATCTGTTCAGTCCGCTGTTCGTTTTCATCGCTGTGATATTCTTCACGTCGAAATTGGCGGGCAATTCCGAGATTATCGCAATGCTTGCCTCGGGCATGTCGTTTCGACGGCTGCTTCGCCCCTACATGATTTCATGCGTGCTGATATCTATCGTGACCTTCTATCTCGGAGCCTACGTGATACCCCACGGCACGGTGATACGCCAGAACTTCGAGACCATGTACAAGAACAAGCGCAAGATTACCTCTGCCGAGAATGTGCAGTTGCAAGTGGGCGAAGGTGTGATAGCCTATATGCAACATTACGACAATCGCCGCAAGAGCGGATATGGTTTCCATTTGGACAAATTCGAGAACAAGAAACTGGTCAGTCTGATGACCGCCACAGAGATACGTTACGACACCATCTCTGACAGCAAATTCCACTGGAAGGCCTACAACTGGAAAATCCGTGAACTCCACGGCCTGAAAGAAACCATCACTCAAGGCTCCATGAAGGACACCATCATTCTGATGGAACCCATGGACCTGGTATATTCCAAAGGACAGCAAGAGACATTCACCAGTCCCGAACTCCTTGAATACATCTCGAAACAACAGAGCCGTGGCTCGGGCAACGTTGTGCAATACGAGGTGGAATACCACAAGCGCATCGCCTCGTCGTTCGCATCGTTTATCCTTACGATTATCGGCGCCTCACTTTCCTCGCGCAAGCGTAAGGGCGGAATGGGTATGTATCTGGGGATCGGTCTGGTGTTGAGTTTCACATATATCATGCTCCAGACGGTGTCGTCGACCTTTGCCATCAATGCCGGTTTCCCGCCAATCCTGGCCTCCTGGATGCCCAACATTGTCTTCGCCTTTGTGGCTTATTTCTGTTACCGGCAGGCACCCAACTAAGCCTGTGGACACCAGAGAAATTAGAAAAAAGAAAGATGAAATTTGAAGAATTAAATCTCAACGACAATATACTTGACGCACTCGACGACATGCGTTTCGAGGAATGCACCCCCATACAAGAAAAATGTATCCCTGAGATTCTCGACGGACGCGACCTGATAGGCGTCGCCCAGACAGGCACGGGCAAGACGGCAGCCTACCTGCTGCCCATCCTCAGCCTAATCGACGACGGCTACTATCCCGAGGACTCCATCAACTGCGTCATCATGAGTCCCACCCGCGAACTGGCCCAGCAGATAGACCAGGCCATGGAAGGTTTCGGCTATTACCTGAGCGACATCGGCAGCGTGGCCGTCTATGGCGGCAACGACGGCGGGCGCTATGACCAGGAGACACGTGGTCTGCAATTGGGAGCCAACGTGGTGATAGCCACCCCCGGCCGACTGATCAGCCATATCACGATGGGGCATGCCGACCTGAGCCGTGTGTCATTCTTCGTGCTCGACGAGGCCGACCGCATGCTCGACATGGGTTTCAGCGACGACATCCTGAAGATAGCCAGTTACCTGCCCTCCAACTGCCAGATTATCATGTTTTCGGCCACGATGCCAGCCAAGATAGAACAACTGGCCAAGACCCTGCTGAAAAATCCCGTAGAGGTAAAACTGGCCGTCAGCCGCCCCGCCGACAACATCCGCCAGCAAGCCTACGTTTGCCATGAGAACCAGAAAATCGGCATCCTGCGCGACCTTTTCAAGGCAGGTGAACTGAAGCGTGTGATTATTTTTGCCAGTTCGAAACTGAAAGTGAAGGACATCACCCGTACACTGCTGCTGAAAAAAATCAACTGTGGCGAGATGCACTCCGACCTCGACCAGAGCCAGCGAGACGAAATGATGTACCGCTTCAAGAGCGGACAAGTGGATGTGCTGGTGGCCACCGACATCGTGGCCCGCGGCATCGACATCGACGACATCGCCACGGTGATAAACTACGACGTTCCCCACGACTCTGAAGACTACGTCCACCGCATCGGCCGCACTGCCCGTGCCCAGCGCGACGGGCGCGCCATCACACTGATTCGTGGCCGCGAGATAGGCGACTTCATGCAAATAGAGAAATTTCTTGGCTATCCGGTGGAGAAACTGCCGCTTCCTGAGGGTTTGGGTGAGGCACCCGAATACAAGCCCATGCACACGGGCCGCGGACGGGGCGATGGCAAGAGCCGCCGCCGTGGTGACAAAAAAGGAAAAAGCAGTGAGAAAAGAAAATCGAAAAGCAAATCGAAGAAAAGCGCCAAAAGTGACGAGAAAGCACAGACGGCAGTCATGAAGGAAGACACAAAACATCTTCCAGCCGAACAAAAGCCACGCCATCGGCGCCGCTCGAAGAAAAAGAAGCCAGAGGGAGAATAGCCTCTGGCATTTTTTTTGTTTTTAGGGTCGAAAAACATTCATTTTGTCTAATTTTTATTAAAAAACTAACTTTTTTCTACTTTTTTGATGATTTTTCTTTCATTTTGTTTGGTGGAAAAATAAAAACGCTATACCTTTGTGCCCGATAACAGCGAAATCATGTTAATAACAATTCTATAAAATTTAAAAGATTATGATTGCATCAAAAGTAGTAGAGAATCTACAGCAAAGATTTCCCAACGAGCCTGAGTACATCCAGGCAGTGAGTCAGGTATTAGGCACCATCGAGGAAGAGTACAACAAGCACCCCGAGTTTGAGGCCGCCAACCTTATCGAGCGTCTGTGCATCCCCGACAGGATTGTACAGTTCCGTGTGACCTGGACCGACGACAAGGGCATCGTCCGCACCAACATGGGTTATCGTATCCAGCACAATAACGTGATTGGCCCGTACAAAGGCGGTATCCGTTATCACGCATCGGTGAATCTTTCGATTTTGAAGTTCCTCGCTTTTGAGCAGACATTCAAGAACTCGCTGACTACCCTCCCGATGGGTGGTGCCAAAGGTGGCTCCGACTTCTCACCCCGTGGCAAGAGCAATGCCGAGGTGATGCGTTTCTGCCAGGCCTTTATGACCGAGCTGTATCGTCACGTGGGTCCCGATGAGGACGTTCCCGCTGGTGACATCGGTGTTGGTGGCCGCGAGGTAGGTTACATGTTCGGTATGTACAAGAAACTCACCCATCAGTTCAGCGGTATGCTTACCGGCAAGGGTCTGGAATTTGGCGGTTCGCTGATTCGTCCCGAGGCTACAGGTTACGGAAACGTGTATTTCCTGCAGAACATGCTGAAGACTCGCGGTCTGGACCTCAAGGGCAAGACTATCCTTGTATCTGGTGCCGGCAATGTGGCTCAATATACAGTTGAGAAATGTATCCAGCTGGGCGGCAAGGTTGTCACCATGTCCGACTCCGACGGTTACATCTACGATCCCGATGGCATCGACCGCGAGAAACTCGACTACATCATGGAACTGAAGAACATCGAGCGTGGCCGTATCAAGGAATATGCCGAGGAATATGGCGTGAAATACGTGGAGGGTGCAAAGCCCTGGTACGAGAAAGCCGACATCGCACTTCCTTCCGCTACTCAGAATGAGATTGACGGTGATGCCGCCAAGGCTCTGGTTGCCAATGGTGTGATTGCCGTGAGCGAGGGTGCCAACATGCCTTCTACTCCCGAGGCCATCAAGGTGTTCCAGGATGCCAAGATTCTGTACTCACCGGGCAAGGCAGCCAATGCCGGTGGTGTGGCTGTTTCGGGTCTTGAGATGAGCCAGAACTCCGAGCGTCTGCGCTGGAGCCGTGAAGAGGTTGACGCCAAGTTGCACAACATCATGGACGACATCCACGCCAACTGCGTGAAGTATGGCACCGAGGCTGATGGCTACATCAACTATGTGAAAGGCGCCAACGTGGCCGGCTTCCTGAAAGTGGCCAAGGCCATGATGGCTCAGGGTATCGTCTAAAAAGATGAAAAATGAATAGTTAAGATTATAAAATGAATGAAAAATCCGCCGGACTTCCGGCGGATTTTTTATGTGGGTGGAAAATATAACGACTATTTATATAATAGTCGCTATAGAGGCCATTGAGTTATTTTGCTTTCTTCAGGAGTGTCTTCAAGTCCTTTTTCTTGTCTTTCTTGTTGTCTTTCTTTTCCTCCTTCTGCTCAGCGGTTTTCTCCTCTTTTTGCTCTGAGGTCTTTTCCTCGGCAGGCTGTGATTTGTTGGTGTCTTCGGACCGTGATTCAGATTTGGCTTTTTCTGAGAGGAACTCCTCTACCTCCTGCAGTTCATCCTCGTCGAACCATGTAGAAAGTTTTTCCTTGGCTTTCTCCCGGACGTCATCGGGAACCTGGCCCCAAATTTTGTTGATGACATATCCAAGCACGGCCAGGTCGTCGGTGAGTCCCACGATGGGGAAAGCGTCTGGCAGTGCATCGAGAGGACTGATCAAATAGCCGAGCGCCCCCACGATGATGGCTTTGTCCTTGAGCGACACCTCTTTGCTTTGCAAGGTGTAATACAAGATGAGCGCCGAGTAAACCAACTTGGAGCCCGCACGTTTTGCTATGCGCGATATTTTCTCGACAAATCCCTTGGAGGAGAATTTATCGGAATATGGCATAAAATCTGGTAATTCCATAGCGTCAATAAATTTTTAATATTCGGCAAAATTACTATTTTTTTTGAATTTAGCCAATTTTTTTTTGGATTAAACGACAAATTCCTTTAACTTCGCACAAAAATATCGCAACAGTTATGAATTACACAGTAGATGACATGGAGCACAGGGTGCATGAAATCATCGCCCGCAACAGAGAGAGAGCCGGTTTTCCCCAACTTGAAGACTACGGAGTGACCGAAGACGACTTTGAGGACTACATTTACTACAAGCAGGCCTTGATAGACGATATCGACTCCCTTCGCAAGAAGTACACGATTTACTCCATCATTTTCATACTTCCCTTTGTTGTCATGACTTTTTACGACACCAATGTGAAGAATTTCCTCATAGCGCTGGGTGGTGGTTTTGTCCTATGCGGCATCTACTACATCATTACCATCTTTGTTCACAAGATTCGTATGAGCCGCCTTCGCAATGAGGAAATCGAGCGCTATCTTATGGATGTGCTCAAATACGCCGAGAAGCAAGAGTCGGAATCCTAATACTTGAAACTTGACCCACCTACGAACTCCCGCATGATGCTTGTGGGTGGAATCTCCTTGTCGCTCACCGGGATGAAATAGTGTATGAATTTCAGCAACCGGTGAGCCTCTGAGTATTCCGGGCAATTTTTGGGCACTGAAGCCAGGATGATTTCGGCGTGTGTCCGCAAGACGGCAAACTCGATGTTGAGTGCCGAATTGAACATCACATCCGCTGTTTCCTGGAAAGGCAAAATCCATTTTTCTTCGGCCTCGCACACATTATGCCACATTTTGATGGTCTCCTGTGCCGAATAAGCACCCTTGTTGTAGTCGCGGATGATACGACGGAGCAACCTGTTGTCGTGCGTGGGAATCCAGTTGTGGTCGTCGAGTGAGATACTTGTCAGCGCCGAGATGAAGATTTTGAATTTGGTCTCATCCGGAATATTCTCGGTGAGCATGGGATTGAGCGCATGGATACCCTCGATGATAAGCACGCTGTCGTATTGTAGTTTGAGTTTTTTCCCGTTATACTCCCGTTTTCCCGTCACAAAATTGTATTCAGGCACTTCCACCCTCTCACCTTTCATGAGTCTTTTCAGATGGTCGTCAAGCAGTTGGCAGTCCACGGCCTTGATATTGTCGAAATCATACTGTCCATTGGGCAGCAAAGGCGTGTCAACACGATTGACGAAGTAGTCGTCGGTGGAGAACGAGATGGGATGCAGTCCACAGGCCAGCAACTGCACGGACAAGCGCTTACAGAAAGTGGTTTTTCCCGAACTTGAGGGCCCTGTGATGAGCACGATGCGTATGGGGTTTTCCTTTGACCTGAAACGCGCGTCGATTTCCTCGGCGATTTGCACGATTTTCTTCTCCTGCAGGGCCTCACTCACCTGAATCAGTTCAGAGGCATGGCCTTTGAGCACCGCTTTGTTGACATCACCGGCATTTGAGAGTCGCATGATGATATCCCAATGCACTTTCTCGGCAAACATGGCATAGGTTTTCGGCTGGTCGATTTTCTCGGCCAGTTTGAGTGGGTTTTTCTTGTCGGGCACACGCAGAAGCAGTCCGTCGCCATATTGTTCCAGTCCCCACACTTTCAGGTAGCCGGCAGAGGGCACGAGTGGTCCGTAATAATAGTCCACGGTGTCGCCCAGCATGTAATAATCGGTGTAGATTTGGCCGCTCGTCTCTATCAACTTGACTTTGTCGGAGAAACCTCTTTCAGAGAACACACGCACGGCCTCCTCTGTAGTAGCCTCAAAGCGCCGGAAAGGCATGTCCATATTGATAATCTGCTGGATGCGCTCCTTGATTTTCTCCACATCCTCGGCTGTGACCTGTTCGTTGCCACGACGCTTAAGATTGCAGTAGTAGCCCCTTGACAGCGGGTGTTCCACAAAGAGTTTGCTACCAGGAAGCACGTCGCACACCGCCTTGTAAAGCACGAAGCAGAGTGAGCGCACATAGACACGGTGCCCCGAGCCTTCCTTGGCATCGAGGAACTCCACGTCACGGTTCTGGAAAAGCCGGAATTTCAGTCCTTGCGATGCATTATTGACTTTGGCCGAAACTACGGGATAGGCCAGTTTGATGTCGTCGGCGAACTCCTGATACACATCGAGCAATGAGCATCCCTCGGGGAAACTCTTCGTCACATTGTTGTTTTTGCAGCGGATTTGAAGCATTGGGATAATAGTTTGTCGGTCGAGTAAGTAGAGGGACTTTCACCCTCCCTTCTCACGGAACCGTGCTTGACAGTCTCCCATCACACGGCTCTTCGTACTTAACTCTTTTGTTAATTGTTATTTAATGTTAGTTTAACTCTCA